>Ga0209344_10000054_pt1 | contig 236248 bp, 214 predicted proteins | sample Cruoilmetagenom6_FD_187293 | JGI IMG/M metagenome (GOLD analysis project Ga0209344, IMG submission 187293) | Oil polluted marine microbial communities from Coal Oil Point, Santa Barbara, California, USA - Santa Barbara Oil Seep Sample 6 (SPAdes)... | ecosystem: Environmental > Aquatic >...
CACCATCATGCATGTCATTGGCTTCCAGTGTGTCATACACCCGTTTGGTCAATTCCTTGGGTGTTAAGCCAATGTTTAAGTCCAATGCTTTTGCCCCTTGGTATAAGCGTCTTAAGTGATCTTCAAGAAAAACCACATTACCATGATGTAAGCGCAAGCCCTCCCACACGCCATCACCGAGAATAAAGCCACTGTCAAACACCGAGACTACAGCTTTTTCACGTGGAAGTAATTCGCCATTGATGTTGATTAAAATGGAACGATTACGTTCGTCATCGATGTATTCGTGAGTGCCCTTTTTCATATGATGTTGGTTTATTTCAGGTAATGAATGATGATAGTAACAGAAAATAAAATAGCAGTTAAGTTGATTTGTTATATTAAGTTATTCTCTATTGACAGGGTGACAATTTCAGGTACACGTATTAGAATAAATGTATTTATAGGAGCACTTGGTGAAAATTGTTTCAACCATGATTTTGTTGTCAATTTTGCTCTCATGTAGTCAAAAACATGGTGGAAATAGACATGCCGAACTGCCTCCAACAAGTGATATTTATCAAGTCGCGTCTCAATATATTGACATGTTATATCAGAGTAAAGAATGGCAGGTGTTCAGATTAAATCTACCACCACAAGGTATTTTAGCTGACCATCAGACCGGCCCGCGTATCATTGTGCTGTTATCTGACTTAAAGGGCCAGAGGTTGGATGATGGAACTGAGTTTAAAGCTGCAATGGGTGATGTCTTCTATTTAGAAAACAGTTTTTCTCGTGGCTTTAAAAATCAATCTGAGTACAAGGTGAGTTACTTGGTGTTTTCATTGCTTTCAGATTCAGGTGTTAAAACGTTTGTTGACAGTGACTGCCCCTCTGGGCTGTCTCGCTTAAAACTGCCCCAATCGCCTGTGGCCGTCTGTCTAGTAGAACATTCTGGTATGATTGAATTGCAGCATCAAGTATTCAAATATGATTTGCAACATGGCAAGATTGAGAAAATAGCTAAACAGCAAGTACACAAGGTCGAAATTGGAGATTGGCTTTTTGTGATGCCTTAATTGGTCCACTTACATGAGGAATGAGCAAGATGAATAAAGTGTACATGGGTTTATGGGCCTTGACCTTTTTGGCAGTTCTACTGTGGTCGGCCATCAACCCTCATGATTATTACACTTGGGCATTAGAAGTGATACCAGCCATTATAGGCGCTTTGGTTTTATGGTATCTGAGTTTTCGAACCGACATCAGCTCATTGGTTGTGGTTTTAATTTTGTTGCATTGTATCGTTCTTATTGTTGGCGGTCATTATACCTATGCATTGGTGCCTGGGTTTGAAAAGTTCATGTCTGGTATTTGGCCTGATCGAAATAATTATGATAAATTGGGACACTTTTTTCAAGGCTTTGTACCGGCTATGATTTGTCGAGAAATCGTCATTCGAAAAAACATCATTCATTCGACTGCTTGGCGTCGTTTCTTTATTGTTTCTTTTTGTTTGGCTTTGTCTGCTTTATATGAATTGATAGAGTGGTGGGTGGCACTGCTGAGTGTTGAAGCGGCGGATTCATTTTTGGGTTCACAGGGCTATGTTTGGGACACACAGTCAGATATGTTTTTGGCTTTAATTGGAAGTGTGCTGGCTTTGTTAACCTTAAGTCGCTGGCATAATAAACTACTGTTACGGAGTTAATATGATTCAAATAACCATTCCTGTATTTTTACAAGTAATGCTTACTTTCGGCATTTTATTTTTAACTGGATTTTTGCGATTGCGCAGTGTGGGGCAAGGTACAGTTAGGCCAAAAGATTATGTGTTAATGACAGGTCAAGAGAATTGGCCAATCATGATTCAACGATTGGGGCGTTCTTTTCACAATCAATTAGAAGTGCCTTTGCTGTTTTATATATTGGCACTGTTTATTTTGGTGACTGATGTGCATTCAGCCTTGTTGCTCAATATGGCTTGGGTTTTTGTGGCTTTGCGTTACCTTCATGCGTTTATTCATATTGTTTATAATAAGGTGATACACCGTTTCACAGTATTTATTATTTCATGCTTTGTGTTATTGGCAATGTGGGTTTTGTTTATATTCGAAATTAACTCCAAACTATAATTTCATAACCTGTACCCGTTCATTCATTGGTTAACAGCTGATGTATCAGAGCTTGGCGCATTAAAATACCATTGCTGACTTGTTCTAATACGACAGATTGACGACCATCAGCAACAACATCACTAATTTCAACACCTCTGTTCATGGGGCCAGGGTGCATTACAATGGCATCGGGTTTGGCCCATTTGACTTTGTTGCTATCTAAGCCATAGTGCTTGTGCCAGTCGGTAAAGTCTATTTCAATATGAGCACCTAAGCGTTCTTTTTGAATGCGTAGCATGACCACCACATCACTGTCTTTTAAAGCCACTTGCATGGATGAAGCCAAGCGATGCAATTGTTGATTTGGTATGAGTTTTTTTGGCGCAAACAGGCTGATTTCGGTGGTGCCCATGATGCTTAATCCATCGATTAATGAATTGGCAACACGCGAATGTTTAATGTCTCCAATGATGCAGACCTTAATTTGTTCGAAGTTTTTTTTGTGTTGCTGAATGGTATAAAGGTCTAACAAGCCTTGAGTGGGGTGTTGGTTGGTACCATCACCTGCATTAATGATGTTGGTTGAATCATTGAGCCATTGGGCCATTTCTTGTTGGATGTGGTTCTGATGGTGTCTGACAATAAAGAGGTCAGGCATCATGGCATTTAAGGTCAGTAATGTGTCTTTGGTGGTTTCACCTTTTTGAGTTGAAGAGTGTGCAATATTTAGTGAGGTGATATCAACGCCCAGTCGCTGACAAGCCAACTGAAAAGAGGTTAAAGTGCGTGTGGAGTTTTCAAAAAACAAGGCCATTGCCGTTCTGCCTGCATGTAGTTTGCGACTATGTTTTACGGCGGTGTTATTAAAAACATGGGCTTGTTGAAATAAATTTTGAATGTCATCGACGGTCAATGATTTGATATCAAGTAAATGCTTCATGGTGTTTCCAGAGTATCCAGCCAAGATTGTAAAATAATTTGTGCTGCCATGGCATCAATTTTTGACTTGTGTTTCGCTTTACTCAACTGCGCAGCCCTTTGGTTTTGAAATTGACGTTCTGCTTCGAAAGAAGTGAGTCTCTCATCCATATACTCAACTTGAATTTGGGTGTGTTTAGTTACTTTTTTTCCAAAGTTCTTAACTTGTCTGGTGATTTCCTGTTCGGCACCATCCATGTCTAGTGGCAGACCAATTACAATACAATCGATTTGCCATTCTTTGATGATTTTATTGAGCTCAGAAAAAAATTCAGAGTTGTTGGGCAGTGTAGTCAGTGCTGTGGCAGAACGCGTTAAAGTTTGGGCCAAGGCCAGACCGATACGCTTGTTGCCAAAGTCAACTCCAAGGATGTATCTAAGCATGGCCAATGTCGCCACTTAATTGGTGGGGCTTAACACCGATGATGTTCAAAGCCTGTTCCCACTTATCTTGTGGTTCATGATGTTGATTAAATATTAAATCTTCATTGCTGGCACAGGTAATCCAATCATTTTCTGCCACTTCTTGTTCTAATTGTCCTGCATCCCAAGTGGCACACCCCAGAGCCATAAACCAATCACCATTCATGCTGTTATTGGCAATGGCGGTAATGATGTCTTTAGAAGTGGTCAGTGCGATGCCATTTGATATTTGAATTGAGCTGTCATAATTTTGTAGGTTTTGGTGCAAGATAAATCCACATTGTGTGTTGACTGGCCCGCCATCATAAATGACTTCATCATTGTCGCCGTGGTCTGTTGGAATAGACAAGCTTTCAAGAATTTCTTCAAAGGTGATGTCACTTGGCATATTGAGATTAATCCCGAGAGCACCATGTTCATTGTGCTCACAGACCAGTATCACGGCTTTAGTAAAGCGTTCATCAGCCATGTCAGGCGTGGCAATTAACATTTGGTTGGTTAAGTTCATGGTTGTTATTTTAACTGATTTGTAGGTATTTATAGTGTGAGTTCACTATATTGAGGTGATAATGGTATTTTAAAGAGTTTTGTTGTTTATTAGATATCAAACAAGGACATTAATGGTTTGCTTTTACCTGTCGTCAATTAGACCCAAACGAAGAAGATGCACTTAATTTATTCAGTCACCGCTTGAAGGTAATAAAACCATATCCCAATGGAATTGAAACATAATAAATTGTTTACTTTTGGCGTAATAAATGACCTGGTAAGAATTGCCAAGTCCTGGTGATATAGAGAATATCCACCCGTTCTTTGGTTTCGGGTAATGGATCAAACGGCTGGGCTAGTTTGACAATGTGTTTTGCAGCTTCATCCAGGAATTTATAGTTGGATGATTTAATGATCTTGATTTCATGGATACTGCCATCGCGATTGATGCCAACAGTTAACATGACATTACCGATAAAAGATTTGTTCTTGGCCTGTTCGGGGTAGTTCAAGTCTCCAGTTCTTTCCACCTTTTGTACCCAAGCGTTAATGTAAGGCGCAAATTCATAAGCTTTGGTGCTACTTGATACGTATTTGCTTCTCGGTTTTTTTGCATAATTTTCAATTTTTCTGGCTATTTCGTCTTGAATTTTTGCCAGTCGCTGAGCCTCTGATAGTTGTGAATCATTGGCTTCTTTGTTTTGTTTGTCTTTGTTGGCCTCAGTGGTTTTAGATTTGGTTTGGGCGCGTTGGGTGGTAATTAGTTGGGTGTCAACTTGACGTGTTTGTTGCTTTTCTCGTTTTTGTGATTCTTGTTTGTGTTGTCCATCTTGAACAGGTGAGGTGGCGCTGAATGGATTGGTTGGACGTGCTTTTTCTTCTTTGCTCCCACCACCGAGTTGGTTGTTTTGAGCCAGGTACTCAGCATCATCTGGGGCGCTTAGGTTAGATTTCTTTGACAGAATCACATCCATGCTGTGGATGACTTCGGGCTTGGTATCACTGTGTTTAAATGACACACCTAAGATAATTAATGACAGTGTCAACAAAGCCAGTGTAAATGTCATGACGTTTTTATCTTTGGTGGTTATTTTAGCTTTCATAAAATGTCAGTTTCAATACAATCAAATAAGTCGCCAGCAATGTTTAATGAAAATATTTTGTCTAGCTCACGAATACAAGTCGGGCTGGTTACATTAACTTCAGTTAGGTATGAGCCAATGACATCGATTCCTGCAAACACGATTCCCATGGCTTTCAGTTTGGGTCCTACAATTTCACAGATGCGTCGATCTGACTCTGATAATGGCAAACCTTTTCCAGTTCCACCTTTGGCCAAATTGCCTCTGAAGTCTTTGTCTGAAGGGATTCTTGCCAAAGCGTAAGGTACTGCTTGACCATTGATCATCAAAATTCTTTTGTCTCCTTCACTGATGGCTGGAATGAATTTTTGAATCATGGTTGTTTTTGTGCCATTTTGTGTCACTGTTTCCAAAATGACATTTAAATTCTTATCATGCTTGCTGGTTTTGAAAATTGAATTACCGCCCATGCCATCCATGGGTTTCACAATCACATCACCCATTTCCGATACGGCTTGATTTAAAATGTGTGTGTTTCTGCTGATGACATTTTCAGGGGTGCATTCGGGAAAAGTTTCAGTAAAAAATTTTTCGTTGGCATCACGCAATGCTTGGGGTTTGTTTATCACGTGGGTTGAGGAAGATTGTGCTTGATCTAGCACATAAGTATCCATGATATATTCCATGTCAAAAGGTGGGTCTTTGCGCATGAGTATCAATTGAAAGTCTGAGAGTGCCACTTTTGCTTTCTCTTGTAATTCAAAATAATTTTTAGTTTGGTCATGTACCTGAATCTTTTGTGAAAAGGCATAAGCTTGGGCTTTTTTACAATACAATTGATTAGCTGTAATATAATGAATTTCGTACCCCCTTCGTTGTGCTTCTAGCATCATAGCGAAGCTTGAGTCTTTTTTAGGATTGATGTTTTGTATCGGATCCATAACTACAGCAAGTTTAATCATATCTGTTACTCAATGTTTGTGAATTGAATGGAATTATAATAAGCTAATGGAAAGTGTTAAATAGTGTGTGGCAAAATAAAAATAAATAAAACCAGAAAATAACTGCGATTGTAAAAAAAGAAGATGAATTTATGTCAGTTTGCATGGTTTTCTCTGTTGAAGCAATCAGAAACATATAAAAGGTTTATTTAATTAATTGGCCTGATTCCTAAAATATGTTTTGTAATCAGTTGTAAAATGGGTTATTTTCTTGTGAATGACATACTTACGAGATTTACTTCATGAATGTTGTGAATTTTAAATGATATAAATTGCCAATTAAATATTTGGAGAGATTATGAATTTAGAAGGTTTAAAGGTGATGGTTATTGATGACAGTAAAACCATTCGTAGAACCGCTGAAACCTTGTTGAAAAAAGAAGGTTGTGAGGTTATTACGGTAGATAATGGCTACGAGGCACTGTCTCAAATATCTGACTTGGAACCCAATATTATTTTTGTAGACATAATGATGCCTCGTTTGGATGGCTATAAGACGTGTGCACTGATAAAAATGAACAGTGAGCACAAGTCAACACCAGTGATTATGCTTTCTAGCAAAGATGGATTATTTGATAAGGCCAAAGGACGGGTCGTCGGTGCAGAAGAGTACTTGACCAAACCTTTTACTAAGGAAGAGTTAATTGAAGCCATCGAAAAATATGTTAAAAGGGATTGATCAATGAGTAAACAAATCATTAAACCATTTGAATTGTTGCTTGAGTATGAAAAAAGAAGCGTTTCTCATGCATTAGGTAGTTCTACTGAAGAAGGTGAATTGGGAGATTGGTCTGGTATTGGCTTCAAAATTGGCGACATGTATTTGGTGACAGAAGTCGACGTGGTCAACGAGGTTGTGATTTTGCCAGAACTGGTAAGAATTCCAGGTATTGATACATGGGTGCTTGGATTGGTGAATATCCGGAGTAATCTCATCCCAGCCATCGACTTAAGGCAATACTTAACTGGCGAACCTTCAAAACTAACAAAACATACTCGGATGTTGGTTATTGATCAGCCTGGCGGACAGGCTGGATTGGTTGTTGATGAGGTATTTGGTCAGCGCCATTTTAGACAAAGTGACAGTCATGATATAGAAGGGACTGATGATGCACGAGTCTATAAATATTGTGATAAGTTTTTCAGCCATGATGATGTCATATGGAACGTATTTTCTATGGATCAATTGATTCAGGATGCCAGTTTTCAAAATGCATCAATTAAATAAAAAAACAGAGGTAGAAATAGTATGAGCAGTTCAGCTGTAGATATAGATCAAAGAACTCGAACGTTGCCCCTTTGGCAATTGATGGTATTGGTGATCTTGGTTTTGTCATTCTTTGGTCACTCTTATTGGTTAGCAACCATTGAACAAAATCGAACTTCGCATTTGTCTGAAACTGACAAAGTGCATATTAAAGCACAACAATTGGCACAATATGCGAAACAAGCTTCATCAGGTGATATTGATGCATTTGAAGAATTAATTACTGATCGGCGAATCATCAATGACACCATCAATGCTTTAAAAAGTGGGAATTCAGAATACCCTGCACTTCCGTCTGATGTTAACCCACGATTGATTTCATTGTCAGATCGTTGGGAAACCATGAATGCAAATGCTTTAACTATTATTGATCAAAAAGAACGGATTGAGGAGCTCAGTCAAATTTCTGAGAAGTTTGCATCTGAAATTCCTATTTTGCAAGCCAGTTCAGATGCAGTGGTTAAAAGACTGGTAGCTATAAGAGAAGATCGAGGCTTGATATATTTGGCATCGCAACAGTTGGTATTGGCTGACAGAATGTTGCGTCGTATGAGTGAAATATTAAAAGGTGGCGCAGCTTCAATCCAGGCCAGTGACAGTTTAGACAGAGATGCCAGAAAATTTAATGAAGTCATGACTGGAATGTTTAACGGCAATGACGACATCAAAGCAGTAACTGATGATCAAGCTGTTGAATCTTTGGGTAGGGTTTATTCAGCATTTGATAGCGTTCAAGCTGATATAGCAACAGTTCGTGGTGCAATGGAATTGTTTGATGCGCAGATTGCTGCTGCTGACATCGAGGTTGATGTCGACTTGTTTGTTAACGATGCTGAGCAATTAAGAGAGCAAATAGCGAACAGAACACAACCAGTTCCTTCAGACCAAGTAGGTTGGGCAATCGCTGGTTTGTCATTTTTATGGTTGTTATGGATATTCAGAACACTTTCTAAAAATGACCGTGTTCGAGCTGCGGTTGCACAAGATCAGAATGAAAGAAACCAACAAGCGATTTTGCGATTGCTTGATGAAATGGGCTCACTGGCTGATGGTGACTTGACTGTGAATGCAACAGTATCGGAAGACATTACGGGTGCGATTGCTGACTCGGTTAACTTTGCAATTGAAGCATTGAGGTCATTGGTGAAAACCATTAATGATGCGTCAGTTGGTGTGGCATCAGCTGCACAAGAAGCACAAGCAACGGCAATGCATTTGGCAGAAGCTTCAGAGCATCAGGCCACGCAAATCACCAATGCTTCAGCGGCAATTAATGAGATTGCAGTTTCTATTGATGAAGTTTCGAAGAATTCACTGGAGTCAGCAGACGTGGCGCAACGTTCTGTATTGATTGCACATAACGGAGCCGAAGTTGTACGAGATACCATTAAAGGTATGAACAACATCAGAACTCAGATTCAAGATACTTCAAAAAGAATTAAACGATTGGGTGAAAGTTCCCAGGAAATTGGTAACATCGTTGAATTGATTAATGACATTGCAGAACAAACAAACATTTTGGCGTTAAATGCTGCTATTCAAGCTGCTTCATCAGGAGAATCTGGGCGTGGTTTCTCGGTGGTTGCGGATGAGGTACAGCAATTGGCAGAAAGAACCTCAAGTGCAACCCGACAGATTGAGGGCATTGTAAATACCATTCAAACGGATACCAATGAAGCGGTAAAATCAATGGAGCAAACAACAACAGAGGTGGTTGGTGGAGCGCGTAAAGCAGAGGATGCTGGTGAAGCATTGACCGAGATTGAAACAGTATCCAATGATTTGGCGGAATTGATTCAAAATATTTCAGAGGCAGCCAGACAGCAGTCAGTTGCAGCGACTAATATTTCTGGAACCATGAATGTGATTCAAGAAATTACCACCCAAACATCGGCGGGTACGCAACAAACAGCAGAGTCTATTGGTAACTTGGTAGAGTTGGCAACAGAATTACGTAAATCAGTAGAAGACTTTAAGTTACCGGATGACGAATTCTTCTGATAATCAACTAAAAAAGCTTAGCAATGTACAAAATGTATAGTAACAAGCCTTTCATACAAATATCTCCCTTAACTGAGGAGGAGTATCTGCGTTGGTCTGGATTACTGGCTGAACGTTTGGGCATCATTGTGCCCAAAGAACGAAAAATGTTTTTGCAGTCCAAAATTTGGTCCCGCATGAGAGAAATTGGATATACACAATATGACAAATATTGGGATTATATCAACTCAGGTATTGAAGGTAACCTTGAATGGTCGCAATTGGTTGATCGTTTAACTGTACATGAAACTTCTTTTTTTCGGCATAAGCCTTCATTTGATTTGGTTTATGAAGATATGTTGAGAAAGATTCACCTCAGTAGTGAACCTCTAAGATACAGAATGTGGAGCGTCAGTTGTGCCACAGGAGAAGAGGCTTACTCATTGGCATTGTTAGCACAGCAGGCTTGTTATGATACAGCAGTTAAAACATATTTTGGTGTAACTGCTACAGATGTGAGCAGTCCGGCTGTTGCACTGGCAAAACAAGCTATTTATTCAGTGGATAAACTGGCCAATATAGATAAAAAATACCATAAAAGTTTGATGTTTTTGAATGATGAAATGTTCACAATCAAAGACAACATAAAAAAGCGCATGGCTTTTGGTGTTTTTAACTTATTAGATGTGAACCGTCCCTCAAATATTAAATACGATGTGATTTACTGTCAAAATGTATTGATGTATTTTGAGAAGAAAGTAAGAGAGCACATCCTAAATGGCTTGGTTGCCTACTTAAACCGTGATGGATTATTGGTATTGGGACAAACAGAAATCAATTCATGGTCTCATCCTAAAATGACTCGCGTCAATAAAAACAGAACTTTGGCATTCAGATTGAAATAATATGAGTAATATAGAACAAATAGATTTTTCAACTTTAACTTGGGTTAAAACCGAGCTTGATGAAACGCTTAATAGAGCGAAAGAAGCTTTAAAAACTTACGTTGAAGATACAGACGATACCAATCAATTACAATTTTGCATCACGTATTTACACCAAATTCAAGGTACTTTGAAAATGGTTGAGCTCTATGGCGCGGCCATGGTTGCTGAAGAGATGGAAGCGGTGGCTAAAGACCTGTTGAATGGCAAAGTCAAAGATGAAGATTCAGCATATGATGTACTGATGCAAAGTATCCTTCAGTTACCAGATTATTTAGAGCGCATAGAATTGGGCCATAAAGATGTACCCATTGTATTGTTGCCATTGGTTAATGACTTGCGCGCAGTGCGAAGTCAAAAACTCTTGTCTGAAGGTGCTTTATTTAACCCTAATTTGGATTTAGGGGTGCCAGAAAGGATATTAAGCAATGACGTTTCATTAAAGGGAAACCAGTTAAAGACTGCACTTTTGAAACTCAGATCAGTTTATCAAATTTCATTGCTAAATTGGATAAAACAAAACAATTCAACCAAAGCCTTAAATAATATTAAACTGGTGGTTTCAAAATTACAAATGATACTGTCTCCTGATTATTTGAAACAACTGTTTTGGACATATTCAGGTGTTATTGAAGGGATGCTTGAAGGTGAAATTGAAGACAATGTCTCTATAAAACAAATTTCAGGAAAAATAGATTTGCTGATCAAAGAGCTTGGGGATAGCAAATCACACACAAAATCAAGTAGTCGCGCCATTACGAAAAATTTATTGTATTACATTGCCATATGTAATGGAAAAGGTCGGTTAGTGAATGAGATAAAGTCATTTTTTGATTTGGGTCAATTTATCCCCGACGAAGGTGAAATCAAACATGCTGAAGGCAGCTTGTCAGGTAAAAATAAAGAGTTATTGCAGACCGTTACTGAAGCAATTAAAGATGATGTTTTAGTGGTGCAAGAATCTCTTGATTTGTTTATCAGAAACAAAGCCGCCAAAGTAGAGCAATTGGCTCCATTGCTTGATAACTTAAATAACATTGCAGATACACTGGGTATTCTTGGTCTGGGTGTGGCCAGAGATTCAGTTATTGTCCATCAAAAAGAATTAGAAGTGTTATTAGATGATGATGTCAGACCATCTGATGAAAACTTGCTTGAAGTTGCTAAAACGCTGTTACAAATAGAGTCTCAATTGGGTGACCACATACAGTCGTTAGGTATTTCAGATGGCTTAGGTGGAGAAGAAGAAAATGCCATTCCAAGCTCTGAGAAGAGAGCGATTCTGCAACAACTGGCAAAAGAATCAATTATTAATCTGCAGCAAATTAAAGCCAATTTTGTGGCCTTTATTGAGTCACCTTGGGATAAGAATCAAGTCAAAGATAACCCAAGATTATTAAAAGACATTGCCGGCGCTTTAAAGATTTTAAACTTGAGTGCTGCAGGTGAACATCTAGATGACATTATTGAATATGTCAATACAGATATTTTGGCATCTGATTCAAAACCATCTGCCAAAGAGTTGGAACAATTGGCAACCGTAATTTCATCGTTGGAGTACTACTTAGAAAATCTAGATCAAGGACAAAAAATAAGAGAAAACTTATTAGCTGAAGTTAGTGTTCAGATTAAGCAATTACAAAATCATGTTGTTCGTGAAAATGAGCAGGTTTCTCAAGATGAAGATAAAGAAGAAGTCAAGACGGAACCCAGTGAGCTAACACAGGATGTGGTTGATCCGTTGCATGAAACGTTGACTGAACAAGACGAAACTTTACAGCAGGATTCAAATGTAGGTGGTTCTATAGATTCTGATATGGATGAGACTGAGAAGAGGCTTGAAGTTGAGACAGAAACCAAATCTGAACCTGAAGTTGCAAAAGAGGCTGAGGTAGAAAATGAACCTGAAGTTCCAAAAGAAACTGAACCTGAAGCTGTAAAAGAAACTGAAAGCTTGGATCAAGCAGAAACTAATGTAGCTTCTGATGTTGATGGATTGGCTGTGATTTTTGGTGATGACGTTGATGAAGAAATCAAAGAAGTTTTTCTTGAAGAATTTGAGGAAGAGCTGGCTAATATGCAAGAAAAACATGCTTTGTGGAAAGAAGATCCAGAAAGTAATGCCAGTCAGTTAGGAGAAATAAGAAGAATTTTCCACACACTGAAAGGAAGTGGACGATTGGTTGGTGCTGAAGCAATTGGAGAGTTTGGCTGGCAGTTAGAGAATATGTGTAATCGTCTACTTGACAGTGGTATACAGTACAGCACAAATTTCAGAACTGTACTGGCTGATGGTGTTGAAATGGCGGCAGGCTTGTTTGCAGCATTACAAAACCAAAGTGTCGTTCCATCTGGCTATGACTTGTTATTGAGAAATGCTGAGAATGTAGCCAATGGGGATGACCTTGAAGAAAAAGTTGAGGTTGCCGCGGTTGAAGATGACGTGGTAAGCAATGACCAATCACAAGTTGTGTCACCAGATCTTGAGTTTTCTGAAGAATCAATTCAATCTGATTCAAATGATCAAGATGTTGAACTTGAATCAGCACTTTTGAATGAAGGAGATGATGAGTCAGAGGATTTAGAAGACGAGCTGGAAGCGCTCGAAGATATGGAAGATTTAGAACTTGAATTAGAGTTTGATTCATCTCTGGAAGAAGACGAAGACGAAGACGATGACGATGACGATGATGAAGAAGACGAAGACGAAGACGATGATGAAGATGATGAAGATGAAGATGATGATGAAGATGATGATGATGAAGATGATGATGAAGATGATGATGATGAAGACGATGATGAAGACGAAGACGAAGACGATGATGAAGACGATGATGAAGACGAAGATGAAGATGATGAAGATGAAGATGAAGATGACTTATTTGAGTTTGAAAGTATAGAGATTCCAGAAACTGCTGACTTAGAAGAAGAGTTGGCAAGTGAAACTTTGTCATTAGAAGATGAAATGGATTTAGAGAAAGAGTTGTCTTTATTAGAGTTAGATGATGACGAAGACGAAATCGCTGAATTAGGTACTGATGATGAAGGTGTAGATTTTACTGAATTGTCAGGTGATTTGAGTGATGAACTTGAGGAGTTAACAGATAATGAAGCAACAGAAGATGAATTAGACATTGATCTTGAGGATGAAGTTGAATTCTTGACTGATGAAGCCGATATGGTTTCAGATGAAATTGATTTGAAAGCAAGTGATGACGATACATCAGTATTGGATGAAGTTGATGATGTATCTCTTGATTCTGATTCAGATGATGAGAGTTTAAGTGTTGTAACAGAGCAGTCTAAGGAGCCTGAATCTGAGCGTTCAGTGGAAGATGATTTAGAAATAGATCCAGTTTTTATTGAAATATTACAAAAAGAAGTGGGTGGTCATTTGCATGAAATGAATAAGTTTGTTTCGGATTGCATGGAACAAGATAACCCCAAAGTAAATGATGATTTTGTTAGGGTGGTACACACACTAAATGGCGCCGCGAGTATGGCTTCAGTTGATGGCATAACCAAAATGACAACACCGTTAGAAAAATTCTCAATTTTAATGGTGAATAAGAATGAATCGCTTTCTGACGAAGACGTAGAACATATTGAACAAGTGGTTCATCATGCGAAGAGCCAATTGAATTTACTAGGAACAGGTACAGTTCCTGTAGATGAAAGTATAGGCAATTATTTTAAATTGAGACTGGAACAGTTACAGTCACAAGTTAAGGTCGACAGCAAAACTGTAGACGAAGTCGTTGAACCTGATGCTAATAAAACAGAAACTGATGCAACAGTTTCAGACACTGTTGAGCATTTGGAAATTCAGCCGGAAGCTACTGACAATGCAGACAAAACAAGTGCAAACGAAGCAAGTCAGCAATCTTATAATCCATTTCAGGAAGAATCAGAAGATGCAGATGAAACAGCTGCTTCTGCATATGATGAATCTGAGTTAGATGATGAACTGTTAGAAATCTTTAGCGAAGAGGCTTCTGAAATATTTGATCGTGCTGATCATATGCTTGCTGAATTAGAAGAAAAACCCAGTGATTTAGCAATCATTCAAGCATTACAGCGTGATTTGCATACATTGAAAGGTGGTGCAAGAATGGCAGGGCTCAATCAAATTGGTGACTTAGCTCACCAACTAGAGTCGTTGTTTGAATCAATTGCTGAGAAAAATATTGAGGTTAATTCAGACCAACATGAATTGATGTCTCAAGTCATGCATAAGTTGCATGGTATGGTTAACTCTGATGACTATGGGCAATTGTCAAGTATTGAAGAGGAAACAGCTCAGCTTGAACAAATACTTTCAACAGAAGGTGCTGAAATTAAAGAAAAATCCAAATTGGATGAAGAATTTTTTGATCCACTGGCACAAAGAGAAGAAACGTCACCTGATAGTCAAGATGATGTAGAGACTATCGTACATAAGAGAAAAGCCAATGTCTTATCTGGTGGCCAAATCAAGGTTAATTCAGAGTTGTTGGATAAATTGGTGAACTTTGCAGGTGAGGTAAGTATTTACCGATCTCGCATGGAGCAGCAGGCTGCTGAGCTCAGATTAAATATTGATGAGTTGGAAAATACAGTAGAAAGGGTGAGACGTCAGTTACGTGAGTTAGAGCATGAAACTGAAGCACAGATTATTTCGAATTATCAAATAGAAGGCGATGAGCTTGAGGAAGATTTTGATCCGCTTGAGCTTGATCAGTTTTCTACGATACAACAGTTATCAAGGTCTTTGTCTGAGTCAGTATCGGATTTAACAAATATTCAAACATATTTGCAAGAATCTGCCCGATCATCTGAAACCTTATTGATTCAACAATCTCGTGTAAATACTGAATTGCAAGAAGGATTAATGGAAACACGTTTGGTTACCTTTAATTCTTTGATTCCGCGATTAAGAAGGGTGCTAAGAACAGCTTCACAAGAGCTTAACAAGAAAGCCAAATTGATAGTTAATGGTGCTGAAGGTGAAATGGATAAGACGGTACTTGAAGGAATTCAGGCGCCATTAGAGCACATGATACGAAATGCTGTTGTTCATGGATTAGAGGCTGATCGTGATGCGGTTAATAAAGCTGAACAAGGTCGTATTGTCATTCAATTAAGTCGTGAAGCCACAGAGGTTGTCATAACTGTTAAGGATGATGGCGCGGGTATCAATACTGATGTGTTACGTAAAAAAGCGATTGAACGAGGCATCATTAAGAAAGAGGACCAACTTTCAGAGCAAGAAATTGCTCAGTTAATCACCCATTCAGGTTTATCTGCGGCAAATGAAGTCACTAAATTGGCTGGTCGTGGTGTTGGAATGGATGTGGTCAATAATGAAATTAAACGTTTGGGCGGAAGTATCGAAATTATTTCTAAACAAGGTGAAGGTACTACATTCGTTATCAGACTGCCTTACACATTGGCCTTGACGCAAGCAATTATTGTTCAAGTGGCTGATCACCGGTATGCCATCCCTGCTTCAGGTGTTGAAGGCCTTATCAGAATGAGTATCGATGAGTTTAGACGTCGAATATTGGAAAATGATTTAAATTATGACTATGCTGGAGAGGCCTATCAAATACAAGAACTAAACAAATTGCTGAATGTTGATTCAGAAGCTTTAGTTGAGGGAAATCAAGTACCATTGGTGATGATTAAATCAGGTGATCAAGGTGTTGCGTTGAGAGTTGACCAAACTTATGGTGGTCGAGAAATCGTTGTTAAATCAGTCGGTACCCAGGTTGCCTCAGTACCAGGTATTTTTGGAGCCACTATTTTAGGTGATGGTGCTGTGGTATTGATTTTAGATATCATTCCCATGCACCGTGCCTATGTACAACGTATGGCTAGACTGATGTCTGAAGGAATACAAGTGGTACAAGAGGTCGAAGAAGATCGCGTCACAACAATCATGGTTGTGGATGACTCTATTACCATGAGGCGTGCAGGTGAAAGAATGCTAACTAGAAATGACTTTGAAGTCATGACTGCAAAAGATGGCTTAGATGCATTGAATAAACTTCAGGAACAGATTCCTGACGTGATGCTGTTAGATATTGAGATGCCACGTATGGATGGATTTGAATTAGCAACTGCAATGAAACAGTCAGATAGGTTGAAAGACATTCCAATCATTATGATTACTTCTAGAACGGGACAAAAACACAAAGATCGAGCCAAAGAAATTGGTGTTGACAGGTACTTGGGTAAACCTTATCAGGAATTGGAGTTGTTGGAGAATATCAACGAGTTATTACAATTAGAAGATGCCTGATTCGCCAATAATTGGATTGATACATATTGGCGAGCAACAACCATCAGCACAATTCCTGTGTAAGCACTTGGAGTTGTCGGGTTATCAGGTAAAGCAATATGAACAATCTGAAGTAGATGTTTTGGATACAAAGATCAAGTCATTTATTCTGAATCTTCACGATAATGAAGTGAATATAGATGAGTTGATACACAGTTTGTCAGAAAGAGATGCACGTATTATATTTAATGATGCACAGATTTCTAATGAATTGGTAGGCTGGAATAAGAACAGGTGGTTGCGTCATGTGTTGCATAAAATAGATCAAGCACACGACATTTTACCTAAAGTTGTGAGTAACAAAACACAAAGTGTAGGGTTGGAATTAGTACAGTTTGGAATCAAAGATGTGTGGATTCTGGCAGCTTCTATTGGTGGGCCTGAATCATTGATTAAATTTTTTTCCGAATTTAATGGGGACGAGCCCGTACTGTTTATAATTGTGCAACATATGGACAGTGAATTTTCAGCGATGATGGAAAAGCAACTTAATAAGAATGGGAAAATTCCAGTCAAATTGGCTGAATCTGGAGATGGTATTCAAGCAGGTCATGCGATACTGGTTTCTGTAGATGAAGACATCATTGTGAACTCAGATGGTACTTTAAGTGTTAAAGATGTTAACGCTCACCGACCGTCGACTCCTTGCATTGATGATGTCAGTTCTGACATGATTGAAAATTTAAAAAATGTCAATATGGCGGTGTTTAGTGGTATGGCTACAGATGGTGTAAAAGGCGCTATCAATGTGTTTGAAAATGGTGGAAAAGTCATTACACAATCGGCAGAAAGTTGTGTCGTTTCAGCCATAGCTGAAGAAATAAGAAAGTTAAACATGTCTCTGTTTGACGGTAATCCTGCCGACATGGCAGAATATATAAAGCAAACATTAGCAAAAAGGTAGGTTAATATGTCCAATGAAATACGTGCGGTTTTGATTCCGACTGAAAAAGACCGAAAGTTATTACTTCCCAATGCCATGGTGGCTGAGGTATTAGGTATGCGCTCAATTGATGAAATTGATGGTGGTGAAGACTGGGTGTTAGGAACTGTTTCTTGGCGTGGTTGGGACATACCCTTGGTTGATTTTGCATTGCTGACAGGTGCAGATAGTTCTGTTGACATTAAAAGCTCTTATAATTTGGCGGTGTTAAAAAGCATTAATCACCCTGAGGACATGCCATATTTTGCTGTACTTTCGAGAGGGATTCCTAAATTACAATTGGTGTCCAGAGGTGATATGCAATTACATGAAGAAAAACAGATTAATCACAATGCCATTGCCTCATTGGTTTCTATTCAAGATGAAATGGCGGACATTCCTAATATGAATTATCTAGAGTCTAATATCATTGCGATTACCCAACCAGCTATTTAAAATCACCATAAAGAGTATGTAGGGCACTGAGAATGACGGGTGCTACAGTTTCAGTTCTTAGAACACGCTGCCCCAATTGAATACCAAAGTAATTATGTGATTCAAAGGCGTTAAGTTCTTCTGGTGAAAATCCACCCTCTGGCCCTATGAATAGAGTGTGTTGTTGCTGTAAGTGTTCAGGTAAATTATGCAAGCAGTGCTTAGCTGTTGGGTCCAGATAGACGCCTTCAGAACAGTTTTTGACTGTTTCGTCTAAGGTGCTAATAGGTTCAATGCTTAATAAATCACTTCTTCCTGATTGTTCACATGCACTGACAGCAACAGCTTGCCAGTGCTGTAATTTCTTGTCATATTTATGTGATGGAATTTTTTGTGAACAAAATGTACTGAGAACAGGAATCAGTCGTTTACACCCAAGTTCAGCTGCTTTTTGTATGGTGTAATCCATTCTGTCGCTGCTACTGATACCTTGAACCAATGTGCTTGATAATGTTGAAGCTTGTGGCTGTTGCGACGTGAGTTGGATGTTTGAAAGTATTACTTGATGTTTGCTGATTGAACTGATTGTGCCTTCGTATTGTCCACCAGTGCCATTAAAGAATTGTAAAACATTGTTCTGCTTAAGTCGCAGAACGTTGCGGATATAATGGGCTTTATTGTCGTCAACAATAACTTCATTACTGATTTGTGAATCATTGATGGGTAAATATATTCTGGATATTCTCATGGAATTGTGTTTTTGTTACAGCGTCAGTAAAATCGAATATAATCTTAACCCAAAAACTAAGAATAAAAAATCATGAAAAATACAACATGTGGTAAAAAACATCAAAATGAATCTGGTTTTACATTGATTGAAATATTAATTGTTGTTGTTATCATCAGCATTTTGGCCATAACAGTGGTACCTCAATTTATGGATGCACCTGATCAAGCCAGGGTCGCAAGTACCAAAGCAGATATTAAAAATATAGAAACTGCTTTAAGTATGTACAAGTTAGATAATTTTAATTACCCATCCACTTCACAGGGCTTGCAGGCGTTGGTGCAAAAGCCGTCAGGTTCGCCAGAAGCCAAAAATTGGAAGCCAGGTGGTTACTTACCCAAGTTGCCTGATGACCAATGGGGCACTCCTTACCAGTACCTTAATCCAGGTAATCATGGAGTGATTGATGTGTATTCATTTGGAGCAGATGGGCAACCGGGTGGTGACGGCCTGAATGCAGATATTGGTAATTGGTAAGTCGTTATATGAAACACCACCAAGGTTTTACATTAATTGAAATACTGTTGGTGGTAGTTATTATTGGTATCATGTCGGTTGCTGGTGTGAATATACTCAACAGTCAATCAGTTGAGAGACAGATTATGCTGACAGCCAATCAATTTGAATCTGAAATCAAATATTTATGTGATCGCGCCATATTGGAAAACCGTGCTTATGGTGTTGAGTGGTTAAGCAATGGCTATCAGGTGATGCAATATCACCAGGGAAGCTGGCGTTCGATGGAATCCTCACAAGGGTTGGTAACAATTGATGGATTTGATTTTGAGCTAATGATCCGTGGTTTAAATCAGGAGTTAAGTGAACAAGTAGAACAAATTCCTCATGTGGTTTGTCAAACAGATGGCTCAATCAATGCTTTTGAATTGAGATTGTTGTCTCCTGAATCGAATAATTATTATTCATTACGTACTGAAACACCATGGAAATTATCAGGGGCTTGGGTTGAAAATTAATACATTCAGTCAAACTAAAATGAATGTCAGCGGATTTACCTTGATTGAAGTGATGATGGCTTTATTTATAATCAGTGTGGGACTGGTGGCATTGGTTTACTCCAGTCAGTACAGCGTACAAACATTAGAAACGGCAAAAAGTAAAACTGCAGCCTATCATGTGGCTGATCAAGTGCTGTTATCGATGTATCAATCACATGATTTACAATTGGGGCAACATCAGGGTGAAACTGAGTTCCAAGGGCAAACTTTCTATTGGCAGGCCACTTTAGAAAATACTGAGAACACTCATGTCAATAGAATCAATGTGATTGTTTCGCTGAATCGAAAATTTGATTACAGTGAAGCACGATTGACTGGTTTTAAAAAATCATGAAGTCTCTTGCCAAGCAATCTGGTATGACTTTGTTGGAAGTGTTGGTTGCCACCAGTATTTTAGCTGTGATATCAGCCATGGCTTTTTTAACCATAGACAACATGGTAAGAGCTAAAACCAGTCTGAAAGAGCACACGGACGCGTTGAACCAACAGAACCGTGCATTGTTTGTATTACAAAATGACTTACAAATGGCAGTCAGTAGTCAACAATTGGGTGTTCCCAATGCAGAGTTTATCGCAGACAGCCGCAGTATCAGTTTGTTGAGGTATAAAAATGAATTGGCTATTTCGTCAAAAATTCAAGGTACGCAAGTTCAAGATCAAACAGTAATGAGGAGGGTTAAATGGTATGTTCGAGACAAGCATTTAATCAGGGCGGTTCAACCTGCACATCAGAATATACAATTTGATAGCAAACAAGAACAGGTTTTGATCGACGTCAAAGGGTTTATTTGTGACTATATAGGAGACTCAGGAGATACCGTTAATAGGTGGCCAAATTCACTGCGTGAAAACAGCCAGGTACCCAGGGTGATTCGTTGTACTTTGGTGACTCAAAATGATCAAACAAGCGTCATAAAAGTCACCCCTTGGCAAGCCATATGGTAAGACGATTGAAACAACAAGGCATGGCTTTATTGATGGCTTTGGTGATGATAGCCATAGCCAGTAGTTTAGCGGCTTATATATGGTTTGACAGCCAGTTAACACTGGCACGTATCAATAATTTACATCATGCATACCAGGCAAAACACTATGGCCAGGGGTTGTTAATATGGGCTGGTGATATTTTGCGTGAAGATTATGCACAAGATGAAAGTCAACATGACAGTTTTAATGACTCATGGTTGCAAGGCATACAAGGGATGGTAGTTGAAGACGCAGTTATTTCTGGAGATTTGCAAGGTTTAAATGGACGTTTTAATGTCAATAATTTAATCATCAATGGCAGTCAATCTGAATTACATGTGGCGTATTTTAGAAGGTTATTGGCGTTACTCGACTTGGATACAGGCATTGCAGATAAAATCATTGATTGGATAGATGCCGATCAATTGCCTGAGCCAAATGGGGCTGAGGATTTTGTTTATCTGGCTAAAATCTCAGCCTATTCAACGGCATCAACATATTTACAACATACTTCAGAATTGACCTTGTTGGACGGTTTAAGTGTCGATGATTGGAATAAGTTAGAACCTTATGTTGTGGCGATTCCATTACAAGCGCAACAGCCAACCAAAATGAATGTGAATACCATGTCACCTATTTTGATAAAAGCACTGAGTACACTGATTACCAATGACATGGCTGTGAGATTAAATAACAATAACCAAGCAGAATATCAAAGTATGGACGATTTTTTTCAACAAGAAAGTGTCCGTTATGTTTTGTTAGACAGTGAAATAAAAAATCAAATTAAGCAGTTGGCTGATGTGCAAACCAGAGAACTGCAAGCCAGTGCCCGTGTACAGATGGACGATCAGTTGTTTGAAATGTATGCACTTTTGCGCCGAAACTCTATTGGAGAAGCTCGTGTACTCTCAAGGTCTCCAGTTCCCTTTATTAAGAACACTCTGCTAGAATAATCAAATGAAATTAGCCTTTTTAGCCAGTCATACAAACAAGTCGCAAACTTCACTGAAACACATGGTGAAAATCTATGGGCAGCACAGCCCAGAAACAGCCGATGTCATTGTTGTTTTAGGTGGTGATGGCTTTATGTTGCAATGTTTGCATCAGTACATGCACCAAAATACACCCGTATTTGGATTGCGTCGTGGTACAGTCGGCTTTTTGATGAATGACTATTCAATTGAAGACTTACCTCAACGCATTGAAATGGCGCAGAAAACCATTTTACACCCCTTGACCATGCAGGCTGAGCAGGTCAGTGGCAATGTGGTTCAATCATTGGCCATTAATGAGGTGTCATTGTTACGACAAACCAAGCAATCGGCACATATAGAAATTAAAATTAATGGACAAACAAAAATAGACACCTTGGTAGGAGATGGTGTGATGGTGGCAACTCCTGCTGGAAGTACTGCATATAATTTATCAGCACATGGGCCGGTAATTCCATTGGGTAACGAGATTTTGGCTTTGACGCCTATCAGTCCATTCAGGCCACGAAGGTGGCGTGGTGCCATCATTCCTTCCCACGCAGAAGTTACTTTTGTTATTAAAAACCATGAAAAAAGAGCTGTTTCTGCAACAGCGGATAACACTGAGGTAAGGGATGTCATTGAAGTGAAAGTGAAGGAAGCTCGACATATTAAAATCAATGCACTTTATGATGCCAAACACAATTTGGAAGATCGGATAATCAATGAACAGTTTTCATAACAGAATGCAATGATGTTAACATTGGCCATATCTTCACGGACTTTATTCGATCTGAATGACTCACATCAGATTTTCCTTGATAAAGGGTTGGAAGCATACAGAAATTATCAGCTGGCGCATGAAGACGAACCGCTTGCGCCTGGTGTGGCATTTTCATTGGTTAAAAAATTACTGAATATAGTTCACCCAGATACAAATGAACCATTGGTTGAAGTGGTGTTGGTATCTAGAAATAATGGTGATACTGGACTGAGGATTTTTAATTCTATTGAACATCATAATATAAATATTTCTCGGGCTGTGTTTAGTAATGGTGGTTCGCCATATGATTATTTAAAAGCGCTAGGTGTTGAATTGTTTTTATCGGCACATCATGCAGATGTGATCAGTGCCATTGAAGCGGGCTATGCAGCTGCTCATTTAATGACACGGCGATCAAGTGGGTATATTGGTGGTCAAGTCAGAATTGCATTTGATGGTGATGCCGTGTTATTTTCTGATGAATCGGAACAAATATACCAAGCAAGTGGCTTGGCAGCATTTCGTGAAAATGAACACAAGCTAAGAAATCAACCACTTAACCCGGGACCATTCAGTGCATTTTTAAAAAAGTTACATGCCCTTCAAATGATGTTTCCCAACGGTCAATCTCCGATAAGAACTGCATTAGTCACGGCCAGGTCGGCACCCTCACATAAAAGAGTCATATTGACATTAAGGGAGTGGGGCATCAGAATTGACGAAGCTTTGTTTTTGGGTGGGCAAGACAAAGCCGAGTTTTTGAAATCTTTTAAAGCCGACATATTCTTCGAAGATCAGTTGACATATGTGAAGTCTGCCTCAGAACATACTGCCACAGGTCATGTACCCTATGGCATAACCAATAAAAAATAGAATTGTGGAGATTTAATAATGAGTAAGTTGTTTATTGTATTTTTTGCTTTGATGCTGTCCTTAACAGCAGACGCCACTGTGGTGCGTTTTGAAACTGATTTGGGCGATATTGACATAGAACTGTATGAACAACAAGCCCCTGTGACCGTTGCTAATTTCTTAAATTATGTAAATCGTGGAGATTATGATAATACGGTGTTTCACCGTTCTGTACCTGGATTTGTTTTACAGGGTGGAGGTTACCGATACTCCGGTAATGGTAATTTTTCAGCAGTTGAAACTGATTCACCCATTACATTAGAAACGGGAGTTTCTAATGTAAAAGGGACCATTGCAATGGCCCGCACTTCTGATCCAAACAGCGCCACGAACCAATGGTTTTTTAATGTCTTAGATAATCAAAATTTAGATACTGTAAGTGGTGGCTATGCTGCTTTTGGTCGTGTTGTTAGAGGCATGGATGTGGTTAACTTAATATCATCATTACAAATAGTTGATTTCAGAGGCAGTAGCATTAATTTTTTATTTGAATTTCCAACCTACTTATTCAGTGGGGAAACGCAAACGTTCACATCTGTGCCTAACATGGTGTTGAATCCAGAGGAGATGCTTGTTGATAATGTGGTTAAAATCAAACGAGCTTATGTGCTGTCTGATACTTTTCAAATCAATGCGGGTTTGTCTGGAGCTTGGGTCAACTTAGATACAGTTGGTCAGGGCTTTTATTTAGAAGTTTTACCTGCTTTAAATACTTTGATTGTGGCTTGGTTTACATTTGACAGCGAAGCGCCTGATGCAGCAGTGCCTTCAGTAGTTGCTGATGCCAGTAACCGTTGGTTAACCGCTTCAGGTGAGTATTCTGAAAACCAGTTTACCGGAGATGTTTATAAAACCAGTGGCGGCATTTTCGATCAGGCCTCAGAGGTTGCTTTTACTGAAGTGGGTGACATTTCAATTGAATTTGAGAGTTGTTCTCAGGCTGTTTTGAGTTATGTGTTGAATGACTCTGGCCTGAACCATTCGATAAACATCCAAAGGGTCTCGTCTGCCAATGTAGGCATGTGCGAGGAGATGGCAGCTGAAGCGAGTCAAGGTGTAAGCAATGATTAACTGATGGTTTGAATGCCAGCCATTTGGCTGGGTTGCCAGTTTTCAATGGCCCAGTTTAGCAGTGCTGACTGGGTCTTTTTTTTGAGTTGAGGAACATGCTGTCCTAACATCTTTAAAGCCAGTTTGGTGGTGTCATATGGTGATTCATGTGTGATGGATTTTGCATGATTTTGTTTGCTAAGTTTGTTGCCATTATTGTCAACTATGATAGGAATGTGCGCGAAGCTGGGTTGTTTGTATGACAACAAATGATTCAGATACATTTGCCTACCTGTAGAATCCATGATGTCGATACCACGCACTACTTCAGTTATACCTTGAGCTGCATCATCAACGACCACAGCCAATTGATAGCAAAACAAACCATCTTTTCGCTTGATATTGAAGTCACCACATTGTCGATGGGGGTTTTGGGTTTGGCCACCCTGAATAAGGTCGTTAAAAACAAAGTTTGTGTTGTTGGTTTTTAATCTGATTGAAGTAGGGGTGTCTTGGTTAATGTGTTTGATTCTGCAAGTGCCTGGGTAAATTGAGTGAGTTCTCAGTGTGCTTCGGGTGCATTCACATCTGTAAGTTAATTGCATAGCAGTGAGGCGACTCAGGGCTTCCTGGTAAGCCTGTTGGCGCTCAGGGTGTGACTGGTATACAACAGGTTTGTCTGATGTCATGCCAAACTTGTTTAAAGTTTTTATCAGCTGTTCGGCGGCGCCAGGAATGGACCTACTAGTGTCAACATCTTCAATTCGAAGTAGCCACATGCCTTGATTGGCCTTGGCTTGGCAATAACTGGCCAAGGCCGCTACTAAAGAGCCCATATGTAAGTCGCCTGTTGGCGAAGGGGCAAACCGTCCGCAATACAATTCAGTTTGCCCCATGTTTCGTTTGTTATTCTACCTGAGTCATTTCAGCGCTGGGCTCAGCAATGAAATTTCCTTGTACAAAATTAACCGACATTTTCCACATAATGCTCATGGTTGTAGCATCTTCAATGAATTCACAGATAACTTGTTTGCCTTGGTTATGAGCTTTGTCGACAATGTCTTTAACTTTGGTTTGGTTTTCTTCATTGGCCCCCAAATCTTGCATGAAGCTAGAATCCACTTTGAGCATGTCTGCCGGGAAATGTTTTAGGATACTGAATGAATTTAACCCTGAACCAAATTTTTCTACAACTATCAAACAATGTGTGGCTTTGATGGATTTGATGATAGGTTTCATTTGTGATGCATAGGTGACTAAATCACTTTCCCTGATTTCAAAAGCCAATTTGTCGCCAGAAACGCCAGAAATCTTGAGTTGGCTGGCTAACCAGCTAGGAAACGCAGGATCAGTTAATGTCTGATGAGACAGTTTGATAAACAATAAAATAGGGGTGTTTATATTTTTGACTACTTCTATGGCTTTTTTGATTACCCAATGGTCAATTTCAGTGATAAAACCGTATTTAGTTGCCACTGGTATAAATTGTTGTGGGTAAATCAACTGATCTTCTTCAGCTTTCAGTCTGATAAGTAATTCAAAGTGTTCTTTGTCATCACCATTGATATTTACAATCGGTTGATAATGTAGCACAAAACGATCTTGTTCCAAACCATCAGTGATGCGATCTATCCAAGCTTTTGAGGCAGCTCTGGCTTGTTTTTCTTCCTCGGCTGGATCAAATATCTTGATTTGATTTCCGCCTGCTTCAAACAATAGATTCAAGTTGTCTGATAATGTTTTGATGACATTAGAAACTGATTCTGACTGTGGTGTTAATTGTGTTACGGAAATGCTCACTGAACAGTTTACTGATGTGTCACCGGCATTGAATATTTGTTCTGAACACAAGGCCCTGAGTTTTTCGGCCACCTGTTCAGCTTTTTCAATGGATGTTTTTATTTTTAGAATAAATGCTGTGTCAGCATAACGACAATATGTAACATCAGGGCCTAGTTTACTTTCTAAAAATTCAGCCATACTGACGATGAACATGTCGAGGTTGCCTATTCCTAAATCCTTTTCATGCTTGTCTGCGTTATCAATACCTATCATTAATAAGCTGTCACCGGGCTTGTTGTTGGCCTCATCTAAGGACTGAGACAGTAATTCATTGAAATAACTGCGGTTATAGAATTTAGTCAGTAAATCTTTATTTTTAATTTCAAACAGCTCTTTTTCAACTTCAGGGTCAACAGATGGCATGTTGATGATAAATTGAACGCACTTTTCACCATTGATTGTTGCATTTGATACATTGATAAGACCATCAAATTTTTCACCTGACGAAGTCACCATTTTAAAATCTAAATCAGCTTCAGGTAAGATGTTTTTATTGATGTCTCTGAGTATCTTTTTAGCTCGGTCTAAGTCTTCTTTGGCAATCATATTTAAGAATGGTGTGACTTCTAATTCTTCAAAGTCATCATATTTAAATAATTCTTGGTAGGATTGGTTTGAGTATACATGCATGCCATCATGAATGTATGCAATGGCTTGTTTTGAAGAATCTAGTAATAAATTACAGCGCTTTTCTGTATTTTTTAGCTCCATGGCTAACAAGGCGTTTTGTCGTCTGACTTTCAAGTTCCTCATTTCTCGCACAATCACATGTTTCATGTGTTCAGCAAACAAAGGAGTACAATACGTCCCTGCACCGGCTTCTATCGCTTCTTGAACCAGGTCTGCGTCAAAACTATTTAGCAGTGCCACTACCGGCAAGTCGAGGCCCATTCTTTTTAAGTGGTCAACCACTATCTGGCAAGGCAGTTCGCTTTGTAATTGTTGACATAAAATCATATCAATGGGCTTGCGTTCTAAAATACCTGCTAAGTCTTCTTCGTTTAGACAACGAGTGGGTCTGACGGCAATTTGGTAATTTCTGAGCAGTGACAAAATGCGCTCAGCTTCCTCTTCTGATTGATGAATGATTAATAAATTAATGGAATTTTCAGATGCCAATGCCTTGCTCCTGGTAGTCTTATTTGATGTTACTTAAAAGTTAAACCTAATCTGAATAATGGGTCATAAGTGTTTATTATAATGTCATTTCTCGTTGCTGAACAGTTTAAAGCGCATGTTGTTTGATATTGCGCTCAAAATTTAACTGGTTTCGCCTGTAAATTTGATTATTCTGTATTAAAAAAAGCTGAATTTAGCTGGTTGCAAATGGAGTAACTAAAGTTTTTGATGCTTTGCCGGCTTCTTCTTGTACCAGTTTTGGCAATAAATACCCTGGCAGATTTTTTTGCAGTTGTTGGTACAATTGATTGATGCTGTCGTTACTGGTGTCAAAATGTGAGGCGTTCTGGACTTTGTCAAATACATGCAAGTAATAGGGCATGACGCCATGTTTAAATAATTGGTGAGAAAGGTCGGTTAAAATGTCTGCATGATCATTGATGTCTTTCAAGACAACACTTTGGTTTAAAAGTGTAAAATTGGCTTGTTTTAACCGCTTAATTGCTTGGCTTGAGGTTGTGTCAATCTCTGAAGCATGATTGATATGTAATACCATGACTTTGTTTAAATTGATGGAGTTTGACCAATGCAAAAATGCCTTGTCAATGCGACTGGGAAGCACTGTGGGAATGCGACTGTGTATGCGCAAGGTTTTGATATGGTCGATTGTGTTCAAAGATTGTGTCAATTGTTGGAGAGTCTTGGTGTCTAGTGTTAGGGGGTCGCCTCCGCTGAGTATGACCTCATGGATGCTTGTGTTGTTCTTGATGTACTCGAGTGCTGCTTGCCATTTGTTTCTGGGGGCAAAGCTTTTTGTGTAAGGGTAGTGACGACGAAAACAATAACGACAATTCACTGCGCAGCTACCACTGGCAATTAGTAATACCCTGCCATGATACTTATGAATCAAACCTGCTACTGGTGATGAAGGGTGGTCTCCAACAGGATCAGTCAAATAATCTGTTGGTGTTTTGAGTTCATCTTTATGTGGTAAAAACTGTAACAACATGGGGTCTTGAGGGTTGTTCCAGTCAATGTTACCCATGACAGTATTTGTGATAACTGGTTTAAATAATTTTGCAGCATCTTTAGAATAATTTTCATGCCTCAAAAGCTGGTTTTGTTGAGTAAGGTGTAATGCGCTTTTTAAGGCTGATTTCCAATTTTCTGTCATGCTGGTTGTTGTGAATAAATGGCCGCTATCATATCATGACAACAGTCTTTTGAATAACTGCCTGAACGTTTAGTGTGCATTGAAATTGTGTGGCGAGAAATTCTTTTTTAGTCCAATATCTAAGCAACAATCAATATGATATAATTCGCGACTTTATTTATTCTCTCAGGAGACATCATGTCCGTATATAGCACCAATCAATTCAAAAATGGTTTGAAAATATTGATTGACGGGGATCCGTTCAGCATAGTTGAAAATCAAGAAGTCAAACCAGGTAAAGGACAAGCATTTAACCGAGTTAAAATGCGTAATCTCAAAACAGGTCGAGTCATTGAAAAAACTTTTAAATCGAACGAGAAAGTAGACGCAGCTGATGTCATAGATAAAGAAATGCAGTACCTTTATACTGACGGAGAGTTTTACCACTTTATGGAACCAGAAAGTTTTGAACAGTTTGAAGCTTCAGTAGCTGCAGTGGGAGATAATGTGAAGTGGTTGAAAGAGGAAGACATTTGCATGGTCACGTTGTGGAACAATGTGCCTTTGGTGGTTGATCCGCCTAATTTCGTTGAACTAACCATTACTGAAACAGACCCTGGTGTACGTGGTGATACTTCAGGTGGTGGTAGTAAGCCTGCCACACTTGAGACTGGTGCAGTCGTTAATGTACCTTTGTTTGTGCCTGAAGGCGAGGTCATAAAAGTGGATACCCGCTCAGGTGAATATGTCAGTCGTGTAAAAAAATAAATGACGGTAAAAAATAGCTGGCAATTTTCAAGCCCGTTGCAAGTAATTAAGCAACGGGCTTTTTTGTACGAACAGGTTCGTCAGTTTTTCAGTCAAAGAGGTGTGACAGAGGTGGAAACACCGGTACTTTCTCAATTCGGAAATACTGACTTACAAATTGATGTTTTTTCATCTCAACCCATTAATCGTGTGTCTGAGAAAAGTTATTTACGGACATCGCCTGAGTTTTTTCATAAAAGGCTGTTGGCCAGTGGCTTTGGCGACATTTTTGAAATTGCCAAGGTGTTTAGGTACGGTGAATCAACCCCGTTACATAATCCTGAGTTTTCATTGTTAGAATGGTACCGTTTGGATTTTGACTTATCGCAACTAATGGATGAAGTCATTGAGTTAATCCAATCTCTCAGGAAGTTATTTAAGCGATCGCCTATGGTTGTTGAAAAGTTAAGTTATGAAGCGCTTTTTGTAAGCAAATTAGGCTTTAATCCTTTTTTGGTGTCGGAAAAACAATTAAACCAAATAGCAATTGATGCCGGCTATCATGGATCAATGCTTAATCGATCAGAGGCCTTGGATTTTATGTTTGCTGTGAGGTTAGAACCTTTGTTAGATGCAGAGCAAGGGTATTTGATTTATGACTTTCCTATTGAACAAGCCGCTTTGGCACAAAGGCATCCTGAGAGAGAAGACCGCTGTTTAAGGTTTGAGTTTTTGTGGGGGCGCATGGAATTAGCCAATGGTTATCAAGAGTTAACTGATGATCATGAACAACAACTTCGATTTGAACAAGATAACATGAACCGGTTGCGGTTAAATAAGCCTGAGATTCCAATAGACCGCTATTTAATTGAAGCTCTGTCTCAAGGTTTGCCCTCGTGTTCAGGTGTGGCAATTGGTTTAGATCGGTTACTGATGTGTTTACTTGAAAAAGAAAACATCAATGAAGTTTTGGGTTTTTCGGCTAAAAATAGCTAAGCCATTTATAACCACCATGTGGCCACAGTTGATATAACCAATGCACCCAGTATATTCAATTTGAATCCTTGGGAAATCATGGACCTGATGGGAACTTTTTCTGTGCCATAAATGATGGCGTTAGGTGCTGTTGCCACGGGAAGCATAAAAGCACAACTGGCACTGATAGCGGCAGGAATCATTATTTTTATGGGGTCTATGTCCATGGCTGATGAAGCCGAAAATAAGATGGGCATGATGATGGCGGTTGTCGCTGTGTTGCTGGTGATTTCGGTGAGAAAAGTAATGCTCAGACAAATCACTAAAATAACAAAAAACACATGTAATTCTTTAAGAAACATCAATTGTTCTGCCAGTAGTGCACTGAGCCCATTGGCTTGAAATGCAGCGGCAATTACAATGCCTCCTGCAAATAACAGCAAAACGCCCCAAGGGATGCGGTTTGCTGTATGCCAGGTTAACAGTTTTCCCCCTTTGCCATTTCCTATAACAAACAAGGCCACTGCGCCAAGTAATGCCACAGATGCATCATTGGCATGTTCTAATTTGAGTCCATTCTTCCAGCCACCCATTGGGACCGTTCTGGTGATCCAGAGTAATGCCGTAACTGAAAAAACAATCAGTGTCCTTTTTTGTGCGGTATTTAAGGGTTTTGATTTGATTTTTATAGATGAATCAAATTGGATGTTGTTGCTGACTTGCTTGATGAATATCAGCGTCATCAAGGGGAAAAGTATCAGCACCATGGGTGCAACATGTACCATCCATTGCGCGAAACCAATCTCGATTTGTGTGCCCTGTTGGTAATTCTGTATCATGATTAAATTTGGAGGTGTGCCAATGGGGGTTAATGTGCCCCCTATGCTGGCTGCATAGGCAATCCCAAGTAGCAGCATGACGGTGAAACGTTGGTCGTTACAATAACTGATGGTGGCCACTGCTATGGGCAGTAACATCAGTGTGGTTGCGGTGTTTGAAATCCACATGCTCAATGAAAAAGCAGTGATCATAAAGCCCAAAATTACTTTGCGTGGTGAGTCCGTGCCGATGGTGATTAAAATTTTGTTGGCTAAATATTTATGGGTGTTACTGTGAGCCATGGCTGAGGATAATAGGAAACCACCGAGCATCAGGATGATTAAGGGGCTACCATAGGCTTGGGCTACTGCTGTTGGCGTCAATACGCCCATGAGTGGAAACAGTGCAAGGGGGAGCAATGAAGTCACTGGTATAGGGAGCCATTCGGTGACCCACAAAACAGCCGTAATAGCGGTTATGGACAAAGTGATTGCTTGATTAAAATCAATTAATAGTTGCCAATAAAGTACAAAAATAATGGTTGTAGGTAAAACTAAGGCGGTAATTTTTTTAACTGTCATTGTTATAGATACTGTTGCGTATGTTTTGGTGAAAATATTAATGATTTTTTAATAATTCAGCTTGTAATTCTACCCGAATAAAATTTATGATGTTAGGGATTATTAATTTGGGGACACAAATGAAACTTAAACCAATCCTTTTAACTTTAACATCCTTTGTCTTGTTGCAAGCTTGTAGCAGTAGCAGCAATTCACCGCGAGCGGTGGATGCGCCGCCAGCCACCAATCCGGGTGGTGATGTAGTAACTGGTGTAATTGAAGCTATTTTCAATCCAGCTTCGGGAGATCCAACTCAAGTACCTATTCCAACGAATTTGTTTTTATCGGGCACAACTGATTTAACCATGAACATTCCAGTGGCAGACCCTTCCGATTACTCGGATCCATTGGTTGCACTGAATGCTTTGGATGGTTTCAGTACCGTGGCACCATGGTCTACTAACTTTTCAGTGCCAGTGGCTTCAGATTCTGTAGGACCAGACAGTGTTAAAGTTTTTGAAGTGACTCTTAGTGGTCCAGGTGGTGGCGTGGTTGAAGTTAACTCGGCTTTGACATTTAATGTTGATTATGTGGCTGCGGCTAATGGCAGCAGTGTGGCAATTGTACCCATCAAGCCTTTAAAACAGTTGACTTCATATATGGCCGTGATTACCAATGGTATCGAAGATACTGATGGCAATGCAGCTACACCCTCTCAAACTTATTATTTGAGTAAACGCACCTCACCGTTGATAGACGAAGATAAACACAGCACCGATCCCTTATTGGATGATGCCACTGCGAATGCGTTAGAGCCATTAAGGTTGTTGACAAACTCTCAAGAAGCCGCCGCCGCTTCGCAGGGTGTAAATCCAGCAGATATCGTGCTGTCTTGGACAATGAGTACACAATCCATAACACCTGTCTTATCAGCTGTAAAAGACATCAGCGGACCCGGTCAATCAACACTGGCTCCAACAGGAATGAACACAACTGCAGTGGGTGGATTTGGACTGGCTGATATTTATATTGGTGTCATGAATTCTCCTTACTATTTGACAGCACCAAGTGCCAGCAACCCTGTGGCACCATTGAATGAATTTTGGAAAGCTGCTCCAGGTGGCTATGTGGGGCCTTTTAGTTCATTGAATTTGGATCCAACATCAACTCACTTAACACTTGCTAACCCCATTCCTGTACCGACCAGTTCATTGAATCTACCTGTTTTGATGACTGTTCCAAATGAAAACTCAGGACACACTAAACCTGCAGAAGGCTGGCCTGTGATGATTTTCCAACATGGTATTACGCGTAACAGAACAGATATGTTGGCTGTGGCAGATACCATGGCATCTATTGGTTATGCTGTGGTTAGTATCGATTTGGCTTTACATGGTGTGACTGACACGACAAATCCGTTCTATATAGGTAATACGCCTTTTGCAGGTATTGCTTCTGAAAGAACTTTTGATGTTGATTATGTTAACAACACCACTGGCGCACCTGGTCCTGATGGTGTCACTGATTCTTCAGGATCGCACTTTATTAATTTAGCTAACCTCTTGGTATCACGTGACAACACCAGACAAGGCATTGCTGATTTGTTTACTTTAACGGAAACCATTCCTTTTATGGACATTGATGGGGATGCAGCTGGTGACTTTAACGAAGGCAACATCACGTTTGCGGGACAATCTTTGGGAGCCATTACGGGCGCCAGTTATTTGGCCTTTGCTCCTAATGTACAAAGTGCTGTATTGTCTGCGCCAGGTGGTGGTATTGCAGGCTTATTAATCGGGTCACCTACATTCGGACCCCGCATCATCGCTGGATTGGCTGCTTCGGGTGTGGAACAAGGAAGCACCGCGTTTAACCTATTTGTGTTAGCCACACAAACAGCCATTGATGCAGCAGATCCCATCAATATGGGGGACTTGGCATCTTTGCAAAATAATGTGTTGGTACACGAAATCATTGGTGATGATGTTGTGACCAATCGAGTACCCGGTTCACCTTTGTCTGGTACAGAACCTTTAATTGCGGCTATGGGACTGACGACTTATTCTGAATCAGCCTTCAACCCTGAAGGTCTGGATGGCGTGGTTCGATTTACTGAAGGTAATCATGGTAGTTTATTGAGTCCCGAAGCATCTGCAGCTGCTACAGCTGAAATGCAAGGGCAAATGGCAGCATTCCAGGCAACATCTGGAACCACGTTAAATGTTAACGACACTGACGTGATTCAATAAGGAGATGATAATGAAACAATTAAATAAAAAGCGTGGAGTCAATGACATGGTACAAAACGAAAGTAAATTGAAAATTAAGCCATTGAAACTTGCAATGGCTGCAGTGGCTTTAAGTGCAGCTGGCTCAAGTATGGCTGTTGAACTATTTAACAATGGCGATTATTCATTTAACATAGACACCACTGTAACTTATGGTGCATCTTGGCGAGTAGCCGACAGAGATGAACGTTTGATAGGTAAATCCAATCTCAACCCATTTGTTGGTGTTGATTTATCAACCGGAAGTGCTTCAACATTGGCACAACGAATGGCAGCTCCTGGCAGATGGTCAATTAACTCAGATGATGGTAACTTAAATTATGATCAAGGCGACTTGATTTCCAATGCATTGAAGTTCACTTCTGATATTTCATTTTCTGGGCCCACATGGGGTGCTTTTATGCGGGTTACAGGGTTTTATGACTTTGAAAATGCCGACAATGATAAATTAAGTGATGTTGCTCGTGAATTTGTTGGTGAGGATTACCGTTTATTGGACGCCTATGTTTATAAGGATTTTGATATTGGCAACCAAATTGCTTCAGTACGTTTGGGGCGTCAAGTGGTTAGTTGGGGTGAATCAACCTTTATTCAAGGAGGTATTAATGTCATTAACCCGATTGATGTGTCAAAAATTCGTGTGGCTGGTGCTGAATTAAAAGAGGCCTTCTTACCAATTGATATGGTTTCATTTTCAACCAGTATTACCGATAACCTTTCAATGGAAGCGGTCTATATGTTTGAATTTGAACAAACTGACCCAGATCCAGCAGGTACCTATTTTTCAAACAATGACTTTGCTACTCCTGGTGGTGAATATGTGGCGTTGGGTTTTGGTATTGTGCCAGAACTTTCTGCAGCTGATTTAATTGCACAATTACCTTATCCACCAGCATTGATAGACGGTACATTAGCGAATGTGTATAACTTTTCTATTTCAAGAAGAGTCACACCTGATACCAGTGATGATGGTCAGTTTGGTGTTGCATTTAGGTATTATGCAGAACAACTTAACAGCACGGAATTTGGATTTTATTATTTGAATTATCATTCAAGAGTTCCATTGATTAGTGGTTATGCTTTAGGTCAGCCAGGTGTCGGTCTGGGCCCTACTTCGCCCAGTTCTGGCCAGTATTTTACGGAGTACCCTGAAGACATTGATTTGTATGGTTTGAGTTTTAATACCACCATCAACTCATTGGGTGTTTCATTGCAAGGTGAATTGTCATATCGACCCAATGTGCCACTACAAATTGATGATGTAGAGGTGTTATTTGCAGCATTGTCTCCATTAAATGGAGCCATACCTGCACCTTATGATCAGTTTGTTTCACAATTGGGAAATTACGAAGCAGGTGAATACATTCAAGGTTGGGAACGGCATGAAGTGTCGCAACTACAATTCACAGCAACTAAATTATTTGGCCCCAATGAATTTTTCGGTACGGACCAAATTGTGTTATTAGGTGAAGTGGGTTTCACCAATGTATGGGATTTACCTGCACCAGATGTACTTCGATACAACGGCCCAGGTACAGACACAGGTGGTGGAGCCAGTTGGGAAACAGGTGGGTCCAGTCGTAACCCAGTAACTGAAGGTGCTGATCATTTCGCCACAGCTTTTTCTTGGGGTTATCGTTTAGTAACTCGATTTGACTATAATTCAGTGTTTGGTTCATCATGGAATTTATCGCCTAGATTGGCTTTTAACCATGATGTCAATGGCACCACGCCAGGACCTGGTGGTAGTTTTATTGAGGGCAGAAAATCTTGGACAATTGGTGTGAATGGTATTTACCTTGAAAAGTGGAGTGCTGATGTCAGTTACACCAGTTTTTCAGGTGCAGGTATCTACAATCAATTGTTTGATCGGGATTTTGCTTCTATTAATATTAAATACTCGTTCTAAGAACAGAGGGGACAAATATATGAAATTATTTAAAAAAACAGTTATCTCAACCTTAATTGGTTTAACCGTTGTTGCTGGTTCTGCCCATGCAGGCCCCAAACCTGATCAAGTAGGACGTTTATCAAAAGACTTGACGCCAGTTGGAGCCATCAGAGCTGGAAATGAAGACGGTACGATTCCTGCCTGGACCGGTGGTATCACTGCACCACCGGCAGGCTATCAAGCTGGCGATCATCATCCTGATCCATTTGCTGATGACAAAGTGAAATTCACTATTGATGCCAGCAATTATAAGGAACATGCCAGTAAGTTGTCAGCCGGTCAAATAGCCATGTTTGAACGCTACCCTGAAACTTTTAAGATGGATATCTATCCAACCAGACGTTCTGCATCTTTTCCACAACGAATTTATGAAAAAACGCTAGAGAATGGTAAAACAGGTACACTGGTGGCAGATGGTGAAGGTGTTGCTAATGTGGCTGAAGGTTTTCCTTTTCCTTTTCCTGAAAATGCTTATGAACTGATTTTAAATCATAAGTTGAAATTTAAAGGTTCAGGTGGCGTACGATATAACAATCAAGTGGCTCCTAATAACAGCGGTAATTACACATTGGTTCGGTTACGTGAAGAACTGTATGGTAAATACTATGTGCCTGGGAACACCATTGAAGACATTGATAATATTTTGTTGTACTTTTACCAAGTGGTTGAGTCACCAGCTCGACTGGCAGGTCGTGTGTTGTTGGTACATGAGACCATGAATCAAAAAGAAACGCCACGTCAAGCTTGGATTTATAACCCTGGTCAACGACGTGTACGTCGAGCACCTAATGTGGCATATGACAACCCTGGCACAGCTTCTGATGGTTTAAGAACTAATGACATGACTGACATGTTCAATGGTGCCATGGATCGATTCACATGGGATTGGACAGGAACCAAAGAAATGTATGTGCCTTATAATTCATACAAAGCTCACAGCTATGATTCTAAAGTAGATGATATGGTTAAGCCAGGGCATTTGGACCCCAGCTTTATGCGATATGAATTGCATCGTGTTCATGTGATTGAGGCTAAACTAAGAGATGGGTTTAGACACATCAATAGCAGACGTACTTTCTATTTGGATGAGGACAGTTATCAAATATTGCTAACAGATCATTATGATCGACGTGGTGAATTGTGGCGCTTTTCTGAAGCTCATAGTATCAATTATTATGAAGTGCCCACATTCTGGTCAACCATTGAAACACATCATGACTTGCAATCAGGTCGTTATGTTGCTGTTGGTTTAGATAACCAAGACCAAGTCAACACATTTAACACGCCATTAAGTGAAAATAATTACACGCCCAGTGCGCTACGTAAACGCGGTAGACGCTGATTTGTGATTTTCAGTTAATGTAATTATTCAATGGCTGTGGGCAGATTTGTTCATGGCCATTTTTTTAGGTGTAATTTTATGAATAGAACCAAACTAAAGTTCATTTTTTGTCTGACGCTGGTGATGATGGTGTCACAATTGTGGGCACAACAACCAGCCGAGGTCATGCCTCTTGCAAAACAATCATTGTTACTTTCGATTACTAAAGTAGGTACTTCATTAGTGATGGTAGGTGAAAGAGGGCATGTTTTAAAGAGTAAAGACGAAGGGAAGTCATGGGAACAAATTTCCAATGTTCCAGTCAATGTGACATTAACCAAAGTGGTGGCCTATAACAACCATGTTTGGGCGGTTGGTCATGACACAACAGTGATCCACAGTAATGATGGTGGTGAAACTTGGACGCTTCAATTTTATGATCCTGATCGTGAAGTGCCCTTGTTATCAGCTTATTTTGAGGATGAAAACACAGGATTTGTGGTGGGGGCATACGGCACTATTTTATCAACAAAAGATGGTGGGGAAACATGGGAGGATGATTTAATCCATGATGAACTTGATTACCATTTAAATGACATAACCAAGAGTAAAGATGGTAATTATTATATTGCGGCTGAAGCCGGTTATGCATTTAAAAGTATTGATGATGGAGAGACTTGGCAAGAAATTGAATTGCCTTATATGGGATCAATGTTTGGTGTAGCGGCTTTAACTAATGAAGTGGTTATGTATGGATTACGCGGTAACGTTTTAATTTCTTCAGACCAAGGTGAAACGTGGGAAGAACTTTATACAGACATTAAAAATAATTTATTTGGTTCAACGTTAATAAACAACGATGAATTGCTGATTGTCGGTGCCAATGGTACGCGTATTGTTTACAAAAATGGCGATGTACATATGATGGATGGTGATGACACAGGTGATGATTATGCTGATGTCATTTCATTGGGTGGTCAAGTGGTAATGGTCGGTGAAGCTGGCTATACAGTTCAATCCATTAAAAATTAAAGGAAAGTAATATGACAAGCAATAAAGAAAAAAATAAATTTGCAACTATTTGTGAAAGCATCTTATTTTCCAATAAAAAGATTATCTTGTTTCTGTTATTGGTAATGACTTTTGTGATGGCGTATTTTGCCAGTGGGTTAAAAGTTGATGCAGGCTTTGAAAAACAATTACCTCTTGATCATGAATACATGAAAACATTCATGGAACATGAAAAGTTCAGAGGTGCAAATAGAATTCTGGTGTCGGTCATGGATTCCAGTGGCAATATGTTCAATAAACAGTTTTTCGATAAATTGGAAAAGGTGACAGATGCTGTGATTTTTATACCTGGTGTCAATCGAGCCAGTGTTAAATCAATTTTCACTCCCAATGTCAGGTTTGTAGAAGTGGTTGAAGATGGATTTGCTGGGGGTAATGTGATTCCCGCAGATTTTAGACCAACGCAAGACATGTTTGAACGTGTTCGTGCCAATATTGTTAAAGCGGGCGTTTTAGGACGATTGGTAGCAGAAGAATTTAACGGTGCGATGGTTTGGGCGGATCTACAAGAAAGAAATCCCCAGACTGGTGAAAAAGTGGACTACCAGAATATTGCTGCACAATTGGAAGCCATAAGAACTAATTTTGAAGCAGATGGGCAAACCATTCATATCATTGGTTTTGCTAAAATTATTGGTGATGTGGCTGAAGGTGCTAAGTCTGTACTTTATTTCTTCGCGCTGGCTATTTTTATTACGGCCATACTGCTGTTTTGGTACTCTAAAAACTGGAAGTTAACGTTGTACCCAATACTCTGTTCATTGGTAGCGGTGATTTGGCAGATGGGGCTTTTGAAATTAATGGGCATGGGTATTGACCCAATGAATATATTAACGCCGTTTTTGGTGTTTGCTATTGGTGTCAGTCATGGTGTGCAAATGATTTCAGGTTGGACTGATCAGCTGATAAAACAACCAAAAGAAACCAAGAGTTCTGAGTTTGCAGCCCGAGGCGCATTTCTTGCATTGTTAGCACCTGGGGTGATTGCTTTATTGTCTGATACCATTGGCTTTGCAACCATTTATTTCATCAACATTGAAATCATTCAGGAATTAGCTATCACAGCTACGGTTGGTGTGGCATTAATCATAATAACAAATTTGGTGTTGTTACCTTTGTTATTATCTGGATTAAAACTATCAAATCCTCAAGCATTTTGTAACAAGTTCCAACAAAAAACTGGTGATGGTGGAATCTGGCGTGTGATTGCAGGATTTGCAAAAACACCAATGGCCAGCGTGGCTATCTTGTTGACATTGGGTTTGTTTGCTTTTGGTTATTACAAAAGTCAAGACATGCAAATCGGTGATTCACAAGCTGGTGTGCCAGAGTTGCGCCCTGATTCCAGATACAATCAAGATGCCATGACCATAAGCAGTGAGTTTTCACTGGGTGTGGATATGATTAATATCATTGCGGAGACCACACCGAACGCATGTACTGAAAGCTTCAAAGCAATGAGAAATATAGATCGGTTTGCATGGCATATGTCAAATGTGGATGGTGTGCAAAAAGTCATCACCTTGCCTCAGTTTGCAAAAATAATTACCGCAGGTTGGAATGAAGGTAACATCAAATGGCGAGAACTTTCTCGTAATAATTATGTGATGCGCCAATCATTGTCCGGAATTGAAACTGATACTGGATTGTTGAATCAAGACTGTAGTGTCATGCCGGTGACTATTTTTACAGAGGACCACAAAGCTTCAACCATTAATGATGTGATTGCAGCAGTGAAGGCATACCAGAAAGACAATCCTCCTGTGTTTGATGACAAGGGCTCATTAGAAGAAGGCGAGGTTAAGTTTAGATTGGCTACAGGGAATGCTGGCGTGATGGCATCAACCAATGATGTTGTAAAAGGTGCGCAAATGCCAATGCTCATTATGGTTTATGGTGCAATTATCCTTTTGTGTTTGATTACTTTTAGATCAGTAACAGGTACCATCAGTATTGTATTGCCGCTGGCATTGGTGTCATTGTTGGCCTATGCATTGATGGCATACCTGGGTATTGGATTGAAAGTCAATACTTTACCTGTGGTTGCTCTTGGTGTAGGCATAGGTGTAGATTATGGTATCTATATTTTCAGCCGCATGCAAAGTTTGTTAAAATCGGGTATGAATCTTTTTGATGCATACAGTGAAACATTGCGGTTAACAGGTAAGGCTGTATTATTCACTGCCCTAACTTTAGGCATTGGTGTCGGAACTTGGATATTCAGCGATTTACAGTTCCAAGCTGATATGGGTATCTTGTTGGCCTTCATGTTTATTTTAAATATGGTAGGAGCTTTGGTGATATTACCTGCTTTGGCTTATTGGTTGATGCCAAAATACAGAAAAGGTATATAATGAGTGGTTTGTTTAAACTGCTAAACCATGTCTGAAAAATATATATTGCGTGTAGGTAGAGGGGGCAAACCAATGAGTTTGTACCACTACCACACGCAGTCTTCAACATACCAAAAGTACAACATCGATGACTGGCGTGCTGACGAACTAAAAAATAAAGCCTTAATCATATTGTTGCCTTTGAATTGGATGTACCATGGACGCACGCACGTGGCATCTAAAAGTACAGACCTGCTAAAAAAATCAATTCCATTTGCGATAGAAGAAGAACTGAGTAACGATGTTGAGGCTAACTATTTTGCTTTCCAACTTAATACTGACGGTAGTCAAGATGTAGTCGCTATTGAAAAAGAGAAACTTAATGGTATTGTAAATGAGATTGAGCTAAATCAACTACAGGTCAGTGCCATTTACAGTGAACAAGAATGGCTACCAGCAAAACAAGATGTTATTACCATTTGGCAAGATAAGGAATATGCATTAATTCGTTTTGGGACAGACCCTGGAATGAGTGTGCAAATTTCACAATTAAGCCAATTAATTCCCTTGTTTAAGGGCAATATTGGGAAAGTAAATTGTAATACTCACGCTGCTGATTTTGAACAGTTTGGTGTGACTGTTGACTCTGATTTAGATGAGGCGTCATGTTGCGAACATGTGATCAGTTCAAAAAAGACAGATCTTTATATTGAAGAGATAAAAAATCCTGCGCAAAAACAGGTTGACGAGTCTTGGAAGTCAGTTAAAATTTTAACAGTTGTACTGATAGTAAGTTGGTTGGTAATTCAAATCTATCAACTAATAAAATTAGATACATCGATTGAAAATATAAAGTCTGAGCAACAACAGTTGTTCAAACAGGCCTTTCCCGATGCAGCTCCTGCTGAGCTGGTTGATCCATTTGCTGGTATTAAATCGCGGTTACAGCTGTCAAGTTCACAAAGTGATAATCAATCAGTATTTTTGGATGCTATATATTACATCAGTCTCAGTGCCAAGCGAATTGCACAGGTTTCAATCAAAGGGTTTCGGTTGGTTGACAGTCAAGTTGAATTACAAATTACTGCTCCGAATATGACAGTCATCAATAATTTTCACCAAGAATTGGAAAAAAACGCGTATGAGTTTAATGTAAAAATTGGTATTAATGAGTTGAGTGATAATAATTTATATAAGTCTATTTTGACCATGGTGCCAAGATGAATAAGTGGTATAACAATATATCTGACAGTGAAAAACGGTTGTTACAAATTGGTACTGTACTGATTGGTATTGCCCTGTTTTGGACTTTGGTGTTTTTGCCCATAAATAAAAAAATTGAAACCAAATCCCAATTGCAGGAGCGACTGTTAGGCCAACTGAATGAAATGAAAAGTTTTGAAATCTCTGATTTTGGTTACCAAACCGTATCAACCGAAATCATTCCAGATGGCACAACATTTTCTTCATGGGTTGATCAACAAATGTCTGTATTAGGTATTCAAGAACTGGTTAACAGAACAGAACCAATAGACAATAATACATTGGTCATTTGGTTATCAAATGTGACATTCGATCAAGTCATTGATTGGTTGCAAAATATACACAAACAATATGGCATCCAAGTCGATCAGATTGATGTTAATGTGACCGATTCGGCATTGGGTTTGACAAATATAAGAATGAGGTTAATAAAGTGATGTTAAGTACGGGAGACCGGTTATTGAAATTAATAAAATTTGCATTTGTTTTATTGGTAATCGCTGTCATTGTTGTAGCAGTTACGCCGTTAAATCTTTATTATTCTTATGTCAGTGACTATTTGAGACCAGTCACCTTAAGTGGTATTTCTGGAAGTGCTGTCAAGGGTGAAGCTGAAAAGTTGACCTATCTCTCCGCCCCGATTGGTAAATCTGAATGGTTGTTGTATCCAAATTCAATTAATGGATTGGGTGGTAAGTTCAGGGTCACAAAAGAAAATTATGATTTGACATTTGAAATTGGATCTTTGCAACAAGATGAGGCTGATTTTAAAAAAATATTAGGTTACATTGATTGGAAGTTAATCAAACCCTTTTTGCAAATGAATAACGGTCAGATTGATGGATATGCTCAATTTAACTTGGAACGTGTTAACTATTCAAAACAAAATGGTATTGAGCATTTAGAAGGTAGTATCACTCTAGAAGATTTTAAATTAATTAAGCCAACAGTTAAAGATTTAGGTCAAATCAGAGTGGATTTTGAAACCAAAAAATTGGGTATGGTGGTAGGTCAATTTAAGAGTGAGTCTACAGTCTTGAACGTTTCTGGGACAATTGTCATTCAACCACATCGTTGGCAATTGCATTTAGATTTAATTCCTAAATCTGGTCACTTTGAATTAGATGCCATATTGAACTCAGTTGGCGATCGCAGAAATGGTGGTGGAAGGAAACTCAATTTAGCTGGTTTTTACTGAAGGCTTGTTGCGCCATAAAATCCAAAAACCGAAAGCCAAAATAGGCAAAGTGAGTATGTGTCCCATGGTCATCCAATCAAAGGCAATAAATCCTCTGTTGGCATCTGGTTCGCGGAAAAACTCAATGGTGAAACGAGACAAACCATAGCAAATTAAAAATGTTGCAGATACAGTGCCTTGTTTTTTGGCATAATGCGCCACAACCCAAACCACAAAAAATGTGATGAGCCCTTCTGTAAATGCTTCATACAGTACTGATGGGTGTCTGGCAAAAACATTCAACTGTCCAGTCTCGTACAGGTCAAGCCATTCGTCTAATGGCATGTTTTGTGGTTGTAAATGGTATGGCAATGAGTCGTTGAATATCATTCCCCAAGGTTTGTCAGTTAAACGACCCCACAATTCCCCATTGAGAAAATTGCCAATACGTACTGATAATATGCCGGTAGGAACCAAGGGGGCAATAAAGTCACTGATTTCAAAAAATGTTTTTTGCGTTTTGTATTTAAAGTAGACCATGGCCAATAGCACGCCCATTAAGCCGCCATGAAATGACATGCCTCCTTCCCAGACTCTAAATGGCAGACCGGGATCGCTAAAAAAAGGTGTGTCATTATAGAATAACACCCAGCCTAATCGTCCACCAGCAATGATTCCAATGGCGCCGTAGAATAAAAAATCAGATAATTGATCTGTGTTCCAACTAGAAGGGTACTTCTTGAGTCGGTAACGGCCTAAGAGGTAATAACAAGCAAAGCCAATTAAATATGTAATTCCATACCAGTGAATAGACAATGGACCAATGGTGCCAATGAAGGGTAAGTCAAATGGCCCTATCGACAAAAAAACAGGGTCAAAGTCAATTACTGGGGGGAGTTGTGTCATGTTATTTAACTACAGTCATCGGATAAATTAATGCACATTATATGCAATATGCCTTCATAAGTCCGTGATTTTTTCTGTTTAAACAAGCCACGTAAGACACTTAAAAAGCCCAGTAAATATTGAATTTCATAGCTCTACCAAGTGATTCCATATGTTAAGATAATTGGGCTGTGTCCGCTTAATACATAGCGCATAATAATAACACATCAAAATAGAGGAAAAAATATGAATCAAGAGTTAATCCCGCTGATTGTGGGTGGTTTTGGATTGCTGGTGGCCTTAATCATTTTTATGATGGTAAATAAGATGCGAGCAGGCGAAGGTAAAGTCAAAGAGATTGCCCAACAAATTCATGACGGGGCAATGGTTTTTATGCGCCGAGAATATAGTTTATTGTTGGTGTTTGTGGTTGTGATTGTGATTGGTTTGTACTTGGGATTTGGCGATTGGCATACACCGTTTGCTTTTATTTTAGGTGCGTTTTGTTCTGGTATTGCCGGATATTTTGGCATGTTTTCTGCCACCCAAGCCAATGTCAGAACCACTGTAGCAGCTAATGAACATGGTGCGGCCAAAGCCTTGTCCGTGGCGTTTTATGGTGGATCAATAATGGGCTTGACTGTAGCTGCTATGGGGCTATTAGGTTTAGGCGCGCTCTATTTAATGTTTGGTGGAGACCCGCACACAGTTGAATCAATTCACGGTTTTGGTATGGGGGCATCTGTAGTTGCATTGTTCTCTCGTGTAGGTGGCGGTATCTTTACTAAAAGTGCTGATGTAGGTGCAGATTTAGTGGGTAAGATTGAGGCAGGTATTCCTGAAGATGATCCGCGGAACCCAGGTGTAATTGCTGATAATGTGGGAGACAATGTTGGAGATGTAGCAGGCATGGGCTCTGATATATTTGAGTCATATTGTGGCTCCATGATTGCTTGTATTGCCATTGCTTCAACCATGTCGGCAACGTTGTTACAACAAATAGCAACAAGACAAGAGGATTTAATGTTTTTGCCTCTGGCATTGGCATCAACTGGTTTGGTTTGTTCTGTTGTAGGAATATTTTTGGTGAAATTGTTTTCATCGAAAAAACCTGATGTGGCATTAAGGTTTGGTACCATGAGTGCCACTGTTTTGTTCATTATAGCCGCTTACTTTACGACACAAGCGCTGGGCATTAAAAGCCAAGTTTGGCAATGTGTTTTGCTGGGGGCTGTAGGTGGCATGATTATAGGTCTTGTTACTGAGTATTATACCGGTGGAAAACCTGTTAGAGACATTGCTAAAGGGGGCGAAACTGGGCCTGCGACAGTCATGATTTCAGGGTTGGCAGTAGGTATGGAATCTGTAGTTATACCGGTGATAACCTTGGCTGCAATCATATTTGGTACCTCTCTTATATTGCCAGAAGGTGCAGGGGTTTATGGTGTAGGAATTGGTGCTGTTGGTATGTTGGCAACTGTTGGTATTACCATGGCAATAGACGCATATGGTCCAGTGGCGGATAATGCCGGTGGCATTGCTGAAATGGCTGAGTTAGGGCCCGAAACCAGAGCCATTACAGATGGGTTGGATGAAGTGGGTAACACCACAGCAGCCATTGGTAAAGGGTTTGCAATTGGAGCTGCAGGGTTGGCTGCTCTGGCAATTATAGCTGCATTTATACAAGTGATATCATCTAAAGTGGATGGTTTTGTTTTAGACATTGGTAATCCAACTGTATTAATGGGGATGTTTTTAGGAGGTATTTTTCCTTTTATTGTCTCAGCCATGACGATGCGAGCTGTAGGAGATGCTGCCTTTGATATGATCAAAGAAATCAGACGTCAGTTTAAGGAAATTCCTGGGTTGATGGAAGGCACAGCTAAACCAGACAGTAAAAAATGTGTAGATATTGCTACAACAGCTGCATTGAAACGGATGATGGCTCCTGGTGCATTGGCGGTGGTTGCACCGGTAGTTGTTGGCTTTGGATTGGGCGCTGCCGCTTTGGGTGGTATGCTGGGTGGGGCATTGATCACTTGTGTCTTATTGGCTTTAACCATGGCAAACGCAGGTGGTGCATGGGACAATGCTAAAAAGTATGTTGAAAAAGGCAACCTGGGAGGAAAAGGTTCAGATGTACATAAAGCGGTGGTTGTTGGCGATACTGTTGGTGACCCATTTAAAGACACATCCGGCCCAGCAATGAATATTTTGATTAATGTTATGGCCATTGTATCTTTGGTGATTGCACCATTGTTGGCAGATATGCCTTTTGGTCTTTTTGCATAATCAATTCTGGCAGTCTATATACAAAGCTCCGAAAGGAGCTTTGTATATAGCTTAAAGAAAATTCTTGCGTTAAGATTGTTATTGCTTAGCAGGTACTTTAAACATGAGTTATCACATCAAACAATTTAAACAGGGTGATACTATTTTCCACGGTGGTGACAAATCTGACTGTGCATATATCATTGAACAGGGCCAAATAGAAATATTTGTAGAATCAAGTGGTGCCATCATAGACATATTGAATGAAGGCGAATTGTTTGGTGAAATGGGGGTTTTAGACCAGTCCCCCAGGTCAACCTCAGCTCGTGCAATGACTGAGGTTACTTTGCTTGAAGTCAAAACAGAACAAATCACCAGTCGATTGGTAGACAGTGATCCAATTGTGAAGGCATTGGTTGGTGTTTTACTTAAACGATTTAGGTCAATGCTTCCCAGTCAAGGTATATCTTATAAGGGTAACAATTTATTTAACCAAGTTGCTTCAGTTATAGAACAAGCTGGTCTCTCAAAATTTAAATTAGAAAGTGAATTACGCAGTGCCATAAACAAAGGTGAAATTCAAACAGTTTTTCAGCCCATCAGTGATATTCAAAGTAAGAAAATTGCAGGCTTTGAAGCGTTAAGTAGATGGACTCACGTACAACGGGGTTATATTTCACCTGTTGAGTTTATTGCCTTGGCAGAAGAAACTGATTTAATTATAGAAGTTGGGGATTTGGTCTTCAGCCGTGCTATAGATTTCTTAGCACAATTACCTGATCATGTGTTTATCAACATCAATGTCTCGTCAAAACAACTAGACGATAATCAATTTCTGAACCGTGTCGAAAAGAAAATAAAAGACCAAGGAATCAGTCCTCAACGGTTAAAATTAGAAATTACTGAAACCATGGTTGTTGATTTTAATTTAGCAAAAAAATGGCTTAAAAAGTGTCAGAATATAGGTTTTCCAGTTTGTGCTGATGATTTTGGTACAGGCCATTCGGGAATGGAGCAATTACTGGAACTGAATTTTGATGTGCTCAAAGTAGATCAGGTGTTTATCAGGAATATGTTTAAAAATAAAAGGTACCACACCATTCTTGAAATCATTGCCAGAATGGCGCAGCAATTAGATACTCAGTTGGTTGCAGAAGGTGTCGAGCACGAAAAAGAGTGGCAAGAACTGAAAACAATGGGGTTTGATTATGGTCAAGGTTACCTTTTTGGTAAGCCCATGTCTGTAGACAAAGCCTTATTGCTTGAATTTTAATTGTTATATATCTAATAAAAGAACTTCTCATTTTAATTTTTATTGCTTACAATATTAGTGTGGGTAAGAAGTCGCTACTTTTGTGGGATATGGTCAAAGTCCTGGTAGCGACCATAGGTGATGCTGTTTTTGAACACATCGCCTTTGTTGGCCGAGTATTAGCTCGGCCAACCTTTTACTTTGTTGTCTGATTCAATTTAAACCTAAACGTAATCTGAACGAATTCAGACCATTCAGATTTCATTCATTCATAACTCTTATGATTAATCACACTAACATTCGTGGAGATTATCATGAAAATTAAAACTGTAATTGGCTTATTATTAACCATGCCATTGGTGTCAATAGCTGGAAGGTATGATGCGGCTATATCTTATGGACGTGTTGTAGATGTCGAGCCCATATACCAAAGTGTATCTGTACCTGACAGGCGAGAAATCTGTGAAGTGACAAGAAACAATGACGGGTACCGTCAACAAGATAAGCACAACACCGCAGGGGCTGTTTTAGGTGGAATTATTGGCGGTGCTATTGGTAATCGATTCGGACGAGGTCATGGGCGTGATGCGTCAACTGCATTAGGTGTTATAGTCGGTGCATCTGTAGGTGCGCACAGCAAACAACCTAACAATTACCGTCGCTGTCATACTGAAACATATTATTATCAAGACACGCAGTTAGTGGGTTATGATGTCACTTATGACTATAAGGGTACTTTGTATCAAACCCAAATGAATAGGCATCCAGGTGATCGAGTTAAGCTCAGTGTTAATGTTGATGTCATTGAATGACATTAACTCTCGGTACTATATAGGGATTGTTGATTCATTGAGTTTAAATGTTGAGTTTACAAGTTACCCTACTGAAAAGGCACATACCGTGCCTTTTCCTGTTACAGGGTCTTTAATCTGAATGTGTGTAAATATTATTGATGAATATCAAAATTATGCTGGGTATTTATGCAAAAACTTCAGTTTGGTCTGGCTTAAAGGTTAAAATAATGGATAAAGATACCAGAGTGCAACTTGAAGTAGGGTTAATTGAATTTAGTGCGATTATCTAAACTGCAATCAATTGGATTGGCCCTTGTCGTTTAGCCACTTAATTATTAAGTGGTTTTTGCGTTTTATGAATAATTAATTCCACGTACACTGAGTGCCTGTACGTATACAATTGATGGCTGATTTGCTTTGGCTTGTGGAAATTGAAATTATTAGAAAGTAACGCTTATTGGACAATTGTTGAGTTATAAATAACACAGATACTATAAATACGCATGAAAAATAAAAACATAAAAAGAATGAGTGCCGACGAAGCCAGAAAGTTATTGGCAAAATATTCAGATCATCGGTTTGTAATGAAACAGAAAAAAAATATCAGTGGTGCTTCTTTGATGAAACTTTCTCATTTGGCAGGCGAATACCCATATGATGAAAAAATTGAGTTAATTGATTATGAAACAGAAAAACATTTGTTACAAACTGAGTTGTTAAAGGTTCAAAGTTGGGTTAAAGAAACAGGGCAGCGTGTCGTGTGTTTGTTTGAAGGACGTGATGCTGCAGGAAAGGGTGGAACCATTAAGCGCTTTATGGAGCATTTAAATCCAAGGGCTGCACATGTTGTGGCTTTAGAGAAACCCACAGAAAGGGAAAGAGGACAGTGGTATTTTCAACGGTATATTGCACAATTGCCTACCAAAGGTGAAATGGTGTTCTTTGACCGTTCTTGGTATAACCGTGCTGGCGTTGAACGAGTGATGGGGTTTTGTGAAGAACAAGAATATTTAGAATTTATGAGACAGGTTTTTCCATTTGAACAAATGCTGGTCAATTCAGGAATTATTCTATTTAAGTTTTGGTTCTCAGTGACCAGACAAGAGCAATTAAGGCGTTTTCATAGCAGAAAGAATGACCCGTTGAAACACTGGAAGTTAAGTCCTGTGGATGTTGAATCCTTAGATAAATGGGATGATTATACACAAGCCAAAAAAGACATGTTTTTCCATACAGACAATCCTTTAACGCCTTGGACTGTAATTAAGTCTGATGATAAGAAGAGAGCGAGAATTAACTGTATGAGGTATTTTTTGAACTCACTTGATTATCCCAATAAGAATGAATCTATTGTTTCCCATTTTGATGAAAAGATTGTAGGTTCAGTTAGTAAAATGTATCCTGATGACGCAATAAAGGCCACTAACCATGACTGAAGCAGAAAAATTAATTGGCATAGTTAATCGTTGTGAAGAGATTTTAGCCCAAGTTGAAAAACACGCAGTTCAAATCGAATCTCTTCATCAACAAATAGAGAAGCTGGTTAACAATGAACAAAACAAAACCATGACCATGGATGAGGCCCAAGAATTTAAGATAAAGAAAGAGCTGATGAAAGTGGCGAAAAAAGCAGCAAAAAAAGCGGCAAAAAAAAGTTTGGCAATTGCGCAAATTAGAGAGAATTTGGAATCAGCTAATCAATCTGAGGAATGAGTGTTGAGACAGCAACAAGCGGTTTATTATACAAACCGCTTATTGCGAGTACCTGTATTTAAAGCAATTTCTCAGCCGTGTTAACGACATGGTCAGTGGTAAACCCAAAGTGTTTAAACAGTACGTTCCCAGGAGCTGACTCCCCAAAAGTGTTTTGTGCTATAACTTTGCCATGTAAGCCAACGTATTTGTACCAAAAATCACCTTGAGCAGCTTCCACGGCGACTCTTTTATTACAAGCGCTTGGTAAAACAGATTCTCTGTAATCACTTGATTGTTGTTCAAATATCTCAGCACAAGGCATCGATACCAAGCGAACAAGGTGGCCTTTATTGTTTAAATAATTAGTTGCTTCAGCAGCAATCCCAACCTCAGAGCCAGTGGCGATGATAATTAATTCAGGTTGACTTTTGCAGTCAATCAGAACATAGGCTCCTTTATAAACATTGTCAATTTGTTCAGCTGTACGTTTTTGATGCTGAACGGTTTGGCGTGTAAACAACAGACAGCTGGGGCCATTTAGATTTTCAATTGCAGACTGCCATGCAATGACAGATTCAACAGCATCACAAGGTCGCCAAACATGCATGTTTGGTATCATTCTTAAGGTAGGCGTTTGTTCGACTGGTTGGTGGGTTGGTCCGTCTTCACCGACCCCAATAGAGTCATGTGTATAGACGAAAACAGTTCTGATTTTCATTAATGCAGCCATGCGCAATGCATTTCTTGCATACTCCGAAAACATCAAGAAGGTGGCGCCATAAGGAATTAACCCACCATGTAATGTCATGCCATTCATGATGGCACTCATGGCAAACTCTCTCACTCCATATGAAAGGTAATTGCCCGTGAAGTCACCATGGTTGATTGAATGAGAGCCTGACCAAAATGTGTTGTTTGATGGTGTGAGATCGGCAGATCCTCCAAACAGCTCTGGTAGTAGTGGACCCAAACCTTCTAATGCTAATTTGGAAGCTTGTCGGGTGGCTAAATTGGGAGCATCTTTTGTGACTTGCTGAATATATTCAGTCATTTTTTGATGCCAGTTTTGAGGTAACTTCCCTTGGTCTCTTCGTATAAACTCGGCAGCTAATTCTGGAAATTCTTCAGCGTATTTATCAAACTGTTGTTGCCAGTGTGTTTCCTTTAATTGCCCTGCCTGTTTGGCATCCCAAACTTGGTATATTTGTTCAGGAATTACAAAAGGTTCATACTGCCAATCCAGCGCTGCTCTGGTGGCTTTGATTTCATCGTCTCCTAAAGGTGCGCCATGGCACTCATGCGATCCCGCCTTGTTAGGTGCGCCTGAGCCAATTACGGTTTTAGCGCAGATGATGGAAGGTCTGTCAGTGACTGATTGTGCTTTTTGAACGGCAGCTGCAATTTCATCAGGGTTGTGACCATCTACATCAGCTACGACATGCCAACCGTATGCTTCAAATCTTTGTGGTGTATTGTCGGTAAACCAGCCATCAACTTCGCCATCAATTGATATGTTGTTATCATCGTAAATAGCAATTAATTTGCCGAGTTTTAATGTCCCAGCAAGTGAACATGCTTCGTGTGAAATTCCTTCCATCAAGCAACCATCACCTAAAAAAACATAAGTGTGGTGATTAACAATTTCATGATTTTCACGGTTGAATTGTTGAGCCAGTAATTTTTCTGACAAGGCCATGCCTATTGCATTGGCTATGCCTTGTCCCAGAGGACCGGTTGTTGTTTCAACACCTGGTGTGTAACCGTATTCTGGATGGCCTGGGGTTTTTGAATGTAATTGTCTGAAGTTTTTTAAGTCCTCAATACTTAAATCATAACCTGACAAATGTAATGCGGCATAGACCAACATAGAGCCATGTCCATTAGACATGACAAACCGGTCACGATTGGCCCATTTGGGATTGTTGGGGTTGTGGTTTAAAAAGTCATTGAATAAGACTTCTGCTATATCTGCCATACCCATGGGAGCACCAGGGTGTCCTGATTTAGCGCGTTGTACGGCATCCATGGCAAGGACTCTGATGGCATCAGCACATTGTTTTTTGTCAGTCATGATTAAATTTAGTTTTGGGTTAAAAATTGAATGGTTTTTATCATCCTCATGGGCACTGTATTTTATGGATATTGGGCTCCATTCACAATCAGTAATCAATATATTATAGTAACAAGTAAATCCAACAGTTAATATTCCCGCATTTAGTGTGTTTGCTCTATAATATTAACGATAATTAGCATCATTGAATAGATATTGAGGACAACATGGCGAAGAAAAAAACATTAAAAAAAGCGACATCGACTGAAAAGAAACCAGCTAAATTAGCTGAAACTTTAGTGGGTTCAGCAAATGAAATTTGGTTGGCTGGTTTGGGAGCCTTTGCAAAAGCGCAATCAGAAGGTAAAAAAATCTATGATAAATTAATTGATGAAGGTAAAGATTTCGAAAAATTATTCAAGTCGGTACCTCAAAAAGCCGTTCATGATGTTAAGTCTACAGTGAGTTCTACAGTGAACACGGCTAAAAAAAGGGCGTCAGAAAGTTGGGATAAACTTGAAGATGTTTTTGAAAAAAGAGTTGAAAAATCTTTAAAAAATTTGGGTGTTCCTTCTGGTAATGAATTAAGTGATTTGATGCAACGCATTGAAAACTTGACCCAAGAAGTATCTAAGTTGGTTAAAGATTCGGGGCAATCAGCGGCATCGGACATAAAAAAAGCAGCAGCTTCAGTAAAAAAGACAGCGGCTAAAACAGCCAGTGATGTAAAAGATGCTGCTGTAAAAGCAACAAAGTCAGCCTCTAAGACCACTAAGAAAGCAGCAAAGAAGACCACCAAGAAAGTAGCTTCTAAAGCTAAAACGACCAAGAAGAATGTTGCTAAAAAAACCACTGGTGCGGTAAAGAAAGCCAAATAATTAAATAATTATGTGTAGGTATCAAAACCACCTTTTTAAAGGTGGTTTTTTTTTGCTTATTGGGACAGCTTAGAAACCCGTATGGTTCTTTCAAGCGCATCTAATGATTGTGTTAATTTATCGGTCCACTGAGAGTTGGTGTTCTGTTGGTCGAGAAAATTTTCAATGGTTCTGTTTTTTTGATTGAGGTTTTTTAAATTAAAATACAGCCCGTGTCTTTTAAGAACAGGTTCCAGCAAATGGGCCTGAGACTTGAGGTGTTTTTTTGTTAATTGATAAGCGTAATCGCATAATTGGTCTCTTTTGGAGTAGCTGAACAGGTTGGACTTAAATAGTAGTTCATCATTGGGATCTGGTTCGGCGAGTATAATATCTGCTTTGGGGTACAGGCTTTCATATTTATCTAGACCGGATTTAAGACGAGATTGTACGATTGATCTGAATGTTTGTGATAAGACCAGTGGTAGACCACCTTCTGTCAATCCTTTGTCGTTGATGTTTATGTTTCTTTCAAAAGGGACAATGGGATTTACTGCAAATAATAATTGAGTGTCTTGCTTAAGAGCTGCCGATGCATTCATGGTCCTTCGTAAAGCGCCATCAACATAGTATTTACCTTCAATTTTAACTGGAGAATATAGTCCAGGCAGTGCAGAAGAAGCTTGTACAGCTTTGGAGATTGGTATGTGGTTGTTACTGTCATTACCAAACCCTGCAATTTTTCCACTGTTTAATTCACATGCAACTACATACAATTGTTTTTTTAGTTTTCTGAAATCATTGGTCTGTCCATGCTGTAGCATGATGGTCTTTAAAAAATTTTCTAATTTTTCGTTATTGAAGACACCTGCTGGTAATGCCTTTCCAGCCATTTCTAATAAATCAACAACACTTGTTTTCAATGGGTTTTTAATCCATTTTAATAATGTTTTACTTAATAGAGTAGGGGTTTTGGCTAAATTGATAATGTAATCTTTATAGGCAGGCTGAAGAAAATGATCTGGATTGAAAGGTGTTTCAGTACGCTTACTGAAGACAAATATTTTAGCCATTTTTTTTAAATCGATGCCATTGGCCAAACCAGCAGCAATGAATGCTCCTGCACTGACACCTACGTATGTATCCATTTCAGTCATGTCAAGTGGTTCTATGCAGTCTTCCAATGCGCACAGGGCGCCCAGTTCATAGAAGCCTCCTAAGGGGCCTCCCCCAGCTAAGGCTAGACCAATTTTGCGATTACTTCTGGTGGGTGTTTTTGCTGCTTTTATAGTTATCATGTGTCTATTATAGTTTTCTTCATTCGTTTCGCTATACTTATTCTGCTAAAGCACGCAGGTAAAAATAAGTGACAAATGTATGGCGAATTTTGTACAATAATTGAGAACTGCTTCAATTTATACCAGCCGTGAAGGGGTAATAATTATTTGAGCTGTAATGTTAAAGGGATTATACTAAAATGAAAGAACGAGTGGCAAAATGATTAAAGTATTGTTGGTAGAAGATCATGACATAGTCAGAATGGGGATAAGGATGGTTGTCGAAAATATGTCAGGAATTAAGATTGTAGGTGAATCAAATAACGGCTATCAAGCATTGGAACAAGTTGAGCAGTTAAAGCCAGATGTTGTATTGATGGATGTTAATATGCCAAGAATGAGTGGTTTAGAAGCCACTAGGAAGATCGTTGAACTTGATCCCTATGTTCGCATCATTGTATTAACTGCACATGACGAGAACCCATACCCCAAACAGCTACTTGATGCAGGTGCCAGTGGATATTTAACCAAAGGCTGTGCAGCGGTAGAGCTTGAAGATGCTGTAAAGAAAGTTTACCGAGGATTAAAGTATGTTGGTGCTGATATTGCGCAGCAGATGGCTTTATCTATGTTGCCAGGAGGTAAAAAAGAATCTCCTTTTGATATTCTGACCAGTAGAGAGATGGAAGTCATGATGCAATTGGTGAGGGGTAAAAAAGCCAAAGAAATTGGTGAAATATTGGGTCTGAATGATAAAACTGTTGCGACATATAAATACCGTATCTTGGAAAAGTTGGAATTACAAAATGAAGTAAAATTAACGCATATGGCAATCAGACATGGCATTTTGGATGCCAATGAGATTGGAATGTCTGCTTTATAACGCAAATTTTGTTGTTATATTCTGTTCGATTAAGGGGGTAGATGGCGATGCAAGGTGGAATTAGCAAAAAAACCACAAAAAAGCCAAAATATCACTGTCATCTGCTGGTCTTTTCCTATAAAATTGCCCGTCTTTTTTAGTGCCCTGAGTTTTTAGAGGTAAATTATGGTTAAAGTTAAATTAGTAAGGCATGGTGCCAAGCGTTCGCCTTTCTATAAAGTCGTTGCAACAGATTCTCGCAATGCAGGTGATGGTAAAGCATTAGAGCGTTTAGGTTTTTTTAACCCAATGGCAAGAGGTCAAGAGGTTAAGTTAAACTTAAATATTGAAAGAATTAATCATTGGGTAAGCCAAGGTGCGCAGTTGTCTGCACGAGTTGGCACTTTGATTAAGCAAGTTGAGAAATCAGCTTAATTGCTGTGGCTGATGATTTAATCACTGTTGGTAAAATCACCGGTCATTTTGGTGTCAAAGGTTGGTTGAAGGTATATTCATATACGCAACCAATGGAAAATATATCAAACTATTCGCAATGGTATGTGGGTGGTGAGCTTAAAAAAGGAATCAAGTCAAAAAAACATGGTAAGACAATGGTTGCATACTTCAAAGGATGCGACAGTAGGGAGCTTTCTCAAAAGTATATTGGCTCAGAGGTGCAGATTTGTGCTGATGAGTTGGGTGAGTTGCCTGATGACGAATATTATTGGATGCAGTTAATTGGTTTGCAAGTAGCTGACTTGGCTGGTGAAAAATTAGGGGTTATAAGCTCTATGTTTGAAACTGGTGCCAATGACGTTATGGTTGTGGTTGATGCAAAAGGAAATGAGCATCTGATTCCATATATTTTGGGTGGCACAGTAACGAAAGTTGATGTTGTTGCACAAGAAATAACAGTAGACTGGGAAATAGAAAGCGAGTAAATGAACTTTAATGTCATTACTTTGTTCCCGGAAATGATATCAGAGGCCTTGCGACATGGTGTGATTGGTAAAGCTGTAGAATCAAATTTAATACGGGTTAAATGTTATAACCCCAGAGATTTTGCCAACAACAAACACAATCGTGTCGATGACAAGCCTTTTGGTGGCGGTGCTGGTATGGTAATGATGTATGATCCATTGGCGCGAACAGTTGAGCATATCGAAAGTCAAAGTGACCTTGGTCAACTGTTGTTTTTGTCACCGCATGGTGAACAGTTGAAGCAGGCTCATTGTAATCAATGGGGGCGAATGTCTTCATTGACATTGTTGTGCGGCCGATATGAAGGTGTAGACCAAAGGTTTATTGATGAGTTTGTAGATAAAGAAATTTCCATTGGTGATTATGTTATCAGTGGTGGTGAATTGGCTGCTTGTGTGGTCATTGATGCAGTAGGACGCCAAATCGAAGGTGTCTTAGGTTCTGAAGAATCGGCGGCATCGGATTCATTTATGAATGGTTTATTGGGTTGTCCTCAATACACGCGTTCTGAAAAATTGGGGCAGTCAGGTGTCCCATCGGTTTTGTTAAGCGGTCGTCACAAAGACATTGCTGTCTGGCGTGAAGATCAATCACTAAAACTAACAAAGTTGAAAAGACCTGATTTATTGGAAGGCACCTCTGAGAGCTGATGAGCTACTTATGTACCCAGAAAGCAATGAATGATTAAAGAGAATAAAATCATGAGTGACATTATTAAACAAATAGAAGCTGCCCAATTACGCAGTGATTTACCACAATTCAGCCCTGGCGATACAGTTGTCGTTGGTGTGAAAGTTATTGATGGTACCAGAGAACGTGTTCAGAATTATGAAGGCGTGGTCATAGCGATTAAAAATCGCGGCCTTAACTCAGCTTTTACTGTAAGAAAAATTTCTTATGGAGAAGGTGTAGAGCGTGTGTTTCAAACGCACAGCCCCATGATTGACAGTGTAACTGTTAAACGTCGCGGTAAGGTTCGTAGAGCTAAACTATACTACTTAAGAGGTAGAGAAGGTAAAGCAGCTCGTATTACAGAAAAACTGGATGCTAAAAAGTAATCACTGAATAGAGAGAAGAATTATGTCTAGAGTTTGCCAGGTTACTGGAAAGAAAACGGTGTTTGGAAACAATGTTTCCCACGCCATGAATAAAACCCGCAGAAGATTTTTGCCTAACTTACAAAATCATAAGTTTTGGGTTGAAAGCGAAAATAAATGGGTTCGTTTAAGGGTCTCAGCCAAAGGTATGAGAATCATCGACAAAAAAGGCATTGATGTGGTTTTAGCTGAATTACGTCATCGCGGTGAAAAGGTGTAATTATGAGAGATAAAATCAAATTGGTTTCAAGTGCTGGTACCGGTCACTATTACACCACAGACAAAAACAAAAAAAACACACCTGAAAAAATGGAAATGAAAAAATACGATCCAGTTGTCAGGAAACATGTGATTTATAAAGAAAGAAAAATCAAATAATATTTGGTTTGAAGCAGTCATGGCTACGTCGATTGTCGCAGTCATGAGTAATGTCAGTCAAGACTATGATTCACAACTGGGTGCTTAAATAAATTTAAGTTGTTGTGAATTGCCTTGGCTTTGAAACAACCCTAAATACAGGAAAAATATAATGGCGAAAATTACTGTCAAACAGCTGCTGGAAGCTGGTGCTCATTTTGGGCACAATACCAGATATTGGAATCCTAAAATGGCACCTTATATCTTTGGTGCAAAAAACAAAATTCATATCATTGACTTGCGTCGTACAGAAGAATTGATGAATGATGCCATGAATTTCATGGGTAAAATTGCATCAAGAAGAGGCAAGGTCATGTTTGTTGGAACGAAACGCGCTGCCAGCAAAGCTGTAAAAGAAGAAGCCATCAGATGTGGCATGCCTTTTGTATCACATCGCTGGTTGGGTGGCATGTTGACCAACTTTAAAACAGTGAAAGCGTCTATTAACAGACTTAAAGACATTGAAGCTATGCAAAAAGATGGCCGCATTGAAAGATTTGTTAAAAAAGAACAGTTGGAGATGGAGCGCGAAAGAACAAAATTAGAAAAAACGTTGGGCGGTATAAAAGACATGAAAGGATTGCCTGATGCCTTATTTATTCTTGATACGCGCTACGAAGCGATTGCTATAAATGAAGCTAAAAAATTAGGTATCCCAGTTGTGGCTGTCGTTGATACCAACAATAATTTCAATCATGTTGATTATGTAATACCAGCTAACGATGACGCGATGAAAGCAATTCGTTTGTATACCGCTACTGCTGCTGATTCTATTTTAGAAGGCAAAGCTTCAATGCAAATCAATGTGAAAGAAGATAAACCTGCAGAAGAAAAAGTATCGAAACCTAAAAAAGAAGCAGTTGCTGAAGAAAAAGTGGCTGAGACTCCTGTAGCTGAGAAAGTTGAAACAGCTAAAGAAGAAGTCAAAGCAGATGCTGTTGAAGAAACAACAGAAAAAGCCAAGACCACTAAAAAAGTAACTAAGAAAAAAACCACAAAAAAGAAAGTGGTTAAAAAAACTGAAGAATAAATAGTCACTAGAATGAAATAAAAACAAAGTCTGGTCCTCGAATGAGGGCCGGGCTATTTTCACATATTGAACGAGGAAAAAATGATGAGTATTACAGCGTCCATGGTTAAAGAACTACGTGAAATCACCGGTGCCGGTATGATGGAGTGTAAAAAAGCATTGGTAGAAACAAATGGTAATTTAGAAGTAGCAATTGAAAATTTAAGAAAGTCAGGTGCTGCTAAGGCTGCAAAAAAATCAGGCCGTGTTGCTGCTGATGGTATCGTTAAAATTGCAAGCTCTGCTGATAATAAGGTAGCTGTATTGGCGGAAATTAACTGTGAAACTGATTTTGTTGCAAAAGATGATAATTTCTTGGCATTTGCTGATCAAATTGCTTCAGTTGCACTTGAAAATAAAGCAGCAGATGTTGCAACTTTAATGGCTACAGAAATAGGCGGTAAAACCTTGGAACAAATCAGAACTGATTTGGTGGCTAAAATTGGTGAAAATGTACAATTAAGACGTATACAGCTAGTGGAAGCTAAAGACGGCGGCATAGTAGGTTCATATGCACATGGTAAAAACATTGGTGTTGTTGTTTCAATCACTGGTGGTGATGAAGAATTGGCCAAAGATTTGGCCATGCATGTGGCTGCTGCTAACCCTGAGTATATTTCTGAAGAGCAAGTGCCAGCTGAGCAACTAGAAAAAGAAAAAGAAATTTTGGTGGCACAAGCTCAAGACTCTGGTAAACCTGCTGAAATCATTGAAAAAATGGTCGGTGGACGAATTAGGAAATATTTAGCAGAAATTACTTTTAAAGGCCAACAGTTTGTAAAAGATCCAGACACCAGCATCGAGAAATTATTAAGTGCTAAAAATGCAGATGTGATAGAATTTGTGCGTTTTGAAGTTGGCGAAGGTATTGAGAAAAAAGTCGATAACTTTGTTGAAGAGGTGATGGCACAAGCTCGTGGAAACTGATTCAGTTAAATACAAAAGAATTCTGCTGAAACTCAGCGGAGAAGCATTGATGGGCGCTGAGGATTATGGAATAGATCCTCAGGTCATCAATCGCATTTCAAAAGAAATAGCTCAAGTTCACCAGTTAGGTGTTGAGGTAGGCATTGTCATTGGTGGAGGCAATATCTTTCGTGGTGCTGGACTCAGCAAGTCAGGTATTGACAGAGTTACAGGCGATCACATGGGGATGTTGGCAACTGTTATGAATTCATTGGCATTGCAGAATGCATTGGAAAAACAAGGTATAAAAGTACGTGTAATGTCCGCTATAGGCATACATGAGGTTTGTGAAGATTATATCCGACGCAGGGCAATCCGACATTTGCAAAAAGGAAATATAACAGTATTTGCTGCAGGTATTGGTAACCCGTTTTTTACCACTGATTCAGCTGCCAGTTTACGTGCCATAGAGATTAATGCTGACATTGTGCTTAAAGCCACCAAAGTAGACGGTATTTTTTCAGCAGATCCAGTCAATGATCCTAATGCTTTTAAATATGATCACTTAACTTATGATGAAGTCATTGAAAAGAAATTGGCAGTTATGGATACTTCAGCCGTGGTTTTGTGTAGAGATCGTAAAATGCCCATCAGAATTTTCAATATGAATAAAGAAGGTGCATTGATGCAAATTGTTAAAGGCAGTAACATTGGTACCATAGTTACTGCGTAAATACAGGAGAAACGTGATGATAGAAGAAATAATTAAAGAAGCCAATCAACGCATGAGCAAAACCATAGAAGCTTTGCAAAATGAGTTAAAAGGGGTTCGTACAGGTCGTGCAAATGCCAGTTTATTAGACGGTATTATGGTTGATTATTACGGTTCTGCATCAGCGTTAAATCAAGTGGCTAACGTAGCTGTTCAGGATTCAAGAACATTGGCAGTTACACCTTGGGAAAAAACCATGATTGCGCCTATAGAAAAAGCTATTATGGCATCTAATTTGGGTTTGAATCCGGTCAGCGCAGGTATGGTAATAAGGATTCCATTGCCGCCATTAACTGAAGAAAGAAGAAAAGATTTAGTTAAATTGGTGGGTCAAATTGCTGAAAACAGTAAAATTGCCTTGCGTAATATTCGCAGAGATGCCAATACTCAGTTAAAAACATTGCTAACTGATAAGGAAATTACTGAAGATGACTTGCATGGATCTGAGAAACGAGTACAGGATGTGATTGATAAGTTTGTTAAGCAGGTTGATGATGTGGTTGCTGACAAAGAAAAGGAATTGATGGAAATTTAATATACATTTTGTGTAATAACGGTTGAACCTATGAATCTTAAGCACATCGCCATAATCATGGATGGAAACGGGCGATGGGCCACTCAAAGAAACAGGCCGCGAACTTTTGGTCATCAAGCAGGTGTTAAATCAGTAAAGGCAGTCATTGAAACTTGTGTTGAGTTGGGTGTGCCTCATTTAACCTTATTTGCTTTCAGTAGTGAAAATTGGTCCAGGCCCGCAAAGGAAGTACAGCGATTGATGGAGTTGTTTATGCGGTCACTAAGGAAAGAAACTCCAGAACTGTTGTCAAAAGGTGTAAAACAAAATTTTATTGGAGATTTAAACAGATTTTCCGATAAATTGCGCCACAAAATGTATGATGTTTCTAGTCTGGTTCCTGAAACTGTGAAATTGCAATTAAATATTGCTGTAAACTATGGTGGGAAATGGGATTTGACAGAAGCAGCAAAAAAAATGGCAATTGATGTTCAAGATGGAAAAATCAATCCTCAAGATGTCACCGAACAACAATTCAATTCATATGTTTCTATGAGCCATCAACCGGTAGTTGATTTGTTGGTTCGTACAGGTGGTGAACACCGAATTTCAAATTTCCTATTGTGGCAAATTGCCTATGCGGAACTGTTCTTTGTTGATACTTTATGGCCCGATTTTGGGCGCCAATCGTTAAAACAAATTGTCAGTGAATTTAACTTACGTGAACGTCGGTTTGGAAAAACCAGTGAGCAAATCAATGCTTAAACAACGAATTCTAACAGCTCTTATATTGGCACCGATTTTATTGGCAATAGTCATTTATGGAGATGCAGGATATTTCTCAGCTTTGGTTTTTTTAATTCAATCAGCTGCTACCTATGAATGGTTAAAAATCAATCAATTAAACTCTTTTCTGGCATTTATGAACGCCGTGGTCTTGTCTCTATTCACAGTGTATATATTGGGTCAGTTTACATTTTTACCTGTTGTAATGGTAATGCTGTATGGTTTGACATGGTTACTGACTGTTATTTGGTTGTTAAATCACAGGTGGGGATATGAAAACAGCCTGTTTCAATTGGGGTTCAAATCAATATTGGGCGTGTTGGCCATCATGTTATTTGGTCTGGCAATGAACCAATTGTATTCATTTGAAATGGGGCATTGGTGGACTTTGGTACTGTTTTTATTGATTTGGGTGGCTGACATAGGTGCTTATATCAGCGGTAAAACAATGGGAAGGCATAAACTGGCTATTAACATCAGTCCAGGTAAAACATGGGAAGGTGTTATCGGTGCGCAAATATTTGTAGCTATTTATGCTGTGGTTGTCAGTTTTCTCATGGATGTTGATACTTTAAAGACATTGGTAGTTATGTTACCCATTGCATTGTTTTCAGTGGTGGGAGATTTAGCGGCCAGTTTGGGTAAGCGCCAAGCTCACGTTAAAGACAGCTCAAACTTATTGCCTGGGCATGGTGGATTTATTGATCGTTTCGACAGTTTAATTGCTGCTGCACCGTTGTTTGAATTATTGCTTGGTTTTCTATGAAGAATATAGTCTTGCTGGGTGCCACAGGTTCAATTGGTGACTCCACAACAGCGGTCATAAGAAAGCATCCTGAGTTATTTAAAATTCACAGTTTGTCAGCGCATAAAAACGATGCAAAAATTATTCAACTGGCCAAAGAGTTTACACCTGATAATGTAATTATTACAGATCATGGCTGTTACCAAAAGGTAAAAGATGCACTGCAACAGTCTGGGATTGAAGTGTATCATGGGCATGATGCCTTGAATCAAGTTGTACAAAGTGAGTGTGTTGATTTGGTCATTGCAGGTATTGTAGGAAATGCAGGTATGTCCTCTGTATTGGCCGCTGTGAAAGCAGGTAAGACATTGTTATTAGCAAATAAGGAATCGATTGTTTCGGCAGGACATTTGGTGATGTCTGCTGCCAAGCAATCAGCCGCTAAAATAATTCCATTAGACAGTGAACACAATGCCATATACCAATGTTTGGGCTCAACATATCAAGTGGGGTTGCGACCAAATCAAGTATCACATATCACATTAACGGCTTCTGGTGGACCGTTTTGGCAATTACCTAAAGATGAATTTGAACACATAACGCCCGCTCAAGCTGTGGCACATCCTAAATGGAACATGGGAGCTAAGATATCTGTTGATTCAGCCACATTAATGAATAAAGGTTTAGAAGTTATTGAAGCTCATTGGTTATTTGATATGGCAAATGAGGACATTAATGTTGTTGTGCACCCACAAAGTATCATTCACTCTATGGTGCACTTTATTGATGGTTCAGTGCTCGCTCAACTAGGGAATCCAGACATGCAAATTCCGATTTCATATGGAATGGGCTTAGGTTCAAGGATAGAAAATGATGCTGATTTTTTGGATTTACTTGAAGTGGGTTCACTTAATTTTGAAGCAGCCGATGTCGATAAGTTTAAATGTTTAGATCTTGCAAGGCAGGCTATAACAGTAGGCGGAACAGCGGCTGCAGTATTGAACTCAGCGAATGAAGTTACTGTGTCTGCATTTCTTGGCGGAAAAATTGCATTTAACCAAATTGCTGATTTCAATGATAGAATACTTAATTCCATTGCGATAGAAACTGTTGAATCATTGGAGCAGTTACTTGAAATTGATCGGCAGATTAGGTATGAAACAGCTTCTCTCATTAAACAAACTACATAAGATTTGAATATGACTTCAATTTTGGGCAGTATATTTTGGTTAATTATCACTCTGGGTGTATTGGTTACATTCCATGAGTTGGGTCATTTTTGGGTGGCTCGGTTATTTAAAGTAAAGGTTTTACGTTTTTGTGTTGGTTTTGGTAAACCCATCTGGTCACGTCTTGATAAACAAGGTACAGAAATAGCTGTTGCTCCTATACCATTAGGAGGTTATGTCAAGTTGTTGGATACACGTGATTGTGATGTTGAAGCATCTGACATGGATAAAACATACAATCAAAAACCCATTTGGCAAAAATTCTTGATTATGTTTGCAGGTCCTGCTTTCAATTTTATATTGGCTTTCATTTTGTATTGGTTGATGTTTGTGGTTGGTAAAGATGAAATTCAGCCTACTTTATCGACACCCACTCAGATAATGCAGTCTTCAGGTTTTCAAAATAAGGATAAGATTAAATCTGTAGATGGTGAGCAAATCAGAACTTGGTCAGATGTGTCATTACACCTCATAACAGCGGGTATTGATCGGAGAGATATCAACATTGAGGTCGAAACAGATTCTGGAACACGTATCAATCGGCAATTGGCTTTGTCAAAAGTTCCCAGTGATGTTTCGGAAGAGGCTTTGTTGGAATACATTGGATTAAAACCTTATCGTTTACCTGCACCAGCGGTGTTGGATCAATTGGATGAAAAGTTACCAGCTGCACAATCGGGCATGCAGAAAGACGATGTTATCGTAAAAATTAATCAACAAAATGTGGCCGATTGGTACGACGTCACTCAAATTATCAGTGCAATTAAATCTGGACCAGTTGTGGTGGAAGTGTTAAGAGAAGGTGAGCTGAAAACATTCACTGTACCACATTTAATGCCAGACCCAGAAAATGCGGATAGGAAGGTTTTAGGTATTCGTTCGTACCCACCTTCTGAGCAAGATATCGCTTATTACCGCAGTTTGTTTTATACTTTGTCTTACGGGCCCGTTGAGTCGGTTTCACAAGCGGTTAAGCAAATCAACAAAATCACCGTTAAATCATTAGAAATGATGTGGAAGTTGGTCTCAGGCAAAGCGTCTTTGAAAAATCTCTCGGGGCCTATTACCATAGCGAAAGTTGCTAATGATTCTGCATCGAGAGGTTTTTCTTGGTATTTGTCGTTTTTGGCTTTGGTTAGTCTCAGCTTAGGCATCATAAATTTACTCCCTGTACCGATGTTGGATGGTGGGCAAATGTTGTTTTTGGTGTTTGAAAAAATTAAAGGTTCACCATTAAGTGAACAATTTGAGTTAAAGGCGCAATTTATTGGAATGTTTCTTCTAATTTCTTTGATGTCTTTAGCTTTTTATAACGACATTTTAAGGTCAGTGTCTTAAAATACAGAACAAATAATAATCAAAATAACTTATGCGAAATCTCATTATACTTTTGCTGCTTTTGACCTTCCAAGTTAAAGCATTAGATCCATTTACGGTCAGCGACATCAGAATTATTGGTGCTGACAGAATATCCCATGGCACTATTTTTTCATACTTGCCAATTGAGCGGGGTGATGTGGTAGATTCTGAGTCAGTCAGAACAGCCATAAAAAGTGTTTTTTCAACAGGCTATTTTAATGACGTTAAAATACTGAAGGAAGAAGATGTGCTAATTATTAAAGTGGTGGAAAGGCCCGCCATATCAGCCATAAGAATTGATGGTAATAAAAGCATTAAGACTGAAGAATTAATTCAAGGATTAAACAATATCGGATTGTCAGAAGGTGAGGTTTTTAATCGGTTGGAATTAGACCGTGTAAAGAATGAATTGATAACACAGTTTTTTTCACGTGGTAAATACAATGTTGAAATTGACACCAATGTAAAAGAGTTAGATAGAAACAGGGTATTAGTCAATATCAATATTGATGAAGGAAAATCTGCAAAAATTAAACACATTAAAATTGTTGGTAATACCGTTTTTACTGATGAAGAATTAATTGATGCTTTTGAGTCGGGAACTACAAATTGGTTGTCCTGGTATTCTCAAGACGATCAGTATTCTAAAGAGAAGCTCAATGGAGATTTAGAAAAATTAAAATCCTATTATTTGGATCGTGGCTATGTTAATGCTGAGGTTGAGTCTGTTCAGGTGACCATTAGCAACGATAAAAAAGACATTTATATCACTGCCAATATTCAGGAAGGGGAGCAATTTAATTTTGGAAAACAAGAATTAACTGGAAATTTAATTTATGACAAAGACATAATGGAAAAGTATTTAATCACCACTGAAGGTGAAACTTTTTCACAGAACAGGATTGAATTGACAAGTAATACCTTGAAAGCTGTACTGTCAAATCGTGGCTATGCATTTGCTGAGATTCAACCAGTTACTAAGGTTAATGAAGATGAGAAAAGTGTTGATGTCACTTATTTTGTTTTACCTGGTAAAAAGGTTTACGTTCGTAGAATCAATTTTATCGGAAACACCAAGACCAAAGATGAAGTTTTGCGCCGTGAGATGAGACAGTTTGAAGGTGCATGGTTTTCACAGGCGTTGGTTGACCGATCAAAATTAAGATTACAACAAAAACCTTACTTTGAAGAAGTTGAAATTGAAACCTCCCAAGTGCCAGGTACGGAAGATCAAATTGATGTTAATGTTAAAGTTAAAGAAAGAAATTCAGGGCAGTTTACATTTGGTATGGGGTATTCCCAACTCAGTGGTATGAATTTTTCAACCAGTGTTTCTTTGCAAAATTTGCTTGGTACTGGCAACGTGTTATCAGTGGCTGTAAATACATCAGATTTTTACAAAAGATTGAATCTACTCTATGAAAACCCTTATTTTACCGATGATGGTATTTCACTGGGTTATAGCATGAATTTTACAAATATAGATCAAGGTGATGCCAACATTGCACAATACAATTCGACCAATGGTAGCTTGGGTGTTCAGGCCAGTTTTCCTATCACTGAATATGATCGAATCTACACGAGTTTAGCATATGAAAGAATTTCATTAAGTGCTACTCTTGGTGTTACTGCTGATGCCATCATAGATGATTTGCTAGACTTGGGAGGGTATGTTTATAATTGTCCATTCACCCAGCTTCGACCAGAAGATGATAGTCTTTTACCTCGGTTAACGGAGCAATGTTTTGATGGTGGTGTCATTCCTCCTGCCACAGGTGTAGACCAAGAAACCATCTCAATACCTTATCAATACCGTAAATCATTTTCGTTATATAAAGCTCAAGCTCGATGGGCACGAGACAGCCGAAATAGATATTTCAATCCTACCAGAGGTTCGTTTCATTCAATTGGCTTTGAGGCTTCTTTACCTAGCAGTACTGTTGAATTTTATAAAATTAATTTGAAAGAGAATATATTGTTTCCTTTGACAGATAAGTTAACTTTATCATTACGAGCAGAAATTGGTTATGGTGATGGCTATGGTGACACCAGCGGTTTACCTTTTTTTGAAAACTTTTTTGCAGGTGGTGTAAGCTCAGTCAGAGGTTATGATGACAATACATTGGGACCAAAATCATTGGTTGGAGGCATCATTTTAGAAGAGGAAGCGGATTATCCAACTACCTCACAATCAGGTGACCCAATAGGTGGATCATTTAAGGTTATTGGCTCAGCTGAAATTATTTTCCCAACACCATTTGCCAAAGAAAGTAGTAATGCAGCAAAATTGGCATGGTTTTTTGATGTCGGTAATGTTTTTGATGATTTTGATTCATTTGAAGCCAGAGAATTAAGAATGTCTACAGGCATTGCTTTGAAATGGCAAGCACCTGTTGGACCCATAGTCATTTCCTATGCTTTACCATTTAATGATGATAAGCTAGATCGTACAGAAAGACTTCAATTTACCTTTGGTAATACATTCTAATTATGTTCAAAAAATGTTACATATTCTTATTTTCATACAGCTTGTGCTTGCTAGTCAGCGATGCCCAAGCTGAAGGGAAGATAGGTTATGTTGACATGAATGCTTTGATAAATAACTCACCTCAAATTTTGGATGCCAATCGTACGCTGACTGAAGAATTTGAAGACCAAAATAACAAAATTTCACAACAGGCATCAGATCTTAAGTTACTCGAAGACAGCATCAGTAAAGAAGGTAATTTTATGACACCTGATAAACTGGCTGAGTTACAAGAACGGGCTCGTATTTTGGATCGTCAAGTGAGGCGAGCTAAAGAAGACTTAAAAGATGCCATTACCATCAGAAATTCACAGTTAGTCGATGAAGTGCAAAATCAAATAAAAACTGTGGTGGCAAAATACGCAGAAGAAAATGGTTACGATGCCATTTTAATTAATGCCATATTGTATGCCAATGAAAAAATTGATATCACTGATGAAATCTTACTTCAACTCAGGTCAGATTATTCATCGGGACAGTAAAGTCAAGTGATGAAAACTTTGGAAGAATTAGCACAATTACAACAATTGACTTACCAAGGGGATGGTCAAGTTAAGTTGCGTAAAGTGGCAACATTAGAACACGCGACTGCGAGTGACATCAGCTTTCTTGCTAATCCGAATTACAAAAAACACCTGAATAACACCCAAGCAGGCGCAGTGATATTAACCGCTGGTATGGCTAAAGAGTTTTCAGGAAATGCACTGATATCAGAAAACCCGTATGTCACATTTGCACACATTGCGAACTTATTTAATCCAAAACAACCTTTACAATGTGGTACACACGCTACAGCCTGTGTATCTCCATCAGCATATTTAAGTGACGAAATTTCTGTGGCTGCTTTTTCTGTTATAGGTGAAAGGGTTACGGTTAAATCAGGTACTCAAATTGACCCACATGTTGTACTTGGAAATGATGTTGTCATTGGCCATGATTGTCATATAAAATCTGGAGTTAAAATAGAGTCAGGGTGTGTGCTAGGTGATCGTGTTATTGTTCACCCAGGTGCTGTGATAGGTGCTGACGGCTTTGGTTTAGCCAGAGATCAATCGGGTTGGGTTAAAATACCTCAAACTGGTCACGTTGTGATTGGTGATGACTGTGAAATTGGGGCAAACACCACAGTAGATCGTGGTGCCATAGAACCTACGCGACTAGGTAAAGATGTTCGTTTAGACAATCAAATCCAAATTGGCCACAATGTATCTATCGGTGACCATACTGTTATTGCAGGATGCACAGCTGTTGCTGGATCTGCAGTAATTGGTAAAAATTGTCTCATTGGTGGTGGTGTGGGTATTGTTGGTCACATTAAGCTTTGTGATGGCGTGACAATTCAAGCCATGGCACTGGTAACACATTCTATTAATAAACCAGGTTCATACAGTTCTGTGCCACCATTACAAACAACTAACGAGTGGCGTAAAAATGCAGTCAGATCCAGACAATTGGATAAGATTGTTCGAAAAGTAAATCAAATGGAGAAAAAGTTAAATGACTGATCATGTAAATAGCGTTGGTATTGAACAAATCATGGAGCTGTTGCCACACCGTTATCCTTTTTTACTGGTTGATAAAGTTTTGGATTATGAAGCCGGTCAATGGATCAAAGCCATTAAAAACATTTCATTTAACGAACCACAATTTCAAGGACATTTCCCTGACCATCCGATTATGCCTGGTGTGATGATTATTGAGGCCATGGCTCAAGCAGCAGGGGTATTAACTCAATTATCTCGAGACGGATTAGCCAATGATGCTTTGTTTTATTTGGTTAAAGTTGATAATGCAAAATTCACCCAAACCGTGGTTCCAGGAGATCAGTTGGTGTTTGAGTGTCACATCAAAAAGGTCATTAAGAACATGACGATGTATCAATGTGAAGCATCTGTGAATGGTAAAATGGTAGCCAAAGCAGATTTGTTATGTGCAGAGAAACGAAAATGATTCATCCCACTGCCGTTATCGATGCTGAGGCCAAGATTGGTGAAAATGTAAAGATAGGCCCGTATTGTATTATTGAAGCAGACACAGTAATTGGTGATGGTTGTGAGTTAAAGTCACATGTTGTAGTGGCTCGTCATACACACATAGGTAAATACAATAAAATTTATCCTTTTGCTTCAATAGGTGAAGACCCTCAAGATAAAAAATATGACAACGAGCCGACTCGACTTGTTATAGGTGACAACAACACCATCCGCGAATATGTCACCATCAATCGAGGTACTGTGGATGATGCTGGTTTAACTCAAATAGGTGATGATAACTGGATCATGGCTTATGTACACATTGCGCATGACTGTGTACTTGGGAATCACACCATTTTAGCTAACTGTACTTCTTTGGCGGGTCATGTACATGTTGGAAATTATGCCATATTAGGTGGTTTTACAAAGCTTCATCAGTTTTGTCGTGTGGGTGATCATGCATTCACAGCCATGGATTCCGGTTTTCAAAAAGATGTGCCTCCTTTTGTTATGGCCCAAGGGAACCCAGCCAAACCAAGAGCCATTAATTTTGAAGGGTTGAAGCGTAGAGGTTTCTCTAAAGAAAGAATTGCGTTGATTAAAGCTGCTTATAGAATCATTTATAAATCAGACCTAAAGCTGTCTGAGGCCATGACAGCGCTTGAAAATTTAGCGAAAGAATCAGAAGATGTAAAAATGATGTTTGAATTTATTCAAAATTCATCACGCAGTATCATTCGTTAAATGTCAAACAGAGCCTATAAAATTGCCTTGGTTGCAGGTGAAGCTTCCAGTGATATGATAGGTGCAGACTTAATCAAAGATTTATTCGCACTCAGTCCCGGTGTGGAAATTATTGCAGTAGGTGGCGCAAAGATTAAACAAACTCAAGCCACAGTAATTCTAGATAATGAAGCCTTTTCGGTGATGGGTTTGGTTGAAGTGCTTAAGGACTTACCTCAACTTTTGAAACTAAAGAAGAGCATAGTTAAACGAATACTTGCTTTTAAACCCGATGTATTCATAGGAGTTGACTCTCCTGATTTAAACTTTTCTGTTGCTAAAAACATGAAAAAGGCAAATATTCCAGTGGTGCATTATGTCAGTCCTTCGGTGTGGGCGTGGCGTCCGAAAAGAATATACAAAATGGCAAGTTTTATTGATTGCTTATTAACCTTATTTCCATTCGAAGTCAGTATATATAAAAAAACAAGTATTAAAGCTGAATTTGTAGGTCATCCATTAGCTAAAAAAATCCCGGTAGTTATTGATAAGGCACTGGCTAAAAAACAAATTGGAGTGAATGATAATAAAAAAATACTGGCTCTGTTGCCTGGTAGTCGTGATCGTGAAATTAAAAGTTTAATGCCTATATTTGCTGATACCGTTAAACAGCTACATTTATCCAACCAATGGCAAATAATGAGCAGTAATGTGAGTGAAAACAAAAAGGCTTTGGTTGATTTAATTGCAGCTGAGCATCAACTTAAAATCAATTGGGTAGACAGTGCTTCGGACTTGCTACAAGCTGCAGATTTTGCATTGTTAGGATCTGGTACTGTCGCGTTAGAGGCTTTGCTGTGTAAAACACCTATGGTGGTTGCTTATCAAATTTCCCAGATTACTTGGTTAATAGTTAAAACATTTAAACTGATGCAGTTACCTTATTATTCTTTGCCCAATGTTTTGTATCAAGGCTTCTTGGTACCTGAAGTGATGCAAAAAGATTTGAATGTAGTGAATCTTGTTAACACATGTCAAAAGATGCTAACTGATGATGATTGCAGTCGTTTAATTAAAGCATTTACCGAGATTCATTTGAGCTTGTTAACGGGAAATAGTAACCAAGCAGCGCTGTCTGTGTTGAAATTTTTGGATGCAAAACAATGATTGTGGCAGGTGTTGATGAAGCGGGAAGAGGTCCATTAGCTGGGCCTGTAACTGTTTCAGCAGTTATTTTAAATGAAGTAATTAAAGGTCTTGATGACTCTAAGCGGTTATCTGAAAAGAAACGATTGTCGTTGGTTGGTGAGATAAAATCCAAAGCTTTGGCATGGTCTGTTGTTCATGTTTCTGTAGAAGAAATTGATCAAATTAATATATTACAAGCTACGTTGCTTGGTATGCAGTTGGCAGTCAAAGAATTAACGATTCAACCACAAAAAGTCTTGGTAGATGGAAACAAAACACCTGATTTAGAGATGCCGGTTGATGCCATTGTGGGCGGTGATGCTAAAGTGGCATCCATCAGTGCTGCTTCAATATTAGCAAAAAGTGCCAGAGATGAATTGATGGTTCAAATGGACTTAGAATACCCTGGGTATGGGTTTGCGCAACATAAAGGTTATGGCACCAAGTTGCATTTAGAGGCTTTGCAAAGTTTAGGCCCATGTATACAACATCGTAAAAGCTTTACGCCTGTCAAGAATTTGTTACAGGTGGAGTGGCCCTAATGACTGAGATTGATAAGCCAACACCTTTTGTACATTTGAATGTACATACTGAGTATGCCATTGTTGACTCAACCATTAAAATTCCTCAGTTGATTAAAAAAATCAAAGCTCTTAACATGCCGGCTGTCGCGATAACTGACATGAATAACGTGTTTGCGACCATAAAATTTTTTAATGCAGCTAAAAAAAATGGTATCAAACCCATCATAGGTGCAGATGTATGGGTCAGTCATGATGACAATCCAGACTTGGTCTTTGAGCTTACCTTATTGTGTCAAGACAGAACGGGTTATTTGAACTTGAGCCAAATCATTTCTCATGCTCAATACAACCGCAATATTAACCACCAACCCTGTGTCAGTATTGATTATATACGTCAACATCACGAAGGAATAATTGTACTAGCAGACAGTGTGTGTAGTGATTTTGGTTATCACATGAAACAACAAAAGACCGAGATGGCATTGGATGCCTTATTGGCTTGGAAGCAGGTGTTTGGTGATCGTTTTTATTTGGCCATTGCAAAAATAAATCGTGCGCAAGAAGAAGTGTACAATTCTGCTGCCATATACATGGCAGCTCATCAAGAGATTCCTTTGGTAGCCAGTGGGCGATGTAGGTTTTTAGATGAAGATGATTTCAATGCACATGAAGCAAGGATTTGTATCAACAGGGGAAATGTTTTGGCAGACCCCAAAAGACCCAAAGATTACACTGTTGAACAGTATGTGAAGTCAGGTGCTGAAATGGCAGCTTTGTATGAACAATACCCCAGTATGATTGAAAACAGTGTTGCCATTGCTCAAAGATGTAATCTGGATTTTAATTTTAAGGATTATTACTTGCCTGAATTCCCGATTCCAGAAGGCCAGACAATTGAAAGCTATTTTGAGCAACTATGTCGCAATAATCTGAATGAGTTTTTAAAGACATTTGGCCCTGATCCTGATTATACGGAAAAAGACTATCACAACCGTTTGGATCATGAAATAAAGGTCATTTTAGACATGGGGTTTCCAGGCTATTTTTTAATTGTATCCGATTTTATCAGGTGGTCAAAAGACAACTCGATTCCAGTGGGACCTGGGCGTGGATCGGGAGCAGGTTCTTTGGTTGCTTTTGTTTTAAAGATTACCAATTTAGATCCACTTAAATATGAACTGTTATTTGAACGTTTTTTAAATCCAGAACGTATTTCAATGCCAGATTTTGACGTTGACTTTTGTATGGACCGTCGTGATGAAGTGATAGCCTATGTTTCTCAAAAGTATGGCAAGGAAAAAGTAAGTCAAATCATCACTTATGGCTCTATGAATGCAAAAGCGGTGATACGAGATGCGGGCAGGGTGCTGGGATACCCCTATCCGGTGGTTGATGGTATAGCAAAATTAATCCCTAATGATTTGGGTATTACATTGACTGAGTCGCTGAAAAAAGCACCTGAACTGGCTCAGCTTTATGATGAGGATGATGAAGCTCAGGAAGTGATTGATTTATCCTTAAAGCTGGAAGGGTTAAAACGAAATGTAGGTAAACATGCGGGTGGTGTAGTTATCGCACCAAGCGCAATCAGTGATTTTTGCCCTGTATATGTGGAAGAAAATTCACAATCAGTGGTTTCACAGTTTGATAAAGATGATGTCGAGTCAATTGGTTTGGTTAAGTTTGACTTTTTGGGCTTACGAACTTTGACTATCATTGACTGGGCCATTCAATCAATTAAAGAAGAAACAGGTAAGACCCTCAATATTGATACCATTCCATTGGATGATAAAAAAACATTTACTTTGTTGCGTTCTGCCAAAACCACCTCTGTCTTTCAATTAGAGTCAACAGGCATGCAAGGACTCATAGGTCGTCTCAAACCTGATCGATTTGAGGACATCATCGCTCTGGTTGCACTGTATCGTCCAGGGCCTTTAGATTCTGGGATGGTTGATACCTATGTCAAATGTAAGCACGGGGTAGAAACGCCCGATTATCTACATGAAACATTGACCGATATATTGAAGCCCACTTATGGGGTCATTTTATATCAAGAACAGGTCATGCAAATCGCACAAGTGCTTTCTGGATTTACCTTAGGTGGTGCAGATATTCTGCGTAAAGCAATGGGTAAAAAAATCCACGAAGTGATGGCACAACAAAAGCAAATATTTATTGATGGTGCAGTTGAACGCGGTGTTGATGGCCAATTAGCGGCAGATATCTTTTCACAAATTGAAACCTTTGCTGGTTATGGTTTTAACAAATCACATTCGGCTGCCTATGCTTTGGTGTCATACCAAACTGCATACTTAAAAGCACATTATCCAGTCCATTTCATGGCTGCAGTTTTGTCTGCTGATATGGATAATACGGAAAAAGTAGTCAATCAATTGTTTGATATCAGAAGTTTTAAAATTGAAGTCAAGCCGCCGAACATAAATGAATCCATCTATAAATTTAAAGCCAAAGACGGTGCCATTATTTACGGTATGGGAGCAATTAAAGGTGTGGGTGAAGGTGCAATTGAAGAAATTGTAAATGCCAGAGAACAAGCCGGTCCTTTTAAATCTTTTCAAGATTTGTGTACCCGAGTTAGTTTAAGAAAAGTTAACAAGCGAACGCTGGAAGCTTTAATCAGAGCCGGGGCTTTCGATTTGTTGCATGGGAACAGAAAACAGCTTCTGGTGGGTATGGAGCGGGTAGTCAAAGCGGCTGATCAAATGAGTAAAGACAAAGACTCAGGACAATTTGATTTATTTGGTAGTGTCACTGGGAACACATCCTACCAATCGGTTAAATTACCTGATGTGGCTGAAGATGAACCTTTGGAGCGCCTGTTGGCTGAAAAGGTAGTTACTGGTACATTTTTAAGTGACCATCCTTTGCGTTTAGCGGAACAGTGCCTGTCTCATGTAACGACATTCCCGTTAGCAAAATTTCAAGAAATGAATATCAAAAATTCACAACCAAAAGATTTTAGGGTTTTGGGTTTTGTGACTGGTGTGCGACCTGGTTTTAAAGGAAAAATGAAGGTCAGAATCATTGATGAATCGGGTGTTTTTGAATTCAGCCTGAGTGAAAAAGATTATTATGAATACCAGCCTCTGTTAGAAAATAACAGCATTATATTTATTGAAGGTAGTGCAGGCATGCAGACCTTCAAAGGAAAAGATGGTAAGCCAGACAATGAGGTATTTATTACCAAAGTTAATCAATTGTATGATGTTGAAGAAGCCGTCGCTTTGTATTGTGAGCGCATTTGTTTTGTGAGTAAACAAAACAGTGAGTTGCTTATCAGAGACATTCAAGATTTATTGTCGAAGCATGGAAAGGGAAAGGCACAATTGTATGTTCATTACATAAGTGAGCAACAAAAAGTCAATTTGAAATTATCAGAGCAGTACAAAATTAGACCTTCGTATGCTTTGCTGGTTGAAGCACTAGAGAAGCCATCAATCCAAGAAGTTTTGACTAAAAACTGATCTGGATATGAGTGGTTGTCCTGTCTTGTCTTTGGACTAATCAATAACACTGAAATTCAATTGTTCATCATCTATAGTGACTTTTATCTTGATGTTTTTTCCTTGCGCCTTTAGCCGTGGTTTGATGTTCAAAATATGGGATATTTTGTTGTCTTTTGATTGCCAGATAATTTCAGGGTTTTGTGAGATGTGTCCTAATTGTATTGTTTGTTGTTTTGCGTTTTGTATGGTTAATGTGGTGGTTAAAAGGTTGGTTTCTATGGTGACTGTTATTTCGTGTTGCTGTCCGATGTATGATAAATACAAAGTTGTTATGGGTTGGCTGTATTCATAAGCGTGTTTACTTAACCACACCACAATACCAAGCTGAGGAAACATTCGCGTTAGAATATCAATACCTTTGTATCTGATAATCAGCATCAAAACTGCAAAAGCAAATGATGCAAAAGAACATATCAAAAACAGTGCACGAAAGATGTCGAAAATTGAAAAAGAGCTTGGGCTGGGTGACGCTGTATATATCCACAGCAATATCCAAAGCAAGGACAGTAATATAAAAAAAGCAACAGATTTTCTGAACAAGTGGATGACGCTGAGCTGGAATGTTATCAATTTTAACAGATTTGCTAAATAAACCTATTAATATCTCTGCAATCAGTTATACATAACAGTGACTTATGAACCACTTTAAAATGGTGTAAAGGTGATAAAATCATTGCCAATGTTTATTAAGGGGAAATCATGATTAACTATTTAAAACAAACCATGGCTCTGCGAGGTCACAATGAATAGGTTTAAATACACGAACATACTGTTGCTTGTTTTATCTGTGCTTGTCATGCAGGTTGCCGGTGCGCAAACATTTTATTTAATGAGACACGCCGAAAAAATTGATGATGGCAGTAAAGACCCAGATTTAACCTCGCAAGGTCGCTTGCGTGCACAAAACATTGCTGCTATGCTGGCTGATGTGGGCATCAAAAGGATTTATACCACTGATTACAAAAGAACACAGCAAACAGCTCAACCTTTGGCGAGTTTCTTAGGTGTTTCAGTTAACTCATATGATCCCAGGGGGTTGCTTGAATTTGCCAATGAATTAAAAAGCATGTCCTCTGATGCCATGATTGTTGGCCACAGTAATACCACTCCCATGTTGGCTTATCTTTTATCGGGACAAGAGATGAGAGATTTGGATGAGGTTGATTTTGATAATGTGTTTCAAATCATCATTAAAGGTGATGGGGTGACAGTAAATACCTTAAAGAGCTTGCCCAGCAAAGTCACACAAGCTCGCTCACTAATCGTTACTGAAGCGGCGAATTATTTTAATGGGCAGTTAACATTTGACGTGATGAAACAAGACAAAATGTTGGGCGAGATGGTTTATCAGTACCAGCAAACAGAAGGTGAATACCTGTTAACAGAACAACTTGATATTAAATCACTAAAGACTGCAGTCCAAACACAATTAACTGTAGATAGCGAAACATTAATGCCCGTCAACATGGTCATGTCAGGTATGAAAGGAGAAAAGGTTGATGTTCAACTGGGTTGGCAAGGTCAACATCTGGTTGGTTACAGTCATGTGCCACGAGCTGCTTATAAAACACAAGGAAAAATCAGTTTTGATCAACAAATAAGCAAACCAAGTTATGAGCGCAAAAGTTTGATGTTATTAGCGCATTTGATTGCGTTGAAGCCCAACACCGATCAATTAATCAGTTGGTTTAATGCCGCCGATGGCCACAATCACTTGGTCAATATTATTCTTGAGGGAGAAGAAACCATTGATGTGCCAGCAGGTACATTTGAAACAGTAAAGATACAATACTCAGGTGGTGCGCCTTCTTATTATATATGGGTTGATAAACAACAGCCTAAGGTTGTTAAAATAAAAGAAATAAAATCACCTTTTAGCTATGAGTTAAGTGATTTTGAGATTCATGAATGAACAATCCAGTTTTCTGATTACTTTGATATAGCGTTTGTTTTGACAGTAATCAGGTCGAATTATCTGTTGTTAACAATGATTTTACTCATTACATTATTGGGTTGGTTAAATTTGGAATTAGGCGGTATTTATTTAAGTTTAAGTTGTTGTTGTAATCATAAATGGTTTGGTTTTCTGGGTCATATACGTGGCAATGTGGGTAGGGGTTTTTGTCATAGTAGCTTTGATCCTGATAGCAGATTTTTTGAATAAGGCGCATTTCTTGTAATAAGTTCAGGGGGTGCTCATAATCATGGTTGCCTCTCAGCGTTAGATCCATGATTTGGGTAATGATTTCACGTGATGGATGTTGTTGAGTCATTCTAATAAACAGCAGTATTTCAGCGGCTACGCAGTTTATGGTCATGCCATTTGATGCCAGGTCTTTATGTATATTGAATTGTTGGGCGCATAATTGCTGTAAAAAGCTGGCTTCAATTAACAGGTGTTGTGCAAAGTTTTTATCACAGTTAATGTGACAACTGTTTTTACTACCTGTGTTTATATGGTCACTGTGCTTAATTGCATTGGCCCACAGTTTTTTTGCGATTAAGCCAAACCAACAACGCATGATGCTTGAGGAGTTGCTGTTTTTTAATACCAAGCCATATTCATTTAAATTGAGGTGATTTTTTGTCAGGATTAATTGCCACGTTGTATTCATTTTAAGAGAGGGTTGTTAAACGAACATATTGTAAATGAGAATCATTCTCATTGCAATATATTTGAAAGTTGTTATTCTGGTTGATACAGATTGATGTGTCGGTGTCGTAATGTTTGACTTAAAAATAATTCAATGAGATAATTATTGCAATATGTTGCGCAATAACTTGCATTAAACCTCATGACGGATGAAATAAATACAGTAGCTCGTTCTTTTATAGGTAAATTAGCTGATGATCTAGGAACCCTGATCAGTGTTCAGATTAAGCCAATTTATGATTCATTGGGTATCATTGTGCCAGTCAAGTCGTGCTCAATTATTCACTGTCTTAATCAGTATGGTCAGTCATCATTGGCCGATTTGTCAAAGTCGCTCAATCAATCTCATCAATTGGTAAAACAAAAATTGCCTAAATTACTTAAGCTGCATCTGATTTCTGTGGAGAAAGATTACGATGACAAAAGGCGTATGTTGTATCAATTAACTGAACTGGGAGCATTTCAAGCCAAGCTGTTGAATGAAAATTCACTTGAAAAGGTGTATCAAAATTTATCGCTTGAGGTTAATGCCGATTTGTATGCTGTGCTGACAGCCGCCATTAATGGTTTAAAAGAAAAAGATTTATTAACTCGATTTCAACAACAAAATACACCTCTAAAAAATAATTATGAACAAAGAAAATAGCAGACAATCTCGTGTGGTGAAGGCACCACAAGGTACACAGCTTCATGCCAAATCATGGCTTACAGAAGCTCCCTTGCGCATGTTAATGAATAACCTAGATCCTGATGTGGCTGAGCGGCCTGAAGATTTGGTGGTTTACGGAGGTATTGGCAAGGCGGCCAGAAACTGGGGTTGTTTTGATGCCATTGTTGAGGCCTTGAAACAATTGGAAGTGGATGAAACTTTATTGGTTCAATCTGGTAAGCCAGTAGGGGTTTTCAAGACCCATGCTGATGCGCCGAGGGTGTTGATTGCCAATTCAAATCTAGTACCTCATTGGGCCAATTGGGATCATTTCAATGAATTAGATAAAAAAGGCCTGATGATGTATGGCCAGATGACAGCTGGGTCGTGGATATATATTGGTTCTCAGGGCATCGTTCAGGGAACATATGAAACATTTGTTGAAGCAGGTCGACAGCATTTCAATGGTGATACCAAAGGCAAATGGATTCTGACTGGAGGATTAGGTGGTATGGGTGGTGCGCAGCCACTGGCAGCAACGATGGCTGGGTATTCAATGATAGCAGTGGAATGCGATGAAACACGCATTGATTTTAGGCTGAAGACTGGTTATGTGGATAAAAAGGCGCATTCGATTGATGAAGCAATGGAGCTGTTAAACGGTGCACTCAATCAGGGCAAGGTCGTTTCAATTGGTTTGTTGGGTAATGCCGCTGATGTCTTTCCACAAATGTACCAAGCTGGCATTCGACCCAGTTTGGTTACTGATCAAACATCAGCTCATGACCCTATCAATGGCTATTTACCCCAAGGATGGACTGTTGCCCAATGGCGTCAAGCCGCACAAGAAGAGCCTCAGCGAGTGGCCAAAGAAGCCAGAAAATCTATGGCTGTACAGGTACGGGCCATGTTGGACTTTAATGCTTTAAACATTCCAACAGTGGATTATGGTAATAACATCAGACAAGAGGCTTTTAACGTAGGAGTGAAAAATGCTTTTGATTTTCCAGGCTTTGTGCCCGCTTATGTGAGGCCATTGTTTTGTCGAGGTGTGGGGCCTTTTCGTTGGGCGGCATTGTCAGGTGATCCAGAAGATATATACAAAACTGATGCCAAAGTGAAAGAATTGATTCCAGATGATCCTCATTTGCACAATTGGCTTGATATGGCGCGTGAGCGTATTCAGTTTCAGGGATTGCCAGCTCGCATTTGTTGGGTGGGATTAGGGCAACGACATCAACTTGGTTTGGCTTTTAATGAAATGGTTAAATCAGGTGAGCTAAAAGCCCCTGTGGTGATAGGCCGTGATCATTTGGATTCTGGTTCGGTGGCTTCACCGAATCGAGAAACTGAGCGTATGAAAGATGGTTCGGATGCGGTTTCAGACTGGCCGTTACTGAATGCGTTATTAAACACAGCCAGTGGCGCCACTTGGGTGTCTTTGCATCATGGCGGCGGCGTAGGCATGGGCTATTCGCAACATTCAGGTGTGGTTATTTGCTGTGATGGTACAGATGCTGCAGCCAAACGTATAGAGCGGGTGTTGTGGAATGATCCTGCTACTGGTGTGATGCGTCATGCCGATGCAGGTTATGAAATTGCACAAGATTGTGCGAGGGAGTTTGCTTTGAATTTACCTATGTTAGGGGCACAAAGTAGGGAGAAACAATAATGAGTTTTACCATCAGCAACCAAGGCTTTACATTGTCAGAATTAAGAGGCATTTGGCAAGCGGACATCCAAATTGATGTGGATGACCACATGTTACAAGGGGTCATTCGATCAAGACAAACCATTGAAGAAGTGGCAGCCTCTGATAAGACAGTTTATGGCGTCAATACTGGATTTGGATTGTTAGCTAATGTGAAAATTGCTAAAGATGAGCTGGATACATTACAGCGTAATTTAGTGATTTCTCATGCCGTTGGTGTGGGCAAACCAATAGATATTGATACCACTCGATTGATTATGGCATTAAAAGCAATGAGCTTGTCTCAGGGGGTTTCGGGTATACATCCAAATACCTTGCGTTTGTTATTAGATATGATCAACCACCAGATATATCCATTGATTCCGGAAAAGGGTTCGGTGGGTGCTTCAGGAGATTTGGCGCCATTGGCTCATTTGACTGCGGCCATGATTGGATTAAGTGAAGTGAATTACAAGGGTTATGTGATGCCAGCCATGGAGGCTTTGGATCAAGCGGGATTAAAACCGATTAAGCTGGGCCCCAAAGAAGGGTTGGCATTATTAAATGGCACACAGGTGTCAACAGGCTTGGCTTTAAAAGGGCTGTTTTTAGCTGAAAATTGTTTTAATGCCGCCGTTCTTGCGGGTGCTTTATCAATTGATGCAGCCAAAGGTTCTTTGGCACCATTTGATGAGCGCATTCACCAAGCCAGAAGACAGGCCGGGCAAATTCAAGTGGCCAGAACAATTCGTGGTTTATTGAAAGACAGTGAAATAGTGGTTTCACATGAGGATTGTGATCGTGTTCAAGATCCTTATTGTTTACGCTGTCAGCCACAAGTAATGGGTGCGGTGCTAGATTCCATCAATTATGTGGCAGAAAAATTATTGATAGAGGCCAATGCAGCAACCGATAATCCATTGGTATTTGCTGAACAAGGTGATGTGCTGTCAGGTGGAAATTTCCATGCTGAACCTGTGGCATTGGTGGCAGACTTCCTGGGTATAGCCATGACTGATATGACCAACATGTCAGAGCGTCGTTTGGCCATGTTAATTGATCCCGGTTTAAGTCGTTTGCCTGCTTTTTTGGTGCCAGATTCAGGTGTGAATTCCGGGTTCATGATTGCTCATGTTACGGCGGCTGCCTTGGCTTCAGAGAATAAAACCTTTGCACATCCAGCCAGTGTAGATACCATTCCGACATCTGCGAACCAAGAAGATCATGTCAGTATGGCAACATTTGCAGCCAGGAAGCTTACCGATATATCGGAAAATTCAGCTGCTGTGGTGGGTATTGAAATGATGGCAGCCTGCCAAAGTGTTGATTTCCATGAAGATTTAAAAACCTCTAAAGCACTGGATACGGTTTACCAAAAGGTGCGTGAAGATGTGCCATTTTTAGACAAGGATCGTTTGTTGTCGCCTGACATCAACCACATGCAAGCTTTGGTCTTATCAGGTGTGCTTAATAGCTATTTGCCAGCCTTATGTCCCTCTTTGAACTAAAGCAGTCGGATTCACCATTGGTTATCAGTGTGCCCCATGATGGTGCACTCATTCCAGAGGATATTTTGGTGACCATGAATGCTGACGTTATCAATTCCACTGATAGAGATTACTTAATTGGTGATGTGTTTGAGTTTTCTGGTATGAGCTACTCAAAAATAAAGGCCAATTATTCTCGACATGTGATTGATTTGAATCGGCCTGCCAGCGGTGAGGCTTTGTACCAAGGGCAAACGGAAACAGAACTGTGCCCTACCAGTACTTTTGATTTTCATGCTATTTACAAAACAGGCTGTCAGCCTAATGAATCAGAAATTCAACGCAGAATTAAAACCTACTGGCAACCATATCATTCTCAATTAATCCAATTAATTGAAAAGGCAAGGGCGCAATTCGGTTACTGTCTGTTAATTGATGCTCACAGCATTGATAATCGGGTGCCGAGGTTTTTTAACGGTCAACTACCTGACATCAATGTCGGCACCTTCGAGAGCAAAAGTTGTGCGCCTGAAATTGAACAGCTATTAATGGCTGAGTTATCAAAACAAAGTCAGTTCAATTTTGTCGCCAACGGAAGATTCAAAGGTGGTTTTATTACGCGAAACTATGGGCATCCTGATAAAGCTGTTCACGCCATTCAATTAGAACATGCGAAATCATGCTATTTGGACTCACAGCCATCACTTTCTGATCGAGCTGATCAACTGCGTGATTTTTGGCAACAAACTTTACTGGTTTTGTTGTCTACTTTTAAATAGTTCGTTTATGAATGTGAATGTATTGACTACCAATCGCAGTTTTAAAGCTGTGGGTTATATTCGGTTTATGGCTGCAGCATGGGGTGAATAATTTTGGTATTTTTGTTATAATCGCCGCTCAATAATTTGGCTCATTGAATTGGATTAATTCAGGCCTATACCTTCGGAGCGGACATGACAAAACAAACCATTATTTATACCCTCACTGATGAAGCGCCAGCATTAGCTACATATTCATTTTTACCTATAGTACAAAAATTTGCGGCTCAAGCCGGTGTTGAAGTCGAAACCAAAGACATTTCACTGGCCAGTAGAATTCTGGCTCAGTTTCCTGAGCGTTTGACAGATAGTCAGAAGGTCGGTGATGCCTTGGCTGAGTTGGGTGAGTTGACTCAAAAGCCTGAAGCTAACATCATAAAACTACCTAATATTTCAGCATCTATACCACAATTAAATGCAGCCATTAAAGAGTTGCAAGGTAAAGGATATGATTTGCCTGATTACCCTGAAGAGCCCAAAGATGATGAGCAAAAGCGCATCCAAGCTAAATATGCAAATGTGTTAGGAAGTGCTGTAAATCCAGTCTTGCGTGAAGGTAATTCTGACAGAAGGGTGGCTGCTGCGGTTAAGGCTTATGCCAGAAAAAACCCTCATCGTTTGGGCGCTTTTGCAGCAGATTCCATGACCCATGTGGCTCATATGAAAGAACATGATTTTTATGGAACGGAACAATCTTATGTGATGCCAAAAGATGATGAAGTGCGTATTGAGCATGTGAGCAATGAGGGGCAAGTCACAGTATTAAAATCAGGGCTTAAGTTACTTGCTAAAGAAGTTTTGGATGGTTCATGTTTGAGTGTAAAAGCTTTAAGAAGTTTTTATGAAAAAGCCATCAAAGATGCTAAAAGTTCAGGTTTATTGCTCTCTTTGCACTTAAAAGCCACCATGATGAAGGTTTCTGATCCCATCATGTTTGGTCATGCTGTTGAAGTGTATTATGCAGATGTGTTTAAAAAACACGCCAAGGTATTTGAAGAGATTGGTGTAGAGGCTGATAATGGTATTGGAAATGTCTACAATAAAATCCAAGAGTTACCAGCAGCTAAACAAGCAGAAATTAAAGCCGATATTGCCGCTTGCTATGCTAATCAGCCAGCATTAGCAATGGTTGATTCAGATAAAGGCATCACCAACTTACATGTACCCAATAATGTCATCATTGATGCCTCGATGCCAGCTGCGATTAAATCTTCTGGCAAAATGTGGAATGCAGATGGAAAACTACAGGACACCAAAGCTCTCATTCCTGATCGTTGTTATGCAGGGATTTACCAAGAAATAATCAACTATTGTAAAGAGCATGGTGCTTTTGATGTGGTTACCATGGGTAATGTCAGTAATGTGGGATTGATGGCGCAAAAAGCCGAAGAGTACGGTTCACATGACAAAACATTCGAAATTTCAGCTGATGGTATGGTGCGGGTGGTTAATTCGGCCGGTGAAATCTTGATGCAGCATGATGTAGAGAAGGGTGACATTTGGAGGGCTTGTCAAACCAAAGACTTGCCGATTAAAGATTGGGTGAAGCTGGCCGTCAATCGAGCCAAAAATACGGGGTCTGCGGCAGTCTTTTGGTTAGATGAAAAGCGTGCACATGACAGAAACTTGATCGAAAAAGTTGAGGCATACCTGAAAAATCATGACACCAATGGTTTAGAAATTCAAATCATGAATCCTGAAGCTGCGATGCGTTATACCTGCGAGCGCGTGACTGCAGGTTTAGATACCATATCGGTTACGGGTAATGTGTTGCGTGATTATTTAACTGATTTATTCCCTATTTTGGAACTGGGCACCAGTGCCAAAATGTTGTCGATTGTTCCTTTATTGGCTGGTGGTGGCTTGTTTGAAACAGGCGCTGGTGGTTCGGCACCTAAGCATGTACAACAATTTGTTGAAGAAGGTCATTTACGTTGGGATTCCTTGGGTGAGTTTTTAGCATTGGCGGTTTCTTTGGAAGACATGGCTGATAAAACCAATAATTCAGCAGCTAAAGTGTTGGCGACTGCTTTAGATGATGCCAATGAACGGTATTTAAGTTTCAATAAGTCACCATCGCGAAAAGTCAATGAGATAGATAATCGAGGTTCACAATACTATCTGGCTAAATATTGGGCGAAAGCTTTGGCAACACAAACGGATGATGCGGCATTAAAAGACACATTCACACGTGTATTTGAAGCATTGAAAAGCAATGAAACTGCTATATTGCAAGAACTGTTGGATGCGCAAGGATCGCCTGTTGATTTGGGTGGTTATTATGAGCCTAATGATCAAATGGCTGAAGCATCTATGCGCCCAAGTCAAACATTGAATGGTATCATTGAATCCATAAAATAAAGTTTTTTTGATGCTTGTCGAAGTATCAATTGGAATCAATGTAATGCCGTGTCAACACATGTTCCAGTTAACCAAGCGTGCTTCGACAATCGTTTGTTAAATTATGTAACGAGCCTTGTCTTACTCAATGATAATTCTTTTAAGAGGGGGTTGTTAGTTTCTATAGAACAGTGGCCACAACTGTGCGATTGCGACCACTGTTTTTGGCTTGGTACATGGCCAAGTCAGCTTTTTTAATGCATTCTGTTAATGAGGAGTTGTTCTGGCAGGTGCAAATGCCTGCAGAAAAGCCAATAAAAGGACATTCTGTATCCAGCTCTTGTTTGATTTTATGGGCTATTTTTTCAGCATGTTGACGCATGTGTTGTATGTTTTGTTTGACTTCTTCGGTGGTGCAATTAACGAACGCAAGCAAAAACTCTTCACCCCCAAACCTTCCAGCAATGTTGGGTTTGTTGATGTTATCTCTACATAACTGTCCAATGTGTTTGAGAACATGGTCGCCAACTTCATGTCCCAGCTGGTCATTGATTTGTTTGAAGTGGTCTAAATCTATCATGACCAAGTGCATGGTCTGATGAGGCAGTAATTGTGCTTTGTTGTGTTTGAGCAAGTCTTTGACGTGAGCTCGGTTGGGTATGCCTGTGAGTTGATCAATATTTGCCAATTTAAAAAGTTGTTGTTTTTGTGTGCGAGAGCGATAAGCCAATAGAGCCAATAAAGTCACCACACAAGCTGCCGAAATGAGTCCAATAAGAAGTAATTGGTTGTTTTGTTTCTGTTGCAGTAAATTCAATTTTTGTTCTGCGTTTTCTTGAGCCAAAAGTAGATTTTCTTTGGCCTGTGTTTCCATGTCAAATTGAGTGCGCAGCTCGTGTAGTTGTTGCGTACTGCTTTCTGACAGTATTTTTTGTTTTTTACTCAGTGTTCCAATCAGTTGCTGGTAGGCTAGCTCATATAATCCTTGTGCTGCGGTAATCTGTGCTTCTAACTCGGTTAATATAATGGCTTGCATTGGCATGCGTTTTTCATTGAGGAATGGTTTGGCTTGTTCAATTTTTTTTAAGGCTTTGGTGATGTCTTGTTTCATTAAGTAAAGCTGAGCTAAAGTTTTATGAATGTCAAATAGCATGTATTTATTTTCACTTTTAGCAAAAATCAGAGCAGCTTCGTTGAGCATCGATTCAGCTTGTTCTAATTCATCAGCTTGCATCTTCAGTGGTGCCAATTCTTTCAGGGCGTATGCCACGCCTTGTTCATCATCTATGGCTCTGGAAATATCTAAAGATTCTTGAAGTTGTTTTTGCCCTAACACGGTTTGGCCCATGTTTTTGTTCGCGCGTCCTAAACCGTATAAGGCAATAGATAATTCCAGTAAGTTTTTCTGCGCTCTTTGGTAGGCAACAGCTTCTTCAAAATAAGGTATGGCCAGTTGATCTTCGCGTCGGTATTGGTAGACCAGTGCCAGACTGCTGGCAATGGCGCTTTTGGTTGGTTCAACTCCTGTGGAAGGGGCTTTGTTGTAAGCACGCATGAAGAAGTCTAAGGCCGCCAAAGAGTGGCCCAAAGTGTTTTCAATGTAGCCCAAAGCAACCAGTGCATCAACGGTCAATGTGCTGTCTTGATGTTGCTGTGCCCATTGCAGTGCTTGCTGAGCCAATGGCAAAGCTTCTTGAGCCAAACCATTAAGCTCCATGGCTTGAGATTTGCTGATGAGAATTTTATGGTAGAGCCAGTCAGCCTGTTGGTCTTTTAACAGTTGTAATGCTTTGTTGGCTGCTTCTAAACTTTCATTGGGGTAAACCAGGGTTAAGTAGGCCTGGCTGAGTGTGTATTGGTACTCAGCTGCCAAAAGAGGATTTTGTTGATTGGCAGGTGAGGCAAGTAATTCGTTTAAAACTTTTTTTGGATTAATGCTTAGTCGCTTGTTATAGTTTTCATATTGGGGATCTAGGGGTTGTGCTTTTGTTGTTGATAAAAACAACAGTAAACTGCTTATAACAACAAAAATTGATTTTTTTAACGGGTACATGGCATGTGATTCATTGGTTAATAAGATTGTAACTTATTCTGCGCTCTGAGCTTAAAATTTATGCAATGGTTAAAGTGTGTTTTGTTCATTTTGTCGAATGGTATCCATTGTGTGTATCTGGGGTCGCTAAAAACCGAGGCGTCGTGGTGTTCGAAACACAATTTTGCAATCCGAAACGTCAAACCATGTTCTATATAAATCAATAGCTTACAGCGCATTATTAATGTAAAATATCTTATAAGTTATTGATTCTATTGATTTTTTCTCACACCATGCTTGACTTGCTCTTGTTTTCGTCATAAAGTGCAATAATGTGGAGTAAAGTGTATTTTTGTGGGAATTAGTAGTGTTTTACGGTGAAGTAGCATTGAATTTAGACGTTAAAGGCCGGTTGGCGATACCATCTATGTATCGCGAACAGATTAATGACGTCTGCGAAAACCGTTTGGTACTGACTTACAACGCCTATGAAAATGACTCTTTGTGGTTGTATCCAGAACATGAGTGGGAAAAAGTGCGTGACTCAGTGATGTCGCTCAGTACTTTTGATCCTATGCACAGGGCTTTACAACGGAGATTGGTTGGTAGTGCCTATCATGTCATTCCAGATAAAGGATCAAGAATTTTGTTGCCTATCACGTTGCGACAAGTGGCCTCAATGGAAAAGCGGGTGGTGATGCTTGGATTAGGTGCAAAGTTTGAGATTTGGAATGAGGATGCTTTACAGAAAACCAGGCATCAAGTGCCAGCCATGAATGGTGAGGTCTCAGATGCCATGAAATCATTGGTGTTGTGATGAGTCAGTCATTGCATCAATCTGTTCTACTTAAACAGGCAGTGGAGTCCCTCGCTGTGAAACCTGATGGGTGTTATGTAGACGCTACCTTCGGAAGAGGTGGTCACAGTCGCTTGATACTTTCTCAACTTGGTGATGAAGGTTGTTTGCATGTGGTTGATTGTGATCCAGAAGCCATAGCTTTTGCAGAAGCATTGGCCGAAACAGACAATCGTGTGGTAATACATCGAGGTGGATTTGAGCAAGTGATGTCAGCCATGGTTGAGGCTGGTCATGTTTTTGATGGTATTTTGTTTGATTTTGGTGTTTCTTCGCCACAAATTGACCAAGCAGAAAGGGGGTTCAGTTTTCAATATGATGGACCGCTGGATATGCGCATGAATAATCAATCAGGTCAAACCGCTGCAGCTTGGCTGAATGAGGCCAGTGTGGATGATATGAAACGCGTATTTTGGCGTTATGGTGAAGAGAAAAATGCTGGCAGGATAGCCAAAGAAATTGTTTCCAGTAGAGCTGAAAAACCGTTAATGACTACATTTGATTTGGTTGATTTGGTGAAAAAAATCAACCGACCCAGTTACAAAGATAAAAAGAACCCAGCGACGCGCGTGTTTCAAGCCATCAGAATTTTTATTAATGATGAATTGGGACAAGTTGAAAGGGTGTTGCCGTACAGTGTTGATTTGTTGGCTAAGGGTGGTCGATTGGTTGTGATTAGTTTTCATTCTTTGGAAGATCGTTTGGTTAAGCGTTTTATGCGGACAATGTCGCAGCCTGAAAAAGTGGACAGGAGGATGCCAGTGATACCTGAAAATGCAAAGCAACCTGAACTTAAAATACTCACTAAGCCAATTAAAGCCGTTGAACATGATGACAATATAAGGGCAAGAAGCGCCATCATGAGGGTGGCTGAAAAATTATGAAAATTCAAGTGAGCATCAGTGCAATTATGGTTGTGGTACTTATTTGGGTGCTTGTGGATTATGTGTATTACCAAAATGAAACAAGAAAGTTATTCGCTGAAACACAAAAAATTGAGAAGGAAAAGCTTGAATTGAATACCGATTGGGCGCGTTTGCAGATAGAAAAATCTACTTTGGTGGCAAACAACAGAATAGAGCAAGTGGCGCGTGAACAACTAAACATGAAATTGCCAGATGATGAACAGGTTTTGGTCATAACAAGATGAAAAAATCACAGCACAAACAAGTGAATATCAGTTTGAGAATTGCCATTGTCATGGCCTTTCTGTTGTGTTGTTTTGTGGTGGTTGTGGTCAGGGCTTTTTCTATTCAGGTTAAAGGTGCAGGGTTTTACCAAAGCCAAGGTGAAAAAAGACATGTCAGAGAAGTGGAAATTCCTGTTTCAAGAGGCTCTATCTATGATCGTAATGGTGAGCCATTGGCATTAAGTACAGCCATGGTTTCAGTCGGAATTGTTCCGGGACAATTAATGGATCAGTTCAGTAAAGTTGAACAACTGGCTGAAGTCTTGGATTTAAACGCCGAAGAGCTGAAACAAGTGATTACTTCAAGAAAGGATCGTCAGTTTTTGTACATAAAAAGACGCATCACGCCGATGTTGGCCGAATCAGTGAAAGCATTGAATATGGATGGGGTTGTTTTTAGAACTGAATTCAAACGGTTTTATCCTGCCGGTGAAACCTTGGCCAATGTAGTTGGGTTTACGGATGTTGAGGATGTGGGACAAGAAGGTTTGGAACGAACATATGACAACTGGTTAACGGGAACATCCGGAAAAAAAACAGTGGTTAAAGACTTGTTGGGTCAAGTGGTTGCAGATATTGATGTCGATGAGTTGGAAGCTGCAAAACCAGGGAAAGATTTGCATTTAAGTATTGACAGAAGATTGCAATATGCAGCTTATTTGGAATTAAAAAAGGCAGTTTATAAACACAGGGCTACATCTGGATCAGCGGTGGTGCTTGATGTCAAAACTGGTGAAATTTTGGCCATGGTTAATCAGCCGTCTTTTAACCCGAATGGCAGCAAAGAAAACAATGATGGTTTGCGTAATCGATCTGTTACAGATATTTATGAACCTGGTTCTGTTATGAAGCCATTTGCTGTAGTTGCTGCTTTGGAAAGTGCTGAGTATACGCCGCAGTCTGTGGTTGATACATCTCCAGGCGAATACGTGGTTGATGGTTTTACAATCCATGATTTCAGAGATTATGGTGAATTGAGTTTGGTAGATATATTGGTCAAGTCAAGCAATATTGGTGTTGCCAAGTTGGTTCTGGGTCTCGGTAAAGAACATTTGTGGGATGTTTACCATAGATTTGGTTTTGGACAATCGTCAGGCAGTGGTTTTATCGGTGAATCTGCTGGATATTTGCCTCATTTTGAACGTTGGCGTACAGCAGATCATGCTGCTCTGTCTCGTGGCTACAACTTATCAGTTACGACTTTACAGTTGGCTTCGGCCTATGCTGTTTTTGCTAACCAAGGACGTTACCGTGCGCCGACATTTATCAAAGGTAATATCAATGAAGATAAGGCCATCATTGATCCAATGATTGCCAAACAATTAACAGACATGTTAGCGCATGTGGTTTTAGATAATGAAGGGCACAAAGCTTTTATTCCTAACTACAGTGTGGCTGGAAAAACCGGTACAGCCAGAATTGCTGAAAACGGTGGCTATTCTGATAAATACATGTCTTCATTTGTGGGTTTTTCACCCGTATCTGCACCACGATTGGTGGTTGCAGTGAGTGTGAATAATCCACAAGGTGATGCTTATTATGGTGGGTTGGTTGCAGCGCCAGTTTTTTCTGAAATCATGAAAACTGGATTACGTTTACTTAATGTGCCAGCTGATCAATTGGTGCGTAACTTAACAGAAGTAACTCAGCCTGAGGGTGCAGAAGATGCAGAGTAAAGTGACTTTAAATCAAATATTAAAATGGCTTGAGTTAACAGTCTGTGATACTGATGTGCCAGTTTTTAATTTATCTTTAGATTCAAGGACCATTCAGAAAGGTGATGTTTTTATAGCGCTTTCAGGTTTCCGTGTTCATGGTATGGACTATGCGTACCAAGCAGAAAGAGCGGGTGCTATAGCAGTGATTTCTGAACCCACCAAAGAAGACAGGGTCGCTTCTGTAGGTAGGCAAAAACCATTAGGAATTCCTGTTTTTGAGTGTGATGATTTAAGTGGTAAGTTGGGTGAATTGGCCAGTAAATTTTATGGACATCCTAGTCAATACATGGACATAACTGCCATAACTGGAACCAATGGTAAAACCTCAACAGCTTGGTTGTTGATGCACGCTTTAGAGCAGCTGGGTGTAAAAACAGCATATATAGGTACATTGGGTGTTGGCGATTCAGTGTCACTAGAAAAAATACCCAACACAACGCCATCAGCAATTGACATTCAAAAGCATTTAGCAGATATGCGAACCAAAGGTTTTGAGCATGTTTGTATTGAAGTTTCATCTCATGCGCTTGATCAGTATCGATTTACGGGTACCCAAATAGAAAACGCAATCTTTACCAATTTAAGTAGGGATCATTTGGATTATCACCGCACCATGAAGGCCTATGCGGCAACAAAATTAAAACTGTTTACTGAGTTTACATCATCAAACAAAGTGATTAATGTGGATGATGAAACAGGTGCTTCATGGGTTAACAATGAACTTAAGTCATTGGACAGTTTGTCATATGGCATTAATAACAAAAATGCTGATTTCAATGCCACTGATATCAGGTTGCTTCATCAGGGAATTGCATTTAAGTTGATAAATGACAACACAGTATTTGAATTTCAAACCGGGTTACTGGGACAGTTTAATGTGGAGAATACATTGGCTGTAATCGCTGTATTAAAGTCAATTGGTTTTTCAATGATACAAATACAGTCAACAGTTGCTGAATTGTGTCCTGTACCAGGTAGGATGAACCGTGTTGATATCAAACCCAATGGTTCTTTATTGGTGATTGACTATGCACATACGCCTGATGCATTAGAGCAAGTGTTGAAGGCGCTAAGGTCACATGTGGAAAATCAGCTGTGGTGTGTTTTTGGTTGTGGTGGCAATCGTGACAAAGGCAAACGCCCAATGATGGGCTCAATTGCTGAAAAATACGCAGATAACGTCATACTTACAGATGACAATCCGCGTTTTGAGTCTTCACAGCAAATTCTAAATGACATTGAGTTTGGTATGCGTACCAAGCCGCATGTGATAGCTAATCGTAAACAGGCCATTGCATATGCAATTGACAAAAGTCAGCAAGGTGACATTATTTTGTTGGCTGGAAAAGGTCATGAATCAACACAAGAAATTAATGGTGAATTGATCCATTTTAATGACATGGAAGTGGTTCAAGAGTTGATGCAGGTGACCGCATGATTCAGATGAGCTTACATCAAGTGGCTGCTATCATGGGAGGAAGTTTAGTCGGCAAAGAAGCACGCATTCAAGGGGTTTGTATAGACTCTAGGGCTGATTGTAAAGGCAAGCTATTCATTGCTCTTAAGGGTGAACATTTCAATGGTGAAGCTTTTTGTCAAGATGCTGTAGACAAAGGTGCTGTGGCTGTAGTTGTATCAACAGCGGTTGAAGTGACAGTGCCACAAATTATTTGTCATGATGCTTTGAGTGCTTTGCAGGCTTTGGCGACGGCTTGGGCCAGACAATTGGATGCAAAAATAATAGCTGTAACCGGTTCAAACGGTAAAACAACGGTGAAGAATATGTTGTTTTCGGTGTTAAGTCAAAAATACAGTTGCTTTGCAACATCGGGAAATTTAAACAATGAAATTGGTGTGCCATTAAGTCTGCTGTCAATACATAAATCTGACGAAGTGGCAGTGATAGAAATGGGGGCTGCTCAACTGGGCGATATCAAATTATTAACGGATATGGTTCAGCCAGACATTGCATTGATTACCAATGTCAGCCAAGCACATATTGGACGCTTTGGAAGTGAACAGAATGTTGCCAAAGCAAAAGGAGAAATTTACCAAGCATTGTCCGCACAAGGCGTTGCTGTCATTAACCAAGACAGTCTTTATAGCACTGAATGGCTTAACAACCTAAAAAGCCGAAAAGTCAGCTTTGGAGAAGCAGCTCAGGCAGATTTTCAATTAATTAAATCAGTAGACGGCTATCAAGTTAAAACTCAACATGGCGATTTGATTAATTTTAAATTGACAGTTTTGGGCCATCATAACTATTTGAATGCTTGTGCTGTGATTGCCATTGCGTGCACTTTGGATTTAAGTGTCAATCAAATTATCATGGGATTAAGTGCTTTTAAGGCGGAAAAAGGACGTTTAAATGTATTAAAAAAAATGGATTTGCAGGTTATTGATGACAGTTACAACGCCAATCCTGCTTCTATGTTGGCAGCTATCGACGTGTTGAAAACACAAACAAAACCAACGGTTTTAATTATCGGTGATATGGCGGAGTTAGGTGATGAGTCAAAACAACGGCACATTGATATAGGCTGTTATGCAAGAGCGACAGGTGTCGACCAAATATTAGCTGTGGGTGAGTATGCTGAAGCAGTGTGTGAAAACAATCAGGCTTGTTGTTGTGCATTTAACCAACTTGATGAGTTGCTTAACTATTTAAAAGAGCACCCGCTGCACCAAGGTACTGTTTTGGTAAAAGGTTCAAGAAGTATGAAATTAGAACAGGTTGTTGATGTGTTGATGACTGGAGAAAGACGATGATTTATTGGTTGGCAGCGCATTTTAATGAGCAGTTTTCGGGCTTGAACTTGTTTGGCTATTTGACTTTTCGGGCCATCATGGCTGCATTAACAGCGCTGATACTGTCCTTGGTGCTAGGACCTTGGTTTATCAAAACATTACAGATTAAGCAAATTGGACAACAGGTCAGAAGTTTGGGGCCTGAATCTCACTTAAGCAAGCAAGGAACGCCCACCATGGGTGGTGCCATGATTTTGGCAATCATTATTATTACCACCTTGTTATGGGCAAATTTAACCAATCAATATGTATGGCTTTGTTTGTTTGTGTTAATTGGTTTTGGTGTGATTGGTTGGATTGATGATTATAAAAAAATTCACCTGAAAAGTTCTGCTGGTTTATCTGCAAAATGGAAATACAGTTTTCAATCGTTGGTAGCAATTGTTGCCGTCTTGTATTTGTATCACTATGGACACGAAAGCATTTACAGTCAGTTGGTACTTCCTGCAATCAGTGATTACAACTGGTCGCTTGGACTGTTGGCTATTCCCTTGGGCTATTTTGTGATTGTTGGCTCGAGTAATGCGGTTAATTTAACAGATGGTTTAGATGGTTTGGCCATCATGCCAACTGTGTTGGTGGGTACGGCTTTGGGTATTTTTGCTTATGTTTCTGGTAATGCGGTTATTTCAGAATACTTGATATTGCCATTTATACCAGGCACTGGAGAGATGACAATTTTCTGTGCAAGTATTGCGGGTTCTGGCCTGGGCTTTTTGTGGTTTAACACTTATCCTGCACAAGTGTTTATGGGAGATGTTGGCGCTTTGGCATTAGGTGCGGCTTTGGGTTTGGTTGCTTTTGTGACCAGACAAGAGTTTGTGTTCTTTATCATGGGTGGAGTGTTTGTGATGGAAACAGTTTCAGTCATTCTTCAAGTAGCCTCTTTTAAACTCACAGGTAAACGCATTTTTAGAATGGCCCCAATTCATCACCATTTTGAATTAAAAGGTTGGGCTGAGCCGAAGGTTATTGTGCGGTTTTGGATTATTTCAATTATTTTAATGTTGATTGGTTTGGCAACATTAAAGATCAGATGAATAGATGACAGCAAAAAATCAAAAAAATGTGAAAGTGAACTGGTACACCGTAGGGGTGGACGGTTGGTTGGCGCTTGCATTTTTGTCTTTGCTGGCAGTGGGTGCAGTGATGGTGGCTTCCTCTTCAATTGCGGTGGCTGAAAATACCATACATGACTCATTTTATTATTTCAAACGACATTTACTGTTCATCGTAATGGGTGGCATGTTGGGTTTGATGGTTATGAATATATCATCAGAATGGATGAATCGTTTGTCACGACCTGCATTGATTTTAGGAATAGTGGCATTGGTTTTGGTGTTAATTCCAGGTATAGGGGTTGAAGTTAATGGTGCCAGAAGGTGGATTAACTTAGGGATTTCTCGTTTTCAGGTAGTTGAAGCCATTAAATTGGCATTAATTATGTCATTGGCCAGTTATATTGTGAAACATCAAAAGAGCATACAGTATTCAATGTGGGGTGTTTTAAAACCATTAATTATCGTTGTTGTCATTGCAACATTGTTGTTGTTTCAACCTGATTTTGGATCTGCTGCATTACTCATGATTATAACTTTGGTTATGGTTTATATTGCCGGTGCCAGGTACCGGGATTTGTCTGTTATCAGTCTTTTGGCCAGTTCTGGGATGTTAGTTATTGCTTGGGCTGAGCCTTATAGGGTTAAAAGGCTGGTGAACTTTGTTGATCCTTGGCAAGATCCATACAATGCTGGATTTCAATTGGTTCAAGCATTGATTGCCATAGGACGAGGTGAAATTACTGGTGTTGGAATCGGTTCAAGTGTACAGAAATTATTTTATTTGCCTGAAGCACATACAGATTTTATTTTTGCAGTGTATGCAGAGGAGATGGGATTCCTCGGTGTATTGTTATTGATTGCCTTGTTTATTGTGTTGATTTATCGGATATTTAAAATCGCGAGAAATGCCTTTGACAATGGCAATGAGTTTGCTGGTTTCATGTGTACTGGTATTGCTGTTTGGATGGCTTTGCAAGCATTTTTAAGCATGGGGGTGAATTTAGGTATGTTGCCAACCAAAGGTTTGACTTTGCCGTTCATTTCTTCAGGTGGTAGTGCGATAATGGTTAATATTGTCGCCTTAAGTGTTGTTTTCAGAGTTTCCTATGAAAACAGAAAGATGCATTATCGTTCTATTAAAAAGGAGGTTGTGGCATGAATTTTGCAATCATGGCAGGTGGAACTGGTGGTCACATTTTTCCAGGTGTGGCAGTGGCAAAAGCGTTACAAAAACGCGGGCATAAAATCTATTGGTTGGGTGCGCAAGGCGGCATGGAGGAACGCATCGTTAAGCAACATGGAATTGCATTGACTTTGTTACCAATAAAACCGCTGCGTGGTAAAGGTGTTATGGGCATGATAAGCATGCCTTTTAGACTATTAAAAGGCATTGTTCAAGCCAGAAAATTTTTTAAACAAAATCATATTGATGCTGCCATCAGTATGGGTGGATATGTCGCAGCACCTGGTGGCTTTGCTACGGCGTTATGCAAAACAAAGTTAATAGTTCATGAACAAAACAGTGTATTTGGTATGACAAATAAGCATTTAGCTAAACGTGCTGATTTGGTGATGACAGGGTTTGATTTAAATGGACAGTATGGCTCGCAATGGGTTGGTAACCCAGTTCGAGAAAGCATTGAAACCATAAAAAAACAGAGTAAACGAGTTAAACCAGTGAATGTATTGGTTTTAGGTGGTTCATTAGGTGCGCAAAGTTTAAATAAAATTGTTCCTGCGTTACTTAAACCTTGGTTGTTGTCAGATGATATTAAGATTAAACATCAATGCGGCAGAAATAAACTCAAAATGACTCAAGCAGCATACGGTGAATTATCGCAAGAGGTTGATGTTCAGGAATTCATTCAAAACATGTCAGCCGTATATGCATGGGCTGACGTTTGTATCTGTAGAGCAGGTGCATTGACCATAGCTGAAATTACAGCCGTTGGTTTGCCTACATTGTTTGTGCCCTATCCACATGCTGTTGATGACCATCAAACACAAAATGCCATGAGTCTGGTTAATCAAAAAGCCGCATTAATTTGGCAAGAAAAACAACCTGAAGAAGCATTTGTAGAACAATTTAAACGTTTAATTGATGCGCCAACTAAAGCGCACTTACATCAACAGATACTTGCCATACAAAAACACCAAGTTACCGAACGTATTTCAGATTTATGTGAAGGAGTGATGTCATGAGTTATTTAAATCCTGAACATAAATTCGCCAGTAGGATGAGACGGATTCATTTGATAGGTGTTGGTGGCTCGGGCATGTCTGGAATAGCTGAAGTGTTACATAATTTAGATTTCATAGTCAGCGGGTCTGATGTGAATGTCAGTAAAGTGACACAGCGTCTATCTAAAATGGGGGTTAAGGTCTTTATTGGACATGACGCTGACTATATAAGCCAAGCTGATGTAGTTGTGTATTCATCAGCGATTAAACCCAACAATGAAGAGTTAAAAGCCGCTAAAGCAGCACAGTTACCAGTCTTGACTCGTGCGGAAATGTTGGCAGAGTTGATGCGTTTTAAAGTAGGCATTGCTGTGGCAGGAACACATGGCAAAACCACCACCACCAGTTTGATTGCCAGTATCCTTGCTGAGGCTGGCTTGGACCCAACATTTGTCATAGGTGGTTTGTTAAATGCTTCAGGTACCAATGCAGGTCTTGGAACCAGTGAATACCTGGTTGCTGAGGCAGATGAATCTGATGGTTCCTTTCAATTATTACAGCCTGTTATGGCTGTTGTGACAAATATTGATGAAGATCATATGGAAACATTTGATAATGACATTGACCAACTCAAACAATCATTTTCTACTTTTCTACATCGGGTGCCTTTTTATGGTGTGACGGTATTGTGTGTTGATGATGAACATGTTTTTCAATTAGCCAAAGAAACTTCTCGCCATCAAATAACCTATGGTTTGTCAGAGCGCGCGCAAGTTAGGGCGGTAAATTTAAGACAAGACAAGCAACACATGTGGTTTGATGTAGAAATTAAAAATCAATTGTTATTGTCTGCAGTTAAATTAAATTTACCTGGTAATCACAATGTATTAAATGCCTTAGCGGCCATAGCCATTGGTTTGGAGTTGGATGTTGAATTGAATGCCATTAAAAAAGCTTTGGCTGAATTTAATGGTGTGGGTAGGCGCTTCAATATGTATCCACAGCAGCAGTTAAATGGAAAAACATTTACATTGGTTGATGATTATGCGCATCATCCGACAGAATTGGCAGCTGCCATTTCTGCTTGTAGAGGTGGATGGCCAGATTCTAGGTTGGTGGTGGTGTTTCAACCACATCGCTATACAAGGACTAGAGATTTGTTTGATGATTTTGCGGACGTGTTAAGCCGAGTGGATTTGTTGCTGATGAGTGAAGTTTATGCAGCTGGTGAAGAAATTATTTCGGGTGCCACATCTAATGACTTGTGCCGCAGTGTGAGAAATCGCGGGAAATTAGATCCGGTTTATGTTCATGATATTAAGGACATACCAGAAGCATTAAGCCATGTGGTTGATGCTGGAGATGTGGTGCTTATGTCTGGCGCTGGTAACATCGGTGCATTAATTCAGTCAATGACAACGGAGGTACATTGTGACTAAAAAACATGTGGCAGTATTGATGGGTGGCAACGGTGCTGAACGTGCTGTTTCATTAGATTCTGGAGAAGCAGTTAGTCATGCATTGATAAAACTGGGTTATGAAATCAGTCAAGTTAATGACATTCATGAACTCAAAAGGTTGAATAAAGACAAGCTTGATGTGGTGTTTAACATCTTACATGGTGCTGATGGAGAAGACGGTCAATTGGCGGCATGGCTACAAAAAGAATCTTATGTTTCGACTTGTTGTAATTATTTAGGTGCTGGGTTGAGTTGGCATAAAGACAAAGCCAAAATAATTGCAAAAGCCTGTGGTTTGCTTACACCTGCAAGCCAAGTGATTAACAAAGCAGCGCAATTGAAAATAAATGACAGCCAAGCATGGATTGTTAAACCTGCTTGTGAAGGTTCAAGTGTGGGTCTTTTTAAAGCAGAAAACGAACAACAGTTAAGAGCGGCAGTTGATCAAGCATTGTTGTTATCAAATGAAGTGTTGATTGAAACATTTGTTAAGGGTGTTGAATGTACTGTTGGCATTGTGGGGGAACAAGTTTTACCAGTTGTTAGTATTGTCCCTGACAGTGAATTATATGATTATCAGGCAAAATATCACAGCCAATCGACGCAGTATCATTGTCCAGCTCATCTACCAGCAGAATGGCAAAAAGCATTGCAAGATGACGCGATGAAAGTATATCGAGCTTTGGGGGTTGATGGATGGGGGCGCGTAGATTTCATCGTCGATGACTTGGGAAATAGATGGTTCTTAGAGGTTAATACAACCCCTGGAATGACTACCAAAAGCCTGTTGCCTAAAGCTGCCAAGGTATACGGGTGGGGTTTTGAACAATTGGTCCAAGAAATACTTCAAACCAGTGGGGTGAATGGTGTCTAAAGCATTGCAATTAACCGTCATATTTAGTTTGTTGCTGCTGTTGTTAGTGGTGGCGATGATGAGTGGATTGATACAGTCAGATCGTTGGCGGATCAGTCATTTAGAAGTGGCCGCCGCATACAAAAGAATCACTCCTGAACAACTTCGTTTGATGGTCGCTAAAACACCAGAAAGGTCTTTTTTCCGTTTGGATGCAGAACAGGTGAAAAGAAACATTGAATCGATGCCATGGGTTAGGTATGCGCATGTGGTTAAACAATGGCCAGACACGCTCAAAATAACAATCAAGGAACATCAGGCTGTAGCGATTTGGAATGGTACAGATTTGTTAAATCAATCGGGAGAAATTTTTAAAGTCGATGCCGTAGATCACCTCAATGCATTGCCTAAGATATTTGGCCAAAATGATGAGTCGAAAATCACTTTAGAAGATTTTAATCGGTTTAATCAGCTGTTGTTACCAGTGGGTTTTGAAATAAGTACAGCCCATGTGAATGAACGGGGGGATTGGCGACTTATTTTGCGTAATGGTTTAGAGGTGATGTTAGGTACTGAAAAACATGAAGCAAGAATTTTAAGATTGGCCGAAACATGGGCGCAATTGTTGACAACATCAAAAAAATTACCTGAACGTGTGGATTTACGTTACAGCAATGGATACGTGGTGCGTTGGCGTCATCAAAATGAAATGACAGAGAAGTTAATTTCAGTTGATCATTTGGGGATAGGATAAATATGGCTAAGAAAAGTGAAACCAAATTACAAGTTGGCCTGGATATTGGAACATCTAAAGTCGTTGCGATTGTTGGTGAAGTTCATCCTGACGGCTCAATAGAAGTGGTGGGTATTGGTTCTTCACCTTCTCGTGGTTTGAAACGTGGTGTGGTCGTTGATATTGAATCAACTGTACAGTCAATAAAACGTGCAATTGAAGAAGCGGAACTCATGGCAGGTTGTGAAATTCAATCAGTTTACGTCAGTATTGCAGGTAACCACATCAGAAGTATTAATTCTGATGGCATCGTAGCAATTAAAGACAAAGAAGTCAGTAAACAAGATGTTGAAAAAGTCTTGGATGCTGCAAAAGCTGTGCCCATTCCCAATGATCAAAAAGTACTGCATGTATTGCCACAAGAATATGTAATTGATGGGCAAGATGGTATCAGGCATCCAATTGGTATGTCTGGTGTTCGCTTAGAAGCCAGAGTACATTTAATTACCGGTTCCGAAAGCGCTGCACAGAACATCAGTAAATGCGTGGCACGGTGCGGTTTGTCAATTGATCAAATGATAGTTGAACAGTTGGCTTCATCGACAGCAGTTTTGACTGAAGATGAAAAAGAGTTGGGTGTTTGTATGGTGGATATTGGCGCAGGTACAACAGACATTGCAGTCTTTACGAATGGTGCAATTAGACACGTATCAGCCATCCCCATAGCTGGAGACCAAGTGACCAATGACATTGCCGTTTCTATGCGAACACCAACACAACATGCAGAAGACATTAAGCTGAAGTATGCATGTGCATTACGCCAGCTGGCTTCACCTGAAGAAACCATTTCTGTGCCCAGTGTGGGAGACCGTCAACCCAGAAGGTTGGCGCGACAAACATTGGCCGAAGTGGTTGAACCTAGGTATGAAGAGTTATTTAGCTTGGTTCAGGCCGATTTACAACGCAGTGGTTATATTGATCTCATCGCAGCAGGGATTGTCCTGACAGGTGGTGCGTCGAGAATGGAAGGTGCGGTAGAACTGGCTGAAGAAGTGTTTCATGTGCCAGTCAGGCTGGGTGTACCTGTCCATGTGGCTGGATTAAAAGAAGTTGTTAACAACCCCGTTCACGCAACAGGTGTGGGGTTGTTGCAATATGGAGGCAACACAGATTTTGTTGCCGACAGTGTTATGGAATCAGAGGGTTGGTTCCAGAAGTTTAAAAAATGGTTTTTAGGTGACTACTGAGGAAGTCTGAAGTGTTACCAATAAAATAAGAAAATATTAACCGGAGGTATTTAAAATGTTTGAATTAATGGAAACTGAAAACACGGGAGCTGTCATCAAAGTGATTGGTGTCGGTGGTGGCGGTGGAAACACTGTTCAGCAAATGGTAGAGGCTGATATAGAGGGTGTAGACTTTATCTGTGCCAACACAGATATGCAGGCTTTAGAAAAAACCTTGTGTAAAAACGTCGTTAGAATTGGTCAGAATGTCACAAAAGGGTTGGGAGCAGGTGCTAATCCAGAAGTGGGTAGACAAGCTGCATTAGAAGACACAGAACGCCTTAAAGAATGTTTAGCAAGTGCGGACATGGTTTTCATCACTGCAGGTATGGGTGGTGGAACAGGGACAGGAGCAGCACCTGTGATTGCGCAAATTGCCAAAGAAATGGGTATTTTGACTGTGGCAGTTGTTACTAAACCATTTCCTTTTGAAGGTAAAAGAAGAATGGATGTGGCCAACAAAGGCATACAAGATTTGGAGCAACATGTTGATTCTTTAATCACTATTCCAAATGCGAAACTGTTAAGCCATTTTGGTCGCGATGTGACTTTGTTGAATGCATTTAAAGCAGCCAATGATGTGTTGCAAGGTGCTGTACAAGGCATTGCTGAATTAATTACTTGTCCTGGCTTAGTTAATGTGGATTTTGCTGATGTGAAAACAGTGATGTCTGAGATGGGTATGGCTATGATGGGTTCTGGAGTTGGCAGGGGTGATGACCGTGCAGCATCAGCTACAGAGTTGGCAATGAATTCACCCTTGTTGGAAGACATTGATATGCATGGAGCCAATGGGGTGTTGGTAAACATCACTGCTGGGATGGATATGACCATTGGTGAATATGAAGAAATTGGTGATTTGATTAAAGAATATGCATCTGATGAAGCCACTGTTGTAGTTGGTACTTCAATTGACATGGATATGAAAGATGAAATTCGGGTTACAGTTGTGGCAACTGGATTAAATAAAAGCAGCAAAGAAAAGCAGTTTAAAGCAGTTGAAATTGTACGAAATGCAACCAACAATCGAATTGAACAACCCATACGTGCTACCAGAGATGACATGATGGAAAGTAAATCGACTGTTCAAGGTAGTGGCCATGCAGTTGTTGATCAATTGAGAGACAATAAGTCTTCTGTAGAAAGTGATGATTATTTAGATATTCCGACGTTTTTAAGAAACCAATTGGACTAAATAATGCTGAAAATATCAGTTTAATTATCCCGTTTCACTGATATCAATTGTTTGAAACACGGCTGATTGCACACCTCCGGTAATCAGCTGTGTTATGTGTTAGAAGTTGTGCATTGGTTTTTTTAACGTGTGTGGTAAAAAAGTCACAAGAGTTGTAAAATTACCACAAACATGACAAATATATGAATTGAATGTGATACAATTCACAAAAATCCGAGATTACACAATTTATCATTCGCGTATGATTGCACAACAAACACTAAAAAATACCGTTAGAGCAACTGGTGTGGGTATTCACTCAGGCCAAAAAGTATTCATCACATTATCACCGGCACCAATAGACACTGGTATTGTTTTCAGAAGAGTTGATTACAAGCGCCCCTTCTCAATTAAGGCCACTGCCACGCAGGTGGGTGAAACCAGTATGTCGACCACTTTAGTAAAAAATGGAATTAAAGTGGGTACTGTTGAGCATTTAATGGCTGCATTTGCTGGAATGAATATTGATAATTGTTTTGTGGATTTAAGTGCTTCAGAAGTACCAGTAATGGATGGTTCTGCTGGGCCTTTTGTGTTTTTAATTCAGTCTGCTGGAATTCAACAGCAGTCATCACCTCGAAAGTTTATTAAGATTCTCAAGGAAATCACCATTCAAGTTGATGACAAGTCGGCTTCATTGAAACCTTACGCAGGAAGTAAGTTTGCATTTGATATAGATTTTGACCATCCTGCTTTCGAAGACCATTGTAATCATGCAGATATTGATCTCAATACGCAGTCATTCATTAAAGAGATTTCTAGGGCGCGAACATTTGGTTTCATGCGTGATATAGAAATGTTGAGAAACAGCAACTTGGGTTTAGGCGGTAGTATGGATAATGCCATCGTATTAGATGACTACCGGGTGTTGAATCATGGTGGCTTACGTTATGAAGCTGAATTTGTTAGGCATAAATTGCTAGATGCCATAGGTGATATTTATCAATTGGGTCATCCCATTATAGGCGAGTACCATGGTTTCAAATCAGGACATGCTTTAAATAATGAGCTGGCCAGGGCATTGCTAGCTGATGAGGCTGCTTATGAGTTGATTAGTTTTACAGACAAAAAAGATCAAGCAGAATCTATGTTTCCTGCTGGTATGTTGGCTTAATCTTCCAATTGAGATTGCGCGAATTCTACATCCATTGCTTGTAAGGCATCTAAGGGAGTGACACTTGCAGCTTGCTGATAAAATTCAGTTGCTTCATCCATGGCTTTGTCTCCTTTGAGTAACAAAACTGCATTGCCTGCTTCAATTAAATTTATGGCATTAGGTGCAAGCTCTAATGCAGATTCTATATGACGTAAAGCTGTCTTGTTATTGGCGCCATATGTCAGACCACCCAGTGTTGATCCAACTTTATCAATGATTTCTGCATGGTACATGGCCATAGCCAGGTGAGCTTCAGCATGCTTTGGAACGGCTTTAAGTACAGCTGTAAGTAAGTTCTTAATCTTACCGCCCAAACCTTTGGTTAAGGCTTTGGTGATTGATATAGACTGTGAATAACGTCCCATCGCTAAGGCGGTTGTAAACAAATGATTCACTTCATTTGAATCAATTGAATCCGCCCATTTATAAGCTTGTTTGAGTAAATCGACACATTCATCTTCATCTTCGCAAATATAATCTGTATAGGCAACAACTGACCTTAATAGTACGGCAGAAGCTTTTGGTCCGATACTTAAAGCTGTTTGAGCTGCTTGTTCAAAATGACCATTGTGAAATAACAACCAGGCATCGGCCAATGTACCAGATGGTAAAGTTTCTAAATCAGCTGCATGTAGTTGTTTCCAAACAAGTGATAAGTCTTGTTGTTGGTATGAATGGGTAAAAGTGCTTTCAGTGGCTTGCCAATTTGATATTTTCATAATTATATTTAATTAATTTATCTTTTAGTGTGTTTACTCTATATGAGCTGATTACTATACGCATATCAACAATAAAACACAACTTAATGAGGTGTGACATGAATACAAAACAATTAAAAGAATCAGTAAGAAATGCGGTTTTAGCTAGCTTAGGTGTTGTTTCAATTGCACAAAAAGAAGCCACTAAGGTTTATGGTAATGCAACAAAAGAAGCCAACAAATTATATGGCACATTGCTTAAAGAAGGTCAGTCTTTTGAGAAGAAATCTAAAAAGTCAGTTAATCAATTGACTACAAAGGCTGAAAGTAGAATTTCTAACATTAAAAATTTGGCTGCCAAGAAATTATCAAAATTTGAAAATGTTTTTGAAACTAAAGTTGAAAAAGCTTTGCATAACTTAGACATTCCAACAGTAGATGATTTAAAAGGTTTGAGCACTCGTGTTGAAACTTTAATCAAAGAAATCAAAAAGATTGACAGTAAAAAAGCAGCTTAATTAAATCTTAAGGTGTAAATAAAGTCAATCGCGAGTTTGAACCTCGTCCCCCGCAGCAACCAAGGATGGTTGCTGTACTTTTTGGCAGATGGTAATTATTGTTTGTCTAAATCCAGTTATATTTTTCCAACAATCATTCACCCAAGCCTGACAGTTTCTTTGGGCTCACAACAATGCCATTATTGTCACAATATATCCATTCATCTGGACTGAGGGTTTGTCCTGCAAATGTAACAGCTACATTCAGGTCACCTATCCCTCTTTTATCTGTCTTAACAGGTATGGTGTTCAATGCTTTTACACCTAGGTTTAAACTGGCGATTTCATCGCAATCACGAATGCAACCAAAAATAACAAATCCAGACCAACCATTTTTTACCGCATTTTCTGCAATCATGTCACCTAACAATGCACGCCTTAATGAACCACCGCCATCGACGACCAAAACGCGACCATAACCAGGCTTTGCTGCTTGTTCTTTGACCAAAGAATTGTCCTCGTAACATTTGATGGTGACAATTTGACCATAAAAAGATGACTTGCCGCCATAACTGTTAAATATCGGATGCAAAACTTTGATTTCATTGTCATGTGTGTCACAAATGTCTGGTGTTGATGTCATGTGCATATGTATTCTCATCATTTAATGTTTGTTTGATATTAAACCAAATAAACATGAGCTTCAAAATATATTCCAGTTATATTTTGAGCATGTTCAAATACATTAATCCAAGGTGCTGTAAGTAAATGCACTAATAAAGTAGATAACAAAAATGGGTGCTTGAAAACAAATAAAAAAATGCCATATTATTAACAATCACCTAAATTATAAAACAGCATGTCATTACAATTAACACAACAAGCAGCCGATCGTATATTACACTTTATGAGCTTAGATAAAGCTGCCGTGGGATTTCGAGTTGCTATTAAGAAAATGGGTTGTTCAGGCTGGGGCTATGATGTGTCTTTGGCGCATGCAATCAATGAAGATGAAGTGACGATAAAAGATAAAGGAGTGGTTTTAATTGTGCCTCAAAATGCTTTGGATAAAGTGGACGGTACTTTGATTGATTATGAAAAACAAGGAATCAATCAAGTGTTTGTATATAAAAACCCCAATGCCACTGGTTCTTGTGGTTGTGGTGAGAGTTTTACCACCAACTAAATATTTTAATTAATGACTGATCAGTAACAGCTGATGATGTTCTGAGACAGTCTGGGGCGACCTACATTACTTATAATAATGGCTTTGCCATGATCAGATCCACGTGTGTCACAAAAACGTATTGTTAAATTGGTGCCTGGGGCGAATCCGATGGCATCAAATCTGATTTTAGGCCTGAAGCTCGATGCTATAGCCGTTAGTGTTTTGTTCATCCTGTTTTCATTTAACAACATCCTATCACCATCATTAAAAGCTCGGTCTCTATTGCTGTCAACAAAAACCATCCAGCCATTGTGCCATTGGCTGTCGCCATCACAAGCATTAAATGATACAGAAGGACATAAAATGACATGCTTTGAAATGGTGATGCTCTGTGTGCGTGCATAATTTATGGTTGCAACCAAGCGGTTAATTTCATGAGTCATGGTTTGGTTTTGCTTGAATTGTTGATAGCTTGGAATTGCGTATGCCGTTAATATCGCGATGATACTGAGGCTTATAATGAGTTCAATGAGTGTAAATCCTTGTGTTGGTTTTGAGAATGTCATGGTGTGTGCTCTTGTGAAAGCTTTATTGTTGAAGATTTGAAGTGGCTTTTCCGCTGTAAAATTCTGCTCTTGCTGTCAATAATTTCTTACAAGCGCCTGTAAATATCTCAATTAAATTCAATGATGTCAGCTTGAATCAAGTTGTCTCACATCCTATAATCAACTTTTATTTCAATTGGAAAAACTAATGGCAAGAGGAATCAATAAAGTCATCTTGGTTGGTAATTTAGGTAATGATCCTGAGGTCAGGTATACACCTTCTGGGGCGGCAGTCACAACCATTTCAATAGCCACTACTGAAAGCTGGAAGGACAAAGAAGGTAACAAACAAGAAAAAACAGAATGGCATCGTGTGGTGTTTTTCGGCCGCTTGGCTGAAATTGCTGGTGAATACCTGAAAAAAGGCAGCCAAGTATATGTAGAAGGTAAGTTACGCACCAACAAATGGCAGGATCAAAGCGGTCAAGACCGTTACACAACAGAAATTCTGGCAAATGAAATGCAAATGCTGGGTGGTCGATCAGGTGATACAGGTTCTGGTGGTTTTGGTGGTGGTCAACCTATGCCTTCAGCGCCACGAGCCAATAACAATCAACAACAAAACAATAACAATCCAGCGCCGAATTTTGATGATTTTGATGATGAAATTCCATTTTAGTCATTGGGAATGAAGTCAAATTAGGATGATTTAAAACCCCTTATTTGACAAGGGGTTTTTTTGTGCTACATATAACTGTCTATCTGTTGTTAATTTGTTATGTAGGAGCTGAAGCGGATACAGACAACTGTGTGTGGTGATGAAAGTTGATATTTTGGCTTGAAAACGACGTATTCAGTATTTCAATTACACAGGCTGGGTGATAAAATACTTTCTCTTTAAAACAAACGTTTGAATTATGGCTAATATACCCGCTCCAATTAAAGACATTCAATTTATTGCTGATGAAGTGCTTGACCTCACTTCACATTATAAGAAGTTAGGTGTGCATGATGACATTGATGCTGAAACTTTTATGACCATTGTTGAAGAAGCTTCAAAATTTTTGCATGAACATGCTGGCCCTTTGAATCGCAATGCAGATGAACAAGGCTGTCATCATAATGGTGATACTGTCACTACACCAGATGGTTTTAAGGCATTGTATAAGGAATTTTGTGAATCAGGGTGGGCGGCATTAGATGGTGACCCTGCTTATGGCGGACAAGGTTTAAGTTATTGGTTGCAATTGATACTCGGCGAATTAAATACTTATTATTGCCCTGGTTGGTCTAATTATCCTGGTTTGACGCATGGTGTGAGGGAGTTGATTACGCATTTTGCCTCAGATGAATTGAAACAAAAGTTTTTACCTAAATTGACCACGGGTGAATGGTCAGGAACCATGTGTTTGACCGAGCCACATTGTGGTACTGATTTGGGCTTGGTTAACACTTCTGCCAAACCAGCCAGTGATGGTTCATATGAAGTCACTGGAACCAAAATTTTCATTACGTCAGGTGATCATGATTTGGTTGATAACATCATTCATTTGGTATTAGCTAGATTGCCTGATGCACCTAAAGGCACCAAGGGCATTTCATTATTTTTGGTTCCTAAAGTATTGTTGAATGATGATTTGGAAATGGATCAGAAAAACACTTTAGGTGCTGCCAGTATCGAACATAAAATGGGTTTGAATGGTTCTGCTACTTGTGTGATGAATTTTGATGCAGCAAAAGGTTACCTCATTGGCAAAGGTAATGATGGCTTGAAAATCATGTTTACCATGATGAATGGTGCCCGTTTAAATACAGGCATTCAGGGCTTGTCAGCAACTCAAGCCTCTTATAGAAATGCATTGGCATATGCCAAAGAGCGATTGCAAATGCGTGCTGCCACTGGACCCCAATACCCCAATAAGCCAGCAGACCCAATCATCGTTCACCCCGATGTTCGACGCATGTTACTGACACAGAAAGCATTTGCTGAAGGAAACCGTGCAATGGCATATTTCGCTGGTCAACAAATTGAAATTATCAAACACAGTAAAGACCAAACAGAAGTGGTACGAGCTGATCGTTTGTTGGCATTTTTAACTCCAATTATCAAAGCATTCTTAACTGAGGTGGCAATGGAAGCCACTAATTATGGTATGCAAATATTTGGTGGTCATGGCTACATCAGAGAACATGGTCAAGAACAGTGGCATCGCGATGCTAAAATATTTACCTTGTATGAAGGTACCACTGGAATTCAAGCTTTGGACCTCGCTGGGCGTAAGATGTTAATGATGCAAAAAGGTCAAATAGGTGAAATGGCAGATATCATCCAAACATTCATCAATGAAACGGAAACACCATTAAATGCTGATTTACAGGTATACCTTGATATGTGGCAGGAAATGACTCAGTTTATTACGGGGCGTTCGCAAAAAAATGCCAATGAAGTGGGCGCGGCTTCAGTTGATTATTTGATGATGTCGGGTTATGTAATCCTTGCATATTTTTGGGCTCAACTGCATAATTCAGCAGAGAACAACAAAGGTCAGTTAGGTGCCGATTTCTATAATGGTAAGAAGAAAACAGCTCAGTTTTACTTCGCTAAAATCTTGCCACGTTGTCATGCATTGAAAGCAACAATGATGACAGGCGCTGATCCTTTGATGAATATTGAAGAGTCAGAATTTTAATTAAATATTGAGTAATTATAAAAAACAATTTAAACAATTAATTACATGGGTGCTGTTGGCATTGTTGGTATGGGTTTGGGTACAATTCATTTTGTTCCCAAAACACAAACCCAGTCAAATTGTGGCTGTTACAGCACCCCCTTCACAATTAGATCATAAGGATCAAAGACCTCCAATATCCAGTTTTCATTTGTTTGGCTCCTCTTCGGTCAGTGAAATACCGTTGAATTTGTTACAGTCAGAATCATCTTTGGATTTAATTATCACCGGTATCATTGCCAGTAATGAGCCTGCTCAAGGGCGTGCCTATATTAAAAACAGACAAGGTGACGAGAAAAAGTTTAAAGTGGGAGATGATGTTTTTGGCTTAGCTACGTTGGATGCTGTGCATGATGATTATTTAGTTTTAAAAAGAGCCGGTAAACAAGAAAAGCTTTCATTAAGTAAAGGACATGCTATCAATACGCACAGCCAAGTAAAAAGAGGGAAGGCAGAGAATATTCGCGCAGCTAACTCAAGTCGCATAGCTAATCACATCAATACATCTTCTGATTGGCAGGACATGTTAAATAAACAAAAATATGATGCCAATAAAATTGCTAAAATAGCTGGAAATGTCAGTGTTATCAGAGATGGTCAGGGACAAATTGCTGGTTTGCGGGTATCGCAATTGGCAGGTAACAGCAGCTTATTGAAACAAGGTTTAAAACCCAATGACCAGATTATTGAGGTCAATGGTGTTAAAATTTCATATCAAAATATTTTGACATTACAAAAACAATTAGAAAGTTCCGCCAATGCCAATGTAACAATTAAACGCAATGGTAGAAATATCAATTTAAAACTTAACTTATCAGAGTTTCAATAATGAATAAAACCAGAACAATCATGACATGCATGCTGTGCCTATTGTTTGGCTCAATCTCATGGGCTGAAACTGAGATGCATACCTTAAATTTGCAAGACACAGAAATCAGGTTGTTGGTTGAAACCATCAGTGACATCACTGGTAAGAACTTTGTGATAGACCCTGAAGTTTCGGGTAAAATAACAGTTATATCAGGGCAACCTGTTCCCGAGGATAAAATTTATGATTTGTTTTTATCCATTTTAAGTGTCAATGGGTTCACCACTGAAACTCAAGGGGATACCATTAAAATCATACCCATAGATAAGAGCAACCCATTATCTGGTCTAAGCTCTGATCACCCCGATCAGTTAATGACTAAAATTTTCCGCATCAAGCACATTCCTGTTGAAGATGTCATGCAAATGCTTAAGTCGATGAACAGCAAAGCGAAGTTAATCAGTAACAAAGAGTCCAATTTATTGATTGTTTCGGATAAAAAAGCCAACGTTGATAAAATGGCTGATTTAATAAGTAACATTGACAGAAAGTCTGATTCATCTATAGAGTTGATTCCATTACAACATGCCAGCGCCACCGATGTGGCTGAAACTTTGACACAATTATTAGATTCTGCCAATGCACTGGGACCGCAGTCAAAAATTGTGCCAGACAGTCGTACCAATGCGGTGATTGTCAATGCCAACCCTTCATTGAAGGCTAAAATAATGAACATCATTGCGCAGTTAGATGTGCCATTAGAAACCAACACACAAGCACAAGTAAAATACCTTAAATATGCAACTGCTGAAACTTTGGTTCCTATTTTAGAAACTTTGGCAAAACGTGGTTCTAGCGGGGAAAACGACAACAACGATGTGAGTATACAAGCACATAAAGAAACCAATAGTTTGGTAATTAACGCCCCACCTTCTATCTATCGAAACATTGAACAAGCCATAGAGCAATTGGATATCAGAAGACAGCAGGTGTTGATAGAAGCCATTATTGCAGAAGTGACATTCGATAATTCAAAAGAACTCGGTGTCGATTGGTTTGCGCCAATCGGTGGGGATAATGACGATGGCTTGGTAGGTGGTTCTTTTACCGGCAGTGAAAAGCCTGACTTAAGTTCTGATGATCCTTTAGATGTGTTTGGAAGTTTGTTGTCAGGCGGGTTGAATTTAGGGTATTTGAATTTTGGGACTGGAAATGATGGAGAGCCATTGTTTAAATTTGGTGGTTTGTTAAGAGCCATCAGTACCGATGGGAATAACAACATACTCTCTACGCCTTCTGTAGTTACACTTAATCACCAAGAAGCTTCACTGTCAGTTGGACAAGAGGTGCCTTTTGTAACAGGCCAATTTTCGAATACAGGAAGCTCAAATTCCGAGGGTTCGCCCAATCCATTTACCACCATACAGCGTGAAGATGTTGGCTTATCTTTAACCGTTACGCCTCACATCAATGAAGGTGGACAAGTGGTTGTAGATATTGCGCAAGAAATTTCTAGTATCGATGCCACCACCATCAGTGCGGTTGATTTGATTACCAAAAAGAGAACATTGAGTACGTCAGTTATGATACCTGATGATTCAATTCTTGTATTGGGTGGCTTGATAGATGATTCAGTTCAGGAAACAATTAAGAAAGTCCCTTTGCTTGGTGACATTCCCTTGATTAAAAACTTATTCAGGACAAAAAAACGTACACGTTTAAAGCGTAATTTGATGATTTTTATTCATCCTCAAATTCTGAAGGATAATATCCAGCAAGAAACCATTAGTAAACAAAAATACAATGAAATCAGGAACCAACAACTGGATAAAGTAACGCCTGAAAAATTCAGAAGAGGTGAACCGGTATTGCCTGAAATTGATGATCAATAATTATGTCTGTTAAGTTGCCGTCTTACAGTTTCGCTAAAAAACGCGGTGCCACTATCTTGCAAGAAAATCAAGATGGTAGCATTACGCTTGCGGTGTCTAAAAACGCATCACCAGCTGCCATTATTGAGTTACAGCGAATCAGTTCACAACCGGTTGAAATGACTTTTTATGAACCAGAAGCGTATCAACAGGTCATTCAAAAAATTTATCACCACCAACAATCGATGACAGATGATGTGGTTGCAGATTTGGACAACAGCGAAGCCGAGCTTTCGAAGATTGCAGAGGTATTGGCCGAACCAGAAGATTTATTGGAAAGCAATGACGATGCACCCATTATTCGCTTAATCAATGCACTGTTAGCCGATGCGGTTAAAGTAAATGCATCTGATATTCACATTGAGCCAGGTGAATACCAGTTATCTATTCGTTATCGTGTCGATGGTGAATTACAGGAGGTTTTAACGCCTGACCGGACATTGGCTGCATTGATTGCCTCAAGAGTCAAAATCATGTCTAAGTTAGATATTGCTGAAAAGCGACTGCCTCAGGATGGACGAATTTCATTGAAAATAGCCGGTCACCCCATTGATGTTCGTGTGTCCACCATCCCAGGTGCATTCGGAGAGCGAATTGTGATGCGTTTGTTAGATAAAAAAGCAGGTCAGTTGAATCTCGAACAGTTAGGGATGAATAAAAAGCACCTACAAATGATGAGTGATTTGGTCAAGTTGCCCCATGGCATTATTTTGGTAACTGGACCTACTGGATCAGGTAAAACTACCACCTTATATGCGGCCATTGAAGCCATCAATGAACGGTCACGAAATATCATGACCATTGAAGACCCCATCGAATACCATTTAGATGGCATCAGTCAAACACAAGTCAATAGCAAGGTTGACATGTCTTTTGCTCGAGGTTTGCGTGCCATTTTACGGCAAGATCCTGATGTGATTATGATCGGTGAAATCAGGGATTTAGAAACTGCTGAAATCGCTATACAAGCCAGTTTAACTGGACATTTGGTGTTCTCAACCTTGCATACCAACACTGCTGTTGGTGCCATTACTCGATTAATTGACATGGGTGTGCCTCCCTTCTTGTTGGCTTCTTCAGTTAAAGCGGTGATTGCGCAACGCTTGGTTAAAAAACTCAACCCTGCAACACGCTTGAAACAAATGTTAAACACTGAAGTTAAGTCGGCATTGGATTTGCCTGTGGACACTGAATTTGTATATCAAGCAGATGATTTATTACCCATAAATCAGGCTTATGCGGGGCGCTTGGGTGTATATGAAATTATCACCATGAATCAACAGTTGAAATCCATGATTCATCAAAACGCAGCAGAAAGTGACATGACTGAAGTGGCACATCAGAGCCACCCGAGTATAGAAACGGATGCGCGTGAAAAATTATTGACTGGTTTGACTTCAATCGATGAAATCTTACGTGTCATTCACAGTGGATAGGAATTCATGGAAGCTTTTGAATACACTTCTTTAGACAGCCAAGGTAAACAGAAGAAAGGTCTGATTCAAGCTGATAATGAAAAGCAAGCAAGACAATTGCTCAGAAATCAACAACTCACACCTGTTCAAGTGGTTCAGGTTGTTGACCGCTTTATAGAAACCAGTAACCCAGAAAATCGCACCCAGCGCTTAAGCATGAAGAAAACGGAATTGCCATTGATTATTCGTCAAATGGCTACGTTAGTACAAGCTGGACTGCCCTTGGATGATGCTTTAAAAACGCTGGTAGAACAATCTGAGACTAAAAGCAGTGAACGGATATTGTCAACCATACACGCCAAAGTCTTAGAGGGACAATCGCTCGCAGCTGCCATGCGGATATTCCCCAAAGCATTTGATGAATTAGTAGTGACCAGTATTGAAGCTGGCGAATCTTCAGGTCATTTAGAAGCGGTGCTCCTGCAATTGGCAGATTATCTGGAAACGCGTGATGAAATGGGTAAACAGTCAATGACTGCATTGATATATCCATTGATATTGGTATTTACAGCAATTGCGGTAGTGGCTGGCTTAATGGTGTACATTGTACCTAAAGTGATTCAAGTTTTTGAAAGTACCCAAGTTCAATTACCACTGGCAACGAGAACATTGATTGCGATGAGTGACTTTTTGGCATCTTATGGCCTGTATTTATTGGTGTTGTTTGTTTTGATTGTCATTGTTTTTATTGGGCTTCAAAACTACCCGCCATTTAGACTCAGTTGGCATCGATTTTTATTGCGTATTCCAGTGCTTGGACGGTTAATTAGGGTTTCACAAGCCGCACGTTTTACACGTACATTGGGTATATTGACACAAAGTGCTGTCCCCATTGTTTCAGCTTTGTCTTTGGCCAGACAAGTGGTTAATAATGAAGTCATGAGACAAGCTTGTGATGAAGTAGCGACAGCGGTCAGAGAGGGCAGTGGTCTTGCACAAGCGATGAAAAATACGGGCCAGTTTCCTCCATTAAGTATTAAGTTGGTTCATTCTGGTGAACAAAGTGGACAGCTCAGTCAGATGTTGGTAAGAACGGCTGTGGTTCAAGAAAAAGATGTGGAGAATAAATTGAAAACATTAATCAGTGCGATTCAACCTTTGGCCATATTGTTTGTTGGTTTAATGGTGTTGTTCATTGTATTGGCTATGTTGTTACCCATCTTTCAAATCAACACCATCATAAATTGATATGATTATTGATTTTAACAGAGTCAGTAAAGCCTATGGAAAGCATAATAAGGCGCTCTCAGATGTGAGTTTTGCCGTAGAGGCGGGTGAAATGTTGTTTTTAACCGGACACTCTGGTGCGGGTAAAACATCTATTTTGAAGCTCATTATGAAAATTGAAAATATCAGTTATGGTCAAGCTAGTGTCAATGGTTTTCAATTGAGAACATTAAAAGAGCATCAATTACCTGAATACAGACAAAGACTGGGAATGATTTTTCAAGATCACCGCTTACTTGAAAACAGAACCATATTAGATAATGTGGCACTGTCCCTTTGGATTCGAGGATACGGAAAAACTGAAAGTCATAAGCAAGCAAGGGTGGCGCTCCAACAGGTAGGGTTAGAAGATAAGCTCAATTATTTCCCTGACCAATTATCTAGTGGCCAACAACAACGTGTAGGTATCGCGCGTGCTATTGTTAGTAAACCAGATATTCTTCTGGCCGATGAGCCAACCGGAAATTTAGATCCAGATTTGTCGTTGGAGTTGATGGAAATATTTATGAAAATTAATGAATCTGGCACCACTGTGGTCATTGCCTCGCATGATTTGATTTTGATTAAAAGACTCAGAAAACGTGTTTTGGTTTTAGATTCAGGTCAACTGATTGATGATTATAGACCGCAATGAATCAAATAATTAATCATAAGCCAGGCGCATTCTTGAAGTGGTATAGAGGACATACAAGGTCAATGGTTGAGGGCATCAAGATGCCTTTATTAACACCGTATTCAAGTATATTTACAGTGATTACATTGGCGATATGTTTTTATTTACCTTTGGTGATGTGGACCTTGTGGCAGAACTTTTCTGAAGTTGAAGCCCAATGGAGGGGACAAGGTACAGTGGCCATATTTTTGAAGAAAGGACTTGATGCCAATCAATTGACTTCATTGCAACATGATTTAAAAGAGCGAAAATTGATTGCTGGTGTTGTGCTGGTTGATAAAGACACCATTAAAGAAAGTCTTAATGATGATCCGCAGCTTAATCAAGTGATAGACATCATCGCTTCTTATGAACTGCCCGATCAGATGTTATTACAGCCACACCCTAATGCCACCACAGAACAGTTACAGGAATTGGTACAAAATTTACAGTTAAGACCAGACATTGACTATGTCAGTTTTGATGCAGATTGGTTTAATCAACTGAAAACGTTAACTCAGGCTTCATATTATTTGATGCAAGCCAGTATTGTGGTGTTTTTAACCATTGTATTGGTTTTTCTCAGTCATTCAATAGGCAGTGAGGTGGCTTTACATAAAAAAGAAATCAGTTTACAAAAATTATTGGGTGCTACACCTGGACAAATTCGCCGTCGATTTTTGTATGGCGGATTGTATTACGGTTTGTTGGCATCAATCATATCAGTGGTGTTTTTAAAATTGACTCTGTGGTGGTTAGATAAGCCAATACTTGAGTTATCACAATCATTTGGGCAAACAATAGTATTGCGAACACCATTTTTTAGTGAGCTGATGTTGTTTGCATTTATTGCGACCGCAGTGTCTTGGTTGGGTGCAAGATTCAGTGCATCTGGCCATATCAGAAGTTTATGATAAAATAGTGCTTAAATTGAAATGTGGCGAATAATTTGTCCACATGAGATGTTAGTCTTTCTCATCTTTGGTGTACAATGGTTGTATGATAGAATCTCAAAAAGTTTTGATTGCAGACTCGTCTAAATTGGCGAGAAAGTTGACAGAAAAACTGGTTAAAAAAATCAGGCCTTATACCGATGTAATTGCTGTTGAAACGGTTGAGCAAGCCATCGAAAAGCTGCAAAGCAACAGTGTTGATTTAATCATTTCGGCACTTCGTTTGTCAGATGATGATGGCACTAAAATTTGCCAGTATGTACGGGAAAACTTACATTATTTACCTGTTATCATTGTTTCCGGTGATGTAGATTCACGTGTTCAAGAACGCGTTATGAGTAGTGACGTTACTGACTACATTGATAAATCTGCTGGGCAGAAAGGCTTGGAGATTTTCTTGCGTGGTTTACTGCGTCCAGATGATCAAATTAACGGTAAAATTCTTTACATAGAGGATTCTGCTGTGGTTGCTCATGCAACCAAAAAGTTATTACAAAATCATAATTTAGACATCACACATACACTTTCTGTGACTGATGCCAAAGCCGTGATTCCAACGCGTGAAAGTGCTTATGAAGGTTTCGAGTTGGTGTTAACTGATTATTACTTGAAAAACAACGAAACGGCTCTGGAAATATTGGATTATGTAAGAAATGACTTGGGTTTAGATAAGATAGAAATGCCGTTTGTTATCATGACTGGCGATGAAAATACAGAGAACCAAAAACAGATTTTAAACCTGGGCGCCAATGATTTAATTGGTAAGCCAGTAAATCAAGAAGCATTGGTTAAAAAAATTAAATTTCAAATCAGATTTACCCAATTTCACAGAGAAAAAAGTAACTCGGAATGACTGTCAAATTAGATGCCAGTTGGCTTTCTCATTTGTCTGCTGAATTTGAATTGCCATATATGCGTGAATTAAAACAGTTTCTACTTGAACAAAAAGCAAGTAAAACTGTTTTTCCACCCAGTTCATTGATTTTTAATGCATTGAACAGCACTCCCTTAGAACAGGTTAAAGTGGTCATTTTAGGACAAGATCCCTATCATGGTCCAGGCCAGGCACATGGTCTCTCATTTTCTGTCCCTGACGGGGTAAAAATACCACCTTCATTACAAAATATTTTCAAAGAAATAAAAAATGATTTGGGTTTGGAAAATAGTACAGGTAACTTAATTTCATGGGCGCAACAAGGCGTGCTGTTACTGAACAGTGTATTAACCGTTGAACAAGGTTTGGCAGCCAGTCACCAAGGTAAAGGCTGGGAAAGATTTACCGATCGTGTTATAGCCATCATTAATGAACAGTGTGAACATGTGGTTTTTATGTTGTGGGGGGCCTATGCACAAAAAAAGGGAATGCAAATTAATCCACAAAAACATTTGGTGTTGAGGGCGCCACACCCTTCACCTTTATCAGCGCACAGGGGCTTTTTGGGGTGTCAGCATTTTTCAAAATGTAATCAATACTTAATTGATCATCACAAAACACCTGTTAATTGGTCGATTATTTAAATTAATTAACAGTTGCTTGTAAATTTTGCCTGTATAATCTTTGCGTAGAAAAATATTAGATTGTGAGGAGTTATGAGAAAAGCATTTGCCTTTACCCTGGTGTTAATGTTCAGTGGTGCAGCGACCGCGCTCGCACCTTGGCTGGAAAATATTAACGACCCTAACAAAGCCAGCGAAATGTCGAAAAGGTGGTATGCTGATGGCGGCCAAATCAATTTTATTATGCGTTATGACACGTTAAATGCTTTTGGTATCAAAGTGGTTGGGGCTGTAACTAAAATTCAGTCTGACTGGGAACGAAATACTTATTTCATGCCAATCAAACCCATTGGTGGATTAGAATTGATTGTGCCATATGGCATTCTAACTGGAGTAGATAAAGGCAGTCTGGCAATTAATGGTAACTTCAGTTGGCATGGGTCAGAAGGTCATTATGATTTCTCTCATATGTTCATTAGATCAGCTTCTCAACTGAAAAGAGCAAGTGATTTAGTTTCATTAGAATTGATTAATGACCAACAAGAAGTGCTGTTCTATTTTGACAACATCCATGCCACCTTGGATGAAAAAAACAATTTCTTACTGCTGGAAAATATGGATGTATTGATTTCTACATATTTGGCCAAGCAACTCGGTCGCCCTGAATTAGCAGGCGAAATAATTGGACAAGCACACATTCAATCTAACTTAACGTCGCCCTCAGAAGGTCATGCAGACATTTACCAAACCAATGGTGGTCAATGTACCAATCGACCAGTGTGGCCAGGCCCTGGTTTAAATGATCCTAAAGTTGATGTGGCTCTGATTGACATGAATGCAACAGATGCCTTTACACCTAATGGTTTTCCAACTGGTTATCGAGTCGTGACACCTGAAGCCAGGTTAAAAAATGTTGGGGACATCAATGCCGCTGATGTAACTTGGTATTCAAAATTTTCACCACCTGATCAGCCTTACAATAATGACCAACACCCTTACTTGGTTTGGAACATGTATCGAGAAATTGATGACCGTTTTGAACAAATTGGTGTGTCTGGTGTGAAACATGCATTTTTAACAATTAACCAAAATTGTTTGGTTAATTGTAATAACAATCATATTTTATGGGTGGGTTGTGAAGACATTTATGGGTTCAATAACAATGAAAGTGCAGGCTCTTTAGGACCCAGAAATGAAATCAATGCTTATACTGGTGTATGGGATAGGGACAATTCGGGTTGTACATTTTTTGATCAAGACTGTAATGGTAATCAAGACAATAGTTCAACTGATCCTGGTGAAAATCGCATGGTAGTAGCAGAAGCAAATATGTCAGATCCTAATGCCACATATTTTGTCTCGGCATGGTATGTGGTACGTGATGACATTAATATATTTAATACCATGGGTTATAAACAATACACCTTAGTGAATAATATGTCTGACTGGAACTTTAATCAACAAGGCAGTTTTACTAATGGACCAGCCAGTGATCAATACGTTACACCGGATACATTGGACACGGTTGGATTAAAGGCTTCAAAACGTGTGCATATCAAGAACGAAGGACACTTAACGATAGCTGTTAAGGTAACTGAGTTAAATGGTGGGTTGTATCGTTATAATTACATGATCGAAAATCATGATTATGATCCGCAAGTCCAAACAATTAAAATTTTATTGGATGACGCCAACAGTTTTACCAATGTGGTTTTCTCTGATGTTGATGAAAACACATTAAATGACTGGAGTTTTACCCATTATAATAATGTTTTGACTGTTCAAGCACCTGTTGGAAATGCCATTGATTGGGGGACATTGTATAGTTTTTCATTTACCTCTGATGCTGAACCTGAAGTGGCTGAGGTTGCGCTAATAGGCTTGGAAAACAGTCAAATTCCTTTCAATGTTGAAACACTTGGTCCTGAATTTGATGATTTGATATATCTTTCTGGCTTCGAACACTTCATGCATGCCAATTAAGGCTTGATAAGTTTTTATGCATTAGACGCGTATTTCTGATAGAATACGCGTTTTTTTATACCAGAAAATATATGGCGAAAGAAGACGTAATTGAATTAGAAGGTAAGGTTATTGATACATTACCTAATACCATGTTTAGGGTTGAGTTAGAGAACGGTCACATTGTAACTGCTCACATTTCAGGCCGCATGAGAAAGCATTACATCAGAATTTTAACTGGCGATACGGTTACAGTTGAACTCACTCCTTACGATTTAAGCAAAGGTCGAATCACATTCCGCAGTAAATAAGTTCAAGAAGTAACCTAAAATTAATGAGCAGTTGGCGATTCTTCAGTTGCTGCTAACAGCAGTGTACTTGGCAGTATTTCAAAGTTAAGCGCATCATTGATGAGCCTGATTTTTACCAGGCCACCTCGTTTTAATTTCCCGAAAAGAATTTCATCAACCAATGGTTTTTTGATGTATTGGTCTATCGCCCTTTGCATGGGTCTGGCGCCCATTTCTGGGTTATAGCCTTTTTCAACCAACCAAGTTCTGGCGGCTTGATTGATACTGAAAGTGATACCAGGATCAGATAATTGTTGTTCAAGCTCGATAATTATTTTATCTACAATCTTTTCTATGTGAGTTTTGTCCAAAGCTTTAAATGGCACAATGGCATCGAGACGATTGCGAAATTCAGGTGTGAAATGGCGATTCAATTCCATCATGGCATCTGAGCTTCGGTCTTGAGTCAAGAAACCAAAACTGTTTTGACCTAATGTGGTCGCACCTGCATTGGTGGTCATTACCAGTAAAACATTCCGAAAATCAGTTTCTCGCCCATTTGAATCAGTTAACTTGCCATTGTCCATGACTTGCAATAGGATGTTTAAAACATCAGGATGGGCTTTTTCAATTTCATCTAACAAAACTATGCAATGTGGTGTTTGGTGTACTTTTTCTGTTAACAGGCCACCTTGGTCATGGCCGACATAACCAGGAGGTGCGCCTATCATTTTGGCCACTGTGTGAGGTTCCATGTATTCGGACATGTCAAAACGTATCAGTTTTAAACCCAAGTGATGAGACAGTTGTTTGACCACTTCTGTTTTACCTACACCTGTTGGTCCTGCAAAAATGAGGTTAGCAACCGTTCTATTGTCTCTGTTAAGACCGGCTCGAGCCATTTTTATTGCTGTAGCTAATATTTCAATGGCTTCATCTTGGCCAAAAATGACATGTTGTAAATTACGTTCTATTGATTGTAGTCGCTGACCATCTTCTTGATTTAGATCATCAATTGGAATTTTAGCAATTGATGCCACAACACGTTTAATGTCGGTGTCATTAATGGCTTGTTGTTGTAGTCCATTGATTTTCTGCCAAGAACCAGCTTCATCAACAGCATCTATGGCTTTGTCAGGTAAAAATTTATCACTGATGTGTTTGGCTGATAATTTAACGGCTGACTTGATGGCTGAGTCTTCATAGGTGACACCATGATATTGTTCAAAATGTGACTGTAAACCTTTGATTATTTCTATGGCTTCATCTTGAGTGGGTTCAGTTACTGTGATTTTTTGAAACCTTCTGGACAAAGCGCGATCTCGATCAAATACATTGCGAACTTCATCTTGTGTGGTGGCGCCAATACACCTAAGTGCTCCTTTACTTAAAGCAGGTTTTAATAAATTAGACGCATCTAATGAACCACCTGAAACGGCACCTGCTCCAATAATGGTATGAATTTCATCTATGAACATGATGGCATGCTCAATTTCTTGAACATATTTGATTACTGCTTTTAAACGTTTTTCAAAGTCGCCACGGTATTTAGTACCTGCCAATAAACTACCTAAGTCAAGGGAAAAAACATGTGCGTCTTTCATGACATCGGGTACTTTTTTATTTACGATATTAAATGCCAATCCTTCGGCGATTGCAGTTTTTCCAACACCAGGTTCACCGACCAGTAAAGGGTTGTTTTTAGAACGTCGCATTAATATCTGAATCATGCGGTTAACTTCTGTCGAACGGCCAATAAGAGGGTCAATTTGTCCTTGTTCGGCTTTGGCATTGAGATCCACTAAGAATTCTTTACCGGCATCCTTTTTTTCTTCCTCAGCAGCTTGTTCTCCATTTTGATTGATGTGGCTTGCATCCAGTGAGTCTGGTTCTAAACCACTGCCATGAGCAATGCTACGAACCACATCAAATCGAGTGATTCCTTGTTTATTTAATAAGTACACCACATGAGAGTCCATTTCATCAAACATGGCAACCAATACCCTGTCGCCAGTGACTTGTTTCAATTCTGCAGATTGTGCAGAGTAGATGGCTCTTTGAATGACCCTTCTGAATGCCAGCGTTGGTTGTGTTTCAATTTCAGATTCAGCGGGTAATATTTTGACATGTTGACTGATTAAAACTTCTAACTCTTGTTGTAATAATTGTTTGTCAGCACCAACAGCATCCAGTACTGCTGCTGCATGGTGGTTGTTAATTAAAGCCAACATCAAATGTTCCATGGTTAATAATTCATGACGTTTTCTTCTGGCCAATTTATATATTTGATTGATGCTTTGATCTAAGTGTGTGTCTAACATTTAAACGGTCTCCGCTACACAAAGTAAAGGGTGTTCATTGTCTCTGGCGTATTCGTTTACTTGTGCAGTTTTTGTTTCTGCTACTTCATGTGTGAAGATGCCACAAAGACCTTGTCCACGTGTGTGTACATGAAGCATAATTTGGGTGGCTTTTTGTTCATCCATGTCAAAAAAGTTTTGTAACACCTCAATGACAAAGTCCATGGGAGTATAGTCATCATTTAAAAGCATTACTTTATACATTTTGGGTTCTTTAAACTGAGTTTCGGTTTCTTCTAGTAAGTCTGCGCCCAGTTGATTTTTGTTTTTTTTATCGGTCATATTGGTGTCTTTATTATCTCATTGCTTATATTTGACTTTTCATTGATATTTCAAGGCAGTGCTTGTATTCATTTTAATCATATCGCAAAAAATACATGGATTGATAGTTTTGAGTGATGACTTTTGTATTTTTTGAATGAACAGACCTTTCATTTCACGTCTTTTGCTTTATTGGGTTGTAACTGACATTTTTTGATTTTAACCGACTGTATGTTCAGTTCTCAATAGACTCAAAAATAACTTCAGTCTCTCAGAAGCTTGGTCACCGTCAGTAGTTGTTGTGTTACCCGCAAAACATACAGCAAATAACGGCCTTTTGGTTATGTGAATTTACAGTTGACCGAGCGGTCAGTCAGCTGATATGATGATAGAGTTCACCAGTAATGAGTTCAGTTATGCAACAACAAAAGCCTAAAAAATATTTATGGATATGTTCAAGTTTATTGCCTTTGGTGGCTTTATCGGGAATTGCTTTCTATGCATTCACTTCACAGGTATGGACGTTATCAACACCGCTGATTTTTATATATGTTGTGATTCCTTTATTGGATTGGTTTTTTTCAATTGATAACAGCAACCCAGATGAAAGACAAATTAAAGAGCTTGAAGCCTCAAATTTTTATAATTGGGTGTTGTACTTGATGTTGCCAGTTCATTATTTTGTGTTTGTTTTTATCATTCATTACATGGTGACTCATTCCCTTGGTTTAGTCGCGGATGTCTTATTGATATGGACCTTGGGTGTATATGGAGGCTTGGCCATTAATTTAGGTCATGAGTTGGGGCATAAAAAAGATCATTTGTCGCGTAACTTGGCTAAGCTTGCTTTGGCTGGAGGTGCTTATGGTCACTTTAATATTGAACACAACGCAGGCCATCATCGCGATGTTGCAACACCTGAAGATTCAGCCAGTGCAAGGTTGGGAGAAAGTATTTATCAGTTTGTATTGCGTGAATACCCAGGTGGACTTAAAAGGGCATGGCGCATTGAGGCCAATAGATTGTCTAGAAAAGGATTGTCTTGGTTTTCATTTGACAATCAAATTCTACAGTCATACTTATTAACGGCGTTGATTTATGGGTCCTTGACTTTAATTTTAGGATGGACTGCTTTGTGGATATTGTTGTTACATGCACCATTGGTATGGTGGCAACTAACCAGTGCAAACTACATTGAACATTATGGCTTGTTAAGGGTAAAAGATGAACAAGGTAAGTACCAACGTTGTGAACCCAAACATTCTTGGAATTCGAATCATTTGGTTTCTAATTTGGTGCTGTTTCATTTACAAAGACATTCTGACCACCATGCTAACCCAGCAAGACAATACCAAAGTTTAAGGCATTTTGATACTGCACCACAATTACCAACAGGGTATATGGGGATGTTTGTATTGGCCTATTTACCTCCTTTGTGGTTCAAAATCATGGACAAAAAGTTAATGAAAATGCACCAAAATGACAAAAGTTTAATTAATCATTGACAAAATGGACCTGTATTAAGCAAATTGTTCATAAAAGCAGGTTATTTAGTTGAGCTTGCTTTATAATCCGCACACTTTTTTCAATGCAATCACACGCAGCAAATTTATATGTCTCAATCTAGTAAAACCCACTCATTTGATGATCTTGGTTTATCATCAGCCGTTTTAAAATCGGTCAAGGAAAATGGTTATGAACAACCATCACCGATTCAAGAAGCGAGTATTCCTCCAATATTAGCAGGTAAAGATGTTTTGGGCCAAGCACAAACTGGAACTGGAAAGACCGCTGCCTTTGCATTACCCATATTGTCTAATTTGGATATGTCGGCAAAGCATGTTCAAGTTTTGGTGTTAGCACCAACTCGTGAACTGGCAATTCAAGTGGCTGAGGCATTTCAGTCATATGCCAGGCACATTGATGGATTTCATGTGTTACCAATTTATGGCGGACAAAGTTATGATATTCAGTTAAAACAACTCAAAAGAGGTGTTCAGGTTGTGGTTGGAACACCTGGGCGTGTGATGGATCATATGCGCAGAAAGACACTGAAATTGGATGCATTAAGCACATTGGTGCTTGATGAAGCAGATGAAATGTTGCGAATGGGTTTTATTGATGATGTGGATTGGATACTGAGCCACACACCCAAAGACCGTCAAATTGCACTGTTTTCTGCCACCATGCCTAAAGAAGTTAAAAAAGTAGCAGTGAACCACCTACATCATCCGGTAGATATTAAGATTGAAACCAAAACCACTACAGCTAAAAATATCAATCAAAGGTATTGGATGGTCAGTGGTTTGAAGAAACTAGAAGCGTTGACACGTGTCTTGGAAGTTGAAGATTTTGATGGTGTTTTAATTTTTGTACGTACCAAAATGGCGACTGAAGAGTTGGCTGAAAAACTCCAGGCTCGTGGGTTTTCTGCAGAAGCTTTGAACGGTGACATGGTGCAAAAACAACGTGAACGATTGGTGGCAAAATTGAAGAATGGTTCCATTGACATATTGATAGGTACTGATGTGGTTGCTCGTGGTTTGGACGTAGAAAGAATCAGTCATGTTATCAATTATGACATTCCTTATGACACTGAATCCTATGTGCATCGGATTGGCCGAACAGGCAGAGCTGGACGTTCTGGAGAAGCCATTTTGTTTATTTCAAGGCGTGAACAACGCATGTTAAGAATGATTGAAAAAGCCACCAATCAACCGATTGAACCCATGGCTATTCCAACAGTTGCAGACATTAATGATAACCGCATGCTACGATTCAAGAATCAAATTTCTGAGACACTGGCTTCAAAAGATTTATCGATTTACCAGCAATTAGTGGATGAGTTTGAACAAGAAACTGATTTTGAGCCTAAGCAAATTGCTGCGGCTTTGTCTTATATGATGCATGGTGATAAAGGCCTGTTTTTAACTGAATCAAAAGGTGAGATTCATGAGCGTAACAAAGGAGTCAGGTTGCCTTCATTTGATGGTGATATCAATCAAAAAGGTAATCCTCGCAGTCGCACCCAAAAGTCAACAGGAAATGAAATCATTGATGCCACACCTATACCTTTGAATGATCACCCTGAAATTCCAATGGAACGATTTCAGTTAGCCGTGGGCCGTGAGCATGGTGTAAAGCCAAGTAACATAGTTGGTATGATATGTAATGAAGCTGAATTAGAAAGAGCATATATCGGTCAAATTGACATCTATGAAAGCATTACAACGGTTGATTTACCGGCTGATATGCCTAAAGAAATCATGTCTATTTTGTGGAAAGCACGTTTGTGTGGACGTAAAAGTGAGATCAGGAAAGTGGGCGAAACTAAAGTCGATGCCAAAAAAAGTTTTGCTCAAAGGAAGTCAAACAAACCGAAAAGAAAAGACAAAAGGAAGAAACCTGCAAATGGCAGGAGAAAACGAAAATAGTTGACAAAAAATCGACAGCGAGTTCGCTATAATATATTGTTATTCTCTGGGTAATGATTGATGCAAAAAATTAAAGTGGGTATATCATCGTGTTTGTTAGGACAAGCTGTCAGGTTCAATGGTTCTCATAAAAATTCACCATTTTGTAGCGAAGTGTTGTCAGAATGGTTTGAGTTCATACCCATTTGTCCAGAAGTAGAAATTGGTTTGGGCATCCCAAGAGAACCAATCAGGTTGGTGAACGAGAACAACCAAATTCGTGTAAAAAATGTCACAGACCAAAGCAAGGATTACACTGTTCAGCTACAACAGTTTGCAGACAAAAAGGCTCCTGAATTGAATGATTTATGTGGTTATATTTTTATGCAGAAATCACCCAGTTGTGGTGTATTCAGAGTCAAAGTATACAATCAAAACGGCATGCCTGAAACCAATCCAGCCATGGGTGCTTATGCTTGTCAGCTTAAAAAACATTATCCACTGTTACCTATGGAAGAAGCAGGTAGGTTGAATGACATCAGCTTACGTGAAAACTTCATTGTGCGGGTTTTTGCCAACCATGATTGGCGTGAACATGTGTTGTCTAACCCAAGTGCGGGGCAATTGGTTTCATTTCATACCCGATATAAATTTTTGTTACAAGCGCATTCTGAGGCACAATACAGAAAATTAGGCCAGTTGGTTGCTCAAGCAGGTTCAGCGCCACTCGACGACTTGTTGCAACAGTATTTCAGTCTGTTTTCCGCTTGTTTAACAAATGTTGCTCAAATTAACAGTCACGTTAATGTGTTGTTACACATGCTTGGCTTTCTTAAATCAAAATTACCATCGCCTGTAAAAAGTTCACTGATTAATTTAATTAATCGCTATAAAGAACAGAAAGTTCATTTGATTGTGCCCATTACCATGCTCAAACATTATGTTGAAATCCATCAAATAGAATACTTGATGAATCAAAAATACCTGTCTCCATATCCCTATGAATTGGGGTTGAGGAATAATTTATAAACCATTAAAAAAGGTATAACATTTGTTGTCATCAAGTCATCGGTTCTATATTAAATTGATTTTGGCTTAATTGACGTTACCAATTGATGTGGTTTGTATTAAGATATAAATATTGTGTGTGTGGTGAATGAGTTAAATGTTAAATAAGGAACTGGATCAACATAAAAAATTGGTGCTACAGGTGCTGTTATTGTTCACTGGAATAGCTGGAATTATATTTGCATTGATGAACAGTTCCCGCCAATTATACGTGTTGGCTTCAGTTGAAATGATATCAGCCTGTGTGTCGTTGTGGCTGTTAATGCACCTAAAGAATACCCAAAGTCATGCCAAACTCAAACGGTTGGCATTGATATATGTAGTGTTGTTTTTTTCAGTCATGATGCTCGCTTTTTCAATTAAAGGTGTTTCAGTGAGTATATTTGTCTGGGTTTTGGTTATTCCACTTATTTCATACCTTCTGCTCGGCGTAAAGACTGGTTTTATGGTGACTTGTTTTTTTTATTCTGTTACTTTGGTACTTTACTCTTTAGGATACACGGATCATCCCGAGGTTTTTGCTAAAGTCAGTTATGCTAATTTTGTCATTTGTGCGTTGCTGTTTTGGGGGTTGTCTCATAGCTATGAGCATGCCAATCAAACGGCCAAAAAGAAACTTAAAATCATGGCCATTTACGATCACCTAACGGGTCTATATAACCGCAGCATGTTCAGTCGGATTTTTAATAAATATTTATTACAATTTGAAGGAAAACCATTGAGTTTATTGTTGTTTGACTTAGATAACTTTAAATCCATCAATGATCAATTTGGTCATGGTGTTGGTGATGAGGTTTTGCAAGCGTTTGCAGACATCATTAAACAACAGGTGGTTGATAAAGGGGTTGCTTTCCGATTAGGTGGCGAGGAATTTGCAGTTATTTTACCTGCCCTTGATGCAGCCAGTGCCAAACCACTGGCTGAAGAAGTTCGTCAATTAACTGAACACATTTCAATTGATGGGCTGAAGACACCTTTAGTAGTGACTGTGAGCGTCGGGTTAACTTCATCGATGGTTGAACAAGCCAACATCAACAGCATGCTGAAAATGGCTGATAAGTACATGTACGAAGCCAAAGATCAAGGTCGCAATCGTGTGGTAATGTGCCATTAATTACTGCGCTTCTCGAATGCGTGCTTGAGTTTTTCAATCACAGGTTTGTTTCCAAACCAAATGTTGAAATATTTATTAGCTAAAATCGGATTGCTTGAACTAATCAGTAACTTGTTGTTTTTAAATAAGCTCAGATGTGAATTTTTGATGTGCATTAAATCAAAATAATCACCTGATTTAATGTCGGTGTATCCGTCATTGAATTGTTTCAATGAAGCTGTTAATTTAAGCTGTTCTTCTTTGTTGTTGAGGTTCATCAAGAAATAAGCTTCGGCACTTTTTTTGAAAAAATCAGCAGACACATCTTTGAAGTAATAAAACCTGAGAATTTTTGTTGGTGCTTGTAAGATGGGTTTGTCCATTGTACAACTGGGGGCGTACCAACCAATTTCAGCCACTTTGATAATGAAGCCGTAACGCAGTGTATAATTATCACAAAGTTCAAAGTGATGGTTGGCATGTAGTAAAGACAATGGTAATTTATCGGATGCAAATGCCAACTGTGTTACTACCATTGTTGTTATTGTTGTTAGTGTAGCAATCAGTTTCATCAATTTATCTTACATCATTTTTTTTACTTTTTTAAGCCAATAACCCAGCAAAGGCAAGTGTTCATAAAAGGCTTCTGAAGAATCCCAAAAGTCTTGGTGAAAAACCACTTTACCCTGTTCATTAAACCTTAATTGTGTCATGCCTATTGAGTATGAGTTGATGTGTTTGTGTTTGACAGTTAAATCCATTTTCATGGACCACCTGATATAGTAGTCTTGCTCTCCTGCAATGACTTCATGGACTTCAACTGTTGTGCTGTTGACATGTGATGCAGAGTCCAACATGTACGCCACCAATTCATCAATATTTTCAATGATCTTAAATGTGTCATTGAAATAGAACTTATCAGCATATACTGAGCGTATGTTGAATTCAGTGGCCCCCGTTTTAAAATCATGAAATATTTTTTCAAATGTATTTTTCACTTCATGGTTAAACGTGGCTGGTGTTTGCTTAAGGTGATGGACATAATTATATGCTGTGCGATTGTCTTTCAGTTCGGTTGAGCCACTACAGGCATACAAAAGGAAAGTAAAAATTAAAGCAAAGATGATTGTCTTCATGTTGAATGTCACCTGATTAAAAAACATCATGGTATTAAAAGCTGTGTGTGATTGTTGTGAACCAAGGATGTGAGCGGTGTATTTGACATGATTACGTTCACATATATTTCACCGAAACAAACCTATGATTCACGGATTACTTGCATGAATGACTGATGAAAAAAATATTAAGCCAATGGTTTGACAACTCTCAAAATCAAACTAATCAACTGACTGATACTGAAGACATTGACTGGGTTCGAATTGTGCCATTTATCGCCATTCATTTGAGTTGTTTGTTGGTGTTTTTAGTTGGAGTATCTTGGACAGCTGTGTGGGTGTGTGTCCTTTCTTATTTGATGAGGATGTTTGCCATCACCGCTTTTTATCACCGATATTTTTCACACAAATCATTCAAAACATCACGATTTACCCAGAGTTTATTTGCAATTATTGGAGCAACTGCAACTCAAAGGGGCCCCATTTGGTGGGCAGCTCACCATCGCCATCATCATGTACATGCTGATGGAGAACAAGATTCCCATTCACCCAAGCATGGGTTTTGGCACAGCCACATTAAATGGTTTTTGATGAAAAAAAACTTTGTAACCAAGTCAGCTTATGTGAAGGATTTGGAAAGTTATTCAGAGCTCAAATTTATCGACCGCTTTGATGTCTTATTCCCTCTGATTTTTGCCAGTTTACTGTATGTCTTGGGTGATTTCCTATCCAGTCATTTTCCCGCTTTGAACACTTCGGCTTGGCAGTTGGTAGTCTGGGGATATTTTATTTCTACGGTGTTGTTGTCACATGTTACTTACTGTATCAATTCGCTGGCTCATGTCTTTGGTTTCAGAAGCTATGCAACCAATGATGACAGCCGCAATAATTTTATATTAGCCATATTTACTTTGGGGGAAGGCTGGCATAACAACCACCATTGTTGTCCGGGTTCAGTGAAACAGGGCTTTAAGTGGTGGCAGCTGGATGTGAGTTATTATGTGCTTTATGTGTTGAGTAAGTTAGGCATTATTTGGGATTTAAAATACCCTAATGAGATGTTGCTGAATAAGAAAAGGATTGAAGTTAAACCATGAATGTAGCTGTTATAGGTGGTGGTATTTCAGGTTTGATGGTTGCAGATCAATTGAATGGGCATGTCGATTATACATTGTTTGAGCAAGCCGACTATTTAGGAGGACATGCCAATACGCACACGGTATATGTTGATGGGAAAAACATACAAGTTGATACTGGATTTATTGTTTATAACGAGCACATATATAATCATTTTGCTGACATGTTACAACGGTATCAAGTGAAATCAATTAAGTCAGATATGAGTTTTGCTGTATCAAACCGTGTATCTGGCTTGGAATACAATGCCACTGATTTAAAGCGTATGTTTTGTCAAAAAACAAACCTTTTTAATCCTCAGTTTTATCGAATGATTTGGGACATCAAAAGGTTTTATGGTGTAGCTGAAACCGCCCTTAAATCAGGAACAAAGGTTGGGATATATGAATACCTAAAAGACAATAATTATTCAACATATTTTATAAATGAACACATCATTCCAATGGTCAGTGCACTGTGGTCTGGTGATTTTGAGTCTGTTAAAGATTATCCACTGGTTTATTTATTGCAGTTTATGAAAAACCACCAAATGTTACAGCTCAATAAACGTCCCCAGTGGCGTACCATTGCACAAGGCTCTCAATCATATGTAAAAGCCATTGAGAAAAACATGACAGGTGTGGTTAAACGAAATACTGCGGTTAAAGGTGTTGAAAGGAGCAACCATGGTGTGTCGGTTATTACAGACACAGAACGCCAAGAGTTTGATTATGTGGTGTTCGCAACACACAGTGACGTGAGCTTAGCGCTGATGCTTGATGCCACTGAACCTGAACGAAAAGCTCTTGCTGCAATCCCTTATGTGGAAAATCATATGGATTTACATACTGATTTTAGCTTGTTGCCGCAAAACAAAAAAGCTTGGGCAAGTTGGAGTGTGAACAAACATGTGGCAAACAAACCTGTTTGCACTGTGAACTATTACATGAACTTATTACAGTCCTTGTCTTGTGATACACCAGTGATAGTGAGTTTAAATCAACACGAATACATTAATAACCGTCAAATATTATTATCGAAAAAATACCATCATCCTGTATATACAAAAAATACGTTAACTGCACAGTTAGCCATCAATCAATTACAAGGGGAAAATAACACCTATTTTTGTGGTGCTTACTTGGGCTGGGGGTTTCATGAAGATGGTGCACGCAGTGGTGTTAAAGTGGCTAATAAAATTAAGCAGCTGCAATGAAAAAGCCGCATTCATCTGTGAATCAAAACAAACCGTTGGCAGCAGGGTTTGCTGATGGTTATGTGATTCATAATAGAAGACAACCCCAGCGTCATCGCTTCAAATACAACATGTGCTGGTGTTTATTCGATGTGGATGACATTGATCATTGGATGGGTCAGTCAAAATTGTGGAAATACAATGCTTGGTCTCTATTTTGTTTGCGAGATCGTGACTACATCAAGCCTGGAAATCAACCCATCAACTTGAAAATCAAAGATTATCTAAGTGAAGAAACGGGAGCACGATTTTCTGGCAATGTATTTTTATTTACCCACCCACGTTTTATGGGTCAAGGTTTTAATTCAGTCAACTTTTATTTTTGTTATCAAGCACAAAAGCTCGCTTACATCGTCTCAGAAATAACCAACACGCCTTGGGGAGAAAAACACTTGTATTTACATGATTGTGATGGCGCAAAGAAAAAACCAAACGGAACGTTGGTTTTTGATTTTAAGAAACAGTTTCATGTTTCCCCTTTTATAACCATGGATATAGATTATTGCTGGGAGTTTCTTATCAATCAACAACAACTGACCGTTAAAATGCAATTGTATCGACAAAATGTGAATGAAATGAATGTCATTTTAGACACGAAAATCACGCCACTTATGGAAAATAACATCAATAGGATGTCTTTGAAAAGGCCATTTCAGCCTATGAAAATGTTGTTGGGAATATATTGGCAGGCTTTTAAGCTTTGGTTAAAAAAAATACCTTTTTATTCTCATCCCTAGGATTAACCAATTGGCGCATGTGACATGTCATGCAAGTGAGAGAATATTTAATGGATCACAGTGAAAGCATTAACAGCAGTACACATAAAATAAGAGGCTTTGTGTTTTCTTTTTTTAAAAAGCAAGTGTTACAACATCTTCAAAAAATAAAAGGTGCACAACTCACACTGAAAACAGCTACTAATGAATTGGTTTTTGGTGATGTAAACTCTGACTTAAAAGTGTTGATGATTGTACACACAGAGCGTTTTTACACTGATGTGGCTCTACACGGCAGTGTTGGTGCGGCCGAGTCTTACATTGCAGGAGATTGGGATTGTGACCATTTAACACGTTTGATTCAAGTGTTTGTGCGAAATCGTGAGTTATTGGACGGTATGGAAGGTGGCAGTGCAAAATTTAAAAATGCGTTACTTAAAATAGGCCATTTCTTTAATAAAAACACACCCATTGGTAGCCGCAAAAATATCGCGGGTCATTATGATCTAGGGAATGATTTATTTGAGCAATTTCTTGATTCTAGGATGATGTATTCATCTGCAATCTATCAAAATAAAAATGAATCTTTGGAAGTTGCCAGCGAGCGTAAATTAAGAACCATCTGTGAAAAACTTCAATTGTGTGCCGATGATCATGTGATAGAAATAGGCACTGGTTGGGGTGGTTTCGCAATATATGCAGCTCAAAATTATGGTTGTAATGTAACCACAACCACAATTTCTGAACAGCAATACAGCTGGACAAAAGAAAAAATAAACAACTTGGGTTTAAGTAAGCAAATTACTTTATTAAAACAAGACTACAGACTTTTACACGGACAGTATGACAAGCTGGTATCAATTGAGATGATTGAGGCAGTTGGGCATCACTACCTTCAAACATATTTAAAAAAATGTCATGATTTGCTTAAGTCTGATGGCTTGGCTTTAATTCAAGCGATTACCATAGAAGAACATCGTTATAAAACGGCTTTACATGCGGTGGATTTTATCAAGAAATATATTTTTCCAGGTAGCTTTATTCCCTCAGTTGGTGCCATATTAACAGCCAATGCAGCAGTCACGGACATGAAGCTTGTTAACTTGGAGGACTTTGGAGACAGTTATGCTTATACATTAAATGACTGGCAAGCCAGCTTTAAAGCCAACATGAAAACCATTGAACAATGCGGTTATGACAAAGCATTTCAGCGGATGTGGTGTTTTTACTTGAGTTATTGTGAAGGCGGGTTTATCGAAAGAGCCATCAGTGATGTGCAATTATTGTTAGCCAAACCCCAGAATAAACGTGCAGCCATCCTGGCATTCAAATGAGTGTTTTTTTGAATGTTATATTATTAAACGGTCTCTGGTTGGCCAGTGTATTGGGGGCATCGTATCAGTTATTGTGGCCAGCTTTTATGTGCTTAATGCTTTTGCTAACTGTGATTTTTATTTTTCGAGATGTTGACACTAAATTTTTCAAATTCATGTTGTTCAGCAGCATTTATGGCTTATTGATTGATGCTGGCTTAAAGTCAATTGGACTGGTGGTATATGCCAGTAATGAATACATGTTGTATTTTATGCCACCTTGGTGGATTGTGTGTTTGTGGGTTGGGTTTTCTGCTTCATTAAGTACTGGGTTGTATTGGGTGTTCGATTATCCCAAAATTGGTGCTTTGTTTATGTTCATTGGCGCGCCTTTAAGTTATGTGTCTGCGGCTAAGCTGGGGGCAGTTGAGCTTAAACATGTTCCCATAACAGTGACATTCATTGGGGTAGCATGGTTGTTGTATTTTGTGTTGATTTTTCAATTAAAGCAGCGGTTGCTGTTGAGACAAAATGTATTGGTATAGTCACCCATTGTTTGTGGCGTTGATGCTTAACATTGGTCTTCAGCTGGTTGCTTGGGTCAGACAAAAGCAAACCCAAAATGCCGATACGGTTGATATCGCTTGGACATTGGGAATCATTGCGAATGCATGTTTGTTTGTGTGGTTGATTCCAACAGCTACAGTCAATAGGGTGATGGTGTTACTGTTTCCTTTGCTGTGGTATTTAAGGCTATTGGGGCATTTGGTGCTCAGGTATGATGTTGCACATGAGGATGGACGATATCAGCATCTACGTGCTCATTGGTCAGAACATACACAATTGAAATTTTTAATCTTTTTCATGTTTCAAGCCTTGCTTTCACTGTTGTTTTCATTAACGGCTTATTGGGTATTAAAAGCGCCACCCATTGATTTAGTTTCAGCGATTGTAGCCGGTTTAATTGGAATAACAGCTTTGGTGGGTGTGAGCATTGCTGATAGGCAATTGATGTATTTTAAACGTCACAGAAACAGAAAATCAGTATGTGATGTTGGTTTGTGGCGATATTCCAGGCACCCCAATTATTTTTTTGAATGGGTTCATTGGTTGGTTTATCCCATATTGTTGTGGCAGACAGCATATTTTTGGTGGGCTGTGGTGGTGATGTTTTTGATGTTGGTTTTTTTAACCCAATTAACTGGTATTCCTTATTCAGAACGACAAGCTTTAAAAAGTCGAGGTAGTACATACCGTTTGTATATGAAAAAAACCAGCCCTTTTGTTTTATGGAGACCTAAAAATGATTAATACGTTGATAAAGTGGGTTGAAAGTGGATATTTGCCTGATTTTATGGTGCGAGCAGGTATCAGACAATTGATTAAAAAACGGTTGGTTGAAGAGTATGCTGAAGATGTGGAAATGTCATCGCAACGCAGTCATGATTTTTTGGAAGAAATAAAAACATCAGCTTTGGCTCTTGATACTGATAAAGCCAACGAACAACATTATGAAGTTGACTCGGATTTTTATCAGTATGCTTTGGGAGCACGTAAAAAATATTCTTCTTGTTACTATCATGACAATGAAACTTTGGATCAAGCCGAAGAGGCCATGTTGAACTTATACATTGAAAGGGGACAATTTGTTGATGGTCAAGATATTTTAGAATTGGGTTGTGGTTGGGGAGCAATTACCTTGTATTTGGCAACGCAATTACCAAACTCAAAAATTACAGCGGTTTCAAACTCTCATTCACAACGCCGTTATATTCTGTCAGAAGCCAAGGCAAAGGGTTTGACTCATGTTAATGTTATCACGAGTGATATCAATGAATTGTCTCTTGATAAGCAATTTGACCGTGTGATTTCGATTGAAATGTTTGAACACGTAAGAAATTATCAGTTTCTATTTGAGCAAATCTCAAAGTGGTTAAGACCCGAAGGCAAATTGTTTATCCATGTTTTTTGTCATCGGTTTTTGATGTATCCGTTTATTGCAGAAGGTGAAGACAATTGGATGGCTCAATATTTTTTTAGTGGAGGTCAAATGCCAGCGGCAGATACATTTTATCATTTCCAAGAGCAATTAAGTTTAGAGCGACGGTGGATAAATTCTGGCCAACACTATGAAAAAACTTCAAATCATTGGTTAGCCAATATGGACAACAATAAACAACAAATCATGCCTGTTTTCGAGCGAGTATATGGGAAAGATGCCAAGTTGTGGTTTCAAAGATGGCGTATGTTTTTCATGTCTTGTGCTGAGCTTTTTGGTTATGATAGTGGACAACAATGGTTTGTTGCTCACTACCTCTTCAAGAAACGTACCCACTGAAATGAAAAAAAGAAAAGTAGAAAAAGGCAGTATGATTAGCCATCTCAATAAGGTTTTTATCATTCAGCTTGTATTTATCAGTTTGGCCACTGTTGGTGGTGTGATGGGTGCTGCTAAAGTAGTTGAGGATGTGTTAATTAAAGAGGCTTTGATTGGAGAGGCTGAATTTTATTGGCAGCATAAAGATAAATATGCTGAATTTCCACTACCAAAAACCATGAATTTAACCGGCTATGAAGTTAGGGATGAAGATTATTCATTGGTCCCTCAAGCATTAAAAGGAATCACTAAACAATACCAAAGGGTGGATTTAAATGATAAAAGGCCGATTGTTTATGTGACTAAAAAAGGCGATACAAAGCTGTTCTTGATTTTTGAAGAAGCTCAAGTCTCAAAATTGGCATTGTATTTTGGAATTACACCACTGATTATCGTGCTATTAATCGTTTATTTACCTGCTTTTATTTCATTCGTTTTTTCTAAAAGGGCCTTTTCTCCTGTACTCAGGTTGGTGGGTCGTTTAGAAACAGCAAAGGTGTCAAAAAAAGGTTTGGAAAAACTTCAGTTTGATGACATCAAACAAATGGGAAATGTCGATGTGAATACATTAATTGACGCATTTGATGATTTTTCCAAACAATTGTCACAATTAATTAATCGTGAAAGGAATTTTTCACGTTATGCCTCGCATGAATTACGTACACCTTTAACTGTCTTGCGCGGCTCAATGGCCTTACTGCAAAGACAAGATTTAGACGATAAAAGCAGAAGGCTGGTCAATCGAATGCAACCCATGATTGAGGAGATGCAAGCATTGATTGAAGCTTTGTTGATGCTTTCAAGAGATGAGGTTATTGAGTTGTCAGATGACCCCGTATTAATCAACGACTTATTAAAGTCAACAGTTAAAGACACCATCCGATTATTTGATCCCAGAGACATCGAAATGGTTTGGCAACCCAGGCATTTAATACAAGGTTATATTTCTGAGCAGCTGTTTTCGATTGTTATCAGTAATCTGGTTCGGAATGCCTGTGTATATTCTGATGATCCAGCGGTGATAAAAGTAACAATTAACCACTCGGAAATTATCATTGAAGACAATGGTAAAGGCATGACTAAAGAACAAATAGCGCACATTATGGAACCTTTTTATCGGGCTGATGAACACGGTAAAGAAAAGGGTTTTGGTTTAGGTCTGTCCATTGTTGAAATGATTTGTAAACAATGTGAATGGGAAATTAAATTTGAGAGTGAAATAGGCAAGGGTACCAAAGCCATACTCACATTAGATCGTGTAGAAATATTGGCAACAGCCAAGTAGGTAATTATGAAAAGTATTAATGTATTAATAGTAGAAGACCATCAGGCATTGGCTCAGACCATTGCTGACCACTTAGAAATGGAAGGCTTTACGGTGGATTTTGCAGCTGACGGTATCACCGGATTACATTTGGCTGTCACCAATCGATATGATGCCATCATTTTAGATGTGATGCTTCCAGGAATTGATGGTTTTGAAATTTGTGAGAAAATTCGTAAAGAAGCCAAGTCAGATGTACCGATAATCATGCTCACTGCCAGAGATCAAATCAGTGATAAATTGAAAGGCTTTACTAATGGGGCTGACGATTATTTAGCTAAACCATTTAACCCAGATGAATTGGTTGCGCGTCTTCAATCTATGGTGAGGCGACACAGGGGAGAGTTTGACTCCAAAGCACTTAAAGTCGGTGATTTGGTTTATGATTTGGGAACCATGGAAGTTTCACGAGCAAATCAAAAGTTAAAAGTTTCACCTACTGGTTTACAAATTCTTAAGGTGTTGATGAAAAAATCACCTGAAATTGTAACAAAAGACCAGTTGGCTCATGAGCTTTGGGGGGATTTAATTCCTGATTCTGATGTGCTGAGAAGTCATTTATATATATTAAGAAAGACCATTGATAAACCCTTTAAAGTTCAACTGCTTCATACCATCCCTGGTGTGGGTTTAAAAATATCAGATAGTATTGACTAGCTATTTAAAACAAGCATGGGGTTGGGTAATTCTGATATTTGATCCACTTTTCTAAGGGCTTGAAAAAGTTTTTTGCGATTAATGGCGTTATCTGGTTTTTTCAGGTGATTACGTAACAGTTGCCTTAATGGATTGATGACATCATGATCGTAAAGGCTATACAGGTGTTCAAACATGATTTTTTCATCTGTGATCAAATGCGCTATCCATAAGGTAATGATTTCATCTCTGATTTGGTAATGGCCATCTAAATTATTTAAGCGATTTAATTGTTCCTGTATGCTTACATGGTCCATTTTGATTAACAGTTTACCCATGTATTGAAAGTGTCTTTTTTTTGCGATATGACTTTTGATTCGGTGAGCTTCACTGATGGCATCTGTGAATGTTTGTGGTAATTCCAGTTGGACCAATTTACTTTTAGGCATTTCGGTGATGGCTTTTGCCAAATCACGTAACTCAAAGGCCATTTGTTTTTTCTTGGTTTTGCTGACTTCTTCACTGTCATCGTTGAAGTCTGTAATTTCAATGCCTTTAAATTTTTTACTCATGATTAATAATTGGGTGTTAGCTGATGGATTTTTGAATCATATCAAAAAAACCTTGTACATGACCAAATCTTTATCATATATATCCTACAGCAGTCTTGATTTCAGTTGAATCGACAAAATATTAAAGATGAAAAGTTTACTTTGCCGGGACTGAAAAGCATGCTTCTTAAGTTGTAATTAGAAAATGTTCGATTTTCTGTGGTTGTTGTCAGTCGTTTGACTGTGACTCTAATAAGCGAAATTAATTAAATATCAAGCATGAATTTGCCACATCAAACCTTAAATCTTGTAAACTTACCTGTCCCATTTGTTACTGTCTAAAACACTGAAAAAAACCTATGTCATCGATTAATCTTGTAGAAAATGTATTGAAGCAACTGAAGCAAAAAGGCGCCACACAAGCAGAGGTGGTTTATTCTGAAGGAACAGGTGTTTCCGTTAGTTGCAGAGAAGGTGCCGTCGAAACAGTAGAAAACAATCAAGACAAATCATTGGTGATAACGGTCTATAAAAATCAAGCCAAAGGCTCAGCATCAACAGCAGTGGTTGATCAAGATAATATTGACTTAACCATTGAAAAAGCTCTGGCTATAGCCAGTTTAACTGAAGCAGATGAGGCGGCTGGCTTAGCAGATCCATCATTGTTGGCCCATGAATTTCTTGATTTAAAGACTTACTATGATAATCACAAGCCAATTGACGATTTGATTGATATGGCGCTTAAGGCTGAGCAAGGCGCTTTGGATTTTGCGGCCAAGCAAGGGCAATCAATTACAGTCGATGAATCTAACTTCCAAATGGGTAATGGTTATTCCATTTATGCCAATTCCAATGGTTTTTTTGGTGAGAAAAAAGGCAGCAATGCATCAGCCAGTGTGGTGGCGATTGCTGAAAAAAATGGTGAGATGGAACGCGATTATTGGTGGGATGCAGCACGAAATATTGACTTGTTTTCACCACTTGAACAGATTGGAGAAGTGGCGGCAAAAAGAACCTTACAAAGGTTGGGGGCACGAAAAGTAAAATCATGCAAAGCCCCGGTTATATTTGATCCTTCGTCTGCTAAATCTCTGATTGGACACATGTTATCTGCCATCAGTGGCAGTGCTTTGTATCAAGAAGCCAGTTTTTTAAAAAACGATTTGAATCAAAGCATTTTCCCACAATGGTTCAGCTTGTATGAAAACCCCTTTTTGTTAGGAGGGTTTGGCAGTCGGAACTTTGACAGTAATGGTGTTCAAACCAAACAAAGGCATGTCATCAATGAGGGCGTGCTGGAAGGATTCTTGCTTTCTGTGTATTCAGCCAGAAGGCTTGGCTTACAAACCACGGGCAATGCCGGAGGTGCGCATAACCTAGAAGTTCAATCATCGAAACCTCAATCAACTAAACTCATTGAAAAGATGGATAAAGGTTTATATGTAACCTCTTTGATGGGTCAAGGCGTCAATACAGTGACCGGAGACTATTCTCGTGGAGCAGCTGGTTTTTGGGTGGAGAACGGTGAAATTCAATTTCCTGTTTCTGAGTTAACCATAGCCGGTCAGCTTAAAGACATGTTTCAATCATTGGTGGCTGTGGGAGCAGATGTGGACCAGCGCAGTAAAATACACACGGGATCCTGGCTCATCAATGAGATGACCATTGCAGGTGATTGATGTCTGCTAAGTTGGGTGCTTATTTTGATTTTAAAGGGTGGGATTTCTGCCCAGAATCAGGTGAATTGGCATTGTATTATTTTGACAGTCAATTTGGTGAGTTTAAGGAACTGTTTAGTTTTCCGAAAGTCGATTTAACTAGGTACGATTCGATAAAAAAAGAATTAGAATCTGCTTTCAACTGTCTGCATTGGATGGCTGGTGTCAGTTATTATAAGACCTCGTTGGCACAAAAAATCAGAATGACACAAGCGTTACCCAGCATTGAACAAGCTGCTTGGTTGACACAAACATGGCAGTCCGGTCTGGCTGAGCTGGCACATGAAAACCAATTGCCCTGGCTTGATCACATTTGTTTTCCTAGCCAAGCTTCAAAAGTGGCAGCTCATTCTTTGGCCTTAAAACCTCGATCTTTGGTGGCTATTGGTGGGGGTAAAGATTCCTTGGTCAGTATTGAAGCCATTAAAAGCATGTCAGAATCGGCCAGCCTGTTTATGGTGGGTCAATCTTCATTTATTGTTTCAGTGGCAGATTTAACTGGTTTGCCGCTGGTACAAATAAAAAGGAAAGTGGATGATAAATTATCTGCTGTTAACCAACAAGGTGCCTTTAATGGACACATCCCAATCACGGCCATTAATTCTTGTGTGGCTGTAGTGACCGCATTGCTTTATGACTATGACAGCGTGGTGTTTTCTAATGAACGTTCTGCTAATGTTGGTAATGTGCTTGATACAACAGGGCAATGGATTAACCACCAATATTCTAAATCATTTGAGTTTGAACAAGCATGGCAAAGAATCATACAAAATGAAATAGCCAGTGACTTGAGCTGTTTTTCTTTGTTAAGACCATTTTCAGAATTAGCCATTGTGAAAATGTTTTCAAAACATAAAAAATATTTTCCGTATTTTTCTAGTTGTAACCGAAATTTTCATTTAACAGGTTCGCACAATTTAACTCACCATTGGTGTGGCCAATGCCCTAAATGTGCATTTGTTTATTTATGTTTGGCTCCATTTGTCAGTAAATCAGAGTTGGTGGCCATGTTTCACAAAGATTTGTTGGCTGATGATGCATTGAATGATTTGTTTGAGTCATTGTTAGGGCTTTCTGGAGTGAAGCCTTTTGAATGTGTGGGTGAAGTGACAGAATGTATCATGGCTGTCAAATTATTAATTGAACATCCAGATTGGTGTGATCATTTAACTTTACTTAATTGGTTTGAGCGAATAGCTGAACAAGACAGTCTGCCATTTAAACAAGTCTTGTTACCCAGTGCTGAACACCTCATCCCCAATAAAAGAAATTTCAAACAGGTGCTGAAGGATGAAACTGGATAAACTCAAACACCTAAGGGTTGCTGTTTGGGGCTATGGATTGGAAGGGAAAGCCACAGCAGCATACTTGTCACTTCGCTGTCCCAGTTTGGATTTTACCGTGTTATGTAAAAGCGATGAAATTGATAAACAACCGTGGTCTTTTTTTACCGAGGAAATAGACGCAAAACAACTGAGTCAATATGATGTGGTGATTAAGTCTCCAGGGATATCGCCTTACCAATACTGTGTTGAAAATGCCAGCTGTCAAATCATCAGTAGTTCCGCTTTGTGGTTTGACAATGAACGTAATGGAACAGTCATTGCTGTCACGGGCACCAAAGGTAAAAGCACAACCAGTGCCATGCTCAATCATGTTTTACTTGAGATGGGATTCAAATCAGTGCTAGCAGGCAATTTTGGGCTGCCTTTAATCAGTTGTTTAGATGATTATGATTTTGTGGTATTAGAAACCTCCAGTTACCAATCGCAAGATGGTTCCATAGCTGCTGAAATTGCAGTGTTGTTGAATTTATACAGCGAACATTTAAATTGGCATCAAAATGAACAACAATATCATTTGGATAAGTGGTGTTTAATCAATCAATCCAGTCAGGTGGTGCTTAACGCTAAAGACAGTAACAGTCTTAAGTTATTTAAGAAACAACCACCGCAATCTTCGTGCCATTGGTTTAATGAAACGCATGGTTTTTATGTTTTGCAGGATGTGTTGATGTATCAGGACAAGGCTTTGATGTCAAAACATGGATGGGCTCTCAAGGGTGAGCATAATTTAATCAATGCAGCTGCAGTGTGTACTGTGACACAGCTGTTGAAGTTAGACATCAAGCCTTGTATCAATGCAATTAAATCTTTTCAACCCTTACCTCACCGCTTACAAACGGTGCTTACATTAGACGGTGTTACCTACATCAATGACAGTATCTCATCCACACCACACGCTACATTGGCAGCATTAAACACCCTTGAGCGACATAAAACCATTGTATTGGTGGGTGGTTTTGATCGAGGTGTCGATTGGTCGTGGTGGGTTGAATCAATAAAAGAAGCACCACCTAAAATGATTATTTGTAGTGGTGAAAATGGTGAAAAAATTCATCAACTCATCTTGAATCAAAAAATAAAAACACAATCTATGTATTATGAACAATTAAGTCGTGCGGTACAAGTGGCCAAACAACATGCTCAAAGTGGTCAAGTGGTTTTGCTTTCACCTGGTGCACCCAGTTTTGATGCATTTGAAAATTATCAACACAGAGGCGAACAATTTAAACAATGGATAAAATAATTTTTATCATTATTGCGTTATGCAGTACATGTGTAACTCAAGCTGAAGAAGTGGTTATACCACCAGCACTGCTCAAACAAGTTGAGTCGGGTGATGCTGAAAGTGCTTTCTTTATCGCCACTGCATTTGCAGAAGGCCGAATGGGTGTCACAGCGGATCTTGAGCAAGCCAAGCAATGGTTTCTTAAATCGGCAGAAATGGGCTATGTTCACGGTATGTATGAAATCGGCAAAATGCTATACAAGGAAGATGCATTCGTCAAAGCCAAATCGTGGTTTGAAAAAGCCGCTGAACAAGGGCATGGGGAGAGTTATTATTATCTTTCTGTATATCCTCTTTATGGTTTAGATGGTGAACCATTTGACTGCCACAAGGCTTATGCATTGTTGAAAGAAGCTCAACTTCGCGATGTCAAAGCGGCATACAATGACCATGCCTGGATGTTGTCTACTTTGCCAGATAAAAAATGTAGAAATGGTCAGAAAGCTTGGAGAATTTTTGCAGATTTACAATCGCTTTACAGTGACTTGGAACCCATACCCTGGGCATATTTAGATACCAAAGCAGCCGTTTTTGCTGAAATTTCGGCTTTTAACGAAGCCATCGAGGTTCAGTCTTGGATTGTTGAAGATTTTTGCGATATAGATTTTGATGCTGATGAAAACAAGTTCAAGCAATCTTTACTTGAGCTGTCTAATGAGTCCAATGAGACAGTTGATGGTCTGTGCTATGGTGCCGTTCGTCGGTTACAATCTTATGTTCAAAGAAAACCTTGGAGAGAAGAGCCGGAGCTTTGATATGGAAGAAGAATTAACAGCCAAACAACGGTTTGAGAAAGAAGTGGGTCCCATCAGTTTTCAGGAGCTGCAAAAGTTTTTTGCCAAAGGCATGATGATAGTTGTAAATGCAGAACTGAATTTAGTTGATGTGGCTTTGAAAATACATGAAGATGATGTGAGTGTCATTCAGCGATGGATTAATGAAGATAAAATCACGCGTGCTCATGATGAGCATGCCAAACATTGGGTGAAACATCGATCTGAATTCAATGCAGTGACTGTGGCACCATGGGTGCTGGTACAAGAAATGAGAGACGAGGTGATTGGATGAGTGAATTAGTGTATATTTTTGTGACGGCATTTTTAGGGATGTTGTTAGGTATGTTATTGATGTATTTGATGCGTAAAAACAACAAGCCCAATACCGAAGTCAAAGAGGTTCAAGAAAAATTAGATGGTTACCAACAAGAAGTTGAGAAGCATTTCGCCAAAACAGCGGACTTAATCGACAACTTAACTAACAGCTATAAAGAGGTTTTTGAACATTTGTCAGAATCCGCAGAAAATTTGCTGACTGAAGAACAAATTAAGAATCAATTAAATCATCGAAAATCTCGTGAAGTGACCATTAAGTATTTGAAAGGTAGTGAAACGGAATCAACAAAAATCCCACCCGATTCAGAGTGAATTGGGCGGAACACATTCAGCATGAAGTTTTATTTTAATAAAATTTCAGCGCGATTTTTTTCAACTGTTTTAAGGCCAATTCCTTTCACTTCAGTGAGTTGTTCTACGGTTTTAAATGGACCGTTTTGTTTCCTGTATGCAACTATTGCAGTTGCTTTTGAAATGCCTATACCTTTAAGTTCTTTTGCAATTTGTTCGGCATCTGCAGTGTTTACATTGACAGCTGCAAATGCTGTTTGAGCAAAGATGGCAATCATGATTAACAGTGTTTTTAAAAATTTCATCATTTTCTCCTTTTGATTATTTAATAAATCACGGTGCTGTTTTTTCACCATGTGTAACAAATTGTAGTGACTGATAAACAGCTTAAATATGGCTATATTCTGAGAAATATGTCTATTATTTGATTAATAGCACAATCAAATCTCACACTTTGTAGGAATTTCTCGATTATTTACCTATAATTATTGGTTAATTAATTATTGTTTCTTCAAATAAATGAATCATTTGATTACCCTGATAGTTTTTGTTTTTTCTGTAATTTCCTTTTCGTCCTTGGCTGGAGGTACCATTGACTTTACACCTCATGGTTCTCAACCCGGATTAAGTCACCAGTTGTCGTCAGTTGATGTGTGTCAAGGTTGTCATAAACGTAACGGATTACCTGATGATAAAATTAACATGCCTTACAGTACTTGGGTGGGGTCAATGAAAGCCAACGCAGGCAGAGACCCATTGTTTTGGGCTGCCTTGGATGTTGCCAATAATGACATTCCTGGTGTGGGTGATTATTGCTTAAAGTGTCACGCTCCAAGAGCTTGGTTTGAGGGCAGGGTGGTTAAGCCTACGGATAATGTCAGTCCTTTATTGGATGGATCCAATGGCTGTGAATTAACTGGAAGTCATGTGGCAGCTCATGGCACCAGTAACGATTTCGAAGGTGTTAGTTGTCATTTTTGTCACAGAATTGATGAATCTGGTCCTTTAGGAGAACCTCAAATATTACAAAATGGTTCGGTGTGGGTAGATGATGAATCTTGTCCTGATGGTGGCGGCGGCGATCCTTGTAGGAAAGGCCCATACCATTATGATAACGGCGGTGGCCCACCTCATGTATGGGAGTATTCGCCATTCATTCAATCTTCTGAATTTTGTGGCAGTTGCCATAATGTGTCCTCTCCAACCATTGAACAAAATGGTGAATTAAGTATAGCCCGAAAATTTTGGCATGAAGGTGTGCAAACTGAATTGGCCATGCCTATAGAACGTACATATTCTGAATGGAAAGAATCTTATTTTGCTGATCTGATTTTTAAAGACCCTTTCAATGAATTACCCATAAATGATTTACCTGTATTGAATCAAGGGCAAACTTGTCAGGACTGTCATATGCCCAATTCTGACAGTGTTGATGCCAGAGCGTGTGTGTTTGATATGGGAGGTTTTCGAACCAATGATTTGAAAACGCATCAGTTTGCTGGTGGAAACACATGGATACCTCAGGTAATTAAGGCCATTTATGGAGACGATTTGGAATTAAATGACTCCTATTTTAAAGAAGCGCTTGATTTAACCACTGGCTATGCGTTCGATATGCTACAAAATAAAAGTGCACTGATTGAACCGCAAGTGGTTTCTGTGTCGAATGACTGGATGAATGTGGATGTTAAGGTCACTAATTTAACGGGTCATAAATTACCGACTGGTTATCCTGAAGGACGCAGGATGTGGATTAATTTAAAGGTAAGGAATGGCATTAATGAGGTGATTTGGGAAAGTGGTGCTTATGATGTTGCTACTGGTGAATTAACTGAAGATACACAAATTAAAATATATGAGTCGCTTCAAGGTCAGTGGAATGAGTTAGCAAATGGTGGTTTGGGTGCTTGCGAAATTAACAATGCAATGGGCAAGAAACAGTTTCATTTTGCATTAAATAATTGCATAGTTAAAGACAATCGCATACCGCCACTGGGTTTCCGTGGTGGCAGTAACATTGAGTTGCAACCTGTGGGCATTAATTTTCCCAATCATCCAGACAATGTGGCGTATTTAGTTAACTACGACATCACACAATATACAGTCCCGTTGACAAATGAAACTGGACCGTTTTCAATTGAAGCTACGTTAAAGTACCAAATTGCCAGTGATGAATACATTGAGTTTTTAGACCAAGAATCGATTGATAATGGTTTTGCAACAGAAAACCAAATGTGTGACAGGAGCTGGACTCAGGGACCTGCTGATATGACACGTGCTGGTTTTATGAAGCAATTATGGGAAACTTATGGACGCTCAGAACCTGTTGATATGGTGATGCAGTTCATTGACAACATATCTCCTTAGTCACTTGTTAATCGTAATAACATCAATTTAAAGAGGTGAGTAGTGGAAAAAGGTTTATTAGAAAAAACAGGCCATTCTTTAAATCACTGGATTTCGGTAGTGAAGCAAACCGGTATTGAAAAACACAAAGCCATTATCGACTTTCTTAAGTCCGAACATCACATGACTTATGGTTTTGCTAATTTTGTGGCACACAAAGCCAGAAAGTCTGATGCGGTTTCTCATGATGCTGAAGATTTAATCACTCAACAATATCAGGGTAAAGCGTATTTAAAGCCAATATACGAACAATTATTGGATAAAATTCTGGCTTTGGGTGATGACATTGTCCAAACGGCAAAAAAAGATTCTGTCAGTTTAATCAGAAAACACCAATTTGCTTTAATCAAACCAGCCACAAAAAAACGCATTGATTTGGGTTTGAAGTTAAAAGGAAAGGCAGCTTGTGGGCGTTTGGAGGGCTCAGGTCCTTTTGGTGCCATGTGTACACACAGGGTGCAACTGACAGAAGTTGGTGATGTTGACGATGAAGTGTTGGCTTGGATAGAAGAAGCTTATCACCAATCAAAGTAAATTTCGTGATTTTGATTTGAAGTGATTGGTGGACACGACTGGGATTGAACCAGTGACCCCCTCGATGTCAACGAGGTGCTCTCCCGCTGAGCTACGCGTCCACGTATGGATTTATTGAACAGACAAAAGCTCTGAAAAGAGCCTTGTCTGACAAAGTGCGCGTATTCTATCAAAAGAATGAGGTCAATGGCAACATTAAGATTCTAAATACAGGGTTTCTTTTTGGCGAATAATTTCAATTTCGAAGGCTTCATCTGATTTAAAGCTGGTCATGAGTTTAATCACTTCTTTAGGTGATTTAACTGCAGTGCCGTTGATGGCTATGATCACATCACCATCTTGTAATCCAAGCCGGTTGTTATTATCAACTTCAAGCACCAAAACGCCCTCTGAAGTACCGAAATAACTACCCAATGTTTCTGTTATGGTGGAAAAATGATGGTTGTTACCTAACCACCGATTCATTTTGCTGCCTGCAAAGAAATAGGCATCCGCGTCACCTGTGGTTACTACATGAATGTTGGGATTATCCATGCCTTTAAGCATCTTTTCTAAATATTCAACATCAACATGTAGACCTTTAAACATGCCATCTAAATCACCTGTTTTGAATTTAAAATCTTTATCAGATGATGAAAACCATGTTTTGTCAGCATCCAACTCCATGATGATGTCGGGAGAGTCAATGACTTGGGCTGTTACATCTAAAGTGAGGTGTTTTTTGTCTCGTAACACCACCACTTTACTGACATCACCTGCTTGGTGATCCATGGCAATAAACTCGGTTAAACCTAGGCCATTTCTCTCTGTGCTTTGGTCGTCAATGCTCAGAACCACATCACCTTTTTTTAAGCCAGCTTTTTCCGCACCACTGCCTGGTACCACGGACAATACTTCCCAGCCATTGTCTTTGACATTGGCCATAAATCCCATGCGTGGTTTGTCGTTATCGAAGTGAAATGTGTTTTTATCTAGCTTAATTATTTTTTTATGAAGTGTGTCATCATCAATTGGTAAGTCATTTTCGCTCATTAACTCGTTCATGATGGCATTTATGTCAGACTTGTTGTTTACATCAAGCCATTGTTCAATGACTTCGACTTCACCATTGTCGTCTTTTTTAATAATGACTTTGGCTTTACCGTCTAACAGATCTACATTTACATTTTCAATTTTAGATGTCCAAACATGGTCATTTTCTCCTTGTTTTACCAGTTTAATGACTTCTTTTTGTTGTTCTTTGGTCGAGTGTTCTATGCCATTTTCTGTCAGAATGTTATCTACCATTGCATCAACATCTGTTTCCGAATCAACCGCAAACGTTTGTTCAATGGTTTGAGATTCGCCGTTAATTTCTGAGTTGATGACAACTTTAGCTTCACCATTTTCAATATAGATTTTAACGTTGAGGTTTTCATTGTCTGTTGCTGCTGTTACGGCAGGGCTTAAAAGGAATAAGCTGCTTAATAGGGCCATTCTTAATTTCATAATATTACCTTTCATTCGATTAAATTATTTGAGTAGAAGCTTGGGGCTTGTACTGTATATGTAGAGCCGCCAAGGCATCGAGAAGTTCGAGTTTGGCATGCAGCAACTCGATTTTTTGGTCGGTGTCATCAGTTTGCGCGATGTTCTGATTCAGTTGGTCCAACCAGTTTTCCATAGAAATCATTTTTTCCATGACTTGCGATCCTGGTTCAGAGTGGTTTACCACCTCGTTGCGAACCAATTGCTCAATCATGGTAATTTTGTTAGTTAGCAGTTGTAAGTTTTCCAGCTGTTTGTTATCTGTTTTAGTTATGTTCCACAGCGTTAAGCACACTATAATTGCAACAGCAATGGCTGGCAGTCGAACCCCCTTTGAACGTTTTTTATGGTGAATTTTGTCCATAATGTGATCAAAAGCATCATCCGGTGGTGATTCTTGTGTGAGACTGTTTAACCAAGTGTTGATGTGTTTGTCATAAGCGTTGTTCATTTTTACTCTCTTCGTTTTGAAGCCATTTTTGTAAGATTTGTTTACTGCGCGCCAATTGTGATTTTGAAAAACTGACAGACATTTGGTAGATGTCGGCTATTTCTTGGTGTGTTAATCCCTCAACTTCATACAGCCACAAGACAGAACGTGATATGGGAGGTAATTGTCCCAGCATTAAATTGGCGTCGTGTTGTTTGTCGTAGTTAACATGATCGCTACTTGTAACTGGTGGTAGCTCAACAGTCAGTAATTTATGATTTTTTTTAATTAAGTCTAAACATTGGTTGATAACGATTCTACGTAACCAAAAACCAAAAGCCACTTGCTGATTCCACTGTTTCAATTTTTCAAAGGCAGTGATGAAACTGTTCTGCATCACATCCAGAGCATCATCGCGGTTTTGTAACATGCGGTAAGCCAGATTGTATACAACTGTTGAAAAACCATCATAGACATATCGGCAAGCTTGTTGTCTGCCTTTTATGACCTGTTGTCTGGTTATTTCGTCTATGGTTTGGTTAAAGTGACTCAAAACTCAATTATTGTCGTTGGTATTACTTATTAGACTGAGTTTAGACTTGGATGGTCGCAGTGTTATAGAAATTCTTTGATTTTTTTGATAAAAAGTTTACTGTCAAAATCTTTGGCGCGTTGCTCACAGGCTGTTTTCATGCTAAAGGCTTTATTTTTGCTTAGTTTATTTACTTGTTTAATCAGCTGATGTTCAATGTGACTTGAAGCAACTGCAAAGCCTGTTTCTCCTTCAATCATGGTTTCTAACAAGCCGCCATGATCAGAGCAGATGACCGGTTTTCCAGCCGACATTGATTCAACTGGAGTCATGCCAAAGTCTTCATCCAAGGGGATGTATATGGTGGCCAAACAACCACCAAGCAATTGTAATAATTCTGACTCTTCAAGCCAGCCAGTAAACGAGATGTTTGGGCAGTGAGCTGCCAGTTGCTTTAAATGGGCCGTTTCGCTTCCGCCTGAAGCAATGATTAGTTTTTTTTCTGGCATGCGTTTAAAGGCGTGAATGATTTTATCTATTCGCTTGAGTTTGTCATGCCTAGCCAGTGATAAATAGTAATTGCCTTGGTCAATCCATTTAAAATGTTTTGTGTCGCAAGGTGGGTGAACCACAGATGACTGTAGTCCTAAGTTTTGTTTGATTCGTGTTTCAACATAATGAGAGTTACATAAAATTACATCCATTTTTTTAACAGCTGTTTCATATTGTGGTTTGAACCATTTAATTAATGCATGAAATGCGATGCGTTTAAGTGGATTAAGTTCAGCTGCATAATGGTCTTTTTTGTCATACACAAATCTGGGGGGAGTGTGACAGTAAAATATATTCTTGGCCAGATTGTTGTGGTGGACTGCCAAGGGGCTGGCAACACCACTGTAGATGATTTGCTTATATTTTGAATGGTTGTTTTTGAAGCTCTTAAATGCACGCGCCAAATACCATGTTTTAATGCCATGAATTGAACTGAGTGCGTTCAAATTATTTATTTGAAAATTTGAGGATGTAACATCAAACGTGTGTTTCCCCACATGCGCTGTCACTAAGTCGGCAGGTAAACCTTCACACAAGGTCAAAATTAACCTCTCACCTCCGCCTTTGATTTGGAACATGTCATGAATGATTTGTGTTTGGTTTGGCATGTTTGGTATATAAAAAAGTCAAAAAATTACACCACAAAAGGGTGAGCATGGTTTATAACGTGTGCTCTATTTTAATTCAATAATGTGGTTGATGAAGACACTAATTGTGATTCCAGCTTTTAACGAGTCAAAAAATCTACAAGAACTGTTACCCCAGTTAGAATCTATTGTTGGTTGTGATGTGTTAGTGGTGGATGACATGAGTCAAGATGACACAGCTCAAATTGTTCGTGCTCACCAAGTGAAGTGTTTGTCTTTAAGTAATCAGTTGGGTGCTTGGGGCGCCACTCAGACAGGAATTAGGTATGCATTGAAGAATAATTATACGCAAGTCATCACCATGGATGCAGATGGTCAGCATTTACCTGAAGAAGTGAGCACGCTATTAAAAACCTATGAAAACAGTCCCTCTGATGTGGTCATCGGCACTTACCCTGCCAGACTCAGTAAGCTAAAAAAAATGGCTTGGGGGTTCTTTAAGATGCTAACCCACATAAAAATTGAAGATTTAACTTCAGGCTTTCGGCTTTATAACAAGTCGGCATTAAAGGTATTGTCATCTCGGCAAGCCAGTTTGTTAGACTATCAAGATGTTGGTGTGTTGTTACTACTTCTTAAATCCGGTTTAACTATTGTTGAAGTTCCTGTTAAAATGGATTTTCGACACGATGGTAAATCTCGTGTTTTTAGTTCTTGGTTGGTGGTTTTTAAGTACATGATTCAAACCACAACCCTTTGTATTGCTAATATTGGAGCCAAGCAAACAAAATGACCAACATCACAATACTCATAATTGGCACATTGTTGTCAATCAGCATTTTATATTTAGTCAGGAAAGGCAAGATGCACGGGCCCTATGCGGTTTGGTGGTTGCTGGTGGCATTGTGTGCGATTGTGTTGGCAATATTCCCTCAATTAGTAGATTGGGTGGCACTCAAGCTGGGAGTCACATATCCACCAACTTTGATTCTGGTGCTGGCCATAAGCATGATTTTGGTACGGATGTTAACCATGGATATGGCTTTAACACGCAAAGAAAGCAAAATCAGAAGACTCACACAAAAAGTTGCCATGCTTGAAGACGTCATGAACAAAGGTAAATGACTGTTAATCCATGCATGTTCTTCATATAGGAAAGTTTTATCCCCCCTTTCATGGTGGTATGGAGTCATGGCTGTTTGACTTGGCCAATGAGCAAGTCAAACAAGGAATGAAAGTGACTGTGTTGGTACATAATCACAATTGGGGAATGCTTAAATCACCGACCATAAGTAATCTAGAAAATGACATCAAGCTGATCAGACAACAAACATGGCGCCCCGTGTTTCATACCCCATTGATGCGGGGGATAAATAAACAAATTAATCAAATCATAGCAACTGATCCCCCAAATTTGATTCATCTTCATTGGCCGAATCCCAGTTTGTTTTATTTGCTTTTGAACAGTCGAGCCAAACGCATTCCTTGGGTTGTTAGTTGGCATGCCGACATGGTCACAGAAAACAGTTCATGGTTAATGAGGTTGATTTATCGCATAATCAGGCCTTTAGAGACTCGGGTTTTAAAACAATGCAAAAGTATTGTGGTGAGTTCTCAGGCTTATTTAAATCATTCCAAACCGTTATTAGCTAATGCCCATAAAGTTTCTGTTATTCCTTTGGGAATTTCAGTTCATCAATTGAAGCAATTTCAACCAGATGAAGATTTTATTAACACATCTTGGCAAACCAACCAATTCAGGCTTTTTAATCTAGGTCGGTTGACATATTATAAAAACCAACAGATGTTGATTCATGCCATGAAATCATTGGCAGATTGTCAGCTCATCATTGCAGGTGATGGTAAGCTTGCAGCCCCGTTGGCAAAACTTACAGCAAGTTTAAGGGTTTCAAATGAGGTTAAGCTCATAGGTAAACAAAGTTGGCAGCACATTCACAGCTTGTTTGCTTCTTGTGATGTGTTTTGTTTGGCCTCTCATGACCGTGCTGAATCATTTGGTGTGGTTTTACTGGAAGCCATGTACCACAATAAAATTATTTTAGTGGCTGATACCCCAGGTTCAGGTATGCAATGGTTGGCAAAAAATTACAACAAAGGATTTGTTTTCATTGCCAATAATGAATCAGATTATGTCGACAAAATTCGCTACATACAAAATAATTATGTAAGTATCATGCAACGCCCTTATCAATTTAATTACAACATCAATCAAATTGCAAAATTAATCAGTGAACATTACGATAAAAACATCAATAACACAGGAGTAAAAAATGAAATTAATGCTTAAAATAATGACATTAAATCTGTTGGTTTTTACATTGTTGGCTTGTCAAAATAATAATGACAATGCCACAGAAGCAGAAGTTGTGAAAAGCAAAGACGATCAAATGGCATACCAAACTGATCCTGTCAAAGTGACACCCAAAAAAGACTATCAAGCGTTATTGGGTAAATATGCACCTTTTCGTTTAAGTTCAGATTTGTCTCATTTATCTGACAACCAAAAGAAGATGGTTCCACTGCTAATAGATGCAGCTAAAATAATGGATGATTTGTTCTGGTTGCAAAGTTATGGTGCAAAGGATGAATTTTTGGCGGGGATTGATAACCAAAAACTAAGAAAATTTGCTGTCATTAACTATGGTCCATGGGATCGGTTAGATGGTGACAAGCCATTCTTGGAAGGTTATGGTGAAAAATACAAAGGAGCTAATTTCTACCCGCTTGATTTAGATAAGGCGGCTTTTGAGTCATCAGCAACTGAAGCCATGAAAAGTTTGTATACACGTGTTGTTAAAGATGAACAAGGCCAACTGTCAGCCATTCCATTTCATCAAGCTTATGCCCCTCAGTTACAACGGGCATCAGACCTGTTGCTCAAGGCCGCCAATTTAGCAGAAGATGATGGTTTTAAAAAATACCTTGAGTTACGCGCCAAAGCATTGCTCGATGATGAGTATAAAGCATCAGATTTGGCATGGATGGATATGAAGAGCAATAAGATTGATGTGGTGATAGGTCCTATTGAAACATATGAAGACCAACTTTTTGGTTACAAGGCAGCTTATGAAGCCTATGTGTTAATTAAAGACTTGGTTTGGAGTGAAAAATTGGCCAAATACGCCGCATTTTTACCGCAGTTACAAGCCGAGCTACCAGTTGATGCAGCCTATAAAACAGAAACGCCAGGTACGGATTCTGATTTGAATGCTTATGATGCCATTTATTATGCAGGTCATTCAAATGCCGGTAGTAAAACAATTGCCATTAATTTACCAAACGATGAAACAGTTCAACTTGAGAAAGGTACACGCAGATTACAATTAAAAAATGTTATGCGTGCAAAATTTGAAAAAATATTGTTACCTATTGCTGATGAGTTGGTTGCTCCTGAACAACGAAAACACATCACCTTTAATGCTTTTTTTGCCAATACCATGTTTCATGAAGTGGCACATGGTTTGGGGGTTAAAAATACCATCAATAATAAAGGCATGGTCAGGACTGCATTGAAAGAGTTGGCTTCACCAATGGAAGAAGGTAAAGCGGATATATTAGGCTTGTATATGGTTGAAAAATTACACCGTTTGGGTGAGTTGGAAGAGGGTGAAATGATGGATTATTACACCACATTTATGGCGGGTATATTTCGCTCAATACGTTTTGGTTCCAGTTCAGCGCATGGTGTTGCCAACTTGTTGAGGTTTAACTACTTCTCAGAAAATGGTGCTTTCAGTTTTGATGAGCAAACAGGACACTACGCTGTGGATGCAGAAAAAATGTCAGCAGCAATTGCATCATTGTCTGAGAAGATACTGACATTACAAGGCAATGGTGATTATGAAGGCGTTGCATCGTGGTTTGCCAATAAAGGTGTAATCAATAAAGAATTGAAGGCTGCATTAGATCGTATCAATCAAGCCGGAATTCCAGTTGATGTTGATTTTGAACAAGGTGTTAAATACCTTGCTCTGGAGCAAGCTGAGTAAATTGATTCATAAAATGAATGGGTAAAAGAGCAAGGAAGTTATTTCAATGCGGACAAGGATGTTCGACCCATTCAATTGATGTGATTATCATTTTGAGTGATGCCCATCTGAGTAATCATTTTAAACAACAAAAACAAGTAACAAGGGGTGAGTTGTAAAACAACCCTATTTAGTGCAGTCATGTCTTGAGCCCACTTGCTGGCTTCTGTAAAGTAAAACAAGAATAAAAAGCATAACAGTGCCAAGAAAATAAATACATGAGTCAGTTGGCTGGCTTTGCTGTGTGGTTCTCTAATAAATGAAATCAATAAGAAAGGCAGTCCAAGCCAAACCAGTGACCAATTGTTTTGCCAAAAGAATCCAGTCATTAACTCATTGCTAATGTTTACAAATTGAACAGGTGTATCAATTAAATTAAACAGTGTAATTCGTTGTTGGTTGATGGTGAGGTTGCCCAATGGTGTTGATATGTCTATACCGCCCAAGATAATCAAAAGTAAAACAAAACAGATCGCAGCAATAAAAATGAGGTTTTTGTGACGGTGGTTAAAGGCAGTAACAATTAGGTGAGAGATGATAAATAGCAATAACCACACCCAACCTTCTAACTTAGTCATCGGCAACATCGATAAATAACAAACTAAGGTCAGGCCTAAGCCAAGGTTTTGTTCGTCGTTGTAATCCATAAGGGTTAGCATGATTAATAATACATACATGGCCACCCATATGTCGGCATAACCATGAATCATCAAATGATTACTGATTAAAGGTGTGGTGTATATGATGACAATAAAAAACAGCTGTAAGTAGAAAGGTGCCCCAATTTTTGCCAAGCGGCTGATTAACAACAAAGTTATCATTGCAAAGGCAAATAAATAGGTTATGTGAACAACGCCATTACTGTTTGAGGTAAAAATTTTAGGTAGGAAATAAATCAAAGACAAGGCGTCGGGATAGTGGGCAGATAGGTTAAACAATGAATCAGGTGTTTGTATCCAGTTTGTCCATTGGTTGATGTCAATGGATAAACCATGATAAAGCCATTGTTCAGCTTTACTTTCCCAGACTACCCATGAATCCCAAGCTATGTTTGGTAACAGAGAACCATTCCAGTAAATAAAGAGGGATGCTAAAATAACAGCGGTATTTAATACCAAGCTTTTAGCCTTTAACTGCACTGAACTACCTTCAAAGCCTTTATTGATGGCGTGTTTTAGCGCCAAAATCAAACATAATGATGTGTATCCGATTGTAGTAAATAACAATTGTTTGTTTGATAATTCAATATACTGCAACAGGTTGAATAGCACCACATGGATAAAGACGCCTTGGAAAAAGGCATGAGCAAAAAAATCTGTTTTTCTTGCTATTATTAGTTGTTTATGGGTTATTAGGTTGTAAGCGACTCTGACGCCATAACCCAAAATGATAAAATAAAGGCAATAAACTATTCCAGACAAGATAATCATTTGATCACCATGATGCAAAAATCATGATCAAGGTGGATTAAATCTAATTCCAACTCAGATTTAGCAACATTTTCTTTGCTGCTGTTATTGGTTTTTTTACAGTGTCTCATTTGTTTTTCAATGAAAATGAGGATTAAGTCTTTACTTGACTTGGATTTAAGCAACTTGTTAAGTGAGATGTGTATGGCTACATTATAATCAAGTAAATGGTGAAATAACCTCAAGTTAGAAAAGTTATTCAGGCCAATGATAACCAATCTATTGAGAGGGTTTGACAGTTGAGAGTCATTGTTGATGACTGTTTTGATGTCTTCGGCAATGTCAAATAAGTTTTGGTCCAACAGATTAATGTGTGTGTTTTGAGAGTCGTATATCGATTTCAGGTGTTGATGTTGTTTGTAGTGGTTTATGCTGAAGGGGATGAGGGTGAATAACCATGCCAAAACCAATGTAATTATCAAGTGCTTATTGTTAGGCTTAAAAACAATGAACAAAGCAACAGAAAACAATACCCATATTGAAATCCTTAATATCATGCTACTGAAATGAGGGTTGTCATTGTTGGTATAGCCATTGATTGAATGTATTTTAACTGGGTTAAAGTTGAGCCATTGACTGGTGTTTTGGCTGAAGGTATTTTGATTGGATTGGGTATCAAAATATATGGATTGAAAACTCACGTCATTTTGCAGTGAATATTTATTTCCCAGCTCGGTGTTTGTTTTAAAAAGTAAATACAAATCGGAAATTTGTTTGGAGTCATTGGTTGTAAAATCTAATTGGTTAATTGAAGTTGATGTGTTATTGAGTGGGATTTGATGTGCTTGGTTTCCTACCTTCCAGTTTAAACTAAGTTCAGTGTTTAAGCTGTTGCTTAAGCCTTGGATGACTAAAGTGTCAAAATCAGCTAAATTATTTTTTATAGATTCTGTTTTGATTGCAAGTTTTAGTTGGCCTTTGACATTGGCATGATATTTACCATTGACATAATAAAGAAATCTTGGTTCAACATCAAAAATTGAAGTTAAATACACTGGAGCATATTCATGAGGTGTGACTTTTGTGTTTGGGGTATATAAACTAACAGCCAACCCCAGTAAAGACAGTAGCCAATATGACACTAACTTCCATTCCATTGTGAAATAAACCCCTCTTATTTTGTACTTATACTGCGATGTATTGTAATCGATTTTTTTAGTTAAAAAAACTTTCGGTGTCGCTTAGTTATCTGTTTGTGCGGTACTGCTCAATATTAAAAATTGACAAAGTATCGTTTATTTATATAAATAAATCTGTGATATGCTTCCTTATTTACAAAACTGAGATTGAAACTCAGATATTACTAACGCTACAATCATAGGATTAACAGGCACAGCCAGATGCACTTATTAATTGAAAACACAAAAAAATCTTACCCATTTCCTGAAAATAATGTTTTGGTAGTGGGTAATGATTCTGAATGTGATGTGCAGATCAATCATCCCAAAGTGTGGGGGCGTCATTTTTCTGTGACATCAAATGCTTATGGTTGTGTGCTTGATGTTTATGATCATCATGTGTTGGTTAACGATACCGAGGTGGCTGAAAAATGCTTCTTGGATAAAGGTGATGTCATTGTTGTTGATGAGCTTTCTTTCAGGTTGCTTGATGATGCTTATATCCCTAAAGATTCTGGCTTGAATCACACCAATGTAAAGCTTAATAAGAATAAAAACACGTCATCTGTATATGGTATAAGAAGTTTTGCTACTAACAGTGTAGGTCAATTCATCATTGATGATTTTCATCATAAAGATGGCTGGCACGTGTTTCGAGAAGATAACGAATTACACTATATCGACAGTAAGCACAGGGCATTGTTGAATGGTTTACAAATTGCACAAGCAAACTTAAGTAACGGTGATGTGATATCAAACGGTATTTATAAATACAAAGTAGAGTTGCCTGGTACTTCTGGCTTTTCAAAGTTCAGTCCCTCGCACCCAAGAAATGTGGTGTTAAGCGAATCGTTTAAAACAACTGAAACCAAACCACCACAGCCCACTGCAGAAAAAGCCATGGCGTATTTTAAGAGTAACTTATGGTGGCTTACTCTGTTGGTGGGATTAGTCATGCTGCTGTTAATAGTTATCAGTAACAGTCATTCATAAAATAATTGTTTAATCTGATCTGAATATATTGAGAAGGATTGGTTCTTAAGTTACAATATTGAGAGGTGTTGGTTGAGTAATTTCATACCGCAAAAACACCTGAAACAATTGAAGGTCTAAATCTCTTTAAATATAGGTTGACCGACAAAGCTTATTTAAGTAAAATCCCCGCTCTTTTTAAGAACAACCGAATTGGAGTAGTTTCATGCACGCAGTTGTAGCTACAGGTGGCAAGCAGTACAGAATCAAAGAAGGCGATATCATTAAAGTTGAATCGTTAAAAGTTGAAGCTGGTGACAAAATTGAATTAGACCAAGTTTTAATGCTTTCAGATGGTGAAAACATTGAAATTGGCAAACCATTATTAGCAGGAAAAACAGTTTCTGCTGAAGTCTTATCGAATGGCCGCCATAAAAAAGTAAGAATCATTAAATTCAAAAGACGTAAGCACCACATGAAACAAATGGGTCATCGTCAGAATTTTACTGAATTGAAAATAACAAAAATAGGATAAGAGGTAAAACGTCATGGCTCATAAGAAAGCAGCAGGTAGTACTAATAACGGTCGCGATTCAAATCCTAAATACCTTGGTGTTAAAATGTATGGTGGCCAAGCCGCCATTGCAGGTAACATCTTGGTACGTCAACGCGGTACAAAATTTCACGCTGGTGATAACGTTGGTATGGGTAAAGATCATACTTTGTTCGCGTTAAAAGACGGTGTGGTTAAATTTGTCAAGAAAGGCAAAAAATACCGTCAGTTCGTTACCATCGAAACTCAAAACTAAATAACAGTCCTGTTTATTTTGAAAAAGCTCACTATTAAGTGGGCTTTTTTTGTATACATCAATTATAGTCAAAACCATGAAATTTGTAGATGAAGTAAGGATATCAGTTAAAGCGGGTAATGGCGGTAGTGGTTCAGCCAGTTTTCGACGTGAAAAATATGTGGCCTTTGGTGGGCCTGATGGTGGCGATGGCGGTCATGGTGGTAACATCATACTTGAAGGTGACCAAGGCTTAAATACATTGGTTGACTTCAGGCACAAAAAACGTTTTGATGCGCAAAATGGTGAATCAGGTAAAGGTCGTCAAATGTATGGGAAAGGTGGTAATGACCTGGTTATCAAAGTGCCAACAGGTACTGAGGTATATGACTTAGAGACGGATCAAAAGCTGGGTGATATCACTTCTCATGGACAACAACTGGTCATCGCATCTGGTGGTAAAGGTGGTCTGGGTAATATGCATTTCAAAAGTTCGGTAAATCGAGCTCCCAAACAGTTTACGTCAGGAGAACAAGGACAATTAAGAGAAATTAAATTAGAACTTAAGGTATTGGCTGATGTGGGTTTGTTGGGCTTTCCTAATGCAGGAAAATCCACATTTGTAAATGCTGTTTCAAAAGCCAGACCAAAAATTGCTGACTACCCTTTTACCACACTATATCCTGCATTAGGTGTGGTACCTGTTGATGCTGATACCAGTTTTGTGGTTGCGGATATACCAGGTATTATTGAAGGTGCTGCAGAAGGCGCGGGTTTGGGTATACAGTTTCTAAAGCATTTGCAAAGGACAGGCTTGCTTTTGCATATGATAGAACTGCCAGCTTATGAGGGCATGTCTGACCCTGTTGATCAATACCATCAGTTGTCAGAAGAGTTGGTAAAGTTCTCTGAACAATTAAAGGAAAAGCAACGTTGGTTAGTTTTTACCAAGGCTGATGTAACCACAGATGAACAGGCCAACGAGTTGGCGGCCAATTATGCGAAAGAAATTGGTTGGAAAGACAAGTATTATTTAATCTCTTCTATCAATAAGTCAGGTATTGACCATTTAATTAAAGACATTGCTGCTTATTTGTTTACTGAAGAAGATGAATGGCTTTGATGGCAGTTGTTTTTAAATTGTTCTGCTTCTGAAAATAACCATTGTCGAATCATTTGTAGTTTCTGGTCACTCTCTGTATTGCTTGGATAAACTAAATAATACGACATGTTTCCTTTGAGCCTGATATCAAAGGGAGCAACCAACAGGCCCCTGTTGATGTCGTCTTGTACCAAAGGTGTTCGTCCCAAGGCAAATCCTTGGTGGTTTTCGACGGCATCCAACATGGTGACCATGTGACTGAACCGTGTTCCTCTTAATTTGCTATTGGCTTGGATGCCAGCTGCATCAAACCAATCGTGCCAGTCTTCAGTGGTGAAGTCTTCATGGCATAAATTGGCTTCTAGGAGTTTGTTGGCTGTTAGGGTGCCGTTATACGAATCATACAATTGTTTAGAACAGACTGGGAAAACTTCTTCTTCAAGTAGTAGCTCACATGTTAAGCCTGGGTAATTGGCTTCAGAGGAATAACGAATGGCAATGTCGCAGTCATCCCTTTTAAAGTCGGTTAATGATTCAAAAGCTGAGATTCTTACATCTAAAGCGGTGTGTTGTTGTTGAAAACGCCAAATTCTTTTGGATAGCCATTTGGTTGCAAAAGAAGGCAGTACCGAAATATTTAAGGTTCCAGAGGCGTCTTTGTTTTTTAATTGGCGGGTGGCTTTTTCAATACCTTCAAGGGCATTGCGAACGGAAATAAGATACAGTCGTCCTTCAAATGTTAGTTTTAAGCTTCTATTGAATCGTTGAAATAATTTTACGCCTGTCATGATTTCTAGGTTTTTAATTTGATGGCTGATGGCGGCCTGAGTCACGTGTAACTCAGCTGCTGCCAAAGTAAAGCTTAAATGTCTGGCAGATGCTTCAAAAGCCTTGATGGCTCTTAGCGGTGGGATGTTTTTGTATTTATTGGTCATGGTGTTGTTTCGTTTTCGCATTAGTATAATTTATCCGAAGGACAAAAACAATTAGCTTGTGTAGAGAAGATATATCGTTAAAATTGCACACCAAGGATTACATCAAAAGGTGTTGGTAAGTATCTTTTGAATTTGAAAAATAATTTGAACTATTAGAACATTTATTAATCAAATGGTTTAAGTATGAACAGATGTGTTCACATAATATTCATTTTAGATGAGTAAAATGTAATACATAAATTTTCATTGTTCCCCGAAATCGTAAGATTTCATGTATGTGTTTAATCACATGCACTAACAGCTGAGGTTTTCCTCCCTCTTCCTCAGCGTTATACTTAAGGCGTCATTATTTGGCGCCTTTTTTTTATCAAAAATTAGTTGATTTTTATTCTCATTAATTCTTTTTTATAGCATACTGGTATCAGCTTATGTTGATTGTCATGTGGTACGGCTATTGAAGTTGTATCGAAACTTACTTACCTTCATTATGAAAAGCATGCAAAATTTGAATAAATTGATTCTTTTGATTTTTACAGTGGTGGTATTTGTCAGCTACGATTTTCTCTATTTAGACAGATTTACTGAAATCAGGGTGTTTAACCTTGTGGCTGAAATGTTTTTCGTTACATTGGCTGCCATGTTGTTTTTTTCAATTAATGACTTGCAAGGTCGTTCGTTTTACAAATACCTCAATATTGGTTTCTTCCTGGCTTTTGTATCCATGCTGGTTGACAGTTTGGATCAATTGCATTATCACGGTGAACTGTATACTGCTATAGGTGAAAAGCTCACTTTGATTGTTGGTTTTATTTTGATTGTGGTGGGTGTTAAGGAATGGATCATTGAGTTTGGTAAATTGAACAAGCGCTTAGAACGTCAGGTGGTCACAGATGAATTAACTGGTTTATACAACAGAAGAGGTATGGTTCAACAGTTTGAGATGATGCAAGGTATTGCTGTGAAAAATGATTTGAGTTTATCTTTTGTGATTGCAGATTTAGATGATTTTAAAATTTACAACGATACAATGGGACATCTTGAGGGTGATGACTTTTTAAAAGAAGTAGGACGTTCGTTGTTGAAACTCATGAGTAAGAATAAAGTCATAGGTCGTTGGGGGGGAGAAGAATTTGCCATTTGTTTATTGGGCAGTGACCTTAAACATGCTGTTGACTTTGCAGAAAAGATAAGACAGGCTATATTGCAATTAAAATTACCGGAGCAGATGAAAAACAACCGAGTAACCATGAGTTTAGGTGTGGCTGAATTGACAGGCGGTGAGCGTGTTATGGATTCGGTTAAACGTGCTGACAGGGCGCTGTATAAAGCAAAAAAGAATGGAAAAAACCGTGTGCTTTCGGAGGTGTAAGTTATCCGAAATATTTTTACATTTAATGAATTGGGTTTGATTTATATCCCTTAGGTATTAGAATAACTGTTTTATTTAAGGCGTATTCAGTGACCAATTTTATAGAAATTACCGATGGCGTGTTGTCTCCTGAATTTTGTCAACATTGTATTGATAAATTCGAAAGTAGCCCTGTTAAACCACCTGGTATGACAGGTCATGGTGTGGATCTCATTAAGAAAAATAGTTCAGACATCAATATCAGCCAACAACAAGGATGGCAGGAAGAGATGAATGTCATACAAAACGCAGTCCTACAAGGAATGATTAAGTATGTCAGAAAGTATCCTTTTTTACTGGCTGGTGCGATTGCTTTACAGGTTCAAACAGAAAAAGGGGTGGAGCAAGTTTCATATGTGGATATACCGGGTTTGAGTGATGAGTCATTAGCCCGGTTAATTACCATTGTTTATCGCTTGGGAACCATAAATATACAAAAATACAAACAGAACGAAGGCGGTTACTTTTATTACCATTCAGAAATTTATCCTCATCCAAATGATCAAGCCAATGACGCGCTTCACAGAACGTTGTTGTGGATGTTCTATTTAAATGATGTTGAAGCAGGTGGAGAAACTGAGTTTTATTTTCAAAATGTTAAACTTAAACCTAAACAAGGCAGTATGGTGATAGCACCTGCTGGGTTTACACACACCCACAGAGGCAACATGCCGACCTCAAGAGACAAATATATTTTCACTTCTTGGTTGCTTTTTCAGCGTGCAGAGCAGCTTTATGGTAAAGCGCCGACTCAATGAATGAAATAATTGCTAAAAATCATTTGCAGTTTGGTGTCATATGGGTATAATTTCCAATCTTTTTAAACCAGCGGTAAATTATGAAAGTTTTATCATCTTTGAAATCAGCCAAGACTCGTTCTAGAGACTGCAAAGTGGTTCGCCGCCGTGGAAAAGTATTTGTGATTTGTAAATCAAATCCAAAATTGAAAGCACGTCAAAGATAAACCGCTTTAAAACTGAATGTTAAAATACCCTCTGTAGAGGGTATTTTTTTGCCTTTAAATTAGGGGTGTTATATACCTTATTAGCCAATGGTTGGCTGAGAGTCAGAGTTGGGGGTATGTAATCAAGCGATTAAAAACATGCACAATACTTGGCGACTTTCAGACATCAACACGTTAAATGTTCTGGCTGCTGCACTGTTGGTCATGACTTCAAGACCAATGTTGTTTTCGACCAAGGGTAACAACAAATCAGTGTCAGGATAAACAATACTTTCACCCGTTGCCAAAACAATAATTTCAGGATTGAAATCACACAATTTTTTAAATATATGCACGTCAAGTTCAGTCACAGATTTGATGTCAATATTTTCTATTGGTGCATCCCAAGGCACAATGATGCTGTGCTGGTACGATTGACCCGCAGTTTTGCACATGCCAGTGTCAGCTTGTATGATCAAATTGGGATGGTTGGTTCTGGTTTCTAATAAATCCATGTGTTTGCGTCCACTACTTGGGTAATTCGTATACGGGTTTTTTGGGATTGGCTCGGTAAAGTGTGAGCGTTTGACCAATCGATTGAATTTTATGTGCTGATGTTTCTTTGAGGATTCGATTGATGTATTGATTTCTGGTTTCGCGGTCTGTACGCAATTTAACTTTAATAAGTTCATGCTGATTTAAACAGATGTCGAGTTCAATCAAAATATTTTCTGTGATGCCCTTGTCTGCAATGGTCACGACGGGTTTGATGTCATGTGACATGCCGCGAAGAAATTTCTGGGCATTTTTGCTCAACTCTCGGTTGTTGGATTTTTTTACAGCTTTGCTAGACATTCAATGATACACTTTTAATTTAAAGGTGTATTTTATCAGTAATCAACGTAACGTGACACAGTATTATGGCCAGAAGTAAAAGTTCAAATCAGTGGTTAAAAGAGCATTTTGATGACCAGTTCGTTAAAAAATCACAAGAATCTGGTTACCGCGCCAGATCTGCTTATAAACTAGAAGAAATTGCTGAAAAATTTCAATTACTTGATAAAATCTCGGCTGTCGTTGATTTGGGTGCGGCTCCTGGCGGTTGGTGTCAGGTTATTCAAGCGAAGTCACCCCATACAAAGTTTATTATTGGTTTGGATTTATTGCCAATTGAACCCATACAGGGTGTTCATTTTATTGAGGGAGACTTTACGTCAGATGCCGTCTATGAAGATTTATTAAAATTGCTTGGTGACCGTAAAATAGACCTTGTATTATCTGATATGGCCCCCAATTTAAGTGGAGTAAATGCCATGGATCAGCCGCGTTGTATGTTACTGGCTGAAATGGCACTGGAATTTTGTCAACAAGCATTGCAACCAGGTGGTGCTCATGTTGTCAAATTGTTTCAAGGTGAAGGTTTTGATCAACACATTCAAAACATTCGCCACTTGTTTAACAAAGTAGTGATTTATAAACCCAAGTCATCGCGCCCACGATCGAGAGAAGTTTTTGCGGTGGCCACTGGATTCAAATAAAACAGAGGCTTATTTTGAATAATATTGCAAAAAATATCTTATTATGGGTTGTGGTTTTGATGGTGCTGATGAGCGTCTTCGGAAGCATGGTTCAAGCACCGCAAAAACAAGGAGAAATTGTCTATTCTGATTTCATCCACATGGTCCATAATGGACAAATTAATGAAGTACTGATTGATCCTGAAACTACAGTGCATCGTAAAATTGTTGCGACCACAAATAATGGTGAAAAGCTGACTGTTCAAGCTGGAGATGACCCACATTTAGAAGATGATTTGATATTGAATGATGTGAAATATGGCGTTAAAGCACCACAACAGGATGGTTGGGGTTGGCGTATATTTGAAACTGTATTTCCCATTCTGATATTTATTGGTTTGTGGTTTTTAATCATGCGTCAAATGCAAGGCGGTGGTGGCAAAGGTGGCGCCATGAGTTTTGGACGCTCTAAAGCCAAGTTGATGACAGAAGACCAAAATAAAGTCACCTTTGCTGATATGGCCGGTGCTGAAGAAGCTAAGGAAGAAGTGACAGAAGTGGTTGATTTTTTAAGAGACCCCAGTAAATTCCAAAAACTAGGTGGTCATATTCCACGTGGTATTTTAATGGTTGGTTCACCGGGTACGGGTAAGACTTTATTAGCCAGAGCAATTGCAGGTGAGGCCAAAGTGCCATTTTTTACTATTTCAGGTTCCGACTTTGTTGAAATGTTTGTTGGTGTTGGTGCATCTCGTGTACGTGACATGTTTGAACAAGCCAAAAAAAATGCGCCTTGCATTATATTTATTGATGAAATTGATGCTGTTGGTAGACAACGTGGAGCAGGCTTAGGTGGTGGACATGATGAACGTGAACAAACCTTGAATCAGCTGTTGGTTGAAATGGATGGTTTCGAAGGTAATGAAGGCGTGATTGTCATTGCAGCAACCAATAGACCTGATGTACTGGATCCGGCGTTGTTAAGACCTGGTCGATTTGATCGACAAGTGGTGGTACCGTTACCTGATATTTTAGGGCGAGAAGCCATACTTAAAGTCCACATGAAAAAAGTGCCTTTGGGTGATGATGTGGTACCTTCTTTGATAGCAAGAGGTACACCAGGATTTTCGGGTGCTGACTTGGCTAATTTGGTTAATGAAGCGGCGTTATTTGCAGCAAGGGAAGATAAAACTGAAATCAACATGGAAATGTTTGATAAAGCCAGAGATAAAATCATGATGGGTGCAGAACGTAAATCCATGGTGATGAAAGAAGAAGAAAAACTCAACACTGCATATCATGAGGCAGGTCATGCCATTGTTGGTTTGAAAGTGCCGGAACATGATCCTGTTTATAAAGTAACCATCATTCCTCGCGGACGTGCATTAGGTGTTACCATGTTTTTACCAGAGGAAGACAAGTACTCTTACAGTAAAACAGCTTTAGAAAGTCAAATTTCCAGCCTCTACGGTGGACGCATAGCTGAAGAAATTATTGGTGGTCCAGATGCCGTGACAACTGGTGCTTCAAATGACATAGAAAGGGCCACTGAAATTGCCAAAAATATGGTAACGAAATGGGGCTTATCTGAAATGGGACCCTTGTCATATTCTGAAGATGAAGGTGAGGTATTCCTAGGTAGGCAGGTGACACAACATAAAAACATGTCAGACACCACAGCTGAAAAAATTGACAAAGCCATTCGTGAGTTGATTGATAGAAATTACCAACGTGCTGAAAAAATATTGAATGACAACATTGATATATTGCACGGTATGGCTAAAGCATTGATGAAATATGAAACCATTGATGCTTCTCAAATAGCTGAAATCATGGCAGGTAAAGAACCATCACCTCCAGAAGGTTGGGACATTGATTTACCTGATGACAATAATGATGATCAGCCCAAGGGTAAAAAACAAAAAAGCAAAGACAAAGAATCTACCATTGGTGATACTGCTGAACAATCCTGATTAGTTACTAATGAATGATTTTCAAGTGATGGGGGTTTTAAATGTAACCCCCGACTCGTTTTCAGATGGTGGTCAATTTGACAACATTCAATCTGCTTTACAACAGGTTGATCTGATGGTTGAAGAACAGGTTGACTGGATTGATGTGGGTGGTGAATCTACTCGTCCGGGTGCAGATTTTGTTTCTGTTGATGAAGAAATTGAACGTGTTATTCCAGTTATTAAAGCCATTAAAGAGCGCTATCCTACACAAAAAATATCTATAGATACCAGTAAAGCTGAAGTCATGGAAGCAGCCATTATGGCTGGGGTCAGTTTAATTAATGATGTCAATGCCTTACAAGCAGAAGGCGCAATCGAAGTTGCTGTCAAGCATGATGTTGATGTTTGTTTGATGCATAAACAAGGTAGCCCACAAACCATGCAAAATAATCCTGAATATGAGGATGTGGTACAACAAGTGCTCGACTTCTTTGATCAGCGAGTTGAAGCCTGCTTATCACATGGTATGTCTGCTGAACGCATCATCTTAGACCCGGGTATTGGTTTTGGAAAAAAACTGTCTCATAATTTAAAATTAATCAGTCACACAGCCACTTTCAAACAAATGGGCTTTCCAGTATTGTTAGGCGTTTCTCGAAAATCCATGTTTCAGGATTTATTAAACAGACCGATTGACCAACGATTAGCGGGTTCTTTGGCTGTGGTTCAATTTGCATATTTACAAGGTGCTGATATATTCAGGGTTCATGATGTGGCTGAAACCATTGATACACTCAAGACATGTCAGGCATTGATAGGAGCGGCCAATGAATAAAAAATATTTCGGAACTGACGGCATCAGAGGAAAAGTTGGTGGTGAATTAATGACTGCTGAATTTGCATTGCGATTGGGGTATGCAGCAGGTAAAGTCTTGGGGCATACCATGCCGAATAAAACCATTGTGATTGGTAAAGACACTCGGGTTTCTGGTTATATGCTTGAATCTGCATTGGAGGCAGGCTTGTCTTCTGCAGGTATCAATATCATTTTGTTTGGCCCGATGCCTACACCCGCTGTGGCTTGGTTGACCAAGACACTACATGCCAGTGCAGGTGTTGTTATCAGTGCGTCCCATAACCCATATTATGACAATGGTATTAAGTTTTTTAACCAAACAGGTCAAAAGCTTAATGATGAACAAGAATTAGTCATTGAAACATTGTTGGATCAGCCCATGCAAATGGTAGAGTCTGCGCAATTAGGTAAAGCCAAACGTCTAAATGATGTTGCTGGACGTTATATCGAATTTTGTAAAAGAGCAGCCAATAGACAACTATTGGCTGGTAAAAAAATTGTTTTGGATTGTGCCAATGGAGCCAGTTACCACATTGCACCTCAAGTTTTTTCTGAATTAGGTGCAGACATCACGGTTATTGGGAATAAACCAGATGGATTTAACATTAATTTAGACTGTGGTTCTACCGAAGTCTCTGTATTGAGTGAGAAAGTCATAGAAACCAAAGCGGACTTAGGAATCGCTTTAGATGGTGATGGTGACCGTGTGGTGATGGTTGATCATAGCGGTAATGAAGTGAATGGTGATCAGTTGATTTTCATGATTGCCAAACACCTTCATTCACAAGGTAAGCTGCAAGGTGGCGTGGTTGGAACTTTGATGTCAAACCAAGGCATGGTTACTGGCCTGAAACAATTGGGTATTCCCTTCGTCAGAGCAGATGTAGGTGATCGTTATGTTCATCAAGAGCTCAGTAAAAGAAACTGGATATTGGGGGGCGAATCCTCAGGTCATATACTCAATCTTGATCTTGCAGGTACAGGCGATGGTATTGTCAGTGCTTTAATGGTGCTGGAAGTTATCATGGAGACGGGTAAATCCCTGAAAGAGCTGGCAGCAGAAATGATGCTATACCCACAAGTGATGATTAATGTTCAACATAATGAACCCAAGCAATTGGCTGAAAACCCAAAATTGATTGATGCGGCTCAAGCAGTTGATGAACAGTTGGGTGATGAGGGTAGGGTACTCATCAGACCATCAGGAACAGAACCTAAATTAAGGGTTATGGTTGAAGCCAGAGATCCTTTGTTAGCAGAACGACATGCCACACAGTTGGCTCATTTATCAGGAGACTTATGAAACATATATTTTTTATTATGGTGCTGATGTTAGCTCATCAATCAGTACAAGCTTTTGAATTTCCAGAAACCACAAACACATGGCTACGTGAAGCGCCTCCGAATGCAAAAATGTTAGCGGCATATGCAACCATTAACAACCAAACAAATGAAAACCTCACATTAATAGGAGCTTATGCTCCAGACTTTGGGATGGCAGAAATTCATAAAACAGTAGAAATTGATGGCATGTTAAAGATGCGAGAACAAAAAGAACTGGCTTTACCATTGAATGCAAACATTACCATGCAGCCAGGTGGATTGCATATCATGTTGATGATGCCAAAGAAAAAATTTAAAGCAGGTGATGAAGCGCGGATTTGCTTGATTTACAAAGATGAATCAGGCAAAGAACAAGTTCACCATTTAGATTTTCCTGTCAAAAAACAATAAAGGGCTTACATGCAGAAAAAGGATTTTTCATTTCAACTTCCCGAAGAACTGATTGCACAAACACCTTTGACAGAACGCAGTCAAAGTCGTTTATTGAAGCTAGATAAGCATTCTGGGCAAACCACTGATTTAACTTTTAAAGGTATTTTAAATGAATTGGATGCAGGTGATTTGTTGGTGTTTAACAACACCAAAGTCATACCTGCTCGTTTGTTGGCGCAAAAAGTCAGTGGAGGAAAAATAGAAGTCTTTTTAGAAAGGGTGTTAAATGACTATCAGGCCAAAGCCCTGTTGAAGTCTAATAAGTCAGTTAAACTGGGAAGTTCTGTTGTTTTTGATGGTACTGAAAAGTTAAGGGTCACGGCTAAACAAGGTATGTTTTATTTGGTTGAGGCCATCAATGGTACTCGACTCAGTGACTTGATGATGCAACATGGACACATGCCATTACCTCCATATATAACACGTGATGCAGATCAGTTGGATGATGAGCGTTATCAAACAGTTTATGCCGATAGTGAACATGCTGGAGCAGTGGCAGCACCAACCGCTGGTTTGCATTTTGATGATGAATTATTACAGGCAATTAAGGACAAAGGCGTTCAGATGGCATTTGTGACATTGCATGTGGGTGCAGGTACTTTTCAACCAGTCAAAACAGAAGACATTCAATCGCATCAAATGCATAAGGAGTGGTTGTCCGTTGATCAAAATGTTTGTAATCAAGTGAAACTGGCTCAACAGCAAGGTCACCGTGTTATTGCTGTTGGTACAACAGCTGTACGTTGTTTAGAGACTGCAGCGATAAGTGGTGAAATAAAGCCTTTTGTGGGTGACACACAAATTTTTATTTATCCAGGCTATACATTTAAAATAATTGATGGTTTGATTACTAATTTTCACCTGCCCGAGTCTACCTTGGTGATGCTGGTTTCGGCTTTAGCTGGCAGAGAAAGTATCTTATCGGCATATCAGCATGCGATTGATAAAAATTACCGTTTTTTCAGCTACGGCGATGCCATGTTAATTGTATGAATGCAAGCTTGAATATTTGAATAAAGAATAGACAATCCTCCTAATTAAACACCACCAAACAAGTTTGTTGTTGCCAGTTGTATGATGAATAAAATGTCTTTCTAAAGCATAATTACTGGTTAATTGTTAATAGTGCGGTGGTGTTTCATCTTGAGGTTTGATGTCACCAATGTCACTTTGAACTTGTTTCATGTGTTTACTGAGGTTGTTGACTGTTAACAACAATTCATCTATTTTCTTTGTTTGTTGATAAACGGTTTTATTGAGGTCATCTACCGTATCTTCCAAGAAGGCAATGCGGGTTTCTATGTCAATGAATTTGGTATCGGTCATATGTGTTCTTACTATCAGTTTGCATGTCATAGTATAATACATTTGTAAGATGATTTAAGGACAGAAAATGACACATAAAAAGAGTGTATTTGCCGAGCTTATAGAAAGAAGAATTCCACAAATATTGGGCATGTACGTGGCAGCTGTTTGGTTAGCGGTTGAAATTGGTGATTGGATGAGTGAACGCTTTGATGTGCCAGCTCAAGTTTCCTCTTATGTGTTTGTTATCATGATTTCTTTTTTACCATTGGTGGCTTTATTGGCATGGGGTCATGGCAGACCTGGTAAAGATAAGTGGACACAAAAACAAATCATTTTTATTCCTTTTAACCTTATATTGGTATATTTTTCGGTAAATGCTTTTATAAAACCTGCGGTTCAAGCCACAGAAGTGTTGAGCATCGTTGATGAACAAACAGGTCAAATGGTTGAGTTTGAAGTGGCAAAATCAGGCCTGAATCAAAAAGTGGCAGGTTTCTTTTGGGAAAATAAAACCAATGATGAAGAGCTTGAGTGGTTGAGCTATGGCGCCATGTGGCTGATTTCTCAAGATTTATTACGCACACCAATAATCAGTATTCAAACACCCTATGATTCTGATGTGATGCTAGGAAAAATTCGCAACAGAGGATACAAGAAGGCCATCGGGGAACCTTTGTCATTAGATTTAAGTATTGCCAATGATAAAGATGCACAATGGTTGATTAAAGGACAAATCAGTAAAGACGGATCACAACTGGAATTTAAGGCTTTTTTATATGAAGTCGTGACAGGTGCATTGGTAACCACCGTAACCTCTACTCAAAACGACTGGTTGTTTGCATTGGATGATGTGGCAGAACAGTTGGGTGAGTTTATTCTGAGTCAAGCCAATATAAAACCTTCATTGATTCCTGATTTATCTATTTCTGATCATGTGTCGAAGAACCTTGACGCCATTCATGCTGTGATTAAATCTCTGAATGCTGTAAAGTTTGATAATGACTTCAGTCTTGGTGTGGAATTTTTGAAAGCGGCATTAGATGCAGATCGAAGTTTGGCTGAAGCTCATGTCTTATTGGTTGATTATTATCGCAGTATTGGGGATCTCGCAGCAGCAGAACAGTCGGCTGAGGAGGCTCTGAAGTTTGATGACAAACTCTATCAAGAGTCAGTATTTAAAGTCAAAGCTAATTATTATGCGGTTAAAGGTGAACAAAATAAAGCAATCAGGGTATTGGAAAATTGGGTCACTTTGTACCCTGAAAGTGCCAATGCTCTCCAGGCACTGGGTTCAAATTATATTGTTGTTGGTCACCGTTTGGATGATGCATTTGCGGTATATGATAAGCTGATTGCACTCCAGGAAGGAGGGTCAGACGCGTTGTTAAATCAAGCACGCATCTACCGTTTAAAAAATAATGAGGCTGAAGCCATGGTGAAGCTAAACGCATATCTTGAATTGAATCAAGATAAACCAGAAGCTTACATGGAAATGGCAAGTGCATACCTTCAATTCGGCAATTTACAAGCTGCGAAAGAAATGTATGAAGAGGCTTCACTATTTAGTACCACTGGTATAGATGCAGATTTAGGTTTGGCAAAAATCATGTCACTTTCGGGTGATATTGAGAAAAGTTTAAATGAAATGAATCAACTGCTTGATAGAGCAGGCTCAGATGTTGATAAAGTGAAGGTGTTGACTGAGATTGAAACTATTTTATCAATGACAGGGCAATTCAACAAAGCTTTGTTAGTGGTTGAAAAAATTCAATCGCTGTCTCGTTCTTTTATGCCACCATTGACATTGACCTTAAGTTTTGGCTCCAAACAAGTCGCTTATATGGCATATTTGCAACAATTTGACGAAGCTTGGGGGTTGTATGAGCAGTTACTGGCGGAAACCAACCCACCATTTGACAAAATGTTAGCTCTAATGGGACACAACATTGCTGAGCTACAAGGCGATGATGTAAAAACCACATACTACTTAAAGCAGTTTGAAGCATTTTTAGCGGAATTTCAAATGACGGTGTATGATCAATTTGTATATTCTTCACACGCCATTGAACTGCGTAAAGCTGGAGAATATGAACAGGCTTTGCGTCTTCACGATCAGGCCATTGAAGAATCCATGCAGTCAATTTTCACCTTGAATACTTTACATGTGGTTGATAGCTTCTATTATGAAAAAGCCAAAACATTGTTAGCCGCCGGTCAAAATGAAGCAGTCATCGCGTTGATGAATGAAACATTGCAAAGAAGTCCTTTGTTTGGTCAATGTATGGTTTTAAAAGCACATGCACAGTTGCTATCAGGACGTATAGATGAAGCCAATAAAACATTACAACAATTAAAAGCTTTGTGGGTAAATGCAGATGTTGATTCAATTGATTTAATTAAGCTTAAAGCGCTTGAAAATCAATTGCAGCAGTACTAAAGTGACAGCAAATGAGCATATCAAGTGACGTTTGTTAAGAGTTGCTGACCATGTGTTCAGAAAAAGTGACACGGGTCAGTTCAGTGTAAGCGGTATTAAATGCCTTATGTTTTAAAAGAACAAAATATTATGATTCAATTCAGTGACATCCAACAAGCACATCGGCGCATCAAGCCATACATCAATGACACTCCAATAATCAGTTCATCGTTGTTAAACCAATGGCTGGGGCATGAAGTTTATTTCAAGGCTGAATGTTTACAAAAGATTGGTGCGTTTAAAGCTCGAGGGGGGTGTAATGCAATACAAGTACTGTTAGAGAATCATCAGGATGTCAATCGAGTGGTAGCGAATTCTTCAGGTAATCACGCTCAGGCTGTGGCATGGGCGGCTGCACAGTTTAATGTGCAGGCCAGCATTTATATGCCGTCTTTTGCTTCACATGTTAAAGCCCAAGCCACACGTTCCTATGGTGCTCAAGTAATACAATTTGATACACGTCAGGAGGTTGACGCTGCAGTTGAACATGCAGCGCAAGATGCAGGTGTGTATTGGATTCCACCTTTCAATGATGACAGTGTCATTGCTGGTCAAGGTACAGTGGTTTTTGAAGCCTTAAAGCAACTGAATCAACCCATTGATGCGGTGTTTGCCCCCTGTGGTGGTGGCGGTTTGATTTCAGGTTCTTTGGTGGCTGCCAAAGCCATGCAGCCTCATGTACAAGTCATTGCTGCAGAGCCTTTGGCAGGAAATGATGCCATGCGTTCCTATCTAAGTGGCAAAATTCAACGCTTGTCAGAAGCACCTAAAACATTTGCTGATGGCGCGATGACTTTATCAATTGGAGAGAAAACATTTGCACACATAAAACATCTTGATGATTTTTATGCAGTCAGTGAAGAGGCTATGGTTTATTGGACACAATGGCTGCAACACCTGTTGAAGTTTCATATAGAACCGACTTCAGCCATGACCATGGATGCTGTTTGTCAGTGGTTGAGAAAGCAAAACAAACCGCAAAAAATATTGGTGGTCTTGTCTGGTGGGAACATAGACACTCGTATGATGCAAAGCATATGGGCGCATGATTATTTGGCTGAGACACCGAATACAGATAGGTTTTCAGATTAACCCATTAAGTGTATTTAAAATTCTTTAATTAATCTGAAGCCGACATCCGAATGTGTTTCATCACTGGCTAGATTTTTTAAGTAGGTATTATCAACAACAGCTTGTCCTGAACGCCATGAACTACCAGCAGCACAACTTTCATTTTCCGGACATTGGCTAACCCACTCAGATACATTGCCATTGAGGTCATTGAGGTTAATTGTGGCAGGAAAAGATTGTATGGGGGCTGTAAATACATAGCCGTCTTGACAATCTAAAGGCGTGTCAGTTGCTTTGTTTTCATCTTTCACTTCTGAACCAGCTAAATTAGCTGATTGACAATTATTATGGGTCATGACTTGTTGATTGCTGTAAAGCCATTCTTGTGCGGTGGGTATTCTGTATTTGGCACCAGTTTTGGCACTGAGCCAAGATGCATAAGCCTGGGCATGTTCGTATGAAACACAAACCACTGGGTGGTTGTTGTTTTGTTCAAAAGGTGGCTTGGCCCAGGTTTTTTTGAAAAACAATCTTTTGTCGTAATGATGACACTTAACATCAGTGAACTGTTCACCAGCAAATTCAGCAAATTGAGCCACTGTTATTTCTGATTGTCCTAACATGAAATCACGCATACCATTGTGGCCTTCTACTGGCATAAAAATAAAGTGTTGACCTGATGCATCTGTCAGTATATCTCCCTTTGAAGGGATGGCTTTGTACTGTTTTTTCAGTTCGTTAATGAAGTCATAATCTGGGACCAGTAAATCAGCCATCTTTAAATAATCTTCTGCCACAGCATTTTTTCTGCGTTTGAAAATTGCTGAGCTGACTAACGTGTCAACCATTGACATGATTTGACTGACTTGTTTATCAAATAGGCTCCTGTCAATATGGTAGTTGTTGATATAATTTACCAATGATTGGGTGTGTTTCAAAGCATCTGTTGTATCTTGGTCGACTAATTTTTTATCAATTAATCGAAAGTAGAGACTACCAATTTGATTCAGCCCTTTGCGCGCTTCCTTATGATCGGGTTGTTCTAACAAGATTTTTTGGAATTTATCTGCTGCATTTTCACCTTTAGGCTTGGTTAATCTGTATTTTTTTAGTAATTCCTGGGCTTCTTTTAAAGTAACCTCAATGGACATTTCATTGATTTGGTCATTGTCCAAATTCCCCGTTAAATCAATCAATTCAGTTTCAACTTCTGCTTCTGGCTTATTTTCAACAATGCCAACACTTAGTGATAAAGGTTCTGTCGTGTTATTGGGGCCAGATCCATCGTTATTGGACTGACCTGAGGTCTGAGGATTATCAATCATGTTTGAATTGGCTGAATCGATATGCGGTTTTTTGTTCTGATACAAGTTGAAAATTAACCCTATGGAAGAAACCAGCATTACCGAAGCAGCTGCAATTAGCATGATTTTCTTTCGGGTGCCATTATTGCTTTTGTCAGTTTGGTTCAAGCTGCCTGCATCTTTGTGCTTGTTGTATTTGATTTCTAGTAGCGCATCCTTGACTTCTTCTACTGTCTGGAAACGATCCTCAGGAGCTTTGGCCAAGCATTGATTAATAATGGGTTGCCAAGCTGTCAAGACTTTAGGTAATTGTGGAATTGGCTTATTGATGTGTGACATCAAAATAGAAAAATCGTTACCTGCTTGAAAGACGTGATCACCTGTTAATTTTTCATAGATGATACAGCCCAAGCTGTAGATGTCGCTGTGGTGATCAATTTCTTTGGATTGAATTTGTTCAGGACTCATGTAGTGAGCACTACCTAGCAGCTGAGTTTCTTTGGTTTTACGCTTAACATTTTTTGAAATGGCTATCCCAAAGTCTGCAATTTTGATGCGCCCAAACTGGTCAAATAATATATTTTCAGGTTTTAAATCTCGGTGAATGACGCCGTGTTTATGTGCATGCGATAAGCCATCGCAAATTTGACATAACAACTCAATTAAATGATCTGAGTTGGTGCAAATGATTTCTCCAAAATCGCCATGTGTCAGATAGGGCATGGTGAAATATGCCAAACCAGATGGTAATTTTTTGGCTTCATAAATGCTGATGATATGTGGGTGATCTAAGGAAGCTACTGTCTTGGCTTCATCAACAAAACGTTCTGCCAGTGATTTGTCATCCATGACTAATTTTTTCAGCACTTTGATGGCTACTTTACGTTGCAATGATATTTGCCGCCCTAAATAAACTGCAGACATACCACCTTCACCTATTTTATCTAGGATGGTGTGGTCTGGAATTGACAAGTTTAATTTGGGGACAGGTTTCAACATAATTGTATTTAATTAACTGTTTATCATTGTAACTTAATGCAAAAGTAATTAATTTAATTTTGCTACTGCCTTGGGTGGTTTCTGTGATGGCCGTCAAAAGAATATAAAAAATAAAAAAGAATTTAGCTTCATTGTGGCAAATTAGGTCAGTTAAAGCGATATGATTGTAAATTGTTATCAACTTACTTGTGGTTATTCGACAACTGAATACAATGTTGAGCCACATTTAAAGAGTCTTGTTTATGTCACTTATTAGTTTTGATAAAGTCAGTATTGATTTTGGCGCACATCCTATATTGGATGCAGTTAGCTTGTCCATCACAAAAGGTCAAAAATTGGCATTGATTGGGCGCAATGGTGAAGGGAAATCTACGTTACTTAAAATAGTGTCAGGTGAACTACCCATTGATGATGGTCAAGTCATTAAACAAGATGGTATTAAAGTGGCCATGATGAAACAATCAGCAGCCAATGAATCTGGGTCTACTGTACGTCAATTTTTATTACATGCGCTTGGGGATGTGGGTCATGCTTTAGAACAATACGAAACAGCCACAGATCCAAATAAAATGGCAGATTACCAACATGTTATTGATGAACATAATGGTTGGGCTTTGTTACAACAAATTGAGGTGGTGACCACCAGGTTGAAGCTCAATCCAGATGATGTGATTAAGTCACTTTCAGGTGGTGTCAGACGTCGTATTAATTTGGCGGCTGCATTGGTGCAAATGCCGGATGTCTTGTTGTTAGATGAGCCAACCAATCATTTAGATATTGAAAGTATATTGTGGCTACAAGACATGGTGAATAAGCTACATTGTGCAGTGGTTTTTGTAACGCATGACAGGACGTTTTTGAAAAGTATAGCCAATGGTATTCTTGAATTAGACAGAGGTAAAATCTATCAATATGATTGTAACTATGAAACTTATCTGGTGAGACGAGAAGACCGTTTGGATGCTGAAGTTAAAGAATGGGAGCGATTAGATAAAAAACTCAGTCAGGAAGAGATTTGGGTCAGACAAGGCATCAAAGCCAGACGAACCAGAAGTGAAAGTCGAGTTAAAGATTTGCTTGCTTTGCGAGAGGAACGAAAGACCCGTCGCACCCAATCAGGAACCACGAAAGCTACAATCAATGTTGCGGATGCCAGTGGAAAAAAAGTCATAGTGGCGCATAATGTGGGCTTTAAGTATGACAACAAAACCATTCTTGATGGTTTTTCCACCAAAATTATGCGTGGAGACAAAGTAGGTATTATCGGCCCCAATGGTGTTGGTAAAACCACTATGGTGCAATTATTGCTTGGTGAAATTGAACCTCAAGTGGGTTCTGTTAAAGTGGGGACAGGTGTGGAAGTGGCCTATTTTGATCAGCTTAAACAGGCAATAAATGATGAAGACACAGTACAAAATAATTTACAGCTAGGAACAGACTTTGTTGAAATTAATGGCAAACCAAGACACGTGATTTCATATTTACAGGATTTTCTGTTCAGTGCTGAAAAAATCAGGGGGCCAGCCAGTGTGCTTTCAGGCGGTGAACGTTCGCGTTTGTTATTGGCTCGTTTGTTTGCGCGTCCAGCTAATGTCATCGTGATGGATGAGCCAACCAATGATTTGGATATGGAAACATTGGATTTGATTCAGGATTTGTTGTTTGAATTCAAGGGAACTTTAATTCTGATCAGTCATGACAGGGACTTTATTGACAATGTATGTACCCAAACCATTGTATTTGAAAATCCTGTTGATGGTGTTTATGAGGTTAATGAATACATCGGAGGTTATGAGGATTACTTACGTCAACGTCGTAAACCTGAAAATAAAAAGGCAGTTACGCAGAAGGATAAAGTGCCAGCAAAAACCAAACCCCAAAAAGAAATTTCCAACAGATTGACTTTTAAGGAAAAAAATGAGTTAGAAAAACTACCGGCGAAAATTGATAAATTAGAGCGTCAAATAGCTGAATTGTCTGAACAGATGTGTGATCCAGATTTTTATAACCAAGATGACAGTAAGGTGCAAAGCGTTACTGTAGAATTGTCAGCAAAGGAAAAGTTGTTACAGGAGATTTATGATCGTTGGGATGAGTTGGAAGCCAAGCAATAATTAATTTCACTGATGATAAGTGGACTTTTTTTTACTTGTTATAAATATAAAAAAAGCCGACTTAAAGTCGGCTTTTTTATTTATCTTTTAAGGTGTCTTAAAAACTTGGGTTGTTTTGATTAACAGTCACGGTGATTCTTGCATCAGGTGCATCACCATTTCTTTCAATCAACAAGATTTCACCAAATGCCATACCGCCTTCAATATCTGGTACGCCACTTGCAGTCACAGTGATGGTAACTTCATCAATAGTTCGCTGGTCTGAAAGTGCAATAGGATCTTCGTAAGTATCGATAAAAATCACGTCCCGGCTGTTAATGTAAGAAGGTGAAACTTCTAAATTAAAAGTACCATCTGTAATTGGTGTGATGTCCCACTCTGTGACTGTATCTTGTGTGTATCTTAAAGTACGTGTCCAAGAACAGTCAGCTGTACAGCTTGAGTTTCTCATGCTTGGTATATTCAATGTTTTGGGATCACCACCATTAGCAGGATCAGCTGCCAAGAAATTAGCAAATGTTTCATCCATAACAAGTCCTGCCATGGCTGCTTTTGTTAAGTCTACAGTGCCACTGCCCACATCATCAGCATCGGCCACATCAGAGCCGTTATCTTTTTTGTTGGTGGTGGCATCGGCGGTCATCATCATGGCTGATTTAACTTCTGTTGGTGTCCATGTGGGGTTGGCTTTAATAACCAAAGCAGCTGCTCCAGAAACATGTGGTGCAGACATTGATGTGCCTGATAAGAAGGAAAATTGAGGTGCTGCCCCAACGCTGTCTTCATAAGCAGCAAAAATATTGGTTCCAGGTCCATTGATATCGGGTTTGGTGACATCAAAAGTTAAGTTGGGGCCCCTCAAACTGCTACTTGCCAGAATGTTTCCAGCAGCATCAAACAACTTGTATACGGGTTCATTCAATATTTCTACAGTGGCTGTAGTTACGGCGTTGGCAATAAAATCAACCATGTTTTGACCATCGGTTAATCCGACCATCAAGGCAGGAATGGTGGTGGATTCGATGCCTCCCATTGGGATAGGAATTGCACTTTGATTATTGAACACGATGACAGCCTCAGCTCCTGCTGTTGCTGCATTGTTAATTTTATCTGAAAAATTACAAGTACCACGACTGATTAAGGCAACGGCATTGTTAAAGGTGTTTGCAGGCCATGCATTACAGCCCTCAAAATTACCGCTATCAACTTCACCTGCATAGATAATGTCTTCACTGACTACTGAGTTGCCAAAGTTATTGGCCGCTCCCAGCAAACCGTACATGCCGGTTAGAATTGCTGGAACGGTGCCAGGTCCAGTTATGTCGACATCGTTGGAGTTGATTCTGTTATGAGTTGAATTGGCAACTGATAATAACCAAGGGCCTTTGTGATTCACAGCAGCAATTGGATCAGTTATTGTTGTACTGGTATTGCCTGCTGATGTCACAACAACAATACCTGCATTGGTTGCATTCAGAAAAGTTCTGTCATTATCAAATTGATTCCAAGGAGAAGTACCACCCGAAATTGAAAAACTGATCACATCTACACCATCTAAAATGGCTTGATCTATAGCGCCTGAAATGGCTGAACTAGAACAATTTGATACACACACATCATAAGCGATGATGTGTGCATGAGGGGCGACTCCCGAGATGCTAGGTGCATCTAAAGTATTGCTTGAGCCAGTTTCTACAAAACCACCTGGTGGTGCTGAAATGGTGTTACCTGCTACTGTACTGGCTGTGTGTGAACCATGGCCATTGTTGTCTTCAGGTGCGCCATTGGCACTGTCATTACTGAAGTCGTACATACCAATTAATTTGTTGTTACATGTCATGGTTGGTGAAATGCCGGCACATGCACCAAGAAATGTATCAGCTCCTAGTGGGTTGGCGGCGGCAAAATCATATCCATCTTCTGAAGTTTCAGAAAATGAGATGTGGTCTGAGTTGATGCCGGTATCAAGAACACCAATAACCATGCCTTCACCTTTATTGGGAAGTGAATCGGGCATACTTGAGCCATCCCAAGCACTTGATGCGCCAATAAACTGTGGGCCTGCATCGGTATCTAATTCATAGATTTCATCCTGCTTGATAGCAACAATTCCAGGTAAGTTGGCAATCATGCTGACTTCTTGTGGATACAAATCTATGGCTGCGCCATTTTGGGCGACTTTGTATTGGTATTTGTAGTCGACGTCTCTGTTAAGTACAGCCTTTATGTGGTCTAAATGTAAGTTTTGTTGTTTTTGTAAAAAGTCAAGATAGTCAATAGATGACTGTGATTTAAAATCAGGTTTCTTTTGACCATTAATTTGTGGATTGGTTGCTTTATAACCCGCAATACTGCCGTCATATTCCATGTAGGCAGCATCTTCAAATTTAATCAGATAAGTGGTTTTATCTGCTGCAAAAGCAGCAGAACTACAAATTAAACCCAAACTGGTTAAAGTGTGAATATAGTTATTTTTTAATGTCATTAATGCTCTCTCTGTAGTGGTATCTTATGAAGATAATTGAAAATGAATTTGATTTCAATAGATTCATAAGATTTATAAAAAAATGATTTGTAAATCACATCTGAATTGTTCATTCAGTCAATCTAATATTTGGTTAAATTTTGCAATTAAATGCTGGAGTTGTTGACGTTCATCTGCACTCAGTTGACTGAGTAGTTGTTCTTCATAGCGTAAGGCATCAGGTATAACCGCGCGCATCAGATAACGTCCACGCTCGTTGAGCTTGTAGTTTTTAGCCCGGGCATCAAGTGGATGTGGTTGTTGATTCAGGTATTTTTTATTCAATAATGATTTAACTGTACGACTGATACGTACTTTATCCATTTGTGTTAACTGAGCGATTTTCTTTGCTGTGATGTCAGGGTTTTTGTAAAGAATGACCAGCACCCTCCATTCTGCTGTATTGATACCGAATTGGTCTTGGTAGTGTTCAGCAATTCCGTTTGAGATTTTTAAACTCAAAATGGACAGTTGGTAAGGTATAAATTGATTCAGTTCCATACCTACAGTTTACGCCGTTTTAGTTGCAAATGAAACGAAATTGTAGTTTCAAATGAAACTAATTCATTGTAAAATACTTCTTTTATTAATTTGGGGATATACGCATGTCATCAACTATCAATGGTTTTGGCTTTATCGAATATGCAGCCAAAGATGCAACACCATTACATAAACTGTTTCGCCAAATGGGCTTCACTGCCATCAAAAAACACAAGAGCTTACCTATTACTTTATATCGTCAAGGATTGACGGATTTTTACATCAATGAATGTGAAACGGGTTTTGCTGCTGACTTCAGCCAAAAACATGGGCCATGTGCCAGTGGATTTTCTATTTTGTTTGATAACAAAGAGGATGCATTGGCTCACAGTTTGAAAGGCGGTTCTGAACAAATTGAAGTACCTAATGGTTTGAACTTTCCTGCCATTAAGGGCATTGGAGATGCTGCTTTATATATGTTAGACAAGGACAGCTATGCAACAATGTTAAACAATGATTTTGACGATATTGTAGGTATGAATCAAAATCCCACTGGTTTTGGACTTACTTTCATAGATCATCTGACGCATAATTTATATTTAGGTAACATGGAAAAATGGAGCCAATATTACGAAAATCTATTTGATTTCAGGGAAATCAGGTATTTTGATATCAAAGGCCAAAAAACAGGCTTGGTTTCTAAAGCCATGACCAGTCCAAATGGTTCCGTTAAGATTCCTTTGAATGAATCAGAAGATCCTAAATCACAAATCAATGAGTATCTTGATGAATATAAAGGGGAAGGCATTCAACACATCGCTTTGTTTACTGAAAACATTTACGAGACAGTAGAATCAATGCGTGCAGCAGGGGTTGAATTCATGCAAACACCAGAAACTTACTTTAGCATCATCGATCGACGCATTCCGAACCATCAAGAAGATGTTGCACGTATGCAGCGCAATCACATATTGATAGATGCTGATGAGGCAACTAAGAGAGAAATTCTGTTGCAAATTTTCACTAACACAGCCATTGGCCCCATCTTCTTTGAAATCATACAAAGAAAAGGCAACCAGGGTTTTGGTGAAGGAAACTTTCAGGCTTTATTTGATTCTATTGAGTTAGAACAACAACGCCGCGGCTACTTATAATAGGGGACTGCTCATGAATGGTAAATGGTTTAACTTTTATAAAAAGCAGGGCAAAGTAGCCAAACAAGCTCATATTGGTTTTCCCAAAGACAGCTATGAGCGAGAGATGGGAAAAGAAGGATTTTTTGGACCAGTTACTCATTTTTACCATAAACACAAACACACGGGTTGGACTGACTTTCAAGGTGATAATCGTCCACGTGCTTTTGATACCAATGTATTTGGTAGTTACCAAGTAACTCCTTGGGATGCGCATGTTTTAATGAAGAATAATCATGTTAAAATTCGGATGCTAAAAGTTGATGTGAGCATGTCAAACTTAGTCCGTAATGCCGACGGTGATGACTTATTATTTTTTCACCAAGGTACGGCTGATTTGTATTGTGACTTTGGGCATATGGTGGTTAAAGAGGGTGATTATTTGATGTTGCCTAAAGGCACCATGTGGCGTTTAGAAGTCAGTAATCCATGTGAAGTCTTGATGATTGAATCAACCAATGGTCACTATCAATTACCAGATAAAGGTTTGTTGGGCCCCAATGCCATTGTGGATGCAGCCGTATACCGAACTCCTGAAATCAATGAACCTTTCAAGCAACAATACAGTGATGATGAATGGACGGTTCAAGTCAAAAGGCTACAGAAGATTTCAACCATTAGTTATCCGTTTAATCCATTGGATGCCATGGGTTGGCAGGGGGATTTGATGCCAGTGGCACTGAATTGGCGTGACATTTCGCCAGTGATGAGTCATCGATTTCATGTGCCTCCCTCAGCACACACTACTTTTTTGGGCAACCGTTTTGTTGTGTGTACGTTTGTACCCAGGTTGTTTGAAACCGATCCTGAGGCATTGAAAGTACCGTTTTATCATAACAATGATGATTATGATGAAGTGTTGTTTTACCATGCTGGAAATTTCTTTTCTAGGGATAACATCCATCCTGGCATGATCACTTTGCATCCTACGGGGTTTACCCATGGACCACATCCCAAAGCCATGCAAAATGCATTTGAACAAAAGAACCTTATGAGCGAGGAAGTGGCGGTGATGATAGACACCCGTGACCCTCTGGAAGTTTGCGAAGCTGCGGAACAAATAGAATGGCCAGAATATGTAAATTCTTGGCAGGAACAAAAATAAACACTATAGAGATGATTTATCATGAAATTAACCACCATAAATAATCAAACACGTGATGGCCAATTGGTCGTTGTAAACCGTGCAGGTACACGTGCCGTCAGTGTGCCACAAATTGCGAATACCATGCAACAAGCCTTAGATAATTGGGAGGCTGTGGCCCCCCAGTTAAATACGGTATATCATCATTTAAACGACGAAGGGCTGAATGATGCTTTTGATTTAAAGTTGAATGATGTGCTGGCACCATTGCCCAGAGCGTTACAATTTTTGGATGGCAGTGCTTATTTGGCGCATGTTGAACGGGTGCGTCGTGCTCGAGGTGCTGAAATGCCACCCAGTTTTTTAGAAGATCCTTTGATGTACCAGGCTGTCAGTGATGGGTTTTTAAGCCACAACCAAGACATTGAAGTGGTCAGCGAAGAATACGGTATTGATTTTGAAGCTGAAGCGGCAGTGATTACTTCAGATGTACCGATGCATGTTTCAGCAGACCAAGCTGGTCAATACATACAATTGATTTGTATTTTGAATGATGTTTCATTACGAAATTTGATACCTGCTGAATTGGCTAAAAGCTTTGGTTTCTTGCAATCTAAGCCCCGCACAGCCTTGTCACCATTTTTTGTGACTCCTGATGAGTTAGGTGATGCTTGGCAAAACAACAAAATTCATTTGCCGATGCGCACTTGGTTAAATGGGGAATGGTTCGGAGAACCTAACTGTGGTGTTGATATGCAGTTTGATTTTGCTCAGCTGATTGCCCATGCGGCCAAAACCAGACCCTTATGTGCTGGTACGATCATCGGTTCAGGCACCATTGCCAATCAAGACATGACTAAGGGCTCAACTTGTTTGGCTGAAAAACGTGTGCTTGAAGTAATCGCTGATGGCAAAGCCAGTACGCCATTCATGAGTTTTGGTGATGAAGTAAAAATTGAAGTGACTGACAAGAATGGGCGCAATGTGTTTGGCACCATCCACCAAAAAATAGTTAAGTACTGATTACAGTCTTATTTGTAGCAAAGAGCTCGATGATATCGGGCTTTTTTTTTATCTTTAACTATTTGTCACCTAAGTGGCATAATAAATAAATTTTGCAAGATATGGCTCATGACTGAAACTTTTTCCAGCAAATCCACTGATTCTTTCCGTGAATTACTGACCTTAGCTAAATGCAATGTTTTAGTCACTACATATCAGGCTGGTCAGGTAGTGATGTTGCGACCACAAGGTCATGGCATAAATACACACTTTATGGGTTTTGATCGTCCGATGGGTATCGCCAAGCGAAACAATGAAATAAGTATTGGTGGTGCGCACTCAATCACTACATTCAGAAATTTAGCTGCGGTTGGTCCGAAAGTGGGGCAGGGAGAACAGGTTGATGCCTGTTACTTACCAAGAAAAAACCACATAACAGGTGCGATTGATGTACATGAGATGGGCTATGATAAATTTGATAAGCTGTGGTTTATTAACACCCAAATGTCATGTTTGTGTACTTTAGATAGTGACCATAGTTATAAACCTGAGTGGAAACCTCCTTTTATCAATGCTTATGACTTGACAGATCGTTGTCACCTCAATGGTTTGGGTTTTCGCGATGGCATGCCTCGTTATGTGAGTATGTTGGGTGCATGTGATGAACCAGGCGGGTGGCGTAAAAATAAAATTTCAGGTGGGCAGGTTATGGATGTCACCACTAATGAAGTGATGGTTGATGGTTTGTGTATGCCGCATTCACCCCGTTGGTATAAAGATTCATTGTGGTTTTTGTCTTCTGGTTCGGGTCAATTGATGCGTATGAGCCCCGGTGAAGCGCCTGAAGTAGTGGCTGAGTTGCCTGGCTTTGCGCGTGGGCTAGACTTTATAGATCGCTATGCCATCATTGGTTTGTCGCAAATCAGAGAGAGTTCTACATTTGCGGGTTTACCATTAACCAAGCGGGTTGAAGAACGCCAAAGCGGGGTTTGGGTGGTGGATATTTATAATGGACAAATTGTGGCGTACTTAGTTTTTACAGGTCATGTACAAGAAGTTTTTGAAATTAAAGTTTTACCGCACCAATTTGCTGCCATAGTTGATGCCCAAAGTCCTTACTTGGCCACATCATATGAACTTCCGCAACAGGTGTTGAACAACCTGGTTCCAGTGGATCCAGTCCAAGCGCCTTTGGAGGTTGCCAGCAGAGCCCATGCTGAAGGTGAGTTAGAAACTGCGATTAAACACTACCAAGAAATTTTACAACAAGTACCTGAACACCCTACCACCAATCAACAGTACGGTATTTGTTTGATCAATGCCAAACAGTGGGATGCAGCCATAAATCAGCTGAAGTATGTGCTGCAGCTCAATCCAGACAATGCTGAGGCGATGAATTTATTGGGTAATGCGTATCAAGAACAATTGGACACTGAACAAGCCATGCACTGGTTTGAACAAGCCATTAGCTCCGACCAGCAATTTGCACCAGCACATTACAATCGGGGTCAACTTTTGTTGAAACAAAAAAAATACCGCGAAGGTTGGGATGAATATGAATGGCGTTGGCAGACGCCACAATTTGTGCCATTCAAGTGTGATAAACATGTGTGGCAAGGAGACGACATCAGTGATAAAACTATTTTGGTACATTCCGAGCAAGGCAATGGAAATCACATCATGTTTTGGCGTTTTTTACCGTTGTTGGCAGAGATCAGTAAAGCGGTCATTTATTTAGGCCCTGAAAATTTATCACCTTTAGTGGCTGAAATTCCAGGCGTCAGTCAAAGCTATATTCCTGGCGCTTTGAGCAAAGATTTATTTGATGTCTATTGTCCCTTAATGAGTTTGCCCAAGCATTTAGAAATCACACTTGAAAACCTTCCTGCGCCGCAACGCTATCTGACAATTCCCAAACAAGTTGTGGTCAGTGAACTACAGGGTGCTTTTAAGGTAGGTATTGCATGGGCAGGCTCACCCGCACATGAGAATAATGTTAATCGGTCCATGAAATTAACCGAGATGTTGGCAGTTACAAAAGGTATCGATGCACAGTTTTATTCATTACAAATGCCGATCAATGCCGATGAACGGGCATTATTAATGCAGCATGATGTGGTAGATTTAGAGCCAGAACTTCCAGGTTATGCCAGAACGGCAGCTTTGGTGGAGCAAATGGATTTAGTGATAACTGTGGATACCGCGATTGCACATTTGGCCGCGGCTTTAGGTAAAGAAACGTGGGTATTACTGGGCCCAAATGCCGATTGGTGTTGGCACCTTGGGGGTGATCAAAGTGAGTGGTATCCGACAGTAAAACTATTCAGAAGGTTGGCTGACAGCTGGGAGCCCGTAATTGATGAAGTCATTACACAGTTTACACATAAATAATTAAAGTCTTTTACTAAATGAGGAGTCGCTAAATTGTTTTGTTAAGTGTGTTTAATGGCGCTGTAATTTGAGTCAGACTGTAAATATGAGAGTCATAAAACCAAATGATAAAGTAATCGCTTTACAGAATTTTTTTATACTGGATTTAAAGACCAGCATTCAAGACAATAATGGTCGAAAAAAGATAAAAAGCTGTCACAAGATTTTATTTTTTTACATCTTCTATAGATTGAAGACATCTTTAAATAAAATGTCTATTAACATGTAGATAAATCAACAAAAATTAAGGGCTATTCTGAACCTAAAGTATTAAGAAAAAAGATTGCCTATGTTGTAGTAGTTGAGTAAAATTATTCATTGAGAGCTTCGGGATGAATTTTTCTGTATTTTTTGTGTGAAATATAATTAAATTCAAATATGAAAGCAACTGTCGCAACTCAAACAAAGCGTTCATAATTAAGCTGATGTCTTTTATGAATATTAACGGTATTTAAAATTATTCCTATGGGGGAAATATGAAAAAAATTCTTTTGTCATTACTTTTTTTAACAAGCAATGTTTTTGCTGAACCAGTTACTTTAAATTTTGTTTTTTTAGACACAAATTCCGGTGCTGAGACTACCGGATTTATTGTTTTAGAAACAGATTTTATCAATAACCCTGGAGAAAATAACATTCAATTACCCAGCCCAGCTGTGTTGGATTTACAACTAACAGTGACAGGAACATCCTTCAGTGATGGAAATTATGACATTTCAGATTATAGTGAGATTGCTTTCGATACCAATGGCGGTGTATTGGATTTTAGTCGGCCATTAATTGGCCAATCGACTGAAGACGATCCATGGGGAACTACATATGACGGCGATGCTGGAGATTTTAATTTTTTTACTGCTTTTGATGCCCTGTCAGATGGTAATGAAGCTCGTTATGATAACCTAACGTCTACAAGTGGTGTTGTTATTAGTGATGCGCCAACTGGCTGTTGGTATTTCACACTTTGTGAAAATGACGGAGAAAGCACGCCACAGGGTACCCCAGTAGAAATGGTGTTGCAATCACTGGCGCCTGCCGGATCTCAACCATCAGTGTCATCAGTACCGACTTTGTCACTCTGGACAATTGTGCTGATGAGCTTGGCTTTATTGACTGTGGTTGTGTTGAAACGCAAGCGACAAGCTTAAATTCAAGTTATTCACTTATAAAAGCGCCTTTTTGGCGCTTTTTTTGTTTTTTAGTTTCACATACTATTTGTTGATTCGAATGAATGGGGAGAATGAATCGAATGCACCTATATTTATCTGACTGTCAGATTTAAAAGATCGACTGTTGATTTTAATTGAGCCTGTTAACTTAAGGGTTCGCGGTTTATGCTTAACATGTTAAAAGCAAGAGAAGGTTACGCTTCCCAGCCAACATTACTGTTTTAACTTTTGGGGTTAATTAAGAGGTTAGCTTGACTGAAAACGCCAACATTAATTGAGCCACATAATAGATGGGTAAACCCCATACACGATTGAAAAAAGCCGGTTTAATAAAGCGATTTCTCGCAACGAATACATCGGATAATGCAAACAAGCTTGCTCCAATAATGATATAAACCTGTGGGGCACCAACTGGAACCAGCCAAGCCATCACCAGCATGACACCGATGGCCAGCAGATAAGCAGGCACAGCCACTTGAAAGATACCACTCAAATATGAGCGCAACCACAGGCCAATGCCCAACATGATAACCAGAATAACAGGAAACACCATAGGTAGTCGCGCCGTGACTGAAGCTAAGCCAGCAAATGCCATGGCATATACCACGTGTGCCAACAAAAACGCAACAATTCCAAAAACAAACCAACGTTTGTTGCCTTGTATTGCGAGCAGTACATCACCAATCAGTGACAGCAGTAAACCAATAAGTAGCAATTGACCGTAGAGTGAGTCAGTGGCACCCAATTCCCAAGCAAAACCTACGAAGGCCAGACTGGCAAGTAACTTGGCCTTGAGCTTGCTGGCATGATGTTGTTGGTACTCGAACCACAACGTCATGCCACATGCCAACAGACAAATCACAGGCAACAACAAAATCAACCTGTCTGTCATCATTGTGCTTGTTTTCGCATCGCATTTTTAGCCGCCAACTTTTCTTGTTTGCGCTTTTCTATGGCTTCAGCTGCTGACATACCTATGTGGTCTTCACCACGTTGTTTAGCCAATTGCATTTGTTTTTCACGTTCTGCAAATTGGGCACGTTGTGCTGGTGTTGTTTTGTCATAACAGTGGTGACAGCTCACACCTTTTTGATAATGCGGTGATTTTTTATCATCTTCAGTGATGGGATAGCGACAAGCATAACATTGGTCATACTGACCTTTTTCAAGATCATGGTTAACGGCCACACGGTTGTCGAATACAAAACATTCGCCTTCCCATAAAGTGTCTTCTTTAGGCACTTCTTCTAGGTATTTTAATATGCCACCTTTGAGGTGATAGACTTCTTCAAAGCCTTGTTCTTTCAGGTAGGCAGTAGATTTTTCACAGCGTATTCCACCTGTACAAAACATGGCCACTTTTTTATGTTTTTGAGGGTCGAGGTTGTTTTTAACGTATTCAGGAAATTGGCGAAATGTTTCGGTATGGGGGTTGATGGCTTTTTTAAATGACCCAATGTTGTATTCATAATCATTACGTGTATCAACCAATACCACATCGGGATCACTGATTAATTCATTCCAATCTTGAGGTGCCACATAAGTGCCTACCACTTCTTTAGGATCTATACCTTCAACACCCATGGTGACTATTTCTTTTTTTAGTTTGACTTTTGAACGATAAAAAGGCATTTCATCGGTATAAGATTCTTTACTGTCAATGGCAGCCAACCGGTCATCCTGACGCAGCCAATTCAATACCGCGTCAATACCCTGTCGTGATCCGGCAATGGTTCCATTAATGCCTTCATTGGCCAATAACAGGGTGCCTTTGACATCATGTTTTATCATGGTATCAAGTAGCGGCTGACGTAATGCTGTGAAATTTTCTAAACGCACAAAATGGTACAGTGCGCAGACAATGATTTGATTGCTCATGTGTATATTCTCCTGCTGACCTGAACGTAAATCAGGCGCTAAGTTTATTTATGCAAAGCTGATACCTTTGCAAGTTGTTTTCAAAAATGACAAACAACAGTTTGTTGATGTTATTATTAATGCTTTATTTTAGTCATTCTGGGTGTATTGCCAAGTTAAATGAGTTAAAAAGGGCATGAATCATATTAAAGAAGAGTTTACAGTGTTTAGCAATTTTGTTTTTCATGCCATGTTAGAATTATTTGCTGTTTTGTTTGGTGTCTATTGTTCTAGCAGTAAATCATTGGAGTTAAATAAAGATGTGGAAAAACCTCGGTGTTTTGATGCGCCAAAATAATTACTTTCAAGGCTCAGAACAGACTGTTCTCAGACTTGGTTTGGTTTTTTTACTCATGATGTTGAATTTTTCAGTATGGGCTATCAATTCTGATCAGTGGTTGGTTGAGCACATTGAAACAGAAGATGGCTTACCTAATTCAACAGTGTATTCCCTGGCTCAAGACCAAACTGGTTTTATGTGGTTTGGAACAACCAATGGTTTGGCACGTTATGATGGGTATGGTATCAAAGTGTTCAAACATGATGCTGTTGATACCAATACCATTTCAAATAACAACGCAGGTAATCTTTTTATAGATTCAAACAATATACTCTGGATCGGTACTTTCGGTGGTGGTGTTAATTCTTTTGACCTCAATACTGGAGTCATAACACGATATCCTTATTCAAATAAGCCACAGCCAGACATGGTTGCGGAAAATGTTCAAACGTTCTTTGAAGACTCACAAGGCCGAATATGGGTAGGTACTGCCACTGGACTATACCAACTTAAAAATCAACAATTACAATATTATGGTTATGACGAAACGGTCAGTAACAGTCTTTCTCATCCCAGGGTTTGGAGCGTGGTCAGTGATGGCCATAAGGGGGTTTGGGTAGGAACCTCAAACGGCTTGAATCACTTGGATCCAGATACAGGGACTATTGAACATTATCAATTGCCAGAGTCGCTTGTTGTTGATGTTTCATCCAATCAATTCAGGTCCTTGTACTTAAGTGATGATCACAGTCACTTGTGGATTGGTTCTTCCAGTGGTTTGTATGTATTTAATACATCCAGTCAAACATTTGATTCCTATGTCATGAATGATTTTAACATTAAAATCAATGATATTTTTGCTGTCGAAGATGATTACATATTGCTAGCAAGTATGGATGGTTTGTTGGCTTTTAATACAACTGAGCATGTCTTTGTATATAAAAATGAAAATACACTTTGGCAACAATTCTCACATTTTGATATCAGACAGATTTTTGTGGACCAGTCTCATCTTCTGTGGTTGGCAACCCGTGATAATGGCGTTTTAAAAATTAACCAAAAAGGTGGTTTATTTCAGCTACATGATGATTTTCTGATGTTGAAGCAACAAAGCAGTGAGCGCACAAAACAAATTTGGGCATTAGAGGCAGATCAAAAGGGAGCTATTTATTTAGGTACTTCTGATTCTGTACTGAAAAAATCAGCTCAATCAGACATTCAATGTTTGTTGACTAATGAGGTTGATAAGGTGCCTGGGATAATACGTGACATCAAACGAGTGGTTGGAGAAGGTCTATGGATTGCTGGCAGTGAAGGTTTGTTTTATTTACCCAATGGTGCATCAAAAGTTCAATTTATCAGTGAACCTTTCCAGCTGGCAGGTATCGAGCCGACTGATGTGTTTTCTGTGGAAGTCACCGCATCTGGCACACTCTGGATGGCTTTATATAATGTCGGTATATTACGTTGGGACCCCGCATTAAATGAATCAAAATTAATGCGAAACTATTTAGGTGGATCATTAACTGATGTTAACTTGACACATGTTTTTCAAGATTCATTTAATGACATCTGGATCAGCAGTAACTTGGTTGGCGTCTTCAGGTATCACCCTGACAGTGAAAGCATGCACTTATATAACAATAAAATTTCAGGTTCAGCAAAAAACATCCCTTCTAATCGGGTTAAAGATGTGTATGAAGATTCTCATGGTAGATTGTGGTTGGCAACAGAAAGGGGGTTGGCTCAATATAACAGAAATAATGATTCTTTTAAAACTTATACCAAAGCAGATGGCTTGTTACAAGATTCAGTCATTTCATTGTTTGAAGATTCAAAACAAAATTTATGGTTAGGACATGCTTTTGGTATAACACGATTTAATCCAGAATCAAACGAAATAAAAAGTTATGTTTTAAATGACAGCATTAAAAAAGAGGGCATGATTACTCGATCAGTTACTGTTGATGAAAATGATGTGATGTATTTTGGTAGTGTGAATGGATATTATACTTTTGACCCCAGAGATTTAAAACATGATGTGATTTATGAACCTTCACTGGTACTGACTGACATCAGAATCAATGACACTCCCATGAGTTTCAAGGACATACTGACCCATCAACAACAGTTTGAGTTGAGCCATCAAGATCGAAACATTGGATTGAAATTTGCAGTTTTGGATTTTCAGGCGCCTGAAATGATCAATTATCGATACCGTGTTTTGGGGCTACACAGTGATTGGTTGGATGTTAGCATGACACGTCACATTGAATTGACACGTTTAAACCCAGGGGCTTACACCCTAGAAATTAAAGCCATTAACAGCGATGGTCGCTGGGATGAAGTGATGCTCAACATTCCCTTGTTTGTTCAGCCCGCATGGTGGGATCGCAGTTGGGTTAAGTTTTTGATGGTATTGACTGTGTTATTGGTGGTGTGGGCTTTACATTATTACCGCACAGTTAAAATCAGGAATATTAACCAAGTTTTGGAAGCCGAAGTCTTGAAAAGAACCCAAGAGTTAAATGAGCTAAATAAACAATTAAAGTCTGCTGCACATACAGACTTCTTAACAGGTTTACCGAATCGAATGGCGTTCATTCAACAATATGAACAAAAACGGCACAGACATGACGACACAGTTAAAAGCTGTATTGTGGTGGCAGATATTGATCACTTTAAGTTAATTAATGACCATTATGGTCATGCTGCTGGTGATGAAGTATTGAAACAAGTCAGTCAAATCATTCGGTCTCAGTTACGCAATGAGGATTTGGTGGCGCGATGGGGTGGTGAAGAGTTTATTTTCTATTTTGAAAATAAAGACCTCAAAGAAACAGCTCAGTTGATTGAGCGTTTACGTCAACAGCTGCAAGAAACCAAGATCAGTTACGAGAATTTTGATATTTATGTAACATTTACTTTTGGTATTTGCCAAGTCAAATCGGGCATGAACTTAAAGACATGCACCACCAAAGCAGATGAGGCGATGTACAGAGGCAAGCAACAAGGAAGAAATCAAGTGTCTCTGGCAGACGCTTAATCAGCCTGTACGGTTATAAGCTGCAGTATCATTGATTTAGTCGTTTTGATAACTCAGCGGCTTGTGATGTGTCTTTGGTGCCGTCATTTAACCAAGGTTGACAGTGGTTAATGATTAATTGACTGAGAAAATCGGTGTGTTGTTGTTCGGCATTTAAAGCAGCAATGTAACTGAATGATTGTCCGCCGGCATCCATAAAGTAACCTTTGTTTTCAACAGCAATTTCTTCTAAAGTTTCTAAGCAATCAGCAGCAAATCCAGGACAGATGATTTGGACATGTTTGTGCCCTTCATTAGGCAAAGATTTTAAAGTGTCCATGGTATAGGGTTTGAGCCATTCTTCACGACCAAAAATGGATTGAAAAGTGACTTGGTACTGGTTGTTGTTTAAGCCCAATTTTTCTGCCAATAATCGGCCCGTTTTATGACATTCACAATGGTAAGGGTCACCATTTAATAGATAGCGTTGAGGTACACCGTGAAAAGACATCAATAATTGATCGGGTTGACCATGCTTTTCCCAGTGCTTAGTGACACTATTGGCTAAGATATCAATGTATTTGGGGTGGTCATGATAATGGTTGATGAAGCGAACTTCGGGTATTAAACGCCAAGTTTGTAATTCTGTAGTTACCGCATCAAAAATTGATGCGGTGGTGGAAGCAGAGTATTGTGGATACATAGGAAGAACCAACAAGCGGTCAACATTTTTTGCTTTGAGTTTTAGCAGGCTGTGCTTAATGGATGGATTACCGTATCGCATGGCCAGCTCGGTTTCTATCTGAATGTTGTTGTTTTTGAAATATTCAGAAATCGCTGTTTTTTGTTTTTTGCTGATGGCCATCAGAGGGGAGCCTTCCCCCACTTCATCCCAAATGCTGGCATAGGCTTTGGCAGATTTTTTGGGTCTGATGTTTAAAATCACACCATTGAGTATCAGCCACCAAACCCAACGAGGAAAAGTTGGTTCCACAACCCGTGGATCAGATAAAAATTCCTTAAGGTAGACTTTAAGTGCTTTTTTTGTTGGCGCATCAGGGGTACCCAAGTTAACCAAAAGGACGCCTATCTTGAGGGCATCGCCGTGTTCATAGTTTGTGGTGTTTAGGTAGTTCAAAGCACACATCGTCCTGTTAAATGATTGTATTTTAACTTTTAACAGTGAAGTTTGGGTGAAAGAAATGAGTTTTCAATCACCAATTACAAAGCCATGCCGTAGTAATGAAAAATATCAACGCCACAGCTGATTTAAAAATAATACAGTCATCAAGTGTCTTTGTAACAGTGACAATACCCAAAACATCTGACTCATGTACAGTATAAGAAGTGTTCTCCACCACGCAATTAATGACGATAGCGATTGTTTTTGTTTCAGCAGTTTTGCCACGTTTAAATAATCAGTTGATATATTTTTGATTCACAATAAATTGATGGTTGTTCTATTAAACTTCGTGACTTATTATCTATTGTTGATTCACAGAAGAAACATACATTCAATCCATGAAAATAACCTATAAATCAGTGTTACCTTTCTTTGCCATGCTGTTGTGCTTTTTTCTCAGCGCTTGTGGCGGTGATTATGCAGACACTGAAAGCACGAAGTTTGATCCAGTCACCGAGAATAATGTCAGTGTTAGCGACCAGAAAACCGATGATGCCTTGATTATTTTGGCTTTGGGTGATTCCTTGACTGAAGGATTGGGGGTCAATAAAGATGCCAATTACCCAGCTATTTTAGAAAGGCGTTTACGGGAATTGGGCCATACCAATATTAAGGTGGTTAATTCCGGGCTCAGTGGAGAAACCAGTAGCGGTTTGAAGGCCAGACTGGATTGGGTATTACAGTTAAAACCACAGATCACCATATTAAACACAGGCGCTAATGATGCGATGAGGGGGCTGCCATTAGAACTGACCACTCAAAACATCAATGAGATTGTCGATCGAATCCAAGCATCTGGTTCTATAGTGATTTTATCCGGTATGCAAATCTACGATAATTTAGGTCAAGAATATGTTGTGGGTTTTAAGGACATGTACCCCAAAATAGCTGAACAACATGACTTAGTCATGATTCCATTTTTTCTTGAACATGTTGCTGGTGATAGACAATTGAACCAATCTGACATGATTCACCCCAACCGTGAAGGCTATGAAATCATCGTGGATAAAAATATACTACCAAGGGTTTTGGAAGTCTTAGAAACGGAATTTAACAAACACAGAACTGAACACAATAAATCATGACAGAAAACGTATTGACCGCTGAGAGTATTTATAAATCATTTGCTTTGGATGACCATGAAATCAAAGTGCTGGAAAACATTTCCTTACAGGTAAAACAAGGTGAGTTTGTAGCCATTATGGGTAAATCTGGCTCAGGAAAGTCTACTTTGTTAAGTATTTTAGCTGGACTGGATCAGCCCACAACAGGCAAAGTGGTGTTAAATGGTGATGATTTAACTCACATGAGCGAAGAAGATTTGGCCTTGAAGCGTCAATCAGACATAGGTTTTGTTTTTCAATCATTTCATTTGATACCCACCTTAACTGTACAAGAAAACATCACGTTTCCTTTAAGTATTGCACGAAAGCAAAACCCAGAGCGTGTTAAAGAATTGGTAGATGCTGTTGAATTGGGACATCGCGTCAACAGCTTTCCACATCAATTGTCTGGTGGTGAAAAGCAACGTACGGCCATTGCACGCGCCTTGGTGGCTCAACCTAAAATTTTATTCGCCGATGAACCAACTGGTAATTTAGATGAAAAAAATGCCGACCAAGTGATGCAGTTATTGTTGAGTCTACAAAAAGCTTTTAATACAGCTTTGGTGATAGTGACTCATGATTCCAGTTTGGCTCAATTAGCAGATCGCACCATTACCATTGTTGATGGTCAATTGGTTTGAGGGCTCACATGAAACAAGGTTTAAGTCATGTCATCATTCGAAGGGAATGGCTGGGTCATTGGATATACCCCGTGCTGTTTTGTTTTAGTTTGTTGATTTCTTTGGGGGCATATTTAACCTTAGATTCTCTCCAAACCGCTGTTGACGATTACATCACAGACAATCAAAAAGCCATGGTTGGCGGTGATATCATCATTCAAGATCGGCAGGCATTACCCAGTTCTTTGAATCAATGGTTATTAACCCATTTAAATGCAGAAAATATTGTCAGAGACCATCAGTTTAATGCCATGGCTTATGCCGGTGATGCTTCGTTATTGGTCAGAGTGAAAGCAGTTGACACAAGTTATCCACTGTATGGTGATTTAATTTTGGCACAGGGAGGAAACCTAAAAGATTTGAAGCCTGGAGAAATTTTGGTTGAGCGACAAGTGCTTACAGGTTTGGCACTAGAAATAGGTGATGAAATTTCACTGGGTGATTCCATTTTGACGATTGCCGATGAAATTATTGAAGAACCCGACCGCCCATTAACTGCTTTTGGATTTGGGGCGCGTGTAATGATGCTTCATTCAGACTTATCTGCCACAGGATTATTGGGTCAGCGAAGTCGTGTTACTTATCGCGTAGAAGTGAAAACAACAGAAGCAACCCAGGCTGAACAATTACAACAAATTAATAAATTAACAGCTGACAGTAAAATTGTGGTTACTACAGCAGATGAATCTCCAACCAGCATCTCTACTTTATCAGCTAATTTTTTGAAATTTCTTAAATTATTGGTAGTCGCAGTGATTGTGCTTTCTGGTGTGGGCTTAATGAGTGTGGTGAAATCGTTTGTTAACCGACAACAACAAACCAATGCCATAAGAAGAGCCATTGGTGAACCAGTGAGTCAATTAAAACGGGCTTATTATCAATTGTTTTTAACCATGACTGTTTTGGCTGTAGTGCTGGCTTATCTGCTCAGTCTTGGTGTGCTTTATTTTGGCTATGATGCTTTTGCAGCGATTATTCCGTCACAAATCACTTTATCAATCAGTTGGCTCAGTGTGATAAAAGTGTTGGTCATTGCTGCTGCACTGACTTTGTTAATGACACACCGAACCATTCAATCTTTATCAGCAATCAAACCAGTGGCTGTTTTACAGCAACAGGTGCAAACAACACCCCAATGGTATTTTTCCAAATATTGGGCGATGTTGTCACTGTTTTGTTTGTATTTATTGATGTCTTTAGAGCTGTCATCGTGGTGGCTGGGCTTACAGGTTACTTTGGGCTTATTGGTCATCAGTGTCGCTTTTTGGTTGTTCAGTCAAATCATCTTGCGTATATTAAAATTAAGTATCCAACGCCAATGGATTAACAACTTCTTATTTAAGCTTTCAATACAAAATGTATTCAGAAAAGGCAATCAATCGATGTTGTTCTTTACCACCATGTCAATGGCAGTGATGGTGATGTGGAGCATTGCAGCTTTGAACCATACCATTGATCAACAGTTAATCAGCACATACCCGGAAAACTCACCGAATATGTTTATGCTGGATGTACAAAGCAATCAACATGAAACTTTGAACTCAATGATAGGAAGCTCTGTGACTTACTATCCTGTCATCAGGGCACGCATAGCAACAGTAAATGGTGTGCCAGCAGATACATTGAAAGAACAGTTGGGGAACTATGATAACATCAGCAGAATCTTTAATTTAAGTTATGGTTCTGAGTTAATGGATACTGAGCAATTGATTGACAGTGTAACAGCGAATCAGTTATTCAGTAGCAACCCTTCATTACAGGCCAAAGGCGCTGTACCAATTTCTATTCTTGATAGCATTGCAGAATACCTTGAAGTTTCATTGAATGATGAAATCGTGTTTGATATCCAAGGCGTACCCATAACGACCTATATCAGTAGCATCAGAAGCCGTTACCAGAGAGGCCCAAGTCCGTTTTTCTATTTTATGTTTCAACCAGAGGTCATGGCATCGGCGCCACAGATACAGTTTGCTACTGCCAAAGTAACCGCCTCAGATATACCTTTGTTACAAACTGAGATTGCCAAGCAATTTCCAGGCATCACAACTTTAGATGGAGCCAGCATTGCTAAACAATTGAAGGGGTTTGTTGATCAACTCACTCAGTTGGTACAAGTTTTTACTGCCTTGAGTGTATTGGCTGGCATCATGATACTGGTTACATCTTTGGTCTCTACATCTCAAGATCGATTACAGGAAAGTGCCTATTTTCGTTTGATGGGCATGTTAACCAAAGACCTCTACGCCATCAATGTCATTGAATTGCTCTTGTTGGGCTTTATGGCTTTTGTATCTGGTGCGAGTTTGGGGCTACTGGCCTCATATGCCATCACAGTTTACTGGTTTGCATTACCATTTGTATTTCCTTGGCAAGTCAGTTTGTGGTCGATGGCTGTGTTATTGCTTGTGTTGATAATTGTGAGTTTTGCTTATGGACGATATGTCATTAAGTCCAATGTGATGAATTTGGTCAGAAAAATGGTTTAATTGACTGGCACATTAATAAAACATTGAAGAAATTAACATCAGGACAATTGATTGATACAGAAAGTATATTGTTGTTGTTATTTGCAGCAAAAAAAAATAGGATATATGTACCAGCTTGCATGACAAAATAAGGGAAATCTAAGCCAATGAGCAACTTGTCAAACAATGACACGTCCAATTCGAATACAAAAGCTTCAGTAATGAGTGCTGATGCAGCTGGCTTTGCTAAACACTTACATGAAATTCATCGCATCTTTGTACAACATTTAAATCCCAGTTTAAAAAAGTTCTACGGTGGTTTGAATGATTTCTTTTTTGACTTAGCTGAAGCTGCACGAAACAATGTTCAGCAGAATCAATATTTTGCGGCCATTGGAGATACCCGTAAAAACAAAGATGAGTTGATGCGACAATTTGCTAAAAACATCAACATCATTTTCCAAAAATTCAAAAATCAAGATTTGGTTTATTTTGTTGAAGTTTCTGAACAAACAGAACACGACAAAAAAACACTGACTTTAATCAAAGAGGATGATTTAGATCAGAAGTTAGCCATCACCAATGTGACAGGGAAAATCAGTCAAATTTATCATGAGGAGCTGTATTTATTGAACCAACGGTTTGCTGAATTGGCGGTTGTTGATGACATTGATAACCAAAGTAACCCAATTGGACCTGACGCCATCGTTAATGCTTTTGCTTTGTCATTAGGCGCGCTGAAATCTGAAAACAGCATCAAACTAATTATCATTAAACTGTTTGAAAAAAACATGGTAGAGAACCTAGGGCCTGTTTATAAAATGGTCAATAAGTACTTGAAAAAAAATGGCATTCTACCCACCATCAAGTTTGAAGTTAAACCTGTTCCGCAATCGATGGGTAATCAAGTCAATAATTCGATAAATTATTTAGCCCAGGCTTTGTCTGAAACTGATGAAAATTATAAAAAGATTGCCGATATATTGCATCATGACAGAGAACAAATCAAAGCCCAAGATCCTAACAAGCAATACACACCTGAAAAAATTATTGAATTCTCACAATTATCAAATGCATTGAATCAAATAACTGTTGAGTTGCTGACTGATCAAGAGCTTGAAAGCAAGCAATCATTAAGTCCTCTGGCATTGAAAGATGAATTACTGAACAGGCTCAAATCGCTGAAAGCTTCATCAGGTCAAACTAAAATTAATGAGGCTGATGAACGTACCATTGATTTAATTGGCGAATTGTTTCAATTTATGGTGGAAGATCGTAACCTGCCTGAAACCATACAATTGGTGCTGTCAAAATTACAACTGCCTTACCTTCAAATTGCACTGAAAGATGAAAGCTTTTTTTCTGATAAAAAGAACAATGCCAGGCAGCTACTCAATATCATGGCCCAAGCATCAATCGGTTGGACACCTGAAACAGATGACAAAGGTTTGTTTTTAAATAAAGTCAAAGAAATAGTGGCTTTTATTCTGAATAACCATGAAAAAAATATTAATTACGAAAAACTGATTGCACGTTTTATTCAATTTCAAAACCAACTGAAAAAACGCATCATCATTGCTGAAAAAAGACACGCTGAAAAAATGTCAGGTCGGGAACGCTTGAATAAAGCCAAGGTCGAAGCCGCTAAAGTGTTAAAGAATCAGCTGAAAGGCCAGAAAGTTCCAGAGGCCATCCGGTCATTGTTATTAAAACCATGGGCCAATGTCTTAGTGATTTCACAGTTAAGAGAAAATGACTCACCTAAAAGACTCAAAAAATACCAACATTTTGTTGCTGATTTGATTCGAGCTGCCCATCCAGACAGCAACAAAAAAATGACCAACAACTCCATTGATCACCTGTGCTCAACCATGAAGGAAGGTTTGGCGTTGGTGGCCTATCAAGAACAAGAATTATTAGATAAAGAAAATCAAATCAGCCAACTGTTGAAGCAAATAAATGGTATCAATAAAACCAATAAACATTTGTCGTATATCAAACCAGAGGATGTGTTGAAACTGTCTAAAGAGTTTAATAAACAATCAAGTGTGGCTGCATATCTGAAGAAAGATGACGATCCCACCCAAGAGCCAACCAATAAAACGCCGATTTCAGATGAGCACCATCAAACTGCCATGAATATTAAAGTAGACGATTGGATTGAATTTAATCAAGGCGGTCAAATACAAAGGCTTAAAGTTTCATGGATCAGCCCGATCAGTGGAAAATTGCTTTTTGTTAACGGTAAGGGGGGGCGTGAAATGGATTTATTTCGCATTGAGCTGGCTGAAAAATTCCGTAACAATGAATGCAGGTCTCTACAACAATTACCACTGATGGACCGCGCTTTGGAAAGCATTGCCAAGAAAATTGAAAGTCAAAATGACACCTCTAAAAAACCATGATGCCAGTCTGAAATGGTTGTTCATTCAACACATGTGAATGAGTCTTTGTATTTAACAGCACAGTACAAAACATGTAAGTCATGTATCAAAAACGCTTACTTATTGATATATAAACTTAAAACAAGGCTTAAACTAACACCTATCCAATTTGTAACATTTCAATAAGATTAAAATCTTTGACCGCGCCATCAGTTGCTTTCATGTGTTTTTGCAAATGAGCATTACCTATATGTTTTTACCAAAGTTCACGTGACTCCCCATTTTCATAAAACAGGAAGTGAGCTGGATTTTCATTGTCTTGGTGCAAGTCATAATTAATACAACCTGCTTCCTCACGGGTTGATCTTCATGAGTAATTAAGTTGGCTACAATAGTTAATTTGGACATGTGTTTTCCTGTTTGCAGCTTGTGGAAATTGTGATTTTATAAAATGTGATACGAACAACAGGAATATTTGATTCTCATTTATACAAACGGAGTCCATTTAGCCACTCCATTTTAAACTGAATTTAAAAGTAGTAAGTGACTGACATTTTACTCTTTATAAGGGATAGGTAGGTTTAAATGTTCAGAAAATTAATGAAATCATCGATTAATGGATTTATTAAGAGAATAGGTAGCACTTGATACCGAAACAAGTACATGGATTCCCAACTTTTCCAAAATGAAAAATGACACCCTGTAAATGATTTCAAAAGATTGCATAAACATTTGGACTACATTGAAGTAACGCTATACGGCTTTGGCTTGATTCAGTGCAGGGTATAAGTGTAATAAACAACCTTTGCCTGCAAAGGTTAGCTGATAATGTGGTTCGGCGCTGTTGTCCAAAACTTTTTCGAGCACGCCTTTATCTATCAAAAAATCCAACATGGCCACCGACAGCTTATTGGCCTTGAGCTTCGCAGCTATTTCGAGTCGAGTGGCCATGCCTTTTGCTGAATATACCGCTTTTAAAATCAAGGCTTCTACATCAGAAAAATCTGGCATGGGCCCCGTGTATTCAGGAAATTGTAAGGCTGGAAACTTACCTCGAATTTTTTTATAAGATTCTTGAATTGAACGGATGTCAGCTGTTTTGTCATCAGTCAAGTGATAGGTGTGGAATACGCCAGACTCTTTGGTTCTGAAATCAACCTTGGCTAAAAAGACGGGCAGTTGACTGCCTTTGGCTAAATGGTAAAAGCCGGTTTTCCACTTGTTGACTTTTCCGCGGGTGCCTTCTGGAGTAAAGAGAAAAAAAATGCGGCGTTTTTTATGTTTATCAACAAAACGTTTTATCTTCTCAATTTGGCCTTGGGATCCTGAGTCACGATTAATGGGTATGGCACCCATCCACATCATTAAACGCCCAATAATCGGTATTCGACACCAACTTTCTTTGATTGAGAAATAAATTTTAATGTCTAATAAAATGGCAGCACCCATGGCATAAAACACATCCCAGTTTGACGTATGTGGCGCAGCAATGGTAATCCCAGCCCCTTCATGAGCTGCTTTTATTGGTTGCCATCCTGCAATTTTAAACCAAACACTAAAAAATAGTTTCATGATATGTTTCATAACGAATCCATCGAATATGGTTTTGTCACGTATTTCTAGGTTTTTTTTGCTCATTGGTGTTCTGTTTGTCTCTGCAATTTGTATTAAATCTAATTGTTGAATTATAGCACCAGTCCCTTCAAATAAAAGCTCACAGGTGGGTTCAACAAGAGAAATCAGACTTTTAAGTATGTCTGACTATAAGAAGACTGTTTGGCCTGAATTTAACAGCTGTTTGTAAATGACCTTTAAGTGATGTAATGATCCTTAGCAAGGATCATTCAGTGGGCTTTGACATCCTTGTGGGTATTGATAAAGCGCATCAAAGTGATGGCCAACATGATACATAAGAAAGGTATACAGGTATACAGAATACCTTGCCATTGGTAATTGTACAAAACCCAGCCTGCCATTAATGAAGACAAGCCTTGGAATGTAAAAATACTGAAGTCGTTGAGGGCCTGTACTTTATGACGTTCGTGTTTTTGGTAACTTAATGGCAGTAAAGTGGTGCCTGCGTAAAACAAAAAATTCCAACCAATACCCAACAAAATCAAAGCCCACCAATAGTGTAACAGTTCGTGACCTTGGCTGGCGATGATGACCACACCAACGAACATCAAGGTGCCGACCAGTAAAAAATACTTGGTTTTGATTTTTGACCCCAGCCAGATGGTTAACAGTGATGGCAAGTACATGGCAGCAACATGAGATTGGATGACCCATTTGGTATGTTCCAGGCTGTGGTTGTGTAATTGGTGCATGCTCAGAGGTGTGGCTGTCATCACAAAACTCATTAGACCATAACCCAGTGCTGCAGCAACAATAGCAACTATAAATACGGGTTGTCTTATGATCTCAGTTAATGGTCGACTGGCTGGCGGAAGTGCTTCATCAAAAGAGGTTGGCGCTTTAAAACGTGCAATGATAACAATAGCAATCATCGTCAAAACCATGATGCTGACGAAGCTGCCAAGATAGTCTTGGTTTGTCCCAAGCCAGTTTTTACTGACAAATGCCAATTCAGGACCAATCAAAGCTGCAAATATTCCTGTTAGCATCAAAATAGAAATCGCTTTGGGAATGTCTTTGGGGTCAGCTAAACTTTCAATGGCAGCAAAACGCAATTGTTGTGCAAATGCGCCACTGAAGCCAAGTACCATTGAGGCCAAACAAAACAACAAGAACAGTTGGTTTATGATGGCAATGATGGCAATCATTCCACCCATGATTCCAGATGAAAAGCCAATCATGGTTGCACGTCGGCGGCCCAATGATTTGGCTAACATAGCAGCAGGTACAGTTGCCACAGCTGTGCCAATGATCATGAATGTCAGTGGTAAAGTGACCCATGAAGGATTAGGTGCCATGCGACTGGATATCATGCCTCCAATGAACACCATCATGGGTGCTGTGGCTGTGATAAGTGGTTGGGCCAAAAACAATAAGCTGATATTGGTGTGTAAATGAGCAAAACGGTAAATGAGGAAAGCACAAATAAGTAAAGCAATCAGAATATACAAAAGTTGTGACATATGAAATGGTATGACAATCAGCTAAATGAAAACAGATTGTATCGATGATGCGCTAAAATAGCGACTCCAAATGAAAAAAGCATCATGAACAAAGATACAAAAGTACAACAAATCATCGTTATTGAAGGTATTTATAACGTCATTGTATTGACGTTGAAACTGGTTGTTGGGTTGGCCACCAATTCACTGGCCATCATCGGTGATGCTGTTCACTCATTAACTGATGTATTGAACAATGTAGTGATATGGATTGTCATGCGGGTGGCACGAAAACCCGCTGATAAAGGACATCCTTATGGGCACAGAAAGTTTGAAACCATGGCGGTATTTGGTTTGGCTTCGTTGTTGGTGGTGTTGGCAGTTGAGTTGGTCATTCAAAGCATTCGTTCTGAAAGTAATGAGATCATCAGTGAGCCTTGGGGATTGGCATTGATGGTTTTGGTTTTGGTGTTGAATTTTTCTGTATCGTGGTGGGAACGTCATTGGGCCAAAAAATTAGAATCGGATATTCTTTATGCAGATGCCCAACATACTTTAGTGGATGCCATTACCACTGTGTTGGTGATAGTCAGTTGGCAATTATCAGCCATGGGTTATGTTTGGTTGGATAAATTATGTGCTGTGGGCGTGGCTGGGTTGGTGTTGTATTTTGCATTTGGATTGTTTCATAAAGTGGTTCCAATTTTAGTTGATGGTTTTGCTGTTGACCCAGATGTATTGACGAAAGCAGTATCACAAGTTAAAGGTGTAAAACAGGTGCGGAAAGTACGTTCACGGTGGATTGGTCATTGCAAAGCTGTGGATTTAATCATTATGGTAGATGCCAAACTTAACATCACCGAATCACACGACATTGCGCAATTGGTGGAAGATATGTTGGCTGCACAGTTTGATGTTGCTGATGCATCTATTCATATTGAGCCTTATATTCATTGAACATTAAATAAAACAGAATTATTTTGACCCGAATGGATGTTTAAAATCGGTGGTGTTTGTATATCAACATCAAAAAGGTTTTAAAAGTGAAAAAAAATATTCAAAAATTCATTTTGGCTGTGGCTTTGTTTTGTTGTTCATTGATGCCTGCATTCAGTCAAGTGACACAAAAGGATGGGAAATTCCTACCAAGTTTTGTTAATCAACAATTACATGGCTTCGCTTCTCAGTGGATAAACTATCAACAACAAGATAAAAATGCAGCTGATTTTGTTTCCATAGGAGACGACCCAAATTGTGATATACAAATCGGCGATTCGAGCATTCAACAGGTGATAGAAAATGGCGCCTCTGAGATTAGGTTGACTATTTTGCCAGGTGCTGTGCCATACAATGAAGACCTTTTTATTAGCAACCGAAGCTTGAACATAAAAGGTGGGTATTTAAATTGTGATGATGCCAATAATGACATCCAACAAACCACTCGCACCCGGATTATGGGAACAGGCTCAGTACCAGTAATCAGAATCAGTGGATCGAATCAAAAATACAGCATCAGCTTAAAAAATCTAGACATCAGAAATGGTGTGGATTCTGATTTTTTTCTTGGTGGTGGTATTTCCACCTTAGGTGCTGATGCAAATATTGTGTTAGAAAATGTTAATGTTTCGAATAACACTGGATCGTCTGGAGGTGGTTTGGCTGTCAATGGTGGTGATACCAGTGTGACATTGATTGACAGTATTGTGCAATATAACCAAGCCAATAAAGGTGGTGGAATATATTGTTCAGGTGAGGAATCATCATTGGCTATTTTTGGACAAAGTGGCGTTTTAGAAAATACAGCTACAGGCCAGTTTGGTGAAGAAAGTGGCGGTGGAGGCATGTACCTTGCAGATGGATGTATTGCTTCGTTGTTTGCTGGTTCAGCTGATTCAAGTTCACAATATGGTGTCAGTGGTAACATTTCTGAGAGTGATGGTGGTGGAATTTATATAAAATCAGCCGGCAAGCTTAATGTTTTTGGTCAACAATTTTGTGTGTTAAACAGCTGTTTTGGTGACAGCTCAGAACCTGTAAATATTACCAATAACTATGCCAAAGACCACCACGTGTATGATTTTTTTGGTAAAGGCGGAGGGATTTTTGCTAAAGGCGTTGAATCGGAAGTGTATCTGCAAGGTGTTTTGATTAATAACAACCACGCAGAACAAAAGGGTGCTGGCATATATACTGACAATGTGGAGATGAATATAGTAAGAGACAGTAGTGATTGTTGGGATGAAACCAGATGTAACTTTTTTGATGGAAATGTAACTAGCAACCAGGAGGATGACGATACCTATGGTGGTGCAATGTATAATTTTATTGGTTCTGCCAGAATTGAAAACACATATTTTGAGAACAACCGAGCTGATTACGGCACCGCACTGGCTTTGTATTTTGGAAGCACTGAGCTTTCATCGGTGGTTATCAATAACAATGGTAATTCAGGTTCAGGTGGTTTAGCAGATCAATACGTTATTTCGATGCAAGATCAAGCTCAGTTAACCTTAGAACATGTCACCATCGCCGACAATCATGCACAGGGTGCATTGATCGGAAGACCCGCTATATCAAGCATCAGTGTGAATATTTATTCAAGTATATTGTATGATGTTAATACAGGACCTATTTTAGATGAAGTTGCATATGTCTCAGCAGATATTCATTGTGTGATTGCACATGATATAAATACACTCAGCTTATTATCAGGAACACAGCTGTCCAATAGTAACCCTCAATTCATGGCACCCTTAGATCGTGATTTTCATATCGATGCCCAAAGTTCGCCTGCAGTTGACTATTGTGCGCAGTCAGATGTGTTGGGTGAGGTTTTGGATATGGATGGTACGCTCAGAGGCTGGGATGATGGCAGTGTCAATAACCATTTAAATAACCCTGACAATGTTTATGATGCGGGTGCTGATGAAACCTATGACAATGACATCATCTTTCAAAATGATTTTGAATCAAACTTATGATGAACTCGTGCCATTGCTTTTAAAGCATTGGCACTTTCAATTAGGGGTGTCAATTAATGAATTAAACCCATTAATGGCATCAATTGAAGCACAAATAAACACACCAAGCTCAAGGATGCGACAGACATAGCCTGTAAGAATCGACGTCTTTTAAGATCTCTTAAATATGAGACTTTGAGCAGTTCATAAGACAATTCTTGTTCGATATCCATGTCACATAAATGTCGAGTGTATTCTGCCACACTTTCAACTTTATTCATATAGAACAAGCCTTTAACAATTTCTTGGTTTTTTAGCACTTCAGGTGCCATACGTCGAGTAGGGTATAGCACAGAACCAAACAAGACAACTGGAACGATAATTAAGAGCCAAGTAGTGATAATGGCCAAATGATTCCATTGCTCAGAAATGGCTGTCCATGTATTGAACTTTACCACCATGCCAATGGTGAAAATAAAGCCAATACCGACAATCTGCGCTTTTGTGTCATAGGTTCGAATGTTGTCTTGTGCTTCTTTCAAAGCGGCATAAAGAAAATAACACCTTTGTTCACTGGTTGGCAGGCCTTTGTTAATGACAGAGCTCATGAATACAATAACAATTGATAAATATGCAATTCTAACTGAGATTAATAGCCATAGCCATCTAAGATTATCCTATTAAAATACCAATATGCATGTGCTTGTTTGACATGTAGGTGCATAAAGTCAGCTGGATCAGTCAATTGAAAGATGGTATAGGCTTTGTAATCAAGCGATTTTGTTTTGACGTAAATTTGACATCATATAAAACACAATGTGTGGTGTTACAAAGCGTGTGATTAAAAATTAATAACCCATGAATCAAATTAACCCCAAAAAACTTTTGAACAGTAAATGGACCGCCGTGTATCCTGATAAATCTGAAATGCATTTTCTTGTTACTGATGTTAAGTTCAGCGATGAAGGTAAAGTGATTCATTGTATTCTTGAAGCCATTTTGACAAAAAATACAAAGTCCATTCAATGGCAACAATTAAAAGACAGTGATCATTGGTTGTTCGGATGGCAATAAAAAACATTAAGTTGATTGTGTTGAACGTATTCAAAAAACGCACAACTAAGTACATGAATACAGGGTCCGTGAGTGGGAGAGACGCATGGTTGTAAAAAACAGCAAACAGCAAATCGTCGGGCTGGTTACTTGGTCAGTGATTTGTTTTGTCACTGCTGCTATCGGTGCAGTGGCGTCAATTCAAGCCCAATCATTTTATGCAGAACTCAATCAACCTTCATGGGCGCCACCAGGATGGTTGTTTGGTCCAGTATGGAGTGTTTTGTATCTCATGATGGCGATTGCAGCTTGGTTGGTCTGGAGAAAAGGTGGTTTCAAGTTCAATCGCTTGGCCTTAACTGTATTTGTGGGGCAGCTGGTGTTTAACGGACTTTGGAGTTGGTTGTTTTTTGCATGGCGGTTAGGCTCATTTGCTTTTGTAGACATTGTGTGGCTTTGGGTGCTGATTGTAATCACAGTATCGATGTTTTGGCGGGTTGATAAAATTGCTGGTGTACTGATGCTTCCCTATTTATTATGGGTCAGTTTTGCTGCCTTTTTAAATCTTGCTGTTTGGCAGTTAAACCCAATGATTTTAACTTAGGCAGTCATTACTCAATCATTCATTGTTTGAACACGCTATGTGTGCACTTTTTAATGGTGGTTTTGATGAAAACCCTGAGGATTAAATCGGCGACATCACATCAACGGTTTGAATTTATTCAAAATCATTGGCAAAAATTAAATCAGTAAAATTGGATTGCCAATGCTGCAACAATGCTCTGAACGCTGCGGCTTTTTCTACCGATGGCAAAGCCCCAGATTGGTCTTTATCATTGACACCATGGCAGCCTCCACAGGCCCTGATTTCTCCGGGTTGAAAAGTAATCCAATAACGCTCACGCACCACAGGTGTGCCGGATGGATCTAACGACTGCCAAGCCATGGCTCTTCGAGCAGGAACAAAGGCCGCGACAGAGCCGTCTGCGTAAATTTCAGTACTGCCTAAAGGTGCATCAAGAAACGGGATGTTATTGGCCATGGCTTGGTTATCGTGTAAGTATTGGGCAATTACCCTTTGTCCGGCATCGGGGGAACTGGTTCCACCGGAACCTCGAATCTGGTCAGCTTGTAGGAATTGCATGTGAGCAATTTCATATAACTTGCCCGTGTTGCCGACGGTTTGGTGGGGAGCAGCGGCTACTTTTAAATTATAGGGCTGTTGTTTATCTGCAGCATCTCTGGTGGTGACATCCCGCATCACCACAACTGCCAGATTTTGTGTCTTTAAGTAGGCTTTGAATAAAGCAGGGTCGATATTTTCTTCTGCAAAAATCTGAGCTTCTGGAGGTTGTATTGAACTGCTTGTCATTGGGGGTGGGGTTCTGGACACCACCTCAACTGGCTGAAGTTCCCACAAGGGGCCGTTATATGAAACCAAAACATCAGGATCAAAATAGGAAATATTGGCATTGTCTAAATTATTGATGTTGTTGGATGGAACATAATCACCAGCAGGATTCATCGCATAAATTTTTATTTGATAATCATACCTTGGTTGTGGATTGGCTCTTGTACCTTCATTTAAATTGCCTCTGGTTTCAGCAGTATGTGCAGCCAGTAATGTACCATCCTTCAATAACACGGGATCTCGTGAGAATCCGATGTGTTCAGCCTGTGGTGAGTTGCTGGTGTCTCGGGTTGACTCATGTGTGATGTTTTCCACCAACACTGAATCTGGTCGGTCACCATCAGCTAAGTTAAAAGCGATGATTTGACCGCCATTGTGGGTGGCAAACTCGGGTGCTTCAATGGCCACAAAACGACCATTGTGATTGGGATCTTCATGCAGCATAAATGTATTCAATATGGAATTGGTGTTGGGGCGGTTGATTCCAGGTATAAATTCAACCACTTGATTGTCATCATTGATGCTGCGATTAAAATAACTGTGAAATTCATGTCTGCCTACATGGTTTAAAGTTTCTTCTTCAGTACCGTCTTGATTGATTTCCCAAGGAAAAAAATGATTGATGGTGTGTCCTTCTAAATTGGTTCCTGCTAAAAGAGCTGTTTCTTCTGCGCGGGGTTCAGGGAATACCTCTAAAACATTGTTGACCCTTGGGGTATCGGCATTGGTTGGCTCAACCACATAATTAAAGGCTTCAATGTTATTAAATGGTGATGCTTGTTGGTCTCTTTGAAGGTGATCCCAGCGGGTAAAAACCAAGCGACCGGCACTGTCGATTAAGGGCGAAAATGATCCTGATGGCGAGTGTTGTAATAACGTGACTTCACCTGAAACTGGGTTGAGCTTCCATAAACCTGTGTTGGTTGGGGTTGATTCGTATTCGTCTTTTTGTGGGTAATTGAAACGATTTTTGGTTCTGGGCATATCGGTGGTGAAAATGATGCTGTCATCTGAGCCATATATCGGTGATATGTTGTTGTAATTAACTGGCTGATTAGCCACAAGTGTAATGACGGCTGATTGACCTTGGCCAATGCCAGTGATTTCATACATTTGCCAGAAATAATTTCTGTCTCCATATTGCTCTGTTGGTGCGCCGATCACCATGCTGAACAAGGCTTTGTTGGCACTCCAATGAATGGCAGGATCACGCACTGCGATTGAATCCTCACCCTGAAAACCAGTGACACCAAAACCGGCTTCTCTGGTTAAGTTTCTTAAGGTTCCATCGGTATAACGTATATACAAATCACCACCTCGGCCTGTAACACTGATTTCACCTGAGTGGTTGCCAAAAGTAGATCCAATGGTGGCAAAGTCAGCGGCTATTGGAAATTGAGTAACAAATAATATCGGATTATTGAGCTGATTTCCGGCAGATGCGACCTGAACGGTTAACATAAATAACATGCTTATCAAGGCACTTTTAACAAATCTACTCAACACAACAATTGTTGAGTTGTTTGGATTTTTTCTATTTTCTTTCATGTTTATTATTCCTTAGTGGTGTCATTCGAAGTCGTCAATAAAAATAACGTCATTGATGTATGACTCAAACGCGCCGAGATCGTAGAAACTCAAAAGTGACAAGTCGTCTACATTGGGGTCATCATAACCTCGGTTTTGATATTTCAGGTCTTTATATAATACAGTGGTATGAGCAGGTGTATGGCAATAATCGATTGCAGGAGAATTACCCGCTAATTCGTAATTAGAATTGAACGGGTCTAAGAAGATAGGAATGTCTTGACTGATAAATGAGCCACCTGCGGTGCCATCTGAAAAATTGACAATGTTATTGGCTGCTGAGATTGAAGTCACTTCATTACCAATAACACAACTGATATCAACCTCAAAGCTGGATGAATTGTGACTGAGCACATCAAATCCATCATTGTCAATGATGCTTGAATGTAATGAAAAGTCTGGGTCAATTAAGTCAATCGAACTTCTTTCTTGCCTAAAAACAGCCACTTCAGACGTGTTGGCTATGAGCTTATTATTGGCAATGGTGGTATGGATATAGGTGGCAGCAGATTTTCCATAATTTTGTAGTATTGATTGAGTCTTGGTGGCATCACCATTTTGGAAGAATAAACTGCTTTCAACCCGCAATTGATGGAGTAACTCATTAACCCCAAAAGTAGATATGGCAGCACCGTTTTGTGCGACATTATTTTCAAACACAGTGGCAGAAATATCGGTGGTGCTTGAACTGGCTGAAATAGCACCCCCTAAACTTTCGGTTCCTGATGCGGTGTTATTAGCAAAATAATTGCAATGATTTTTATTCCAACAGTCTTGGTGTAAACGACCTACCTTAAGTGACGAATTGTAAAGATGGATGCCACCACCAGTGTCAACTGTAGAGTTGCCTTCAATTAAGCCAGCATAAATGGACACGGTGCTTGAATCTCTCGCAGATATTGCGCCGCCTCTGCTATAGACGGTGTTGGTGAATCCGGCAATATTACCGGATATATTGGCCGGGTTGTCATCATTGCCCATGCAAATTCCTTCGTTACAAGTCTGCTGACCATTCAGAACAATGGTTGAAGCTGCGTCTGCATAAATGCCTCCGCCATCACCAAATGCAAAGTTTGATGCAATACCAATCAGGCCGCCATCGGCCGAACCAGTATGTAAACCAAAATAGCAGCCATTTAAAAACACGCCACCACCTTTACCTTGTTTGTCACTAACGATACCAGAGGGTTCGCCATTGGCCACATTGGCCGCCACGCCACTTTCGTCAATCATGACAATCGATGAGGCGCCACCAGAACAATAAATACCTCCAGCATAACCCGCTAAATTATTGACTACCCGGGAATTCTGCATAAGCATATCGGTATCACCACCAACAATGGCAATGCCTCCGCCATATTCAGCGTCATTGCTTCTGATATCAACATTAGTCAGTGACAGGCTAACATCTGCTTGATAAGACAAAATACCACCACCGGCACTGTCGGTATTGGGCGCCAACCCCAAACCTTCGACAAAACGCAGGTTTTTCAATATAACATTATGTCGCTGCGAATCACCGAGGATTTTAAGCACCGATGCCGTATTGCCACCATTAACCAGTACTTGATCGTCACTGGGTCCGCCAAAAGGCTGTGTCGCTTCAAAACAGGTGCCATAACCTCCTGTCAATGAGACATCGAAGTCATCGATGAGCAAGTTTTCATTGTAGGTTTGGTTGGTTGCTATGCGGATGTCTGTTGTTCCACTTACTTCAGCTGCATCTATGGCATTTTGGATGTTTTTGTAATCACAACCAACGGAGTCGCCACCAACTGTAATATAACTTGCGCTAAGTTGCTTTGAGAGTGCATTAAAAGACGCAATCAGTGCAATGTCACGATTGATTTGTTTGATGGCTGCTTGGTCTTGTGTATTTGCACAGAGCCAGGGCAGATAAGTCATTAATAATAGTGATGTGATAAATTTGTACATAAAATCTCCTTAATTTATGTTTGTTGTTTCCAATGTTAGGTATCAGGCTGATGCCTTAGCTTCTAAAATCAGATTAAACGGTGTTTCAGTCGCTTTCTTACAATAGCTGAAGCCACCTGATTTAATGGTTTCAGTTAATTGTTTTAATCCGGCTTGAGCACCAAGGGCTAAGCCGACTTCTTGGTTCTTTGAGCAGGGCACACACAACTGTGTTGAGAAAGCATAAAAAGCTCGAGCAACTGGATTGAGGTTGTCTTTAAGTGAATCATTTGCAAAAGGCTCAACAATCATGCATGTACCATCGGGTTTTAAGGCTTGCAAGGCATGAGCACAAGCGCCCACCGGATCACCCATGTCATGTAAGCAGTCAAACATAGTTATGAAATCAATCTCTTTATCGGTAAAGTTTTTGGCTGTATCGACTTTAAACGCTATGTTATCTAAGCCTGCTTCATCAGCCTGCGCTTGAGCGTGATTAATGGATTCTTGGTGATAGTCGATACCGATAAATTGTGAATTAGGAAAGGCTTTAGCCATGATGAGGGTTGATGCTGCATGGCCACAACCTATGTCAGCGACTTTAGCGCCGCGGATTAATTTTTCATGGACGCCATCTAATGCAGGAATCCAATTATTAATTAAATTACCTGAATATGATGGACTGAAGAACTTCTCGGTGCCACAAAACAAACAGGTATGGTGTTCACCCCATGATATGCCTTCACCAGACTTAAAAGCCTCAAGCAGAGCAGGTTCATCATGATATAAAGAGGTGATGGCGTAAAAAGCGCCGGTCATAAATACTGGACTGCTTGAATCACCAAACACCGCAACTTGTTCCGGCGTCATAAAAAACTGATGCTTATTACTGTCATATTCGATGTAACCCGAAGCTGCTTGCGCTGCCAACCATTCTTGGACGTAGCGTAATGCCGTACCTGTCTTATCTGCCAATTCACTGGCACTTAAGGAATCAGATTCTCCCAAGGTTTTATACAATCCCAATTTGTCGCCTAGGGTGATTAAAGGCCCATTTGCCGCCGCCCCCATTTCAATCACTACTTGGCCTAATAACTGATTCAATTTGTTTTCATCTGTACTCATGCTGTTGTCCACTTCTGATTAGTGGATGAAATATTAACTTTGAGCGTGGGTTAATACATGAATATTAGGTATTGATTAGCTAATGATTAGGTATTGATTAGCTAATTATGTCATCGGGTTAGTTGTGGTTCTCTAGCCAAGTTTTTATGTGGTCGTTCACCTCACTTGGGTAGGGGACGCCATCTTCAACACCCACATACAACAGACACATGTCTTGCCTCTGCTTGAATACGCTGTGGTATTTATTGAGCCAAAACTCTAAATGTTGTTGTAATTCTTTGGTTCCAGGAATCTGTGTAATGATTTGTGGGTTGTTGTTTAGTTCATTAATAATATTTTGATTATTCTGGTATAAACCTATTTCTGTCATGCCTCTAATTTGTTCAAATACAAACTTTTCTTCAGCGTTTAATTTGTCAAAATAATAAGAAAAATATTTTTCAAACTGCATTGCTCGTTGCTCGCCGATTCTGGTTTCTATCATGTCTACCAGTTCATTTCTTCTTTTGGCTTGAGCCACAAATGTGAGGTATAAATTTTCTTGATAGTTTGCGATTTTTTGTACCGACTGTTTGAGTTCATATCCTCTGTAATAGTTGATAAATAAAAGCAGTAGCAAAAAAACTACTGTGATTACACTGATATACAAACCAAATCTTTTAGCTAAAAGAGCCTTATTAAATGTATTTTCAGTACTTTGAATATCAGCAACAAATTGATAGCCTCGTGAATGAACTGTTTTGATGACTTGTTGCTTGTTTCCGTCATCACCCAATACTTTACGGGCTGATTTAATGCTGTTGTTGATGGAGGTGTCAGAAACCATGCGACCTTGCCAAACTTGATCTAATAGCTCATCCCGACTAACTACCTTGTCTTTGTTTTTAATTAAATAAAGAATTAAATTAAAAACTTGAGGTTCCACTTGGGTGTCAGTTCCTTTGACCTGCAACTTAAAGTTATTGCTATCTATCGTGATGTAATTGAAGTGATAAATCATGTTGTGGATTTTTTTAGGTTGTGAATGCCAGTTGAGGTAACTGTATAGTACTGATAATAAAATAGTACTTCAAGTGCTGTTAGTTTACCAAATACTTTTTAGAACCATTGTTGATGCGTTGTTAAATGTATTGAATAACTTTCAGGAAAAAGTTTGTTGCGAAATGTCATGGTTTTACTTTTGTCACTGTGGCACTTGAGCTTCCATTCTCAAATAGGTTTTATTTTGAATAATTTGGGAAACCTGTTGCTGCTGCACTAGCACAGTTTAAATCAGTTCAAAAAGAAGTCATTGTTGAAATTACAGTGACAGAAAGTTTAAGGTTTCTTAGGGGTATTTAATTGTTTAACATTTATCAAGTTTGCTTCACTATTTGTACAAATTAAATGATAGGCCTGAAGCTTTGTCTTATAATAAAATTCAATCAAATTTAATGAATGGAGAAAACAACATGTCAAGTGAAGGTTACCATGAGCCCATCGCATCTCTCTCGAAAGAAACAATGGACATGCACAGAGCCATTGTCTCTTTGATGGAGGAACTTGAAGCTGTGGATTGGTACAATCAACGGGTAGATGCTTGTAATGATGATGAATTAAGAGCCATCCTGGCGCATAACAGGGATGAAGAAAAAGAACATGCTGCCATGGTTCTTGAATGGATTAGGCGTAAAGACCCCACTTTTGATAAAGAATTAAAAGATTATTTGTTTACAGAAAAGCCGATAGCGCATAAATAAATGACAACTTAAATAAATGAAGGTTTTAACCTTTTAACTGTTGAGTAAATAACCGTATTCAGCGACTGCTCAATGGGCTGTTGTGTCAGTGTGTCATGTTCAGTTAAAATCGACCTTCAATTAGTTGTACGACATATACTTATGAAACATAAGTGTTTTTATTTAACTTGTTAGAATTACAGAGAAATTAAGCATTCTATGCTATCAGCGCTCAGAAAATCAGTCAACAGTCGGCCCTCATACCAAGAAATCCAATCCAATATTCTCGCTGGGTTGACTGTTGGAATCATTGCATTACCACTTTCAATGGCCTTAGCCATAGCCAGTGGTGTTCCTCCTCAACACGGTCTGTATACAGCAATTATTGCTGGTGTGATTGCAGTAACTGGAGGCTCTAAGGTTAACATTTCTGGTCCCACTGCTGCGTTTGTTGTGGTGTTGTTGCCAATTGTGCAACAATTTGGATTAGGGGGCTTGTTAATTGCAGGTTTCATGGCAGGTGTGATTCTGCTCATGATGGGCTTGGGGCGATTAGGAAAACTCATAGAGATAGTACCTTATCCAGTTACAGTGGGTTTCACTGCAGGGATTGGTGTGGTCATTGCGACATTTCAGATCAAAGATTTTTTTGGTTTGTCTATAGAATCTTTGGATGGACATTATTTTGAAAAATTGTCACAAATAGTTCATGCTTTACCTTCAATAAACTGGCAAGAAACTTTGATTGGTGGTGGTACTTTCTTGACCTTGTTAATGTGGAGCAAGTTGCGTTCAAAAATCCCAGGACATCTGGTTGCTTTACTGGTGGGTTCGGTTGCAGCATGGTTACTGGGTTATTTGGTTCCAGACTTTTCAGTTGCTACGATAGGCAGCCGCTTTCACTATGAAATTAATGGTGTCATTGGTAATGGGATTCCTGCTGTTTTACCCAGTTTTGAATGGCCTTGGAATTTACCTGGTGCCGATGGGAGTCCAATTGGTATAAGTTTTGAGCTGATCCGTCTTTTACTTCCAGCTGCCATTACCATTGCTATTTTAGGCTCGCTAGAATCATTATTATGTGCTGTGGTTGCAGATGGCATGTCTGGGAAAAAGCACAATCCAAATGATGAATTGATTGGTCAGGGTATTGGTAACATGCTTGCGCCTTTTTTTGGTGGTATTCCTGCGACTGCGGCCATTGCCAGAACTGCGGCCAATGTAAAAGCAGGAGGCAGTTTTCCTTTAGCAGCAGTTGTTCACAGTGTATTTATTCTCATTTCTATTTTGTTGTTATCATCATTGTTGTCTTATATCCCCATGGCTTCGATGGCAGCACTACTTATCATGGTGGCATGGAACATGAGTGAAGCCAAACATTTTATCAGGACCATTAAAATCGCTCCTAAAGACGATATCATGGTGTTGGTATTGTGTTTCTTATTGACTGTTCTATTTGATATGACGATTGCTGTGGCTGTTGGAATGGGATTGGCTGCTATGTTGTTTATTCGTAGAAGTATCAGTCTCACAGGCACCACTGAACTTGGCAAAGACCATGCAGACTACAGTTTGCCAGAAGATGTGATTGTTTATGACATCAATGGTCCCTTGTTTTTTGGCACGGCGCGTAAAGCCCTTAAAACCATTTCATCAGTCACCCCTGACATCAGAACCATTGTTTTAGATATGACTGAAGTAACCATGTTAGATGTGAGTGCCATCATTGCTTTAGAGTCCATTGTGGATGACCTATCAAGTAAACAGATTAAACTGGTTATTAATCATTTACAACCAAGAATGGTACTTAAATTAGGACGTGCAGGAATTAAAGAAAAACCAGGTGAGATTGAATTTTCAGAATCAATTTCGGAGCAGTTTATCGCTAACACCCAAAGCAGTAACTAAGCAGTCAACCTTAATTACAACGGTATTCTGATTAATCAGAGTACCGTTGCAATCAACTTGACCACTGCTTTATCAATCAAATCCATGCCTAAATATAAGGTCATTTTCTTGAATCATTAATGAGGTGATTTTTAATGGATTCTCAAAATCACCAAAATCTAAAATGGTATAAAACAACTGCCAAGAATGACTTTTGGGCGCGAACTTGAGAATCCAATGGTTGTCATAACTAAACTCACCTTTGTAATCTCCATCTTCTTCTAGACTGATACCATATTCGCCTGTTGTCAACATACTGATTGCGTTGATGTTTTTATAAGCGCCAATGCCATCTGCAGCGTTAATGGCATTGTACTCTAAGCTGTAATCGCTGCCATCAAAGCGAATCATGTCAGCAGGAAAATACCCTGAGCCTTCAATATCGGTGGCACTGTCAACAGAAAAAATCAAATCGCCATTTTCTGAATCGAATGTAAAAGCATCGATGTTGATGTGTTGAAAATTACGTGAGACAGCGCTGAAGATAAAGCTGAAACTGTCGCAGTTAAAATCATTACAGCGAATGATGTCTGATTTAAGTACGCTAAAACCATTTACGCGGGTATCAGCATCAAAAGAAAAATATGTGTTGCCATCGATATCTTGATGAAAACCATCTATATTTGCGCCGCTGACAGCAATAATTTGAGCAGGAGATATTGTCGAGTTAGGCGATGTGCCGTTAACATAGTCTGAAGCAATTTTATTGGGTGTAAACCCAATGCCTCCATCATTAACATGACTGATATCAACTGAATAATTGATCTCATCTACATAACTCGGTATGGCCTGAGCTTGTGCTTTTAACACCCAGCCGACCATTAACAGACATGAGACCATGACTTGTAATATTCGAATATTCATTAGAATGCTCCTTGTGGTTAAGGACATATCGAAGAGCCGCAAGTACTGCCATTGGTGTAATTGACGCAATTATCACTGCCATTGTTAGACAGATACACATTGCTACATGTAATTGCAATGATACTGAAATTTTTATTACCATAGGCATAAGAGTCTTTGACTATTAATCGACTAAATAAGCCATTACTGATACCTGTATCTAAGTTTCTGTTGGCCACACAATTATTGACCATGCCATTGATGACTGACATGCCAAATTCATTTTCACTGCTTTGAATGTTTTCAACCACATTACCTCTTGAAGCGCTGGATGTTAAACTGACACCGGTATCAAAACCTTTGACCATACCATTTTTAACTTTGATGTTTTTTCTGCCATTTGCAGTTATGCCATGAGCAGTCATGCCAGGTTGGGTGCAGACTAAACTGGTGTTTTCACCAGTACAGGTTCTGGGCCCTATGATTGAAAATCCATTCAAGTCCAAGGTCACATTGTCACTGTTGATTTGTATCACATCCGTAGTGGTTGAATTTGATGAGATATTGGAAGTGAGTTGGTAACTACCAGGTTCTGTGATGGTTATAGGTAATCCATTGGTATCACCTGGGAAACAGCCGAAGCCATCACAGATATCATTAATAGCAAAAACACCATCAGTGGCCTGGGCATGACCCCAAAAAACCAGTGAACATACTAAAATCATTTTTTTCATAAGGTACTCCTTTTCAATATTGATGATAAAACGCATCCAAAACGAGACCTCTCGAGCTTGAATGTGTAAACAATAATTCGAGAACTGAAGTAAATTTATGACATGATTGAGTTGAATCTTTGAAATAATAAGATAAATCGATTCATGAAACTAACAGTTAATTGTAACTGTAATTGGGGTTGCCAAACAAATCACATGGTTGTTGTGGTTCCTAGATGAAATGGTTTCTTTTAAATATAATCAGCTGGCAAATCGATCTGTGGCTTTAACTAATTCGCTGGCTATCGCTGGTTCAAATGCAGAGTGGCCGGCATCTGGAACCACGATTAATTCAGCTTCTGGAAGGGCCTGCTTTAGATCAAAAGCCGTCTGCATCGGGCACACCACATCATAACGACCTTGGATTATAACTGTCGGAATGTGCCTGATTTTACCCACTTCATCAAGCAGTTGATTTTCATGGGTAAAAAAACCTTTGTTCATGAAATAGTGGTTTTCAATGCGAGCGAAAGCCAAGGCAAATTCAGCATCAGCCGTTTCTTCAATGTGTTGTAAATCAGGGTACAGGTGACATGTTGAGCCTTCCCACACTGACCAGCGTTTGGCGGCTTCCAATCGCACTGACTCATCATCGGATAACAAGCGTTTTTGGTAAGCAGTCATCATGTCATGTTGCTCATCAGTTGGAATAAAGTCCCTATAGGCTTGCCATGCATCTGGATATAGGCGATTGGCACCTTCCTGATAAAACCATTGTAATTCCTGTTGACGTAGTAGGTAAATGCCCCTAAGTACCAATTCTGTGACACGATTAGGGTGTTTCTCGGCATAAGCCAAAGCCAATGTGCTGCCCCAAGAGCCTCCAAAAACCTGCCATTGTTCTATGTTCAACATGTTGCGTATGGTTTCCATGTCATCAATCAAATCCCAAGTGGTGTTTTCTTCCAAACAGGCATGAGGTGTACTTTTACCACAACCCCGTTGATCAAATTGTATGATGTGGTATTTGTCAGGGTTAAAAAAACATCGGGTTTCTTCAGAGGTGCCACCACCTGGCCCTCCATGAACAAATATGACGGCTTTACCGTCAGGGTTGCCACAGCTTTCCCAATACACTTGGTGAATGGCTGTTGCTTGGATGTGACCGGACTGATTAACTTTTGCCGGGGGGGATAATTTGTTCAAAGACTCAGTCATTATTCAAAACCATTTTTAAAAATTAGATCAATAGGGACAAAATATGTTACCGTTAAAGTGGGGCGATTTTCTGACAAACTGTTTTCTAGGCTACCAATACTCCGCACGTTCCCAGTGTTGATTTCATCACCTGTTAGTACCCAACCGTGGTTGGTGTTACTGTCTTGTATCCATGTGCTGACATCTGCAATCAATTCTGTTGTGTTTGCAAAATGGATGTTGTTGGTTAAATTGGTAAAATCACTTGTGGCTGAAGCGGTAGGTGAAAAATCGCCACCAGCCGTGTTCCATAAATCGGTGTTGAAAAACGTGTGAATCCAAGTCGCATCACCTGTTTGAGAGGGGGCACCCTGCCCATTACCGTTAGAACTGGAGGCGCCCCATTCAGAAAAAGCCAAGTGCAAGGCTGCTGTCCCAGACTGTGCACTATTGGGAATGTCTATGACAGTTAAGTCCAACGAAACAGAAGTGATGTTGGCATTTACTGGTATGTTTGAAACATCAAATTCCAATACACCTCGCCTGAGTAGGCCATTATTGGGCTTACCAAAAAAGAGCTTGTCACCAGCACCATTGCTGATGCTTCCGTCATTGGTTTCGAAGAGGGTATTGTCTTTGTCGGGTGTGAGGACGACCTGTGGTAATGCATAGTCAATAATCAATTTGGGTCGTGTTGTTGTGTTGCTGTTTTCCTTGCTGTTGAAACGATACACAGTGGGAAAGGTGCTTTCATCACCTAATAAAATCCAGCCAAAATTTATTTCAGGTGTATCGACCCATGATTGAACATTTTCAGTTAGTGAAACAGCGTTAAAAGAAATGGTTGTCAAGCCGTTGATTGATTGGGTTGCCAGTGGAATCGGATTAAAATCACCGCCAGCTTGAACCCATGCGGCACCTTGATGAAAAGCATTGGTCCATGTGGCATCTCCTGCTTCAGCTGGCGAACCAGTTCCTTCTTCGCCATTGGCATGAGTGGTGCTTTCACCCCACGCTGTTAAGGCTTGGTGGATGCTTATGTTTTGTTCGCCTGCAATTGTTTTGGATGCCGTAATTTCTAAACTGACTTGATTAATGGTGGAACCTGGTGGGATTGAAGAAACATCAAAACTCAACAGGCCTCGTCTGAGGTCATTAGTGACCTGATTGGTTCGCCCAACAAAGAAGTAATCTCCTGCGCCGTTACTGAGGGCTATGGTATTGGTTTCATAAAGGGTGTTGTCTTTTTCAGGTGACAGTTCAATTGTCAGTCCCTGTGCATAAAAAGTACAACAGCTCAAAATTAAGGTCGTCAGGGATTTCATAGGTATCTCGTGGGTTTTTGCTTATTTTATTATATGTGGTATTTGTGGTAACTGACAAGTGTGTTTAGGATAATTATGTGGTCGTTTAAGGTTTGAGATTTTTGGGTTACTTTCAGTTAAAATAAATGGATTCAAAACAGAAATAAATGATGAATAACAAGTTTTCAATCGGCCCCGCTGCTTTGGTAGCTGCTGCTTTTATTGGGCCTGGAACGGTTACAACTTGCACGTTGGCAGGTGCTAACTTCGGTACAGCTTTGATTTGGGCATTGGTATTTTCTGTTTTGGCTTGTGTGGTTTTACAAGAAATGTCAGCCCGTTTGGGGGTGGTGACACAGCAAGGGTTGGGCGAGGTGCTTCAGTCACAATTTCAGAATCGCTGGGTGAAAACTGGGGTTTTTGCTTTGGTTACTGTGGCGATATTTATTGGTAACGGAGCTTACGAGGGAGGCAACATTGCTGGTGCAGCTTTAGGCATAGAGGCGCTGTTGCCAGAATGGCAATTTCCTTGGCCTGTTGTGATTGCGTTAGTGGCTTTTGTATTATTGTTTCAAGGTAGTTATGCGCTACTAGAAAAGGCTTTAATCGCTTTGGTCATGTTAATGAGTTTGGCATTCATCACCACATTTATTTTAACAAAACCAGACATTACATTGTTGTTTCAAGGTTTCAAGCCGCAAGTACCAAAGGGGGCTTGGTTGACTGTTATTGCATTGGTTGGTACCACAGTGGTGCCTTATAATTTATTCCTTCATGCTTCTGCTGTTAAAAACAAGTGGCACAGCGCTGATGACTTGCCCAAAGTTAGAAGAGACACTTTTATTTCAATCGGTATTGGCGGTTTGATTTCCATGGCCATTGTATCAACGGCCGCTGCTGCATTTTTTGGCCAACAAGCAAGTATTCATTCAGCAGCTGATATGTCCGTACAATTAAAACCGCTGCTGGGCTCTTGGGCTTCAATTTGTATGGGTGTTGGTTTATTTTCAGCGGGTATTTCTTCAGCCATCACAGCACCTTTAGCGGCTGCATATGCATTGGCAGGAATGTTGGGGTGGTCAACTGACGGAAAGGACTGGCGTTTTAAAATGGCTTGGGGGCTGGTTTTAATCAGTGGCTTGTTGCTATCCATATCAGGTTATCAACCGATAACCATTATTTGGTTTGCTCAGATTGCTAACGGTATTTTATTGCCTTTGCTGGCGGTGTTTTTATTGTCAGTGATGAACCGTGTTGAATTGTTGGGAAAATATAAAAATACATGGGTACATAATGTTTTGGCGACTTTGGTGATTGCTGTTTGTTTATTTTTAGGTGGTAAGTCCATGTATTTTGCTTTCAGTTGATATGTTAACTTTCGATTTAAATTGTGATTTGGGAGAGTATGAAGATACCAATGCAGCTTGGCATGATGCAAAAATAATGGATTACATCAGCTCTTGTAACATTGCTTGTGGTGGGCATGCTGGCAACCAACATATAATCAAGCAGACAGTGACTTTGGCGCTTGAAAAGCAGGTCAGTATCGGTGCGCACCCAAGTTTTCCTGACCGTGATAATTTTGGACGCAGTGAGATGCAGTTACCTGCCTATGAACTGAAAGAAATTATTCGAACACAAATATTGAACGTTAAAACAGCAGCAGAAACCCAAGGTGGCAAACTGTCACATGTTAAGCCACACGGTGCTTTATATAACCAAGCAGCCAATGATTTGGCTTTGGCGCAGCTACTGGCTGAAACAATTGCTGAACTCGATAAGAAATTATTTTTTTATGGTTTAGCACATTCCGCGATGGCAACAGCTTGTCAGCAATGTGGCGTTAATTTTGTGGCGGAAGGTTTTGTGGATCGAGCTTATCAAACAAATGGCATGTTGGTTCCACGATCTCATCCAGGTGCGGTGATCAGTGATGTACATGAATTGGTTAAACGTGCTATTGGAATAATTAAAAATCAATCTGTTATCTCAATCGAGGGTGATGTGACTCAGTTAGTCATTAACTCGTTGTGTATACACGGTGATCATGAAAATGCCACACAAACGGCTCAACTGTTGCAGGAAGGGCTGTTGTTGGCAGGTATAGTGATAAAAGCGCCTCAGTTGTATCAAAAGTTGTGACAGTCAATCAATTAAATATTGAAAGTATCAGCCGTAATGGTGATTGTGCTTTGACTGTGAATTTTGTACCAAATGATTCATGCGTGGCTCTGATTCATACTTTATGTACTGATTTATTGCGAAAACCTTTACCTGATTTGCTAAATTTGATTCCAGCATTTAACAGTTTAACTTTGGTATTTAAGTTTCCTGTTAATCAGTTGACTATTGTATATGAACAATTGTTGTTGCGACTGGATGAAATTCAATTGGGAGTCTTTGTTCCCAAAACGCATTATATGCCAACTTGTTATCACCCTGATGTGGCTGCAGATTTGTTAGATGTGTGTCGCCACTTGGGTCTTGAAGTAGATGACTTGATAGAAAGGCACGCAGGGCAGACTTATCAAATTGCTATGTTGGGATTTTTACCCGGTTTTGCCTACCTGAATGAAAATCATCAGACCTTGTATTTAAACAGAAAAGCTTCGCCCAGTTTGCATGTTCAAGCTGGCAGTGTAGCAATTGCTGGTAAACAAACTGGGATATATTCGTTGGCAAGTCCAGGTGGTTGGCATGTCATTGGTATGACGCCTAAAAAAGTACTGAACTGGCAAAACCAACACCATCCCATGTTACTCAACCCTTTGGATCAAGTTGTATTTAATCCGATTGACTTAGTGGAGTACCAGTCATTGAAAAACGAGTCATGAATATCAAATTTTTAAAAGCGGGTATGTTCACAACGATTCAAGATTGTGGTCGTTTTGGATTGGCGCATTTGGGAATACCCTGTTCCGGATATATGGATGTGCAATCTGCTGAGCTTGCCAATACCATGCTGGGTAATCAAAATTGTGAAGGTCTTCTTGAAGTTACATGGACAGGCGTGGAATTTGTTACTGATGTGGCTTGTTCAATAGCTTTGGCAGGCGCTGAATTTGTGGTTTCGGTAAATGATGAAGTTGTTTCAACGGATGATGTCATTCAACTGCAAGCAGGTGATGTTTTTAAAATGAAACAATTGCTTACAGGGGTGCGGGCCTATTTATCATTTGCAGGTGGCATTGATTTGCAACAGATGGCTGGTAGCGTCAGTACTTTAGCAGTGGCGCAATTGGGTGGCATTAGAGGCCGGTCTTTGAAAGATGGTGATTGTTTGAAACTTAAACAACCACATCAAGTGCAGGGAAAAAAGAAACCATTATGGAAAAAGATAAAGCCTAAAAATATACATGTTGTGAGGGCACTGCCAGGTCCAGAAAAGCATTGGTTTGATGCAATCACATGTCGGCAAGCATATGGTCAAGCCTATCAATTAACTCAGGATTGTAACCGACAAGGCTTTCGACTTAGTTCAGCAAAGGTGGCTTACCCAGCGAATTATCATATGGACAGTTCTGGCTTGGTTGCTGGGAGTTTGCAGGTGACTCCTGATGGTCAAACCATTTTGGCCATGAAAGATGCTCAAACCACTGGTGGTTATCCACGTATTTTAGTAGTCAACCAAAATGAATTGTACCAGTTGGCTCAAGTACGACCTGATGAAATCGTGTATTTTTTTGTTAACCACGATGAGTCAGTATTCAATTAAATCAGGTGAATTTCAGAACTTTTTCATTATAAATTCAGGTCTTAATTAACCTCTTAACTTATCATTCTCTCCAAGAATACAGCGATTTTCAAGCTGTTACATTTATATATTTAGAGGAGAATGATTTTGAAACTTAGTCGCATATTGCAACCTATGTTGCTGATGGCATTTGCCAGTACCATCAGTTTTCAACTCAATGCAGCTACCACTATAGTGGTTGATTGGGCATTAGATGAAGAACCTAACAACAACAATCATACCTGTACGTTTGTTGATGGTGGTTTGTTTTATCCAGACAATTCAGGTTCTGGTGCTGGAAAATGTACGGTCAGGCGTGCATTACGAGAAGCTGGTGCCAGACCTTTGATGGATCGACCCATCAACATTGTATTTACGGGCTTAAAAGGAACTGATGGTAATGGTGATGATGTCATGTTCGATGGTGATCAATGGATACTCCCTGTATCTGGTGCAGCAGCAGCCAGTAATTTTGGACTGTACCCTCGAACTATCACAGATGTAACTGGTCAGGTCAATATAATAGGTTTTCCTGTTGATGTGCAGGGTAACAATGAGATGCCTAAAATAATGATCATGAGTTCTAAAACTTTAGAGGTGGAACTGAATGATGTGCTTATTGAATCTATTGGGTTTTATGGTGGTATGAGCATACATGCGAAAGAAGCTAATTTTACCTTCCAAAACAACACTTGGGGCTTGGCACCGGATGGTTTAGAAATGGCATTCAGTGATTGGGCGGGTGATACCAAAAAAATGGCTGGGTTTCATGGTGTCTATGGTTTGGCTAAAGCCGATGGTTTGTTGGTACAAAATAACATCATCACCGGTGCTTTCTCTTGGGCTATAGAAGTTGATAACACAGCAGAAGAAGTGGAAATATTGAATAACTGGATTGGTACCAATGTCAATGGTACTGTACCTGATGTCCCTGACAATTTGAAATGTCGTACCTTCACCAATATCAATCCTGTCCAACCACCTTTGGAAGAAACTGAATGGTTTGGAGGTGCTGGTATTTCAGCCAGCGGTGTGGGACTATTGATTGAAGGTAACTACTTTGTTGGATTACAAAATATTCGCAGCACCAATGACACGCCCCCAGAGGCCTTAACTGTATTTGGTGCTTTACATACCATTGAAAACAATGTCATTGGTCAAGATGTCAATGGTCAATCTAAAGGTGTTTGTGGTCAGGGCATTAAATTTTCTACACAAACCGATGTCGTTACGCCTGTTAACAATGGTCACTTGGTACTCAATAACATCATTGATTCATCAAGAAATGGATTTGAAAACACCAAAGGTGCTATTTTATGGACTGATACCAGCAACCCTGCTTTCAGAGACGGTGGTAATACTGTTCGCGGAAACATTGTGATTAATGGACCTGAAAAGTATTTTGAAATTGGACCATTGATTGCATCAGATATTAAGTTGTTTGAGCCTGCTGAAATTACCAATGTGGTCGGTACTTTAGTAAGTGGAAGCAGCCACGGTGCTAATGTTTTGGGTGATCCCAGCCCATGTCCAAATTGTATCATTGACTTATATTTAGATGACAGTGATTCACATGAAGAAGCATTGCTTCATTTGGGTTCAACTGTAGCCGATGCCAATGGTGATTTTAGCTTTAATTTACCCGGCCCAATACCTGCTGGATACAGCATCAGAACCACCAGCACCAGTCAGGCCAACGATGTGATTCCCAATACTTGGGCTGGTACCACATCTTCTATGTCAAATGTATTTTATGGTTCAGATGTCATCTTTGTAGATGGGTTTCAATAAAAGTTCCTATGTGGTTGAAGTTACCACGTAAAGGGGAGGGTGGTTTGGCAGCAAAGGAATGCTGCCAAATTATTTTATTCTATCAACAGTTCTGCCAACCTTGAAGCTGCGCGTTCGAATTCAAAAGCCATTTTCTTGCCCTGGTAAATCATTTTGTAATGACAAGCTGCTTGAGCAACGATTTTAACTTCATTCTCATACATGACATCTATCAGGGTGATAAAACGCCGCGCCGCGCTGTCATCATCAGCTGACATGTTGGGTATGTTGGCAATAATTAAGGTGTTGATGTTTTTTGAGACTGCGATGTAATCGGATGCATTTCGTGCTTGTTGACACAATTCGACAAAGTCACACCAGAGTGTTTTATGAGCAAATCGAATCACCTTAAGCTCTCGGTCATTGATGGTCCAACTGACATCGGAACTGGTTTCATCTGTAGTTAACCTATTATACTGTTCTAGTAAATGGTTTAAGCTGGAGTCATTAATGGGGTAATACCAGTGTTCATGCTGGTGGTCATCTTCATCTTGTTGTCTGTAATCCTGAGTGCCATCTAAAAGCATGACTTTCATGTGGGTCTTAATCCATTCGATGGCAGGTAAGAATTTAACCCTTTGAAGGCCGTTTTGATATAGATTATCTGGTTTGACGTTGGAAGTGGTGACCAAAGCAATGCCATAACGACTGAATGCTTGAAGCATACCTGCCAGTAACATGGCATTGGCAATGTCATTAACCAAGAATTCATCCAAACACAGAACTTGGATGTCACGTCCAAGTTGTTTACAAATTTTATCTAAAGGATTTTTAACTTCACTGTGTTGACGCAGTTGGTGATGTAACCACAACATGAATTCATGGTAATGTTGGCGTTGTTTACCTACACCGACAGGTAAACTGTCATAAAACAAATCCATTAAATGTGTTTTACCACGGCCAACAGAGCCATAGATATAAATGCCTTTAGGTGCTTGTGTTTGTTTTGAAGTGAGGCGATGTAAAAAACTGATTTTGACCTTAGTGGTTTCAAGCTCATGATATAAACGCTCAAATTCATCTACCACCAAAGCTTGTAAGTCGTCGTGCCAAATGACACCGGAATCAATTTCCGTCTTGTATTGTTGTTTTGGTGACATTGGTTTCAACGGTCAGTGTTTATTTGACGCAGCAGGCCATTTTTAATGGCACCTTTGAGATCCAATAGACGTCGATGAAAAAAATGTCCTGCTTTCATGGTAATTAATTGGGGTTTGGGATTTTGTTGTTCTACATATTCATACACAGCGCGAGGGCTAACCACGTCATCCTCATCACCTTGTATCACAAGCCAAGGACATTCAGGAGGTGTCAGCTCAGTATAGTCATACCGTTCAACGGGTGGGGCGACGGTGATAAACTGTTCTGGCTTGATGTCATGTACGGCACGCAAAGCCACATAAGAACCGAATGAAAAACCTGCCAACCAAAACTTACAATTAGGTTTCACAGATTTGGCCCATTCATAGACAGCCAATAAGTCTTCAGCTTCGCCCACGCCATCATCAAAAACACCATCTGATTCACCCACGCCGCGAAAATTAAAACGAATGGTGTGCGCACCCATATCTCGAAAGGCTTTTTCCAGCATGTGGGTGACTTTATTTCTCATGGTGCCACCATACAAAGGATGCGGATGACAAATTAAAGCCACTCGGTTTTTATCAACGGCATCAGCTTCAGGCGGTGCAGTCAAACATTCTATTTGGCCAGCAGGGCCAGGAATCATGATGACTGTGGATTCCTGAGGGAATTCTGTGGGAGTCTCTGACATTTTTAAAGGTTATTGAAAATTTTGAATTATAGCATTTAACTGTAAATTCAGAAATATTCTGGCGACTGAAATTATTGATTGATGGTCAATGACTTCGATATTATGAATATTAAAATACATTTAGCAGTAGCGTCGCTCTGGAAGGCACGGAATTAATTGTTGGTAGTCCTTTTGTTGATGGCTTTAACCAGCCTCAATAATACGCAGAATTTATTCAATTGGTGCTGGTTTGGTTTGCTCCTTGAACCCAAAGGCATTGACCTTCCGAGCGTAAATCAGCATCATCAGTACGGGAATGCCAATAATCGCGGTCATTAAGTAGAAGTGAGCAAAACCCATTTGTTCCACCATACCGCCAGAATAGCCGCCGAGTATTTTAGGGAATAGGGTCATTACCGATGAAAACATGGCGTATTGCACGGCGGTGAATTGTTTGTTGACCAATAATGAAAGGAATCCAACAAACACAGCACCAGCCAAACCCTGGGCTAAATTATCAGCAGAAATCATGAAAGTCAAAAAAAGCAGACTTTTACCTGTGTATGCCATCACCATAAACAACAGGTTTGATCCAGCTGAAACGATGGCACCCAATATCATCATTTTCATGATGCCAAATCGCAGCACCATAAAACCACCCAATAAACCGCCGGTTATCGTCATGACTAAACCAAATGACTTGGCAATACCCGCAATTTCACCCAAGGTAAAGCCCATCTCCTGGTAGAACAAGTTGGCGGTGACGCCCATAACGATATCAGAAATTTTATAGGTACAAATGATGCCTATTAATAACCACATGTGCTGGCGGTGGCGTTTGAATAAATCTGCCACCGGCGTCCAGTAGACCTCTTTGATCATGGTTTGGTTGACATATGGGGTTTTGGCGACCAGCACAGAAACCAGAGCAGCAATAAATACAGCGAAAAACAACTGACCAGCAGTGGCTAAGGTTGATGCCAAGGCCGCATTTTGAAACAGGTCCTTGGTGGTTGATTGAAGCGTGGTAAAAAAGTCTGTGGTGTTTTGGTAACAAAAAATCAAAACAGCAACAGCTATTACAAATATGCTAATTACAGCCACATAATCGCGGGTCTGATAAGACAGTTGGTCAGGTTTCTTCGGTTCTTTGATGATTAGTGTGGTGATTACCCCTACCAACATACAACAGGCCATGAGTAAATAACTGGTTCGCCATGCTGAATACTGGTAGTTTTCCATGCTGGTACCTAAATAGTCAGCGATAAATAAAGCGCCTGCCCCTGATGTGATCATGCCAATGCGGTAACCGACGATATAAACCGAAGAAAGCATGGTGATGTCTTTTTCGTTGGAAGCTTCGATACGCCAAGCATCAACCAATATGTCTTGAGTGGCGGCAGAAAAGCCCAGTAATGTCACTGCTATGGCCATGCGGGTGAGTGCATTGTGACCTTGAGCAGGATCAGTTAAACCCATCCAACAAATCGCAGTCACAATCAGCAGTTGAATCATGATCAACCAGCTGCGCCGCTGACCCATTCGAGCGGTTAGGATTGGAATGGGCAGACGATCAACCAAAGGTGACCACAGAAATTTGAATGAATAACCCAAAGCAGCCCAGCTGAAATAAGTGATGGCCGATTTTTCAACGCCCACTTGGTCTAACCACAAAGACAACGAAGAAAAAATCAGGAAGTATGGAATGCCTGCCGAAAACCCAAACAAGGTCATGTGCAAAAACTTGCGTTTGAGTAGTTGTTTAAAAACTTCAGGCATCAGCTGTTGGCAATGTAAAAGTGACCAAGTTTAACATGATGTATTATTTGAATTTTAAATTTATGCCGTCAGTTTGGGTTCTGTGGATTCGTTGTTGATGCACAGTAAGATGTTGAATAGTATCAACTCATGTTGTTCTGTCAAAAAGATAAATTCATGTTAATTTCAATGATTTTGATGTTGTTCATCATGTAGCGTATATTCTGTACATTGTCTCAAGAAAGTCTGTTTGTAAAGTCGCTATTGAGGCTGAATGTTATTACCAGCTGATGTTGCTTAGAATTAGATTTTGAGTTATTTTTTTAAATAGGTTATGATTTATTCAAAGAGCTTACGTGGAAGGGTTAATGATCAAAGCCGAAGAACTACAACAGTACTATCCATTCAACAAAATTCAAATGAAATTTTATGCCTTGTTGTTGAAAGAACTGGAATTTTTAGAAAAAAACAAAGGTGATAAACTGTATTCAATTAATCGGCCTGCAGAAAATACCAAGTATTTGACCCAAGGCATTGTTAGAGTTGTTACCGACAAAGGTCGTGAAAAAATCATTAAATCAACTTCGTTACAATCAAAGTATCCCATAGGTGATGCCAATAAAAGTAACACCATGGATGCCATTGTTGACACAGCCAAAGCCTCAATTTTTCAAATTAACTCAACATTGTTAGACCATTTTCAAGTGTGGAGTGGTTGTTATGATGCAGCCGCAGCTGAAAGCCCTTTGCGCGGACACCAATCTTATAAGTGGGTGATTGGATTATTGAAAAGCCAATCTGTACAAATGTTGCCGCAGGGAAATGTGGGTGAATTGTTTGAGGAGTTAGAGTCTCGACAAGTAAAAGCAGGCGAGGAAGTGATTACTGAAGGCGATTCAGGTGATTATTGTTACATCATTGCCGAGGGAAGTGCTGAAGTCTATCAGTGTGTAGCTGAAGGTGAACATAAAATTGCTGATTTAAATCAAGGTGTCTTGTTTGGTGAGTCCGCTTTGGTTAGTAGTGAACCGCGTAATGCTTCTGTTAGAATGAAAACAGATGGTTTGTTGATGCAATTGTCAGGCGAGAAATTCTCTAAACTGCTGAAAGCCCATGTGGTTCGTTGGATTACAGCGCAAAATGCCATCTCAAAGATCGTTAAGGGTGCAATGCTGTTAGATGTCAGAGAGCAAGAAGAGTTTGCCCATCAAGGCATCGAGGGCGCGGTCAATATCCCATTGGCTGAATTGCGCAAAAAAATCAGTCGCTTGGATTTAAGTAAAGAAATAATAACTTGTAGTAACATGGGGTCTCGCTGTGCTTCAGCTGCCTTTACATTGGCAACTTTGGGTTATGATGTTTATGCTTTGCAAGGTGGGATAAGCGGTTTGATTCGTTCACTTGATGTTTGAATTTAAGACCATTGTATATGGTTAAATATTGCAAATTCTGCTATACTTTAGCCGCTTAAAAAAGTGACCTTTCTGTGGTTGGTTGAAATCAATATGAAGCACTCAGATTCACTTTAAAAAGGCTTGTGACAATGTTAAGCGAGCTTACACATTGTTTTTTCTATGACCTCTTGTGAAATACTTGAAAGACTGAATTCAAGTGTTAAACAAAGACACCTATTCACACAATATGACAAATTCTATACAAAGTGCCGGTAAGTTGTTTCGACAAGCTGTTACCGATAACCAACCTCTCAAAGTGGTTGGAACCATCAATGCCTATACTGCCAGAATGGCTAAAAATGTTGGTCATCAAGCCATCTATTTATCTGGTGGCGGTGTGGCTGCTAATTCACTGGGTATGCCTGATTTAGGAATTTCTTCTTTGGAAGATGTGCTAACAGATGTGCGTCGCATCACTGATGTGTGTGACTTGCCATTGTTGATTGATGTAGACACGGGTTGGGGTGGTGCATTTAATATAGCCAGAACCACACGTTCAGTCATCAAAGCAGGTGCTGCAGCGATGCACATTGAGGATCAAGTTTCACAAAAGCGATGTGGGCACAGACCAAATAAAGAAGTGGTTTCACAAGGTGAAATGGTCGATCGCATCAAAGCGGCTGTCGATGCCAGAACAGATGAAGATTTCGTGATTATGGCCAGAACGGATGCGTTGGCGATTGAGGGTGAAGAAGCCACTTTAGAACGAGCCATTGCTTGTGTTGAAGCGGGTGCTGACATGATATTTCCTGAAGCCATGAAAACCTTGGATCAGTACCAAAGGTTTAAGGATGCTGTGGGTGTTCCCATATTGGCTAATATCACTGAATTTGGACACACGCCTTTATTCAGTGCAGAAGAATTAGGAGCTCATGGAGTGGACATTGTTTTGTATTGTTGCAGTGCATACCGTGCCATGAATCGGGCTGCAGAATTGGTATACCAATCTATATTAGCTCAGGGGCATCAGAAAGATGTGCTTGATATCATGCAAACCAGAGAAGAGTTGTATGAGCATTTAGATTATCACAGTTATGAACAAAAATTAGACCAACTTTTTAAAGAAGACAAATAAACAAACAGAGGATTTAGAACATGGGAATTGCAAAGAAAGCAGGTGGTGCAGGTCTGAGAGGACAAAGTGCTGGAGAAACAAAACTATGTACTGTTGGTAAAATAGGTGCAGGCTTAACCTACCGTGGTTATGATGTCGATGATTTGGCTACCAACGCTTCATTTTATGAAACCGCTTATTTGATCATACATGGTAAATTACCCAATCAAACTGAATTAGATGCTTATAAAAAGAAAATCAATTCATTGCGTGAGTTACCTGAAGCTGTCAAAAAAACATTGGAATTGATTCCTGCATCAGCACATCCCATGGATGTGATGCGTACTGGCTGTTCCATTTTAGGTAACATTGAAGGAGAAACTGACTTTTCTCAACAGTTAGATAAAGCCGATCGTTTGGTGGCAGTTTTTCCATCTATCATTTGTTATTGGTATAAATTTGCTCATGAAGGTAAACGCATTGAAACGGCATCTGACATTGATGGTGTGGGTGCGCATTTTTTGGAAATGCTTCATGGTAAAGCCCCCAGTGAATTACATGCGAGGGTTATGGATGTGTCATTGATTTTGTATGCAGAACACGAATTTAATGCATCCACCTTTACAGGCAGGGTGGTGGCATCTACATTGTCTGACATACATTCTTGTGTTACAGCTTCTGTGGGTGCATTACGAGGCCCGTTACATGGTGGAGCCAATGAGGCTGCAATGGAAATGATTCAACAATGGTCTTCACCCGAAGAAGCAACAGCTGCCATTGATGAAATGTTAAAAAATAAAACCTTAATTATGGGTTTTGGTCACGCGGTTTATACGGAACGAGATCCTCGTAACGCCATCATCAAGCGTTGGTCTGAAAAATTGGCTGAAGAATGTGGTGATACTGTTCTTTATCCTGTCAGTTGTGCGGTTGAGAAAAAGATGTGGGATGAGAAAAAATTATTCCCTAATGCCGATTTCTTTCATGCATCAGCCTACCACTTTATGGGTATTCCTACCGAGTTATTCACACCTATATTCGTGATGTCACGAGTCACTGGTTGGACCGCACATGTGATGGAGCAACGTGCAAACAACAGAATCATCCGACCCAATGCTGATTACACCGGCCCAGATACACGAAAAGTTGGACCGATTGGTGACAGGGATTAAGCTTTGTCGTATTCATTTTCGTTATTTAAAACCCGGCTTATGCCGGGTTTTTTGTTGTGGTAGTCAATTGAGCCAGTACCAAGTGTTGATATTTATTCTGTGTATGGTTACCTATAACTTTAGATTCCTTTTCGTCTAAGACAATCAAGCCAGACAAAGGTCAAAAGAAAAAGTCGCACGCTTCATGAAAAAGAGGGGTGAACACATTGATAAAAATGGATCGCGATGTGATTCATTAATACCTGAGTTTGAGTTATACTTACCTAGATGTACAACTCTTTAATTGTATTTATGTACCTGCCTTATTTGTTTACAAGCATGTATACAATTGATGCCATTATCATATTTTAATCAAAATAACAGGCTTGCCTGAGGATTAAATACCAGGAAAAGGACATGAAAAACACATACCCTCATTTTTTAAAAGTCGCCCTCTTTATAGTGATTTCTACCACCAGCCTAGCCAGTAATGATTTTGATCAATTGCGCCCAGATGATGTCGGTGATAAGCAGTGGGCATCACTCAAAATTGCAGTACAGGAGACCAAGTTATTACCTGAACCTGCAGGGATTGGGGGGGGTGATGATCAATTTGGATATGCTGTCTCTATAGATGGTAACCGTGCTCTGGTTGGTGGCCCACACTTAAATACGACTGGAGCTGTATTGGTGCTGGAATTTGATGGTGTGGATTGGTCTGAAG
>Ga0209344_10000055_pt1 | contig 232504 bp, 214 predicted proteins | sample Cruoilmetagenom6_FD_187293 | JGI IMG/M metagenome (GOLD analysis project Ga0209344, IMG submission 187293) | Oil polluted marine microbial communities from Coal Oil Point, Santa Barbara, California, USA - Santa Barbara Oil Seep Sample 6 (SPAdes)... | ecosystem: Environmental > Aquatic >...
GATCTCATGTGCGGCGGCGAGCCCGCAGCGTTCGAGGCGGCCGAACCCGTGATGGCAGCCTTTGGCAAGAAGATGACATTGATCGGGGAGAGTGGCGCCGGCCAGCTGGCCAAGTCGGTCAACCAGATCTGCATTGCCGGCATTGTGCAGGGCCTGGCCGAAGGGCTGCATTTTGCCGAGAAGGCGGGGCTTGATGCGGCCAAGGTGATCGAGGCGATCAGCGGCGGTGCGGCCCAGAGCTGGCAGATGGAGAATCGCTGGGAGACGATGGTTGCGGGACAGTTCGAACATGGCTTCGCCGTCGACTGGATGCGCAAGGATTTGCGGATCACGCTGGAGGCCGCGCGCGAGAATGGCGCCAGCCTGCCGATGACGGCGACGGTCGACCAGTATTATGCCGATGTGCAGGCGATGGGCGGGGCGCGCTGGGACACGAGCAGCCTGATTGCCCGCCTGGCGCGGGACGCCTGAAGCGGTGCGGCGTCTCGACATCCATCTCAGCAAGGATGAAGCCTGCGAGACCGTGATCCGGGCGATCAAGGCGGCAGAGCCGATAGACTATGTCGTGATCGAAACCGAGCAGCAGGACCGTTGCCTGATCTCGGTCTTCATGCGTGAGGGCACGGGCCAGATGCTGATGGACAATATCCAGTCGGCGCTGGAGGGGCGCAAGGACTGGCGGATTGCGGTGCTGCCCATCGAGGCGACCGCGCCGAAACTGCCGGAGCCGGAAGACGACAAGAAGGCGCGCCGCCAGCAGGCGACGCGGGAAGAACTTTACTCCGATATTGAAACCGGGGCGCGGCTGGACCGCGATTTCCTGATCATGGTCGTGCTGTCGACCATCGTGGCGGCGATCGGCCTGAACTCGGACGGGATTGCCGCCGTGATCGGCGCAATGGTGATTGCACCGCTGCTGGGGCCGATCCTGGGATTCTCGATGGGAGCTGCACTGGGCGACTTTGCCTTGTTGAAGCGGGGCGGTGTGACGCTGGCGGTCGGCATTGCGACGGCCCTGGCATCGGCGCTGGTCATCTCGTTCTTCCTGCCGCTGAACCTCCAGAGCGAGGAATTGATGTCGCGGGCCGAAGTGCGGATCGACGGACTGGCGCTGGCCATGGCGGCGGGCGGCGCAGCGGCCCTGTCACTGACGCGCGGGCAGGGCCCGGCGCTGGTTGGCGTGATGGTTGCGGCGGCGCTGTTGCCACCGGGGGCGGCGGTTGGACTGTTTGCGGGCGGCGGGGAGTTCGGGCTGGCATTGCGGGCGGGCCTCCTGTTGGCGCTGAACGTCGCGAGCCTGGTGTTTGCGGCGCTGCTGGTGTTCCGTTTACGCAAAATCAGGCCCCGGAAATGGATCGAGCAGAAGAATGCGACGCGGGCCGTCTGGATCAATGCGGGGCTTTCGGCCTTCTTCCTGGCCGTCGCGGTGGCCCTGATCCTGCTGCTGGATCTGGGGTCGGCAGTGCAGATCGGCTAAGTGCAGGATATTTTGGACTTTTTGGTCGTGTGGCGATAAGGTGACACCAACTTCCACCTGTAAGGACTGTTTCACCCCCCATGAATGTTGTTTTGCCCATCTCTGCTGCCCCGAAAACCCGTGTCGAACGCTATATCTCCACTCTGGATGATAAGCAGCGCAAGGCAGAATCCGAAGAGCTCCTGGCGCTGTTTGCCCGCGTGACGGACCTGCCGGCTGCGATCTGGGGAACCCACAAGGTCGGCTATGGCCGTTATGCCTACACGATGGATAGCGGACGCAGCAGCGAGTTCATGATTGCCGGTTTCGAGCCTGCGAAGAAACATATCATTGTCTACCTGTCGCCGGATTTCGAGGATTTCACCGCGCCGCTGGAAACCCTCGGCAAGCATGACAAGGGCAAGTCGTGCATCTTCATCAAGGCGTTGAAGGACGTTAACCTCGACTCGCTTGAAGAGCTGGTGCGCCTCGGAATGGCTTCGACCGAGAAGAATTTCAAGACCAGCGAAACCTGACGCGGCGGGCGACACATGGCCAGGGCTGGCAACAAGACGAAACCCACTTCTGTCACGCCCCGCGCCTATATTTCTTCACTTGATGAGGGTCGCCGCAAGCGGGAGGCCGAAATCCTGCTGCCCTGGTTCGAGACCGTCACCGGTCTGAAGGGGCGGATGTGGGGCCCGTCCATGATCGGCTTTGGCCGGTACCACTACAAATATGACAGCGGGCGTGAGGGCGATTTCATGCTGACCGGCTTTGCCCCGCGCAAGGCGGCGATGACGCTCTATATCATGCCGGGCTACCGCGACATGAACGAGATGCTCGCCCGCCTCGGCCCGCACAGGACGGGCAAGAGCTGTCTCTTTCTGAACAGGCTGGATGCCGTGGACATGGACGTGCTGGCCGAGATCGTGGCGGACGGCGTGGCCTATATGCGGGCGAATTACGAGACCTGGGATGCCTGACAGCGCGGCAGTGTCTTTCACTCACAGGCTGGCCGACCCGCACGACATGCCGGCGATCGTGGCGCTGATGCGCGCGTCGATTGCGGAGAACATGAAGGCCTTCCTGTCAGCCGACGAGATTATCGCGGCGCAGGAGACGATGGGCCTCGACCAGTCGCTGATCCGTGACCAGACCTATTTCGTCATCGAGACCGTACAGGACGGCGAGACCGTGATGGTGGCGTGCGGCGGCTGGGGCAAGCGGCGGACGCTGTATGGCGGCGACCAGACGGCCGGGCGCGATGACTCGCTGGCCGACCCCGCCATTCATGCGGCGCGCATCAGGGCGATGTACACCCACCCGGACTGGACGCGGCGGGGCATCGGTTCGCTGTTGCTGGACCTCGGCGAGGGCGCCGCGCGGGCAGCCGGGTTCAGGACCATCGAACTCGGTTCGACGATTGCAGGTGAGGCGCTCTACCTGGCGCGGGGCTATGCGCCGTTTCACCGCGAGGAGCAGGTGGCGGCGAATGGGCAGGTGAAAACCGTCATCCACATGCGCAAGGCTCTCTAGTTGCGTCTCATGGCTCCAGCGACCCGGTGATCGAGGCGCGCTGGGAGAGTTCCATCCAGTTGCCGCAGCCATCGCGCACGAAGGAGATGCGGGCCGTCTTGCCGAGTGTGGCGGGCGGCTGGCCTTCGGTGCCGCCAGCGGCAAGGACTTGTGCGTGAACACGATCGACCTTGTCGACCTGAACGGTCGTGTAGCGATAGCCGATGCGGCGCATGTCGGCGCTGTCAGTGCGCGCGGCGAGGGCGGGGTCGATGTGCCCGAGGATGAGGCTGCGTCCGCAGGCAACGGCGCAGGGGTGGGCGCCGGACACCGGCAGGCCAAGCGCGTCATGATAGAAGGCGAGGAAGGCCGCGCGGCTGGGTGTGGCGACCTCGATGGCCCATTGGGTGATGCCGTCATGGCCGGGCGGCACAAGCTGGACGCGGTTGCCATCCGGGTCCGTCAGTTCGGCTGGCGCGGTGATGCCCTCGCGGGCGATGATGAGGCGGAGGTAGCCACCCTCGGTGCGGGGCGGCAGCGGGTCGCGGGCATGGTTCAGCTTGAACACGCTGCCCTGATGGTCGTGGCGGTGCTGGCGCAGGCCGCCGCCGAGCGGCAGCATGTGATCAAAGGGCAGGCCGATATCCTGCTGCCAGAAAGCGAGCATCTCATCGAGACGGTTGGTGAACACGCCGACATCGAGGCAATCCTTGGCGAGCCAGGCGGGGGGTGATGCAGTCATCGCGGCGTCTCTCTTTGCTGAATTTCAGAATACGCCGAGGGCGAGGCCGGCGGCGAGGGCCTGGCCGAGATCGGCGCATTTGGCGAGGTCATCCGGCGGGATTGTCTTCTCTGCGAGGATGGCATCCTGCGTTTGGGCATGGGTGCAGATGATCAGCGGCGGCTGGACGTCCTTCAGCCGCCAGCCCGTGGCGATGCGGGCGGCCTGGCGGGCGGCATTCTCGCCATCCGATCCGGCGCAGACCATCTGGGCATAGGGGCGCCCCTCGATCCGGCCGAGCACGGGATAGTAGCAGCGGTCGAAGAATTCCTTCATCTCGCCCGAGAGCGCGGCAAGGTTTTCCGGCGCGGCGAACAGGTAGCCGTCGGCGGCGAGCAGGTGCTCGGGCCCGGCCTCCCCGGCGCGCATCAGCACGGTATCGCATTCGGCGCGGGCGGCGCTTGCGGCGGCCTCTGCCATCTGGCGGGTGCCGCCGGTGCGGGAATGATAGACGATCAGGAGCTGGGCCATGGCCGTTTGTCATAGGGCGAAACGCGCGGCGCCGCCAGCACAAGCAGGCGCCCTAGCCGCGTGAGCACCGGCGGGCTAGGGTTGCCCGGACAGTCATAAAAACACTTTTGGAGGATACGGTTTTGGACATGCACCTGAAAGGCAGGAATGCCATCATCCTGGGCGGCACGCGCGGCATTGGCCGGGCGATTGCGGACACGCTGGCGGGCGAGGGCGCGAATGTCGCCGTGTGCGCGCGCAAACCGGACCAGGTGGCCGAAGCGGTCAAGGAACTGGAAGCGATGGGCGTGAAAGCCACGGGCACGGCGGTGGACATTACCGACGGCGCGGCCCTGAAAGCCTTCATTGCCGATGCGGCCAAGACGCTGGGCGGACTGGACATCCTGATCTCCAATGCCGGCGCCATGGCGCAGGGCAATGACGAGGCCGCATGGAAACAGAATTTTGAACTGGATATCCTGGGCGCGGTCAATGCGTTCGAGGCGGCCCAGCCTCTTCTGGCCAAGGCGGCGGACGCCAATGGCGACGCGGCCTTCGTGATCATCTCGTCGATCTCTGCGGCGCAGTCCGACCGGGGCGAATCCTATGGCCCGATAAAGGCGGCGCTGATCCATATGGCCAAGGGCCTTGCACGTGAACATGCCGCCGCCGGCATCCGCGTGAACACGGTATCGCCGGGCATGGTCTATTTCGAGGGCGGCATCTGGCACACGGTGAAGACCAATATGCCGGAATTCTTCAAGCAGGCGAACGCCCGCAACCCGATGGGCCGGTGCGCCACGCCGCAGGAAATTGCCAATGCGGCCGTGTTCCTCGCCAGCCCGCTCTCGACCTATACGACCGGCGTGAACCTGATCGTGGACGGCGCTGTCTCCAATCGCGTGAACTTCTAGGCAATCGCGCCAGCACCAGCGGCCGGCATGGCAGGGCCATCCGGTTGCATGGGGCTGAATTCGGCATGGGGTGGCGGGCCTAGGACGTGTCCAGCCATGCTGGCGCGATCAGGGGCGCGCGGCCTGAATGAAGGGTGTGGCAAGGGGGCGCTGCGGACAGGGCCGCCTCTGCGACCGCCTCCGGCATATCCGACGCAAGACTTGGCGCGGCCCATGCGGGCACGGGCGGCGCGTCATAATGATAGCGTCGCGGGTCGCGCGGGCCGTCGCCAATGGCATTTATGGAAAGATTGCCGAACCGGTCGATCCTGAACAGGACGTCGCGTTTCGCCGTGCGCTGCCACGCCTCCAGCCGCCAGAGCTGGAACCATAACCAGGGCCAGAACAGCGGATGCACGAAGGCATAGAGATGCGCGCGGCGTGTCAGCATGATGCGGCCATTATACGCCGGGAACGGAGGGTGTGGGACAAGTTTCCGGCGCCGGCAATGGCGACTGCAGGATGCGGGGGATGAGGTGGGGGAGAGGTGGCGATATGGCGCCTCGCGTCAGCCGCCGATGGCGAGGACGGCATAGACGGTCGCGGCGGCGATGGCGGCGGCGGCGAGGATGCGGGGCCAGGGTGCGCGAAGGGGGGGCTGAGGGGGAGCGACGTCCGTTTGCGGGCGGTGGCCGGTGATCATGGGCCGGACAAGATTGTCCTTGAACAGGAACAGGTACGCCGCGATGGCCACGACATGCAGCGCGATGAGCGCGAGCAGGACCTTGAAACTGGTCTCGTGGATTTCGGCGAGCAGGCGGCCCGTCTCGAACGAGACCTTGCTGGCGAGCGGGCCGGATTCGAGGCCATCGACATCGACAGCGAACAGGCCGGTCGAAACCTGTGTGACCAGGGCGAGCAGCATGGCGAAGACGCTGAGCGAACCGAGCGGGTTATGCCCGAAATGGGGGCGGTGGCGGCGGGCTGCGAGGTCCCGCACATAAGCCATGATGGCGCCGGGCCGCGCGAGCATGCGGGTGAACCGGGCCGTGCCCGGGCCGATCAGGCCCCAGACGAGGCGGTAGACGATGAGGCCGAGCAGGGCGAGGCCGATACGCCTGTGCCAGTCCATCACGCCCTGTTCAGCCGTCCACCACATGGCCCCCACGCCGAGGACGAGGAGCCAGTGGAAGAGACGGACGGTCCAGTCCCAGACGAGGACGCGGGCGTTGGGTGCGGGCACGGGCGCTAGTCGTCTGCGCGATAGGTCTGGTGACAGGCCTTGCAGGTGGCGCCGGTGGCCTTGAAGGCTTCGGTGATGGCGGCGATGTCACCGCCCTGGGCGGCCGTGTCGAGCGTGGCAGCCGCGGCTTTGAAGTCAGCCATTTTGGAATCGAAATCAGCGCGAGCTTCCCAGATGACGGGCAGGGCATCTGTCTTCACGCCGGAGGCGGGGCCGGAGCCTTCGGGGAACCAGTCGGCCATGCCTGCCGTCTCGGCGGGCACGCTGGCGGCGGCGGCCTGGAGGGCGGCCATGTCGGGTTCGCTTTCCTTGAGGCCGTCGCTGATCGTCTTGAAGGCCTTGCCGACGGCCTTGAGGTGCGTCTGGCGCGCGTCGATGGTTTCGGCAGCGGTCATGCCATTGGAGAGCGGCAGGGCGGCGGTTTCCGCGTCGACAGGGGCGGCCGGGGCATCGCCCGATCCGCAGGCGCCGAGCAGGGCGAGACCGGCGAGGGCGGCAAAAGCGAAGGAAGTCGGGCGAATCGTCATGAGGCTCTCCGTGCGTTTGATGCCCTATGGGTAGGGAATCGACGCGCCGGGTGCAATCGCTGGCGGAGGATTTCGTACGGCGGCGTGCCCGTGTGCCTGCCAGGCAGGCAGGCGCGGCCTATTGCAGGGGCAGGTCCATGGCATCGAGGGAGCGCTCCAGGACGACGGTGCCGAGATGCTCGCCATAGAGGCGCATGGCGTATTCGAACATGGGTGTGCCCACTTCATTGAAGCCGACGCCGCAATTGCCGGACGCGCTGAGGCCGGCTGTCAGCATCAGCGAGCCGAGCACGCCGGTCGCCTCGCTCTTCTTCTCCTGCAGGGCCAGCAGCATCAGCTGTTTCATCTGCGCGATGTCGGTCTCTGTCGCATTTGCGATCATGCAGGTGGCAACCTGTTCGGACCGGTCTTCGGCGAGCGCAGGCGCGGCTGTGAGGCAGGCGGCCACGAGGCCAAGGCAAAGCGTGCGGATCATGGGAGGCTCCTGAAATTGACCGGCGAGGGATAGGCCGGGATCGTGGCAGGATTGGGGTGGAGGTGCGCAGGGGGAGGTTACGGTTGCGTCATGATTTTGCCCTGCGGAACCGGCGCTTGCGAAGCGCTCATGCTGAGCGAAGTCGAAGCACGGGCGCGGGCGGAGAGGGTGTGCGCCGCCGCGTTCATCCTTCGACTTCGCTCAGGATGAGTCCGGTGTGTGGGGAGGGGATGAGTCAGGTTCCTCTCGGGAATCTGGATGGGTGAGTTTGTAGAACTTTCCTAATTCCCGGATGGGCGGTGCGGACTGCGATTTCGACAAAGCCCTGAGCCGGGTCCAGTCTCCCTGAACGAAGGCGTCCTTCTTCGCCCGGCTCCAGCCTTTCATCTGGCGTTCGAAATTGACCATACTGTTTGGGGCCGGGAACGCCCCGGCCCAGACCAATTCGACAGGTCGGCGCCTGAACGTGAAGGCCTTGGGATCACTGCCTTGATTGTGCGTCCAGACCCGGTTCTCCACGTCGTCGCCTCGGTGGGATCCGACATAGTATTTCCCGTCCGCACACAGCAGAAGATAGACCCAGAACTGCATGGCCTTTTTTTAGCGCTCATCCTGAGCGAAGTCGAAGGATTGGGCGCGTGCGGGTGGGATTTCCGGTTCGGGATCGCCATCCTTCGACTTCGCTCAGGATGAGTCCGGTGTGTGGGGCTAAGCCAGCTTCTCCGCCGCGTCTTCCGCGAAGTAGGTGATGATCCCGCTCGCGCCGGCGCGTTTGAAGCACATCAGGCTTTCCATCATGACGCGGTCGCCGTCGATCCAGCCGTTGCGGGCGGCGGCGGTGATCTGGGCGTATTCGCCGGAGACCTGGTAGGCGAGGGTGGGCACGCCGAACGTGGTGGACACGCGGTGGACAATGTCCAGATACGGAAGACCCGGTTTGACCATGACCATGTCGGCGCCCTCGGCGAGGTCGAGGGCGACTTCGCGCAGGGCTTCCTCTGAATTGGCGGGGTCCTGCTGGTAGGTTTTCTTGTCGCCCTTGAGCGACTTGGCCGAGCCGATGGCGTCGCGATAGGGGCCGTAGAAGCCGCTGGCATATTTGGCGGCATAGGCGAGGATCATCATATTGGTGAAGCCTTCCTCGTCGAAGGCCGTGCGGATGGCACCGATGCGGCCGTCCATCATGTCGGACGGCGCAACAATGTCGGCGCCGGCGGCGGCGTGGGCGAGGGCCTGCTGGACCAGTTTCTCGATCGTCGCATCGTTCGGGATGGTGCCGTCTTCATCGAGCAGTCCGTCATGACCGTGGGTCGTGTAGGCGTCGAGGGCGACATCGGTGATCAGGCCGACTTCGGGGGCGGCGTCCTTCATGGCGCGCAGGGCGCGGGGCACGAGGCCGTCCGGGTCGAGCGCGCCGGAGCCGGTGGCGTCTTTGCCCTCGGGGCCGATATAGGGGAAGAGGGCGATGGCCGGGATGCCGAGCTCGCTGGCGCGGCGGGCGGCATTTGCGCATTCCGTCACGCTCAGCCGGTCGATGCCGGGCAGGCTGCCGACCGGCACGCGGCCGTCGCCATCATGCACGAAAGCGGCCCAGACCAGATCGGCGGGCGTCAGCGTGTTTTCGGCGACGAGGCTGCGGATCCATGGGGACTGGCGCAGGCGGCGCATGCGGGTGGCGGGGAAGGCTTGGGGAAACTGGGTCATGATTGCCTAGATGCGGCAAATCCGGCGCCGCTACAACCACCCCACCTTGCGCATCATGAAGCAGCGCAGGGAGACATCGAGGCTGGCCGCCTGCACGGTTTCGAGCTCAAGCATCCAGTCGGCCAGTTTCGGCCGGGCAATCTCGCGGAATCCGAGGCGGCGATAGAAGGGGCCGTTCCAGGCGAGGTCGCGGAAAGTGGACAGCGTGACGCAGCGCAGCCTGCGGAGCCTGGCCTCGGCAATGACGCGCCCGACCAGGACCGCGCCGATTCCCTTGCGGCCATGGCCGGGATGCACGCTGATCTGGTCGAGATAGAGCGTGCCGCCGCGCCGCGACGTGAGGGCGAAGCCGACCGGCTCGCGCGCCGGGCCGCGCGCGACGATGAGGTCGCTGGCCGCGATGGCCTGTTCGAACACTTCCGGCGGGACATGGTCTGTGAGCGCCTCCTCCGACAAGAGGCCGGTATCGGCAAACAGGCTGCCCGCGGCCAGATCGACGGCGATCAGCGCTGGGATTTCATCCTGTGTCGAACGTGAGATCGCGTAATCTTCGGGTAGACGTCGCATTGACTCTCGCAGCAGCTATTTGTCATTGCTGTTGCTTCTAGAGAATAAGGGCTGAAATGCAAATGAGCGCCATGTTTACAGATGAACAGGTCATGATCCGCGACATGGCGCAGAAGTTTGCACGCGACCAGTTGCTGCCGCACTCGGAGGCCTGGGACCGCGACAGCCATTTCCCGGTCGATGTGATCAAGAGCGCCGCCGAGCTGGGCTTTGCCGGCATCTATGTGAAGGACGATGTCGGCGGATCGGGCCTGACGCGGACCGACGCGGCGCTGATCTTCGAACAGCTCGCCTATGGCGACGTGTCGACGGCGGCGTTCATCTCGATCCACAATATGGCGAGCTGGATGATCGATACGTTCGGGTCGGACGCGCAGCGCCAGGAATGGGTGCCGCGCCTGACAAGCATGGAGCTGATTGCCAGCTATTGCCTGACCGAGCCGGGCGCGGGATCGGACGCCGCCAGCCTGAAGACGCGCGCGGTGAAGGATGGCGACGAGTATGTCATCACCGGCACCAAGCAGTTCATCTCGGGCGCGGGCGTCTCTGACGTTTACGTGCTGATGGCGCGCACGTCCGACGATGGCGCCAAGGGCGTATCGGCCTTCATCATCGAGAAGGGCACGCCGGGGCTGAGCTTCGGTGCCAATGAGCGCAAGATGGGCTGGAAGAGCCAGCCGACGGCGCAGGTCATATTGGATGGCGTGCGCGTGCCGGCGGCCAACCGGATCGGCGAGGAAGGCCACGGCTTCAAATTTGCCATGGCGGGCCTGGATGGCGGGCGGCTGAACATTGCGGCCTGTGCGCTGGGCGGCGCGCAACTCGCGCTCGACAAGGCGGTGGAATATGCCAAGGAGCGGATGCAGTTCGGCAAGGCGCTGGCCGAATTCCAGTCGATGCAGTTCAAGCTGGCCGACATGGAGACCGAGCTTCAGGCCGCCCGCGTGATGCTGTACGAGGCCGCCGGGCGTCTCGACGGCAAGACGCCGGACGCGACGCGCTGGTGCGCCATGGCCAAGCGCTTCGTCACGGACACGGCATTCAAGGTCGCCAATGACGCGCTGCAGGTGCATGGCGGCTATGGCTATCTCGCCGACTATGGCGTCGAGCGGATCGTGCGCGACCTGCGCGTGCACCAGATCCTCGAAGGCACCAATGAGATCATGCGCGTGATCATCTCGCGGGACATGTTGAAGGGCTAAGTGGGGCGCTACGCCCGACAACCTGCGACCTGCTCTCGCCGGTCGCGCGGAGTGTTTCTGAGGCGGGGAGAGAGAGATGAAAAATTGCGTCGTGTCGATCATCGTTTTAATGGGCAACTTGCTCGCGGCTGGTTGTTCACATGCGACAGTTTCATCTCATCAGTCATCGCACCCCACCAAACTGTTTTTCATGGATCCGCATACTCGTGCAGAAATTAAATTTTTCTCTGACAGGCAGCGACGAGCATATACTTGCTATTTCGACAGTCAGTTTCAGGATGTTCGTGTCTACGTGTTTGGCGAAGGGTATTCACAACGAGCCAGAGCAGGTCAGTTGGAAAAGGCTCTTATTTTTTTATCAACTGAGCTTGGGGTTAGCGACCTTAGTTCCGTTCTCTGGCTTACTAGCGATACAGGCTGCGCCGTTTTGAGTGACGAACGAATCGCGTGCGTCACGGTGCTGTTACCAGAGGCGTGTGAAATGATTGGCTCTCGTTTTTCGAGCCCGTCAGGCAGGGCCGATTGAGCCGACACTGTGCGTCCGGGAGATGCTGCTTCTCAGAATCCTTCGGCCTTCGCTTTCCGCCAGTAGACGATGGCAAAGGCGGTCACGACAAGCGGGACCATGAGGCCGAATTCATCAATCCACATCTGTGTGCCTTCGGTTGTTACAGTGAGGGGCGTGAAGACCTTCTGGATGAAGATATTGTGGGCGGCGTGAAACATGACGGCGGGCCAGAGGCTGCCGGATTTGAATGTGAAATACGTCATGATCACGGACATGCTTGTGATCATGAGCGTGAAGCACATGACCTGGAACACGGGATCACCGCCGCCATACTTGATGACAATGGGATAGTGCCAGGCGGCCCATATCAGGCCGCTGACGACGGACACGGCGCCAAATGGCATGACTTTGCGAAGTTCCCAGACAAGAAAGCCACGCCAGCCGATCTCTTCCCCGGCAATTGATCCGAGGGATTTGACGAACTGGACGCTGGCCAGCAGGCCGATCATGACACACATCGACAGGACACGCGCATTCGCCGGAAAGCCAAGTTCCGCAGACCATTCGGAAACGGTTTCAGGATTCAACGGTGCCCCGAGACCGAATGCCCAGATCAGGCCGTACGCCAAAGCGACATAGATCACCGGAATCACGTAGGCCTGAAAATTGCTGCGCCAGTTTCCCCCTGCCCATGGCAGGCTGGAGATTGTGCGGCCCCTGATCTTTTGCGTCACCAGGGCGGCGATTGCCGGACACACCATCAGCGCGCCGACATAGAGGCTTGTGGGATTGAGTTCGAGGATCGCAAGATGTGCGATAGCGCTGAGGCAGCTTACGATTACCAGGAATATCGCAATCGTTACCCAGGCATCACGGCGATCTGCTTGTGAATATGTCATCGAAAGCGACATATCGAATTTCAATAAATTGTCCAAACTCTTTTTAAAGGAAACTCGCGCTCACGCGACGGTCTCGAAGTTGGTGCGTCAATGAAAAGGATGAAGGGGGCGGGTGCGTTGCTGCGAGATGACGGGGCATGGCCAGCCAACAGCCACCCTGTTTCGAGAGCCGTCCGCCGGAAACGATTTGAACCTTTGGTCCATTTGCGGCAGCGTAGGGGCCATCAACCATTCCCGGAGAGAATTCATGCGCCTTGTTGCCAGTCTTTTGCTTGCGGTGTTTGCCGTGTTTCCCTCGGCCTGTGCCGCGCAGCCAAAGGCGTCGGCGGCCGCAGAGGCGCCGGACCGTGTAGACTGGGCCACGGCGACCAGGGGCCTGACGCTGAACCAGGGCTTTCTCGACATCTATACGGATACGACAGGCGGGCGCGTGCTGGCGGCGTTTCCGGCGCCGGATGCGGACGGCGTGTCGCTGCGGGCGATCCATTCGGCGGGGCTGACGGCGGGGCTGGGCTCCAATCCCATCGGGCTCGACCGGGGCTATTTCGACGAGGGCCAAATTCTCGCCTTCCGGCGCGTCGGGACCAAGCTCATCGCGGAGAAGGAGAACTGGACCTACCGGGCGAGCGCCGAGAATGCGCTGGAGCGCAAGGCGGTGCGGGAATCCTTTGCGCGCTCATTCCTCTGGGCCGGGGACGTGATCGCCGAGCGGCCGGACGGGGCGCTGCTGGTGGACCTCAAGGGCTTCCTGACGCGTGACGCGCTGAATGTGCGCGGCATCCTCAAGGCCCATCCGGACGGCGGTGAGTTTGCGATTGCCGAAGACCGGTCGATGCCGGATGCGTCACAGGCGCTGATTTTCCCGGACAATGCCGAGTTCGATGCCTTCCTGACACTGACCAGCGACGACCCGCAATCACAGGTCAGCGCCACGGCGGCGGACGGACGGGCCTTCACGCTGGTGCAGCACCAGTCGCTGGTGCGCCTGCCGGACGATGGCTACAGCCCGCGTCTGTTCGATCCGCGCAGCGGGGCGATTGATGTCGGCTTCTATGATTTCTCCGCGCCGCTGTCGGGGCAGGTGCGTCAGTCCTTTGCCCGGCGCTTCCGGCTGGAGAAGCAGGACCCGTCGGCGGCGAGCAGCCCGGCCATCAAGCCGATTGTCTTCTATGTCGATTCCGGTGCGCCGGAGCAAATCCGCCAGGCGCTGATTGAGGGCGCGTCCTGGTGGAAGGATGCGTTCGCGGCGGCGGGCTTTCCGGATTCCTATCGCGTGGAGGTTTTGCCCGAGGGCGTCCATCCGCTCGACGTGCGGTACAACGTGATCCAGTGGACGCACCGGCAGACACGGGGCTGGTCATATGGCGGCGGCGTGTATGACCCGCGCACCGGCGAGATGCTGAAGGCGAACGTGATCCTCGGCAGCCAGCGTGTGCGGCAGGACCGGATGATCTTCGAGGGGCTGGCCGGAACAGACAAGACCGGCACGGGCGCAGCAGACGACCCGGTTGAACTGGCGCTGTCGCGCATTCGACAGCTGGCCGCACATGAAGTCGGCCATACGCTCGGCTTTGCGCACAATTTCGCGGCCTCGGCCAATGACCGCGCCTCTGTGATGGATTATCCCGCGCCGCTGGTAACGGTGGGCGAGGAAGGCACGCTGGATTTCTCATCCAGCTATGCGGTCGGAATCGGCGCATGGGACAAGGTGGCCGCGACCTGGCTATATGCGCAGTATCCTGACGGGACCGATGTGGGCGCCGAGGGCAGCAAAGTGTTGCGCGCGGCCTATGCGGGCGGCCTGCGTTTTGTTGACGATGCGCAGGGGCGGGGTGTGGGCAGCAGCCATCCCTATGCCAGCGTGTGGGACAATGGCAACGACCCGATTGCGGCGCTGAACGAGACGATGCGTGTACGGAAAGTGGCGCTTGGCCGGTTCGGGCTGGATGTCATCCGGGCGGGCGAGCCGACCTATGACCTGCGAGCCGTGCTGGTCCCTGTCTACCTGTATCACCGCTATGAGGTAGCGGCGGCAGCCAAATCCATTGGCGGGTATGATTTCAGCTATTCGCTGCGCGGCGATGGCGGGCAGGCGGGGGCACCCGTGCCGGCCGCGCGCCAGAAGGCGGCGCTTGACGCATTGCTTGCGACGCTCGATCCGGCGGCGCTGGACCTGCCCGATGACACGCTGAACCTGCTCAACACGCCGCTGGATTCTTTTGGTACAGGCGCGGCAGGCGCAGAATACTTCCCCGGCACGACCGGGGCGATGTTCGACCTGATGGCGGCGGCCGACACGGCGGTGTCACAGACGCTGGGCGCATTGCTGCATCCGGCGCGTGTCGCGCGCCTGATCGAGACCGAGCGGCGCGATACGGAGGCGCTGACATTCGAGGATGTCCTGGGCGGCATCGAGGGCGTGGTGTTCGCTGCGCCTGCCGCGCCGCGTCAGGCGGGCATCCTGCGCCGGGAGCAGGTACGCTACGCGTCCATGCTGATCGATCTCGCGTCTGACGCCAGCGCGACGCCGGAAACGATTGCGCGGACCGATGCCTATCTGGCGCAGCTGAGCCAGCAGATCGCCGCAAAGGGGCGGCGCGCCAGTGCCATCGACATGGCGTCCCGCGCCGACATCACGCGAAAGATCACGGCGCATCTTTCCCGCGCTGCCATGCCAGCTGCCCCGGTGGCGCCGGGTGTGGATGTGCCGCCCGGCAGCCCGATCGGGTCGGACCTGGGTGAGGCTTGCTGGCATTGCGACACGGGACTTCTGCGCTAGAGTGATCTCACGAGACCGGCTGAAGCCGGCGCGACAGGGAGTGAGACGATGCGGATCGAGGCAATGCCCGGTGTGGGCGCAGAGATAACGGATGTCGACCTGCGACAGGTCACGGGCGGCGAGATGGACGCGATCAAGCAGGCCTATGCCGCGCATGGCGTGGTCTTCTTCCGCGACCAGGATCTCAGCGAGGATGACCATATCGCCTTTGGCGAACGGTTCGCACCGATCAATATCAACCGCTTCTTTGCCGCCCAACCCGACCATCCGGAAATTGCCATGGTGGCCAAGGAGGCCGACCAGAAGGACAATATTGGCGGCGGCTGGCACACCGACCATTCCTACGACGTGGAACCGGCCATGGGCTCGGTGCTGGTCGCGCGTGTGCTGCCCGAGACGGGCGGGGACACGTTCTTTGCCAGCATGTATGGCGCCTATGACTCGCTGGACGATGCGACCAAGGCAGAGATTAACGGCTTGAGTGCGGTCCATTCCGCAAAGCATATTTTCGGCTCGCAGGAGCAGACCTATTACAACACGACCGATGCCGGGGGCGGACGGATCGGCAATGCGGCAGCGGCAGACGTGCTGGAGGATGTTGTCCATCCGGTGGTGATCACGCATCCGCTGAGCGGCAAGAAGGCGCTCTACGTGAATCCGGCCTTCACGGTCGCGATAGCCGGCAAGCCGAAAGAGCAGGGGGCTGAATTACTGGAGCGGCTGTTCGCACATGCGATGAAGCAGGCGCACGCCTATCGGTTCAAATGGCGGCCGGGATCGGTGGCGTTCTGGGACAATAGGTCAACCTGGCACTGGGCGCTGAATGATTATCACGGCCAGCGCCGCATCATGCACCGCATCACGCTGGAAGGGTGCGCACTGCACTGAGCGCGGAGCGCCTAGTCGAACTTGAATTCGACGCCGGTTTCAGAACCGCTCTGCCAGCGGCGGATACAGGTGCGCGGCTTCTTGCAGTTCGGTATGTGCATCACGAATTCTTCGGGCAGGTCGACTCCCGCGGGAGTGACGATGCGGGCGCCGCCCGGCGACACGTCGCGGATTTCACATGGCAGGCGCTTGAAAAAGCCGAGCCGGATCATGCCCGATTGTGCCAGATTAGTCCGGCGGCCCCTGCGATTCATCGTCGTATTCATTTTACTTCCTCTCGGACGCGACGGCATGGTTTGGCGCATCCAGAGGTATATGTGACAGAAACTGGTAAACAGACCGCCCTATGTTAAGGCGAGTTTTGAAGCATTCAGACAATGACTGACAAAGGAAACCCGCATGGCTGAAGATGTCCGGATCAATGTTCACAAGGGACTGGGACGTATTACCCTGACCCGGCCATCGGCCCTGCATGCCCTGAATGCGCCCATGTGCGAGACCATCCTGTCGGCGCTGGAGCGCTGGGCGGGCGATCCGACCGTCTATCTCGTCATGGTCGAGCATGAGGAGGGCACACGCGGCTTCTGCGCCGGCGGTGATATTCGCATGCTGGCGGAAAGCGGTGCGGGCGATGCCAGCGAGGCGCGGGCCTTCTTCAATGTCGAATACCGGATGAACGCCGCGCTGAAGGCGTTCCCCAAGCCCGTTCTGGCCGTGATGGACGGGGTGACCATGGGCGGCGGCGTGGGCCTGTCCGTTCACGGGTCACACCGGGTGGCGACCGAGCGGACGGTATTTGCGATGCCGGAGACGGGGATCGGCCTGTTCCCGGATGTTGGCGGCGGCTGGTTCCTGCCGCGCCTGGCCGGGGCGCTGGGCACATGGCTGGCCCTGACCGGTGCCCGGCTGAAGGGCGCTGACGTGGCAGCAGCGCGCGTGGCGACGCATTTCGTGCCGTCCGAACTGGTCGCGAACCTGAAGAAGCAGGTCGAGGGGGCCGACTTCTCGGTTGATGCAGCGGGCCTGCTGAACGAGATATTGCGCCGCCTGGCCCATGCCGTGCCGGCGGGGAGTTTCGAACCGCACCGTGAGGTGATCGATCGCTGCTTCGCGCCGGATAGCGCCGAAGCGATCGTGGCGGCGCTGGAGACGGATGGCAGTGACTGGGCCGCCGAGCAGGTGGCGGTGCTGCGCACCAAGTCGCCCGAGACGGTGAAAGTGGCCCTGCGCCAGTTGCGCGAAGGCGGGCGCCTGACGGACTTCAGGGACAATATGCGGATGGAGTACCGCATCGGCTGGCGCAAGGTGCAGAGCCCCGACTTCCTGGAGGGCGTCCGGGCGGTGATCGTGGACAAGGACAATGCGCCGGTCTGGTCGCCCGCGCGCCTTGAAGATGTCAGCGAGGCGGACGTCGCGCGCTATTTCGAGCCGCTCGGGCCCGACGAACTGGATTTCGACTAATCTTTGGTTTCGGGGTGGACAACCTGTTCGCTTGTCGGCCAGAAACCCCTGGGCGGCTGTGGGAGACTGGCGATGCGCGGTGAAGTTCTGAAACCTGACAATATTGAGGGCGCGGGCCTGATCCTGGGCGAGGATGGCCAGCGCTACCAGTTCACGCAGTTGCAGGTTCGCAACGGCGCGGTTCTGCACGCCGGCCAGACGGTTGATTTCATCAGCATGGGCGACGAGGCGCGCGACATCTATGCATTGGGCGCGGCAGCTGCCCCGGCGCACCCTGCTGCCACCCCGCCAGCCTACGCGGACGCGCAACCTGCCATGCCTGCGGCGGCGTATGCCACCGCTGTGCCATTGAAGAGCGATGGATTGTGGACCTATTTCACGCGAGCATTGACCAAGAACTTTGCCCAGTTCCATGGCCGCGCGCGACGCGCTGAATACTGGGGCTATGTCCTGTTTGCGGCGATCTTCTATGTTGCCGCGCTGCTCGTCGATGTGATGCTCAGTCTCGCTTTCTATGGCACTGACGAGTACGGTGACCCGATCATCCTACCGATCCTGTTCATCGTGTTCGCACTTTACAATATCCTGCCATCGCTTTCGATCACCATTCGACGGCTGCATGATCGGGACCTGAGTGGCTGGATGTACCTGATCAGCTTCATTCCTTATATCGGCGGCCTGATCCTGCTGGTCTTCATGCTGCTGGACAGCAAGCCCGCCACGAACAAGCATGGGCCAAGCCCCAAGTATATGGGCGCCACGACTGCCGATACTTTCGCCTAGATCGGTCACATTCCCTATTTACCAAGTATTCATCATGAGTTGATGGCCGTCCTCATCTGTGGGGCGGCTATAATTCGTGTTTCAGGCGTATTTTAGCGAGATTTGCCCCTAAAACACGTTTCGAGGCAGTAACGGTTAATGAATTGGGCTGTTTGTTAACAATCAACACTTGAGAAGGTGGGATGATTATCAAATAATTAGGATTGTTCACGTAAATCTACTCAAACTACAACAAAAGTTGAGTGATGGTGGAAGTAATGATGATCTCCGATATGCAGGAAACTGCACCCCTTTCCGTTGGCGAGTCTTTTCTCAAGTCTTTGTCCCTTCTTGAACAGGCGCACCGTCGTCTGCACGACGTCGTCAAGGACGACCTCGAGCGCGGTGGTGAACGGTCGCTGACCGGCGTCCAGGCCCTGCTGATCTACGAGATTGGCGACGACGAAGCCCCGGCCTCTGTCCTGCGGGCCCGTGGCGCCTTTGCCGGCACCAGCCTGTCGTACAATGTCAAGAAACTCCAGGAAGGCGGTTACCTGATCCAGACGCGTTCCGAGGACGACAAGCGGACGGTGACACTGCGCCTGACCGAGCGCGGCCTGAAGGTGCGTGACCGCGTGGCCAACCTGTTCGAAAAGCAGGCCACGGCGCTCGAGCCGACTGCCAGCGTGCGTCATGACGACCTGTCGCAACTGAACAAGACCATTTCGCGCCTTGAGCGCTTCTGGTCCGACCAGATCCGCTTCCGCCTCTAAGCGGATACCGCAATCCTTGCGGGTCACAATTGCCCCCGTCCTCGTGGCGGGGGTTTTTTTGTATTTCAACTTTGGTTATAAATTACCCGCATGAAGGGCATGTGGCTGGTAGCTTTGGGGGCGGCGTACGCCTGCGATCCTGCTGAGGCAGGGCCGTGGACCCGTGACGATGGCGGTTTTTACCTGCGCGGGCTTGTTTCGACGGAAACCCTGAACGGTCTCGACGGCACACGGGCCGATGCCTATGGCGAATACGGGCTCACCGACCGCCTGACGCTGACCGGCAAGACGGAAGCCGTATTCTACGAAGACAGTATTGGCGACATTGACCGGCAATCCTACCGCTTGACGCTGCGGCGGCAATTATGGGCGCACAAGGGCTTCGTCATCGGCGCCGAGGGCGGCGCAGTCTATGGCAATGCGATTGCGGGGACCTTTGGGTGTGATGAATGGGGCGGCGAGGCGCGGCTGAGCGTCGGCTATTCAGGCGTGCGCAAGTCGCTGGGATTCTACCTGTTCGGCGATGTCGCAATGATCGGCCACCAGGATGGCTGCGTGCGCCACAGGGCCGAATTCGGCTATGGTGCCGACCTGTCAGACAGGATTTTCGTCACGCAACAAGTCTGGCTTGAGCGCAGCAATGACAGCGCGGACTCGAACAAGTTCGAGAGCCAGGTCGGCTATCATTTCGGCCATGTCGACATATCCGTCGGATACCGCGAGGAATTCGGCGGGGCCTATGAGGAAAATGCCTACCTCATCGCCCTGACGACACGGCGCTAGGGCGGGCGCCTATTCTGCTGGCGGCGCCGTGTAGCCGGTTTCCACCATCAGGTAGGCGATCAGGCCCAGCCGGTCTGCCGGCTTGCGGACGCCCGCGAAACTCATCCGGTTGCCGGGCAGGAAGGCGCGCGGATTGGTCAGCCATTCGTCGAGATGGACGGGTTCCCAGATGAAATCGGCGTCCTCGAGCGCGTCGGAATAGGCAAAGCCTTCGAGAGATCCGACTTCGCGCCCGAACAGGCCATGCAGGTTGGGTCCGACAAGGTTGCCGGCACCTTCCGCCGTCAGGTGGCAGGACTGGCACAGTTTGAACGTGCGTTTGCCACGGGCATAATCAGCCGTGTTGTAGGGCGCGGGCAGGGCGGCGAATTCCGGGCTCGGCTCGCCGGGGGCCGGTGCAGCGGCGGGCGCGGCAACGGGCGTTGCGGCCGGTGCGGGAGCGGCTGCGACCGTGTCAGCTGGCGTTTCCGTTGCGGCTGCGGGTGTCGACGCGTCGGTGCTGGAACCGCCACAGGCGGCGAGCAGGGCAAAGGCCGCAATGGCGGTAGCAGGTTTCAGAAATGGCGACATGACGCGGAATCCTTTTCAGACGGGGCTGGCGCCATTGTGAGCCGATGCCGGGAGCGTTGCAACCATGGGCATCGCGACACTTCGCACCGGTGAGGCTGGCCCGCGACAAAGCCTGCGGCCTGGTTTACTGTTCCGCCATGCCTGATTCCGTCCGCCCCAAGCCCGAGATTCGCAGATTGCCGCCCGATGTGGTGAACCGTATCGCGGCCGGCGAGGTCGTGGAACGCCCGGCGGCAGCGGTGAAGGAACTGGTCGAAAACGCGCTCGATGCCGGCGCAAAGCGCGTGTCAGTTGCGATTGAAGCAGGCGGCCTGAAGCGGATCACCATCGAGGATGATGGCTGTGGCATGTCTGCAGACGACCTGCTCGTTGCGCTGGAGCGGCATGCGACGTCCAAATTGTCGCCCGGGGCCGATGGACGGGTCGACCTGCTGAATATCCACACGATGGGGTTTCGCGGCGAGGCGCTGCCGTCGATTGGGTCCGTCAGCCGGATGACGCTGACCTCGCGGGCAGCGGGCGAGGATGCAGCTGATGTATTCGTCGAGGCGGGCAGGATCGAAGGCCCCCGGCCGGCGGCCTTTACCGGGCGCGGCGAGACGGGGACGCGCCTTGAAGTCCGCGACCTGTTTTTCGCGACGCCGGCGCGCCTGAAATTCATGAAGGGCGAGCGCTCGGAAACCATGGCCGTTTCCGATGTCGTCAAACGGCTCGCCATGGCGAACCCGACGGTTGCATTCAGCCTGGAAAGCAATGGCCGCAGCCTGTTCCGGCATGCCGCCGAAGCCGACGGCGAAGCCGGGCAGCTCGCCCGTCTGGGCGCGATAATGGGGCGCGATTTCCGCGACAATGCCGTGGCCATCGATGCAGAACGCGAGGGCGTGCGGCTGAAAGGCTTTGCCGGCCTGCCGACGCTCAATCGCGGTAATGCGCAAATGCAGTTCATGTTCGTCAACGGACGCCCGGTGAAGGACCGGATGCTGAACGGGGTGATCCGCGCGGCCTACCAGGATTTCCTCGCGCGCGACCGTCATCCAATGGCCGCGCTGTTTGTCGAACTCGACCCGGAATGTGTCGACGTCAACGTGCACCCGGCAAAAACGGAAGTGCGTTTCCGCGATGCCGGGAATGTGCGGGGGCTGATGATTGGTGCCCTGCGGCATTCGCTGGCTGCCGCCGGGCACCGGGCGTCGACGACGGTGGCAGACTTTGCGCTGGGCCGGGCGAAGCCCGAAGCACCCATGGCGTCGGGGGCGCTGTTCCAGTCGCGGCCGCCCTCCGGTGGCGGCTATGCCTACCAGGCGCCAGCCCCGTCTTATCGGCCGTCGGGATTCGCCGAGACAGCGCCGCATCCCTTCGATCATGACGATGCGCCGACAGCCCGGGTCGAAGAGGCGCCCGATATCGCCCCGGGCAATTTCCCGCTGGGCGTGGCGCGGGCGCAATTGCACGAAACCTATGTCGTGGCGCAGACGGTCGATGGTATCGTGATCGTCGACCAGCATGCGGCGCATGAGCGGCTCGTCTACGAGGACATGAAACGCCAGATGGCGGCGGGCGGCGTGAAGCGGCAGGCGCTTCTGATCCCGGATGTTGTCGAGCTGACCGAGGACGAGGCCGCGCGTGTGCTGGAACGCGCCGGCGAACTGGCCGAACTCGGGCTGGAAATCGAGGCATTTGGCGCTGGCGCTGTCTGCGTGCGGGCAACCCCGGCTTTGTTCGGCGAGATGGACGCGATCGGCCTGATCCGCGACCTTGCCGACGATTTTGCCGAATACGAGGCAGGCCTCGCCCTCAAGGAACGGTTCGAGGAAGTGATGGGCAACATGGCCTGCCGCGGCTCGGTGCGCGCCGGACGACGGCTGAACGGCGACGAGATGAACGCGCTGCTGCGCCAGATGGAGGCGACGCCCCATTCCGGCCAGTGCAATCATGGCCGCCCCACTTATGTGGAACTCAAGCTGGCGGATGTCGAGCGCCTGTTCGGACGGCGCTGACGGGCAGGGTGTCACCGGTCGCCGACACGCGGATGTTGGCCTTGGGGAACGTCTTGCCATGGCCGGGGCGGGCATGGTCTTTACTCCCCCACAAGGATATGTCCCTTGCATTCGGGGACACGTGACACTTCCGGGGGAATACGATGAAAGCGGCTGACGCTATTAATATCGACGATCTGCGCAGCCTGGCGAAGGCGCGCCTGCCGCGCATGGTGTTCGACTATATCGATGGCGGCGCAGAGGACGAGATCACGCTGCGCCGTTCGGTCGACCGGTTTGCCGATTATGAATGGGTGTGGAACGCGCTGGTAGACGTGTTGAAGGTCAACACGGCGACCACAGTGCTCGGCCAGCCCAATGCGCAGCCCTATTTCGTATCGCCGACAGCGGCGTCCCGCCTGTTCCACCCCATGCAGGGCGAACTCGCGACGGCGCGCGCGGCGCAGGCGGCGGGCATTGGCTATTCGGTGTCGACGCTGGCGAGCCACAAGATCGAAACGATTGCGGCCGCAGCGCCGGACATTCCGAAATTCATCCAGGTCTATGTCTGGAAAGACCGGGGCATCGTGCGGGACTTTCTCGCCCGGGCCAAGGCGGCTGGCTATGTCGGCTGCATCCTGACGGTCGATGCCGTGTCAGCCGGCTATCGCGAGCGCGACCCGCGCAATGGCTTTTCCATTCCGCCTTCGGTGAACTGGAAGACGGCCACTCAGGCGCTGGCGCGTCCCGGCTACCTCGCCGACCTTGCCCGGTCGTCCGAGATCGGTCCGGCCAATTTCGAGGGCGTCGATACGGGCGGGCGTGACGTGATGGGCGTGATCAATGAATTGTTCGACCGGACAATGACCTGGAAAGACGCCGAATGGATGGCGAAGGAATGGGGCGGCCCGTTCGCGATCAAGGGGATCAGCACCGCAGAGGATGCCAGGCGCGCCGTCGGATCCGGCGCCAGCGCCGTATGGCTGTCCAATCATGGCGGCCGTCAGATCGACACGTCCGTGCCGGTCGTCGACCTCGTGCCGGAAGTCCGTGAGGCCGTTCTGGATGATATCGAAGTGATTGCCGATGGCGGCGTGCGACGTGGCAGCCATGTGCTCAAGCTGATCGCGCGCGGCGCCACCAGCGTCGCTTTGGGCCGGGCCTGCCTGTACGGGCTTGCGGCCGGCGGCGAGGCCGGTGTGGCGCGCGCGCTGGAGATCATGTCCGTCGATGTGGCCCGGTTGCTCGGACTGCTCGGCGTGCCGGACGTCTCCGATCTTGACCATAGCCTGCTCCGGCTCCGGCAGACCTGAAGCCGGTCAGGTCGTCGCGCCGCCGAGGAAGCCGATATCCTTCTGGCTGAAATTCGACAGGTTGGGCAGGGCTGCGGCCAGTTCATCGGCGTCCAGCCCGAACCATGACCCAAGGGTGGCGGCATATTGCTCGACCGACACAGCCGGGATCAGGCGGCCATGGGTCGAGGTGAATGATTGTTCGTCGAGGTCGGGCGTCGGGATGTCGCCATAGATCTGCTTGCCGGCAACCGATCCGCCGGTGACGAAATGGTGGCCGCCCCAGCCATGGTCGGTGCCGTCGCCATTGTCGATCGTCGTGCGTCCGAATTCGGACATGGTGAACAGGGTGACATCGTTCCATGCGCCCTGGGTGACCATGGCTGTACGGAAGGCCGAAATGGCTTCAGACAGCGCCGTCTGCAGGCCGGGCAAAGTATTGGTCTGGCCGCTATGGGTGTCGAAGCCGCCCATGAAAACGTAGAAGACCTGACGATTGGAGTCGAGTTTGTCCTGTATGCTGATCGTGTTGGCCACGCTCCGCAACTGGGAACCGATACTGGTGGCAGGGAACACGGTGGTAATGGGGGGTGATGATTCCAGCGCCGCATCATAGGCGCGGCTGTTGATCACGCCATTGCCGGATTGGCGGGCAAAGTCGCGGGCAAACAGGTTGGTCTCGCCATAGCCGGTTTGCGCGACATATTCGTCAAGCAGGTCACGCGCCGCATTGAAGCGGGACTCGCCGCCGAGAATATAGGGCTGGTCAACCAGGGTAACGCCCTGGGCCCCGCCCGCACTCGTGGTGAACTGGCGCCCTTCCTTGCCGGACAGGAACACATCGTTCGGCCCGGCGGAGACCATTGCATAGCGCGGGTTCAATGAGGAATCGGACCGCAGGGCGGCATCGGCGAAGGCCCCGCCCCAACCATACTGGGCCCCTTCGACGCCCAGGGACATCCAGGTCGACTGCTGGTCATTGTGCGAGAAAAGCCGTGGTGGCAGCTGTGCGCCGACGCGCGTCAGGTCCGACCGTGTCGTCGGTTCGATCAGCGGGCCGACATTGCCGACAATGGCCAGCTCGCCTGCCTCGAAGATTTCCTGCAGTCCGGGCATCTGCTCGGGCAGGCCGAACTGGCGTGATCCGAAATTCGCGGCATTGGTCGGGTTGAGGGGGAGGAGGTTGGCGCGGTCACGCGATGACGTTCCGGAGCCGACGCCATAGGCGTCGTAGAGGCCGGGCCGGGCATTTCGCAACAGGTCATAGGAGGCCTGGTCGCGTGGGATGACCGTATCGGCATGGTCCATGCCGCCCTTCAGGAAGATGCAGACCAGCGCCTTGTAGCCGCTGGTATTGGCCGCGAAGGCCTTTCCGCTTGTCAGTGTGCTGAGAACACCTGTGCCCGCGAGAAAGCCCGTGGCGGCGCCGGAGCGAAGGAAGTTGCGTCGATTCATGTTAGCCATTCTGGTTATCCCTGAATCTGGATTTAGCGCTGGATTGCGTAAGCGGGTGAGCTGATCGTCATGAACGCGGCGAGCTGGGCGCGTCTCTGGCGGTCTGCGTCCGAGGTCACGGGAACCGCGGTCACGGCCTCGACGATATCGGCCTTGAGTTCGGGGGTCATCGTGTTCCCGGTCAGTAACAGGTCGAGATAGTCGACCAAGGCGCCGGGATTGTCGGCAATGAGGATTTCCGGACTATAGTCCGGCGTGAAGCTCGGTGCGGTACCCGAATGGGACGAGTCGTCGAAAATATAGCGCGTCATGATGTTCATGAAGCCGATGACGGACCCTTCATTGACCAGCTGGAATTCCGGCGCGGTGAGTCCGCGTTCTCCGGTTTCCGTACCCGGCGCGACAAATCCGGGCCGGTAGAAGTTGAATACTGACGGCGCAAACAGGGGCTGCTGGCCCAGCGCGGACGAAGGGCTCGATGCATCCCTCAGCATGTGCTCGCGGTCAGAGTCGATGTCGGTCAGGTCGAAGGCCCGGACCCAGTGAACGAATTTCAGGACCGGTTCGCGGACCTTGCCATTCTCGATGTCTGTCGTGGCAGTGCTGTCGTTCACGGACGGATCGAGCAGGATGGCGGCGATCGTCGCTTCGAGGTCGCCGCGCTCGCCGGTTCCGAATACGGTGCCATTATGGGAGGTGTACACGCCCGCATCGAACACATCGGCGACACGTTTCACATATTCCGGGCTGGGCGAGCTGGCCGTGAACCGCTGGATCAGCTGGCGCGAGACGAAGGGGGCGACATTCGGATGTTCGAAGATCGTGTCGAGGGCGATCTTGACGCTCTCGTCTCCGCCAGTGTTCGGGGGAATGACCGTGCCGAGGAACCGCTTTTCCAGCGACGAGTGCTGGCCGTCAAAAATGACCAGGCGTTTTGAATTGTTGCCCTGGCTTCCCGTGTAAAAGCCGGGGCCCTGCCAGCTGAATCCCGTGAAGACACGGGCAAGGCCTTCGACATCGTCATTGTTGAACGTCTCGACTTCCTGGCCATTGGTCAGCTTGGGCGTGCCGTCCTGGTTGAGTTCGATCACACCGATCGTGAAAAGCTGCATGATCTCGCGGGCATAGTTCTCATCGGGCATCCGCCCCGTTGCCGGATCACCCTTTTCGTTGCGCCAATAGGTCAGGTAACGCGCCATGGCGCTGGAATAGGTGACCTCCTCGAGAAGATCCCGGTAGTTTCCGAAAGCGTTGTTGGCGAGGACATCGAGAAAATAACCGACCTGCAGTGTCTGGCCGTACATGTCGGCATCGGAAATGACGAACAATTGGGACAGCGCGAACACCATACGCGTGCGCAACTGGTCATTGGCGCCGATCATCGTGTTCCAGAACACGCCCCGGTGAGCCTGGGCGTCGATATTCTCGCCAGCGTTTTGGCGAGCGGCCAGTCCGGGAAGATAGAGTGTGGCAGGCTTGTTGATTTCGGCTTTCACCCAGGCTGCGGCATCCATGCCGACGACTGACTGGATGTCGGCATAATCGCCCCCGAAGGTCGCCCGTGCCAGGACGCGCTGCGCTTCCGCCTCGTCATCGATCTGCGTTTCCGAGGTTCCGACGGGTGGCGGGGCCGGAGGCGGCGGCGGGGGGGGAGGCGGTGGCGGCGAACCTGATACAGGCGGCGAACCGGGGGTGGATACACCGCCACTGTTTCCGCCATCACCGCCGCCGCCGCAGGCGGCCAGGGCAGTGACCAAGACAAAGCTTGCAGCGATCGTTCGCACTTGCTTGCGCGGCGGCTGTTTCATTGGACTTCCCTCTACACTTCGCCAACTTGTATTGCGGTTTCTCCGTCCGGAGTGAACTGAAGGTTTGGTTAGAATCCCCTGTCACCATTGGGCTTTCGTGACATTTCGTCCATGCCTGGCGTCAGGCCAGCGGGGCCAATGCCTCATGCCGGACAAGTATTGCAATAGTTAATTTCACTAAAATCAAAATGATAACAGAGCGCAATGCGCTATACCTTCAGGATTCGAATTACTTCACCTGCAGCATTCATTGGGAATCCGGCGATGGCGGCCGGAGAATCGTTAATTATACACAAGGTTGTTTTTAAAGCAGTCTTGCCTGCGATCCGGGCGCGTTGCGGGGCCTCGGTGCCGGATATCTATACCGAGACCACCCGGCCCGGATTCATGATACCGAGGGGGTCGAGGGCTTTCTTGATGGCGCGCATGGCTTCGGTGGCGGCGGGCGGGCGCAGGCGGGCGAGTTCGTCGCGCTTCAGGCGGCCGACGCCGTGTTCGGCGCTGATCGATCCGCCATGGGCCATGGTCTGGTCGAACACGACCCGGGTGATGTCGGCGACGTGGGTCTTCAGGACGGGGGCAGTGGCTTCGGCAGGCTCGCAGACCGAATAGTGAAGGTTGCCGTCGCCGACATGACCGAAGATGACGAATTCGGCCGAAGGGACGATTTTAAGTACGGCGGCATTGCAGCTGTCGATGAAAGCCGGGATGCGGCTGACCGGCACGGCGATGTCCTGGTTGATGGCGGTGCCATAGGCGCGCTTGGACAGGGGGATGGTCTCGCGGATATGCCAGAATGACTGCGCCTGCGCCTTGCTGGCGGCGACGACACCGTCTTTCACGAGATCCTGGTCGAAGGCGGCCTCGAGTGCCTTTTCGAGCGCGGCGCGGGCATGGGCTTCCTCCACCATCGAGACTTCCATCAGGACGCGCCAGGGCAAGGCTGAGGGCAGTGGGTCGCGTGTGCCGGGCACGTCGGCCAGGACTATGCCGACGGCGCCTGACGGGATGATCTCGAAACTGGTGACCGTGTCGCCGGCATGCTGGCGGACAAGGGCGAGCAGGGCGACGACGTCCTCTGTGCTGTCGCAGCAGACCCAGGCGCTGGCGCGCTGGACCTGCGGGAACAGTTTCAGCGTCGCGGCAGTGATCAGGCCGAGCGTGCCTTCGGCCCCGGCGAACAGGTGTTTCAGGTCATAGCCTGTATTGTTCTTGCGCAGACCCGACAGGCCGTCCCAGACCTCGCCGGAGGGCAGCACGACTTCGAGCCCGAGGATCAAGTCGCGCATCATGCCGTATCGCAGCACGTTGACGCCGCCGGCATTGGTGGAGATCAGGCCGCCAATCGTGGCGGTGCCTTCCGACGCCAACGAGAGGGGGAACAGGCGTCCGGCTTCCTCGGCGGCGGCCTGTGCGGTGACGAGCGGGGCGCCTGCTTCGATGACGAGCGAATTGTTGAATGTGTCGACGCTGCGCACGGCATGGATGCGGCCCATCGAGACGACAATCTCGCCATGCGGCGTGCCGCCGTCGACAAGGCCGGTATTGCCGCCCTGAGGCGTCAGCGCGACATGGTGGGCAGCGCAGAGTTTGACGAGCGCGGCAGCTTCCTCGGTACTGGCAGGACGCGCGAGGAAGGGCGTATCGCCCGTAAATGTGCCGCGCCAGGGCGTGGCAACTTCGCTGAGGCGTTCGGGATCCTCGCTCCAGCCCTTCGGGCCGAGCAGGTCTTTCGCGGCAGCAAGGAAGGCGGCGGGCAATTGGGTCATGATGTGAGCTTACGCATATGGTTGGCGATGGCGATACCGTCGTCACGGGCGGCAAGCGCGGCGATGACGCCGTCGCGGGCGGGTTGCGGCTTGTTCTGGCCGAGCTTGGTGATGCCTTCAAACCGCGCGGGGGCAAGCGAGAAGGCACGGATACCGGGCAGCATGGCCTCGAAGCGGCCGGGCGTCATCTTGGCGCGTGTCCATGCCGGTTTGGGGGCAAGGCCCGCTTCGAACAGGTCGGACAGGTCGTCAAGCAATCGGGTGGCGCCTGCATCGTCCAGTGGGGTCACGGGGCCTTCGGCTTCGACGGACAGGTAGTTCCATGTGCCGACCTGGTCGTCCTGGCCGTACCAGTCCGGCGAGACATAGGCATGGTCGCTGGTGAAGACGATGAGCGCGGTGCTGCCGGCAAGAAGCGCAGACGTGACCGCATTTGCGGCGGAGAGGTGGAAGCGCAGAACCGCCGTGCCTGCCGTTTCGTCGATCAGGACCGGTGCGTGAGCGGCGTGAATGCACATGCCGTCAGCGGCGCAGACGAGCGCAAACGGATGCGCGCGAGCCCGCGCAACCAGCGTGGCGATGTCGGTTTCACGGAAGGGGCGGGCCGGATGCATGGATGTAGCTTAGCAGAGGTCGCGAGGGGGGGCGAGAGGGCGGGTGGGGCTCAGTCGCGGTGAGCGGCGCGTTCCAGCCGGTCATTGATCGCTTCGCCAAGCCCGGTATGCGGGATCGGCGCGACCGCGATGCGCTCATAGCGGGCATCAAGGGCGCGCAGCATGGCGAACAGGTTCGCAGCCGCTTCGGCCAGGTCGCCCTTGGGCGAGAGGTTGCCTTCGCGCGGGCAATGGTCGCCGAAGCCGAGGTAGCCTTCGCCCGACATCGGTGTGGCGGCGTTGAGGCGCAGCGCGGCGCGGGGCGCGTAGTGGCTTTTCAGCTGGCCCGGCGCCGTGATGCGGGCATCGTCGCCCGGGCGGGCGAGCGTGATGCCGAGACAGGTTTCCAGCGCCTCTGTTTCGAGCGCGCCGGCGCGCAGGAGCACGGGCGTGTCGCGGGTGAAGTCGACAATGGTCGATTCAATCCCGATGGCGCAGGGGCCGCCATCCAGGATGAGGGCAATACGGTCGGCGAGATCGGTGCGCACATGTTCCGGCGTTGTCGGGCTGACATGGCCGGACCTGTTGGCCGACGGCGCGACGAGCGGGCCGCCGAAAGCATCGAGCAGGGCCTGGGCAACCGGGTGGACCGGGCGACGCAGGGCCACCGTGTCGAGCCCGGCGCGGGCGAGGTCGCAGACGCTCGCCGTCGGTGCCACAGGCAGGACGATGGTCAGCGGACCGGGCCAGAAACATTCCGCCGCCTTCCGGGCCAGCGGTGTGAACACCGCTTCGCGTTCGGCCATGGCCTGCGAGGCGACATGGGCAATCAGCGGGTTGAAGCGCGGGCGGCCCTTGGCCTCGTAAAGACCGGCAACAGCGTCCGGGTTCGCGGCGTCGCAGGCGAGGCCATAGACGGTCTCGGTGGGCATCGCGACGAGCCCGCCAATGCGCAGGATATCCGCTGCACGGGCCAGGATGTCGGGCGTGGGGGGCACGATGGTCGCAGTCATTGGCGCGCCCTTAGCACCCGCAGGCGCAAGGCGGAACCTATTTGCGGGTCGCTTCGCCCGTCACGGCGACCGTGACCGTGTCGCTGACCCATTCGGCACCCGGGTCGGAGATCTGGCCGATATTGAGCGCCTTGCGGTCGAATGTCGCTTCGCCGTTCAGGGTCGCGACGTCGCCTGCGATGTCGAGCGTGAAGGCCAGCGGCGTGGTAACCGTCTGGTTCTTCAGGCGCATGGCGGCGGTCGCGGTATAGCCCGTGTCGGTTTTGGCGAAATCGGTCAGGTGGACGGTGGCCGTCGGATAGTTCGACACGTCGAACCATTCGGGCGCGCGCAGGCTGTCATTGTACAGTTTCTTGCCGGTTGTGGCGGTGCCGGTCGATACGCTTACGCGCACGTCCGAGGTTTCAACCGCGTCGGGGAAGAAGGCGACGTCCGCCCTCCAGTCCTTGAATGTGCCTGAAAAGGCGTTGCCATCATGGGTGCCGGTGAACCGGATTTCCGACACATCATAGTTGACATCCCAATTGGGTTCGACGGCAATCGGTGCAGCGGCGACCTCTGCCTCGGCGTCGCTTGCCGGTGGCGGAACGGTTTTGCTGCCTGCCATCGATTGCGCGATGACCGGCGCGGCGGCGATCAGGCCGAATAGCAAGGCTGCGCCACCAAACGCGATGAAGAAACCACGGGCCGGCGCGCGCGGCGGCTGGGTCTTGCCGAACAGGCCCGGTATCATCCGTTTCAGGACCCCCTCCTCAGGCGAGAATTCATGCTTCAGCGCCCCGCCGACATGCAGGACGAGCAGGCCGATGATGACCCATGCGCCCTTCGAGTGGAGCGTTTCAAGCACGGCATGGACAGGCTTGTTGCCGCGCAGGCCCGACAGGAAAGGCAGCTCGGGCCAGCTGACCGTGCCGAACAGGACTGTCGGGACCCGGAACTCCGATGTCGATACGAGCGCCCAGCCGAGCAGCGGCATCAGGATCATCAGGGCGTAAAGCCCGATATGGACATAGTGGGACGCTCTGGCTTCGAGGGGTTTCATGTCCGACGGCAGGGCGGGCGGCGGGTTCAGCATCCGCCACGCGACGCGGATCACGGAGAGGAGCAGGATCGTGATCCCGATCGACTTGTGAAGCTGGTAGCGTGTTTCGTTCTCTTCCATGTTCCAGCCAAGCCAGATCATGAAAATGATGAGCGCTGCGATAGCCCAGTGAAGGGCTATCGCGACGACCGTGTAGCGGGAGACGCTGTTCTTGAACATGTCGGGACGTGGCAGTCTATTCGGCGACTTCGCCGAATTCGGCTTCGATGATGATCTCGACCTCGTCACCGACATAAGGCACGCCGGCTGTCAGGCCGAAATCGGACCGGGTCAGCGTGCCGGTCGCGGAGAATCCGATATGGTCTTCTTCCGGCGCCCATGGGAACTGGGCGACGCCATTGTACTTCACATCCAGCGTGACCGGCTTGGTAACGCCCAGGAATGTCAGGTCGCCCGTGACGGTGCCCGTATCCGGGCCGGCTTTGGTGACATCCGTCGAGTTGAACGTGATCTGCGGGAAGGCGCCAGCGTTGAAATAGTCGCTGCTCTGGGCGATTTCCGCGTCGAACGTGTCGTAAGGGCTGTCCGGGTGACCGGCCTTGAAGTCGCCCGGATAGTCGGTTTCCACCGAGGTCGGGTCGATCGTGGCGGTCAGCGACGTGGCCGAAGCATCGTCCGGATTGAACTGGAGCGTCGCATCGAAACCGGTGAAGCGGGCCGTATAATTGGACAGGCCCATATGTTTCACGCGCCAGATCAGCGAGGCGTGGGTCGGATCGATCTTGTAGGTCGCGGCCTTGCCATAGTTGACATCTGCGGCCGAAGCTTGGGCCGGGGCCGCTTCTGGCGCGGCAGCTGGCGACGCTTCTGCTAGTGTCGCGGCAGGTTCAGCTGGCGCGGTCGGCGCACCGCACGCGACGAGTGCGAGGGCGGAGACGGAAGCAGGGAAAAGGCGCATGGGAAAACTCCTGGGAAACTGTTTGGCGGAAAGCCAGTCGAGGTCAGTACTTGGACCTTGGCCCTGAGCGCTGTAACTGCTTATCCCGAATAACAACTATTCACAATCCGGAGACCGGCCCGATGCCCTATGATGCGCCCCTTGATGAAATGGCTTTCACGCTGGAGGCCGTTGCTGGACTGAAGCGCCTCGAAGGGCTTGCCGGGCTGGAAGCGTATGACCCGGACCTTGTCATGCCGATCCTCGACGAAGCGGCCAAGCTGGCGCGCGATGTGCTGGCCCCCCTGAACCAGACCGGCGATTCGCAGGGCGCTGTGTTGACCGGGGAGGGCGTAAAGTCTGCGCCGGGCTTTGCTGCGGCCTATGCTGCGTTCCGCGATGGCGGCTGGATGGGGCTGACGGCGCCTGAAGAATGGGGCGGGCAGGGCCTGCCCAGGGCGCTGTCGCTGGCCGTGATGGAAATGTTCCACGCCGCAAACATGGCCTTCGGCCTCTGCCCGCTGCTCAGCTTCGGCGCCATCGAGGCCCTGCTGGTGCATGGCAGCGACGAACTGAAAGCAGCCTACCTGCCCAATCTCGTGTCCGGCACATGGACAGGCACGATGAACCTGACCGAGCCGCAGGCCGGCAGCGATGTCGGGGCGCTGAAATCGAAAGCCGTGCCCAATGACGATGGCAGCTATGCGATCAGCGGCCAGAAAATCTACATCACCTGGGGCGACCATGACGTCGCCGAGAACATCGTGCACCTCGTGCTGGCGCGTCTCCCGGATGCGCCGGCAGGCTCGCGCGGCGTGTCGCTGTTCCTGGTGCCGAAATTCCTGCCCAACGCCGATGGCAGCCTTGGCGCGCGCAATGGCGCCAAATGTATCGGCCTTGAGAAGAAGATGGGCATCCATGCCTCGCCAACCTGCGTGATGGAATATGACGGCGCGACGGGCTGGCTGATCGGTGAAGCCAACAAGGGCCTTGCCTGCATGTTCACGATGATGAATGCGGCGCGCCTGAATGTCGGCCTGCAGGGCGTGGCCGTCGGCGAGGCGGCCTACCAGACGGCCTTCGCCTATGCGCAGGAACGCAAGCAGGGCAAGGTGGAGGGCATTGATGGCGCTGCGCCGATCCTGCACCATGCGGATGTGCGCCGCACACTGACGACAATGCGGGCGCGCGTCGCGGCGGCGCGGTCCATCTGTTACGCGTGCGCCGTGGCGGCCGACCTCGCCGAAGCCTCACCGGACGCCGACGTGCGGGCCGCTGCGAAATTGCGCGAAGACCTGCTGACTCCGATCGCCAAGGCCTGGTCGTCCGACATGGGTGTCGATGTCGCCAGCATGGGCGTGCAGGTGCATGGCGGCATGGGTTTCATGAACGAGACGCTGGCGGCCCAGCTCTATCGCGACTCCCGCATTGCGCCGATCTATGAGGGCACCAATGGCATCCAGGCGATTGATCTCGTGGGCCGCAAGCTGAGCGGCACCAATGGCGAGTCGATGCGCGTCATGCTGGGCGAGATCGAAGCCAGTGCGGCGGCGGCGCGGGCGACCAATGACCCGCAGCTGGTGCAGATCGCCGATCGGCTGAAAGCAGCGGCCGACGCCTTGCGCGAGGCCAGTGACTGGATGCTGGCGCAGATGAAGAGCCGCGAACAGGACAAGGCGCTGGCGGGCGCAACCGCCTACCTCGAACTCGCAGGTGATGTGATTGGCGGGCATTTCCTGACCCGCGCAGCGGTGGCGGCGCGCAGCAGCGACGGTGCCGCACGGGCGCGGCGGCTGGCTTTGGCGGGCTTCTTTGCCGAGACCGCGCTCGCCTCGGCGCCGGGCCGCGTCGCGGGCATCACCGAAGGCGGCAGCCGCTTCCTCGAGAATTCCGAAGCCCTGTTCGGCGTCTGATCGCGGCGTGTCAGTCCGGCAGTTTCGGCAGCGCCAGCAGGCAGAGCAGCGATCCGCACGACACTGCTGCAGCAATCCCGGCGAGCGGGGCGATGCCGTACGTGACGAAGGGCGCAGCCACGGCTGTGCCCAAAGCAGTTGTTGACAGGATGGCCACGAGCACCAGCGCGGCCCCGCGCGCATCGTCGCCGTTTGAGGCAAGGATGGCCCGGAAGAACCCCGGCGGGCCGCGCAGGCCGAGCCCGAGGTTCACCGGCACGAACAGGATGGCGAGCGCCAGCGGATCGGTTCCGCCGATCAGGCCATAGGCGGTGAGCGCCAACAGTCCCGCCGCCGAGAGGAGCGTGCCGAACAGGATCATGCGGTCCGCACCGAACCGGTCGGCAAGCCGTCCGGCGGCGTTCGACCCGATAATGAACAGGGTGATGCCAGTCACCTGCATGATGATGAAATCATTGAGCGTGCCGCCCAGCCCCTTGGTGATCATGGCCGGTGCGCCGAACACGAAGATCAGAAGGCCGCCCACCGTGAACGCCTGGCTCAGCGCGTAGCGCAGGAAGACCGGGCTGGTCGCGAGGCGGAAATAGCTGCCCGCGCCGCGGGTCGGATCGGGGGCGGGCAGGCGATGGCGCAGCAGGCCGACGAGCGCGGCGACGACCAGGCTGAGTCCGCCCGTCACGATGAAGGAACTCTTCCAGCCAAATGCGACCAGCAACCAGACGCCGATCACGGGTGCGAGCGCAGGCACGAGCGACTCGACGCTGGCCATCAGGCCGATGGCGCGAACGGCGCGGGCCTCGCTGAACATGGCGCGGATCATGCCGGGTGCGAACACGGCGGCGGCCGAGCCTGTCAGGCCCTGGCCGAAGCGCAGGCCGACCAGCACCGGCAGCGACGGCGCAAGCGTGCAGGCTAGCGAAATCAGGGCATAGGCAATGAAGGACAGGACCAGCAGGTTGCGCTGGTCGACATGCGCGCCGAGTTCGCCATAGAGGACAAGGCCGATACAGCCGCCCGCCACGAAGGCCGCGAGCACGAGCTGTGCCATGGCCTGGCTGCCGCCCAGGGCGCCCGGCAGGTCTGGTATGGCCGGCAGGACAAGGTCGGTTCCGGCAATGCCCAGCGTCGTGCCGATGATCAGCAACGCAAAGGCCAGCGCGGGCGTTTGGAGAGGAGGAACCGGCTGGGTCATGGACGCGGGCTTATGGATGAAGCCGCCGGGCGTGTCGACCATCAGTTGCGACAGGCAGGGTGCAACTGTAAGAGGTGACGAAACCGCCGCAGGAGGCATCATTCGGCCATGGCGTGGACCAAGACCTATTCCGGCACTGAGCCGATGCGCGTCAACAAGTGGCTGGCGACCGAGGGCGTGTGCTCGCGGCGCGAAGCTGATGCGCTGATCGAGAAGGGGCTCGTCAAGATCAATGGCGCGGTACTGACCGAGGCGGGCTACAAGATCGAGGACGGCCAGACGCTGACCCTGACCGAAAAGGCGGCGCGGCGGCTCGATAACCAGTTGTCGCTGATGTTCCACAAGCCGGTCGGGATCGTCTCGGGCACGCCGGAACCGGGCGAAATCCCCGCCGTGCGCCTGATCAATGAGCAAAGCCTGTCGGGGCGCGCGCATGCCATTCCGGGCCGCAACAACCGGCTCGCGCCGCTCGGGCGGCTCGACAAGGACTCGCACGGCCTGCTGATCCTGTCGGAAGACGGCGTACTGGCCAAGGCCCTGATCGGGCCGGAAAGCAAGCTGGAGAAGGAATACCATGTCAGGGTGCGCGGCGACGTCACCGAGGACAAGCTGAAGCGATTGCGCCACGGCCTCGAACTCGATGGGCGCCAGCTGCGACCGGCAGACGTGACCGTGATCAAGGGCAATGAGCTGAAATTCATCCTGCGCGAAGGCCGCAACCGCCAGATCCGCCGGATGTGCGATCTGGTCGAGTTGCGCGTGATCGATCTCTTGCGCACGCGGATCGGGCCGCTGTCCCTGGCGGGCTTGCCGGAAGGCAAATGGCGTCCGATCAGCGGACGCGAGCGCGACGAGCTGCTCCGCTGGGAAGTGCAGGGCTTTTCGGCCGAGCCAGCCGCGCCCGTCGTGGTTGAGCGCAAACGGCCCCTGCCAGCCGGGAAACGGCCGACAAGCCCCGGCAAGAAGCCGATGGGCAAGGCGCGCGGTGAGGGCCCGCCTGCCAAGCCGAAGCCTGCCGATCCGAAGTTCAAGCGGACCAAGCTGGCCCCGCGCAAGCGCACGCCGATCAAATAGGCACTGACCCGGCGTGATGGCTCGACGCAGGTGACGCGGGGCATATGTTGGCTCATGGACGGATTTCAGACACCTAAACCCAAGCGCCCCAAGCTCGACTATCCGCATGGCGACGTGCGGCCGGAACTGGGCGAGACGATACAGGTCGCGCCGGGTATCGAATGGGTCAGCATGCCGCTGCCTTTCTCGCTCAAATTCATCAATCTCTGGCTGATCGATGACGGCGACAGCTGGACGATTGTCGACACGGGGATGCCCCTGAAGGAGACGCGCGGCGCGTGGAAATCGCTGCTGGATACGCGGGTTACGCCTGACAAGCCGCTGAAGCGGGTGATGGTGACCCACATGCACCCTGATCATGTCGGGTGCGCGGGCTGGCTTTGCTACAAATACGGGGCCGAGCTGTGGATGAGCCGGCTTGAATATACGATGTGCCGCATGCTGGTGTCAGACACAGGCCGGGAGGCGCCGCAGGCGGGTGTCGACTTCTATCGCCGCGCTGGCTGGAACGATGCCCAGATCGACAATTACAAGGAACGTTTCGGCGGGTTCGGGCGCGGCGTCAGCCAGATGCCGGACGCCTTTCACCGGCTGGCCGACGGCGACAGGTTCGAGATGGCAGGCGAGACGTGGGAAGTCGTCACCGGCAATGGCCATTCGCCGGAACATGCCTGCCTCTACTGCCCGTCGCTGAACGTGCTGATTTCAGGCGACCAGCTATTGCCGCGTATTTCGTCGAACGTGTCGGTGCACCCGACCGAGCCGGATGCCGATCCGCTGCTCGACTGGATGAACAGTTGCGAGAAGCTGCTGGAACGCCTGCCGGAAGACGTGCTGGTCCTGCCGGCACATAATGAGCCGTTCCGCGGCGCCCATGCCCGGCTGCGCCACCTGATCGACGGCCACGAGACCGGCCTGTCGCGTTTGAAAAGGCGGATGCAGAAAGGCCCCCTGACCGTGATGGACACGTTCACCAGCCTGTTCGGGCGGGCGATCCAGCCGGACGAGGTCGGCATGGCCACCGGTGAGGCCATCGCGCATCTCAATTGCATGGTCCACCGGGGCGAAGTCGTGTCGAGTGTCGGTGACGATGGCGTTGCCCGCTATCAGCTGGCCTGATCGCCATTGCCGGAACACTCGCCGATTCGGGCCTTTTGCAGTGGCCGGGCAGATTACGCCTTCGCATCTCAAGCCGGTTTCGTCTAAGAAGTCGGCTGGCAGCAGATAGATCAGGTGAACCCGCGATGGCACGAGATGGCGACAAGGCCGATTCAAATCCCGAGGACGAAGACCTGACCTTCGCCGACAAGGCGAAGCGGGAACTGCACGAATGGGGCGTCACGCTCGCCGTCTTCGTGCCGATCTTCATGCTGTTTTCGGGCCTGCTCTACGAACAGCGAGTCATCCCGTCCGAAAGCATGGTGCCAACGCTGCAGGTCAGCGACCGGGTCGCCGTGGCCAAGTTCGCTTACGGCTATGACCGCTATTCACTGCCGTTCAGCCTCGGCCGCTACCTGCCCATCCCGGCTGGACGCATCTTTGCGCGTGACCCGAAACGCGGCGATGTGGTCGTGTTCGAACACCCGCATACGGCGCGCGTGATGATCAAGCGGGTGATCGGCCTGCCCGGCGATCGTATCCAGATGATCGGCGAAACCGTTTATATCAATGATGAGCCGATCGAGAGCGAGTTCATCCGGACAGTCCGTTACCTGCCGCATGGCCGCACCCGCCCGGTGACGGCCTATGAATGGCGCGAAAGCGATGGCGGCAAAAGCTGGATAACCAACCGGCAGGAAAAGGGCGGCAAGGGCGACAATACGGTCCTGTTCGTCGTGCCTGAGGGCCACCTGTTCATGATGGGTGACAATCGTGACAATTCGTTCGACAGCCGATTCCTTGAAGGCCACTGCCCACCCGTGGATGGCGTGGTTGACCGTGTGGGTTGTCCGCTCAGCGTCAAGTCGACGGAGGCCTCTGTCGGATTCGTGCCGATGGACCACCTTGTCGGACGGGCCGAAACGGTGATCCTGTCGCTGTATCGCTGCAAACTGGAAGACGATGAACCCTGCAAGAAGCGGGTTTGGCGCGGCCTCTAGGACCTATTGCTCAACAGGATGCGGCAGGGACGGGCGATTGGAGCCTTGCCGCATGCCGCCAACACCGCTAGTGGCAGTCTTCAGACTGGGCTCGCGGGGCCCTGTACATGCTTGAAGACAGGCTTTATCGCGATGCCAGAATCGACATCGACAGGAACCCGGCGCGGCCCGATCGTGGTATCTCGGCATGGCCGGCCGCAGCTCGACAGGACCGCTGGCCCGCGCCTCGGCTGGCGTGACTACAAGGATTGGTGGGACCGCTATGAGGAGAGCCCGCTCCGTGACGATCAGGTTGCGCCCGACACGCTGAAAGAACTGGTGGCGGATGCGACGCTTGTTTTCGCCTCGGCGCGGATCCGGGCGCAGGAAACGGCCGCCCGCGCGGCCCCGCACATGGAAGCCATCCATGATCCGGTGTTCAACGAGGCGCCTCTGCCTCCGCCGCGAATCGCCGGCGTGAGATACCTGCCCAAGACATGGAACATTCTCGCCCGAGCAGCCTGGCTCAGCGGGCACTCGCTGGACGGCGAAAGCGTCTCGGAAGCGCGCGTACGTGCGGCCCTGGCGGCGGAGAAACTGCACGCCGCGTCTGAACAGCAGAAAGTCTACCTGGCCGCCCACGGCTGGTTCAACCGGATGTTGCGTCCGGAAATCAAGAAGCTCGGCTGGAAATGCGTCTATGATGGCGGCGACAGCTACTGGAGCCATCGCGTCTACGAATACCGGGACAAGTAATCGTTTCAGAGGTTGTGGACGCCATGCGCGCGCTCTAGAGTCGCCGCACATAAACACGGGCGAACCAGAATGGCTGATGCGAAAGAAAAACCGGTCGACAAGATGAGCTTCGAAGAAGCGCTCGCCGAGCTGGAAGGCATCGTCAAGCAGCTCGAAGCCGGTGAAGTCGAACTGGAGAAATCCATCGCGATCTACGAGCGCGGCGCAGCCCTGAAGGCGCATTGCGAATCGCGGTTGAAATCTGCGGAACTGAAGGTCGAGCAGATCGTCCAGGGCGCCGGAGGCGTTACGACGGAGCCTGCGAGCTTTGAATAAGGTCGTTGACCATATGGGGGAAGACGCCGAATTCGAGCTGCGCCTGAAGGAGGTTGCCGACAAGGTCACCGTCGCGCTCGACCAGTTGATCCCGCCAGCCAGTGGCCCCGAAGCCAATCTCATGCGCGCGATGCGCCACGCCGCGCTGGCCAATGGCAAACGCATGCGGCCCTTCTTCCTTCTGGAAACGGGCTCGATGTTCGATGCGCCGGAAAAGAGCCTTTTGCGCACCGCTGCGGCGCTCGAATGCGTGCACACCTATTCCCTGGTCCATGACGACCTGCCCTGCATGGATGACGATGATTTCCGGCGTGGCCAGCCCACCGTCCACAGGGCGTTCAACGAATCGACGGCGGTTCTGGCGGGCGACGCGCTGCTGACTCTGGCCTTCAAGATACTGGCCTCCAGCGAGACCCATGACGACGCGACGGTCCGGACCATGCTGATCGAGCGGCTGGCCGATGCGGCAGGCGCGCGCGGCATGGTCGGCGGCCAGATGATCGACATGCTGGAAGAGGAGAGCCCCCGCGACCTCAACACGATCACCCGGATGCAGCGCCTGAAGACCGGTGCGCTGATTTCCTATGCAACCGAAGCGGCCGGCATTATCGGGGGCGCGCGTGAGCCTGAGCGCAATGCGCTCGCCGGATTCTCGAATGACCTCGGCCTGGCCTACCAGATTGCCGATGACCTGCTCGACGCAACGGGCAACGAAAATGAGGTCGGCAAGCCGCTGCGAACCGACGAAATCTCTGGAAAAGCGAACTTTGTGACCCTTTTGGGCATTGATGGCGCCCGCCAGCGCGTGCGGCTTCTCGCCGCCCAGGCGAAGGAGCATCTCGCTATATTTCGTGATCGCGCTGGCATTTTACTGCAATCGGTCGATTTTGTATTGGATAGAACCCGTTAAACAGGGCGAGTCATAATATAACCCCAAATGCGCTGTCTCTGGCAGCCAGCTTTTATTCAAGGGTCCATGGAAAGATGACCAAACTCAGCCCGAACCGGCTCCTCGATGCGATCAATTCGCCCGACGACCTGAAAGGGCGGTCGCGTGCCGAATTGAAACAGATTGCGCAGGAAGTGCGCGAGGAAGTCATCGATGTCGTGTCGGTCACCGGCGGGCATCTCGGGTCCGGCCTGGGTGTGGTTGAACTGACCGTGGCGATCCATGCCGTGTTTGACGCGCCTGCCGACAAGCTGATCCTAGACGTCGGCCACCAATGCTATCCGCACAAGATTCTCACGGGACGCCGGGACCGGATGCGCACCCTTCGCCAGGGTGGCGGCCTGTCCGGCTTCACCAAGCGCGACGAGAGCGAATACGACCCGTTCGGCGCGGCGCATGCCGCGACCTCCATTTCGGCCGGCTTCGGCTTTGCCAAGGCGCGCGACCTGCAGGGCAACAACAACAATGTCATCTGCGTCATCGGCGATGGCGCGATGACCGCCGGCATGGCCTATGAGGCAATGAACAATGCCGGCGCCGACAAGTCGCGCCTGATCGTCATCCTCAACGATAATGACATGTCGATCGCACCGCCCGTCGGCGCGATGAGCAACTACCTGTCCAAGCTCGTGTCCTCGCGGCCCTATCGCGGCCTGCGCCGGATCGCCAAGAAGGTTGTCAGCCCGATCGGGCTGGAATTGCCGGCGCGGCGCGCCGAGGAATACCTGCGCGGCTTCGCCATGGGCGGCACGCTGTTCGAGGAACTGGGCTTCTATTATATCGGCCCGATTGACGGCCATGATCTCGATGCGCTGATCCCGATCCTCGAAAACGTGAAAGCGATGCGTGACGGCCCGATCCTGATCCATGCGGTCACCCAGAAGGGCAAGGGCTATACCCACGCGGAAAACTCCGCTGACAAGTATCACGGCGTGTCGAAATTCTCGGTCATTACCGGCGAGCAGGCCAAGGCCAAGCCCAAGGCGCCGGCCTATCAGAAGGTCTTCGGGCAAACGCTCGTCAAGCTGGCCGAGACGGATGACAAGATCTGCGCGATAACCGCCGCCATGCCATCAGGCACGAGTACGGACGTTTTCGAGAAGGCCTTCCCGGAGCGCAGTTTCGACGTCGGCATCGCCGAACAGCATGCGGTGACTTTCGCGGCGGGGCTCGCGGCCGACGGCATGCGCCCCTTCGCGGCGATCTATTCGACCTTCCTCCAGCGCGGCTATGATCAGGTCGTGCATGACGTCGCGATCCAGCGCCTGCCGGTCCGTTTCGCGATCGACCGCGCCGGTCTCGTCGGAGCCGACGGCCCGACGCATGCCGGCAGTTTCGACATTGGTTTCCTTGGCGCCCTGCCGGGCATGGTCTGCATGGCTGCCGCCGACGAGGGTGAACTCGCACGCATGGTGGCGACCGCCGCGCAGATCGATGACGGGCCGAGCGCCTTCCGCTATCCGCGCGGCGAGGGCACGGGCGCGGAGATTCCCGATGTGCTGCTGCCGCTCGAAATCGGCAAGGGCCGCATCCTGCGCGAGGGCACGACCATCGCGCTGCTGTCCTATGGCACACGCCTGCAGGAGGCGCTGAAGGCCGCCGAGATGCTGTCGGCACAAGGCCTGTCCGTGACGGTCGCCGATGCGCGCTTTGCCAAACCGCTTGATGCCGACCTCGTCGGACGCCTCGCCCGGGACCATGAAGTGCTGATCACGCTGGAAGAAGGTGCCATTGGCGGTTTTGGCAGTTTTGTCCTGGAACATCTCGCCAAGGTCGGCGCGCTCGACCGGGGCCTCAAAATCCGCCCGATGACGCTGCCGGACGTGTTCCAGAACCAGGATACGCCGCAGGCCATGTACGAAGAGGCGTGCCTCACCGCGCGTCACATTGCGGCGCGTGCCATCGAGGCGCTCGGGCGCGGTGACATTGCCGAAATCGACCGGCTCGCCCACGCATGACGGAAATGCAATTTGTCCGGCGAGTCTGGCCGGTAGTAGTATCCGTCGCATGATGTCGAAAATGATTCCCTTGTGCGCGCTGATTCTCGTCGCATCGGTCGCGGCTTGCGCCACGGGGCCGGCGGGCATGGGGCCGGCCTTCGAAACGGCGATGTCCGATGCGCGGTCCGATACTAATCCCTATGCCGCCAACGCGACCTTGTCCGAACTCTTGTCGAGCGCGAGCCTGTCCGATGACCAGCGGGCGCGGGTGCTGTATGCGCGCGGCAGCCTGCGCCGCCAGGCGGGCGATGACCGCCGCGGCGCCGTCAAGGATTTCGAGGTGATGCTGGAACTGGCGCCAGATCATCCGCTGGTGCCGAACGCCAGGGAAGAACTGGCATTCGCCCGGAAAGATGTCGCGACCATCGAGGCCGGCCTGAAGCGCATGCTGAACCTCGTCCAATGGTTCGACAGCATGTGGGTCCTGGGCGACCATGACGCGGCCGTGGCGCGCTATCGCAAGTCCGGTCTCAGTCCGAACGCGGCCGAGATCGTCAAGCTGGCGGCCGCCGGACTTGTGTGCCGGGACGCGAGCAGCAACACGCCGGTCTACACGCTGGGCGACATGCGGCCTGACCTCGAGAACATGCATTGGTGCTCCGGGCCGGGTGCCTGAACCCCGCACCGGCTGAAGGAAACACACTTTCTCCACAAATCCGCCCTGCCTGCGCACTTCTTCCCCAGCTAGTGAAAATCACTGCCTGCCCAAACCAAAGTCCTGATGGAGCCAAACAGATGATCCGTATTTCCCTCTTCGCCGCCGCGTCGGCGCTCATTCTGGCGGCCTGCGCCTCAGCGCCTGAAGCCGGCAAGGTTCCCGGAGGCAGCGATGCCGATATTGCCACGGCCGCCCCCGAATCGGCTTTTGAACTGGCGATGCAGACAGTTGAAGGGCTCGTCGAGGCCGGCAATACCCAGGCTGCGAACGACCGCCTGACCCAGCTGCTTGGCAGTCCGGCATTGAGCAAGGACGAATATGCCGAGGCCTTGTTCCGGCGCGGCGAAATTCGTTTCGGCCCGGGCGGCTACGACGCCTTGGGTGCGGTTGAGGACTTCGAGGAGATTGCCGATTCCTATGGCGATTCCGCTTGGTACACGGCAGCGATGCCGATGCTCGATTCGGCCCGCAGCAAGGTCACTACGCTTGAAACCCAGCTGGCCCAACCGGAAACGAGCAAGCTCCAGAAATTCAATTTCCTCATGGAACTGGGCCTGCACGAGGATGCCATCGACCTGATGATCGCCAATGACCTGTCGCCCGACAATGAAGCGCTGATCGCCATGTATGACATCGGCTACCTGTGTGAAGGCGAGGAACTGACAGGGCGCGCCTATGACGCCGTGGAACGCGATGGCACCGTGAGACAATTGCGGTTCTGCGATTTCGGAAAGTAGGTTTTCCGCGACATCGTGCCTCAAAATGCCCCGTAGCCATGGCAACGGGGCATTTTTTTGTCCGAAAATGCAGGTTTCAGCACCAAGGGTACTGTTATCCCCGGATCGGGCGTGGTTTCTGTGGAACAGATCAGAAAACACTGGAGGATACTGAATGCCCGCTGACACCGCTTCGCCGACATGGCCCGTCATCTCGATCGCTGACGCCAATGCTGCTCTTGCAGGCCCCGGTTCACCGCTGGAACTGGTGGACGGTGAGATCGATGGCGTGAAGATGAAACTTTATGCCAATGCGCCGCCGACCATCCGGTCGATCCTGGAGATGGCCGCCGCGACATGGCCCCAGCGCGCCTACATCGTCTACGAAGACGAGCGCGTGACCTTCAAGGCCATGATGCTCGCCGTCCAGAACTTTGCCGCTGTTCTGCGCGACACTTACGGGATCAGGAAGGGTGACCGCGTTGCGATCATCATGCGCAACTACCCACAATGGCCGGTTGCCTTCTTTGCGGCGTCGAGCCTGGGCGCCATTGCGACGCCGATGAATTCCTGGTGGACAGGCGAAGAACTGGAATACGGCCTGTCATTCGCCGGCGTGAAGCTGGCCGTTGTCGATCCTCAGATATTTGAGCGCCTGCACGACCATCTGAAAGACCTGCCGGATCTCGAACACGTCGTTATCGCCCGGGACAAGGGCGAAGAGCACAATGACCCGCGCATTGCCAGCATGGAGCAATATATCGGAGATGCGAACAGCTGGGCCAACCTGAAAGAAATCGGCCTGCCGGATGTGGAGCTTCTGCCGGACGACGATGCCACGATCATGTATACGTCGGGCACGACCGGGAAGCCGAAAGGCGCACTGGCCTCGCACCGCGCCGTGATCTCCAACATGTTTAATTCGTTGACCTGTCAGGCGCGCATGTTGCTGCGCCGCGGCGAAGCGATCCCCGAGCCGGATCCGAACGAGCAGGGCGGTACGCTGGTCGCCATTCCGTTTTTCCATGCGACGGGCGCCTTCGCGATCCTGATCCCCTCCATGATGCGCGGCGACAAGATTGTTTCCATGTACAAGTGGGATGCTGGCGAAGCGCTGCCGATCATCGAACGGGAAAAATTGACCGCCGTTGGCGGGGTGCCGGCGATTGCCTGGCAGCTGCTGGAACATCCGGACCGGGACAAATACGACCTGTCGACGATCAAGGCGATTTCCTATGGCGGCGCGCCGTCTGCGCCGGAACTCGTGTCGACGATCAAGAAGCGGTTCCCGGATGCGGCCCCCGGCAATGGCTGGGGCATGACCGAAACCTGCGCCACGGCCACGCTGAATATCGGCGAAGATTATGTGAACCGGCCTGACAGCGCCGGTGCGCCGCCGAGCGCTGTGGAGATCAAGGTCTGCGACCCTGACGGCAATACCCTGCCGCAAGGCGAAGTCGGCGAGTTGTGGTGCAAGAGCCCGTCCAATTGCAAGCGCTACTGGAACCGGCCCGATGCCACCGCCGAAACCTTCCACGATGGCTGGGTGGTGACGGGCGATCTTGCGCGGATTGACGAGGAAGGCTTCCTCTACGTCGTCGACCGGGCCAAGGACATGCTGATCCGTGGCGGCGAGAACATCTATTGTATCGAAGTCGAGAGCGCCCTTTACGACCACCCGGCCGTGATGGATGCGGCGGTTGTCGGCATTCCGCACAAGGTCCTGGGCGAAGAAGTTGGCGCGGTCGTTCAGGTAAAGCCTGGCATGACCGTGTCGCAGGATGAGCTGCGAGCGCATGTGGCAGACCTTCTCGCCGCTTTCAAGGTACCGGTCGAGATCCAGTTCCAGGACGAACCGCTGCCGCGCAACGCCAATGGCAAGATCCTGAAGCCGGAGCTGCGCGCCCGGTTCACGGCCCGCGCATGAGCGAGACGCCCGCCAGGCCGGTCACGCTGGAAGCCCGCGAGACCGGCGAGGACGGGCGGCGCTTTTCGCCGTCGGTCGCGCGCAATCGTGAACCGATACGGGATGCATTCTCGCAGCATGTCGGCAGTTCGGGCCGCGTGCTCGAGATCGCGTCGGGCACAGGCGAGCATGGCGCCTTCCTGACGGAATCCTTGCCCGGCCTCGACTGGACCTATTCCGATATCGATGCGCCGAGCCGCGACAGCCAGCAGGCGTGGCGGGCCGCCAGCGGGCACGACCGCCTGCACGGGCCGCTGGCCCTCGATGCGAGCCAGCCCGACTGGGGCGAGGCCGAAGCGGTCCGGTCATGGGATGCGGTCGTGTCGATGAACATGGTGCATATTGCGCCCTTCGCGGTGGCCGAGGGCCTCTTCGCCGGGGCAGGCCGGATCCTGGATACCGGAGGCAAGCTGTTCCTGTACGGGCCGTTCGCGCGCAATGGCGACATCGCGCCATCGAACGCGGCGTTCCGCGAAAACCTGCAGAGCCGCAACCCGGAATGGGGCGTGCGCGACCTTGATCTCGAGCTTGTCCCGCTCGCATCGCTGGCGGGCCTCATGCTGCGCCATGTCACCGAGATGCCTGCCAACAATCTCGCGGTCGTGTTCGAGCGGGTGTAAGAAAAGGGGGACAGGCGCGGCCCTTTCCCTCGGCGCGCGCGGCGGGACAGCCAGCGCCGACAGCAGATCACAGGAAATATGCGCCCGTCTTTCCGCCCGTTACCTGAATGGGTGCATACTGGGGCCATCGCTGCTTCATCAAGGCCCGGCCGGCGCCGGTCGGCTGGGGAAGTGGCGGGATCGGGCGGCGCTGTATCGGAACTGTCGACGGGCAGGAATGTTGGGCGCATGGCGGCATCGGGCAGAAACAAACGGGTACACCCAAACTGTCATAACCAGACCATAAAATCCGATCGCGCGGGCGGCGCTGGCCCGGCAGCCAGCCAACGCCAATAGCCATAGCCATACGCTCGGGCCATTGCATCCGCCCGCGCCACCTTTGCCGCCGCACCTCACGGGCCTGCCCGGTGGGGCTATCGGCGCAGGAAGTTTGATTGGACTTTGCCGGACGATTGCCTGAAATACGCTGCATGAAACAGATCGTGAGCCTTGCCTTCGTGGCGCTTCTGGCAGCCTGCCAGACGGCGCCGGTTGAAACACCTGATGCCGACAGCCCGATTGAGGTGCCGAAAGCCGAAACCGTCGCCGATGTCCCCGAACCGATCCCCGGCCAGCAATGGCTTTACGGGTCTGCCGAGGCCAGTGTCACGATGCGCCAGGCTTGGGCGGCGATTGCCGGTTATGTCGAAGCGCAGGCGGCGGCCAGTGCGCCCACGCAGGGCGTTGTGCTCGCGCCGGGCAGCACGCCCGTACAGCCGTCATTCCTCGCCTGCGAAGGCAAGCCACTGGCCGCCGTGTTCGATGCCGACGAGACCCTGATCTGGAACCTCGGATCGATGGGCTATTTCATGCGCACCGGAATCAGCTTCGATCCTGCAATCTGGGATGACTGGGAGAAGACAGGTGCCGGCAAGGCGGTGGCTATTCCGGGCGCGCTGGCGGGGCTGGACCGCATTCGAGCGGCGGGGGTGACGGTGATCGTCAATACGAACCGTTCGGCTGGGAATGCGGCCGGGACAGAGGAGACGCTGCGTGCTGCCGGGATTGGCGACTTCTCCCACGGATCGACATTGTTCCTGCGTGGCGACGCGCCGGACGGGTCCGGCAAGGATGGCCGCCGCGCCATGATCTCTGAAAACTATTGCGTCATCGCGCTGGTCGGCGACCAGCTCGGCGATATTGCCGACCCGTTCAACGACAAGGCATTGAGCGTGGCTGAACGCCGGGAAATGACCGAAGCCCCCGCCGCCGCGCGCCTGTGGGGCAATGGCTGGTTCGTCCTGCCGAACCCGGTCTACGGCCCGTCGATCCGGGGCAGTCTCGATGACGTGTTCCCCCCTGCCACGCACTGGGAGCCGACACCGCCTGCCGAAACGCCGGTAATCAACTAGGCCTGGCTTTCGCCGCCGAACTGTTCGGTCCACGCCGCCACCTGCGCGTCCTCGATCTTCTGGAACAGCACGTCCGGCGGCGTGATCGCCAGGCCGGTGGGCAAGGCGTTAAGCACGGCGTCCGGGCTTCGGAAGTTGAAGTTCCAGTGTTCCTGCGGAATGCCCAGCGCGTCGAGAATCTTCGCGCCGGTCTCCGGAATGATCGGCAGGCACAGGATGCCGAACAGCGCCGCCAGGTTCAGGCCCGTGCGCACGCCGACAGCCGCCGCATCCTTGTCTGACTTGTACTTCACCCATGGCTCGGCCTTGGTCAGGTATTCATTGCCGGCAGCCCAGATCGCACGCGTCTCGGCAGCCGCCTTGCGGAATTCCATGGCCTCGTAATACTCGATCAGGCGCGGCAGGCGCTCGGCCAGTTCGGCCGTGATCCACGCCTCCGCCTCGCCCGGCTCGCCGCCGTCAGGCACCTGGCCGTCAAACTTCGAGACGCAGTATTTGGTGATCCGGTTGACGAAATTGCCGAGCACGTTGGCGAGGTCCGAATTGACCGCCGCTTGGAAGCCTTCCCATGTGAAGGCCGCATCCGAGCCTTCCGGCGAATTGGCGATCAGGTACCAGCGCCAGTAATCCGCCGGCAGCAGGTCCAGCGCCTGGTCCATGAACACGCCGCGCTTGTTGCTGGTCGAGAACTTGCCGCCATACCAGGTGACCCAGTTGAACGCTTTCAGCTTGTCGACCGTCTTCCAGGGCTCGCCGCTGCCCAGCAGCGTGACCGGGAAGCTGACCGTGTGGAAAGCGACATTGTCCTTGCCCATGAACTGGACATATTCGGTATCGTCCGCGCCTTTGTCAGTGCGCCAGAGGGCTTCCCAGTCACCGCCGGTCGCTTCAGCCCATTCCTGTGTCGCCGCGATATAGCCGATCGGCGCATCGAACCAGACATAGAACACCTTGTCCTCATAGCCGGGCCGGACCGTGCCGTCCTCGCCAATCACTTTCACGCCCCATGACAGGTCGCGGGTAATCGCACGGGCGATCAGGCCCTCGTCCAGCCACTTGTTGGCGATGGAGACGGCGAGGCTCGGCCAGTTGGCGCCCTTCCGGTTCACCCAGGTGCGAATCTCGTCCTGCGACTTTTCCTGCAGCAGGTAGAGATGGTTGGTATCGCGGATCTCGATATTCTTGCTGCCGGAGACAGACGAATAGGGATCGATCAGGTCGACCGGGTCGAGCAGGCGCCCGCAATTGTCGCACTGGTCGCCGCGCGCCTTCTCGAACCCGCAATGCGGGCAGGTGCCCTCGACATAGCGGTCCGGCAGGAAGCGGCCATCATCGACCGAATAGACCTGTTTCGAGGTGCGTTCCTCGATCAGGCCGCGCGCCTCCAGCACCTGAGCGAAATGCTGTGTCAGGGCGTGGTTGGCAGGCCGCGACGAGCGCCCGAACCAGTCAAAGGACAAGTTGAAGCCTTCGCCCGCCTTGCGCTGGATCGCGTATTGCTCATCGCAATATTGCTGGACCGGGATTTGCTGGGCCTGCGCCGCCAGTTCGGCTGGCGTGCCGTGCTCGTCGGTGGCGCAGATATAGGTCACGTCATGGCCGAGAAGGCGCATGGTGCGCGCATAGACGTCCGCCGGCAGCATCGAGCCGGCCAGGTTTCCGAGATGCTTGATGCCATTGATATAGGGCAGGGCGGACGTAATCAGGATGCGCCGGGGTCGCGTCATGGGCGTGTTTTCTTTCCGCTTAGGGCGTTTTGAGGCAATATTCGGGTCGGCTGCCCGCAGGAACGGGACTTTTAGCGTGGTGAGCCGGAAAAGAAAGAAACTTGGGAGGATTTAACATGCCAAGACTCAGTGGAGTGAACCTGCTGGGCGTCCTGCTGGCCGCCATTGTCATGTTCTTCGTCGGATTCGTCTTCTACGGAATGCTGTTTTCGGGCCATTGGATGGCCGCGCGCGGCTATACGGCGGATATGGCGGCAGATGCCAATCCGGCCTGGATGGCGGGTGGTTTCCTGATCGAACTGGTGCTGGCCTTCGGGCTCGGCTGGGTGCTGAAACGCAAGGGCGCCACGGGCCTTGCCGCGTGCGTATCGACAGCCCTGGTGCTGGCCGTGGTCGTGGCGTTCCCGATCCTGGCCTATGACTATGTCTACGGGTTCCATCATTACCTGCCGGGCCTGCTGGTCGACTGGGGCCATATCCTCGTATCGCTCGGCCTTGCCGGCGCGGTCCTGTCCTTCTTCGACTAGGCATCGCGCGCAAAGAAAAGCCCCGGACGGCCAATAGGGGCATCCGGGGCAGTGCGGCAGGCGAAGGGGAGCGGTGACACCCCTTCGGTCCGGCCAAGGGAAACGGGTCTTACAGGCCGTAGCCGGGTTCGGCCGTCAGTTCGACATTAACGCGCCGGGCCAGCGGCGCCTTTGAGCGCATCGGCATGACGGCATCGACTTTCGGCGTGATGTCCATGTGCACATCCGGCGCGTGGATGCCGCGGGCGATGAAGGCATCGAGCACGGCGGTTGCGCGCGCTTCGGACAGGGCGGCAAAATCCTCATCGGAATGGGCCTCTTCCGACACGACGTCGGCCTTGATCTCGGTCACGGCGCAGCCCGCAAGGCGGTCGCTGGCCGCGTTCACGGCGCGCATCGAATAGGATGACAGCATGGTTTCGTAAGCCGAGAAATAGACAGATACGGTCACGTCTTCACAGGATTTTTCGTGCGTTATCTGGGCCGGCACGTTCGGTGGCGGTGGCGGCACCTGGCCAAAGACAGGCGCCTGCATCACGGCCGCGACAGTCAGGCCGGCAAGGGCGGTCATCGAGCGTTTCATGGCGTATTTCTTCTTGCATATATAGTTGTTGATACTGGACCTACGCATGAATTGGGGCCGAAAGGTGCAGGCCGCGAGGCGAATGGGGCGGTTGCAAGGTGATTGCGAGAATTCGTGTCCAGCCGCCGGAAGCCGCGCGAACATGAATTCGCAGACAGACTGCAATCCTGCCTTTGTTTCTCCATGTTGCAGCGCAACATATGCGTCATGGACAACCGAGCCATCTATACGAGCCTCAAGACGGGCAAGCGCATCTACCTGAGGCCGATTCGGCCGCAGGACGGCCTGCGCATACGTGAAAGCATCGCCAACCTGTCGGACCAGTCACGCTATTACCGTTTCTTCGCGGGCATGAAGAACGTGCCCGATTCGGTGCTGCAGCGGCTCCTGGCCGTCGACGGCGTCAACCATCTCGCCTGGGGCGCGCTGGACCTGGCCGCCCACGACCTGCCGGCCATCGGCATTGTCCGGGTCATTCGCGATCCGCAAACCGGCGTCGCGGAACTGGCAATCGCTACCCTGGACGCGTTCCACAATACGGGTCTGTCCCGGATACTGATGGCGGCCATCGCCTCGGACTGCCTCGAGGCGGGCATCACCACGCTCACAGCCGACGTCCTGTCCGAAAACAAGAAGGCCCGTAGCCTGTTCAAGGCGCTCGGCGGCACCTGTACGCATTCGGAGGGCGCCTATATGGCGTTCACGTTCGATGTCGTCCGCATGGACCAGTTGCTGCGGTCGATGCAGGGGCTGGATGGTATCAGGGACGTGTTCGCGGCGTTCGACCGGTTTGGCGCCTATCCGCCCCGGCTGGCCAGCTGACTAACGCGACTGGAAACCCCACTTGCGCCCCGGCGCTGATCGAAGTAGTGACACCCTTCCAGCCACCGGTTTAGCTCAGCTGGTAGAGCATCTGATTTGTAATCGGGTCTCAGCATGAAACAGGCCTCCCCGCCATTCCTGCTATCTCACGCCAAATCCACCGTAACCACTGCAGTCTGGGCCTCATGCTCAGGCGGATCAACCCGGATCATCCCGTCCCAAACCGTATCGGATTTATCCCTCGACTTGAGCCAGCTGTGTTGTTTCCCGATTTCAGTGTTTCTTTTCTGAGGGGGATGAAACTCGAAACAGCGAATTTTTGCCGATACATCTGCGGACCTGAAACGATGAGTGCGACCTTGCCGGTTCCCCCCTGGGGATAGGCGCGGGCGTGGGGATATTATGGCAACCCGGTGGCCCCTTTTCTGCGGGGAGGTGCTGAGATGCCCTCCGATGCAGGCCGCTCTGTCTCTGGTCCGGAGGAGGAGGACATGTGGATCAGTGCAGTTGAGGCAGCAGCGCTGCTTGGGCTGAAGCCTGACACACTGTCTAAGATGCGCAGGATGGGACGGGGCCCGAGGTGGTCTAAGGCGCTCGGCAGGCGCGCCCCACGGTATCGCGCCTCTGAGGTGCGGGCCTTCATGGAGGGCGGGCTTGTGCGCAACACAGCGCAGGCTGACCACTTCCATCGCCGCAACAGCTAACCCAATTCCGCTGGTGATGTGGGTGAGTTCCGGTGCGGATGCTGCGGGAATGCTGTTCCGCGCTTGACAGAAAGGCCAAAGTTTAAGACCAACCGCTCACGAGACGGTGGCATAACGGTGGCACGGCTCTGCAATCAGGCAAAGGGGTGCCTCAACCAGCCCTCTAAGCCCTTGTAAAATAACAGGTTGCCGGTTTAGCTCAGCTGGTAGAGCATCTGATTTGTAATCAGAGGGTCGGGAGTTCGAGTCTCTCAACCGGCACCATTGGAAACAAGGACTTAGCTGCGTTTTTGCTCGTAGTGATGGCCTTCGAGAAGCAAATTCGTGCCATATTCGTGCCAAATCCTTTTAAGGGTGCGCCCAGCCGAGTTGCCTCTAGTTTCAACGACATCCCGAGCACATTCTCACTTTGTCACATCCTATGCATCGTCAGAAACAATTGACCCGGTAGACGATTGCTCTGGTCGCACGCCGTCGTTCTCGGCTAGTGCCCTGCGGACCAGGCTGTCGAACCGTTCGAAGGTGGTCCTCTTGTTGGGGCTCGCCATCATGTGAGGCGCCCGAAATTCGCGGGCGGGGGATAACCCCGCACGTTGGGGAGGGCATCTTAAAATGGTGCTCCCGAACAAGCGCCCAAAGGCGCAGCACTTCCCAGCAATGGACTACGCCGCGGTGCCGGCATTCATGAAGCGTCTTGAAGCGGTGGAAAGCGTCGGCGCTCTCTGCCTGCGTTTTGCAATCCTTACAGGCTCGCGATCAGGCGAAGTCCGAAAGGCGACGTGGGACGAAGTCGATATGGCGAATGCGCTTTGGACGCTGCCAGAGAACCGCACTAAGACTGAGGTTGAACATCGTGTGCCGCTTTCAGACTCCGCCAATGCAATCCTGGCACAAATGAATGAGGCGCTGGAAGCTGCCGTATACGCAGCATGGTTTTCGATCGTCTTTCAGAGACTGGGCCGGCGATGAGACCGAATTTGATCGCGAAAGCATCGAGCTATGCATTAGTCACAAAGTGACCTTGGCCACTGAGGCGGCGTACCGGCGCAAGGATGCACTGAACAACCGCCGCTTGATCATGCAGGCATGGGCGGACTTTTTATCATAGTACTCCAATAACGGCGTTCAGCTGCTATCGGTGCGAGATTGTTACGCGTCGATTTTTCTTGCTGCTCGCGGTTCAGTTTCCAACTTGCCGTTTCACTTAGGCTGAAAAAATGGAACTTTGAGTTCGGATCTCGCTCTCTCCTCCGCGAATAATGGAGACGCGTTTGCATTAGACTGACGGCAGTTGGTGTCGGCCGTCGAACCAGTTTGCAGGGTTCGCGACTGACATAGTTGCTAGTTTTGGCATAAACAAAAGTTATCGGAGATAAAGAAACATTTCTTTGAATTATGCGAGAAGCCTCCCGATATCCTGATTGTCTAAACAGTTTGAAGATCAGAATGGAGAATTGACATGTTATCGCCGGCAGACTTCCCAGTCCTTCGTCCCTGGATGAGAGACGTGCCGGAACATACACGCTCGGCACGACGCGACACGCCGAAAATCCCTGAATGCGTTGCACGCTGGGAGGATGATGGCGGCGCCATTGGTCCCGCCCATTATCAGAGCGCTCACCACCACTAGCCAGCAACCGCAGTCGAAGACAGGAGCAGGACGTGTCGCTGAAAAATACCGGATCCCTGACGCATCTCATCGAAGCCATGCATATCCGGCATACGGAGCTTGATGCGCGAATTGTTGACGAAGGCAAGCGACCGCTGCCGGATGCAGACCGTCTGCGCCGGCTCAAGGTCAAGCGACTTGCTGCAAAGGACCAGCTTGCACGCCTCTCAGCGCGTTAGGCCTTTGCGCAGTCTGGCGGCCGGTTCGGAAAGCGTCCCCGCGCGCGAGCCGGCCGTCAGTTACCGCCCCAGCCAGATTTGAAGAGACATGACAACCGTCTCCTGCCTGGGCCGGTCACGACGCCGTCAGGGTCTGACCTGATCGGGCGACAAGCCGGGGGCAATGGCCTCCAGCGCGATGGATCGCAGCGACCGATCAGCATCCTGAGCGTCACGCGCCTGGCGTGAAATCGATCATCAACATTTCAGTGCCTGCGGCAATCCGCGGCCACCCGAGAAGAAACGAGTGCAACATGGACAGGTTCAAGAACATTCTCTTCGTTGTCGAAGGAGACATCCATCACACGTCGCTGGAACAGGCCGTTGAACTGGCGAATCATAACAATGCTGCCCTGCGGTTGATCGAGATTGTCGAGAAGCCACCAAGCTGGGCCGGCACCGACACATTTCGCAAGTCATGGGAGGACACTTTCACGACGTATCTGGCTGTCAGGAAGTCGCGGCTGGATGAAGCGGCCTCAGCCTACCTAAACGACATCCAGATCAGTACCGAAGTCGTCGAAGGCAAGCTTGCCAAGGATGTCATCAAACAGGTGATTTCCAACCAGCATGATCTCGTAATCAAGCGGGCAAGCTCGAAGCAACAGATGATGACCCGGATTCTCGGCTCTCATGACAGGCGGCTCTTGCGTCTGTGTCCCTGTCCCGTCTTGCTGACAAAGCAGGAAGAGGTCACGGGCTATTCGAACGTCGTGGCTGCGGTTGATTTCGAAGATCCCCTTGATCCCCTGAAGGCAGAGGCCAATGCCTCGCTCAACAGGCAGATCATGGAACTGGCCATCTCCCTCGCCCATCGTGGTGGCGGTCGCCTGGACATTATCCACGTCTTCCCATTGTTCAGCGTGGTTCCAGCTTTTGATGGCGCCCCGAGCCAGTCAGAAATCGCCGCGCTCGGTGACGCTGAGGCAAGGAAATCGCGATAGGGCAAACTCATGGACGCATTGTTGCTGGATGCGAAATCCTGGGTTGGGACAGCCATTTATGACGCGGTCGAGATCAACACGCATTGGTTCTGGGGTGATGCCGAAACCAAGATTCCCGAGGAAGCCCAGCGCCTGAACGCAGACATTCTCGTCATGGGAACCATGGCGCGCACGGGTGTGACGGGTTTCTTCATGGGTAATACGGCGGAGGCGGTCCTCGATACAATCGCCTGCTCGGTTCTGGCCGTGAAGCCAGACGGATTTGTCAGCCCGGTCAAGGCTGACGATTGAGCCCTGCCGCGCCATCGCAACACGCAACCGAATAGAAGACACGAATGGAATTTATTATGCACAAGACCCAGAACACGCTTCCCGACAATGCCCGAAAAACGTCAATCGCGCTCCTGCAGGATTGCCTGCATGCCGCTCTTGATCTGGCCTCGCAGGCAAGACAGGCGCACTGGAATGTCAAAGGTCCAAGTTTTGTTCCGCTGCACGACTTGTTCGAGCAGGTCTACCTGGAAACGTCGGACCATTCAGACAGGATTGCCGAGAGACTGACCGCCCTGGGTGGACAGGCACATGGCACGGCCAGAGCGACAGCGAAGCATTCAACGCTCAATGCGTATCCGCTTGGCGCGTCCAGGCAGTCCGAGCATATTGAAGCCATGTCTGCCGCTCTGGCGGCCTTTGGTGGCAAGGTGCGTGCCGCAAGCAGCCAGGCAGCCGAGGCGGGCGACCCCGGCACTGAAGACCTGCTTATCGAAGTGTTCAGTGCGGCGGACAAATCACTCTGGATGGTCGAGTCCCATCTTGTCTCCTAGGGGGCAAAGCACTGCGGGATTTCATCCTCACGGTCCGGCGGCGCCTGGGTGCAAACTCGTCAAGTCCCAACGCGTCCTGTCCTGACCTGGCTCTGTCTTTGTGAACAGTGCCTGCGCTCTATCATATAAAAAATCTGGACTGTGATCGGGTCGGATGCTTGCGATCGCCCTGTTCAGGGACTTCAATAAGGCGAGCCATGTCTTGGCGTATTTTGGAAAATATGACTTACCGGCTGAACTGCTGGTCGATGACAGTTTGAGTCGTGACGAGAAAATCAGGATGCTGGAGCAATGGCGCGGTGATGAGAAAGCCCTCATACAGGCCTCCGACGAAGGCATGCAGGGCGACAAGCGGCCGGACATTTTAAAGCAGGTGAAAAAAGCGCTGATCTCGATCCGAGTTCGTAGTGATGCACACGGCCATCAAGCCCGTCGATGATCGCATGCGAGCGGTCCGAAAGCTCGTCATTGCGTGCGATCACCAGCAGCTTTCCCGTCACGGCGCGAGGGCTTTGCTCCTGCTCGTCTGGCAGGGCTGCCACACGCTCCAGGCCAGCGACGCTGACAGCCTGCTCAATGCGCGCTGCGACCATGTCCCGGCGCTCAAGTGCGGCAAGCCTCTCAGCCAGCCCGGACGGTACCTGCCAGAGCGTGCCGCCAACGGGCTCTGCGAGCCCATGGCTTTCAAGAAAGCGGAGACGTGCCTGATAGTGTTCCCGGTATCGCCGGACTTAGCTGATATCCACTTGGCCAGTTTCGCCCACCTGACGGGCCAGAACCCGATCGATCCCTGTCACCCGTCTTTCGCTGATCCCGGCCGACAGTTTTGCCTCCAGTTCCTGGGCCGTCTGAAGGCCAAGATCGCGGGTCAGGATGGCGCCTGCGCGCTCGCGCATGCCGTGGGACAAATACTCTCTTGGAATGACGAGGTCGCGACCATCGCCGCGCCGACCGCTCATCACGATATGCGTGTGGGGATGCTCGGTGTTGAAATGGTCAACCGCGATCCAGTCGAGCCGGGTTTCAAGATCGATCTCCATCTGACTCATGAGGTCACGGATGAAGGGTTTGAGATCATCAAGCTTCTGCCCGTCTTCGGCTGAGACGATGAACCGGAAATGATGACGGTCATCCTTCGTATTTTCGAGCCAGTCCTGTCCAGCAATGCCCTCGCGCTCTGCATCATAGAATTCGGCCCGTTCCTGGTCCTTGCCAGCCCCCTCTCTTTGCAGATAGCCGAGATGCGCGCGCTGGGCGCCCATGCCGCCTCCGCCAAGCTTCACAAATCGCGCCTGGATGATCGCTCTGCGCCCGCTGGCAAAACCACGCGGGGACGCAGGCCATGATCTTCGCCTGGGATTTCCGTTCGCCCGCGCGCCTTTCAGGAAAGCCCGCATGCTGCCTCTTGTGCCGCCGGACCGGTTGCCGATCCGCCCGAGCCGTGGCCGGAAGTCGTCATCGCCGCCGCTCATATAGAGCCGCGCCTGTCATCCGCATAATCCCGATGCCTATTGGTGGTCCGGGCACGAAGGCGGCCCATGTGTGTACAAATGGTGCCAAATCCGAGTCGCGCGTAATCGCCCATGGTGACTGCGATCCAGCCAATTTCGCGACTCACTCCCTCCGCAGGGCTGCCTCGCTGGACCTGGCAAGGTCTTCGTCGTGATCTTGGCGCCAGTAGGCAGGGTGAATATCGTGCATGACGTGCGTGTCAGAGGGCACATCAATCATGCGCAGGGCACGCCTGGCGCGGGTCTTTCCGAAGGCGTGGAGCAGTAAATGTGCACCGGGTTTGGTACCAGGAGTCCGGGTCAGTTGCTCTACGGGTTGAACTGCCTCGGCAACCAAAACGCGCCGGGTTGGGCGCCAAAGCTATCACAGCGCCAGCGCACAAAACCGAAGACCTGGCCCGGTTCGAAGAGATGTATTGCGCCCCGACAGTTCGTCCCGCGTGAATGGGCGGGCATGTCTGGTCCGTCATGGTCACTTACCTAGGTAGCGTCCCGGGACTTGGTGTAAATTCGACCTGAGGAAGGTCATCGTGCGCGAATCCGTCGAGGTTGTGGTTGCGAAAATCAACCAGAAGGACCTCACACGATGACCGAAGACAGATTGGCTTTATTCGAGCTGATTGACCAGAGCGCAGACAACGATCTGGTGCGCGACATGCTGGCCTTTGCAGCCGGGCGCTTGATGGAGATGGAGGTGGAGGCGCATACGGGCGCGGCTCCCGGTGCCCGCTCCGCGGATCGCAAGACCTACAGGAATGGCTACCGGGAGAGAGCCCGGGACACACGGGCTGGCCGGATCGAGCTGGATATTCCGAAGCTGCGCAAGGGCAGTTACTTCCCATCGTTCCTTGAACCGCGCCGAACGGCCGAGAAGGCGCTGACGGCCGTTATCCAGGAAGCCTACATCAAGGGCATCTCGACGCGTGCCGTCGATGACCTGGTCAAAGCGATGGGCGGCACCGGCATCTCTAAGAGTCCGATTCAAAATTATTACTTCCCCGATCATGCTCTGGCGAGGCGTCTTGAGATCATACGGATTGATGCGATGTAGGTCCATGCTTCGGAGGAGGCGATGGAGGTTTCCCAATCCTTTGCGAGGCGTCGGCATCGGCCGAGCCATGCGAAGGTTCTCTCGACGACCCAGCGTTTGGCGAGGACGACAAAGCCTTTTGCATCGTCCGGCCGTTTGACGATTTTAATCGTCCGCGCACCCTGCGCGTTAACAAAATTCGCCAACAGCTCGCCGCGATAACCGCCGTCGGCGAAGAGGTGACGCAGGGAAGGAAAGCGCTCGAAAACTTCCTCTATGGTGATCCGCGCACCGTCACGATCCTGAATATCAGCCTCGTGAACGATGCAGGAGAGCAAAAGCCCCAGCGCATCCGTCACAATATGGCGTTTTCGTCCCTTCACTTTCTTCCCGGCGTCATAGCCGCGGGGGCCGCCGCTCTCTGTCGTCTTTACAGACTGGCTGTCGATCACGCCCGCCGTCGGCTCCGCTTCCCGGCCGTCCAGCCGCCGCGCCGCCATCGCCAATACGTCGTTGATCAGTTCCGGAAGCCCTTCGTCACGGAATTTATAAAACCAGTACCGCACTGTTGATGAAGGCGGAAAGTCCTTCGGCAGCAGCGCCCACGCAATGCCGCCCGAGGCGATGTACTGGATCGCGTTCCAGACCTCGCGAAACGCCACTTCTCGCGGGCGGCCAAGGTTGGATGGCGGCGGCATGAACGGTTCGATGATATCCCATTCCGCGTCGGTTGCATCGCTTGCATAGCGCAGCGAACGTCTGTCATGCTGCGCCCGGGTGGTTTCGGTCCAGGCCATTTGATCCTCCATGATTTTTGCAAATCCGGTGAATCATAAGTCGCTGAAACCACTCAATAATAATTTTCAACCGGGCTCTAAGAGACGGAAACGGATCTGGCGGCGAAACTGGGACAGGTCCAAAACCGGTCGGCACATGAACAATCGTGCCGAAAATTCTCACCTTCCTTTCCGCCGACGAGAGCGGGCGATGTCTCGTTTCAAGCGCATGCGAAGTTTGCAGAAATTCGTCTCAGTCTATTCGTCTGTGTACGATCACTTCAATCACCAAAGGAATATCGAGAGCAGGGCCCGGTTCAAATCGCTACGTGACGCCGCTCTTCTCGAATGGCGCGAGTTGATCGCTGCCTGACATCTGCTCGTCCGCGAAAAACGGAGACTGGTTCGAGTTAGTCTGACACCCCCCGCAAGCTGGATAAACTCGGGTGATGTCTTGAAGTAGCGAAAGGGTGATTTCGTCATTTTCCGAGGCTAAACCACGGGATCGACCGCCTCAAGCTCGGTTCCGCTGACAATGCCCCTGCAAGCCAGTGGAACCGGTGGAACGTGATCCCGCACTTAAAGTGGATGAGCGGCATTCCAGTCCTGCAGGAAAAATCGCGAAAGAATCGTCTACCTCCGAACCGGCTGCAGACGGTTCAAGAAGCCGGTGTCAATGTGGAGGGCGTCCAGCTTCATCAACGCCGTTCGCGCCCTCCCTTCGACACCGCAACCAGCAAGCTGCACGGCGCGTGAGCAAGCAAGGAGGCGCCAGTGGAGCCGCGCCACCATCGCCCCAGCGCGGTCTGTTCGCGGTGGCCAACGACGATCAGCTCCGCGCCGACCTCACGGGCCGTGCGCCCGATTTCTTCCGCTGGATTGCCGACGGTCAAGCGGGTTTCGACCAGCAGGCCAGATGCCTGCAAGGTCTTGGCGGTCTCCGTAAGGAGGCGGCGAACTTCCTGATATTCTCGTTCTGGCAAGTCTGAGGGAGCTGCCGCCTCAGCAAGCGCCACACCCAGTTCGTGGGCAACGACGGCGAGGAGATAGATGCGGGCCCGGCAAATCGAGGCCAGTTCGGTGCCCTGCTGCAACGCCTCGCGGCCTTGCCGACTGCCATCATAGGCCATGAGGATCGTACGATACATCGTGGTTCTCCTTTCGTAATCGCGATGGGGCGCCTTTCCCGGCCCTGTAGACAGTGCAGCCATCAGGGCCTATACCCCCGAATAATCGATAGATGGCTATCTATTAGATATGATATCGTATGACAACCATGAAGGCAATGAGATGACAAAGCCTCTCAACGATCAGGAACAATTCGGCCTCTGCCTCGGCTTGGTCGCCCGGCTGTGGCGCGCCGAGATCGACCGGCAACTGGCCGCCTTTGGCCTTACTGAGTCCCGCTGGTTGACGCTGTTACATCTCTCTCTCCTGCCCGAATCGGTAACCCAGCGGGAACTGGCCGACGCGGTTGGGGTGCAGGGACCGACCCTTGTGCGCACCCTCGACAGGCTTGAGGCCGAGGGGCTGATCGAGCGCCGGACAGAAGGCGCCGACCGCCGCACCAAATCGGTTCACCTGCGCGCAGAGGCAGCCCCCATCCTGGAAAGGATCGAAGAAATCACGGCGGCAGTGCGTGCGGAAATCTTCTCCGACATTTCCCATACCGAGGTGACGACCTGTCTGAAGGCTTTCGAGCAAATCGCCGGCAAGTTGGGCGGTACGCCAAGAGCGATGCAGCTTGCGCATGAAACCCCGAAGGACAGGTGATCCATGGATCAGCGTATGAGCCATCTGGAACGCCAGAGCGATGAGACCGATCTGTTCCCGGTCGCGGATACCGAGACGGAAGCGGCATCGGAGTATGCTTCACCGCCAGCCCTTGCGCGGCCATGGCGGCTCTATGGTGCGATCCTGGCGGCGCTCATCGTTCTCGGAGCCGGGGGCTGGTGGCTGTATCAGCAGTTTACCAACGTCCTTGTCACGGATGCCCGCGTCGCGGCTGACATTGTAGCCCTGAGCAGCCAGGTTCCCGGCTGGGTCACGGCCGTCGAGGTCATCGAGGGCGATGCCGCCCGGAAGGACGGCGTGCTGGTCCGGATCGACGACCGGGCAAGCCGTCTACTCGTTCAGGAGCTTGATGCGCAGATCGCCGGAATCGCCCGCCGCCGGGAGGAAATCGAGGCCCGGGTCGCGCTGACCGACCGCCAGACGACAAGCCGGATCGCTGCCAAACAGGCAGCGGTAAGGGCTGCGGAAGGCGCGCTGGCCGCGGCGGCGGCACAACGCGATCTTGCCAGAAAGGACAATGATCGGGCTGAGAATCTGTTGCCGAGAGGCACCATCACCCGTGCGCACCTGGATCAGACGCGGGCGGCGCTGGAGACGGCAAAACAACAGGCGTTGAGCGCGCAGGCCGACTTGGAGAATGCCCGCGCCGCCCTTGCCGAGGCCGAAGCCGCGCGCGAGGAACTCACTGTGCTCCGTGCCCAGCTCGCGGGACTTGGTCCGCAGGAACAACGCCTGCAGGCGCAACGGGAACGCGCGGCACTCGATCTCAATGACCGCATCATCGTCATGCCGTTCGACGGGGTGGTGGACCGGGTTTTCGTGGACGCCGGCGAATACGTCACGTCCGGCCAGCGTCTGCTGATGGTGCATGACCCGGAGCACGTGCGCGTCGAGGCGAACGTCAAGGAGACTGACATCCGATTTTTCCGGCCCGGAAAGACCGTCACGATTACCGTGGATGCCTTGCCGGGGCGGACCTTCGAGGGCACGGTCGCGCGCGTCGGGCAGGCTGCCACCAGCGAGTTCGCCCTGCTGCCCAACCCCAACCCAAGCGGCAACTTCACCAAGATCACCCAGCGGCTTCCGGTACGCATCGTGGTCGCGCAAGACGGCGGCGAACTCAAGCCCGGCATGATGGTGGAGCTGGAGGCCACGGCAAGTGACTAGTGCTCCACGGCCGGACAGCATCGAAGGGCTGTTCGCCCGCTTCGGCCCAGCCTATCGCTGGCTGGTGACGGTGACGGTCATGATGGGCACGATCTCCACGATCCTAACCGCCACTATCGTCAACGTGGCCTTGCCCGACATCATGGGCGCCTTCGGTATGGGCCAGGACAAGGCGCAGCTTCTGTCCACCGGCTTCCTTGCGGCAATGACCGGGACCATGCTGCTCAATGCCTGGATGGTCGAGACCCTCGGCCAGCGCGCGACCTTCATGCTGGCAGTATCGGTCTTTGTCGTCGCCTCCATCTTGGGTGGGCTCGCGCCCGCAGAGGGCATATTGATTCTGGCGCGAGTGCTCCAGGGCGGCGCCGCCGGCATTCTCCAACCGCTCGCCATGCAGGTGATTTTCCAGGTCTTTCCGCCGGAAAAGCGCGGCTCGGCCATGGGCATTTACGGTATCGGCGTGGTGCTGGCCCCGGCGCTGGGGCCAACCTTGGGCGGCATCATGGTAGACAGCTTCAGTTGGCGTTACGTCTTCTTCATGGCCGTGCCGTTCTGTCTCATCGGCCTGTTCCTTGCCACGCTCTTCATGCCGGGGCGCGCAGCCTCCGGTCCGCCGCGCCGGTTTGACTGGATCGGCTTCGGCCTACTGACAGTGTTCTTGGTCACCTTGCTGAACGGATTGTCGAACGGACAACGCTATGGCTGGATGTCTGATTCGATCTTGACTGATTTCGTCTTCGCCTTGGCCACGGGCATCGGCTTCATCATCTGGGAATTGCGCACACCCACACCCATGTTGAATCTCAAGCTTTTCACAAACCGGGTCTATGCCGGGGCCTCGGTCGTGGCCTTCATCTTCGGGGCGGGCATCTACGGCTCAACCTTCTTGATTCCGCTGTTCGCCCAGACGATCCAGGGCTACACGCCGACCCGTTCGGGCCTGCTGCTGATGCCGGCGGGCCTGATCCTGGCTATCGTCTTCCCCATCGCCGGGCGGCTGACCGACAAAACGCCGGCCTACGCCACGGTCATGTTCGGGCTGGCGGCTTTTGCGCTGTCGTCGTTTCTGATGACCAGCGTGGACACTAATACGTCATTCTGGCTGTTCGCCTGGTGGATCATGCTGGGGCGGATCGGTCTCGGCTTCATCATGCCGAGCCTGAATGCCGGCGCCCTCAAGGCCCTGCCGATGACGCTGCTCGGCCAAGGCTCCGGCGCGATCAACTTCGTGCGCCAGCTCGGCGGCGCATTCGGCGTCAATCTTCTTTCTATCGCCTTGGAACGGCGATCGCAGCTCTACGTGGACAGCTTCACGGCGGCGCAGCACGCGGGCAACAGCGCGACGACCAGCTTGTTGCACGATGTGACTGGCTTGCTCGCGCAGGCCGACGTGCCGGAAGCGATCCGGCAGGCCGGGGCGATGAGCTATCTCGGCCGCGTGATTTACAGCCAAGGCAATATGCTGGGCTACCGAGACAGCTTCTTTATCGTCGGCGTTATCTTCCTGGCCGCTCTTGTCCCGGCGCTGATGATGCGCCGGAGGCCCGCGAACCCGGCGATACGGGCCAGTGAGGCCATGCGTCGCACGCCTTCCTTGCAGAACGCGCCCCAGCGAGGTCAGTGAAGCCGGGGGCATTGTCAGCGGAACCGGCCTTGAGACGGTGGTGTCATGTGTGTGGTCTGCATCCCAAAAAGTGGTCCGATATTTGAGTTAGTTCCGGCTTCAGATATGGAGCTGAGACATGGGCAAGAGAGCCAAGCCTGAAGAGATCATTGCGAAGCTGGGGGAGGTGGAGGTTCGCCTCGCGCGTGGAGAGACGGCAGCGGCTGCGGCGCGCGCTGTCGGCGTTACCGAGCAGACCTACTATCGCTGGCGCAAGGAATACGGTGGCCTGCAGGTCGATCAGGCCAAGCGGATGAGAGAAATGGAGAAGGAGAACGCCCGGCTTCGGCGGGCTGTTTCAGGCCTCACACTCGATAACCAAATCCTCCAGGAAGTCGTGCGGGGAAAGTTTTAAGCCCTTCACGACGCCGGGATGCGGTCGATCACGTGGTGGAAGGGCTTGGTGTCTCAGAGCGCCGAGCCTGCCGCGTGATCGGCCAGCACCGCTCGACCCAGCGCAAGCCAGGAACGCCGCGCGGCGATGAAGGCAGGCTGACCGAGGCAGTCATCCATCTGGCCGAACGGTTCGGTCGGTATGGGTATCGCAGGATCACCGCCTTGCTCCGCGCCGATGGATGGCATGTGAATGAGAAGCGGGTCTATCGCATCTGGCGACGTGAAGGGCTCAAAGTACCAATGAAACAACCGAAGCGCAGTCGCCTCTGGCTGAATGACGGCTCCTGCGTGCGGCTACGGCCAACGCACAAAGGTCATGTCTGGTCCTATGACTTCGTCCAGGACCGCACCCATGATAGCAAGGTCTTCAGGATGCTGTGCGTGATCGACGAGTTCACCCGGGAATGCCTTGCGATCAGTGTCGCGCGCAGACTGAACTCGCGAGACGTGCTTGATACGCTGGGCGAGTTGTTCGTGCAGCATGGAGCGCCGGAGCACATACGTTCCGACAATGGTCCGGAGTTTACCGCCACGGCCTTACGAGAGTGGCTTAGCCGTCTCGGCGTGAAGACCCTCTACATAACGCCAGCAAGTCCATGGGAAAACGGCTACTGCGAGAGCTTCAACTCCAAGCTCCGTGACGAACTTCTGGCGAGGGAAATCTTCTATGATCTGAGCGAGGCAAAGGTCCTCATCGGGGCTTGGAGACAGCACTACAACACGGTACGTCCGCACTCATCGCTCGCCTACAAACCACCGGCACCAAAAGCCGTCTTGCCCGCGGCGTTCATACCGCCTTACTATGGAGGTGTAGCAGCATGAACGCCGCTGCGTGGAAACCGCCGGACTAATAAAACGCGCGGACCACCTCGAAGGGGCGGGCCAGGGGATGGCTACCTCAGGCGCCTTCTGGTGATCGGGGCTACATCTGTCATCCGAAGAGCAGATACAAATCCGTCAGCGACGGGCGCATGGGTCAGGTCGCTCCTGACGCATAAGTCGAAACGCCCGACGACAGTTGCAATGGCCAACAAGACGGCCCCGATCGCCTGGGCGGTCATGGCACGCGGTGAAACTTATCGGGCGCCAGCCATGGCATAGGAAATACGAACTCCGACGGCAGGACGCTGTCGCTCCAGACTGTAAGGGCAGAATGTAAGTGATGATGATCAGTGCAGGGCCGTTACCGGGATACTCCGCGGTGCTGTCAGAGTATCTCAACCCGATAGCCTGAAAGGAACCTGGAAGCGGACTTCATCAGGGCCAGCGGTCACATGCCGCGCAAACAGGCCGGACACATGACCGCATCCCTCAGATTATCACTCGCTCAAACTTTGTGCTTGCAGAGCCGGGGCCGTCCACACATGACAGCATTCCGGTCATGTCCCCAGCGTTGCAAAAGCAAATCGCTCGTTCGTTCCGGGGCGAGACACGATGATCATCGGTGTATCGTAGATGGCCTCCAGTGTCTCGGCGTCGAGGAGCTCGGCTGCCCTGCCCATCCACACGCGTTCCCCGCGTTTTAGAGCAATCACCTCGTCGCAGAATCGTGCGGCGAGGTTGATATCGTGCAGAATCACCAGGATAGAGATTTTCCGAGTCCGCGAAATCCTGCGGATCAGTTCCATGGTCTCTGTCTGGTAGCGCAGGTCGAGGGCAGAAACTGGCTCATCGAGCAGCAGAACGCCCGCTTCCTGCGCCAGCAGCATCGCGATCCAGCACCGCTGACGCTCTCCTCCAGACAAAGTGTCCGTGAAACGGCCAGCGAAGCGCTCCATACCCGTCATCCTGAGCGCATCGGCGACCGCCCTGGCGTCCTTCTCCGTGAATGGCCCGAGCACGCCATGCCACGGGAACCGCCCCATACGGATGATTTCCTCTACGGTCAGTCCTTGTGTCGGCGGAATGGATTGCGGCAAATAGCCGACATGGCGTGAGAATTCGCGCGAACCAAATGACGCAATTTCTCGCCCCTTGAGCTGGCAGTCGCCCGAGGACATCGGCTGTTGTCGGGCCAGCACCTTGAGCAGAGTTGACTTTCCCGCGCCATTTGCCCCGATCAGTCCAGTTACCGTCCCCGGCATAAGGTCGATGCTGACACCACCTACGAGACGTGCGCGGTCGATTTCAACAGTCGCATCACGCAGCTGAAGAATTGGGGTGCCAGGCCATGCCCCGGTTCCGGCTTTTGCTTCTGGGGGATGTGAGGTCATGTTCGCCGTCCCTCCTGTGCAATGAGATAGAGCAATAAAGGCCCGGCCAGCAAGCCTGCCATAATTCCCGTCGGAAGTTGAATCGGAAATGCGATTGTCCTTGCAAGCGTATCGGCGAGGATCATCAGGAAGGCGCCAACGAGTGCACTCAGCGCCAGCCCGGTTGTCACTCGGCGAATGCCAATCAGCCTGACCGCATGTGGTGCCATCAGGCCGACAAAAGTGAGCGGACCGATCATTGGAGTAGCGATCGCCGTCATAACGGCGGCTAGAATCAGAAGTAGCAACCGGGACCGTGTGACCGGAACACCAAGGCTGGCCGCAGACGTGCCACCGAGCGGTAGGATTGCCAGCCAGCGCGTGCCCAGCAGCGAAACTCCGAGCAGAGCCAGCGCCGCCATGATGGTCGCCACCGCTGCCCCCAGTCCAGATCCGCCGCTTGAACCCGACAACCAGGCGAGCAGCAATACTGCGCTCGGGCTGCCGCTCGCCATCAGCAGGCCCACCAGCGCATCTGCAAGCGCGGACAAGGCAACGCCCGCAAGCAGAACCCGCTCCGGGGCAGCCGACCGGCGAATAGAAACGGTCAGAACGAATAGAAGTGCAAGGAACGATCCGATCACGGTGGACGCCGCTAGGCCAAGTGTATACCCCGTGCCGAAGAAAAACAGCGTCGCCGCCGCGCCGAGAACGGCCCCGGCCGTCACCCCCATGATTTCGGGACTTGCCAAAGGGTTCTGGGTCACCCGTTGAAGGATGTAGCCGGCGACGGCGAGCAGGCTTCCGGCCCCGGCCGCTCCAAGCATTCTCGGTAAGCGCCATGGCATCACATCTGAAAAGGCGTAGCCGTTCAGGATCTGCCAGCTGCCGTCTGCCGCGCGTCCGAGAAGGAGAAGCACAATTGCCACGGCAAGCAGGCCCGCGCCAACGGCCAAGCTCACCGGTAGGCTCCACCGTCGGCCGGATGGCTGTAACTTCAGGGCCGGTTCTCTGAGGGCATCCTGATGTGCTCTGGTCGGTAATCTCGACAGGAGCAGGAGCAGAAGCGGTGATCCAATTACGGCAGTAACGGCCCCCGTCGGAATGAACGCTCCCGCCTTGCCGCTGGCGAGCTGGACGCCAAGATCGGTGACGAGCAATACCAGCGCTCCCATTATCCCGGACCAGATGCAGCGAACCGGAAAGCGCCGGAGCTTGCCGAGACTGACAATGGCGGGAGCTGCCAGCCCAATGAATCCGATGACACCGACCGCACTCGTCACAAATGCCGCGAGCAGCACCGCAAGCCCGATGGCATAGAACCGGACACGTTCGATGCGGACCCCCACGCTTCTGGCGAGCTCCGGCCCTGCGTCGAAAAGGGCGAGCGGCCGCATAAGCAAAGAGAGAGGCACCAGCATCACGGCCAGGCGCGTCGCAAGGTCAATTGCGGGCTGCCAGCTTTGTTGGCTGAGCGAACCGCTGCCCCAAATGAACAGCCCGACGAGGTAACGGTCCTTGGCGAGGATGAGGATGGTCGACAAGGCGCCACAGTACAGGCTGATTATCAGTCCTGCTAGAATGGTCGAGATGGGTGAATATTTGCGCGCCCGGGCAATTGCGAGAACGACGGCAGTCGAAACGACCGAGCCAAAGATGGCGATCACATCACGTCCGAAGCCGAACAGTCCTGGTGCGAACAGCGTCACAAGCCCAAGTGACAGGCGCGCGCCAGCGCTCACCGCCAGCGTGTCCGGAGCAGCGAGTGGGTTACGCAAAACCTGCTGAAGAATGGTGCCCGATACGCCAAGTGCAGCTCCGCAAAGGATACCCATTGCCAGCCTTGGCAAAGTCGCATTTATGAGGATCAGGTTTTGGAATTCCTGATCCAGCGTTTCCGTTGCGAACAGGCCCTGTACAGGGCCGTAGAGCAGCAGGGTCCCGAGAATGAGGGCGACACCTAAAAATGCCGCTGACATGAATCGAGGATCAAGCGCCCGTTCCACGCCTCATCCCCATCTTTCTTCGAGATGCGCGATTACCAGGCTGGCAAAACGGCGCGCCGATGGCAGGGCACCGAACATGAATGCGGGCGGGATGGTCCCATGATGGCCAGCGGACACAAACGGCAGTCTTGTCCATAGGGGGCTTTCTGCGAGCGCGCGCGAAATATCCGGTTGGACGGGTCCCACGGCGATGAGTTCGACGTCCTCTTTTGTTGCGAGCTCTTCGATGCCAATGGTCGAAAATCCAAAATAACCTGCTGGACGCCGCCACGCATTCTTCAGGCCCAACCAGGCCATAGTGTCAGCATAGAGGCTGCTGCCAGCATAAACCCTTACATGGCGGTTATCGATGAAGCTCACCATCAGGATCGGTCTCTGCTGCAAACGGGACAGCCGACCGGAAATATCTTCACGCAAGGCTTCCAGATCGACAAGAAAGTTGTCCACGGCTGCTTCTGCGCCAATGAGTCCGGCCAGATCGCGCGTGACGTTTACGCGTTGACCGAGCGGTTCCTCGGAGGTGTCGTGAACTGATAAGTTAGCCGATGGCGCAATCCGGTCGAGTTTCGGTTGCAGATGCTCAAGGAAGGGGGAGATGAGGATAAGGTCTGGCCGCAACGCCGCCATCAACTCGAAGTTCAGTTCCTGTTGTAGGCCAAGATCTGCAGTCGTGCGCGGCAACTCGGGCTCGACAACAAAGCGCTTCCAGTCTTCCGCTGCGACAATCCCGGCCGGCGCCTTGCCGAGGGCGATCATGGTTTCCGCAAGCGCCCAGTCTAGCGCGAGAACGCCGCCTTGCCCGGATGTGCCAGTCGCCGCTGGCGAGCACGCGGTGAGTGCCGCCAGCCCCATGGCCTTTAAAAACGTTCTCCTCGTTTGCGGGGGCATCGCTTTAGGGCAGCATCTCATCAGAACCGTGTGGAAAGGGAAAAGGCAACTGTCCGCGGCGCTCCGGGCGATGTGGCCGCCCAGTAATCCTCGTCTGTGGCATTCTTGAAGTTGAGCCGCGCCGTAACACCCTTGGCGAAAGCCTGTGTCTCGTAACGAATGCCGAGATCTAGCAGCGTGTAGCTGTCGAGCTCTCTGGTGTTCAGCGGGTTCTGGTAGCTTTCGCCATTGAAAGCCACACCCGCCGAAAAGCTCCAGCCTGCCATTAAATTGGGCGTGTATTCACCATACAGCTTGAACACTTCCTCGGAGACGCCATACGGCTTCTTGCCTTCAAGCAGCGGGTCGGAACTATCCTTGATCTCATTGTCCATTAGGGTGAGACCGGCAATAATATTGATCTCGTCTGCCGGCTTGCCGATGACGCTGATCTCCAACCCTTTGTGTACTTCAAGGCCATCCTGTACGAGCGTACCGTTGCCGGTTCCGTCACTCGAGCGTTCGCTGGCCTTTTCGATCTGGAAAAGAGCGGCTGTCAGAAGGAGGCCGCCACGATCAACCTTCGCGCCAAGTTCATACTGCTTGCTTCTCAGCGGGGGCAGCATCTCAAAGGCATTTGCGTAGGACTCGCCAGCAATCGATCCCTGCTCGATGGATTCAATATAGGTGGCATAAGTGTTCCAGCCTGCTACTGGCCTGAACATGACGGATGCCGTCGGTGTAACAGCCGACTCGTCATAATCCGTATTCGGAATGGGGGCGCCCGTCACAAAGTCGAAGCTTTCCGCACGGATTGTGCTATAATTGGCGCCAACGAGAACCGACCACTGATTATTGAGCGCGATTTCATCGCCAACGACTGCATTGATGTTCTGGCTCGTCGCATTTACAACCCAACTGGAATCGTCGATATCCCATTCTGGAATTTGCAAATCGACAACCGACCGGTCCGAAAATACAAATGTGTGCGGGCCGTCGAAGAAGGAGGGAAATCCATTCGAAACAATGGCCAGACGGTTCTCATAGTCGTAGCCATTGATGCCCAGAGTTAGGCGGTGACGCATGCGCCCTGTCTGGAAGCTCCTGTCGAGATAGGCGTACCCGCCACTTGTCTCTGCCGAGAACCGCCCGCCATACAGCGTGAATTCGTAGCTGGATTCATCAGGCTGCAGACTGCCAAGACCATAGACCATGGTGCGTACATCATATTTGTACTGATAGGCCGCCCGAACGGCCCAGGTATCGTTGGGCTGGTACACGACAGACGCATGCGCAATATCGGAATCGACGTCGAGATAAGTTTCGCGCGGGACGTACAGTTTGGATCCATCCACCGGTGCTGGTACATCGCCACCGAGAAAGAACTGAAACTGGCGGCCGTCGAGATGATAGTTCTTCGACGACAGGAACAACTCGAAGGCCAGGTCATCGGTTGGACGCCAGTCCATCGCGCCGCTGACCATCCAGCGACTCAGACTTTGCTCATCGATCGAGGTGTCGCCGTCCTGCGCCAACAGGTTGACCCTGAAGCCGACAATCTCTGAGGCATCGATCGTGCCGCCGAGATCAAGATGCGCGAAATACTGGCTGCCGCCATAATTCCCGACCGCCAGTTTCCGAAGAGTATCGCCGGTAGGGCCCTTCAGGTCGTAATTGATCAGACCGCCGACCGGACTAGCGCCATAAAGGAAGCCCGATAATCCATTGAAAATCTCCAGATTCTCTATTTCCTCGACAAACACGCCCTGTCCGAGGTTGTTGTTCTGTACACCGTTCACATAGGCGCGTGCGACATTGAAGCCGCGGATGGTTGTCTGAGCTATATTGTTGATGTCCTGCGATTGTCCCGCCTGCACCAGAGGGCTCAGGACAAACAGGCTGTCTAGGCTGCGCGATGTCGTGTCTTCGATCAGGTGATCTGGAAGGACCGTGATCGAATAAGGGATATCCTCAATCGCACGGCCGGCCCATGGACCGGTCGTGGTCACGTCGATCGGCTTGAATCCCTTGTCCTCATCTGAGGCGGAAGCGCGGTCCTCAAGAACGATGATCTTTTCCAGGACAGTTGCTGGTTCTTCGCCTTCTCGTCTATTCTGCTCAGCAGCCGCGCAGGACATCGCCACAAAGAAACCGTACAAGGCAAGCGTCGCGAGCCTGCAAGAATGTTGGCCGATAGACAGCGGGCCGCGTTGAAACACAGTCTTGTGGTACGCTGAGGTCCAAGCGTCGTGCTTTTCAAAATTTACATGAACGCTGCCCGTTTCGTTCATCCCGTTACCCCGGTCTGGTTCTTGATTCTACCTAGACGTAAACCGCTGGCACTTCAACAGGCGAAACGGCATTGTCAAAGAAACCGGGCTTGAGGCATAGGGTAGACGTGTTTAGCCTCAGAAAATGGCCGAGAAGGCATTGTCAGCGCAAATGACCTTGAGGTGATCGATCTCGGCAAGTAGCCTCATTTCATGTCGAAAAATCCGTTTCGCTACTTCAAAACCTCACCCGAGATCATCCAGCTAGGCGTCCTCATGTATGTCCGGTTTCCGCTCTCGCCGCGGAATGTCGAGGACCTACTCCACGAGCGCGGCATTGACGTCTGCCACGAAAGCGTCCGTCTCTGGGTCGACCGTTTCGGCACATACTTTGCGCATAAGATCAGGAGGCGGCGCTCAGAGTCGATGAGAAGAAGCCCCCAATGGCGGTGGCACCTGGACGAGGTCTTCGTAAAGATATGCGGCGAGAGGCATTACCTGTGGCGAGCTGTCGACCACGAAGGCGAAGTCCTGGAATCCTATGTCACACAGAAGCGGGATAAGGCTGCTGCGTTGAAATTCCTCAAGAAAGCAATGAAGCGATACGGCAATCCGCATATTGTCGTTACGGACAAGTGTCCTTCTTACCGGGCCGCGATGAAAGTCATCGGAAATGAGAGGCGCCAGGAAACTGGTCGGCATCTCAACAGTCGGGCCGAGAATTCACACCTGCCGTTTCGACGAAGAGAGCGGGCGATGTCTCGCTTCCGGCGTATGCGAAGTCTGCAGAAATTCGCTTCAATCCATTCGTCAGTGTACAATCACTTCAACTTCGAAAGGCACATCAACTCCAGTATTCGGTTTAAACAGAAACGAGACGCCGCTCTTCGCGAATGGCGCGACCTTCTCGTCGCCTAGGACCGGTTGGTCCGCGAATAACGGAGACTGGTTCGCATTCGCCTGACAGCACCCGCTCGAGCGCCTGAACAAGGAAATCAAGCGACGCACCAACGTGGTCGGTATCTTCCCCAATGACGCGGCGATAATCCGCCTCGTCGGCGCACTGCTTCTTGAGCAGAACGACGAATGGGCACTCACCCGGCGATACATGTCACTGGAAAGTCTCGCCCGAATAGTCGATAACCTGTTCTCAGCCTGCCCGGCGTGGGCAGCTGAACCTATGACTGCAGCAAGACGGCGTGCGCGATTTAAACCATCTGATGGGACGCTACCCATAACAACCAGTAGTAGCCTTCATTTGTTGCGCGGCCGTGTATACTGCTCTCGGCGACAGCATTCGGGGTTTTCAGTATGCAGTTTGAAGACAGGGTGGCGGATAACGGCATCACCGCGAAGCTTCTGGTGCTGGCCATCGGGGAGGCGCACCAGTTATTCCATGTCCTCGGCCCCGCCCTGCATCTGCATCGCATGGGCATTCAGGTCAATTGCCTGGTGTCGACGCACTGGCACGAACAGATCATCAGGATGCATGCGCCCGAACTTGGCACGGGGATCATTCGTTCAGCTCTGATGTTCACAAACCAGCCTTTGCATAAATGTCCTCCACGGCTTCTGAATCTCCTCTTAGGCCTGCAGGCCGTCCTTGATTGCGACGCGATTCTTACGCCCGAGCGCACATCAACGCTCTTGCGACGTGTCCTCGGGAAACGCTGCCCGAAACTGATACATATTCCGCATGGCGCAGGAGATCGCGCCAAAAGCTACGATGCGCGGATTGGCCTGAACGACCTTGTTCTCGTTGCGGGCACCAAGGATCGCGACATGCTTGTTCATCGCGGCATCCTTTCTGGTGATAAGTGCCACGTCGTGGGCTACTGCAAGTTTGAACTGCTGCCTGCGGACGTTCCGGACTATCTTGATAATGAACTTCCAACAGTTTTATACAATCCGCACTTTGATGACCGCCTGTCGTCCTGGCCGGCGTTTGGAGAGGCAATCATAAGTGCTTTCAGCCGAAATGCCGGGATGAACCTAATATGCGCGCCGCATGTGCGGATGCGTGGTCGCTCACGGCGGCTATTTGACCGCCTTGCCAACCAATACTCAGGCGCCAACATGCGTTTCGATGGGGGCAGTCTTGATTCGATCAACATGAACTATACGCGGTATGCTGACATATACCTTGGTGATGTGAGCAGTCAGGTCTATGAATTCCTGCGGTTGCCGAAGCCGTGCGTCTTTGCCAATGCGCACGCAGTGAACTGGCAGGCCGACGAGCACTACCGGCACTGGCACTACGGCAAGGTTGCAAACTCGGCGGAAGAGGTCATGGCGCGGGTTGCGTCGGCGATTGACGATCATCCGGACTATGCCCCGGCCCAGAAGCAGGGTTTTGATTCCGCAATAGAGAAAGCTGCGTCCTCGCCGTCCGGAGGCGCTGCCTCAATCATTCACGAATTCCTGGGACGTGAATTGCTTGCGGGTTAATCAGGGCGCGCCAGAAAGGGCAGGGAGCCAAGCGCTTCGAAATCCTCGACGGTATCGACCTCAGCCCATGCCTGCCCCTGAATCGATAATGTGTCCACCTCTCCCGTCGTGCGGGCGATGGCATCAATCGCCTTGAGGAACCAGGCTGAAATCCCATCCTGGGTGCGCAACATCTGCTCGATCTTGGCGCGAAACATTCCGGGGCCCTCGCCCATGAATCTGAGAAGGCCAATCGATTCGGCATGGCTGTCTGCTTGAGTCAGCGATTTTCCGATTGCCTTGAGGCGTGTGCCGTCCAGACTGACTTTCATGTCATCGGAATCATAGGACGCCTTGCTGTCGATCGTTACCTGAATGGGCCGGGCCGGGCTCGACAGGACATCGTGCAAAAGGTTGGTCTCAAAGAGCGTGTCGCCGTTGAGCAGCAGGAATTCCTCGTCCATTTGCTCACGGACCATCCAGCAACTGGCAAGGTTGTCAGCCACCTGGAAGAAGGGATTGAAGAAGGGCGTGGCCTTCAGCGGGCCTTTACGGCTTGCAAGCTCGTCCTCGACCAGTCCTGGCATGAAGCCCGTTACAACGGTGGCCTGACGTATCCCGGCCGCTTCCAGCGTATCCAGCTGGCACCCAAGCAGCGTCGTGTCCCTCACAGGTAGAAGGCATTTCGGCATGTTTTCGGTCAGGGGCAGAAGCCGCGACCCACGGCCGGCGCTCAGGATGATGGCTTTCATGCGAACTCCTATTTCTCTTCGGTGTGCGGATAACCGGCCGCTATGCGATAGTCGACCACCTTGACCTTGCGCTCCGGTGCCGCGCGTCGAAGGCCTCGGGACGGGTTGACCGCAATGCCGTGATCGGCCTGTTCCAGCATGACAAGGTCAGAAACATGATCGCTATAGGCGAAGACGGGGCGTGGAAAAGTGTGCTCCCTGATCCTGCGCAATTTTTCGGCGCCATAGCAATTGGCCCCTGACAATCGTGGCGCGGGAACCGTCCCGTGCGGAGCCCAGTCAAGGCGTGTTGCGATCACCTGGTCGAAGCCGAGGGCGGCCGCAAGCCGGTCTGTCAGAAGATCTACGGCAGCAGTCGCGATCACAAGGCGGTCACCGCGCTGGGCGTGCCACTTGATAGCGGCAACGGCGCCGGGGTGCAGCCCTTGCGCCACTTCCCGCGCGATGAAGGCGTCAGCGGTTTTCTCCAATGCGTCACGGTCCAGCCATGCGAGTGTTCGCAGGCTGTGGGCTTTCACCGAATCCCGGCTGGCCAGGCCCAGCTTGTGCGCAATGCCGTGCCCAAGCAGCAATGGCAGGCGCAGCAGGAACGGGATCCGGGCGCGGTTCACAAAGAAGACGAAGCGCGTCCATGTCGGCGCGCGTGTGATCGTCTTGTCGAGATCAAAAATGGCCGTTCCGGACATGAAGGCTACCCCTCCATCCAGGATATCGGCTTGTCCGGTTGAGCAAGTGCCTGGACAAGCCGGACGCCGTGAAACACAAGGCAGATGATCGTCCATGCAGCGATCGCCACAAAACCCCATGCTGGCTGTCCAAGCAGGACAGCCAGCATGAAGATCAGCATGTTCGGGTTACGCCGCGCCGTGATTTCGCGGACGCGTGAATCAATCGGGCGCCACACATGTATGTGAAAGCCGAACTGTCTGATGAAAACTCCTTCTTCTACGCGGTTCAGAACATAGAAGGCAAGAATCACGATCAGCGAGGTGAGTAGAAGCCCTTCAGGCAGGCCCGTCGGTTCCAGGATGAGCCCGTGAAACATCGCCCAGTACCAGAAGGGCGGATGGATCAGGTCGATGCCGTGATCGTAGATATTGCCCCAGGCTGAATAGGTCATTGTGGTCCGGGCGAGCTTGCCGTCGACCGTGTCGAGGAATGTCATGGCCCAGGCCGCCACGATGCCCGGAAGCCAGGCGCCTATCCAGAAGAACCAGAAAGCGAGACAGACAAAGCCCAGGCTGGCCGTCGTGACCATGTTGGGTGACAGGTGCAGCCAGGCGGCGAAACGCGTGACGTGAAAGGCAGGTATTGGCCAGGCGTATTTGGTGACGAGGTCCGTCACCCCCTTGTACGATCCCTTGAAGAGGATGCGCTCGACGTCGGATACGGGCATTTGCGTCAGGGACAACGCATAGGGGGCTTCCCGCTTGCGCAGTGCTTCGTCGTATGGATCAGCAAAATCATCGATGCTGCCCGGATTCAGGCCTGCCTCCCGCAGTGCCTCCGGATCTGCAACGGCTTGACCAAAAAGTCCTGCGAAACGGTCGGCCGGGACACCTTCGGGGAGGTGCAGGGCGGCGAGACGCCGGCTGGGACCGGTCGAATCGTTCACGAGCAGGGCGGCGCCGGGTGTCGCCAGCAATGTCCGTTGCAGGGCAGGCGACAGCACCCATTCCGTACCCGCCAGCAGCCGGCCATCTACTGTGCCGACCCCTTGAGCACCTGCCTTGGTCCAAGAACGGCGCTGCCATTCGGCCAGATCAAGCCCCCAAAGTCTTGCAGAAGTTTCGCCAACCAAGCGGACCGCGACCGGTGATTTTGTCATTGTGGAAATACGCCTAAGGTTTCATCTGAGAGGGGTGCGGTCAGCTGACGGGCCGGTCCCTGTATACGAATGAGGGCTTCATGAACAGAAATGCGACGTTTGAAACTTTCGGCGGCACGCGAACGCTTGTCGCAGACTATGAGCACTGGAGCGTTCAGGCGCGGCCGAAGCAAGTCACCCTCGGCGCCATGATTCTCCTGTCGCACAGCCCTGTGCACAGCTTTTCCGCTTTGCCGCCTGAGGCCTTTGCCGAACTTACGCAGGTCGTTCGCGATATCGAGGCAACCGCCACTGACATCTTCGGTTATGCCAAGATCAACTACCTGATGCTGATGATGGTCGACCTTCATGTCCACTTCCATGTGCTCCCCCGATATGGTGCGCCAGTGGAATTTCAGGGGACCGCCTATCCTGATCCTGGCTGGCCCGGTCAGCCCGACCTTGGCGCGTCGGAGGGGCTCGCCGATGCCGCCCGGGTCACCGCAGTGCTGAAGGCCGCATGGCCGAAACCACATGCATGATGCAGCCAGCATGGGCTGAGGTCCACCGCGCGAAACAGGCATCATCCGGCCCCGGCGAGGATGTCACGGACCAGTTGCAGGTCGCCGGTGGAATCGACATCGATCACAGCCTCTGCAAAGGGCAGGATCACAGCCCCAATCCGGGGGCCGAGGCGTGCCGACACCATCTCGAACACTTTCTCCACGCCCGGACGGCCGAGCAGGATGCGCAACGCTGTCAAAGGGCCGAAACGCCAGGCAATGCGCCAGGGTCGTTTACGGTCCTGCTCTGCCGCGCGCCAGAAGTGAACAGCGCGCAAGGCATCAGGCGTGGCGATGTAAAACAGGTTACAGCCTGAAAGCTCTGATCCGCCGAACGCCAGATAGGTGCGCTTCGTTTGCGGATAGCTGGCTTCAATCGTCTCGCGCGTCGCCAGACCGACCGCCAAGTCTGCACCGCCAGCAATGGCCTGCTCAAGAAAGTAATCGACCATTTCAGGAGTCAGCAGGGCATGATCGCAGGTCGTCACCAGGAGGGGGATGGGCACATCTTCTGCAAGCGCTCCCAGCAGGCTGGCGGCAGGCCCGCCCTCTGCGGCAACGGCAGCTCTGACAGCCACCCCGCCGCTCGCGCGCAGAAGCAGGTCGTCATCCAGGCCCGCAACGCGGATCGGTCCCTGCACGGCCTGGCTGAGGGTCAATGCGCGCAGCACCCGTGCGAGCATGGGTTCACCGTGAATATCGATGAGCGCCTTGCTTGGTACGTTTTCTGATAGGCAAAGAGGGTCACCGCTCGCGCGCGCGCCAGCGAGTACGAGCGCCGGGACCGATCGCAAACGCGATTCTCCTGTCACAGGGCTTTCCCGTAAATGCGGTAGGTCTTGTAGCGCGGCGCATCATAGATGGACACGAGATTGTGGAGATCCCGGTTGGTTTCGAGGATCCAGGATGCCTCAACCTCCCGGACGCCCCGCGCATGCTGGGCGGCAAATGCCGCCTCGCAGCTCGCAACCATGGTCAGCATGCCGCGCCGGGTCTTGTGGAATTTCTGTCGCATACCTGCCAGCGGAAGACGGGCCGTCCGTGTGCCGCGGAGCTTCAGGCGGTGCAGCAACTGTACCCAGCCGAAAGGCAGGAGCCGTCCATCCAGCCCTTCAGTTGCCTCATTCAGGTTTGGCAGCACCAGTGTGAAGCAGGCCGGTTCGCCATCGATCAGGCCGATCCACAAGCCGTCGCGTCGTATCAGCGGTTTCAACTCGTTGGCCATGTGCGTGATCTCGTCCCTGCCGAATGGCACAAAGCCCCAGTTCCTGGACCAGGCATCGTCGAAGATACCGAGAATGAGATCGATCTCGCCCTTGTAGTCATGCGGGTTCATCATGCGCACTTCGAGGCCGGGGTCCTGGTCGAATGCCTCCTTCAGCTTGCGGATCTTACCGGGCACTCGATACGCCTCGCCGAGCTGGCACATGTAGGCATACATATCCATCGCCTTGGCATACTGACGTGCTTCAAGGGCTGGCGCATAATCTGGCCGTCCATGCGGCATCATCATCACTGGCGGGCTGTCAAAGCCGTCCACCAGCAAACCGCATTCCTCATTGACCGAGAAATTGAACGGCCCGGCAATTCGTTTCATTCCGCGCGAACGCAACCAGTCCTCAGCGGCGTGCATGAGGGCCCCGATGACATCATCGTCTGGTGCAATTGTGTCCAGAAAGCCGAAATGCCCGGTTGCGTCCTTGTGCGTTTCAAGGTGGACCGGGTTAATGAAAGCCGCGATGCGCCCGACCACGTCGCTGCCGCGGCGCGCGACCATCAGGACATGTTCCATGCGCGCAAGTGCTGGGTTCCTGGCGAGATCGATCTGTGCCGCCCGCTCGAACCGAAGTGGTGCACGCCAGTCTGCAAGATGACCATAGGCTGTGTAGGGAATTTCGAGGAAGGCCTTTTTGTCGGCAGCCGTTTCCAGCGCGCGGACAGATATGGCCCCCTCCAGCGAAGGCCCCGTGCCGACCACCGTGCCACTGCTCATTTCTGTAACTCGAGCCGGACGAAAGTGGTGTCATTGCCGGCCTGGAAGGCGGAGTCCTCAAAGCGCGGCATGCCGAACTTCAGCGGCTTTCTGTTTGACAGGGCAAAGGGTTCTGCCGGCATCTGGTTCCACTTGCGGGCAAGTCGGCGGTCGCCGTTCCTGTCGTGATAGGCCGCCAGCGCGTAGCTGCCAGCGCCGCTGATATCGAAACACACGGTCTGTGTTCCTTCCTGAGCGGGCACACGAATTCGGTGCAGCCTTGATTTCTTTCGGAGGAAGTCGCGGTCGCTGGGGGCATACAGTTCCACCGTCAAAATGCCTCCGGCCCCCACACCTGCCACATCAACCTGGATTTGCGGCGCCTGCGAACCGCAGACTGCCGCTGCCTCGTACGGCTGGATATCCAGGTCCGTTCTATCGTCTGCCATGGCGGCTGCCGGCAGAACGAGCAAGGAAAAGAACATTGCCTCTAAAAGTTTCATCCCCATGCTCCAAATATGACGTATCGGTTACAGTTGTGCTTCAGTAATGCTAAGGCGACACTCATATCAATGGAAGCCTGCAGCAGATGAAACGTTTGGGCGCTTCCGCAATACTACAAATTCGCGTGATGGGAGATTGCGCTGGGAATGCTCGTGAAACTTGATCGATATCTGTTGCGAAGCTGTCTGGGGCTATTTGCGGGGCTGACAGTTCTCGCACTCGCCCTGTTGCTGCTCGAGCGACTCATACGCATCATCGAGATTGTCTCCGGTTCGACCAATACTGCGGTGGCGGCCGGAATGATGGTGGCAAATCTCATCCCTCATTACCTCGACCTGGCCCTGCCGGGGGCATTCCTGATAGCTATGATCATCACCATCGACCGCCTAAGCCGCTCTGGTGAAATCGTGGCCCTGATGGCGACGGGCGTGTCTTTGTACCGCATCGTCATGCCCTATCTCGGGCTGGCTGTCATGCTGGCCGTCCTGTCCTTGTTCATATCGGGGTTCCTGCAACCGCTATCGCGCTATAATTACCGTCAGATCGTGCATGACTTGCAGCACAAGTCCGTGGTTACGGCCTTTCAGGAGCGCAAGTTCGTCCAGCTCAAGGACCGTATTGTCTGGACTGACCATGTGGATTCCTCGAAGCGCAATCTGGGACAAACCTTCATCCTTGAAACCGAACCAAATGGCGCGCGCCACTTCCTGACGGGGCAGACGGGCGAGCTGAAAGAGGCCGGGGATGGCACCATCATCATTTCGCTCAATAATGGTGCAGGTGGCACCTTCAGGAATCCAGACGAATCCACCACGAATAACCTGATTTCTTATAGCCAGCTGAGTTGGCCGATGCCGACGTCCGATGGCGAATTCCGGGAGCGAGGCGAGGATGAGCGCGAACTCGTGTTACCGGAACTCATCGCGGCCTCAAATGGCGCGGGCAGTACCGCGATCAACCCTGTTCTCGCGGTTGCCAGTTTTCATGACCGCCTGAGCCGTGCGGCGCTATTGCTCATTCTGCCCCTGATTGGCATGGTCCTCGGGCTTAACCTTGGGCGCACGCCGCGGTCCGGCGGCATCGTGATCGGCATCCTGCTCCTCCTTTCGGTCCAGAAATTACTGGAGTATGGCCTCGCGCTGGCTGAAAGCGGTGCCATTCCGGCATGGGCCGGATTCTGGCCCGTCGTCCTTGCCCTTGCCTTTGCGGCACTCATCATGTTCCGTCGCCTCGCGCACGGCCGCATACTGCATGGGCCAAGGCCGATCCGGCGGCGATGGAGTCCGCCCCTGGCGACCCGCTTGAGCGAAACGACGCAGACATGACAAGCCGCCTTCCACGTTACCTGTCGGTGCTATTCCTGCAGCGCCTGTTCATCACCATATTTGGCATGGTCACGCTTCTGGGTGTGCTCGATGCCCTCGGTAATGCTGACCGGCTTCCGGATGATGCCGGCTTTATCGGGCAAATGAAATACATGGTCCTCAGAATGCCTATCCTGTTTGACCGGACATTCGTGTTTGCGATCCTGCTGGCCGTGCTACTGACCTATGCGTCGCTTTACCGGCGAAATGAACTGGTCATCATTTCAGCGTCGGGCCTGTCTGTCTTTGGTCAGATCCGCGCCCTCGCACCGGCCGTTATTGTGGTTGGCGTCGTGTCGGCGATCCTGATTGACCAGGTCAATCCCATTGCCAACAAGACGCTGGAAAACTGGCTGGGCACCTCGGCCCTGGCCGAGAACTCGCAGACGCCTGAGCGCATGTGGCTGTCGGATGGCCAGTTGCTCGTCGAGGTGGCCGGAATGCAGAATGAACGCCTGTCGGGCATCACCATCTTTGAACGCGATGCTGAGGGCGCTGTGGTCGCTGTCACGACGGCCGAGGCAGCGACCCCGGCAGCGGGCGGATGGCAGCTTGAAAACGCGGAGCAACAGAGATTCGACGGACAGCCCGGGGTGGTGAACACGTTCTGGCCCAGCCCACAGACTTCCGACAGCCTTCGGCTTCTGCTGACCGAGCCACGTGACCTTGGCATCGCGGATCTGCTGGCCCTTAACCGGATGCGCGGCTCTGGCAGTCGCCCATCAAGCGCCTACCTGCTCTGGGCTCTGCACCGTATATCCCTGCCGCTTGCCGCTTTTGCTTTCCTCATTCTCGCGGTACCCATCATGCAGCTCTATGGCAGGCGTGACAGCAGCGACATGGCTTTGGCGGGCGGCGTGGCGGGGGGCTTCATATTCATGGTTACCGACGGTGTACTCAAGACGCTGGCGGAGAGTGGCAGCTTCAGCGCCATCCTTGCAGTCGCCTTGCCAATACTCGGGCTGACCATGACCGGGTTGTGGCTGGCCCTCGGCCGGGAAGTCCAAAAATGAGTGCCCCGGTCGGGCTGGTCGTTAATCCGCGGAGCCACACTGTCCTTCGGAAGGGCTCCGTACTGGGGGCCGCAGCCCGGCACATGCAGGATGCGTTGCTGGTTCAGTTTGACAGCGTGGGCCAGCTTGAGACGCAGATGGCAGGCCTCGCGCGGCAGGGGGTTCGGCAAGTATATGTCGAGGGCGGAGATGGCACCTTGCAGGCCGTATTAACGGCCTGCCTCGCGCCAGTGACGGGTTTCGATGTCTTGCCTGATTTTGCCATCCTGCCGGGTGGCAGCACAAATCTTGCCTACAAGGTCTTTGGTCTCAAACTGAAAACATCTGAAGCGGTGCTTGGCTACATTCAGCAGCGCGTCCGCCCTGACCACAGGCTTGCCACTGCGCGGCCTCACGCACTGGCCATCGACAGCGCCTCGCTGGCAAATCCGGCGATCGGGTTCCTGTTGTCGACCGGGTCCCTCGCACGCGCCATGGTCTACACACAGCAGGAGCTGCACGGTGAGGGGCATCGCGGCTCGCTCGCCATCGCAGGGGCCCTTGCCCGGCTCATGGTGTGGCCGAGTCGGCATCTTGGCCAGGATGGTGAGCCGCTGCTCCGCTCCAGCCCATTGACGGCCACAGCGTCACATTTTCGCGTGGACGGCGACCATGCGCTCAGCCTCATGACAACGCTGCCGACGCTGAGCCTGCGCCTCAGGCCCTACTGGGGAGAGGGGGCGGCGCCGATTGCGTTCACGCATGCCAGCTGGCCGATCCGGGGCCTGCACGTTGCGCTGCTGAAAGTGATGACCGGGCAGACGGGGCGCCATATGGTGCGTCACGGACTGGTCAGCAATCGGGTTGACGGGATCAGCCTGGAATACAAGGGGCCGGTCATGCTCGATGGTGAAATCCTGCCTGCGCCGGAGGATGAGCTTTTTACCGTGGGTGTCACGCCGCCGATCAGGTTCATGAGATGAAAGAGGATATATTGCTCCAGGGCCTGCGCGAGATCATACGCGCCGACCAGCTGCCGCTGAACCAGTCAGCTGTCATCATGGCAGATGCGATCCGCGCGAAACACCCCGGTGCCGTTCGGGCTCTGGTCTTTTACGGCTCCGCCCTGCGTATGGGCGAGCGAGCCGACAAGATGCTGGACTTCTATGTCATCGTCGACAATTACCGGGCGATACACGGGTTCGGTCTGAAGCAGTTCGCCTCATTCCTCATCCCGCCAAGTGTCCACTTCCTCGAGATCCGGGACGCCGACGGCGTACGCCTGCGCAGCAAGTACGCGATCGTCTCGGAAAAGGCTTTCCACCGGCGCACACGCGGCGGCGCGTTCGAGTCGATGCTCTGGGCACGCTTCGCGCAGCCTGCAACCATCATTACCGACGACCCGGACGTTTACGACTCCCTTGTCGACACGCTGGCGCTTGCCTGTGTGAAGCTCGCCAGGGAAGTTGCGCCGATGCTGGATTACCCCGTCCAGCCGCTCGACCCGTGGGCGAGGGGACTGGCCGAGAGTTACCGCACGGAACTGCGCCCGGAAACGCCCGGGGCACGCGCGCGCGAAATCGCTGGCCGGTTCGAGGCCCGTTACCGCAACCTCACGGCCCTGATCTTCGCGGAGCAATCGCTGCCGCCGACGGGCAGGGGCGTGGCGGCCGCGCTGTGCCGGATACGCTGGTTCCTGCGGCGGGCGATCGGAAAGCCTGCTGGAGCCGTGCGCGTCCTGAAGGCCGCTGCGACCTTCGACGCGGGACTCGATTACATCCTTGAAAAGGTCGAAAGCCACTCCGGCGTGAAGCTGGACGTTAGCGAGAACGAGCGGAAGCGTCCTGTGCTGCATGCGCCAGTGCTGGCCTGGCGACTCTTCCGGGCCGGTGCCTTCCGCTGAACTGTCAGGCCTGGCTAGAGCACCGTACGAATTGAGTGAATCAAAGTGATTCCCAGCGCCGGCGAACTGTGATTCACAGTTTTCGGAGGTGCATGTCATGGCAAATTTGATTTCCCCTGATCTTCGCAAGCGTATGATGCGCGGTGTTGCGAGCGGTAAGTCGATGCGGGCTGTTGCGCGCCAGTTCGAGGTTGCCCCCTCCACGGCATCGCGGCTGGTGCATCATGCCGAAGCGACCGGATCGATTGATCCGCGTCCGCATGGCCGCGCGCCCGGCTTCGGCAAGCTTGGGCCCCACCGAGATTTTCTGATCGAAACCGTGACAGCACGGCCTGACATCACGATGCCGCAACTGGCGGCGATCCTGCTGGACGAACACGGTTTGAAAGTGGCTCCGTCGAGTATCTCCCGTGTGCTGTGCGCACTCGGCTTCACCTATAAAAAAACGCTGCTGGCATCGGAACAAGAACGCGCTGATGTGAAAGCGGCATGGGCCGACTGGAAGCATTACCGCCAGCCCGCCATGCAGGCCAAGCCGGGGCGCCTTGTCTTCATTGACGAGACGTCAGTGAAGACAAATATGTGCCGCCTGAGGGGGCGCTCCCTGCGGGGCACGCGTCTGAAAGCCGATGCCCCCTTCGGCAAATGGGGCACACAGACCTTCATTGCCGACCTGCGCTGCGACGGGCTCGTTGCGCCCTGGATCGTTGAAGGTGCAATAAATGGCGCAGCGTTCGACATCTATGTCGAGACCCAGCTTGCCCCGCTTCTGCAACCTGGCGACGTCGTGATCCTCGACAACCTCAATGCCCACCGAAGCCCGCGTGCCGCAGAAGCCCTCGCCGCACGCGGGGCCTGGTGCCTGTTCCTGCCAAAATACTCCCCCAACCTGAACCCGAACGAGATGGCCTTCTCGAAACTGAAGGCTCACTTGCGAGCGGCGGCCGCCCGAACCTTTGACGAAATCGTCAAAGCCGTCGGCGACATCTGCTCCCTCTTCACACCCGAAGAATGCTGGAACTTCTTCAAGGCCATGAACTATGTTGCAGAGTAAACGTACGGCGCTTTAATGAGCGCCGGCAGAGCCTTGAAAGCCGCAATTATCTGGTTGATCTCGCCCTCGCTGTGAGCGGCAGACACACTCAGTCTGAGCAGGGATCTGGCTTGCGGCGTTGCCGGCGGAACCGCGAGATTGACGTAAATGCCGGCTTCGAGAAGCGCATTCCACTCGCGTACGGCTGTCACCTCGTCCGCCCTAGGCAGAGCGATGATGGGTCCGGGTGCCGAGGCGGGCTCAAAGCCTGCTGCCCGCAGGCCGGAGTGGAGCTGGTTGGCGCGATCCCAAAGGCGTTTGCCAAGGTCTTCACTGCCGGCAATTACGGTCAGCGCCGCGCGCGCCGCAGCAATGTTGGCCGGAGAGCCTGATGCTGTGAACAGGTAAGGACGACTGACCAGCCGCGTGTATTCAAAGGATTCATGGCGTGACACGCAAAAGCCACCAATCGAGGCAAAGCTCTTGGAAAACGTGCCTGACAGGAAATCAATCCTGTCGAGAACGCCTTGCGCCTGTGCAACTCCGCGGCCGCGTTCACCATAGCATCCCACGGAATGGGCTTCATCGACATAGAGGTACGCGCCGTGCTCGCTGACGACATCGACAAACTCAGCCAGCGGGGCAACATCACCCAGCATGGAATAAAGGCCCTCGACCACGACTAGACGCGCGCCTTCATCCGGCAGCCGTGACAGCCGCTTGGCCAGGTCTTCCGGGCTGTTGTGGCGAAACCGGATTGTTTCGGCATCACTGAGGCGGCATCCGTCATAGATGCAGGCATGGCTGTCGGCGTCGATCAGCAAGTGATCGCCGCGCCCCACAAGGGCGCTGATGGCGGCGAGGTTTGCCTGGTACCCGGTCGTGAACACGATGGCCGAAGCTGCGTCGAAATAGTCTTTGAGGGCCGTTTCCAGTTCGATGTGCTCACGGAATGTGCCATTGGCCAGTCGGCTGCCGGTTGTGGCGGTACCATGATGGTCGATGGCTGCCTTGGCGGCTGTCGTGCAGGCATCCGAGAAGGTCAGACCAAGATAATTATTGGTCCCGGCCAGAATGACCTCGCGCGAACCCACCCGCGCCCTGGTAGGCGACAGGATTTCATCAAACGCCAGGCCAAAGGGCTGCGTTCCCAAGTCTGCGACGCCACGATAGCGCTCGGAGAGCTTTTCGAACTTATCAAAAATATCGTTGTTTTTCATGCCGCTGTCAAACATTGGTCAATTGCCCGATAGTCTCCACAAGGTCCCGAACCGTATCGATACTGGAAGCCGCTTCAACCGGAAAGCTGATGTCATAGATGTCTTCGATCTCCATGACGATATCGAAAATCTCAACTGAATCGATCTCGAGATCGGCGCTGATGCGAACGTCCAGGGTAATTGGAACGTCGGCATGCGCATGCGCTTTGAGTATCCTGGACACGTCTGCAAAGACGTCGGAATTTTGCATCTTCACTTATCTCTCCCGTCGTTTCCAGTGCGGTGCAGAAGGTGGGGCGTATCAGAATCCAGAAAAGGGGCAAGACAGCGTGTCATCGTTGTGTCCAGCGGTGTCGGCAGATCGACTACGCTATCGGCGAGCCAGTCGCCTGCCTGCAATTCTCGTACCTTGCCTGAAGAGAAAACGTGGGGCCTGCCGGTGAGGCGCGCCGCGCTATCTGCAACAATGCCTACAGTGCTGAATAGAAGGCGAGGTACGGCCACCATACGGACCTTGCGCCGTGCCACACGGGCAGCGCTGTCTGCAATATCTTGCCACTGGACGTTCAGGTGACTTGCAGGGGCAATCAGGGCAGCCTGCGGCGTTCCATCAAGGGCTCGCAGGGTCAGCAGCGCCGCTAGGTCTTCAACGTCGATCATCGAAAACCTGTAATTCCTGGCCTGTCCCCCCGGTACCAGGAGAAAGCCCTTGGCGAGTAGCCTGAACATCTGATGCGTCGCCATGTCTCCCGGGCCGATCACCGCTGGCGCCCGGATGATACTCACCGGCATCGTGCCGGCTGCCTCGCAGGCAAGGCGCTCTCCCGCGGCCTTGGACGCGGCATAGGCCGAGACGCCGGGGCGCGTGGCGGCAAGGGATGAGACAAGGATGAAGTGTTTGACCCCGGCCTGACGCGCGATCCCGGCCAGTCGGCCCGTTGCGGTCTCGTTGACCTCATGGAATACGGCCCGATTGCGCGCCTTGGTGGCGCCTGCAAGGTGGATCACAATGTCTGTACATTGCGTCAGGCGTTCAAGCGATTCAGGGCAGGCGAGATCACCAGTCACCCATTCAAGGCCTGGCTGAGCATCCATGTTACGGCCTGGTGCGGGGCGCGTGAGGGCCTGCACCGACGCGCCTTGCGCCAGCAGCCGTCTCAATAATTGCCCGCCGACGAAGCCGGTCGCGCCTGTCAGGCCTATGCGGGGGCGGTCGAGCATGATGTGCTGGCGATGGCTGGTCAGGCCCTGCTTATGCCTGCAACGGCCGGCAGGGCGTTCTGGCCAGCCCTTTGTTCGACAAAATCACCGGCCAGGAAGCCGATGCGCGAGGCGGCCCGGCTCAGTTTTCCGGAACTGGTCATCGGCAAGGAGCGGATAGGGACGAGTTCGACGGACACAGGGGCACCTGTTGCCGCGCGGGCTGCGGCCGAGATGTCGCGGCTGAGTTCAGTCCGAACGGCCTCGTCACGAGAGCGGCATTCGGCGAGCAGGAGGATATGAGTCGCGCCGGTTTCATCCTGAACCTCGAAGGCGGCCGAGCGGGCGATATTCCGTCCGCCGGTTTGCTGCGCAACCCATTCAATATCCTGTGGCCAGATATTACGTCCATTCCAGAGGATGAGGTCCTTCGAGCGACCGGTAATGACGAGTTCATCTTCATTCCAGTAGCCGAGGTCGCCGGTTTCGAGCCAGCCATCCGCATTGGTAAGGGGCTGCAAGGGCTCATCAACGCGGAAATATCCTGCAGCGATGGACGGACCGCGAACAATGATACGGCCCACTTGCCGGTCACCCAGCGTCGCGCCGACGTCACTCACGATCTGCAGGTCAAGCGAAGGCAGCGGACGCCCGCTGGAAACGAATGTCCGGGCGCTACCTTCGCGGGTGAGGTCGCACGCGGGCAGGGCGCGGCCGGAAGTCTGCATCCTTGCCAGGTCGATATCGTCCGTGCGCAAGCCCGCTTTGAGCGGGGCAAACGACACGGCCAGCGTGGCCTCTGCCAGTCCATAGCTTGAGACAAAGGCAGACGGGTTGAAGCCTGATGGCGCAAACGTCTGCATGAAGGCCGACAGCGCCTCGCTGCGCACCATGTCGCCGCCGATCCCTGCAGCCCGCCATGATACCAGATCCAGCGTCTCGCCGCGATAACGGCGGGCGCAGAGCTCGTAGCCAAAGCTTGGGCTGTAGGAGAGCGTGCCCCGGTTTTCGCTGATCAGTTTGAGCCACGTGCCGGGACGCCGGGCAAAATCCGTCGGGGAAAGGAAATCGATCGACAACTGGGAATACATCGGGGCGATAAAGAAGCCGACCAGTCCCATGTCATGATAGAGCGGTAGCCAGGAGACCGCCCGGTCGCCTGCAACCACCTGGAGGCCTTCCTGGATGATTGCGCGGCAGTTTGCCGAAACACTGGCTTGTGTTGCGACAATGCCCTTTGGCTCGCTCGTGCTGCCAGATGAAAACTGGATGTAGGACAGGTCGTCCGGGCCATGCGGCCTGGCGGCTGCGGTGCGGGCTGGAAGGTCGGAGCCGGACAGGTCGATGACCGGCACTGATGTTCCGGCAAGCGCCGAGGTGAGGATGTCACGAACGGAGACGGGCGCCATCACTGCCGAAAGCCCGGCTTGCCGGACCATCTGTCTGACCTGCCATTCATATGTTGTACGTCCGCCGAAGGCCGCCGGCAGGCCGAGCGGGGCAGGCACCATGCCAGCATACTGGCAGGCCATGAAGGCGGTCACGAAGTCAGCAGACGTTTCTGCGACAAGGCCGATACGGGATTCGCGCGGGAAGGCGGCCGCCAGCTGGCCCGCCATGACCATTGCGTTCTGTCGCAGCTCGCCATAGGTGAGGCGAGCGGTCAGGCTTCCATCTGAAGAATAGAAATTGACGCCGGAATTGCCCTCGGCTGCATAATCGAGTGCTTCACATATTGTCTGGAATGTTCCCGCGCATAGCCCGATACCTGCCGTCGTTACGGTCGGCTCCAAAACGCACTACCCCCGAGTCTTTGACCAAAATTCCACTGAAGCGATATGAACACGCTGTGTTGTCTATTAAAGTCACAATATTGACATGTATCGTCAAGCCAAACGACGCATATTAATGGTAAGTAGCGTTTTTTGCCATATTTGTTACAGAATCGGCAAGATGCGGATGAGTTCGCCTGCCAATGCGAACTGTCAAAATGAACCGGTCTCACTCAAAGCGTTACGGTTTCAACCTATAGGTATTTCTGGTCAGGAGGCGCGATCAGTCGTGTCCGCTACGACCGCGCGACTGGGCGGTGTGTCCACCGCACGCCTGAATGCCGCGTAGAGGCAAGCCACCAGCATCACGGAGCTGCAGACGTTGGCCCAGGCCGCGCCAATCAGGCCGAAAACCTGAACCATCCAGATCAGAAGGGCCACATATATCGCCGCGACGATCACTCTGACGATCAGGACCTGTCCTGGCCTGCCGAGCGCCACCAATGCCGGCTCGATGGCGACACCGCAAAGTTCGAATGCCGCTGCGAGCGTCAGGACAACCAGGACCGAATAAGCAAAGAGATAGGCGTCTCCGCCCACCAGCTGCAGAGCAAACTGGCCAAGGGCTGCGACGATGGCCAGTGCGAGCATGCCCGCCAGGCCGGCTGCAACTGACGCACGTGAGACCACCCGCCTGATCTCTTCGGGTCCGGTCACGGCCAGCTTGGCGAGTTCGGGATAGACAGACCGGGCAAGGGCGAGGGTTGGCTTGTGCAGTGCGCCAGCCAGCTGTGTGGCAATCTTCAGGCCGCCTGCAGCGACGCTGTCCAGTGCCCAGCCGACCGCCAGTACAGGAAACTGTTTCCAGACGAGGCTCAGGGATGTCGTGATATTCGTCGCCCAGGCAAATTTCCAGATGTCGGGATTTTCGTGCGCAACCCCTCGTAGCCTTGGGCCTTTGTCTGGCGTGCGGCCCGTGCGGCGGCGACTGACCTCCCGCAGGCTGGCCCACCAGATCGCGGCAGTCGTCACCAGTTCGGCAAGGCTCCAGGCGACAAGGTACCCGAAGATCGACGCTCCGGTCATCCAGGCGACCAGCGCGCCTGCCAGGCGCATCGCGGGCAGTACCGTTTCAGCATAGGCTGCAAGGTCAAAGCGGTCGAACAGGCGCAGGATACCGGTTGGTGTACCGCGCAGTCCGAACAGGAGAGAGATGCTGAACAGCATTGCCAGCGTCTGCTCGCTATCAGACCAGCCAAACTGCGCCCCTACAAGATAAACGCCCGCCACGCCGAGCACTGCCCCTGCAAGGGCTGCCCCCAGGTCAAGAAGGGCCGTGAAGCGCATGACCCGTGCCAGCTTGTCGTGGTCTCCTGCGGCCTCATGCACAGCACCATAGCGGACAAGCGTCTGCCAGGACTGGAACTGGGCCAGATTTGATATGGCCTGGCCGTATGACAGGATCAGTGCAAATACGCCAAACTGTTCTGCGCCCAGACTGCGGGCAGCCAGCGCCAGGTAGACGAGACTGAATATGCCACCGACGCCCTTGCCAGCCAAAAGCCAGCCAGCATTGCGAATGGCGCGCTTGACGGGCCCTTCACCTTGCCTGCTGGCTCTGATCGTCAATGTGTATCCCCTTGATCATGGCCGCTAACCGCCACGGACGCATGTTGTATCGTACGGATAGCGAACCGCACGCCAGCAACGGCAGACCTGATTTATTTATGGCGATTTGGCAAGCGCTTGAGGATTCAAGGGATTTGCCTTCATGATTCACAATGCGACAAAGATAACGTCGTTTGCCCCGGATATTGTGTGCGAATCAGTTGCCGAAGCGATCATCCTTAAGAGTCGAAATCATAAAGATCCTCAACAAATCAGTGTCTTGCGATACGTCTGGTCATGAACCGGATGTTGGCGATGAAGAGCTAGGCAATCGCGCTTTCGAGAGTGTGCTCCCAATCTTTGGCAAGGCAGCGTGATTGTCCGAGCCAGGCGAGGGTCCGCTCGACAACCCATCGTCTGGGCAGGACTTCTAAGCCTTTTGCCCTATCGGGCCGGCGGATGATTTCGAGGTTCCATGTTCCCATCTTACGCAGCGCGCTGTGGAGTTTTTCCCCGGCATATCTCGCAACAGCGAAGATGTGGCGCAACCATGGGAAGCGATAGCGTGCTTCGGCGAGGACTGCCGGTGCGCCGTCTCGGTCCTGGATATCAGCCGCATGGACAAGAGTGGCCACAAGGAAACCTTCCGTATCCGTGAGGATATGCCGTTTGCGTCCCTTCACCTTCTTGCCGACGTCATACCCTGATATTCTGCCACTTTCTGCCATCTTCACACTTTGGCTGTCTATTACGCCAGCTGTCGGCTGAGGCGACCGGCCTGCTGACTCGCGGGCCCCAAGCAGAAGGTGGTGACTGATCTTTTCCAGCAGGCGCAAATCGCGCCCTCGATAGAAGTATTTCTAGACCGTCGAAAAAGGTGGAAAATCCTAGGGCAACATCCGCCACTGGCAACCGGTCGAGGCCATGTAGAGCAGCGCATTGACCACTTCGCGCTGGTCGGTCTTGCGTGGGGGTAAAGGAGCGCCGCGACTTTGTTTTCACATAGCACGTCCTGATGCACGCATACCGGAGACACGGCTGCGGAAGACTGGCTGTGCCCGCGACCGCACCGGAACGACGTTTGCCAATGGAAATGTCACATAAAGCGAGCGTGTTACGCTTCCCGGTGAAAAGGGGCTGACAATGTTCCCCAATCAGAAATGAAGAATAAAAGGGGCGCGATGACTGATCCAAGAAAAACTTGCCCGTGGCAGGAATAGTGAGCTCAAATAGAGAGCAAAGGCCTCAGCACAAAGACTAGGCGCCGCCGAAGACCGGCTTGCGCTTGTTCAGGAAGGCGTCGATTCCTTCGCGGGTATCGGTCGTGCGGGCGGAGTCGGCGATGGCGCGGGCCTCGAGTTCCATCTGGGTTTCGATATTGTTGATGGCAGAGGCGGCGAGGAGTTCCTTGATGCGGCCATAGGCAGCGGTTGGTCCCGCAGCGAACTGGGCGGCGAGGGCATTGGTGCGGGCGTCGAGTTCGGCTGCGGGGACCACTTCATTGGCGAGGCCCCAGTCGAGGGCATCGGCGGCCGAGAGGCGTCGGTTGGTGAGCATGAGTTCGCGAGTGCGGCCGGGACCGATGCGGCGGGGCAGGGCCCAGGTGCTGGATCCGTCAGGCGAGAGACCGGCAGCGGTGTAGGCGATGGTGAAATTCGCCGTGTCGATGGCGATGACATGGTCGCAGGCCGCAGCGAGGGCCATGCTGGCACCGGCGTCGGGCCCGTTCACGGCGGCAATGACCGGTTGGCGCATGCGCGCGATACGGGACATGGGCGAACTTGTTCCAGATCATCGAGCCAGACCGGGAGATGCATGAACTCAAACTACGGATCGGTCATGACGTCGCGCGGCTCAAGGATTCCGAAGAGGGCCTGAGACTGCATTTGCATAAGCAGATATCTGTTGCGGTCGAGGTACCGCTCGTTCTGGCGCTCATTGACGAGCAGGAACTCCTAAAGCTTGGGCCGACTCACAGGATTCCAAGGGTGAAAAGGAAATGATGACACCTCATCCAGACCAGGTTGGTTGCTAAACCGCGCATGGAAAGACACAATTCTATTCCGTCAATCACACCGAGCTAGACCGTGCCGGCGTGCAGATCGCACGCACGCTCAGCAGTTTTATGTTCAAGCCTGATGCCCATGTCCTGGCGGTGTCCGTTGCGCAGGAATTGGTCCAGTTCGCACCTTTTGAGTTCGCGTCGGGGTTGGGAAAGACGAATTCCGGATTATCTCAGGAGCGGTCAGTCCGTAGTCTGCATTCTAGTCACCGGAACGGCAACATTGATTTGCGTCAAAGCGAGCGCCCCGGCGGTGTGCGCTTTTTGCTGTCACGCATTCCAATGGGGCGAAGCCATGAAAGACTATTCGACAATCGCAGATGACTATCACAAAGGCTTTGCAAGCCTGGCCCAGGACATCCCCGAAGCCGTTACCGGTTTTCAAGGCCTGATGGTCGCCGCCACGAAAGAGGGGGCGCTTTCCGCCAAGACAAAAGAGCTGATCGCCTTTGCTATTGGCATCACCGTGCGCTGTGACGGCTGCTTGGCGCATCACTCCCAAGCCGTGCTCAAAGCCGGAGCAACCCGGGAGGAAGTCGCCGAGATGATTAGTGTTGCGTTGTTGATGGGGGGCGGGCCCTCGTCCGTGTATGGCGTCGAGGCGATGCGAGCCTATGACGAATTTGCCGCCAAGCTCGGCAGCGCCAAAAAGTGAATCCCAATTCAAAAAACACCAGTCAAGGACACCGCGACCATGAAAATCGACAAGAAGCGATTGCTCGAAGGTTATCGCATTCTGCGCACCATTCGCGAATTCGAAGAACGTGTGCACAAAGAGTTTATGACAGGGCAGATCCCCGGTTTTGTCCATCTCTATGCGGGCGAAGAAGCGTCCGCTACGGCTATCTGCCAGCAGCTGGGTGAGCATGACACAGTTGCCAGTACCCACCGCGGTCACGGCCACGCCATCGCGAAAGGTTGCGATGTAAAAGGGATGATGAAAGAGGTCTTTGGTTGCGGCGAGGGGCTTTGTGGCGGCAAAGGCGGGTCCATGCACATCGCCGATCTGGACGTTGGCATGCTTGGCGCAAACGGAATTGTTGGTGCGGGGTCTCCCTTGGCCTGCGGTGCAGCACTCAGTGCCAAAACGCTGAAGACGGGCGGTCTTTCTGTCAGCTTTGTAGGCGATGGTGCGTTCAATCAGGGTACGACGGCGGAATCGCTGAACTTTGCCCGCGTCTACGACTTGCCGGTCCTTTTCGTGCTTGAGGACAATGGCTATGCGGAATCCACGTCAAGTTCGTGGTCGATCGGCGGGCACAATCCGGTGCGACGCGCCGAAGGTTTTGGGATCGAAGGCGAGCGTGTTGATGGCCACGATTATTTTGCGGTCTATCGCGCTGCTGAAGAGGCGATCAATGCCATTCGCAGTGGTACGGGACCGCGATTTATCCATATCGAATTTACCCGCTATTACGGCCATTTCGAAGGAGATGCCTCGTCTTACAAACCATTGGGTGAAGTCAAGGATGAACGTCGCTACCTGGACGCGCTCAAGTTTTTCCGTGCCCGGACAACGGGTGGAAAAATGTTGAAAGTAGAGGACCTCGATGCCATCGACAAAGCTGTGGAGGTGCTGATTGACGAATCCGTGGCAGAGGCAAAGGCTGCGCCGCCGCCCGATCTCTCAACCCTCACGACAGACGTTTATCTGTCCTACTGATCTTCGAACTGGAGAAAGATGATGTCTATCAAATCATTCCGAGAAGCCCTCAATGAGGCCATGCATGATGAGATGCAGCGCGACCCGACGGTTATTCTTCTTGGCGAAGATATTGCCGGTGGGATGGGATCCGGCGGGGAGCAGGATGCCTGGGGCGGGGTGCTTGGCGCAACCAAGGGCCTGATGCCCGAATTCGGGCGCGAAAGAGTGCTCGACACTCCGATCACAGAAAGCGCTTTCATTGGCGCAGCAGCAGGGGCTGCGTTGACGGGCTTGCGTCCGGTAGCGCAGCTCATGTTCATTGATTTCTTCGGTGTCTGTGGCGACCAGATCATGAACCAGATGGCAAAGTTCCGGTACATGTTCGGCGGCAAGGCCACAACGCCCTGTGTGGTACGCACCCTCTATGGCGCAGGATTTGGCGGTGCGAGCCAACACAGCCAGAGCCTCTATCCCATGCTCACGCATATTCCGGGGCTGAAAGTCGTCATTCCGTCTTCACCCTATGAAGCCAAGGGGCTGCTGACACAGGCGATCCGGGATGATGATCCGGTCATCTTTTTCGAACACAACACCATGTTTGATGACAAGGAAGAGGTGCCCGACGAGTCTTACACGATTCCATTCGGGGTGGCGCGCACGGTCCGAGAGGGAAAGGATGTCACCATCGTCGCATTTGGCATGATGGTCGGGTATGCGAAGAGCGCTGCTGACGAGATGGCCAAAGACGGAATCGAGTGCACCTTGCTGGATCCACGCACGACATCACCCCTCGACGAAGCGGCTATTATCGATTCCGTGAAAAAAACCGGGCGGTTGATTGTTGTTGATGAGGCTTCACCCCGTTGCGGCATGGCATCCGATATCTCGGCAATCGTGGCCGAACATGCCTTTGAGGCGCTTAAGGCGCCTATCAAACGCGTGATGCCGCCGCACTCGCCGGTTCCGTTCGCGCCTAATCTGGAGAAGGCATACATTCCCAGCGTGGATGGCATTAAAGCGGCAGTTCGTAGCGTTATGGGGGTCAACTAATGGCAGATCAGGACATAACGCCGATTATCATGCCGAAACTGGGGATGACAATGAAGGAAGGCAAAGTCGCCGACTGGCAGGTCAAGGCCGGTGATGAGGTCGAAGAAGGCGATGAGATTGTCGGTATTGAAACCGAGAAGATTACCAATGCCTGCGAGTCGCCCGCTGACGGAGTGTTTCGGCGCCGTGTGGCCCATGAGGGAGATACGCTCCCCGTCGGAGCGCTGATCGGCATTATTGCGCAAGCAGATACCAGTGATGCCGACATCGATAGTTTCATTGCCAGCTTTAAACCAGAGGAGCAGGCGTGATCGCCGTCAGGCGATACCCAGCGATGTGATCAGATGAACCTGAAAGCAGCATTTATTTTCCTGGCTGATGGTGCCAATTCTGCGACCGCCCGCCAAGTGGTTTCAACACCAAGTGTGGATGTGACCGTTGTCGGAGCTGCCAACTATGCAGATGCCGAAGAGGTCGCAAAAGGCCTTGTCGCTGACGGTGTCGCGGCCATCGAATTATGTGGCGGATTCGGCATTGCCGGAACGGCGCGTATTACAAAAGCCGTGGACGGCAAAGCTGCGGTGGGCGTCGTCCGTTTCGATGGCCATCCAGGCCTTGGCGGAAAGAGCGGCGACGTTGTTTTTGCCGGCGACTGAATAACCAGGCGACCAATGGGATCCTTTGACATGACCCGTCAGAAAAAAGTTACATCAGAACATCCTTCTGTGCAGAGATATGATTATTCTCTCTTTGGGAAAGTTGACGCGGTTCCCATCGATAAGATCCGGCAGATTATCGGCCGACGCATGACGGCGAGCTGGCAGAATGTTCCCCATGTCACCCACCATGATGAGGTCGACATAACTGATCTTGAAGCCTTGCGGCATCAGCACAATGACAGTTCGAAAGATGAGGTAAGCCTTTCCACCTTGTCCTTCGTCATCAGGGCCTGTCTCGCTGGCCTGAAGGAGTATCCGGATTTCAATTCATCGCTGGATGAATCGGGAGAGAACCTGTTTCTCAAACAGTACTGCAATATTGGCATTGCGGTTGATACGCCGGTCGGGCTTATCGTTCCGGTTCTCAGGAATGCTGACAGAATGAGCCTCGAAGAGATTGCGTCATCGACAGCAAGCCTCGCCGAAAAGGCGCGGACCGGGCAGCTCAGCTTTGCCGATGCCGAAGGGGGTACATTTACCGTTACCAGTCTCGGCAGGATTGGCGGAACGGCATTTACGCCAATCATAAACGCCCCCGAAGTGGCCATTATGGGCGTGTCGAGAGCCCGGCAGAGACCCGTTGAATTCGAAGGCAAGATTGCCTTGCGGCTGATCCTGCCGCTGTCGCTTTCATATGATCACAGGGTGATTGACGGAGCCAAGGCGGCCAGGTTCATGGGCTTTGTCAGGGATCTCTTGCAAGCGCCTGACAAACTGCTCGGAAAGTAGATGCGGACAGAATGTCCGGAATACAGATCGTGTGCGTAGCGCAACCTGACCGTCGCCAAGCGCTTGCCGGATCGTAATGGCGGAGACTGTACCGTTCAGGCTGGGTGACGTTTCTGTAAAATATTCCTCAGGACGACCGCGTTGTTGCGCAGCTCATCATGGGCTGCATAGACAAGAGTGATCGGCCCCTCTTGAGCCAGTTTGAGTAACTGGTCCAATTCCGCTGCATGTTCATCGATCTCGTCGGTATAGCGTTTCGAGAACTCCTCCCAACGCGCGGTATCATGCCCGAACCATTTCCGAAGCTCGGTGCTCGGCGCGAGGTCTTTCAGCCAGTGGTCTATCCGGGCCTCGTCCTTGCTCACCCCACGTGGCCAAAGTCGGTCGATGAGCACGCGTGTCCCGTCGTCGCGCGATGGTGCCTCATAGGCCCGCTTGATGTTTACACGCACCTGAATTCCCTTTCTCGGCGGCGGCTGGAGAATAGCGAGTGCCGAGAGACAATGCTCCACATGCGGTCCAGGATCAACACCCCATTCCTGCGACCGAAAATCCCAAGGAATGGCGGTCCGGCATGAGCGGTATGTGTGCGTCACGATGACGTGGCGGACATGGTCTAAAGCGTGTCCGAGTCGGTGACTTGTGCCTCGGTCATTGGATCAGCTAGATCGTTTCCAGAGCAAGAGCGATGCCTTGCCCGCCACCGATGCAGAGTGTGACTATTCCACGCCGCAGCCCATCGCGCTTCATCGAGTGCAGTAGCCTGGTTGTAAGTACGGCGCCCGTTGCTCCAATCGGGTGCCCGTGAGCGATTGCGCCGCCCTCGACATTGACAATGTCTTCATCCAGGCCGAGTTCGCGCGTCACAGCAATCGCGATTGCAGCAAAGGCCTCATTGATTTCGACCCGCTCAAGATCATTGACGCTCCAACCCGCGCGCTTCAGCGCCTGGTGAACGGCCGGCACCGGACCTATCCCGAACATGCCGGGTTCGACCGCAGCGACACCAAAAGCGACCAGGCGGGCCATTGGGGCGAGACCGTTGGCTTCGGCAAAGGCGCGATTGGCCACAATCATCGCCGCCGCGCCGGAATTCAGTCCCGGCGCATTGCCGGCAGTAATCGTTCCATCCTTGCGGAAGGCAGGCTTCAATTTGGCAAGGGACGCCAAGGTTGTTTCGGGCCGGTTGTGTTCGTCTTTGGAAAATTCGACGGTCGACTTTCGGGATTTGATCGGGACTGGCGTAATCTCTTCGTCGAATTTACCCTCTGCCTGAGCGACGGAGAACCGCGTTTGTGAGCGCTCGGCCCAACGGTCCTGCTCCTCGCGACCGATTTTAAACTTCGCGACGAGATCCTCCGTGTGCCACCCGGAATGTTCGCCGGAGAATGCATCATTCAACCCATCGAGAAGCATCGAGTCATAAATTTCAGCATGTCCCATACGGTAGCCCCAGCGGCCATCGGTCGCGAGGTAGGGCGCCTTGTCCATGTTCTCCATACCGCCGGCAATCGCTGCCTGCCCAAAGCCGAGCCAGATTTCCTGGGCCGCCGTCGCTATCGCCTGCGCGCCCGACCCGCATACACGGTTAACGGTCATCGCAGGAACCTCAACAGGCAGCTTGGCGCCTATTGCGGCCTGTCGCGCCGGGTTCATCTTGTTTCCCGCCTGGATCACATTGCCCATCACCACGGAATCAATTGCAGATGGATCGAGTCCGGCGCGCCGAAGCGTCTCCTCGACGGCAACAGTGCCGAGTGCTGTCGCCGGTGAGTTTTTTAACGTGCCGCCATAGGTTCCGATTGCGGTGCGGACGGGATGGCAGAGAACAACTTCAGTTTTGGTCATGACGCACCTTTCAGGTTTACGAGAGCTATCTAACCCGCCTGAACCGTCCCGACTTGATCCGCGTCAAAATTACCGTCGGGATCGGGAGCCATCAATGTGGAAAGGATTACTCTTCAGGAGAGCGTCGGCGGCTCGCCTGGACACCCGCCGAAAGTTCGATGAGTTCGGCAGTAATCGCTTCCTGGCGAACCTGGCGTTCCTTGGTCTCCAGCGCGCTGATATCTTTCTCGATCTGGCGCTGGGCCATCGACATGGCGGACATCCGGGCTTCATTTTCGGTGACAAAGGCATGCAAGGCGACCCGGCAAACCATCGCATGCATGTAATCGGCGCCAAGCTGTGTCAGGAGCTGGGCGGTCGGCATGTTGAGAAGAGGGGCGCTACGCTGGGTCGGTGCGGCGTCTGAAACGCGTACAGGAAAGAGGGGAAGACGATCAATTCTGACCTTGCCCGATTCCGAGATGGAATAGACGGCATCCAGCTTTTCAATTTTCCCGGTGGCCAGTTCCTTGTAAATTGGCTGAAGCAAACGGTCGGCAAATTTTGGAATTGAGGCTGAGTGGGACGGCATTGCCGTCGACCATGCTGGCGCCATGTTGCGGAAGGCTGCGACCGCTTCTGCGCGTGTGCCGACGAGAAAGAGCTGGTATGGCGCGCCATTGCGGTCGAGGCTGTCGAAGACACGCTCGCTGAACGCGCCTGCAAAACCCTGTTCTGCACCGAAAACAAGGAGCGCTGTCCGCGCAGTCCCTGGAGTATGGACTGCCGAGAGGTTCAATGCAGATGCCATCTGAACCATGGCCGCGTTGATGGTGGCGGCGTACTTGTCAACAGCCTTGATCTCATCGCGTGCGTTACGGGCGCGCGCGCCTGCAATTGCGTTCATAGCCGTCACCACGGAGCCAAGGGTGCGGATGCCGTCCAGGCGTGCAGTAATATCAGCAAGCCGTTCGGTCACTTTGGACTCTCATCCGTTTTGCCAGGCAGTGTAAGCGACTGAACGAACCGTCGAAGCGTGTCTAGCAAGGCTTCGTGATCCTCTTGTTCCAGCTGGCCAGATGCTTCCAGGCCAGCCACCAGCTTCGCTGCGTCTCGGTTCAGGAAGTCTGGGAGTCTCGTCCTCAACTTGTCCATATCGTCCAATGACAAAGGGTCCAGGAGCCCGTTTTGCAGCGCGAGAATCAACGAGACTTCATCGGCCAGGCGCAAAGGCATATGCTTTGGCTGCTTCAGGGCGGCCCGGATATGCGCACCGCGTTTTAATTGTTGGCGCACATGCGTATCCGGTATTCCGCCGAAACGGGTGAACATTTCCAGTTCAAGAAATTGTGCATAATCCAAACGCAGTGTCTTGGCTGCCTCGCGAAGAACGGGTGCCTGCGTTTTGCCGCCCACGCGACTGACACTCAGGCCGACATCGACGGCAGGTTTCTGTCCCTCCTGGAACAATTTGGCGTCGAGCACGATTTGCCCGTCGGTAATTGAGATCAGATTGGTCGGGATGTAGGCGCTCAGGTTACCGGCATCTGTTTCTGCAATTGGAAGGGCCGTCAGGGATCCATTTCCCATCTCTGATGACAGTTTTGCGGCCCGCTCCAGCAACCGTGCGTGTGCATAGAATATGTCGCCCGGATAAGCCTCCCGGCCCGGCGACTGCCGGGTCAAGAGGGCAATCTCGCGGTGGGTGGCTGCGTGCTTGGAGAGATCATCAATGACAATCAGGGCATGTTGCCCATTGTCACGGAAATGCTCCGCCATGGTCATGCCGGCATAGGGTGCGATCCATTGGAGACCAGGGGACGAGGCTGGGCCGGCAACCACGACGATACATCGATCGAAAGCTGCCCTGGTTCTTAGGGCCTCTATGGCCCGTTTGACATTTGATGACTTTTGCCCGACGGCGACATAAATGCAGACCATGTCACTCTTCGCTTGGGCTATGATTGCGTCAATTGCGAGAGTCGTCTTCCCGGTTGCGTGGTCCCCCAGGATGAGTTCCCGCTGCCCGCGCCCCAATGCGAACAGTGTGTCCAGGACCAGCGTACCCGTTTGTACCGGTTGCTTGACAAGATCACGCTCAATAATGGCAGGTGCGGGGCGCTCAATTGGTAGCAGGTTTTGTGTTTCAATGTCCGCGCCTTGGTCAAGTGGCCGACCAAGTGGGTCAACAATCCGTCCCAGCAGCGCTTTACCGACCGGCACGCGCACGACATCCCCCGTGCCGTGAACATTGCTGCCAGCTTCGACTGTCGCATCGTCATCCAGGAGGACACATCCAATCAGGTCAGGTTCCAGAACCTGAGCGAAGCCAAATAGCCCGCCCTCAAATCTCAAGAGTTCGTTCAGCCGCACATCCCGAAGACCAGAGATCATGGCGACACCGTCGCCTACCTCTTCGACGCGCCCAATGCTTTCAAATGACGGGCCGAGCGACACACCTGCAATGTTCTGTATGGCTGTATCAAGCCATTCCGCCGTCGCATCAGGCATGCTGCAATTCCCTTGAGATTTTCTCCAGATCTGATTTCCAGGAATTGCGAATGATGTAGTGGTCCCCGTGCAGCTCAAACCCGGCGATAAGGTCAGGTTCTGTCGTGAAACGGATCGGGTGTTCAGAGCCCAGCTTGGCTTCGAGCTGTTTCTTTATTCTGGCCTTTTCGGGGCGTTCCAGGGGGGCCGCGCTCGCCAGTTCGATTGCACTCGTCTCGATTGCCAGAAAAACCTTGCGGTCTCCGGAGTCTGACTCAAGCTGGTCGAATAATCTCGCCACAAAAGCGTCATGGAGGATGGACTTGTCCAGTCCTTCGACAAGGCGCGTCGCGATGGCAATCCCCATGCGTGTCGCTTGCTCTATTCTGGTCTCCTCGGCCGCCTTTTCGTCGCGCGCAATTTTGGCCACGGATTGCTGGATGAGATCGTCGATGTCTTCCTGCGCCGTGCGGCGAGCCTCTTTCTTTATATCTTCAGCTTCGCGTTGGGCTGCTTTGAGAAGATTGTCTCGTTCCTTGGCAAACCCCGCCCGCGTGGCGGCAATATCTGCCATGGCGGCTGCCACCTCCTCACGCTTGGACGCGACTTCATCAAGAAGGGCTTGGGTCTCAGCCTGTCGCTTTTCGATAATTCTGGAAACCGGGCGCCAGAACAGACGTTGAAGCAGCCATGCGAGAACAAGGACATTGATCGCCTGAAGACCGAGGGTCCAGAAATTTATTGTCATGAGATCAGCTCAGAAGTGGATTGGCGAACAACAGGAGGAGCGCGATGACGAGGCAATAAATTGCCGTCGTCTCAATCATGGCAAGACCGACGAATAGTGTTCGGGAGATCGTGTTTGCCGCTTCGGGTTGTCGGGCGATCGCATCCATGGCGGCGGCGACCGATCGTCCTTCTGCGAGGGCGGGACCAATCGCGCCAAAGGATACGGCAAAGGCGGCACTTAGGATGCTTGCAAGAGAAAGATAGTCCATGAGTTTATCCTTTAGACGAGGGGCGAGGCGAGGTAGCGCCGGGAGGTGAGGCAGCAGATCCGGAATCCGTGGCTGCGATGAAAACCATGGCAAGCACGGCAAAAATGTAGGCCTGGATCAGGCCCGTCACCATATCGAGTGCCATGAGCGGTATGGGGACCAGTAATCCTGCCAGGGAAGCGACGATGCCGATCACGAAGACGCCGCTCATCACGTTGCCGAACAGACGGACGAACATGGAGAAGGTGCGCGTCACACTTTCCATGAGATTGAGCGGGATCATGAACGGATTGGGGGTGGCGAACGATTTCAGGTAGCCAGCCAGTCCGGCACGCCTCACGCCAAACCAGATGACAGAAAGAAACACAAGCAGGGCAAGGGCAGCATCGGTTTCAAGGTTTGCGGTCGGTGGCTCGACACCCGGTAAAAGAGACGACCAGTTCGCGGCAAGAATGAAGACGAATAGCGTCCCGACAAAGCCGCGATAGGGGGCCGGCGATGAGCCTGCAATGTCGTGAATTTGGGAATCAATCGCTTCAACAAGCAGTTCGATAACGGTCTGACGCGCAGTGGGAGTGATGGTTAGTCGGCGTGTTAGGAGGAAAGCCGTGAGCGCAAGAGCCGCCATCAAGGCCCAAGTTATGATCACAGCCGTGGTGACAGGGATCGGGCCAACATGAAATGCGGTGACAGATTCCAGAGGTGAATTCATTTTACGTCCGTCCGTTTAGACCGGCGGAGCATCCATGCGCGGGTGGCGATCATGCCAAGAGTCAACGCAATCAGGGGCGCGGCCCCAAACCTGATTGCGCACCATATGATGATTAAAAGGACAGAAAGCCTGACAAGGAACAGGCCTCCGATCAATAGAAGCGGTTTGCTGTTGACGATCGCGATTGCGGTTTGGCGCAGCGCGCCGAAATAGACGATCCCAAGTATACTGCCCGCAATAAAACCGAAAATAACTGACGGGAGAAGGGCGGATGTATGAGCCCATATCATGAATTGTTCATCCACTTCCAAGCTGACCAGCCACCGAGACAGACTCCAGCGATCAGGAGTGGGCCCGTCCAGAAAATGCCGGTTTCAAACAGTCGATCGAGCCAGCGTCCGATAAAGATGCCAAGCAGTGTTGGGGTAACGATGATCCAGCCCAGCACGCCGATTTGCACGAGCCGGCTTGCAATCGAGTGGCCGCCTTGTTTCCGGTACTCTTCCTCACGGGCGCGGCGGAGGCGTGTTTGTTCCACCAATGGATCCTTTTCGTCCGGTGTGGTCATCGAACAGACTCTCTGTGATCCGGATTCAGTCGGCCGATCATTTGCCTGATGGCCAGAAGTTGAAGGCGTGTGGATTCAACATGTTGAATGCGTTCCTGATCATACTCGGACTGGATGCGGGTCAGAACGGACTGATCAAGTGTTGCAAGATCATTCGACGTTATCGCTTCGCGTGTTGCAATTGTGATTCGGGTTCCCCCTGTGACGCTCAAGACACCGCCGCGTACGGCGCAATAGGAGGTGCGTTTGTCGGCGGTCCACCTGATGACAGATATTGCGAGTGATGTAAGGAAATCTGCATGACCCGGGAGGATTCCGAAGCACCCTGTTTCATCTTCGGCGCGCAAGGAATCAATGTCCTCGCTGACCACGATTTCAAGCGGTGTGACGATGTGAAGGTTCATGTCCGAGCCTCATCCCGGCTTTTCGCTTCCTTCGCCCGCGCCTGGTCCAGAGTTCCGGTCATATACAGGGAGCTTTCGTCCCAATCGTCGGTTCCGCCATCCAGGATAGCGCGGCACCCGGCGATCGTTTCGCTGCGTGTCACGCTTTCGCCCTTGATCCCGCTGAACGCCTCGGTGACATAGAAGGGTTGGCTGAAGAATCTTTGCAGCCGCCGTGCCCGCTTGACCACAAGCTTGTCGGCGGTCCCGAGGTCCTCAACCCCCAGAAGGGATATGATGTCTTCAAGATCCTTGAAGCGTGCGAGTGTCCTGCGCACCGCTTCAGCCGTCTGGTAATGGTCTTCTCCGACAATCTCCGGATCGAGTAACATGGAAGACGAGGCAAGCGGGTCGATTGCCGGGTAGAACCCTTGTGATGCCCGCGCACGCGACAACATGATGATGCAATCCATGTGACTCGAGATCGTGGTCACGGCCGGATCTGTGAAGTCATCTGCGGGAACATAAACAGCTTGAATGGACGTTACGGATGCGCCGGCAACCGAAGCAATCCGCTCCTGCAACTGGGCGACTTCAGTGGCCAGAGTGGGTTGGTACCCAACTCTGGACGGCAACCGGTCCAACAGGCTTGAAAGCTCGCTGCCTGCCTGGACAAAGCGAAACACGTTATCCATCAAAAGCAGGACATTTTTCTGCTTCTGGTCCCGAAAATACTCCGAAATTGTCAGTGCGGTCAGCGGAACACGCCATCTCGCACCTGGTGGTTCGTTCATCTGGCCGTAGACCAGGGCGGTGCGATCAAGAACGCCTGACCCTTGCATGTCCGAGAGCAGTTCCCGGCCTTCACGCGACCGTTCCCCGACCCCCGCAAAGACGGAAATACCCTGATAGGTCTCCACCATGGAATGAATCAATTCCATGACGAGAACGGTTTTTCCCACCCCCGCACCGCCAAACATAGCCGCCTTGCTGCCTTGTGCCATGGGTGTCAGGAGATCAATCACCTTGATCCCTGTTTCAAACAAATCTGGTGTTTCACGCTGCAAGGCGAGGGTAGGGGGACGTTCGTGAATGCTGCGTGTGGGCACATCGGACGCCAATGCTGCGCCTTGGTCTCTAATGGCCCCCGTCGCGTCCAACAAACGCCCCAGGACCGCATCGCCGACAGGTACAGACAGGGGATTGCCAGTCGAGAGAACCGGTACACCGCGCGCCAGTCCACCCGTGGCGCCAAAAGCAATGGCCCGCAAGGTTTTCGTATCGATATGGGAGTGAACCTCAAGGATGAGGGTTTCGGGCCTATCCCACTGGACGTTAAGAGCCGTGTTGATAGGGGGCAAATCCTCGGGTTCAAATCGGACTTCCACCACTGCGCCGTGAACGGCCCATACTTGACCGCGCGCTTGTGGTGGTGAGGCTGCAGATTGCGTAGGCATGTCGGTCCAGCTCTGTCCAGGTCGGCTGAACAAGCGGTGTCACAGAATACGGGCCGTGTTGTTCTGATCTAAATCAACGCCCTGCACGCCGGTCAGGCGACGGTTTTAGAGTGTCGCAAAGCAATGCTCTCGCACAGCCACGAACAATTGAACGCGCATTGGCAAGGCCAGCACGAGACCGCGTTTTCCGTTGAGAGGCATGATGAGGTTCTTAAAGGGTCCGTCTATTTGGAAACCGAGATAGAGCTGCGGAACTGAAGGACGCTCGCCAGGAAAAATGCACCCCCCAGACCTGCTATGGTAAGAAGTTCCGGCCAAAGAACGTCTAGCCCTGCGCCACGATAGATCACGCCTGTGGAAAAAGCGATGTAATGGCGTGATGGCAGGAACCACGTAATGGGCTGAAGCAATTCCGGCTGGCTCTCGATCGGGGTCGTGCCGCCAGACAGCATCATCATGGGAATGATCGTGATCAGCACCAGCAGGGCGAATTGCGCCATGCTTCGCGAGATGGTGCCCAGGAAAATGCCGATTGCAGACGTAGCCAGCAAATAGACGCCTGTCCCTGCGAGCAAGAGTATTCGCGAACCTTCCATCGGAACTCCGATTACGCCTTCGACAATGAACAGCATCGAAAAAGTGAACACCGAGACAATGAAAACCGCATTGGCCCAGAACTTCGACAGGACGATTTCGACAGGCTTGAGCGGCATGACAAGCAAATGCTCAATCGTTCCATGTTCGCGTTCGCGTATGAGTGCAGCACCTGTCAGAATGATGGCAAACATGGTGAGCTGGTCGAGCACGGCAACAATCGACGTAAACCAGGCCTGTGTGCCATTCGGGTTGAAAGCGAGATGAGTCTGAAGCTTGACAAAACTCCTGCTCGGCTGATCCGAACGCGCGGCAAACTGGCTAATCTCCGTGCTGAGAATTGTCTGCAAATAGGTCGCCCCAAGGCTCGATTGTCGCACAGCCGTTGCATCAATGTCGAGCTGAATTTCGGGGTGGCGGCCAGCCTTTATGTCAGCTTCAAACCCGGGGGGGATTACGACGACGAACAGATACTCTCCATCGTCGAGGACACGGTTGATCTCGGAAGATTCAATCAGCTCAGGAGTTTGGAAATAGGGCGGATAGATCGCGTCCCGAAGTCTTCCGGAGAGATTGGACCGGTCTTCGTCCACCACGGCGACGGACGCGTTGAAGATGGTCTCCGGCACGCCTGTTGCCTGCTGGTAGACGATCACAGTGAACGCATAGACGATAAACAAGACCAGTAACAAACTTGCAAACAGGCTCCGCATCTCCTTGATACCAAGCCAGAAAATGTTCTCGAAACCACGCATCCCCTATTTCTCCTGCTTTTGAAGCAGCAGCGCTGACGCGATGGTGAAAAACGGAATGAATGCCAGGAGCGCGAGGATGTCTGGAAGCAAGGAATGGAATTCCAAGCCTTTCGTGAACGCTCCGACGTTGAGATGAAGGTAATGCGAACTCGGCCAGAATGTCCCGATCAGTCGCCCACTGGGTTGAAGTGTTGAGATCGGTTCGATCAATCCGGAATACTGGATCGTCGGCATCATCGAGATCACCGCCGTCGCCAATACGGCAACAACCTGGTTGGGTGTAAATGTTGAGACCAGCATGCCGTAGCCGCTTGTCACGGTGACATAGACTAGCGCGCCGAGGCTGAGAGCGAGCAGGCTGCCTTTCAAGGGAACCTGGAAGACGGCAACGACAATGAAGGTCAGGATTACAAAATTGACGAATCCAATAGCGACATAGGGTAATTGTTTGCCAAGCAGAAACTCGAGCCGCCGGGTTGGCGCAACATAGAAGTTGGTGATGGTTCCCGTTTCTTTTTCCTTGGCAATCGAAAGACCCATCAAAATTGCAGGGAACATCAGCAGCAGGATTGCCGGCACACCTGGCCCAATTGCATAAAGACTTTTGAAGGACGGATTATACAGGAACCGGGTCTCGATATCGGCCGGGCTGAGCTGTGAGGCATCGATGCCGGTTTCGGCCGCCTTCTGTTTGAGGAAGGAATAATGTGCGCCAGTGACATAGCCTTCAATTGTGCCGGACCGGATTGTGTTCGCACCATCAATCCATGCTGAAACTTCCGGTTCGGCACCACTTTTGAGCTGCTTTCCAAACTGACTGGGTAGTTCCAAGGCAAGCGAGATGTCGCCAGAAACGAGTCTGTTGTGGAGATCAGAGGCATCAGTGATTGGTTCCTTTTCGGTGAAATAGGCCGAACTTGAGAACTGTGAAATATAAGACCGGCTCTCCGGAGTCCTGTCTTGGTCCAGCACGGCAAAAGTAAGATTGTTGACGTCCGTTGTGATGCCGTAGCCGATGATGAGCAGGAGGATCACGCTTCCGAGAAATGAAAAGGTCAATCTCACGGGGTCGCGTATGATTTCCCGAAACTCTCGGGATGCGTAAGCGAGCAAGCGCACCATTGATGAAGCAAGTGGAGATCGCGCAGATTTGGCGCCGTCGTCGAAACCCAGTTTCGGAGTCCCTGATGTCCCGGAGTCTTCGCCAATCGCTTCGGAGAGGTAGGCCACAAACGCCGTTTCCAGATCTTCAGTCCCTTTCGATTTTGCGAGGGCCGCGGGCGTGTCGCAAGCCAGGACTTTGCCTGCGTGCATAAGGGCAATCCGGTCACACCTCTGCGCTTCGTTCATGAAGTGAGTCGAGATGAAAATTGTCACCTTGTCTTTCCGCGACAAGGATACCAGCAATGTCCAAAATGCGTCGCGGGCTACCGGATCAACGCCTGATGTCGGCTCGTCCAGAATGAGCATTTCAGGTTTGTGAACGACAGCGACAGCAAGTGAGAGGCGCTGACGAATGCCGAGGGGAAGCGCGCCGGATTTTACTTGGGCGTAGGATTTCAGATCAAATGTCTCAATTAATTCGGCGACACGCGCGTCAATGGTTTCAGGCGGCAGGTGGTAGAGCCGGGCATGTAGGTAAAGGTTCTGGGAGACTGTGAGTTCACCGTAAAGGGAAAAGGATTGCGACATGTATCCGACCCGCTGGCGGGTCTCCAGGTCATTGGCATCCAGTGCTTTGCCAAACAGGAGGGCTTCACCCTCGGACGCGGGCAATAGCCCGGTCATCACTTTCATCGTCGTGCTTTTTCCGCACCCGTTTGACCCCGTAAATCCGAATATTTCCCCGCAGCGAATATCGAAACTCACATTGTCGACGGCGGTAAAATTGCCGAACCGCCTGGTCAGTCCTTTCGCTTGAATTGCGATATTGTGTTCACCGGGTTCAAAGGGCGGAATGGTGAGGTCTATCGCCTCGCTGCGCTCTTCTTCTGGCAGCAATTGGACAAAAGCGGCTTCAAGACTGTCCGTTCCTGTTGCGGTTTTGACCTCATCGGGAGATCCCGTCGCCAGGATGTGGCCGGCATTCATGGCGATCAGCCAGTCGAACCTGTCGGCCTCCTCCATATAAGCCGTTGAGACGAGTACGCTCATGCTGGGGCGCTCGCTGCGTATCCGTTTAATCAGCTCCCAGAACTGTTGGCGGAAGAGCGGGTCGACTCCTGTTGTGGGCTCATCAAGAATCAGAAAATCAGGATCGTGTATAAGTGCGCAGCAAAGACCGAGCTTCTGTTTCATGCCACCAGACAATTTGCCGGCCGGGCGGTCGAGAAAGGCATCCAGCCCGGTCGCCTTTGTCAGGTGATGTATCCGCGAAGCCCGTTCTTCGGGGCCCTGCTCAAACAACTTCCCAAAGAAGTCGAGGTTCTCCCTGATCGAAAGTTCCTGATAGAGATTCTTGCCTAGTCCCTGTGGCATGTAGGCAATTTTTTGGCACGTCATGCGCCTGTGGCGGACAGAACGCATGTCTCCATCCAGCGCCTGGATAGATCCCGATTGAATTTTCCTGGACCCGGAGAGCAAGCCAAGCAGCGTTGATTTTCCCACTCCGTCCGGGCCGATCAGGCCGAGCATCTTGCCAGCAGGCAAGTCGACGTTGATCGCGTCGAGCGCGGTGACCTTGCCATAGACGTGCGAAACGTCCTTCATGCTGGCGATGAAAGGGGAGGAGTTCGCCACCAAGTCTACTCTGTCGCAATGGCGACACTGTCTTCAACGCGCCTTTCAAGGAAGTCAGGCCATGGCGGAGGATTGGAACCCAGGCGGACATAGCCGACCCCTCTGACGCCGGTTTTTACTTGGTCGATATGAGCCTGCACCAGTTCGTCTGGTATGCGCAGCTTGAGCCGAAACATCAGCTTCTGGCGCTCTTCGAGCGTTTCGACCTGTTTTGGCGTAAACTGTGCTTCGGGTGAGACAAAACTCACAATAGCAGGAATGGCAAAATCCAGACCGTCTATAATGATACGCGCATCCGATCCCAACGCGACCAAACGCACTTGGTCAGCGGCAAGAAACGTTTCCATGTAGATTTCCGTCAGGTTTACCAGTGTCAAAATCTTGCCGCCGGCACCAATCACCTCACCAGGCTCGGCGAGGCGGTAAAGGACTCGGCCGTGAATGGTTGAAGCAAGACTGGAATCTTCCAGCTGAGTATCGATTTCCTTGAGCCCAGCTTCATAAGCTTCAACGCCTTTCTCCAAAGTGCGAAGGCGAGCCAAAGCTGCTTTGACGCCAGACTTTGCAACATCGCGCGCCATTTTGCGCTGATCCGTGGCTCTTTGTGACATCGCGCCTGACCCGACGAGCGACAGGGCACGCGAATATTCGGCCTCCCTGAATTCCAGATCGCTTTGGCTTTTGGCCAAACCCGCCCGGGCTTCCTGTACGGCTTCCCTCGCTTCTGCCAGCTGGGCTTCCGCCCCTTCGCGATGGGCCTCGATATCCTTTACATCCATCGTCGCAACAACCTGGCCAATTTCGACAAGATCGCCCTCCTTGACGTTGACGGACAGAATTCGGCCGGGATATTTCGTGGCAATATCTGTTTGGTCAGCCTCGATTCGGCCGTTGCCGGAGACGATCCCTTCAGGAAGTTTGGCTTGTTCACCTTGCCAGTACTGCCAGACCAAAATACCGCCAGCAGCGACAACGGCGGCAGCGATGAGCCATTTTGTTGGAAGTTTGGGCATTTGAGAGTCTCTATTGCTTTTGTGAGAAGGGGCGCATGGGGGCGCTAGGACGCGGATGCTGGTGGCGCGAGTGACGACCAGCCACCGCCCAAAGCCTTGAACAGGCTAATCGCGCTGGTGGTGATGGCTGCCTGGTTGAGGGCGCGCAGGTCCTGGATCGACAAGACAGCTCGCTGCGCGTCCAGAACGATCAGGTAGTCGATTTCGCCCGTTGCATACTGCCTGTTTGCAATGTCCAGCGCGCTTATCGCCGAGCGTTCGGCATCCTGCAAAATGGCCTGGCGCAGTTGCTCTTCGCGGTAAACGACGAGGGCATTTTCAACATCATTAAGTGCGCGCAGGACGACAGATTCATAAGCGATGAGCGCTTGTTCCTGGCGGATCGACTGGATTTCGATGTTCCGACGCACAGCGCCTGCATCAAACAGCAGCCATTTCATGGAAGGGGACAGGCCGAACAGGCCGGTCGAATATGTGAACGGATCACCAGCATCGATGGACTCAATTCCGATCGTTCCGGACATGGTCAGATGGGGGTAGAGGTCAGCCGTCGCGACTCCGATTGCGGCTGTCTGCGCAGCCAAACCGCGTTCTGCGGCGCGCACATCCGGCCTGCGGCGAAGGGCAGCGGCGGGGACGCCGACCGCGATCGACGGTGGCGCAGACGGAATTGCCTTCGCTTCGTTGAATCCGGCGTTCAATGTCCCGGGGGGCTTGCCGAGCAGGATGGCGAGCCGATTGAGCGATTGATCCAGCCCCGTTTTCAAGCTCGGAAGCTGCGAACGCGTTACATCCAGATTGAGCCGTGCACGATCGACATCGAACTTGGCCACTTCCCCCGCTGCAAAACTCAGCTCGACAAGCTCAAGCGAGCGGTTCTGCGAATCCCGATTGCTTTCCGTAACCCGTATGCGTTCCTGAAAGAGACGTATTTCAGTATAGTTGATGGCCACTTCCGCGATCAGGGAAACGAGGACATCTCTGTAGGCTTCTTCGGACTGCGCCAGCGCGGCATCTGCTTGCTCTATTTGACGACTGATCCCGCCGAACAGGTCAGCTTCCCAAGATGCATCAAATCCCGCCTCATAGTAGTGGCCCGAAGCGGCGTTGCCCTCATAATAGATGAGCTCGCTCGCCTTTGTCCCGGAAGCTTTTGAGCCCACGGTCAGGAATCGCCGACTGGCCGCGATATCGCGGCGCGCCCTTGCTTCGCGTAGGCGAGCATTCGCGGTTTTGAGATCAAGACTGCCTTGTACCGCTTCTTTGATCAGGCGATTGAGCTGTGGATCGTTGAATTGGGTCCACCAGTTCCCGAGGGCTGCGGTGTCGACCGGGGCAGAACTCACACCGATCGGCAGGCTTTGGGACCAGTCCATGGGCGCATCCATGGTTGGCGGGGAATAGTCCGGTCCCACGGTCATGCAGCCAGACAGAGCGATCAGACTTGCGGCCAGCAGACCGTAGCTCCTCGGCCCCGCTGGGCTGGAGAATAAGAGTTGCACAGGGGGCATGAACGGTAGCTCCGATTCGGGACAGGCCCAGTGTGGTGGGTTTTGGAAATGGCCGATTGATTTTCATCAATTCTGGATGCCCGAAGGACAGAGCGCGCAGAAAGCTGGAATGCGTGTTTATCCTATTTGACTTTCCTCAAACAGGAGCGCGGCCGCCAAGTCTATTCGGTGCATGGACCTAACCAGAAGGATTTGCACTCGATGACCCGCATTGCACTGATTACAGGAGGGGTTTCAGGCCTCGGAGCTGCCACAGCTGACGCCCTGGAAGCGGCTGGCTGCACCGTGGTTGTAACAAGCCGGACGCCCCAGGAAGCTAAGACATTCCAGTCCAGGACGGGGCGGACGTGCTACGGCTGGGATGTCGCGAATTTTGAGGCCTGCAAGGCGGGGGTCGAGGCTGTCATGGCTGATATCGGCCCAATCGATATACTGGTCAACAATGCGGGCGTGACAGCGGATTCCATGCTCCACAAGATGACACCGGAGCAGTGGCAATCTGTGCTGCGCGTCGATCTCGACTCCGTCTTCAATATGTCGCGGCAGGTGATTGGCGGGATGCGAGACCGAGGATTTGGGCGTATTATCAACATCTCTTCAGTCAATGGACTGAAGGGGCAGTTTGGGCAGGCAAACTACTCAGCTGCAAAAGCGGGTGTTGTCGGATTTACAAAGGCACTTGCCCTGGAGAGCGCCCGCAAGGGGGTTACCGTCAACGCGATCGCACCAGGTTATGCCAATACTCAGATGGTGGCGGCGGTTCCCGACAAGGTCATGGCAGACGTTTTGCGCGGGGTCCCGGTAGGGCGATTGGCCGAGCCTGGAGAAATAGCGCGCTGTGTCGCATTTCTGGCAAGTGATGAAGCGGGCTTCATTACCGGCTCCACCCTCAGCGCCAATGGCGGGCTTTATATGGCTTGAGCTTGAGGCCCGCTCGGGAATGGCGAGCACGGCTTCAGGCGAAACGCGATTTGATACAGTCCCGAACTGCTGGGTGATATCGGCGCCGGTATTGAAATTGTCGCTATGACATTTCCGAAGTCGACATTTTTGTCAGATACGATGTGGCGGAACATAAGGCATTTGCCGGCAAGAAATGCGTCTTTCTTCCGGTCGATTCCACCTTTGGCGCGCTACAGGATTTTGGATTTGCGAAAGATCAAATCTGATCAGCATGCCGGCGATATGGGATAATTCGGCTTGGTGCCGTCTTGTAAGGATTGAACAGATGAATACGCGCCAGACCAATGGTGCTGATAAACGCAAGCCAAAGTCGCGCCGACCCGCGCTTAAGCCTGTGCAGGCAAAGAGCAAAATTACGTCGACCTCGCCCGCTGCAGCGAGACATGGACCCCGGTCCGATTCTTACAGCGCAACAGCGGCGTCAGATGTTTTTGATCGATCCCTAAGGGCGATTACCTCTCGCTACACCGGCGGTTTGTCTCCGTCATCCATGCTGGGTCTTTGGTTCGACTGGTCCATGCATCTCGCCTTGACCCCGGGAAAGCGCGGTTTGCTGGTTGAGAAAGCCTGGCGCAAGCAAATGCGCCTCATGCGCCATATGGGAGCCCAACTCGTTACCAAGGGCGAACTGGCCCCTTGCATCGATCCATTGCCCCAGGATCACAGGTTCGATCACGAAGGGTGGAGGAAACCGCCCTTTAATCTGCTCTACCAGTCTTTCCTGCTGAACCAGCAATGGTGGCACAATGCAACGACCGGGATACGCGGCCTTGATCCACGCAAGGAATTTGCAGCCTCTTTTGTCGCGCGCCAGCTGCTGGATATTTTCTCCCCGTCCAATAATCCTTTTCTCAACCCGGAAGTTCTTGCACGCACCCGGGAAACGGGAGGGGCCAATTTTCAGCAGGGATTCCAGAATTTTATTGAAGACGTTGAGCGCACTGTCGCCGGTAGGGGACCAGTGGGGGAAGAGAAGTTCACCCCCGGTGAAACGGTTGCCGTGACTCCTGGAAAGGTGGTTTACCGCAACCGCTTGATTGAATTGATCCAATACGCACCGGCCACCAAGGCCGTTCATCCTGAGCCAATACTGATCACCCCTGCCTGGATCATGAAATACTATATTCTGGACCTGAGCCCACACAATTCCATGGTCAAATACCTCACGGAACAGGGTTTCACGGTATTCATGATTTCCTGGAAGAACCCCGATCCCACCGATCGCGATGTCGGCATGGATGATTATCGCCTTTTGGGACCAATGGCTGCGCTGGATGTTATCCAGGAAATAACCGGCTGCGAGCAGGTGCATGGGGTCGGTTACTGTCTTGGGGGAACGCTGCTCTCGATTGCAGCGGCAACCATGGCGCGCGATGAGGATGAACGTCTCGCCTCGATCAGCCTTTTTGCTGCTCAACAGGATTTTACCGAGGCCGGTGAGATCATGCTCTTTGTCACCGAATCCCAGATCGCGTTCCTCGAAGACATGATGTGGGAGCAAGGCTTTCTGGATGCCAAGCAGATGGCCGGTGCTTTCCAGATATTGCGGTCTACGGATCTGATATGGTCACGGTACATGCGCGAATATCTTATGGGTGAGCGCTCCGAACTGTTCGACCTGATGGCCTGGAACGCCGATACTACGCGTATGCCCTACAAAATGCATTCGGAATACTTGCGGCACCTGTTCAAGGACAACGAGCTGGCAGCCGGCGAATATTGCGTGGACGGATCACCCATTGCATTGAGAGATGTCACAACGCCGATTTTTGCCGTTGGGGCTGAGCGCGATCATGTTGCGCCCTGGCGTTCAGCCTACAAGGTGCGCCTGCTTGCCGACGCTGCTGTGACATTTGTCCTGACAGCAGGTGGACACAATAGCGGTGTAATCTCCGAACCCGGGCATGCCGGACGAACCTATCGTATTTCAACCATGGCCCATGACGACACATATATTGATCCGGACGCCTGGCTCGAATTCGCCGACCAGGAGCAAGGTTCATGGTGGGTGGCGTGGAGCCACTGGCTGGCTGACCGCTCGGGTGATCTCCAGGCACCACCGGAGATGGGAGCACCCGACAAAGGGCTTGCGCCGATCTGCGATGCGCCTGGCTCTTATGTGATGATGCGCTAGCCGCCGGGCCGCCAATCCGGATTTTCACCGATCAGGTGCGCAGCGGCGCTGGCGATGACCTTTTCCTCGTCGGTGGGTATGACCAAGACGTCTATCTGCGAGTCCGCGTTGTTGATGACGACGGCGTTTTCGGCGTTGGCGGCGTCATCCAATGATACTCCCATCCAGACCAGTCTATCGCAGATCAGTTGGCGTATGCGGGCAGATTTCTCTCCGATTCCCGCCGTAAACACGATTGCATCGAGTCCGCCGATAGCACTCGCCAACTGGCAGAGCTCACCAGCCGCGCGGTAACAGAACAGGTCGATGGCTTCGCTTGAATGGGGGTCCTCACTATTTTCGAGGACACGCATATCGTGGCTGATGCCGGAGACGCCCAGCAGACCAGAAGATTTGTAGAGGAGCGCCTCGATCTCGTCAGGCGTCATGCCTCTGTTACGTAACAAGTAGAGTACCACGCCAGGATCAAGCCGACCGCATCGGCTGCCCATCACCAACCCGTCAAGCGCGGTGAATCCCATGCTCGTCGCCACGCTCTTGCGATCCCGCATTGCGCACATGCTGGCGCCATTGCCGAGGTGGGCGACCACCACGCGCCCTTTCGCACGGGGGCCGAGATGTGTCGGCAGAACACTGGCGATATAGTTGTAAGACAGGCCATGGAAACCGTAACGGATAACTCCCTCATCTGCGAAGTGGCGGGGAAGAGCGAAGAGTTGTGCAAGCCGGGGCTGAGTCCGATGGAAGCTGGTATCGAAACAGGCGATCTGGGGCAGGGTGGGCGCCCGGTTCGCGACTGCCTGAATGGCAGCGATGTTGTGAGGCTCATGCAGGGGGGCAATTGAGATGAGCTTGTTGAGGTCAGATAGGACTTTTTCGTCGATCACCACGGGAGCTTCGTAGGCGCTTCCGCCATGCACGACCCTATGTCCCACGCAGATAATCTGGGTGGCGGGGAGCGTCGCTTCAATCCAGTCCAGCAATTCGGGGATCAAATCCGGCAAGGCAAAAGGGGGATGTATGTCCGATAGTCGATCCGCCTGAAGTGAGGCGCCGGTCTGGTCCTTTGCCGAGAATGTGAGCTGGGGACCACTTGTATCAAACTTCCCGCTGATCAGCGCGTGTTTGGGTGCTGCTGACGCTGGATAGATCGCGAACTTGAGGCTTGATGAACCTGCATTCAAGATAAGCATGACGTGTTTCATGTCGCCTCTACTCCTGCCGATAATGGATGAACAATTGCGCTAGGGCACTAGACGCGAGCCGTGATAGCAGGCCGTCAGCGCGGCTTGCCGATATGACTGGGACTCGCGCGCCGAGAACAAGGCCTGCCGCATCTGCCCCTGCAAGGTAGATGAGTTGTTTGGCGATCATGTTACGTGCCTCGAGATCGGGCGCAATAAGGATATCGGCATCACCCGCAACGTCGGACATAATGCCCCTAGGTCTCTGCCGCAGACTTGGAAACGGCATTGTCACTTGCCAGTAGCCCATCAATAAGGCTACCTGTAATCTGGCCGCGATCAGCCGATATTCGTAGATGTCCGCAATGTACATACAGGCCACCTCGAACCTTAAGCCCGTAACAACCACACAGGAGGGGCGACGGCGAGGTGTCCATGGCAGGAGCATCCTGGATTCCTTCTCGGGGAGAGAGACTGCTTGAATCCAGAAATGCCATGCGTCTGGTCGTATGGGTTGATCGGGATCAACAGTTTTTGGCCTCGACCTTCCCGAGCATGCATTCAGCGATGGATAGTGCAGGGTTCAATGCTCCCTGCGTCACACTGATAGGCGGTGTCTTTTCAATATCAGGACGTATGCAAGCCGATCAGGGAATGGGCCGACCCCGGATCAAACCGTGTCGGTGCCGGACCTGGTTGCCTCATGGCCGTCGGGCCCTGATCACTGGCGGGTCACTGACCGGATCATGTTTTCAAGCGCATTTGGTGGCGCAGGTTTATGCATGATCGTGCAGGCCGGCAGGCTGGCCTGTTTTATTTGCTGGGCAGATGTATCGCCGGTCATGATAATCGCAGGAAGATTCGTGCCGAGAATTGTTCGAACGGCGGTCACGACATCAAGGCCGGTTTCATGATCCAGGCGGAAATCGCTGACAATGACATCCGGGCGGAACCCTGAATTAACGTGATCGATTGCCGTTTTTCCATCGGCCACGCCGCACACAGTAAACCCGCTTAACTCCAGCACTATGCTTATCGCATCAAGGATTGCTTCATTGTCTTCAACAAAGAGAACCTTGAGAGCGCGCTGTGTGGTTTCGGCGCCATTCGGACGTGGCTCGTCCGAATGATGTTTTTCCAGACGATCGCTGATGGGAACGCTGATTGAGAAGATCGAGCCTTCTCCTGGCGTGGATTGGACGTCGACGGGTAACTCCAGCAATGATGACAGTCTTTGCACCAGGGAAAGACCAATCCCCAAACCTTTCCCGGGAGCCCGTTCCGGGTTTCCCAACTGGACAAATTCTTCAAAGATGTCTTCGAGATCGGCTGCTGGTATTCCCCGACCGGTATCCGCAACTGAGATGCGGATACGGTCTGTCTGCCTTTGGCAGATAATGCTGACAGTCCCCTTGTCAGTATAGCGAATGGCATTTGTGACAAAGTTTTCGATGATGCGTTCAAGCAGGGCGGGGTCAGTAAAGACGTGATCGGTTGTTCTCGAAACGGAAAGTGTCAGATTCTTGTGTTCTGCTGACATCTGGCAATTGGTGGCTATCCGGTCGAGTATTCCCTGCAAGCCGAACGTTTCGAGTTTTGGTTTGATTTTTCCGGCATCAAGTTGAGACAAGTCCAGAAGCGACTCCAGAATCCCCGCCATTGATGCAACCGAGTCTTCCATTTTTGTGATGGTTTCTGCGTTTCGTGCTGGATCCGGAGTTCGTTTCAGTACGGATAGATAGGCCGTCAGGGTCTGCAGCGGTTGCCGCAGGTCATGGCTCGCGGAAGCCAGAAACCGTGATTTGGTGAGTGTGGCGCGTTCAGCGCGCTTGCGGGCCGCTTCCGCTTTTTCATGCGCTTGTTCAAGTGCGGTGGCCGCGGCGACGCGCTCGGTGATGTCGCGCAATGACGTAGCGACAAGAACCCCGTCAGATGTGGAAATCGTGCTGAGGCTGACTTCGATGGGAATATTCTCGCCGCTCTTGGTATGGGCAAAAAGATCTAAATCCGAGCCCATTGGTCGTGTGTGTGGTGATTTCAGATACCCTTCACGAAAGATGGCGTGGCGTCGTCGAGAGGCTGGAGGCACGAGATCCTCGACATGCATGCCTTTAAGCTCGTCCGGTGTGTAGCCCAGGAGTCCTTCAGATTGCCTGTTTGCAAACTGGATACATCCGTCTGCATCGACGATCAAACTTGGATCAGGCGCCGCGTCGAGGAACGTCCGCGCTTGCTCGAGTGCGGCGCCCATCACGTGTTTCTCTGTGATGTCTTGAATGGCGCCGATGATTGCAGGGCGGCCCTGGGCCATGCCCAGTATCATGTGCGCGTCGAGCGGATAAGCCGTACCATCCTTGCGCCGGTGGGTCGTTGTAACCGTGACAGACGCGTCTTCGCCCGAGAGCAGTGGGGCGATCAACTCCTTGACTTCACCGGTAGTCAGGCCGTTTGCGAGATCCGGCACATATAATTCCCGGATTTCGTCATGTGTATAACCGAGATTGGTGCAGGCCTGCTGGTTGGCCTCCAGAATTTGAAAGGTTGTTGCGTCGAAGATGTAAAATTCATTGGTGGAGGCGTCCATAAGTGCCCGAACATGCGGCCGACGAAAACTCTCTACATCTTCAACCACAAGCTCCTCAGACATTATTTGAAAGAGGCGTTTGCCGTTCTCATCCTCCAACTGGGTAATGAAAACACGTGCCATAAGGGGTTTTCCCCAGGACGTATTCACCGAAACTTCCAGGGTCCGGTCTTCGCCCGTCACCAGTATAGTGTTCACGGCCTCCCGAAATTCGGGATTGTTATAACTGCCAGTCTCCCGGATCGTTTTCGATATCAGTGCTTGCTTTGAAGGCGCGCCGAGTTGACGGAGCATAGCGGGGTTTGCATCGAGAAACTTCCCGCTTTCGTCTATCAAGCCGATACCTGTCTGCGCGGCATCGATCATGCGACTGCGCAGGGTATGGGCGTTGATGGAAGATGATGAGCGGGCCGGCATCGGTGATGTGTCTGCCTCTGATCTGATTGTCAGCCGGATACTGACGTGGGGTCTATGATCGAACTATTGCGGGCCAAGGCCTATCCGGAGGTACGAGAAAAGGGAATCTTCAACTTTCATAAAAACAAGCAGCCCTCTCAAATTAGAATGATATCTCACGTCTTCACATTAAATCGAATGTATAAGTTGACGGCCCGGGCTGATTGCCTGTCTTTTTGCTATGATGCCAGCAAACTGGTTGCTTTTCCGGCAACGGGGCGCATGAAGTGACTCTTTAGGGGGGTGCTTTCCGCCGCCATTTTACCGAACGTGTTCATGGTTCTGCGCGGCGTTTCGGCCTGCGTCTCGCCTAGTTTTGCTTGATTGACATCAACATCGTCGGCGAAGGTCAACGCTACCCATAATTGGCCGCAGTTGATCCTGGAGATATCGTTTTGGATTGGATGAGGAAATATTTCCGCAAGGGTAACATTGCTTCCGATTCTTGTCCGCCGAAAAAGTCTTTTGGACTTGTCCTCGGAGGAGGCGGTGCACGCGGAATGGCACATGCCGGGGTGCTGCGGGCCCTCAACCATTTGGGCTACTATCCTGCCGCCATAACCGGCGTGTCGATGGGCGCCGTTGTCGGAGCGACCTATGCGCTCAATAGTGATTGGTACCGGGCGCTGGTCACTATGGACATATCCGGTTTCCCGACCCTTCCGCGGTTTAATTCAAAGGGCGCGGGAAGCACGCTGAACAAATTGTTGCTAATGGAGCGCACGGCCAAAGACCTCTACTTCGGCCTCGGAACCGGGCAGCATTCTGTCAAATGGGGACGGAGTGTGCTTCAGGACTTGACCCTCAACAAGGATTTGTCCGAAGGCCGCATTCCGGTCTTCACAACAGCAACCGACATCCTGACAGGCCAGCGCGTTGTCTTCAGGGGTGGGAACGCCGTTGACGCGATCTATGCCAGTTCAGCCTTGGCGGGGCTGCTTCCTCCCCTCGAACACGACCCGTACATACTGATTGATGGAGGGTATTCCGACGTGGCCCCGGTGGATACATTGCGCGATCTGGGATTGGACCTGGTGATCGCGGTCGACCCGAGCCAACACTATATGGCGCAGCCACCCAGTAATGGTTTGGAAGTTCTGTTGAGATCCATTGAAATCACCCAGAACGCCTATGCTGCCAGGCAGTTTGAACAAGCCGACATTATCTTGAAACCTCGGTTTTCCCACACAGTTGGCGTTATGGATTTCAAGCATAAACGGACCTGTATCGCTGCGGGCGCCCAATCGGTCCGTATGGCATCGCAGCAGCTGCGGGACGTCATTGGTAAGGGTGAGGAGGCTGCTGTCCAGCCACTCGGTGTTGGCTGATATTTAAGGCTCGGCTAGCATCTGACCCCAGCGGGCTTTGATAATTCTCAATCGAAATATCGCGCTGGCGTGAGATGTATCCATCAAGACTTGAGCAGATCTGACCGAGGAAGCCTGACATGAACTACAAAACGGTTCTTGCCCCTATGATCGTCGAAGAGACAGCCCGGATTGTGGCGGACGCGGCATTGGCCGTCGCAGGCCACGCGGAGGGGCACGTGGTCGGAAAGCACATCCGTCAACTCCAGTACTATTCTCCAGCTATTGTTGATGGACCGGGGGCAGCACTCTCCATGGGGTCTGTAAATGAAGCCATTGAGGCTGCAGCGGCGGCGCTTGCGGAGGCCCTGCATAATGTTTTTGACGAGGCATGTGACGCTGCCGGTGCACATCAGGTGCCCTCTGAAGAGGCGAGCAGAAAAGCGGGACTGACCGCGTCCTGGAGTGATAGCCGAGGGATTTTTCCAGCAAGTGTGTCCCGGGCGGCAAGGGTCGCGGACTTGGCTGTTGCGGCTTTGCCTGGCAAGCGCTGCAGTGATCGCGAACTGGACCTAGTCGAAAGCTTGCTCATGTCATCGGGCAAGCCTGTCCTGTTGATACCGCATTCGGGCTTGCCGGCCCTGCCGCAGCGTATTCTGGTTGGCTGGGACGGCAGCCGGGCAGCCGCCCGGGCCCTCGATGCGGCTTTACCGCTGCTTCGCACGGCAGAAGACGTGAGGCTTGTCACAATCAAGCATGTCGACACGGGTACGCCGAGCGCAGGAGATGCGGCGAATTACCTGCGTTTGCATGACATTGATACCACGACAGACAATGTTGATCGCGCCAAAGGGGGCGTGGCAAAGCAACTGCTTTCAGAAGCCGATTCTGCCCAATCCGACCTTCTCGTGTTAGGCGGCTACTCACACAGTCGGTTTGAAGAAGCCGTGCTTGGCGGTGTCACCCGCTATGTACTGGATCATGCTGATCGCGCTGTTCTGATGGCTCATTAGGAGATGGACTGCGCTCAACCATCTCGCGCCAAATGGCATTGCAGCCTGTCCCTTGGCCGGCATACGTAATCTTCCGCAATTGCCAGAGCGGCCTGATCCCGCTTTTCTGGACGCGGGAAGGCTGGATAAAGAGGAAGGTACGGCCATGTGGAAACATATCAGGTTCCTCAGGCCTTTCGCGCGTAACCCCGTGCACCGTCGGCTGGAAGGGATTGATGGTTCTCTGTCAGGTGACCGCAAGTCGGTGAAGGCGTCTGTTGATCAAACCCGGCAGCGTGCCCGGGCGGCATTGGCCCGTGCGGAACGGTTCGCGTCCGATCTCAAACGGATGAAACTGGCCGAGTAAAACGGAACACCCCCGCAACCCCCGAGGCTTGAGGCATCCGCTTGAAATCTTCGAGAGTTCAAAAGGGTTCTGCAAGGAAGACACTGACCGGATGAGCGCAGATGATTATTCCATATTGCAGGGATTTCTGGAGGTTGCCCCGGATGCGATTATTCGCTTGTCCAGGGAGGGCGACATTCTTGGTTTTTTCGGGCGCGCAACGGACATATTCGGCTACAGTGCCGAAGAAATCGCTGGCCAGCCTTTCAGTCTTCTCATGAGTGAAACGGATGACGCACGGCAAGCTGAATTTATGGAAACCTTTTTGAATGGCGATGCTCAGGCAATCCCGAACTTCGCCCGGCGCGTATCGGCCCGGCGCAAGGATGGAAGCTCCTTCCCGCTTGAAGCTGCAATAAGCCAGATCGGATCGGGGGACGATGCGCAGTTTGTGGGGATTCTGCGTGACATTACCGATCGCGTCGAAAGTGAATCCCGGATTGCCGAGTTGCGCGAGGCGGTCGAGCTGAATGGCCGCATGAATGCACTGGGAGAGATGGCGAACACCGTCGCGCACGAACTCAACCAGCCGCTCACCGCGATTGCCAATTACATGGACGCGCTGGAAATGCGCCTCAGGCAGGTCAATCTGGATGACAGCGCTTCCTTGGCCGAAATTGCCAGAAAAGCCGGGTCCCAGGCCCGCAAGGGCGGTGAGATCGTCAAGCAGATTCGGCGCATGGCGCTGAACGAAGAGAACGAGATCTAGCCCGGGCCTGTTCATGAAGGCTTCATCAGTTCCAGCGTTGCGGGACTGAGCGTCGAGCTGCCCATTGCCCGGGGTATTGCCTCGCCCATTCAAGAAAGTATGGGTAGAAGACGATCCTGACGGCGGTGCAGTTTTCGCGTTGTGATTCCGCCATTCCAAACCTCGTGCGAGGGAGACCGATCCATGGCAACGGCATCTGCGACGGACGCTGACCCAATCATATTCGTTGCGGATGATGATGTGAGTATTCGCGATTCCTTGAGTATGTTGTTTGACGCCGCCTCGCTGGCCTATGAAATGTTCCCGACCGGAGCCGATTTGCTTCGGCGCATGACAGGGCAGGAGGTGGGGTGCATCCTGCTTGATTATTACATGCCAGACTGTAACGGGCTGGAAACGCTGAAAGCCATGCGGGCCAGCCAAGTCTGCCTGCCTGTCATCATGATCACGGCTCATGGCGATGTCGATCTGGCCGTTCAGGCGATGAAGGCGGGTGCCGCCGACTTCATCGAAAAACCCTGGAAAAAAGACCAGCTTCTGGGTGTGATAAAACGGGCTGTCGCGCTTGATCGCAGCAAGCGCGATTTTGCCAAAGGGCAGCGTGAAGCCAGTGTAATTATCGAATCCTTCACGCCGCGCGAAAAAGAGGTCTTCGACGAACTGATCACCGGCGCGCCGAACAAGGTCATTGCGCGCAGCCTGGATATCAGCCCCCGAACGGTAGAATTCTACCGGTCAAAAGTGTTCAAGAAATCAGGCTCGACGAGCGTGGCGGAACTCGTCCGCCTCGCTTTTGTCGCCGGCTTGATACAGCCCTGAGGGCCCGAAGAGATCCAGTCACCATCCGCCCGCCGCAGCGTAATTGGCTTCTTCGGTCTCGCCCGCAGCGGCGATCAGGTGCTTGCGGTCAAGGATGCAGAAATGGTTCGGATGGGGCAGGTCGATGATGCCACGTTTCTTCAGCCGGTTCATCATTCGGCTCACTGTCTCCAAGGTTAATCCGACATAGTCGGCCATATCGCAACGGCTCATCCGGATTTCCACGAATCCTGTGTCGGGGTCCGCGAAGCGGCTATCCAGGAAGAGCAGGAAGGTCGCTGTACGCTCCATGGCGCATTTGCGCCCGAGCAGAAGCGCCTGTTCTCGAGAGGCGTGGAGCATGTCATCGATCAAAGTGAAGACACTGCGCCGGAAGGCGGGTTTGTCCTGTAGCGCGCGGTCGAAACTGGATCGAGCCACGAAATGGGCTTCGACATCGGTCAGGGCCTCGGCGTTCAGATCGTGTGTGTCGGCAAAGGTCAGCGCGAGAAAGTCTCCGTCGCTGGCGAAATCCTGTATCTGACGCCGCCCGTCAGCCATCAGCTTGTAAAGGATCACGGTTCCCGAAATCACCTGAAAAACGCCTCTTGGCGGGTCGCCCTGAAAGAAGAGATGCTCGTGCGGGCCAAACCGCAACGCATTGCGGGGCACGCCAAAACTGTCACTGAGGGACGGAACAGAATGGCTGTCTGGGATGCGCGGCGCGGTTGGAAGGGCGAGAATAGTTTGAGCAGTCATAATCTTCCTCCAGTTTTTGGCGGCAAGGCGATGGTCTTGCCCGGCCCGGACAAGATGCCGATTTTAAGTGGTTGTTGAAATTTGGGAGAACTACGCATGAGGGACTTTACCTAGGAAAAATTATCGCACTCCGTGGGTTCCGTCGGCGGGGCTGTCGGGCGGTTGATTTGGCTCAATCCGGCTGTGTCCCGAATGTGAGAAATATAAAACTCGCGCAGAGTCGGTTTTAAAGGAGCACCCCATGACGACATCCCGAACGAAGAAGAAAGCAAAAGAGTCTGATACGAACGGAGCCGAAAAGACGAATGGTGACACCCTAAACATGTTCGCGCCCAATGCCGGGGCAACCGATCTGCTGCGAGGCGGCACATTGGCGATGGAGCACTGGGTTGCCGGCAGCCAGGAACTTGCGCGCTTCTATTCGACACGCATGAAAAAGGACATGTCAGTGATGAGTGCATTTGCCTCATGCCGGACGCCTCAGGACTTCACCGAAGTCTGGAGCAATGCAGCGAGTGATGCGGTGCATGACTATGCGGAAGAGTTCGATCGCGTCCTGACGTTGGTCCGGCCCGAATAGACCTCTCTGGATCATGTGCCGGTTTGCACCATCGAGCCCGTTTTTGCACGCCGCTTGCGGGACGTTTGACCTGCGTCAACGACATCGCGCGCCGAGGCGCTAGATTGAGCGCCCTTTCCAGATTGGCTGAATGAGGGACTGCAGGAGCCGTCTATGGAAAAACTTGCGCGCGATGAGCAGAATCCGAAACGGGGCACGGGACCGAAGGCGTCGCCGGCCCAGGTGCGGCTGGATCGGCTGCTGCAGGATGATGGGCTGATCATTCTGCCGGTCCGGCGCATGGTTCTTTTCCCCGGGGCAACCGTGCCGATCGCCATTGGCCGCACCAAATCGATTGCTGCAATTGAGGTGGCCGTGCGGGCGGGCCAGCCCATCGGGGTGGTCATGCAAAAGGAAGCCGAGGTCGCTGACCCCGGACCGGCGGACCTGTTCAGGGTTGGCACGCTTGCCAGGATCATCCGCCATGTGCCAACCGGCAATGGCGCGCACCACTTGATCTGCGAGGGCCTGCAGCGGATCCGCCTCAAGGCGTTTATGCCGGATCTTCCCTTCCTGATGGCAAGTTACAGCCCGATTGAAGAATCGGACGAACGAAGTGCCGAGATTGATGCACGGTTTCTTCAACTCAAGGAACGCGCCCTTGAGGCACTCGGCCTGCTCCAGGGCATACCGGAAGAGTTCATCAGCACGATTGCCGCGATTGACCGCCCGTCGGCACTGGTTGATCTGGTAGCGCAGCATATGGATCTGGAATCTCAGGAGAAACAGGAGATCCTTGAGACCACGGACCTGAAGACCCGACTGGACCGCATGATCGATCTGCTGGGATATCGAATCGAGGTCTTGAAACTTTCGCAGGACATCGGCCGGCAAACCCAGGAAAAGCTTACAGCGCAGCAGCGCGAACACATCCTGCGCCAACAATTGCAGGAAATTCGCCGGGAGTTGGGGGAAGTGGACGGTTCCAGCGCGGAACTGTCCCAGTTGAAGGCTGATATCGAGGCTGCTGGCATGCCTGAGGAAGCCAGGACCCATGCCCTGAAGGATCTCGCGCGGCTTGAGCGCATTCCGGAATCCTCCATGGAGCACGGCATGGTGCGCAGCTACCTCGAAACGCTGGTCCAGCTGCCTTGGAAGGTGCCCGAGACGCGGGCAATCGATATCGCAAAAGCCCGTGAAATTCTCGATGCAGATCATTTCGGCCTGGAAAAGGTCAAGAAACGCATTCTGGAATTCCTGGCCGTTCACAAACTCAATCCTGAAGGCAACAGTCCCATCCTGTGTTTTGTCGGTCCGCCCGGGGTCGGAAAGACCTCGCTCGGGCAAAGTATTGCACGCGCGATGGGGCGTGATTTTGCGCGGCTCAGCCTGGGAGGCGTCCATGACGAGGCTGAAATCCGCGGACACCGGATGACCTATGTCGGCGCCATGCCAGGCAGCATCATCAAGACACTGCAGCGGACCGGATCGCGCGATTGCGTGCTGATGCTGGACGAGATGGACAAGCTGGGCAGCAGCGCACGTGGCGATCCGGCCTCGGCGCTGTTGGAAGTCCTCGACCCCGCCCAGAACAATACATTCCGCGACAATTACCTAGGCGTGCCATTCGATATCAGCAAGATTGTCTTTATTGCCACGGCCAATGTGCTGGAAGCCATTCCCCGGCCCCTGAGGGACCGGATGGAAGTGATCGAACTGGCCGGCTACACGGCCGAAGAGAAACTACAGATTGCAAAACGGTATCTCGTAAAGCGGCAACTGGCGGCCAACGGCCTGAAGGCGAGCCAGTGCCGGATCAACAAGTCCGCGCTGGAGGCGATCATTGACGGATATACCCGCGAAGCAGGGGTGCGGAACCTCGAGCGTGAAATCGGCGCCGTGGCCCGGCGGGCCGCGATCCTTATCGCTGAGGGCAAGACCGACAAGGTCTCGATCAACGAAGAAGAGATCCACGAGCTTCTTGGGCCTCCAAGGTTCAAGGCGGAATTGGCCCTTCGCACCAGCAGTCCGGGCGTCGCCACGGGCTTGGCATGGACACCTGTGGGCGGCGATATCCTCTTCATCGAGGCAACCAAGTTCATGGGAAGCGGGAAACTTATCCTGACAGGGCAGCTGGGCGACGTGATGCGCGAGAGCGCGCAGGCTGCCCTAAGCCTGGTCAAGGCGCGGGCCGTTCAGTTGCAGATCGAACCCGACATCTTCAGCACGTTAGACCTGCATATCCATGTGCCAGCTGGCGCGATCCCGAAAGACGGGCCGAGTGCGGGCGTAGCCCTGTTCACGGCGCTGGTCTCCCTGTTCAAGGATCAGTGTGTCAGGAGCGATACCGCGATGACAGGGGAGATCAGCCTGCGGGGGCTGGTCCTGCCGGTGGGCGGGATCAAGGAGAAGGTGATCGCGGCCGAGCGCGCCGGTGTGAAACGTGTCCTGCTTCCCGCCGAGAACGAGCGTGACTATTCGGATATTCCGGAAAGTGTTCGGAAGAGGCTGGAATTCGTCTGGCTGCAGACAGTAGATGATGCCATCAGTGCTGCACTGAGGCCCTGCTGAAGCGGGTCTTTGGCGGGGTCAATTCGGGGTGCGTAAGGGTCGGGGCGCGGGCGATGCCCGGCCTCGGGCCTTGCTTGCTGAGCGCGTGCTCTCGCGGTGCGGGCGTAACTTACCCAGTCTGGTTCCGGGTGGATATCCACGACAATATGAGCCCTCCCGGATTTTTCCAATTAAGCTCATCAGTGACTGGGGTGCATACGCGGGCCCTGTTTCGCAGGCCGAAGGGTGGGTTTCCTCCATGTCCTCCACCTTTTCAGTATCCAGGGGGCGGGCGGCTTGCGTCGCATCAATCCAGACCTACTCGTTGAACTGGCGGGGAAAAGTCAGCTTCGAAATAGTGGTTCGCATGACTTTGGTCCTGTTGCGGCGTCAGGCGCGTTTCAATTGCTGCTTCAGGTCTGGCCAGGGCAGGGTGTTCAGGATGTCACCGGCCTCCAGCCAGCCGCGCCGTGCGACGTCCACGGCAAAGCGCATGTCATCAAGCTGCTCTGCCGAATGTGCGCCCGAGGCGAGGACGAGTTTGACCCCCAGCGCGGGCGCGCGCCGGCATGACACATCATCCAGATCGAGACGCCGGGGCTGGCCATTGATCTCCAGCGCGCAGCCACAATCGCTCGCGCTCTGGAAAACCCGGTCCATGCTGAACCGGATGGGCTCCCGCTCGCCGATCAGGCGGCAGGCGGGATGCGCCAGGATGGACATATAGGGGCTGTCCATGGCGCGCAGGATGCGGTTGGTCTGGTCGACCGATGACAACGCGAAATGAGAGTGGATGGCTCCGACACAAATATCCAGCCTCTTCAGGATGTGATCCGGCAAATCAAGCTGGCCATCCTTGAGGATTTCAACTTCCGATGATTTGAGGATCGTGATGCCGTCAAGCTCATCGTTGAGCCTGTCGATTGCGTCAATCTGCCGGGACAGTCGCGCCGCATCGAGTCCATGCGTACCGTGCGCAGATTTGGAGTGATCGGTTATGGCGATATATTCATGGTTCCGGGCCTTGGCGGCAAGGGCCATGGCCCTCACGCTGTCCCGGCCATTGCCGGCGTCTGTGTGCACGTGAAGATCGCCGCGGATATCTTCCAGTTTCACGAGGTGTGGCAGCATGCCAGCGGCGGCGGCCTCCATCTCGCCGCGTTCTTCGCGCAGCTCTGGCGGGATGAAGGGCAGGCCGACGGATATGAACACGCCGTCTTCCAACTCTCCGGCGATTTTCGTATCGCCTTTGTAGACACCGTATTCGTTTATCTTGAGATCTTTCTTGCGCGCTCGTGTCCGCATTGCAATTGTGTGCGCTCGTGAACCGGTGAAATAGTGGAGGGCCGCGCCGTAGCTTTCCGCACCGACCACACGCAAGTCCACATCAAGCCCGGCCTTGAGCCGGACGGACGCCCGCGTGCCGCCTTTTAGAAGCACCTTCTCGACATCTTCGTAGGATGTGAAACGGTCCATGACCTGCGTGGGCGCGTCACTCGCGATGACGAGATCAAGATCGCCCACTGTCTCCCGCCGTCGCCGGAAGCTGCCGGCGATTTCGGCCGTCTCTACGGCTTCGTCTTCTTTGAGATAGGTAAGCAGCTTGAGGCCGATTGATTCGGCCGTGTCGAGCCGCATCCGCTGTCCGGCACTCGCTATCCGCGACAGTCCCTCCAGAATCGCGGCCTCGGTGCGGTCGCTGAAGCCGGGCAGGGATTTCAATTTTCCGGTTCTTGCTGCGGCCTCGAGTTCAGCAAGCGTTTCGACCTTGAGCGCGGCATGGATTTGCCGGATACGTTTGGGGCCGAGGCCCGGAACATTCATGAGCTGGATCAACGAAAGAGGCGTGTGGCGGGCCTCCTCGTTGAGCGACTTGAAATGTCCGGTCTTCAGGATGTCCGAAATCTTTCCGGCCATGTCTTCGCCGATTGTGGGGAGCTTGCTGAGATCATCGCCGCGCGCGACTTTTGCCGCCAGTTCCTCGCCAAGACTCCGGATAGTCCGGGCCGCATTGTGATAGGCTCTAACCCGGAAGGCATTGGCATTCCCGATCTCCAGCAGACAGCCATACTGATCGAACAGGTCTGCGATCTGGTGATTGTCGATGGCCATCTCGATGTGAGCCTCTGGGTTGCCGGTAAATTCTATGCGCCTGCAGGTGCGGCAAGTTTGATCCGTATCATGCAGATGGCAAGACGGAACCCTTCCGGCGGGCGGATAAGAACAGTTTCGATGTTTCGAGCCCCACCAGAACGACACAACTTACAAGGATCGCGAGGCCGGCATTGTAAATGTGAAGGCGACCAAACTGGAACAGGTCGCGGACAACAGGAGACAGAAGGGCCAGGGTCAGGACTGCCACGACAGCTGAGACAATAATGAAAAGCGCGCGGTTGGGTCGCTGGAATCCCGTGATCAGGGAGGGACTGAAGGCGCGGTTCACGACGATCAATGACAGGATCATCATGAACAGTGAGAAGACGACCAGCGCGCGCAACTCACCCTCAGGCAAGCTGTGGAACAGACCAAACAGATAGACGCCCATTATGCCGCAAAACGCCGTGAAGCCCTGGACCAGGCTCCATATGATTCTCGCTGTCGTAAACAAGGGCTGGTCAGGCGGACGCGGCGAACGGCGCATCACATCATCTTCTTCCGTCTCGGCCTCGAAGACCAGCGTACAGGCCGGATCTATGAGCATTTCAAGAAACGCGATGTGGATCGGTGCCAGTATGATCGGCAGACCAAAGATCAGGGGGACCAGCGCCAGACCTGCGATCGGCACATGGACAGCAAAGATGAAACTGAAGGCTTTCAGGAGATTGTCATATACGCGCCGGCCGAGACGGATGCCGCTGACGATCGAATGGAAATCATCATTGAGGAGGACAAGCGATGCTGCTTCACGCGCAACATCCGTGCCGCGTCCCCCCATGGCGATCCCGATATGAGCGGCCTTTAACGAGGGGGCGTCATTTACCCCATCACCGGTCATGGCCACGACCTCGCCCTGGGCCTTGAGCACCTGGACGATGCGAAGCTTCTGTTCCGGCATGATGCGGGCAAACACACCGGTCTCCCGCACGCAGGTCTGGATTTCGTTTTCGTTCATGGCCGCAAACTGGTCGCCGGTAATGATCCGGCCAACCGGAATGCCGGCCTGATGGGCGATGGCCTCAGCTGTCTGCGGATAGTCGCCTGTGATCATGATCACCCGTATGCCTGCGGACAGGCACTCCCGAACGGCCTCGGTCGCTGAGGGGCGGAGCGGATCAACCAGGCCGACAAGGCCCAGGAACTGGAATTTGAAACCCTTCTGGGAGGCCGGCAGCTGTTCACGAGAGTGTACGGCACAGGCGACCCCGAGAACCCTCAGGCTCTGTTTGGCCATGGCGTCGACTTGCTGCTGAATCTGCTTTCTGGCCTCCGGGTCGAGATCGCAGAGGGTGGAAATGGCCTCCGGAGCTCCCTTGGCTGCAATGACATACTGACCTGGCTGGGCGTTGTCTTGCCAAACATTGGACATGGCAAGAAGGTCGGGCCGCAAGCCATAGGTCTTTTTCAGGTCATACTCAGACCCTTTCTCAAGACCCGCTCCCGGCCACTTGTCATTGCCAAGCGTGTGGAAGGCTTTCTCCATCGGATCGAACGGGTCGGGGGCGCATGCGAGAATGCCATAATTGACCAGCTTGCAGAAAGCCTCGGGCAGGCCCGATCCCGTCACGTCGTCTGGGTTCAACGCTGCCCCATCTGGTAATTGCAAATCAGCGATCCGCATTCGGTTTTCGGTCAAAGTGCCTGTCTTGTCCGTGCAAAGCACCGTGGCAGACCCCAGCGCCTCGATCGCCGAAGCCTTCCGGGTCAGCACCTGCGCCTTTGAAATGCGCCATGCCCCCATGGCCATGAAAACGGCAAGCACAACCGGCATTTCTTCGGGCAGAAGGGTCATCCCAAGCGCGATGCCGCTCAAGGCAGCCTCCAGCCAGCTGCCCCTGAAAACGCCGTATAACAGGGTCGCCGACAGGCAGCACACGATGGCCACGCTGGCAAAGATACGGACGAGCCGGCGAGTTTCGCGTCTGATGCGGGGGGGCTCCGGGTCGAGCGATGCCAGCGACTTGCCGATCTTTCCCATCTCGGTTGTCGGGCCGGTCGCAATGACCTTCGCCAGCCCCGTGCCGCGGACAATCAGGGAGCCGGAATAGATAAAGGGCTCGTCGTCACCGCCGGGCTCCGGCAGGCGGGCCGCATCATCCTCAGTCCCGGCGACCTTGGACACCGGCATGGACTCGCCGGTGATCAGGGATTCATCGGTCAGTACGTCGCGCGCCTGCAAGAGGACCGCGTCTGCCGGGACGCGGTCACCTTCGGCAATCCGGATAATGTCTCCCCGCGCCACCTCGCGCCCCGCGATATATCGCTCCTGGCCGCTGCGGATAACGAGCGCCCTCGGGCTCGACATGTCGCGGAGTGATTGAAGGACACGCTCGGTACGCGCTTCCTGGACGACGGTGATGAGCGTGGTCAGGATAGCCAGGCCCAGCAAGAGGAGTGCCTCGGCGCGACTACCTAAAGCAAGATAGACCAGGCCGCCAACCAGCAGGAGGGCGAGCATGGGTTCGCCCAGAACACTCATCAGGATTGTCAGGGGCGTTCGGCCGCGGTCCCGCGGCATTTCATTGAATCCATCCATTGCCAGACGGCGACAGGCCTCATCTTCAGTCAATCCAGACCGGGTGTCTGCCACGGATGGCAATCCTGTATCCATGATCATGGTCGTGCTTTCCTGTCTGATTCCGCTTGCCCGCCATCCGACATATGTTTCGTCATGCCTGGAGATTGTTGATCGGGATCAAGCCCCGGGCTTTTCCGCAGGCGTAGTTTAAAAAAAAGAGGTCGACGGCGCTTTGCGCGGATGAGGACGAAGAAATGTTTGATCTGACCCTGAAAGGTGGTGTGGAGGGAAAATATCAAAACGATCAGGCCGGGACCGCTTCGGCGGCCTGCAGGACTGCCAGAGCTGCATGGTCCGTACCTAGCACAAAAGCGGTCGCAGACAGTTTACGCATGAGTTAACCGGTTGGCGGGGCCAGATCTCCACCCTCCCCCTCCCAATGGCCCCGACCAAAGAGCCCGCAGCTGACAAGCTGCGGGCTCTTCATTTTGTTGGGACTGGCAGGCAGCTTTCAACCGGCCGCTCTGGTGGCCGGTTCCAGAGCGAGCTTCACAGAGAGAAGATCAACCAGGTCCTTGAGGACTATCACGCCGACAAGCGCTCCATTGTCGATGACAAGAAGGCGGTTCAGGCCATTTTTCTGCATCTGTGTCAGGGCATTCAGGGCCATCTCGTTCGAAGCCACCGTCTTGGCCGGATTCAGCGGCGTCATGGCGTCTCCAGTCAGGGTTTGAGGCCAGGCGTCCCGTGGCACTTTCCTGACCTCGCCAAGACCGATCGTGCCGATCGGGCGTGCGCCGTCCATAACGGGAAACATGTCATGGCCGTGTCTGTAGAGGTGATCTTCGACGAAATCGGTGAGCGGCAGGTTGTATGGGACTGTATCGGGTTCGGCCGTCATGAAGCGGCTGACAGGTAGTCCCTCCAGTACGCTTTCGATCCGGACGTTCATGAAGGCACCGATGGCCGAGCTGCGGATGAATCCGCCGATAAGGATCCACCAGATGCCACCGATCAGGCTTCCGCCCAAGACGGCAAGAAAGCCCAGCACCATGAATCCCGTTCCAATATATTTGCCTACAGTGGAGGCGCGCCGTGTCGCGGTCCTGATATCCCCGGTTGCGGCCCAGATTGACGCGCGCAAGGCTCGGCCGCCATCCATCGGAAAGGCCGGCACGAGGTTGAAAATGGCGAGCACCATGTTGAGCAGGCCCAGATAGTGGAACACACCGGCCCGAATGGGAAAGGCGTCTGCCCCGCCGAGGAAATGGGCGCAGGTGAAAAAGATCCCTGACAGAATCAGGCTCATGGCCGGTCCGGCCAGGGCTATGAGAAGTTCCGGTATGGGCGCCTTCGGTTCCTGTTCCAGTGCCGCGACGCCGCCGAACATGAACAGGGTAATGCTGGAAACCGGCGTGCCGAACCTGGCGGCAACAAGTGAGTGAGCCAGTTCGTGAACGATAATGGAAATGCCAAGTCCGATCACGGCCGTGGCGGCCATCGCCCAATAAGTCCCGGTCTCGAGTCCCGTGTACAGATCAGGAAAAACGCCCTGTGCCAGCGACCAGGCGACCAGCGTGGCGATAACAGCCCAGCCCGGATTGATCCTGATCTCGATGTCGAACAGTTTGAAGAGAAGGAAGCTGTTACCGAACATGAAGGGCCTGCTGTGTCCTGTCCGTATGCATTGCCGGAAGATTTCCCATTATGAACTCACCTTCAGCCACTACGATTATCTAGGCACAATAGGCTCGGTAATTGAGCAATTCCAGCATCATATCGTCCGTCAAGGCGTAGCGATATGACGCGGGGACTGTCTACGAGGGCGGGAAGGTGTGGGCGCGGCCCGATGCCGATGATGCAGTCAACGCGCTGCCGGACGAGCGCCAATGTACAGATATTACTGCATTGTATGCTCAGGGATTTCGCTCTGTTCGTGTTTGCATTTAGAGGGTCGGGAGTTCAAGTCTCTCAACCGCGCCACTGGAAACAAAGACTTGCGTCGGATCGACCGTGTGCGTGTCCACAAAACTTGTTTGACCCGTTTCTCTCCAAAGGTGCGCTTGTTCTAATGAATGCAAGTGATCCGTGAGATCGGAGAAACGAGGAAAAGGCTATGAAAAATCTCTTTACGGCGACGCCATTGATGATTGTGCCGGTGGTCCTTTATGGGGCTGCGGCGGTCGCCGCAGGTAAGCCGGATGATTTGACGAGTGTCCCCATCATGGACACGCTGGGTGCAACGATCTTCCAGATGCCAATGGTGTCGGGTGGGCGATGGTACTTCGAATTGGGGGACGGGATTCTTCTGATTGGAATGATCATGCTGTTCATTGAAATCATCAAGTCAACCAATTCAAAGACAGGTTCCTTGATCAATCACGGACTGTCGATGGCGATTTTTGTTCTCTCACTGATCGCTTTTCTGTTGGTTAGGAATTTCGCGTCATCGGTGTTCTTCTTGCTTATATTGATGATGCTGCTCGATGTCATTGCGGGGTTCATGGTGACCATCGTGTCTGCCCGTCGCGATTTCGGTGTTGGAGGCGGACTACTTGACTGATCGAAAGGGACTCCGATCCTGACGTCAGGCTATCCTTGGCAAAGGGGATGTTGCTCGAAATAGGCGGCGATTTCGGGTCGATCGCTTTCCAGCATTGTACCTGCAGATTCCATGATGTCAGCATAACGCTTGATCTCCGCGAGATGGCCGCAGCGCTTGGTTTCGTCAGTGCCCCAGCCATTGTAGAATTCATGCAGCTGTACGTGCTGGACCAGCATGTTGCGCTGATAGGCGCCGCGTTCAGGGGCGCGTTCGTAGCGGTCGCGAAACCATTGCGTCGCAGCGAGCAGGCTCTGTTCGGCCTCGTCCATCCGCTTGAGGTCGAGTAGCGCATAGGCGATTTCACCATTATAGGTCGCCTGGTTCTGACGGGCATCTTCATCATCAGCGTCAAGCGCGATGCGCCGGGCTGCAATACCCAGGGCCGCCTTGTAATCTGCGACAGCCAGTTCGGATTCACCTATATTGTAATAGGCAAAAGCCCGCCGCCAGAGGCTGAAACTGCGCGCCCGCCAATAGGTGACGGTCTCGGCTGGGATCACTTGGCGGACATGATCAAGCGTCGAAAGCGAAGCGCTGGCGACCGCAACGCCCTCTTCAGCGCGGTCGGAACTGGTGAGAACCTCCGACTGGATACGCTGGGTCCGCGCAAGGCCATAGAGAAGGTCGACGCTGTCAGGATTGGCGGCGAGCGGCGCGTCGAAGTTGGAGATTACAGCGTCAAGAGTCTCGAGAGCGGCATCATTGTCATTGTTGCGAAACTCCATGATGCCCTGATTGCCTTGCATCGCAAGGAGCTGAAAGCGTTGGTGCAGGTCATCAGGATGGCGTTCGAGGTAGGCGGCGTAATAGGCTTGTGCCTTTGCATTTTCGGCGATGGCTTTGTCCATGTCGACAACGACATAGAGAGAGGCGTCGCTGAGGCCTGCATAGAGGTCGCCGAGGGCGATGAGGAGTTCATCGGACTTGGGTTCGCTGACTTCGAGCGGCTGGAGTATCGCACGGGCGCGTTCAAGGTTTGCCTCTGCGAGATCGACTTTCTGAAGCGAGCTAAAGCCCGGCGTGCCCTGGATCTCGCTTAGACGCACAAGACCGCGTCCCGTTTCGATGCGGATTTCGTCGGACGCGCGCGCATCACTCGCCAGTGAGTCGAGATAGGCTTGTGCGGCTTGGGCGAGTTCCACCTTGGCGCGGGTGGAGCCCGGTACGAGATCGATCTTGTCGTAAACATCGAACATGAGGGAATTCGCGAGCGTGCGGACTTGCTGGAAGCGGTAGTCGGTTTCCAGTCGCGCCGCCTCGGCCCGCTGGTATTGCCAGAACGTTATCCCGAGGGCGGTGGCAAGGCCGATGAAGGCCAACGTTGTGCTCGCGACGACGAGCCGACGCCGCTTGAGGAATTTGCTTGCCAGATAGACAGGACCACCTTCACGCGCATCGACGGGATTGTCGGACCGGAAATTTCTGACGTCGTCCATAAGGGCGTCAACCGAGGCGTAGCGCTTGGTTGGATCGATCATCGTGGCGCGGGAGATGATGGCGGAGATATCGTCGGAGTGCGGCAAGTTTTCTGTCAGGACTTCGAGTAGCTTGCCGAGAGAAAAGATATCAGACAGCGTGTTCGTGCCCGCCCCCTGGGCACGTTCGGGGGCTGCGAAGCCTGGCGTGAAGCTGAGGCTTACGAGAGAACTGGAGCTGGCTTGCATTGAAACCACGTCTACGTCGTTCGGCTTCGCAATACCGAAATCAATGAGTTTGACCTGGCCAGCCTGCGTGACGAGGACGTTCGACGGGGTAATGTCGCGGTGGACGATCAGGTTCTGGTGGGCGTGGCGAACGGCGCTGCAGGCATCAGCGAACAGCCAGAGCCGGTCATCGAGTCCCAGGTCCTGTTGGTCGGCCCAGTCCGTTATTGGCCGGCCATCGATATATTCCATGATGATATAAGGCGATCCGTCTTCAAGTTCCCCACCGTCGAGAAGGCGGGCGATATTGGCGTGGCCGAGGTCAGCGAGTATCTGCCGCTCTCTTCGGAACCGGGCGATCAGCGAGTCTGATAGAACACCTGGACGTATGACCTTGATGGCGACCTTGTGCGCGAAATCACCGGAATCACGCTCGCCTTCGTAGACCGCGCCCATTCCGCCCTGTCCGATCAGGCCAGTAATATGATAGGCTCCGATCCGTTCTGGCGCTGGCGGCTGAGCGGCATCGGCGCTCGCTCCGCCAGTCTTGAGAGACGCGTGGGCATTGCTGTCGGCAATGAGCAGTTCAAGTACGCGGTCGCGCAGGGCATTGTTGTCGCCAGCCTGCCGGACGATCCAGTCTCGCCGTGTTTCGGACGGTTGGTCCAGCGCTTTCGTGAAGAGTTCCACCACCTGTTTGTCGAAGTCTGGCGTATCCATGTTCATGTCCCCACATGTTCGGCATCCAGCCTGCAGCGACACAACTCAGGCGCCGAATGCACACGGCGTTTTCCGACAGTTGAAACAATGCAGACGCGTTCCCGCTACGATTGTGGCCGATCCGGCAATGTGGATCAACGGTGCAGGCAAAATAGAAAAATCAGGACAGGGTGACACGGTTTGCGGCAATTGTGCGCCTCTTAAACCAAGGCCCCGGCGAAACCGGTCAGGGCCATATGCGCCGGGAGGGGACGCCCGGAAGGACCGCCCCCGGCCTGTCGTGGACAGCAGGCCGGGCGGCGGTCCGTTTGATCCCGGGCCTCCTCAAATCAATAGCCGCCACCAGCGCCCGGACCGCGCAGACGTTCACGTATACCGCGCTTTGCCTGCTCAAGGCTGGATTCCAGATCGGCCCCCAGGTTGCGCTTGAGGTGCGAGAGTGCGTGGCTCATCTGAGCCGGGGCCTCGGCCTGCACAGCCTTGAGAGCCTGCTGCTGGGACGGGCCGCTGACAGACAGGTTCGCCTTGCTCTCGATGGCGCCGATGGTCCAGAACGCGTACGGGTGACTGTAGCGCTCCATCACGTCATAAGCGATCCAGAGATGCCCCTGATCGCCCCATAATGGCCCCCAGGAATTACGCACAAGCCAGGCGCCCCGCGCGTCATCATAACCGACGATAAGCATGGCGTGACCGCCTGACGGCTCGGGCCATCCGCCTTGCGGGCTGGCAATCCGTCCGGTGTCGCGCGCCTCTATCATCAACATATCATGGGGAAGGCTCGTGCCGAACACGACGGGCAGTCCGTTGGCCACGGCAGCCTTTGACCCCAGGCCGACGCCGGTGCGCGCATAGGAGATGGCGCCGAACTGTTCCGCGCCCTGGTAGCACGCCTTGATGGGTTCGGTGGGCCACATGGCCTGTTGGTAAGGCCACATGCGTTCCGGGCAGGCGCCGAAGGCCAGTACCGAAGCCATGACATGGTGAATGAATGTGCCGCTGTCTGACTCGGTCGTTCCGCCAATCTTGCGTGCATTGTAATAGACAAAGAGCCGGGACAGGTCTGTCACGCTCTGGCCTGACAGGCGCTGGTGATATTCCAGTGCTCCAACAACCGCATTGGCCGCACAGGATCCGACATGCCCCTGATCTTCAACGGGTGAGCAAAGGCCGCGCAGGTCGATCCGTTCGGGTAGTCCCTCTGCCTGATCGGCTTTCAGCGTGGGGGCCGCGCTGGGGCTTTCCTCCAGCAGGCAGCCATCGGTACGGTATTTCGAATAGTCTTGGGACATCCTCAATCTCCTTTGGTTTCTGTGTCGGGACGATCGCTTTGCGGACGCAGGTCAACCGGGTGTCCCGTCGGCACATCTGACGGGTGATTAAAATGCAGCAGGCTGTGAGCGTTCGGGGAACCGTCATTATTGTAGGTCTCGAAGACGGCATGCCCCTCGTCGATCAGGCGGGCCTGGCCCTGGGCAATCGGTAGATTGTCCGGAAAGCCGATCTGGTAGGACAAGGTCTCATACCGGATCGATCCAAGCATGATCAGCGGGATATCGGAGCCAAAGTCGAGTTCAGCGGCGATTGAGTCTCCGGTTACATGGCTGCGCCAGACATTGCCGAATCCATCGTCCCAATCGCCAGACGGATATTTGAGCGACGGCGGCGCAGGAATTTCCATGCTGGTGGCGGACAGTTCTTCCCCCAGAAGTTCTTCCTTTTGGCTGTTGGGTCCGTACACGTCGGAAGGCTTGCAGCCAGCCAGCGCCAGTGACGCGATGATCAGTATGGCCAGTCTCATGGGCAGGGTTCCCCGGGCTCGTGATTGACGTGAAAGGTGCCTGACAGGTTCAGGTTTCCGTAGCTGTCGAAGGTCTGGTAGTTGAAGTGGCATTGGTCGGTCTTTCGGCCACTTCCGCTGGCAATATCCATTCCCTGAACATTGATGATGTACTGAAGCGCGGTGCCGTTCATGGCCCCTCGGATATTCACCGGGGTGCCATCGCTGCTGAAACCTGCCCCCCTGAAGTCTCCGCTGCGATCAACCGCAAGGTCGTAATAGCCACCATAACCGTCTGCCCATGTGCCGGAATAATAGGCATTGGGGGAAGCCGGTGGAGGCGGAGATGGCGGAGGCGGTAGAGGTGTGATCGTCTCATCACCCGGATCATATACGGGCGTTAACGGTGTTCCCGGTTCGTCACCCATGTTGCCGATAGCGGAGCCGACAACAACAAGGCCCACGAGAGCGGCGGAGCCGGCAGCAAACCAAATCATGGGCTTGTTGGCAGATGTCCCGCCTTGCGGTTTGTCTCGCTTTGCATAATGCGGCACGCGGTTCACAGAGGCGATAAGGGCCTGACGATAGGCGGTCGCAGATTGCGGGCGGGAGTCGCGATTGTCGGACATGCCCTTCAGGATAAGATCGTCCACTTCAATCGGCACATCAGAACGGCCACCCGAAGGCGGCTGCCAGTGGCGGCCGGGAACCACACCGACGAGGAGTTCGTAAAGCATCACGGAAATGGAGTAGATGTCCGCCGACGGGCCTGCGGCATCCGGATTGGTGCGCTGTTCCGGCGCCATATAGTCGGGCGTGCCGAGGCCCGTTCCGCTGGACGAGCTTTGCAGACTGCCAGCCGCGCGGGCGATCCCGAAATCGAGCAACTTCAAGGGCGCTTCCTTATCGGTCGGTTCGCCGACAAGGATGATGTTTTCTGGCTTGAGGTCGCGGTGGATGACGCCGGCATCGTGGGCGGCGCGCAGTCCATCAAGGATTTCGACGATGATGCGCGCCGCAACGCGAAGTGGCACACTCTCGCCGCGCTGCATCATGCGGCCATGCCAGCTGCGCAGGGAAATGCCGTCGAGGTATTCCATGGCGACATAGGGTTGATCAGCAGCAAGGCCGATGTCGTAGACAGCAACAACATTGGGATGTCGGATGTCGCGCGCGGTCACGCCTTCCTCGATCAGACGCTGGACGGCGCGCTCGCCGCCAAGATGTGAGGCGTTGATAAGCTTGAGGGCAACCGGCTTGCCGGATATCTTGTCGGTGGCTTTGTAAACAACGCCCATGCCGCCGCGACCGATGACTTTCTCGATCGTATACCGCTCGGCGAAAACCTGACCTGGCTCAAGCGACGGTGAGGATTTCGACTCCCGGCCTGTCGGATTGTCCGGGTCTGGCGTGATCAGGCCCGTCATGGGTGTGACCTGGTCGACAGCGCCTGAATTATAACCATCGACATCATCGCCGCGCAGGGGATTGCCGCAACTGGAACAAAAGATTGAATCGGCCGGCAGGTCCGCGCCGCATTTTTCGCATGTTTTCATGGTTTGTCTCCCGCCAAGTCAACCAGGCGTTTGAGGATGATCCGGTCGACTTCATCATGTTGTGTTTCGAACTGGACCTTAAGTGCGATCGCGTTTGGCCTGTTGACGAGCGGGCGGATCACATCCCCGTCTTTGAGTGCAATCATTTTGCCGCGCCGCCAGGGCGTGTCGTTCAGCAGGAGGCCATTCTGGCTTCCCACGCGAAGCAGCAGGCGATCATTTTCTATGAACAGGTGGAAGTGGCGGCGCGAGATATGGACAGAGGCCTCCTCGTCGATCTTCCCATCCTGCGTGATCAACAGCCGGACATCATTCATGCCGCCTTCTGGCGCATTGGAGGCCCGTCCCAGGCCAAGGACGCCGGTCTGGGTGCGGATTGGCCCGTCAAGCGGTGCGTGCCCCGCGTCGAAGCCCTGCCAGATCAAGTCTGTGTGCTTGGTGACGGCGAGATTGCCCTTGTATCCACGATGGCCGAGCGAGCGTTCCAGCGTGTCGGCCCGGCGCAGCGTCAGGCGGATCGGTTCGGCATGTGTGGCGATGCCGGCCTCGCGCTCCTTCTGGATGCGGGTCGGGTTGTAGATGGTCATGCCGGCGCCGATTTCATCCGCCTGGATGTTGTAATTTTGAACGATTTCGGATGGGCCTTCCGGGTCGACCGGGATCGCGATTGCCGTTGTGAAGACATAGCGTTCTTCGCGCCAGAGATAGCGTGTGGCGACAACGATATGTACATCGAACCGGTGCAGCCCGGCCGTTTCAAACACACCTGTTCGCAATCCGACTTCAGCTGTCGAATCAGAGTTGAGGCGCTGGAAGGTCAGGTCGACTTGCCGAGGCTCGTCATCGTCGCCCTTGATCCACAGTTCCTCGATAAAAAGCGGACGGCCAACGGGCGAGTTGTTTGACACCAGCAAGGGCAGGGCCAGCGATCCGCCGACCTTGATGCTGGACGCCGAACCGGCGTCGAGACTCAGTTCCGGAACAACGCAGACCGGGCAACAGCCTGCCGCGTCCAGCAAGCCGCCACACTCGTCTGTGGCCATGCAGCGCTGAATCGGCGCGCCGCATTCATCACAAAACGTTGCCTCGCGGTCGAGCGATGCCTTGAAGCAGCACTTGTCGGGTGATGATGTGAGCCGGGCCATCTGGTTCATGTCCGCAGCTTGTGACCGCACTGCTTGCAAAAGTTGGCCTTGGCCAAGTTGATCGCCATGCATTTGGAGCATTCCACCGTGGCATCAGCCGCGGCGGAAGACTTGCCGCCGACAGGTGTGGCGCCGCCTTCCTTGCCGCCGGCGCCGTGGGCCACACCCACCGCCCCATCCATACCCATACGGAACATTTCACGGGCCTGTTCTTCAGACCTGACCTGAGCAGCGGTGGCCGCCTCCACCATGTCGCGCATGGCCTGCATGGTTTCACCGGCCGAACTGCTTTTGGCGCGGGCCTGTTCCGCCAGGACCATGGCAACGTCAGTCGAAAGGCCGGCATTGATAGCCAGGATCTGCTCGGCAGACATGGCCTTGAACGCGCTTATCTCGTTCGCCTTGGCGCGCGCCTTGGCGTCCAACACGGAGATTTCGTTCTGCGTGCTGGCGCCCGACAGTTTTATGGCAAGATTGGCTTCCGCCTCGTTGGCGCGCAGTTCGATTTCCTGCAGGCGGGCAATATGGTCTGCCTGCTGCTTCTGCACGGCGCTGGTGATTTCGACATCCGTGAATGCGCCCGACTTGCGCATCTGGTCAGCCTGGCTTTGCTGGATAAGGGCGATATCGCGCTCCACGCCAGCCTGGCGCTTGCGGATATCAAGCAGCTCGACATCATTGCGGGCTGTGGCCAGCGAGTCGTCGAAACGAGCCTTACGCTCGATTTCGAGCGTGTTGATCTCGTGGCCTAGCGCCTCGAGTTCCTGGCGACGTTTGGCGCCTTCGCGGGCATCGAGGAACTCGATCTCGCTATTGAGCGCCATGTGCTTCAGTTCGTCTTCCGAAACATTCTGCAGCTTGGCCAGATCAACCTGCGACTTCAACGTGATTTCGGTCGCATCATTCTCGCGCTCGATCTCACGCTTGATGATTTCAAGCTGGTGATCCAGCGCGCTCTGCCGGCGGTCGGCATCCGCGCGCTCCATCGCGGCGACTTCTTCGGTATTGATCGCCCATTCCAGCGAAACTGCCCGAACAATAAGGCCGAGATCACCTACGATGCGCTCAACTTCCAGCATGATGTCGGCCTGGATCTTGTCCTGCAGGCCAGTTTCGCCGCGTACGTCTGCCGCATTCACGCGACCGATGCCCGCCTCGAACACGCGGTCCGACAGATGCGGGCGGATGCGGTCCAGAACATCGGTCTTGGAAAGCGCCTTGCGACCAGGTGTCTCCGGGTCGCTGCCCGATCGCGTGACGCCATGCATCATGCCAAGAATGTTGGACGGCTTGTCGGGATCAACCTGCAACTCGAGCGTTGCAACCCCGGCAATCTCCACCTTGTCCTTGGACAGGGCCTTGAGCGCCGTCTGAACGGAGAACGGCTTCAGGTCGGCGATCATCATGCCAAGGTGAGTCGATCCGCCAACGAGGCTCTTGATCTTGTCGACAACGCCGCCGACCGAAAAGTGGCCGCCTTTGAAGGCATCGATCAACTGGCCATTCTTGAACAGCAGGGCTGCATAGTCTGGTGGAACGGCATACCGTTTTTCGAAGAAGGCCTTGAATTCAGACTGACGCATGAATTCTGCGAGCATGCGTGGGTCGCTCAGGATTACGGGTTCCGACGCCATGACTATTTATCCTCCCATTTGCGGTTGGTGACGAAAGTGACGAGGTTGTAGAGAATGACGGCAGCGGTGACGCCAACGCCGATGGGGTGCGCCGTGACGACGCCGATAAAGCGTTCAGAGGCAGAATACTGTTCCCAGATGCGGCCCATGAAGGTGACCTGGAAAACCGTGCCGGAGATCATCGTGGCAAGCGAAAAAAGCGCCATGAACAGCGAGATCAGCCGGGCTATGCGGCTGATACGGGTTTCCTTGGAGCGGGCAGCGCGACGCGCATGTTGCGCCTCGTCCCGCTCACGCTTGTCGAGTTCCTTGTCGAAACTTTCGCCGCGCTTGATCGCTTCTTCGCGGGCCTTCCTGTCGACGGACAGGAAATCCGGCTGTGCCTTGCGATTGGGGCTGCTCGAACTGGCCGTTGTCAGGTTTGAAGCCGACCGGCGCCAGATCACGAACACGGTCCAAGCCAGCCAGACTGCCGTGACCACACAGGTTACATTAAACATGATGTCGATCAGCGGCCACGCCTCGGCCGGTATTGATCGCAGGGTCTCGTCCATGGCTTGCTCCTTGCATCGGGGTTCCAATGACAGAGGCGCAGGACTTCGGCGTTTCGGTTCAGCCGGGACATAAATAATTTTCACGGCTGTGATTTGGTTTGCATTTATGGTCCTATTCTTAGGGGCGTTGACAGGATATCGGTGTGGCGGACACGGACGGGACAGAAGCCAAGCAATTGCTGAATGATTGGCGCGCGGGTGATTTGGTGGCGCGTGACCGCTTGTTCACGCTATTGTACAGCGAGTTGAGGCAGGTATCGGCGGCTCTGCTGCGGGCAGAGCGCAACAGCTCATTGTCCACGGGTGACCTCGTGAACGAGGCGGTCATGCGGCTCGTGAAACTTGATCAGATAGAATGGGCCGACAAGACCCATTTCCTGGCTCTGTCGGCCCGTGCGATGCGGCGCATTCTGATCGACAATGCCCGCAAAAAGCAATCCGACAAGCGCCATCACCACAAGGTCACCCTCGTCACGCGTCACTCCGGAATGCCCAGTGACCGAATCGATCTTGATGTGCTTGAAAAGGCGTTGATCCGGCTGGCGGCGATTGACAAGGACAAGGCCGATATTGTCGAGATGCGCTACTTTGGAGGTATGAGCCATCAGGAAATCGCGGAAGTTACAGGCACATCTGAATCCACCGTCAAGCGGGGCTGGCGTACGGCCCGAGCCTGGCTGTTGAATGCGTTGAGTGAGGAGCGAGCCAGGTGACGGCTGATTTCGGGAGGATGGAAGCAAGTGCGATCAGAGCTTTCCGCCTCCTGGAAGACAACCATCACGCAGGAAAATCCGGCCCCGTTCTAAGCAGGGAAGGACAGGGTTGTGCTCATCTTGTATCCGGGTGAGAAGATCAGTCGGACGGACGTGATGGCCTTATAGTCTCGGCGTGTGCTCCTGTCGATCACGAACAGTCCCGCGCCGGTTTCGCATTCAAGCAAATCAGCGAGTGGTTGTTCCGCGATGATTGCTGAAAAGGCGATATCCCCCTCACTGTAGGGAACATTCTTCAAAAGCCATTCATTCGGGCTGACCTGCGAGAAGTCGACGCCTTCGGCATCCGGGACGGCATCCGGATTGATCCACCGCTCCTCGATGACATACGGTCGGCTGTCTGCGCTGTGAACGCAAACGAGGTGAAGCATTTTCGTGCCCCGCGACAGGTTCATTTTCGATGCTACGGAGGCGGGGGGCGCAACGCGTCTGCGGGAAATCTGGGCATAGCCGTAAGTTTGGCCCTTGTCGCTGATCTCCCTGCGGATCAAGGGAATTTCCAGTGTCGCTTTTCTCACCGGGAACATTGCCACGCGTGTGCCGGCTTTCCGCCGCCTGTCCAGCAACCCGGAGCTGGCCAGGTTTTGGAGCGCGCGGTTTACCGTTGCGCGGGCACAGCCGAATTCCTTGGCAAGGTCGGCTTCGTTCGGGATCAGGTCGCCCTGGTTCCAGACCCCTCCATGAATGCGGCGGACAACTTCCTCCTGCACTGACTGCCAGTTGTTGAGCACCGGTTCCGTCATAATGCGTCTCCGAGTTCATGCATGATGGATCGGTAGCGACTTACAATGGCATCGCGGGCGATGTGCCGCCCTTCGCGTACCGTGTGGCGTCCGGCCGACCAGACGTCGGTGACGAGGCGATCGTCACCTGCAAAGATATAGCTGTCGATAAGGGCGTCACCGGACCGTCCGGCGAGATCGATGTGGCCGTCGTCAATCGCGACAAGGTCAGCCAGGTATCCCTCTAAAATGCATGCGCTGTTGCGCCCCGAAGCCTGCGCGCCGCCTTTGTTGACAGCTTCAAACAAACGTCTGCCGGTCGAACGGTCGTGCGTGGCAAGCGAAGCGCGCGAATGGTCGCGCAGCCTCTGAGAGTATTCGAGTGCCCGCAACTCGTCGGTAAGCGAGATGCGAATATTTGAATCTGAGCCGATTGCGAGGGCGCCGCCTGCGCCAAGCCATGCCGTCGCACCAAAAATGCCGTCTCCAAGACTCGCTTCCGTTACAGGACATATTCCCGCGACGGCTCCAGAGCGCGCGAGCAGATCTGATTCATCTGCATTCATCTGGATGCAATGGATCAGGCACCATTGGGGACTTGCATCGCAGTGATCCATGAAGACGCTGACAGGGCGCGCGCCATGAAAAGCCAGGACTTCATCGACTTCGGCTTGCTGTTCGGACAAGTGCATATGCAGGGGCCCGTCGCACGCAAGATCACTTGCCGACTTGAGGTCGCGCGCGGCGACGGCGCGAAGGCTGTGGGGCGCGACACCAAGGCGGCTATCGCTCGGCAAGTACCGCATCGTCTGCTGCGCCTGGTCATGCAATCTCGCGAAGCGCTCAAAGTCATTTCCGAAGCGGATTTGCCCGGGTCCGAGCGGGCGCCCGTCGCAGCCTCCATATTCATAGTGAACGGGAAGGAGCGTTAATCCGATGCCGGTTTGTGCGGCCGCCGCCACGACCCGGTCAGACATTTCGGACAATTTGTCATAAGTTGCGCCGCCCGGCTGGTGATGGAGATAATGAAACTCCACGTTTGCAGCATAGCCAGCTTCCAGCATCTCCATTTGCACGAAGGCGGCGATCCCTTCGACATGATCCGGGGTCAGCCTGTCCAGGAAGCGGAACATCAGCTGACGCCATGTCCAGAAGGAATCGCTGGGGTCGGGCCCTCTGCGTTCCGTCAGGCCTGCCATGGCCCGCTGGAACGCGTGGGAGTGAACATTGGCGGGCGCGGGTAGCAGGATTCCTGTCTTGTAACCTTCAGGATTCTGGCCGCTGAGTACCGATGCAATCTTGCCCGAGGCGTCAATTTCAATGCGGACATCGTTGGCCCAGCCGCCGTCGAGAAGTGCTGTGCGCGCCGAAATGACAGTCATTGGCGAACGTCCTTGACTCATTAATATGTGCAGACATATAAAAAATTATCCGAGAATTGGCAATGAGACAATCATGCTTCTGACTCACGCAAATCTGGCAACGTTGGATTCCAGTGCGCCCTACGGTCTGGTGCCGGATGGCGCGATCTGGATTGACGGTGCGTTCATCCGATGGGTCGGGCGACAGGAGGATATTCCCGAGCAAGCAAGTGCGGGCGAGAGCATGAATCTTGGCGGTCGCCTGGTCACTCCGGGACTGGTCGATTGCCATACGCACATTGTTCACGCCGGTAACCGTGCAAAGGAATTCGAGCTTCGTCTTGGCGGAGCCACTTACGAAGAGGTGGCTCGGGCAGGCGGGGGCATCAATTCAACCGTGACAGCGACGCGCGAGGCGAGCGAAGAAGACCTGCTTGGCAGCGCCCTGCCGCGGGTCGATGCCCTGATTTCCGAAGGCGTCACGACGATCGAAATAAAGTCGGGATACGGGCTCGATATAGAAGCAGAAATCAAGATGCTGCGCGTCGCCCGGTGCATCGCGCGCGACAGGCCGATCCGAGTGAAGGCAAGTTTTTTGGGCGCCCATGCTGTCCCGGTTGAATATTCCGGTCGACCGGATGCCTATATCAATGAGGTCTGCTTGCCTGCCATGGCAATTGCCGCAGAGGCCGGGCTTGTGGACGCCGTCGACGGTTTCTGTGAAGGGATCGCATTCAGCGAGGACCAGATCCGGAAGGTTTTCGAAGCGGCAAAAGCGCTCGGATTGCCAGTTAAACTGCACGCTGAACAATTATCGAATCTCGGAGGCGCCCAGCTGGCAGCCGAATTTGGCGCCATGTCGAGTGATCATCTTGAATATTCGACCGAAGAGGACGTCGCGGCCATGGCGCGTGCGGGCATGGTTGCGGTCCTGCTTCCAGGCGCGTTCTATTTCCTGCGGGAGACGAAACTTCCGCCGATTGAAGCGCTCCGAAGCCACGGCGTGGGAATGGCTTTGGCGACCGACTGCAATCCGGGTTCTTCGCCCATGACGTCTCTCCTGCTCGTCATGAACATGGCGTGCACCTTGTTCAGGATGACGCCTGAGGAGGCGTTGGCGGGTGTAACATTGCATGGCGCGAATGCGCTGGGATTGAATGACTGCGGCAAGCTCCGCACTGGTGCGCGGGCCGACCTGGCAATCTGGGACGTCGAGCATCCCGCAGAGCTCGCCTACAGGATCGGATTCAACCCCTTGCACAAGCGTATGTTCGCAGGAGCGATGTGATGATTGTGCTAGTGCCCGGCTCTGCGACGCTGTCCCAGCTTGAATCCCTGTGGCGCACAGGTGCCCCCGTCAGGCTGTCGGAGGCGGCGCGCCCTGCAATTGACAGGGCAGCGGCCATTGTCACCGAAGCTGCTTCGGGCGCAACGGCGGTGTACGGGGTGAACACGGGATTCGGAAAGCTCGCCAGCATCAAGATAAGGTCGGAAGATACCGAGACATTGCAGCGCAATCTCGTGCTGTCGCACTGCTGCGGCGTCGGGGACGCGCTCGATGTGCCGACGACCCGGCTGATGATGGCCCTGAAACTCCTGTCACTTGGGCGCGGCGCGTCTGGCGTGTCCTGGCGGACCATCGCGATGCTCGAAGCGATGCTCGACAAGGGCGTGACGCCGGTCATCCCTGAACAAGGGTCTGTGGGCGCCTCGGGTGACCTTGCACCTTTGGCCCACATGGCTGCAGTGATGATTGGCCAAGGAGAGGCCTGGCTCGAAGATCAGCGGCTGCCGGCAGGGCAAGCCCTCTCGAAAACGGGGCTCAGCCCCGTCACGCTTGGTCCGAAAGAGGGGCTTGGCCTGATCAACGGCACCCAGTTTTCGACTGCCTGCGCGTTGGCGGGGCTGTTCGCTGCCAAGCGTACCGCTCTGCAATGCGTGGTGTCAGCAGCGCTTTCAACAGATGCGGTCATGGCATCGACGGCGCCATTGCTGGCCGAGATTCACGCCTTGCGCGGGCACAAGGGGCAAATCCGCATAGCGCGCAGCATGCGCCAACTTCTGGACGGCTCCCAGATCCGCGAAAGTCACCGTAGTGACGATGCAAGAGTCCAGGATCCTTACTGCATCCGGTGCCAGCCGCAGGTAACAGGTGCTGCGCTCGATCTGCTCGACTTCGCCGGTCAGACACTCGAAATTGAAGCCAATGCCGTGTCGGACAACCCACTCGTCCTCGTCGAAACCGGCCGGATCGTTTCAGGAGGGAACTTTCATGCCGAGCCCGTCGCCTTTGCGGCTGACCAGATCGCGCTTGCGATTGCCGAGATCGGCGCTATCTCGCAGCGCCGTGTCGCATTGATGGTTGATCCCACGCTTTCCTTCGACCTGCCACCTTTCCTGACACCGGACCCAGGGCTGAATTCCGGGATGATGATTGCCGAAGTGACATCAGCTGCCTTGATGAGTGAGAACAAGCACCTCGCCAATCCTTGCTCCACCGATTCAACGCCAACCTCCGCCAACCAGGAAGATCACGTATCGATGGCCGCGCATGGAGCGCGGCGGCTCCATCGTATGAACCGTAACCTTGGCATGATCATCGCGGTGGAGTTTCTCTGTGCTGCACAGGGCGTCGAATTTCGCGCCCCGCTCGAGACCAGTCCGGCGCTCAAACAGGCACTTGCTGCACTGCGTGCGAAGGTGAACCGCCTCACCACGGATCGGTACATGGCACCTGATCTGGAGCAGGTCGCCATGATGGTTGCGAACGGAGACTTCTCCGCTGCGGCGGGATTGCCCGAATCCATTGACGAGATCGTCATATGACTCCCGCAAGTGTGCAGCGCGCTGACGGGCCGGTCGTGCTCGGTGTTCCGCACAGTGGCACTTATCTGCCAGCCGGTATTTTCGACCGTCTGACTCCGCTGGGCCAAAGCCTCGCGGACACGGATTGGCATGTCGACCGTCTTTATGCCGGGCTGCTTCCCGGGGCCACGATAGTGAAGGCGAATTTTCATCGCTACGTCGTTGACGCAAATCGGGATCCTGCAGGCGCGAGCCTCTATCCTGGTCAAAATACGACCGCGCTTGTGCCGATGACGGATTTCGACGGCCACGCCCTGTGGCGCGATCCGCCCGACGACGGAGAAATCGACGCGCGGCGGGCAAACTGGCACGCGCCTTACCATGCCGCCCTGAGCGCAGAACTCGAGCGGGTGAAGGCAGCGCATGGTGTTGCCGTCCTGTATGATTGTCATTCGATCCGGTCGCGCGCGCCGTTCCTCTTCGACGGGACCCTGCCGGATTTCAATATCGGGACGAATAATGGCGCAACCTGCGATCCTCGCCTTGAGCGCGCTGTTTCCGAATCCTGCAAACGGGCGCAAGACTATTCCATGGTCGTGAATGGCCGGTTTCTCGGTGGCTGGACAACACGTCAGTATGGGCGTCCGTCGCGCGGTGTGCACGCCATCCAGATGGAGCTTGCGCAGTCAGCCTACCTGGCGACTGAATCGCCTCCTTTCGACTATGACGACGACAAGGCCGGGCACATCCGCGAGCATCTTGCCGTGGTTCTTGAAGCACTCGAGCGCACGGCATATCAACTACGAGGCACATGATGACCGACTCACGCCATAACATGCGAGACGTCTTTCCCCCGACAGGCAGCGAGATCACAGCGAAGAGTTGGCTGACCGAAGCACCAATGCGAATGCTGATGAACAACCTGCACCCGGATGTTGCCGAGAATCCGCATGAACTGGTCGTTTATGGCGGTATCGGACGGGCAGCCCGGACTTGGGCAGACTTCGACAAGATTGTTGCCAGCCTGAAAGAGCTTGAGGCCGACGAGACCCTTCTCGTCCAGTCTGGCAAGCCGGTGGGCATTTTTCGTACGCATGCGGATGCACCGCGTGTACTGATTGCCAACTCGAACCTTGTGCCCAACTGGGCCAACTGGGAGCATTTCAACGAGCTCGATAAGAAGGGACTCGCCATGTACGGCCAGATGACGGCCGGATCCTGGATCTATATCGGGACCCAGGGGATCGTTCAGGGTACATATGAAACATTTGTCGAGGCCGGTCGGCAGCATTATGGCGGCGACCTGAAGGGCCGATGGATTCTGACCGGTGGATTGGGCGGCATGGGCGGTGCCCAACCTCTGGCGGCCGTGATGGCGGGTGCGTGCTGTCTCGCGGTCGAGTGTGATGAGACGCGGGTCGATTTCCGTCTTCGCACGCGCTATGTCGATGCAAAGACATCGAGCTTGGACGAGGCGCTGCAGATGATCGCCGCTTGGACAGCAGCCGGTGAGGCCAAGTCTGTGGCGCTGATCGGAAACGCGGCAGACATTTTCCCTGAGATATACGCGCGCGGTGTGCGGCCGGATATAGTGACAGACCAGACCAGTGCACATGATCCATTGCATGGCTACTTGCCGCAAGGATGGACTGTGGCTGAGTGGCGTGAGGCGCAATCGTCGGATCCGAAACGTGTCGAGCAAGCCGCACGAGCAAGTATGAAAGTTCAGGTCAAGACCATGGTGGACTTCTGGAATGCCGGCGTACCGACGCTGGACTACGGGAACAATATTCGTCAGGTCGCAAAAGACGAAGGTCTGGAGAACGCATTCGCGTTTCCGGGCTTCGTTCCGGCCTATATCAGGCCTCTTTTCTGCCGTGGGATTGGGCCGTTCCGCTGGTGTGCGCTGTCGGGCGATCCGGAAGATATCTACAAGACTGACGCCAAGGTCCGTGAATTGGTAGATGATCCCCACTTGCACAAGTGGCTTGATATGGCGCGTGAACGGATTTCGTTTCAGGGCTTGCCGGCCCGTATCTGCTGGGTGGGCTTGGGCGTGCGAGACAAGTTGGGGCTGGCCTTCAATGAGATGGTGCGCAATGGCGAACTGTCTGCGCCTGTCGTGATTGGGCGCGATCATCTGGATTCAGGGTCTGTCGCCTCGCCCAATCGCGAGACCGAAGCCATGAAGGACGGTTCCGATGCAGTGTCGGACTGGCCACTCCTCAATGCCTTGCTCAATACGGCGTCGGGTGCGACCTGGGTGTCGATTCATCATGGCGGCGGTGTCGGCATGGGGTTTTCCCAGCACTCTGGCATGGTGATCTGCTGCGACGGGACCGAGGAGGCAGACAGGCGGATTGCGCGCGTTCTCTGGAACGATCCTGCGACAGGCGTCATGCGCCACGCAGATGCAGGATATGAGTCGGCGCTAGAATGCGCCGCCACGCACAATCTTGATTTGCCGGGCATACTTTGATTGCAGGCAACAAAGCTGACGCGATCGTGGATCATGATGTCAAATATCGACAGCCCTGGCTCGCAAATCCGCTTTGGTTCTGCTCATTCACTGTGATCCGTTAACGGAGTGGAATGACCGGATTTCAATTTGGGAAATAATCCGCTGCGTCACACAATTCGTTGTTTGTGGCGTGAGTAGACCCAAGTGATCGTGAGATACGAACACGCTCGGACCAGAACTGTATTATTATCCAGCGAATTATCTCGATTGCTTTAGGCGTAAACGAGGTGTGAACGATTTGCGGTGAATTTGCAGGTTCGCCTGCGCCCGGGCGCACCGATCCACTGTATTTCAAAGGTTTTCATCCATGACCGCCACATCACGCTCGACTGTTTCATCTGCCGGGAATGCCATCGCGCGACAGATTGCCCAGGAACTTGGCGTGGCGGAGCGTCAGGTGTCAGCCGTCATGGACCTGCTGGATGAAGGCGCGACGGTTCCCTTCATTGCGCGCTATCGCAAGGAGCGCACCGGCGGGCTGGACGACACGCAGCTGAGGGCGCTCACCCAACGCCTTGAATACCTGACAGAATTGGCTATCCGCCGCGTCGCGGTGCTGAACGCCATCCGGGAGCAGGACAAGCTGACGCCTGCGCTGGAGCGAGAGATCATGGCTGCCGGCACCAAGGTCGAGCTGGAAGACATCTACGCACCTTTCAAGGTCAAGCGGCGCACCAAGGCGACCATTGCGAAGGAGGCGGGCCTGGAGCCGCTCGCCGAGCGGCTTCTGTCCAATCCGGCGCTATTGCCGGCATCGGAAGCCAAGGGCTTTGTATCAGCCAGGAAAGGCGTGTCCGATCAGGACAGCGCGCTGGACGGCGCGCGCGAGATCATCGTCGGAAAAATGGCGGAAACGCCGCGTCTGGTCCGAAAGATCCGTGAGACCGTCTGGTCAAGCGGCAAGCTCGGCTCCTCTCTCGTGAAGGGCAAGGAGGCTGAAGGCGCCAAGTTCGCTGACTATTTTGAATTCGATGAACCCATCAACGCGATGCCATCCCACCGGGCGCTCGCGCTGCTGCGCGGGCAGAAGGAAGGCGTATTGCGCGTCAAGCTGGCCGTGCCGCACGCCGATCCCCGTGACCATCCGGCAGTGCGCGAAATATGCACCGAGTTCGGCATCGCCAAAAAGGGGCGGCCCGGCGATGAATGGCTCGCCGAGACCGCCCAGGCTGCCTGGAAGGGCAAGCTTGAGCCCGCCAGTTCGCGGGAATCGATCACCCGGTTGAAGGAAGCGGCAGACGGCGAAGCCATCCGAATCTTTTCAATGAACATGCGCGATCTCCTGATGGCGGCGCCTGCGGGCCCGAAAGTGGTTATGGGAATCGATCCGGGCATCCGGACGGGCTGCAAGATCGCCGTCGTCGATGCGACCGGCAAGCTGCTCGATACGGCGACGATTTACCCGCACGAACCGCGCAAGGATTGGGCCGGGTCTCTCGCGACGCTCGCGAACCTCTGCAAGAAGCACAAGGTCGAACTTGTCAGCGTAGGCAATGGCACGGCGGGGCGCGAGACAGAGAAACTGGTGGCGGACCTGTCCGCGAAACTGCCGGACCTCAACCTGACGCGCCTGATGGTTTCCGAGGCCGGTGCCTCGGTCTATTCCGCCTCCGAACTGGCGGCAAAGGAATTCCCCGACCTCGATGTCAGCATTCGCGGCGCGGTTTCCATTGCGCGCCGCCTGCAGGACCCGCTGGCGGAGCTGGTGAAAATCGAACCCAAGGCGATCGGCGTGGGCCAGTACCAGCACGATGTTGACCAATCTGCTCTGGCCCGCTCGCTGGATGGTGTCATCGAAGCGTGCGTGAACACCGTTGGCGTGGACGTCAACACGGCGTCTGCGTCGCTTCTCGCGCGCGTCGCTGGCCTGAATGCGACAATCGCTGCGAATATCGTGGCCTATCGCGACAAGAACGGTCCATTCAAATCGCGGAGTGATCTCAAAAAGGTGCCCCGGCTGGGGCCCAAGGCCTTCGAACAGGCTGCGGGCTTCCTGCGTATCGCAAAGGGCAAGAACCCGCTCGATGGCTCCTCGGTGCACCCGGAGGCCTATCCCGTGGTTGAGCGCATTGCCAGGAAAACAGGCCGGAAGCTGAGCGATCTGATCGGCGACAGGGCCTTCCTGGCCAAGCTGACGCCGGAAGAGTTTGCCGATGCGATATTCGGCGTCCCGACGGTCAAAGACATCCTGGTCGAGCTTGAAAAGCCCGGACGCGATCCGCGCCCGGAATTCAAGACGGCCACGTTCAAGGACGGTATCGAAAAAGTCTCCGACCTCGCGCCGGGCATGCGCCTCGAGGGTGTCATCACGAACGTCACCGCCTTCGGCGCATTCGTGGATATCGGCGTGCATCAGGACGGCCTCGTCCATATTTCGGAACTCTCCGACACATTCGTCAAGGATCCTCACACGGTAGTCAGCACGGGGCAGGTGGTCAGGGTTCGGGTCCTGGACGTGGATGTTGCGCGCAAACGGATCGGCCTCAGCCTCAAACAGGCTGCAGGACGCGTGAAGCAAGACAGTCCTAAGTCGGCCAACGTTACGTCGGCCAGTCCGTTCGACGTGTTGTCGTCACTGCGCTGAGACTTTCCATTCGGTCTGTTGCGCGCCACGCGTGATGCGTCGCCAATCTTAAACAGTGGTTATATGGCCGATTCGTAACTGGCGAGGCCGCCAGCGCAGGCTTATTCTGTGATGAAGGGATGGCGGGCGCACCTGATCGGATTGTGATTGGAGCCGACCGATGTTTTATCCGGAAATTCCCACGCGCTTGGCGACACTGTTGCGTAATCCGCTGCCGAACGGTGTGATTGCGGGCGCGCAGGTCGATGCCATTCGCCTGCTGACAGACCCAGAGACTTTCGGGGGGCGGGCGCCGACCTATTTTGACACGGCCGTATCGCACCTCATTGTCGATGAGCGGGATCTATACATCCTGCGCAAGCCGCTTGATCACGATGGCTTCAAATGTGCCACGGTGGAAGATCGCTGGAACTGGTGCGAAACGCAGTGCATGCGAGGATTTTCCCGCCTCGGCGCCGTATCGGCACGGCCGTTGCCGATCGTCAGGCGCGAGCACAGGCTTTGCCTCGGCGGGCCCGGAAGTATTCGGGACTGGGTCCTCAAGATTACGTGCGAATCCGTCATAGTCGAGCCGGGATTTATCACTCTGCGTCGCGCTGCATGAGACAATAAATCGAGGCGAGTAAACAGACGAATACTCGCCTAATTGATGTGATGACGCTATTGTGCAGCCACTATATATGTCCCCGGGTAGAAGTTCGGGTCTTCTGCTGAAGTTCAGGGAAGTAGCGATGTCGTCAGAACGCATTGATTGGGACAATCTGAGAGTCTTCAGGATTGTCGCCGAACTCGGCAGCATGAGTGCCGCTTCGGCGCGACTAGGCGAGTCGCCGCCGACGATTGGCCGGAAAATTGATGACCTGGAAAAAGCCCTCAACACGCAATTGTTCGTGCGCTCGACGCGCGGCGTCGAATTGACGGAAGTCGGCAAGGTGGCGCTGCGCCATGCCCACGTCATGGCCGATGCGGCTCATCTCATTGACCAGCAAGCCTCGGACAGGAGCCAGCCTGCGGAAGGCGTGATTACGCTCGCGACAGGCGACGGACTCGGCCCCTACTGGATCGCGCCCCGTCTTCCGGACTTCCAGCAGGTCAATCCGCGCATCCAGATCAAGATGAGCGTGCTTGAGCACACGCCGGACATCGCGGCCGGCGAAGCAGACATCGGCATACAATTCACGGAGCCGAAGAACCACGACGTCATTTCACGTCGATTGGGTACGCTGCATTATATCAGTTTCGCCTCGGCCGAATATATCGAGGAACATGGCGCCCCGAACAGCATGTTCGAGTATTTCCGGCACCAGTGCATCCTGCACCAGGCCTACGTGATGCAGATCGAACGATGGGCCCCGAAAATGTCGGAGCTCAAGAAGATGATCAATTTCGCGTTCGTCACCAATTCGGCGAGTTCGATGATCGAAGTGTGCAGGAACGGAGGCGGGATCGCCCTCTTGCCATCCTATATCGGCACCGTGGCGCCGACACTCGTGCCGCTTGAGCTCCCGGAAGTCGCGCCCATCGAATTCTGGCTCACTTATACCGAACGCGTTTGGCGCCTGCCCCAGGGCAGGATCGTTCTCGACTGGTTGAGAAGCATTTTCGAGGCCAATGATGCCTTCTGGTTCGCAGATGAGTTCATCCACCCCAACAGGGCCGGCAACCGCATGGAGGCGCTGAAGCCGTTCATGCCGCCGGGACCGTCAGCCGCTGGATAGGGCCTTCAGGACGCGAGCCATTGTCTCGAGCTTTTCGGTGGACTTGGTGCGGTCGATCCAGTCATGGCATTCGGTTCGGATCTTCATCGCCGGATCCTGCGAAACGCTGTCCGCGTCGCTGTCATCCTCGAACAGGTCAGCAATCGGTATGCGCAGGGCTTCGGCTACAGTGGACAGCATGCCAGCGCTGAGGCGATTGGTTCCGGTCTCGTATTTCTGCAACTGCTGGTGGCTGATTCCGAGTTCGGCGCCGAGTTCCGCGAGAGTGCGATTCTGCGCAATTCTGAGGGCGCGAATCTTCCCGCCAACGAGTTGATCGACGCGTGTGGGCGCGCGTGAACTGGACTGTCTTGGTGTGTGCTGCACTTCAATAACCCTTCTAATACACACCATGCATTTCGCGCACTGGGTGTTTAGGCAAGGATGACAGCTATCAAAAATATGAAACGCAAAGGGGTTCCATAGCGCATACGCTGGGTAGGCTGCCATCGGGGCGTGAAAACGGTCGCCAGTTATACACCTTCGGTTTCAAATCCGGGAAAAATCGCACTTTCCGGACTAATAGTCTTTTTTCCACCTTATGGAGAGCTTGTTTTCGCCGGTCGACGTCGTTTCTGATGTCACGGACACTTGATCAACCGGCTCCCACTCGACTTCGACAGAACTGCCGTCTGCCCCGGCAGCATTCAGTTGGAGGTAGACATCGTCAGCGAGGTATTGGCCGACGCCAAGCTCCGCATTTCCAGCATCGTTGGAACTGATCGACAGGCGATCGACACCCAGAACGGCCTGCAATTCGGAGGCGGGGTCGAAGCCGACGCTGCGGCCGCTGAGCCGGGCAATCGATGAGGCCAGTTGCGCCGCCTCGACGGGAGACAGGTCGATCGACGAACGGCCGAACAGCAGTCGGGACAGGATTTCGTCCTGCGGCAGGTCGGGCGTACTCGACAATTCGAATACAGGGTTTGTCGGTTTGCCGGAGACTTGAACGCGGGCCACGAAGCCATTGACCGACCGGCCGGCGTCGATGGCGATCCGCGCGGTGTCGAGCGGGCCGTCAAAGGTGATCTTGCCGCTATCGAAGACGAAAGGGCGCCCGGCGAGATCGAGGTCACCGCGCACCATGGTCGCCTGTCCGGACAGGTTTACTTTCGATACGGTTCCTGTCGCCGTGAGATCGAGCGCCCATTCGCTGTCGAGCCCGCGACCGGTAACGAACACGCGCCGTGCAGCATCAATATCGATGTCGAGGTTCAGGGATTGGCGTAACTTGCTAGGCGCGTTGGTCGGTTCATCGCCGTCGCTCCAGCGGACATCAATGGCCTTCGGGCCGGAAGAGGGGAGATTGTCGAGCGATACGCGCACTTCGTCGACAGTCAGTTTGCCTGACACAAGGCGCCTGCTGTCATCGTCGAAAAAGTTCAAATTGCCGCTTAGGCGCGCCATATCGCCGTCGCGTTCGTAAACAAGCAGCCGGGTCAGTTTTGCATTCAGTTGGCCAGCATCGCGGCTGAGTGTGCCATCCAGCACGACTGACCCGTTTCCGTCGCTGTTTCCGCTCCCGTTGATGGCCATTTTCTTGTCGGCGTAACTGGCCTTCAGCGCGATGTCTGTCAGTCTGAGTCCCGTGGTGCCGAATTCATAAATGCCGCCGGTGACATTCGCATTCGCATTATAGATTGGCTTGGAAAGCGATCCCGCGACAGTCGCCACGGCATCGATACGGCCACCGATATCATGGCCATAGGCAAGCGCAGCGCTATGCAGCGCCCCCAGGTCGCCGTTCAGCGTTGCGCGCCCGATGACGGATTGCGTCCGGTCCAGACGGGCGAGGGAATTGGCAGACGGTTGGATCGGCAAAGCCGCGTCTGCAACGAGGACGAGGCCCTTGCCGTAATTGCTTCTCGCGTTGACCTTCAGCGTGTTGTCATCAAGGCGACCCGTCAGGTCGAGCGAAAGCGACGTATCGAGCCCCGGAACCGGGCTGGTGGCCGAGAAGGCGAAGGATCCGGACGGTGACAGGCCAATGGGCCGAAACTCGCCATGACCATTGAGGCGCGCATCGACGTCGCCCAGGTTGGCGAGTGCAAACAAGGCGCCGAAATCCACGGCTTTGACATCAATGGCCAGCAGGGCGGTTTCCCCGCTACCCGAAAGCGCGGCTTTCACCTCGCCACCGAGGAGCAAAAGCCGTCCGTCGAGATCGGGAGTCTCGCCGAGACTCCAGTGAGCCGGTTCCGGTGTGCCGAGCGGTTCGCCAAGAGCCGTCCCCGACAGGCTGAACGTGCCATTGGGCGAGGCGCCCGACAGGTCGGCCTGTCCCGAAACCGCAAAATCGAATGGGCCGGCGGGCTGGCCGCTCTTCAGACTGGCTTTGAAATCGTAGCCGTTCTTGTTGTTCTGTATGTCTGCCGTGAAGGCATCGAGTCGGATGGCCGACGGCAGTTTTGCACCACTGCCGTCAGCATGGGCCACGATCGACATCGGGTCCTGGCCTTCCTTCACGATGCTGACGGTGGCGCGCAGGCTGTCGACTTCCACGTCGTCGGTCTTCAGGCCTTCGCCCTCCGCATTGACCAGAACGGCAAGGTCGCCCGCGGGGCTTATTTCAGCCCGGCCTGTAATTCCTAGGGGGCCATATGTGCCGTTCAGGTTTTCGATCAGGGTGCCTTCGTCGGCGCGCACGAGATCGGCTGTCAGGTCCAGCGTTTCGCCCGCCAGTTTGCCTATAACAGCCAGCGGGCCTGTTATGCGGCCGCCGCGAATGCCGAGCGTGGTCGTCGCGGCGACCTGTTCGATGCGACGGGAGGCGATTTCAAACACGCCACCTGCTGCTGCGACACCTATCTCGAGCGCGCTGGCGGGACCCGAAAGACTCACCGAGCCAGCGTGGAGATCAAACCTGTTCCCGCTAATGTCGAGCGGTTCGGTTTGCACGAAATCGAAGCGCAGCGCGCTGGCATTGCCAATGCGGTATACGCCGCCACCGTCGACCTGAATGCCGGCGCCGGACAGTTTCATCTTCGCGATCTCTATCGTACTGCCATCGACAGCGAGGGACGCGTTCAGTTTCGGCGCAGCACCCATCAGTGGCTGTATCGTATCCGGCAATCCGGAAAATCCGCTACCCGTCAGGATCGTCTCGATCTGCGGCTTGTTGAGCATGCCGTGCGCGCGGAATGTTCCAGACGCCCGCCCGCCGAACTCGCCGGGCAAGCTGTAAAGGTCCTGGTCTACCGTGCCGCGTACATCCAGCGTGCGCGCCTTCGGGCTCAGCGTGCCCGAGGCTGAAACCTTGCCCTCCGGCAACTCAAGCACGGAGGGGGAGAGAGTCAGGATACCGGTATCGCGCGCGTAAACGCCGCTCGCCACCAGATGGGGCTTAACGCCAATCAGGCCGGACAGGCTTTGATTGTCCGAGAGGACGCCTTCACCGGTGAGGTCGGCCTTGAACGGTATCTGCCGAGGCTTCAACGAGACCGTCACAGGCCCCGAAAGACGGGTGAAGGACAGGTCTGCCCCCTCATGCGCGCTGAGGATCGCACCGCCCGTGTAGGTAGGGATATCGTTGTCTATTTCGAGTGTTCCGTCTAGCGAGAGGTCGGCCGCAAGCCCCGCCAGGTCGGAAAGGCCCGTGAAGTCCAGCTTGATAGTGGCGGGGCCTTCCAGTGACTTCGTGTCAATATTCGCCTCGCCTGTGGCGGCCAGCGTGCCCGACGCCAGGCTTGCGGACAGGTCAAACGCGGCCAGCTGCTTTTCGATATCGGCGCTCAGAACGAAACGCGCGCTGGCGCCGAGCAATTGCCGCAACGTATCCGGAAAAGGCAGGACGGTTGCGTCGATATCGGCGTTTGCAGTCAATCGCCCCGCCACGATCTTGGTAGTCATCGAGGCGGCGTCCTCGCCTGAGACCTTCATCAGGAAATAGCCATCGCCTTCGTCCAGTGTTCCGTCAGCAGAGGCACTCAGGCTGGCGCTCTGTCCGTCCGCAAGTTTCAACAGCGTCGCGAATGTGCCGTCGGCGGGAGCCTCGCCCTCGGCGTCCAGCTTGAACTGGCCGGCGGCGTCCCGCTGGGCATCGATCCTGAATCGGTCGCCAAGACCCTCAAGCGGCGCAATGTCCAGCTTGGCCTTGAGGATGGCATCGCGTCCGCTCGAAAATGCACCCGACACGCTGAACGCGGCAGCTGGCCCGGCGACACCTTCCGCGAGCGAGAGTTTGCCAATCTTGAGGTCTTCGAGCGCGACGCTCCAGTTGCTTCCGCCTGACGTTTCGCTTGGCGCCGTTTCGGGGCGGCGAAGAACAGCTATGACTCCTGCACTGGCAAGATTGAGCTCCACCTTGCGGGACAGTAGCGCGCGCGGTGTCCAGCGAAGGTTGATGTCGCTGGCGTCGAGCCACCGGCCTTCGGCATCGGCGATCGTCAGACGGTCTAAATGCATTTGTTTGAGCGGGTCACCTGTCAGGCCCGATGCTGAAATCGTTCCGAGGCTGCCGATCGTCCGACCGTCGATTTGCGACAGGACATAGGTGCGCCCGCCATCACTGTTGATCCAGAGGCGTACACCCATGACGGCCAAGAGCAGGAAGACGACAATTCCCGTACCTGCCGATGAAAATGGCCGCCGACGGATGAAATTGACGGATGCTTGCAGGAAGGCCATCAGAATGACTGCCCGATGGATACGTAGTACTGGATCGGGTCTTCCCCGTCGCGCCTGTCGACCGGCGTTGCAATATCGACCCGGATCGGACCAAAGCCGGGATAGTACCGGAAGCCAAAGCCGATGGCTGTGCGCATGTCGTTGAAGACGTCGTCAATGCTGTCAGCCGCCGCACCGCTGTCAATGAACAGCACATAACCGAGCTTTTCACTGCGCCGCCAGCGCAGCTCGGCTGACACATCAAAAAGACTTCGGCCGCCAATCAAAGTGCCGCTCGAGTCGCGCGGCGACAGGCTCTGGTATTCAAACCCGCGAACCGATCCGCCGCCACCTGCGAAAAACAGGCGGTCGACCGGAACGGCATTGGATCCGAGAAAGGCGCCGAACTCGCCGCGTATGGCGGCGACGAAAGGCCCGTCCGCAATCTTGTGGTAAGTGGAACCGGTCAAGAGCATGCGCGTGTAGCCCGCCGTGCCGTCACCCACTGACATGCCGGGTTCGACACCGAGAAAGGCGCGATGGCCCGATTGCGGGTCGAGGGGGCGCTTGACGGTGGAATAGGTTGCAGCGAGCGGAAACGATAGCGTGTAGAGTTCAACGGGATCCTGCGCAGAGCTCGAACTCGCTTTTTCCGTGCGTGTGGCATCAATGGAGGCGCCGGCAGACAGGGTGAGTTGCTTGTTGAGTGGCTGCGACAGCGCCGCGCCGAACTTGATGCCCTGCAGGTCGTAGGCGTCAGTCTCCTCGTCGCGAATCCCAGCCTCGGCGGTGAGAGTGCGCCCATACCGGCCGATGTTGGGTCTTGTATATGTTGTGGTCAGGTTCCGCGCGATCGTTGCGACTTCGACCTGTACACGGATTGTATCGCCAGCGCCGGTTACATTTCGGCGCTCCCAGTATGCGTCGGCGCCGGCACCGTCGGTGGTCGAGGCTGTCACGCCAGCGCCGACGGAGCGGCGTTTGGCGTCTGTCAGCGTCAGTTCGACCGGATGGAATCCCTGCGCGTCCGGCGTTCGCGAAACCTCAACGCCGATACCGTCGAACAGGCCGCTGCTGCGCAGGCGAAGGCGCAGCTGGTCGATCTTTTCGGGTGTATAGGCATCGCCCGGATTCCAGGTCCGCAGAGCGCAGATCGTTTTGGCTTTGCATGTGCCGGAGTCGATCACGACAATGTTTCCGAGGCGAACGAGCGGGCCGGGCGCCAGTGCGTATGTCAGTTCGACAGTCTTGTCTTTGCGTGAGGCCAGCACGTCGATCCCGCTGCTTTCGGCGAATGCGTGGCCACCTTGGCGAAGTCGGCGCAGAAACCGGGCGTCCAGCGCCTCGATGTCTGACGTCCGGGCCGGCGTGCCGATGGCAAGGGACTTTCGGTCTTCCTCGAGCGATGCCTGCAGCTTGTCGTTTACGTCGGAATTGAGCGCCAGGGCGACGGACGCGACACGGAACATGTCGCCGGCGGCTACGTCCAGTCGCGGCTTCTTGTCGACCGAGTCGATCAGTTCGGGCGATACATCGGCCGCGAGATAACCTTCGGATGCGAGGAATTCTTCCAGCGTGTCGGCAGAGGCTGCCGCCTTGCGCCGTGCTTCGAGTACGCTGCGGGGCTCTGCATCGTCCGTTTCGAGCACGGCCTTTGCCTTCGCATCCAGACCGGATGGCAGCCCTTGCAGCTCAACCGGCACCTGTGGGCTGGCGGATCCGGCGCTATTTGCGCTGCTTCCCGGAAAGCCGGCACAGGCTGTGACGGCCCCCAGAAGGCACACGCCCGTGGCCGGGTGCGTGAGAGCGCTCCCGGCTGCTGTGGTCAAGCGGGCAAGCCGTTGTGACATCGAAGTAATTACCATCCAGATTTCAATGCGAGGATTGCGCCAGTTTTCCTAAATGAAGGCTGAACAGGCCTGTCTATAGTGAAGATAGGCTCTGAACCTTCCGTTTTCGCCCCGAACACTGCACGTTTACGGCAAATTTTCTTGCAAATACATGCGGGCTGGGCGGATTTTCCGATTGTCGCGGGCGCGGTAGTCTTCGTTTGCCAGCTTGGCCGCACACACCGTATGATCGGCGGATTGAAGGCCGGCGGGGCGGTGAATGACATATTTGATGGTACTAGGCGGCTTGGTACTGCTTTTCATTGGCGGGGAAGCGCTCGTCCGTGGGGCGGTCAGCGTGGCGCGCAAGCTCAACATTTCGGAATTGGTGATCGGATTGACGCTGGTCGGTTTCGGCACGTCGGTCCCCGAACTCGTGACCAGTTTGAGAGCCATCGACCAGAATGCAGTGGGTATCGCCGTCGGCAACGTCGTCGGGTCGAATATTGCCAATGTGCTGCTCGTGCTCGGTGTTGCCGCGATGATTCGTCCGATCCTGACCAATCCGCGCGCGCTGGCCAGGGACAGTATGATCATGCTTGCCGTGACGGCGCTGCTTTGTGCGTTGATCTGGTTTGACCTTTTCAGCCGACCCGTCGGTATCGCGCTCCTCGGCGCCCTATTGGTCTACCTCACCTATTCTTTTGTCGCAGACCAGCGCCGTGGCAATGAGGCTGCCGTGATGCACGTGGCCGAAGGTGAAGCCGTCGACGCCCGCTATGGCTTGTTTCTCGGGCTGGTCATCGCCGTGGCCGGACTGGTGGGCGTCGTGATTGGCGCCCGGCTGCTGGTCGACGGGGGCGTCGTCATCGCGCGGGATTTCGGGATAAGCGAAACAATAATCGGCCTCACAATCGTCGCCGTCGGAACCAGCTTGCCAGAGCTTGTGACGTCGGCTGTGGCCGCCCTTCGTGGCAGGTCGGATGTCGCGCTCGGCAATATCATTGGCTCGAACATCTTCAACATATTGGGAATCCTCGGCGTTGCGGCGGTCGTCCACCCGTTCAGCGTCCGGGGCGATATCTCCGCCGAGGCGATGTCTCAGGGGCATCATGCGAGCATCATATCGTCCGAGGATATTGGGGCGCTGATCCTGTCGGTCTTCCTGCTCATGCTGTTCGCAATGACCGGGAAACGCATCGCTCGCTGGGAAGGTGCAGTGCTCCTGCTTGCCTATGCGCTCTATATGGGCCTCTTGTTCGACCTTGTCCCCGTTCCAGGAATTCTCCCCCATGCCTGATAATCCGATCTACCAGGGGCTCGGCCAGCTCGGCCAGCAGACGCCCGCTCCGCAAAACCCGGACGAGGCCCGCCTTGAACGCGTGCCCAACCCCCATGCCGGTACGCTCTACCTCACCCGGTTCGTCGCTCCCGAATTCACCTCGCTCTGCCCGGTCACGGGACAGCCGGACTTTGCCCATATCGTGATCGACTATGCCCCCGGCGACTGGCTGGTGGAGAGCAAGAGCCTGAAGCTCTACCTCACCAGTTTCCGCAATCACGGTGCGTTCCATGAGGATTGCTCGGTTGCCATCGGCAAGCGGATACATGCCTTCACCGAGGCAAAGTGGCTGCGGATTTCGGCCTATTGGTATCCACGCGGCGGCATCCCGATTGACGTTTTCTGGCAATCCGGTGAGGTGCCGGCCGGGCTTCACGTACCCGACACCGGCGTCGCGAGCTATCGCGGTCGCGGCTGACCTCAGGCGGGCGGCGTCCAGCGCACGATCTTTTCGCTCATCTCCGCTCTCGGGCGCTCCGGGCATCCCAGCGTCGCGGTGCCGAGATAGATAAATCCCGCCACGCGTTCGTCCTCCGTCAGGCTGAGCATTTTGGCGACCTGCGGGTCGAAGGCCACCCACTCCGACAGCCAGACCCCGGCCCAGCCTGCTGCGTTCGCGGCGAGCAGAAGGTTTTGGCACACCGCACCCGCCGAGAGCTCCTGTTCCCAGACCGGCGTCTTGTGCCCGCGGTCGGGCGATGAGATCACGGCCACGATAGCGGGCGCGCGAAGTGGCAGCCCGGCGGCTTCCAGCACATCCTTTGATTCGGCGTCGGGCGTGTTCGCATCAAGGATCCCGGCGAGTGCCTTTCCGAAAGACGCGCGCGCGTCGCCTTCGAAAACGATGAACCGCCACGGTGAAAGCCTCCTATGGTCCGGTACGCGGGCCGCCACGCGCAATAGTTCATCGAGAGCCTCCGGCGAAGGGCCGGGCTCGGTCAGGTGATGCTTGCTGGCGGAGCGGCGCAGCGCGAGCAGGGAGCGGGCCTCGGCGCTTGGACGAACCGGCAGCATCGGCGTGCCAACGGGCGGGGCAGGGGGGAAACGATTGGCCATGCCGGTACATAAGCAGGTCGCCGCGCCGCCGAAAGAGGCGTCTCGTAATGTTTGTGCTTGCCCGACCCTTGGGTCCGGACTAATCTTGTGAACAGTGTTCACTTTCTGAACATGTTTCAGCGATATTCGGCGCGCCATGCCAGATGACTTGTCCCTTGAAGCCACGCCGGCGGAGCGCCGCCGCCTCAAAGTACGTGGCGCGATCATCGAGGCTGCCGAACGTGTTTTTGCGAACGAAGGCGAAGCGGGACTCTCGATCCGCCGTCTAGCAGAAGAAATCGATTACTCGCCGTCCGCCATCTACAAATACTTCGGATCCAAGGAAGAATTGATCGACGAACTCAAGGAGGTTTTCTTCGAACGCCTCCTGTCTCGCGTCGGCAAGATTTCCTGCGCCGATGCGCCTTTCTCCGAACGGGGGCGGGCATGCGTCACAACCTATATCGTCACCGCGATAGAGCGCCCGCACCACTATGCCGCGGCGTTTTCAAACGCTCAGGGTGCGCCGGTTCAGGTTCAGTCGGAGGATTGGGCGGCGTTCGCGAAATCCAATAAGGGGCGGGCTTTCAATGTGCTCGTCAAAATGGTGCGCGAGGGCCAGTCGCTCGGCGTGTTCGCCCCTGAGCTCGACCCCTACCTGTCCGCGAAATCCGTGTGGGCGGCGTCCCACGGTCTTGCGCAATTGATGACGCACCTGCCAAACTTCCCGGCACTTCTTCCCACTGACCGGCCCGTTTCAGCGAGCGCCTTTATCGCCTTCCACGCCGACCTCGTCTTCCGGGGTCTGCAATCGCCCGGCGAAGCGCGGCACCCTGAATCTACCCCTGAGGACTGAGACCATGACGCCTTCCCATGACTATCAGGGCGACGAGGCCCGAGAGAAGCGCCCGACCTTTCTGAAGGGCCTGGCCTTCCTGGTGATCCTGTTCCTGTTCGGGGCAGGTCTGATATTCGCGGCAATCCAGCTGCGCAGTGCCGAAGGGCCCAAAGTGGCAACGGTCGAGCCGGACCCGCTGACCGTGTCTGTCATGCCGGTACGCCTGGCCAGGGAATTCAGGATCGACGAATCCTTCAGCGGACTCGCCGAAGCGCGACGCAAGAGCCAGCTCGGCTTTTCCAGCGGTGGCCGGATAGACTCAATCAGTGCCGATATAGGCGACCGGGTTAAACAGGGCGCCACGCTGGCCCGCCTCGACACGCGCAGCCTGGGCGCCCAGCTTGCTTCGGCTGATGCGGTGGTTGAAGAAGCGCGTGCGGCCCACTCTCTCGCCCTGAATACAGTCGAACGTCAGCGAACGCTCAAATTGCAGGGCCACGTCTCGCAACAGCGCGTCGACGAGGCAGAAGCCCAGGCCAACTCGTCCCTTGCCCGCATCGATGCGGCCAAGGCACAGGCTGACACGTTGCGCGTGCAGATCGACCTCGCACGCATCACGGCGCCCTTTGACGGTGTCGTCACTGCGAGGATGGTTGATGAAGGCGCGATCGCTGCGCCCGGCACGCCGATACTGGAATTGGTGGAGGCGGGTCATCTCGAAGCACGGATCGGCCTTTCGGCCATCAGCGCCGCGCGCCTGATACCAGGTGAAATGTACAAGCTGGTCGCCGATACAGGCACGGTTGATGCAAAACTGCGAACCGTCACCGGCGTCATCGATTCCGACAGGCGCACCGTCGCCGCGACGTTCGACATCGAAAATTCAGGCGACCTTGCTGTGGGAGCCGTCGTCCGGCTTTCGATGGAACGCGAAATCAAAGAGCCTGGGTTCTGGGTGCCCGTGAAGGCCATGTCCACGGCGTCCCGCGGCCTGTGGACCGTTTTCGTCGCCGCCCCGTCCGAACAGGGCTGGCGCGCTGAACAACGGCCGGTCGAGATGGTGCATTCCGAAGGCGGGCGCGGATTCGTTCGTGGTCCCGTTCAGGAAGGCGACCGTGTGATTGTCGACGGGCTCCAGCGGATTGCGCCGGGCATGCCGGTCGTGCCGCGTGATGCAACCAGCGCCGACACGCCAAACGAAGGCTGAGGTCCGAGCCGCCATGTTTACAATTTTCTTCCGCCTTCCGCGCCTCACCATCCTGATCTTGCTGGTTATCCTGATAGGTGGTCTCGGCGCGATGTTCTCGCTTGGCCGGCAGGAAGACCCGGCGCTGATCGAGCGCTACGGCTTTGTCCTCACGACCCTCCCGGGCGCGGACGCCGAGCGCATGGAAGCGCTGGTTACCGAACCTGTTGAAGCGGCCCTGATGGAGCTGCCCGAAGTCGATGAAGTGCAGTCCGTGTCACGCCCCGGCGTGTCGCAGGTCAGTCTGGATATCCGCGACGACCTTACGGAAGCAGAGGTCGACGATGCCTGGACCCTGATCCGCCAGAAGGTCGAGCTCGCCAGGACCCAATTCCCATCCGGTACCAACGCGCCGGATATTCACCGGCAATATGTCGGTGCTGCGACACTGGTCGTCGGACTAGTCTGGGAAGGCGAGGGCGACCCGCCGCTCGCGGTCATGCGGCGCATGGCGCTGAATCTCCAGGACCGTTTCCAACGACTGCCCGGTACAGAGCTGACCGACCTCTATGGCGTGCCTGCCGAGGAAGTCCGCATCGTCGTCGATCCTGAGGCACTGTCAGCTGCCGGCCTGACGGTTCGCCAGGCCGCATCGCTCATCGCATCGGCGGACAGCAAGACCCCGGCCGGGCGCCTGCGCTCCGACGGTGGCAATATCGGTCTCGAAGTTGGTGGCGAGTTCGACAACATTTCCCGCATCCGCAGCGTGCCGCTCCTGCAGCGGCCGGATGGAACGGCTGTGCGTGTCAGCGATGTCGCTTCTGTCCAGAAGGGGTTTGAGGATCCGCCCGTCCGTATGGCGTTGGAAAACGGCAAACGCACCATTTTTGTGGGCGCCTTCATTTCAGAAGACCAGCGTGTCGACAAATGGGCCGAGGCGGCGCACCGCGTCGTACGGGATTTTGCCGTGGATGCACCGCCCGGATTGCGTATTGAAACGGTTTTCGACCAGAGCACATACACGAATGCGCGACTGAACGGCCTCGCCCAGAACCTGCTGATGTCAGCCTGCATCGTGTTTGTCGTCCTTTTCTTCTTGATGGGGTGGCGCTCTGCACTCGTCGTCGGATCGGCCATTCCGCTGACTGTTGCGCTCGTCCTGATCCTGTTCAAGATTTTCGGGAATCCGCTGCACCAGATGTCGGTCACCGGTCTCGTGATTTCACTCGGCCTGTTGATCGACAATGCGATCGTTGTTGTCGATGATTTCGACCAGATGCGGGCCCGTGGCGCGTCGCGCCTCGAGTCCATCGACAAGAGTATCAGGCATTTGTTCGCGCCGCTGGCCGCCTCGACCCTTACGACAGCGCTGGCCTTTGCGCCGATTGCGCTCCTGCCCGGTGGTGCAGGTGAGTTTATCGGCATGGTCGGCCTTTCCGTCGTTTATTCGATCACCGCCTCCTTCGTCATCTCCATGACGGTCATTCCGGCGATGGCAGGTTGGTTCGACCGGACGCGAGGCTGGGAAAAGGGGGCTCACAAACGACCGCGCCGCTGGTGGCGCGACGGCGTATCGATCGATTTTATCTCTGATGGCTATCGGGCCACCGTCGAAACTGTCTTGCGGTTCCCACCGCTCGGAATCCTTCTGGCAGTCGCTCCGGCAATCCTTGGCTTCTACCTGGTTGGACAGCTGCCATCGCAATTCTTTCCGCAGACGGAGCGCGACCAGTTCCAGGTCATGATGCAATTGCCCCCGGAGGCCAGCCTGTCCGACACGATAGTGTCGACGCAACATGCCAGTGATCTGATTGAGGCGATGGAAGGCGTGAAGTCCGTCACGTGGATCCTGGGCGAACCGTCGCCGCGCGTCTACTATAACATGATCAATAATACGGAAGGCGTTGAAGGCTTTGCAGCCGGCTGGGTCCAGCTGGACGGCAACCAGCGCACGCACGAGATTGTCGCCCGGGTCCAGAGCGAGATGCGGGCGGAGTTTCCGGGCGCGCGCTTCCTCGCCTTGCCTTTCGAACAGGGCCCTCCCGCTGACGCACCGATCGATTTCACCATCCTCGGTGACGATTTCGAAGTCCTCGGCCGGCTCGGTGACGAGGCGCGCACAATCCTCGCGCAGACCCCCGGCGTGACTTACACGGTTGCGTCGCTGGAACTCGGTGCGCCGACTGTCAGCCTGAAGGCCGATGAATCCGCCTCGGCGCTGGCTGGTCAGCGCCTCACTCAACTCGCGTCTGCCATGAACGCCGAACTGGAGGGCGTTCGCGCGGGCTCCATCGTGGAAGGCACGGAAGAACTCCCGGTCATCGTGATCGCGCCCGAAAATCGTCGCGGTACGCTGACCGATTTGCGAGCCATGACCGTGGGCGACGGCACGCCGCTGTCGGCGCTGGGAACCATGTCGCTCGATCCCAAGACCGCGGTCATTTCGCGTCGCGATGGTCAGCGCATGAACCAGATTCTCGCATTTCTTGATCCCTATACCTTGCCAGCGCCCGTCTTCGCAGACTTCCAGGCCCGGCTCGAGGCCAGCAATTTCACGCTGCCGCCGGGCTATGCCATCCGGATTGGCGGCGAGGCGGAGAATTCCGGCGAAGCGATCGGCAACCTGGCAGGAGTCGGTATCCCGCTTATTCTCGTCATGGCCGGCGCGATCATGCTCGTGTTCAATTCCTTCCGCATGATGCTGCTGATCCTGACGACAGGATTCCTGTCTCTGGGGCTCGCATTCTTCGGCGTCTGGCTGTTCAATCTGCCGTTCGGTTTCAATGCGATCATCGGGGGCCTGGGGCTGCTGGGCATTGCCATCAACGGGTCGATTGTTGTCCTGTCGCTCCTCACGGCCAGTCCGGCTGCGATGGCGGACGACGTGATCGCCCAGCGCGAGATCGTCGTCGATGCCACCCGCCACATCGTGGCCACCACCCTGACAACCATGGGCGGGTTCATTCCAATCCTCCTGTCAGGGGATTCTTTCTGGATGCCGCTGGCCGCCGGAATTTCAGGCGGCGTCGCCGGATCTGCCCTCCTGGCGCTGTACTTCACGCCAGCGGTTTTCCGGATCATGACCCTGAAACCTATACGAAAAACATTGGTCTACCTGTTCGGTCGGCGGCACGCTCCCGCGAAATGAGGTAATTGTGAACGTTCTGGAACTTGATCCGAGGCAATTTGCCGCCCATGTGGCTGGGAAGCCAAATTCTGATGGAGGTTGGAATGGTCGTAAACCCTGATATCGGAGCCCCGCCACCTGCCTGGAACCGGTTGCGTTTCGAGGCCGCTGCGGCGGCTGCAGAGGAGCCGACGCTGGCCAGCTATATCAATGCGGCCATCCTCGCCCATTCCACGCTCTGCCAGGCGCTGTCCTACCACCTCGCTGAAAAGCTGGGCGGCCCGGTCATGGGCACGCTGCAAGTGCGCCACATCCTGTCGACAGCATACGATTCCGATCCATCGCTTCTCGTCGCTGCAGAGGCTGACATGCAGGCTGTTCTAGAACGTGACCCCGCCTGCCGCGGTATGTTGCAGCCATTCCTGTTCTTCAAGGGCTTCCTTGCGCTCCAGACGCACCGGATCGCCCATGTGCTCTGGGGGCAGGGCCGGGAGTCGCTGGCCTTCCACTTCCAGGGCACCGCCTCGGAACTGTTCGGTGTCGACATCCACCCCGCCGCGCGCATCGGCACTGGCGTCATGCTCGACCACGCGACCGCGATTACGATCGGCGAAACCACGGTCGTCGGGGACGGCTGCTCGATCCTGCAAGGCGTGACGCTCGGCGGGACAGGCAAGGAAGTCGGTGATCGCCACCCGAAAATCGGGCGTGGCGTGCTCGTGTCTGTCGGCGCCAAGGTTCTCGGCAACATCACGATTGGCGACGAAGCAAAAGTGGCCGCCGGCAGTGTCGTGCTCAAGGACGTCCCGGCCCATTGTACGGTCGCCGGTGTCCCGGCCAGGATCGTCGGTCAGCCGCTCTGTTGCCAGCCGGCCAAGACGATGGACCAGAACATCCCTGACGACGTGGCAAAATAGGCTGCTGCATCCTTCGCTTTCGACACGGCGGGAATTGCGTCTAGTATGAATGCGCTGGGGTACTGGTCCTAACGCGAGAGGGGACGCTCGCCATGCTGCGCTTATTCTTGTTGGCCCTCGTCGGTCTTGTTTTCACATTGTCTTCACGTGCCGAAGCGCCGCCTCAGCCGCGCTTCGCGCTGGTGATCGGCAACTCTACCTACACCCAGACAGGTTGGGCACTGGAAAACCCGGCTCGCGATGCAGGCCTGATTGCGAATGCGCTGTCCAATGTCGGCTTCCAGGTTGATACGGTCATCAACGCGACCGAAGCCGAGATGGAAGAGGCGTTTGCGGCGCACGGTGCACGTCTCAAGGCAGCCGGGCCAACGGCGATCGGCCTGATTTATTATGCAGGCCACGGCGTCCAGTCTCAGGGCCTGAACTATCTCGTGCCCGTGGATTCCACCGCCCGGTCCGAGCAGGACATCTGGCGTCAGGCGCCACGCTTGGGCGATGCCCTGCGCTATGTTGAAGACGCCGGGAACAGCGTGAACTTCGTCATTCTGGACGCCTGCCGCAACAATCCCCTTCCCAGCTCCACGCGGGGTGCAGGCGGCGGTCTCGCCGAGGTGAAACCCGCTGCCGGATTGCTTATCTCCTACTCAACAGCGCCGGGCTATGTGGCCTTTGACGGCGAAGACGGAAACAGCGCTTTCGCTTCCGCACTGGCTGACACGCTGACGACTCAGAACCTGATCGCGGAACAGGTCTTCAAACGCGTTGCTGACCGGGTAAGGCAGTCGACCAATGGTCTTCAGACCCCCTTCTACAATTCCGGCCTGACGGGCGCGGATTTCTGCTTCGCCGGCTGCGATGGCGGGCCGTCTCCCGTGCCGGTGGCCTCGTCCGCCTCTGGGCGCTTGCCACACGCGGCCAGCACGTCCCGGTCCACCGCGAATACAGCCTCGCCAACGCCTTCGGCAGGTACCTTCACGGACGTGTCCGACATCCTGCGCGCGGCGGCGTTCACGGCCGCAGCCGCAGATTCCGGTCTCTCCGAGCGCACGTTCAAGGATTGCCTGACCTGTCCGGAAATGGTCGTCGTCCCGGCGGGCACATTCACAATGGGATCGCCCGACAGCGAAGCTGAACGTAAGAGCGGGGAGGGACCGCAATGGCAGGCGCAGGTGGCGACATTTGCGGTGTCCGCTACCGAGATCACCTGGGCCGACATCAAGGCGTGTCGGGATGCCGGTGGCTGCGCGGATATCAAAGCCGATGATGAGACGCGGTCTGACCAATGGCTCCAGCCAACCTTTCCGGTCGTGAACATCACCTGGCCCGAAACGCAGACCTATATCGCGTGGCTGAACACACGGGTATCGGGCGAGCCCTATCGCCTCCTGTCGGAAGCGGAGTGGGAGTACGCGGCGCGCGCTGGCACCCAAACGGCGTTCTATACGGGCGAGGCGCTGCCAGGCGACGCGGCCAATTTCAACGCCATGCGCGAGTACAATGGCAGCCAGAGAGGCAGCTGGCCGCGCACGCTTATGCCCGCCAGAACCTATGCGCCCAATCCATTCGGCCTGTATGAAATGCACGGCAATGCGGCAGAATGGGTCGCGGATTGCTGGTCGTCCAGCTATCTGGGTCGCGGCGGGACGGCTGCAGCATTTGACAAGCGCAACTGCCGGTCCCGCGTCCTGCGCGGCGGTAGTTGGGAAAAGGTGCCCTCCTATGTCCGCTCGGCCTATCGCGACTCCTATCCCGATACCGGTCGTGATGACTCGATCGGCTTTCGTATCGCGAGAGACCCCGGCTGATACGGCGATTCCCACTGCTTTCGCGTCGCATTGCAGGCGTCGCTGTTGCGCTGCAAAGGAAAAAGACTAGGTTGCGCCGCTGAATTACGAAGGAGCATGCGTCATGGAACGTGAAGAAACACTGCGTCTTGAGGCGTACCTGAAAGAGAAACTGCACCCGGGCCTTCGCCTTCTGGCGCGCGACAAGACTGATGATTCGGTGGAAGTCTATCTCGGCGCCGAATTCATCGCGCTGGTCTACAAGGATGTCGATGAAGGCGAGACATCTTACCAGTTCCAGATGACAGTCCTGTCGGAAGACATCGAGGGCGCTTGAACCGACCCGAACACGCTAGAACAGAGAGCCCTGATCAGCCTTGGTCGGGGCTTTCTTCGTTTTGGGCGCAGGCGGCGCAGGAGGGGCCCCTCCATCGAGTGGCGCAGCCATGACATCGCCATCCGCGAAACTCACCTTGAACGCCGCCGCGCTTGCTGCCACGCCGGATGAGCGGATCAGCTTGCCGTCCTCGCTGCGCACAATGGCAAAGCCGCGGCTCAGCGTTGCATGATAGGACAGCGTCTCGAGCAATTTGCCTTGCGATTCCAGCGACACGGTGCGCCGCTCGATCAGCCGCATCAGGGCCGGGCGGGCCCGCACGGCGGTTTCCCTCAGGCTCTGCCGCGACCGCCTGATATCCGCCTTCAGGCCTGCCGGGCTGACCTGCGCGGCAGCGAGTCGTGACCGGCTCCGCTCGATCAGCGCCCGCGCCGCGCGCGGCAGGCTGGCCGCCGCATAGTCCAGCCGCTGGCGTTTCGATTGCAGCAGCGTCTCTGGCCGCGGCATGCGTGCGGCGCGCAGCGCATCGCGCGACCGCGCCGTCCGCCGGGCCAGGGCGCGCTTCAGGCGCCCGGCATTTTCCTCAATGTTCAGCAACAGTTCGCTGCGCACCGGCACGGCAATCTCTGCCGCCCCGGTCGGCGTCGGCGCCCGCGCATCCGACACATAGTCGATCAGGGTCGTGTCGGTCTCGTGGCCCACGGCCGAGATCAGCGGGATCTCGCTGTCGAACGCAGCGCGGACAACGATCTCCTCGTTGAACGGCCAGAGGTCCTCGATCGACCCGCCGCCACGCGCAACGATCAGCACGTCGGGCCGGTCATTTCCCGTCATCGCGTTGAAGCCCTTGATGCCCGCCGTCACCTGCGCCGCCGCCGCATCGCCCTGCACCAGCGCGGGCCAGACGATGACGCGCACCGGGAACCGGTCCTGGATACGGTGGAGGATGTCCCGGATCACCGCCCCGGTCGGGCTGGTGATCACGCCGATTGTGCGGGGCAGGAAGGGCAGTTTCTTCTTGTGGCCGGCCTCGAAAAGGCCCTCGGCGGCCAGTTTCTTCTTGCGCTCCTCCAGCAACTGCATCAGCGCCCCGGCGCCGGCAGGCCGCATTGAGCTGGCAATCAGCTGGTAGTTCGAGCGGCCCTCGTAGATCGACAGGCGCCCGGTTGCGATGACTTCAAGGCCTTCTTCCGGCCGGAAGGGCAGCTTGTTGACCTGCCCCTTCCACATGATCGTGTTGAGAACCGCCTTCTCGTCCTTGATGTCGGCGTACATGTGGCCGGACCGGGCAATGGTCACACGGCCGAGTTCCCCGCGCACGACGACATGGTCGTAATTCGATTCAATCGTCCGCTTCAGGCTCGCAGCGAGCTCCGATACGGAAACGGCATGGTCATTGGAGACGGGCGAGTCGGACATGACCTCTCTTGTGTCGCGTCACTTCAAGGAGAGCAAGAGCGCAGCGTGGCGCGCCCTTGCTCCCTATCGCTCATGGGGCAATGGCAGCTACTGCGCGGGCAGGCGCTCGACGAGTTCCACCCGGCGATTCTTGTCCTGTCCTGCCTCGGTTCCGTTGGAAAAGACGGGCACAAGTGGGCCGACACCATGGGCCTCCAGCCTGGCCGGCTTGACCTCATAGTCAGCCTCCAGGGCTGCAACGACCGCCGCTGCCCGGTCGGCTGACAGGCGTTCATTGTAGGCAAACGTGCCGATGGAATCCGTATGGCCGACGACATAGAAGACTTTCTCGGGGTGGGCTGACAGGAATTCCGCGATGGCATCAAGCGCCGCCTTGGATTCCGGCCGCAGCGTGGCCTTGTCGAAATCGAAGACGATCCCGTCGAGGACAACGCGTCCGTATTCACTGATATCGGACCCGATCGCTTCGGCATTCACCACGATCAGGCCGGTCTCGGCCTGCTCTACCTCGACGATATCGATCAATGTTCCGACATAGTCGGACGCATGCTGCTCCACCGAGATGACCACATAGGCCGTGCCTGCGGCGCGGTCTTTCTTTGCGACAATTGCTCCCGCCCCGCCTGAGGACGACGTTCCGCTGAACAGGGTGCCGACTTCTCCCGGCTTGGCGGTAGGATTCGCCAGGTACAGCACTTCCGTCCAGGTGCGGCTTCCGATTGCATTGCCTTTGCGGTCTTCAGAGACCCCCTTTCCGATAATTTCAAACCCGGCGCCTTGAAGCGCTTCCAGGTAATTTTTGTAAACTTCCGAATAGGTGCGGTCTGTCCCCTTGTAGCGATAGAAGGTGCGAGTCAGACGTCCTTCCGTGTCAATCCAGTCGCCGATCGTGCGATAACCCGTCACCGGTCCGGCAGGCACTCGATAGGGCAGGTGGTTATTGATCTGCTGCCAGCGGATTTCCTGTCCGGGATAGCGTTCGATCATCGGATGCTCTTGGGCGCCTTCGATATCATCGGCCAGGGCGGGCTGGAAAAGACAGGCAGCCGCGACAATGGTGGCGATGACCAATGGTTTGAATACTCTCATGTTTCACGTCCCCTTTTTGTGTTTTATTGGGTTCAGGATACGCCAAAACGCCCCAATCTCAAATTGCCCGCCTATCTGTTGACGGCACTGCAGCAGGGCGCTTCCCGGCCCGGTTTCGTCGGGAAAACGGCTTGTTGGTGGCCAAAAGTGCCTCTCCACCGACAGAGGCGCTTGATCTCAAACGCCAACCCGCGCAACAAGCGGTGCCATGAACATCCTCCTCATCGGATCCGGCGGGCGCGAACATGCCCTGGCTTGGAAAATGGACCAGTCGCCCTTGGTCGACATGGTCCACGCGACACCGGGCAATCCCGGCATGGACGTCATCGGCCCCTGCTTCGATGTCGCCGTCGACGATATCGACAACCTGATAAAGCTGACGCTGCAGGTCGAGCCGGACCTGGTTGTAATCGGGCCCGAAGCGCCTCTGGCGCTCGGCCTGGCCGACATTCTCCGCGCCCGCGGCTTCGATGTTTTCGGCCCCAGCCGTCTCGCCGCCCAGCTGGAATCGTCCAAGGCCTTCTCCAAGGGCCGGATGAAAGCCTATGGCGTTCCGACCGCCGCCTATGGCGAGTTCACGACGCCGGGCCTTGCCAAGGCTTTCCTGCGCACGATGGAAGCGCCCTATGTGCTGAAAGCCGACGGACTGGCGGCGGGCAAGGGCGTGGTCATCGCCGAGAGCCTTGAACAGGCGGACGCGGAAGTCGACGACATGCTGTCCGGCAAGTTCGGCGAAGCATCTGCCACGCTGATCATCGAGGAATTCATGCAGGGCGAGGAAGCCAGCATCTTCGTCATCACCGATGGCCAGGGCGCGGTCTACCTGCCGGCCGCTCAGGACCACAAGCGTGTCGGTGACGGCGATACTGGCCCCAATACGGGCGGCATGGGCGCCTATGCCCCGGCACCGGTGGTGACGCAGGCCGTGATGGACCGCATCAAGGCCGAGATCGTCGAGCCGATGCTGGCGGGCATGGCGGCCGACGGCATGCCCTATCAGGGCGTCCTCTATGTTGGCGTCATGGTCACGGAAGAGGGGCCAAAGGTCGTCGAATTCAATGCCCGCTTCGGTGATCCGGAATGCCAGGTCCTGATGAAGGGGCTGGCGGGCGACATCGTTCCGGCCATACTCGCCGCGGCGACGGGCGGCCTGGCGGGCAATGAGGACGCATTCGAATCCCTGCTGGAGCTTGAGCGCTTCGATCCGGCGGCCACAATCGTACTCGCCAACACCGGCTATCCGGGCAGCTACGTCCAGGGCTCCGTGATCAACGGCATGGTCGAAGCGAACAATTTGCCCGGCGTAACAGTGTTCCAGGCCGGCACGGATCGCGATTCAGAGGGCGCGCTGGTCGCCATGGGCGGGCGCGTTCTCAACGTCACGGCCTCGGGATCAACCCTCGAAGAGGCCATCACGCGCGCCTATGCGGGCGTGGACCGTATCGACTGGCCGGAAGGATTCTGCCGCCGCGACATCGGCTGGCGAGCGTTGAAACCGGACTAGCGGCCCACGAACATGAGTGTGCCCTTCGGCACATCCGCCAGGAAGCGTTTCAGGTCGGCTTTCGAGAACACGATACAGCCGTTCGAACGACCGAGCTTGCCAAAGCGGGACAGGAAGTCGGGCTCGGCATAATCGGCGGCATGGATCACGATGGCCCGGTCGCGCGACGACTTGTCCGTCTCGTCCAGCCCGTCCAGGCGCAGGCTCAGGCCGTGCTTGCCTCGGTATTCTTCCGCAATGACCAGCGTGCCTTCCGGGCTCGCGTTCGATCCCGGCTCGTCGGAAAACCGGTCGAGATAGCCGTCATGATCCGTGTCGGAGCCGCGCCCATGCGCGGCGCGAAATCCTGTCACATCGCCATTCTCGAGGTTCACGACAAACAGGCGCTCTTCTTTTGAATGGCGGGAGTAATCGACGATCACGAGACGACCGGTGTCCCGGGCTTTGCTTGCGTGTGTTTTCTGCGCTTCAAGCGCCCGGTTGAGCAGGTCTGCCCGTACAGCGCCGGACGCATTGATGTTCTTGGCATGCGCTGGAACAGCCGCAAGCAGGAACAGGGTGCAGATCGCGATCAATCTTGTCATCACGTTAAATCTGCCTCGAAATTGTGGCGACGTTACGGCAGGTCTTGGCACCGGGCAGCGGCCCGCTATGGTATCGTAGAGGAAACAACAGAAACGAGAGCGACCCCATGGCAGAGACAGAAACTGCACAGGACCTGTTCACAGGCACCAAATCCGTAGTGGACTCCCACAAGTTCGACGAGGCGAACCTGGCCGCCTGGATGGAAGCCAATGTCGAAGGCTATGAAGGCCCGCTGGAAGTCCGCCAGTTCAAGGGTGGCCAGTCGAATCCGACCTACCAGCTTGTCACGCCAAAGAAGAAATACGTGATGCGCCGCAAGCCGCCGGGCAACCTGCTGCCGAGCGCCCATGCTGTCGACCGCGAATTCCGGGTCATCAATGCGCTTTACCCTCTCGGCTACCCGGTTGCGCGGCCCTACGGGCTGTGCATGGACGAGAGCGTCGTCGGCACGATCTTCTATGTCATGGACATGGTTGAAGGGCGCATCCTCTGGGACGGCACGCTGCCCGACTATGAGCCAGCGATGCGCCACAAGATTTACGAAGCCAAAGTGAAGGCGCTTGCCGACCTGCACAATGTCGACTGGAAGAAGGCCGGCCTCGAAGGCTTCGGCAAGGAAGGCGATTATGTCGCCCGTCAGGTTCACCGCTGGACCAAGCAGTACAAGGCATCGGAAACGATGCACATTCCTGAGATGGAACAGCTGATCGAATGGCTGCCAAAGAACATCCCGCCGGGTGACAAGACGACCATCGTCCACGGCGATTACCGCCTCGACAACATGGTGCTCCATCCGACCGAACCGAAAGTGATCGCCGTTCTCGACTGGGAACTCTCGACGCTCGGTGATCCGCTGGCTGATTTCTCGTACCACTTGATGAACTGGGTCATGCCGCAGGGCGACGCGAGCCGGGGATCACTGTCCGCGATTCCGGACCTCAAGGCATGGGGCATCCCGACCATGGAGGAATATGTGGCGATGTATTGCGCGCATACAGGCCGCGATGGTCTGCCGGAGCTCGACTATTACTTTGCCTATAATGCCTTCCGCCTCGCCGGCATCCTGCAGGGTATCGTTGGACGCGTGCGCGATGGCACGGCCAACAACGCCAATGCGGAATCAAACGCGCAACGGGTCGTCCCGCTGGCCCAGTTTGCAGCGCAATACGCTCGCAAGGCGGGCATGCCAGGGTAGAGCCCTTTCGCGCAAGAAGATGATGGGGGCATAGCAAGATGGGTATCGTGCGGGGATTGGGCCTGGGCATCGTCGCGCTTGGTGTGACAGGAGCGCTGGTTTGGGGCCTGATCGGGCCGGACTGGCGCGCTTTCCTGGGGCATCAGCCCTATGGCCGGGACATCCTGTTCTGGAACCTGGATCAGCGCGACGCAGGCTTTCGCATGCTGGATCGCGTGCCGTTCATCATCAAGTCGCGCCCGGTTGCTGCGGGTGATGAGGTACATCCACTGTCCGAAGGCGTTCCGCTGGTCCTCGACATGGACATGGATGCCTACCTGGCCGCCAACCGGACAGCAGGGCTGGTCGTGGTCCAGGACGGTCAGGTGCGGCTGGAGCGCTACGGGTTGCGCTTTCAGCCAGACGGCCGATGGACCAGTTTCTCTGTTGCCAAGTCGCTGACCTCGACCCTGGTCGGCGCCGCCATCGCGGATGGTGCGATCAGGAATATCGATGATCCGGTGGCGGATTATGTCGAGGAATTGCGCGGATCAGCCTATGATGGTGTTACGGTTGCGCAATTGCTGACCATGACGTCCGGCATCGCCTGGAACGAGGATTACGATGATCCGGATTCCGACGTGGCGCGTTTCGATTCACAGCTGGTCGAACCCGGGAAAAGCGCGGTCGCGACCTATATGGCGACGTTGCCCCGCGCACACCCGCCGGGGCAGGTCTGGAACTATTCCACCGGCGAGACCAATCTGATCGGCGTGCTCGTCAGTCGGGCAACTGGCAAGCAATTGGCCGACTACCTGTCGGAAAAAGTCTGGCGGCCCTATGGCATGCAGCAGGACGCGTCCTGGCTGCTCGGCACGGACGGCCATGAGATCAGCGGATGCTGCATTCAGGCCTCGGTGCGCGATTTTGCCCGCTTCGGCCAGTTCATCCTTGATGGCGGCCTTGTGGACGGCGAGCCGGTTCTGCCGAGCGGCTGGCTAGCGGACGCGACACGTAAACAGGTTGATTATGGCGCACCCGGCGAAGGCTATGGCTACCAGTGGTGGACATGGGATGACGGTTCATTTCAGGGCGACGGCATATTCGGGCAGGGCATCTTCATCGACCCGGCGCGCAGGCTGGTGATCGCATCAAACAGCAGCTGGACATCAGCGCTGGGCGATAAGGACGGCGAATTCGACGCACGGCGGGAATTCTACAAGACAGTTCAGCGCGCTATCGACGCCGAGGCCGCTGCTGCCAATGCCGCACAGGACTAGCGCGGTGGCCGGACGCGCTGCCCGACCAGGCCAGGTGGGCGACGCGTAACGAAGACAAAGACACTATCCGCTGAAAGGAAGATCAGATGAGCGAAATACTGACAGGCCCGCTGCGCGCGCCCGCGCAGATGCTGCAGGAACAATCCTATGGCGGTCACAAGTCGCTGCATGACGACGCTGAAGCCGAGCGTCTTGGCATCAAGGCGGGCCCGATTGAAGGTCCGACGCATTTCCAGCAATTCGTGCCAATGCTCTACGACATATGGGGCAAGGACTGGTTCGAGCGTGGCTGCCTGTCGACGCACTTCCTGAACATGGTGTTCGAGGGTGAGAAAGTCCGCGCCTTTGTCGAACGCCCGGAACCCGGCGCAACCCGCGCCAAATGCTGGGCCGAAAAGGAAGACGGCACGCCTGTACTGGAAGCCAGCGCCACGCTCGGCCCGGACCATGGGGAAACGCTGCTCGAAGCGCGCATGGCCAAGCTCCGCCCCGCCGATGATCTCGTTATCCTCGCAGACATGAAAGTCGGTTTGAAGACCGACAAGGACGAGCACGTCCGCATGGGCGCAGACCAGAACATGGGCAATCTCTACCCGTTCAGTCTGGCGCAGAAGCTGGATGTCATTACAGAGCCGAGCGACTGGTACAGCGACGCCAAGGCATCGCCCTGGGGCCGCCCGGTCATCCCGCTGGAAATGGTCAGCGTGCTCGCCAACTATACCGGCGGCATGGCCAACTGGCCGGTCAAGCATCCCTCCATCGGCCTCTTCGCCGATCTCGAAATGCGCATGATCGACGGCCCGCTCTTTGTCGACGAAGACTATATCCTCCGCCGCGAAGTCGTTGCGCTCTCAGCCAGCCGCCGCGCCGAGAATTACTGGATTCGCACCCGCATCTTCGATTCAACGGGCACCAGGCAGGTCGCGGAAACACTGCTTAATCACGGTGTTCTCAAGGCCAGCTACCCGCACTATCCGGCTGACAAGCTGCCGGCCTGATCCCTTCACACAATCCAAGGACAGTGCTTAATGAAAGGTCTCCTCTATCGCGGTGCGCGCGACATCGTCTTTGACGATGCGCCGGTGCCAGAGCCGGAAGACATTCGCAGCGCCATCGTGAAGATCACGGCCTGCGGTATTTGCGGGTCTGACCTCCACATCTATCAGGGCCACGGGTTCTCCGAGACCAATGGCTATTGCGTCGGCCATGAAGCGGTCGGCGAAGTCATCGAGACCGGCAGCGCCGTGTCCCGCTTCAAGTCGGGCGACCGGGTGATGATCTCGGCGGCCGTCGGCTGCGGATCCTGCCCGTCCTGCATGGCCGGGAATGTCACCCAGTGCGAAACGGCAGGCGCGCGATGCTACGGGCTTGGCCCCAAGCTCCAGGGCGTTCAGGCAGAATATACGATGGTCCCGGTCGCCGATTTCGGCCTCGCCAAAATCCCGGACGGCGTCACCGAAGACCAGGCCGTCCTCCTGACAGACAATCTCCCGACAGCATGGTTCGGCCTGAAGAATGCCGACATCAAGCCCGGTAGCACCTTGGCGGTCGTCGGCTGCGGCCCGATCGGCCTCATGGCCGTCGAGGGCGCATTCCTGATGGGCGCGGCCCGCGTGTTTGCGGTCGATCTCGTTCCCGAACGCCGCCAGCTTGCCGAAGAGATCGGCGCCACCGCCCTTGATGCCAGCGAAGCGCGCGACCGGATCACCGAACTCACGTCGGGCCGCATGTGCGACAGCGTCGTCGAATGCGTCGGCGCAGACGCGGCCATTCACCTGTCCATGAAACTCGCCCGCAATGCCGGCACGGTGTCCTGCATCGGCGTCAACCAGACCATGGATTTCCAGTTCCCGATGGCGCTGGCCTTCATCAAGGGCCTCACGTTCCGGACAGGCACCTGCTCGGTGCCGGCCCAGTGGCCCGAACTGGTCCCGCTCGTCCAGGCCGGCAAGCTGCGCCCCGAGCAGACCGTCACCCACCACATGCCCCTGTCCGAAGGGGCTGAAGCCTACCGCATGTTCGACGCCCGCGAGAACGGTGCCATGAAAATGATCCTGAAACCCTGAGAAAGGCCACCCCATGAAAAACGCGCTCCTGAAATCCTTAGCCGTCTCCACCGCCTGCATCGTCGCGGCGGGTGCCGCCAGTGCGCAGGACGCGACGATCCACGCGGGTCACGTCCTCGCCGTGCCGGGCGAAGGCTATCTCACGCAGCAGACGATCCATGTGAAAGACGGACGCATCGTCTCCATCCAGCCGGGCTACAAGTCCGGCAAGAGGGGCGTGCCGGTCATCAACCTCAAGTCCGCCTATGTCATGCCCGGCCTGATCGACAGCCATGTCCACATTACCAGTGAGAGCGGCCCCGAAGGCCGTATCAAGGAGTTCACCGATTCCTCGGTTGATACCGCCTTTGACGGCGCGGCCTTCGCCCTCAAGACGCTCGAATCCGGTTTCACCACCGTGCAGGATGTCGGCGGTTCCAATGATTCCGTCTTCGGCCTGCGCGATGCCATCGCCCGCGGAGCCGTGCCGGGCCCGCGCATGCGCGCCGCCGGGCAGGCGATCTCCGTCACCGGCGGCCATGGTGACGTGAACGGCTATTCCTCGCCGGTCATGAAACTCTTCACCGGCACCAATATCTGCAATGGCGCCGATGATTGCCGCCGCGCCGTGCGCCAGCAGGTCAAGGAAGGCGCCGACGTCATCAAGATCACGGCGACGGGCGGCGTCCTGTCCAACACATCCGCCGGTCTCGAACAGCAATTCACCAATGACGAACTCGTCGCCATCGTCGAGGCGGCTCATGCCATGGGGCGCCAGGTCACCGGTCACGCCCACGGCAAGGCCGGCATCGATTCGGCCCTGCGCGCTGGCATCGATTCCATCGAGCACGGCACCTATCTCGATGACGAAACGATTGCCCTGTTCAGGGAACACGACGCCACGCTCGTCCCGACCGTCCTTGCGGGCGTCACCGTCACCGGCTGGACCAATGAGCCCTGGCTGCCCGAAGCCTCGCGCAAGAAAGCCGCCATTGTCGGCCCCTTGATGCTCGACATGCTGCGCCGGGCCCATGAAGGCGGCGTCAACGTCGCCTTCGGCACCGATACCGGCGTGTCCCGCCATGGCGACAATGCGGAAGAATTCGCCCTCATGACCGAGGCCGGGTTCACGCCGGAGGAGGCCATTCGCGCGGCAACGGTGATCGCGTCGAAACATCTCGAAATGGATTCTGACATCGGCACGCTCGAGGCGGGCAAATATGCCGATCTCGTTGCCGTCTCGGCCGATCCGCTCAAAAAGATCACCGAACTGGAATCGGTCGATTTCGTGATGAAGGGCGGGGTCGTCTACAAAAGCCTCGACTAGGCCGCCCGCCGCGATTCTGGCCCGGAACATGCATCGTCCTCGCCTAATCCGCGAAGCATTTTGACTTTGCGCGGCAAAGGATCGAAAATTGGGCATGCAAAATTTCCACGCCTCGCTATGTCGCGCCCTCGCTGCATCGGCCCTGGTCGGCCTAGCAGCTTGCGGCGGCGACGAGACGGCTGACACGGCCGCCGCCGTCGATGCTTCGACCAGCAATGGCAGCGAATGCATCACCATTGCCGAAGGCATGTATATATTCGAAAACGGCAAGTTCACCGCCGCCGCAGCACCACAGCCGCAGGTCGTCGAGCGGGTGACACGGGCGTCCACCGGCTGGGTCGGCGGCATCGAGACCGCCTTTACGGCTGCGGGATATCCATGGCTGGGTCTGGTCGTACGTGAGAATGTCGCAACGCTGACAGGCCTTGCGCCGGATGCCGAGGCCAAGCGGCGCGCCCTCGAAATCGGCACCGCCGCCCTGCAGGCCGATCCTGCCGGGTCCACCGAGATCACCTTGATCGTCGATGGCATTGGCGTCGAAAGCGGTGAGCGCGGTCCCGGCGAAAGCCTCGCAGCGCTCGCCCGGGGCGCCATCTCCCAGGATTCCTGCCAGCAGGCGCTGAACCAGGCCATGGACGGCCAGAAGATCCAGTTTCCGACCAATCGCGGTGACATTTCACCGGTCAGCATGGGCCTTCTGGATGCCGTCGCCGGGATTGCCATGCTCTGCGACGAATATGCCGTCGAGATCGGCTCCCACACGGATTCCCGTGGATCTGACGAATACAATCAGGTCCTGTCGCAAAAGCGCGCCGATGCTGTTCGCAATTACCTTCTGGACAAGGGCGTATCGATCGACCAGCTGACGGCTGTCGGTTATGGCGAGAGCGTTCCGCTGGACACGGCGGAAACCTACGAGGCCTGGGGCCGAAACGCCCGGACCGAATTCAGGCTGTCCCGTCGCCCCTGAGGCCGGTCAGAAACTGAGTACAAGGCCTGTTACCGGGCTGACCTTGCCTTCAATCGTATCGTGCCACGCCGTGTCGATCGCATCCATGCCGGACGCTTCCTGCGGAGTCACGAAAGCCGATGATGCGCGGTAGAACGACATCAGCGACGTACCGAGCCTTTCGTTCAGCACATCCGCGCCCAGCGCCTTGGCCCGTTCTGCCGCATAGGTCGGCACGAAGAAGAATTCCGGTTGCGGGTCAGGCAGGCTGATCGGCGCGCGATTGCCTTCCCAGTCCGTCACGCCGATGACAAGGCTGCGCACCAGCCGGTCCTTGAAGGCATTGTGCACATCTGCCGTCAGCGATGGGCGGCCCAGGAAATCGACAAACGCCGTCAGGCCGCGCGCATGCATCGTGTCGACCTCGTCATAGGTCTGCGTGCGGGCGTAAAGCCCCGTGCCCTTGACGAATTCGACATTCCCCGGCGATGTCAGCGCCACGGCATCAACGCCCCCTCGGGTCTTCAGGCAATGCGCCAGCGCCATGGCCGTCTTCGACGATGCACTTGAAATCACGACCGTTTCAGGCACCGGATCGCCGGTCTCCATCAGGCAGTCGTCAATCATCCAGCCGGTCGTGAACAGGGGCCGGAACAACATTTGCTGCGCCTCGAAGGCCGGATCATAGGTCGGGTCGGCGGCAGTCTGGATATAGGTATTGTAGATCGGGGCGAGGCCCTGCCGGTGAGCGGCGCCATCCATGAAGCTTTCCTTGCCGACGCGGGCAGGCTGCACGTCGAACGTGTCCGAGATGGGCAGGTAGCCATAGACGCGGCTACCGACATCAACACCCGCTGCCTTGGACTCGATAACCATCGCAAAGCCCCAGACAGGCACGCGCCCGTATTCAGGCGAACTGGCCGGGAAGAACTTCCAATATTCCATCGCTTCGCCGAACGTCGCATAAGTCACGTTGTTCGCCGTCAGGGCGAAGGCGTCGACGCGCAGCCGCGCCATGCCGTCGGCCAGGTCTGTGACAGGTGTGTCGGCCCAGTGGCAGTCACGCAGGTCATCGCGCTTGATCAGGTAGTCCATGGTCTACGTCCCCTTAGTCTTTGCGCATGAAAGCGCCGATTCGCGCCTGCATGTCAGGCCCGACGCCTTCATTCTTGAGGATTTCCCATTGCAGGCCGGAATCCATGTCGCGCGCATCTGTTGCTTCCAGCAACCGCTTGTTGGCCGCGTGCGAGAAGGGCGAGTTTGCCAGGATCTGCCGCGCCATGGTCTCGATCGATTCATCGAATTCAGCCGCCGGCACCACCTGTTCGGTCAGCCCGATCCGCAATGCCTCAGCCGCGCTGATCATTTCGGCGGTGAACATCAGCCGCTTGGCCGTGGCGATGCCGACACGCCGCGGCAGGCGCTGGCTCATGCCCCAGATTGGCGTCAGCGCCCATTTCGCGTGCGTGTCGCCAAACTTGGCATTGTCCGCAGCGATGATGAAATCCGCTGCCAGCGCCACTTCCAGCGCGCCCGTATAGCAATGCCCATGCACCGCTGCGATCACCGGCTGGGGCAGCGTCTCCAGCATCCGCAACGTTTCGGAATGCCAGCCGGGGGAGGGCACTTTCTCGCCCTCGGCAATGTCGCCAAGGTCATGCCCGGCCGAGAAACACCGGCCGGCCCCGCGCAGCACGACGCAGCCGATCGTCGTGTCCTTCTTCAGGTCGATGACATGCGCGCGCAATTCGCGGAACATGCCGACGGTTAGCGAATTCAGCTTGTCCGGGCGGTTCAGCGTCAGCAGGGCCAGCCCGTCTTTGTCTTCCCGTGTAACAAGCGCGCTCATGCCGGTTTGCCCATGTCGACCATCAGTTTCGAAATCGCGTGGACGAAATTGTTCGGCGCGATGTCCTGTTCACCTGTCCAGGCTATGTCCGGGAAGCGGCCGAGAATTCGGCGATAGGCCGCTTCCAGCTGCATGTTGGCCACGCGCTGGCCAAGGCAGACATGCGGCCCGTGCCCGAACGACAAATGCTCCTTCGCATTGGCGCGGGTAATGTCATACGTGTCCGGATTATCGAACTTGGCCGGGTCTCGGTTGGCGGCGGCATAATACATGACCAGTTTCTCGCCTTCGCCAATGCCCTGTCCGCCGAGTTCGGTCTCCTTCGTCGCCGTGCGGCGCATATAGGTCACCGGGCTCACCATGCGTATCGACTCGTGCACGAAGTTCGGGAACAGGCTGTCATCGGCCTGCAGTTTCTTCTTCTGGCCCGGGTTCTCGGTCAACAACTTCATCGTACCGGTCAGCGAGTTTCGGGTCGTGTCATTGCCTGCGAACACGATCAACAGCCACGAACCGTCGAGGAATTCCGGCGACAGCGGCTTGCCGTCAATCTCGACATTGGCGATGGCGCTCAGCAAGTCGGGCTGCGGGTTCTTCCGGCGTTCAGCCAAAAGGTGCCGGCCATATTCGAACATGGCCTGGATCTCGTTCAGGAAGGCCGTCATCTGTTCCATGCTGACATTGCCGAGGCCCTCCTGCTGGGCCTGGTATTGCGACGTCTCGAGGAAGTGCATCCAGTGAACCAGCTTCGGCCGGTCCGCAGGCGGTACACCGAGGATTTCGCACAAGGTGAACAGGGGCAGTTCAGCCGAGAACAGTTCGACCATGTCGACGACCTGGCCCTGCGTCACCATATTGTCGAGCAACACGTCGACATGGGCGGACACGCGCTTGCGCAGTTCGGCCACGAAATCGGCGCGAAAATACGCCATGTGCTCCATCCGCAATGGCGTGTGGTAAGGCCGGTCGAGATTGATGAGGGAGTTCAGGGAAGATGAGTGCAGCAAGGGATGGCGCGGCGTGCCCTCCATGCCGTAATTCATCAGTATTCCACCCTTTTGGGAGGAGTAGGTTTCGGGGTCCAGTTCGATCTTCTTGACCAGTTCGTAGGATGTGACGGCCCAGAATCCGGCGCCATATTCTTCCGGGTGCCACATCACCGGCGCCTTCTCGCGCATCGTCGCAAATGCCTCGAACGTGTAGCCTCCATGGTCTGAAAAGACGGTCGGGGAGGTCAGGTCGACCGGCGGTGCAAGATCGAATGCCGGCTTGTGCTTGGGCGCGGAAGGGGCGCGTTCGACCTGGTAGGTCTCGGTGACGTTCTGGAATCCCATGATGATCTCCTAGAATTTGTAGCGTACGGGAATGGACTTCGGTCCGCCCACGAAATTTGCCTTGATGAAGGTCGGGTCGCCTGCAAGTTCGATCGACTTGACGCGGCTGAACAATTCCTCGTAGATGATCTGCATTTCGAGGCGTGCCAAATGCATGCCCAGGCACATGTGGCCGCCATGGCCGAACGAAATCAGCTTGTTCGGGCTGCGATCCACCTTGAACTTGAACGGATCGTCGAAAACCTCCTCGTCGCGATTGCCGGATGGATAGCACAGCAACAGGCTCTCGCCTTCTTTCACAGTCTTGCCGCGCAACTCGTAGTCGGCATGCGCCGTACGCATGAAATGCTTCACCGGCGTCGTCCAGCGGATCGCTTCGTCGACCGCTGTGCGGGCCATGCCTTTCGGGTCGTCCATCATCTTCTTCAGCTGCGCCGGGTCCTGCAGCATTGCCAGCACGCCGCCGCCGGTCGAGGCGCTGGTCGTGTCATGCCCGGCTGCAGCGGTGATGATGTAATAGCTCATCGCCTCCAGCTGGCCGATCGGCTCGCCGTCGACCATGCCATTGGCGATCACGGTGGAAACGTCGTCGCGCGGATTGGCGCGGCGGTCTGCCGTAATCGCGGTGAAGTACATGAAGAACTCGGCCAGTGTCGCCTGGATCGAGGCGAGGCCCGTCTCAACGTCACGTTCTTCGAGTGTTTTCTTGTCGCGATTGAGGTCTTCGTCCTGAGCGCCGAAAATCTCCTGCGTCAGTTTCAGCATCATCGGCTCGTCGGATTCCGGCACGCCCAGGATCTGCATGATGACTCGCAGCGGATAGTGCAGGGCCACATCGTTCTGGAAGTCGCATTCGCCGCCCAGGTCTTCCATCCGGTCGACAAACTGCTTGGCAATCGCGCGAACGCCGTCTTCGCGCTTCTTCACATTCTGCGGCATGAACCATTCCTGGGTCAGGTGCCGCAGCTTGAAGTGCATCGGGTCGTCCAGCTGGACCAGGGTCTTCAGCAGGTGCGGCTGGCCGAACTGGGCATAAATGCCTTCTTCGGCCTGCTTGTAGGACAGCATTTCCCGCTCGCCATTGGTGAACAGCTTGTTCTGGCGGCTGACTTCCATGATGTCGGCATGCTTGGTCACCGCCCAGAACGGCCGGAAGTTGTCCGGCTCGCACCAGGCCAGCGGGTCTTCAGCGCGCAGCTTGCTAAAGGCGGCGTCCAGCACGGGCTGGTCGGCATAGACGGCCGGATCGACGATCTGGTTGCACGTCGCGGCCGCCGCTGCAGTCATTGTCCGGCCCGGATCCATCTTGGTTTCGGGCGGGGTGGCAAGCGCGGTATCGGCCATGGTGCTCTCCGGTTTTATTTTTTTGGTCTGCGTTTCCTGTTGGCAAGTCTAGCTGACCCGGACCGGGTGCCAAGGCGTGACTTGGCGGCAGGTGCTGGCCGTTTCGGGGCCTCTCCCAGCGGCTTGTTGGCATCGGCAATCATCGTACCGACCGCCTCCAGCATCAGTTCCGGCGGCACTTCCTCCACCGCGCCGGGGCGCAGGTCGCCCAGTTCGAAGGGGCCGTAATTGATGCGGATCAGGCGGTTGACCATCAGGTTCACCGCTTCCAGCGCCCGGCGCACTTCGCGCTTCTTGCCCTCGGTCAGGGTCACGGTCAGCCAGGAATTGGCACCGTTTTCGCGGTCGAACACGGCCGTGATCGGGGCATAATCGACCCCGTCCACCGTCATGCCCGCAGCCAGGTCGGCAATCTTGAAGTCCGTCACCGTGCCCTGCGCGCGCACGCGATAGGTCCGCTCAAGCGCGTTCTTGGGCAATTCCAGCGCGCGGGCCAGTTCGCCGTCATTGGTCAGCAGCAGCAGGCCTTCCGTGGTCAGGTCGAGGCGTCCGACCGTCACGACGCGGGGCAGGGATTTCGGGAACTCGTCAAAGATCGTCCGGCGCCCTTCCGGGTCATGGTTCGTGCTGATCAGGCCGGACGGCTTGTGATAGCGCCAGAGGCGCGTCGGCTCGGGCGCGCTGACAATCTTGCGGCCTACCTTGATCGTTTCGCGGCCCGTCACCTTGAAAGCGGGAGAGGTCAGCTTCACGCCGTTCACGACGACATCACCCGCCTCGATCATCCGTTCCACTTCGCGCCGCGATGCGACGCCGGCGCGGGCTAGGTATTTCGCAATACGCTCGCCTTCGCTCCAGTCGGGCTCGGCCAGTGTCTTCGGGTTCTGTCCGGTCGGTTTCCGGGCTTTATCCGTGCTTTTTTTCGGGGTGTTCTGGGGGCGCGAACCGGGCTTTGCCTGGCGCGAGCGGCCCGTCTCTCGACGCTCCGTCATATGTCTGTCTTTCCGTTTGGTCCTACAGGAAGTGCAGGATAGGGGCCGCAATAGCAAGTCCGACAAGGAATTCCATCATTATCCACACAGGGATCATCCCGTTTGACCGGTTTTCCTCGCGATCCAGCACCAGCGACACGGTCCGCCCGAACGCTGCGCCCACCCAGCCCGCTGCCAAAGGCAGCACGACCAGTACGCTCAACAGGTTCACGTCGCTTCGCGACACGGTCAGCAGCAGGGCGGCCGTCATCAGGTGCGAAAACATGAACAGGCCGCCAAATGTCGCCCGGAATTCCGAATACCCGCCCGGCTTGTCCGGATCCGGGTCCGCCACCAGCCGCACGATTCCCGACGCCCAGACCGGCGAAATCAGCGCCGTCACCCCGAGCACTGCCCCGAATCCCAGCACGCCCAACGAAATAATCTCCCCATAGTGCATTCAACCATCCTCGCTCTTATTTCCAACCTAGTGCATTTGTGTTGAAAGCGTAGGGGTAACATCCATCTGGCTGATTCATGCTGTCGCTCTGTAATCGGGCGGCATTGAGACGCGTTCAACACTGGCGCGAACCTGTCCGGCCTCAGGCAGGCGCAGACCGGTGTCGCGCCGGGAACAGGATGCAGATTCAATCGTGGCCGACGTGTCATTGAAGGGAAAGAAATGGAATTGGTGATCTTTCTCTCGAGCATGGTTGTGTTTGCCACGTTTGCGCTCATGCCGCTCGCCCGAAAGTCCGGTGCCCCCATTCTCCTCATCGTGCTCGGTGTCGGCATGCTCCTCGGCGTGGACGGCCCCGGCGGTATCCGCTTCTACAGTTTCCAGACGGGTTTTGACCTCGGGAGCTTTGCGCTTGCCATCATCCTGTTCGCGGGGGGGCTGGAGACTGAGCGGGGCATGTTCCGCACGGCGCGCAACTCCTCCGTCATGATGGCGACACTCGGCGTTCTCGTGACGGCGCTGATTGTCGGCCTGTTCGCAAGCTTTGTCCTCGGCATGCCCCCGGTTGTCGGCCTGCTGCTCGGCGCGACCGTGGCATCGACCGATGCGGCGGCAACCTTCCTGCTCATCCAGCAAAGCAAGGCCGGCATCAGTGAGCGCGTGAAGAATACGCTCGTGCTGGAATCCGGCCTCAACGACCCGATGGCGATTTTCCTCGTCGTGTCGCTCACTGCCGTGGTCAATGGCGGGCCACCGGAATCCCTGCAGGAAGTGGGCGGGTTCCTGGTATTCCTCGTCAGCCAGATCGGCATCGGCCTGATCGGCGGCATTTTCGGTGGCCGGATACTGACCCTCATCATCGACCGGATGACGCTGCCCAATGGCACCTATCCCGCCATGGCCCTGTCCGGCGCGCTGGCCATCTATGCCGCCGTTGCGCTGCTGGGCGGCAGCGGCTTCCTGGCCGTCTACATTGTTGGTATCGTGATCCGGAACCGCCTGATACGGCCCCTCGACAATATCCTGAACTTCAACGAAGCACTGCAATGGATCAGCCAGATGGCGCTGTTCCTCATGCTCGGCCTGCTGGTGGCGCCCAGCCAGCTGCTTGAGGACATCTGGCCTTCACTTGCCATTGCGGCGGTGCTCATGTTCGTGGCGCGGCCGATCGCCGTCATGGTCAGCATTGGCTGGATGGGCTTTTCGGTCCGCGAAAACGTGTTCCTCAGCTGGGTCGGCCTGCGCGGCGCGGTTCCGGTCCTGCTGGCCATCTACCCGGTCATCACGCCGGGACCGGTGACCATCGAATTTTTCAACGGCGTCTTCGTCATCGTCGTGGTGTCGCTCATCGCGCAGGGCTGGACGATTGCGCCGCTCGCCAGTGTCCTCAAGCTCAAGGACCCGTCCGGGCAGGATGCCGACCCCCTCGAGGCGGACGTCGAGACCTAGCCGCGCGCCGATACCGGGGCGGCCGCTGCCGGCCTGGCGCCCCCATCCAAGGAGCATCTTGGCCTGCCCGACCTGCCGTGTGCGTGGCCCTGTCCAAAAAGGCACAAGCCTTGCACTGCCGCCTTGTAAGCATTGCAGAAGAAGCGGCCTTTTAACGATGAGTGTTCCGAAAATAAGCATATCCCACCTGACATCCGAGGTGCCGGACTATTACGCCATCTCGCTCCTGTCCAAGGCCTGGCGCGAACAGGGCCTCGACGTCGCATTCGCCCGCGAATACGCCGATGACGCCCAATTGTGCATTCTCCATCACGACAAGACGCGATTGAACAGGGACGGGCTCCCGGTCGCGCCAAACGGGGCAAAATCGCTCAATGGCGACGTGCTCGACATTTCCAAGCGCCTGTTCTCGACACTCCAGCTGGCCCCGGACTCTGACTGGACCGGCCCGGTCATCATCAAGTCCGATCTCAACCATTTCGGCCTGCAGGATGGCGGCGGGGCCCGAAACGACCTGGTGACGCGCGCGCGACGGCGCCTGGCGCGCCATTCCTGGCGATGCGCCAGGATGCTCCCGGAAAAGCACTACCCGGTCGTGTCATCGCTGGACGACGTGCCAAACTGGGTCTGGAAGGACCAGGACCTGCTGGTCGAAAAATTCCTGCCCGAATATTCCGAAGACGGCCTCTATTGCGTGCGCGGATGGGTCTTCTTTGGCGATCAGGGCTATGCCTATCGCAATCTGGCGGCCGATCCGATGGTCAAGGCCGCCTCGATGGTTCGCACCGAATTTCTCGACGAGCCTCCGGCTGAACTGGTCGCGCTGCGCAAGCAGATGAAGTTCGATTTCGGCAAGTTCGACTATGTCGAGCATGATGGCGTGCCGATCCTGCTCGATGCCAACAAGACCCCCACCTATCCCAGCGCCAATGGAGCCCTGACGCCGCGCACGCGGCTGCTGGCCAAAGGCATCGAGGCCTACCTATGACCCGGACCGCCACCCGCACCAAACCGCTCGTCCCGCTGATGCCGCTGTTCGAGCCGGGTGTCGCTTTCGCCGCCCGCACCGACCTGCGCCAGACGCGCATGATCGGGTTCACCGGCTTCGCGCTCGACAGCGTGACCAATGTCCTCCTCGGCCTGCTCAACGGCCTGCCGACCGTCCGCCACATATGCGGGGTCACGGATGAAGGCCTCGCCGTCCTCGAACGCGCCGGCCTGCATGTCGACGAAGACATGCGCACATTCGAGACCGCCAGCCAGGCCAGGCGCCGCGCGAAGGAATTGATCGAGGAAGGCTACAAGCTCGCCTCGCCCTATCCGCTCCCCGTCGCGACCTATCCCAGGAAAGCCCAGCTCGTCTCGCGTGACCTGTGGCGCCAGCTCAACAACAAGAAAAACCTCGCCGACATCGTTCCGGCAAAACACCTGCCGGATCGCCGCATCGTGCCGCTCGATGATCCCGCTGCGTACACATTCGATGGTCCGGTCTTCCTCAAATCAGGCACGTCCGAGGCCACCGGCATCGGCTACGCCGTCCGCCACTGCACGACCGAGGCCGAATTCCATGCCGCCTTTGACAGCCTCAAGGCGCTCGGAGACGCCAGCGACGTGATCGTCGAAAACGACATGGACGTCGTCTCCTGCTGGTGCGTCTCGCTTGTCCTGACGGACACGGGCGTGCGTTGTGCCGGCGCGGCGGAGCAGGTGTTCAGCGAGCCGGGCAAACAGTCCGGCAGCATCATCAATCCGGCCAATCCGTTCCCGAAAGCCGCCATTGCCCTCGCGCTGGACGTCGGCGAAGCCGCCCGCCTGAAGGGGTTTCGCGGTGTCGCCGGGCTCGATATCGGCCTCACGACCGATGGCCGCCTGATCGTGTTCGATCCGAATTTCAGGATACAGGGATCGACCGCCCAGGTCATGCTGCACGCATCGGCCACAAAGCGGTCCGGCCTGCCTGTCTCGCAAGCCGCCAGCTTCAACAGTTCACTGAATATAAGGCAACTGGCCCGTGCGCTCGGCGGCCCGATCGACGATGGCTGGTATGTGCCCGTTCGCCTGATCGACGGCGCCCGCCACCCCGAACCGCCATCCAACTCCACCCTCACCGGCTTCGTCCTCGGCAAGACCCCCGCAGACGCCGCCCGCCGCCGCAAACAACTGGAAAAGCTGCTCGGCGCGGCTTGAGGCACTGCTTGGTCGGGCGGGATCACGCTCGCAGCATCCGCGACGGCTCCCGCTTCGCCGGCTCTCCCGCTAACATTGTGTTCAGGCCTCAGCAGAGAAGTAGCGTCACGAAAGTGTCGGCTCTAGGCGCAGAAGAAGACACTAAGAGTTAAGATGCCTGATGAGCATCCGTGTCTATGCGGCGCTTGCCTCAACATATGTGAAGCGCTTTTGCATGATCGGCCCTAGTCTTTTAATGACCTGCGGCGGATGAAAGTCTGACCTCATCTCTCGAAGGGCGGCCAAACGTATCGGTGGTCGACGTTCCGGGTCCCGAAGAACGATGCCAATCGATATGTCAACATCCGCGAAATACTCATCGAAAACATTTCGAGAAACGCGCGTCTGGTCTCCGTGTTTCTGCCAAAGCAGTTTGGGACTTAACCGAAGAACGTCTTCTACATAAACTGACCCAATTACAGCGCCTTCGGGAAGCGTCGAATAAATCCAAAGACGAGAACCCTGTTCAATATGGGGAATTCGACGTCTGAGTTCGACAGTCTTCGAGCCATCCAAAATGGAATTTGCATATTGAGGCCGAATAGAAATGATTGAATCAGTCTTCATGTCCAATTTTTGCCCTTTCTAAGAATGCCGATCGCACGATCCGGACTCACCCCAGTTGCCGTTACGAAATTCGTTCCATCTGGGACGCCCATTTTTTTTAACTCAGAGAACGTAACGGGAACATCCAATCTGAAGATATTGTCGAAACGGGTCAATAGCACGCGATCAGAAACGCTAATCTGGCTCAGATCATCCACAACGATTTTCTTTCGATCCTCCTCGCTGATGTCCGTTGTGATGAGAGAGTCTACAATCCGAGAGACCGCAACAATCGCACCGGCACCCGCACCTCCTGATGATTCGTAAAAAAACAAAAGACCGCCCTTCTCGAACAGTTTTGGGCGCTTTGCGGACCCCACATAGGCGCGCTGCCCTTGAAACTGGGCATCCTTGTTTTCAGTCAGCCCCAGTAACATCTGGGCGCCTTCACCGAGCAGCATCTCTGAATACGCCTTCTGGATTGGCACGATTACAGCGGGGCGATCTTCAGCCGCAATAATGACGGGGCCAATAAGCGCTTCAAGCTGTTTGAAATTGACCGATGCGGCATGACCGTTAGGGCCTGCTAACTGCGCCCTCCAAGACGATGCAAAAGACGGAAATGATTTGGGCAATACGATGCCTGCGCGCCTCCTCGTCTCAACCACAACGGCGCTCCATTCCTCTGGGAGCACAGGTCTGCCCACAACAACTTTTTCATAGCAATTTGAGTCCCGGTTCCAGACAAATCCCGAGTTCCTCAGGCCAGCACGGACTATCGTTTGGCCTGGCAAATCAACGAACTGAATGGCTGAGACAGCTCTCTCTGAACATGTTCTCAAGCTCTCATTCAGAAGCACTTCTGAATAGAGCGCACCGTCCATCGCTTCCGGCTTTACGTGGATCAGCGCTCTTGTGATCGGGGACGTATGGCGCGTAGTGATTAAAACAGAACATGCCTTTGGCACTTTATCTACTTTGATAATGCGGAATGCAGCAGACGCGGCTTTAGGATCGAAATTCTCTAGCTCCGGAAATTGAGCAGCAGAAAGCCGCTCCGCCTTCAAATAGAGTTTTGCTTCGTCGATAGTGGCAGGATCAACCGTAAAGCCATCACCCTGAATCTGATCATTTGTCGAACTCAGATCTCTCGGCAGATATGCAACCAACTCTTCTGGTGACATTACATCGAGGTCGAACTTCGAAAGCAAAACACCGGATGCATTGAGGAAGCTGTTCTCGCGAGTAACAAAAGCGTCTGCGCCGGCAAGAACGGCATGAGCAAGATGCCTTGAGTCTCGCCTTGAACTCGGTTTCCCATAGCCTCTCACGCGGCTGTCGACGAATACAGCGTCATAAATGTTATTTGCCAAAGACTCGCGGCGTTCCTCATTAACAGGGGCCAAATTGGGAAGCTGAAGTGCAAAACTGTAGAGCGGATCTGCGCGCAGCTTACGACCGGCATTTTTCAACTCTGCGCAAAACTCATCAGCGACAGCGATCCTTATTTCGTGAGAGAGTGCCGATCTGAACAACTTTTCCGCATGCTCTCGAAATCCACGATCTCTGACGAGATCAATGTAGACCATGACATCCAGTGCAAAAGTCCTGGCAGCAACGTCAAACTCTTTCGGAAGTGACCAATCAGCCTCGGGTTTGATGCCGCTAGTGAAATCGAAAAGTGACGGCGTTTCCAAGAATCGAGCATGAACGAGGATCGTTCTGCCTTTCGACGCTCCGCCAGTACGTTGGGAGACGACTTTGAATTCATTCGCCTGATAAAAGGCCTTGGCATGATCTAGGTCGCTCGCAACATCCGCTTGTACAGATAGGAAGTGGTTTTTCTCCAACGCATCGATCAGGGCCCGCATGAGGGCTCTTGCGATTCCTTGCCGTCTATACTCTGGGCTTGTGGCAATTTGCTGGACTTTGGCCGCAGTTTTAACACCGCTATAAAGCGCAAATCCAACCAAGTGGTCACGACCATTTTCATTCCGCACTAGAGCCAACAGTCGTTTGCGATCAATGGCTGCCTGGTATGCTCCGACGGGAAGAAACCCGAGCGCATTTCGCTCTGCATTGGCAAGTGCAACGATTTCATCAATTAACGGACAGAGATCATCGCGTTCCGTCCGCAGAATGAAATCATCTCTAACCACGATAAGCTTATTCCTTCCAACAACTAATGCTGCATGGACCTGATCATCAATTGAATGATCCCGCCAGCAAACATTTTGACTCGGAAGCATTGCATTTAGGTTTATGTGCGCCTCCGGGACCAACCCGTCCCTATGCCCCCTAAATCACGCCCGCTTCGCGCCAGGCGTCTTTCGGCCAGCGGCGGTGTTGCCAGAACCATTGGCCGGGCTGGGCGCGGACGCAGGCTTCGAGGAAGGTGTTGATCCGCTCGACGGACCTCAGGATATCGGCCTCCGTGTCGCCGGTATCTTCAGGAATGAAAGGCTCGTGGATTTCCACCCGGAACCGGGCTGGGCCGGTGCGCACGGTCGAGACCGGCACGATCGGCACGCCGTATTTCAGCGCCAGCCGCGTCGGCCCCTGCGCCGTCATCGCCTCATGGCCGAAGAAGGGTGCGGCGACGCCCTCACGGAATTTCTGATCGTTCATCAGGGCAATCGGTGCCCCGCGCGCCAGCGCCCGCATCAGTTCGCGCGTGCCAATGCCCTTCGGCGCGGCGGTGCCTGTGCCGTAATCGTGGCGCAGCTTGTTGATGCGCCGGTCGATATGCGGATTGTTCAGGGCCCGGTAGGTCATCACCGCGTGCGGGATGCGCTTGCAGATCGCCGCCGGCATGATTTCCCAATTGGCGAAATGGCCGGAAATGAACACCGCGCCCTTGCCGCTGGCATTGATCGCGTCGAGCCGCTCGACGCCGACTACGTCGACGCGCCCGCTCGTATAGGGGTCAATGGCGGGCAGGTGGGGCAGTTCGCCCGCCGTGCGCCCGGCGCTCTCCCACGCGGCCAGCGCGGTGCGGGTGATCTCGTCTTCGCTCCAGTCGGGGAAGGCGAGCTTCAGGTTGCGCACCGTGGTCTTGTGCTGTGACAGGCGCGGGCCGATCTTGGTCATCAGCCAGCCGCCAAAGTCAGACGCCCTGTCCGGTCCCAGCAGTTTCATCGGCCACCAATAGATAACGTCCCAGGCAATCGTCTCCAGCCGCCACTGGATCCGTTGCCACAGCGAGGCGCGGTTATCGATGTCCTTCGGGCGGACATAGGCAGGAGGCGTGTCGGTCATGTGTTCGCAGATGTGATGATCGGGGCCAGCAGCGCGTCAAGCGCGCGCGCCTCTTCAAAGCGGGCCGCGACCGGAAAGGCAAGCACGCGCTGCTGTTCGTCCTGCGGCAGGCGCACATGATCCTTCGTCGTCGTGATCAGGCGCGCGCCATGGCTGTCGGCCAGCCGGTGCAGGAATTTCAGCTCGCTTGCCGAATAGACATGATGGTCGCCATAGCCGACCGCTTCGCTGAGGTCGGCGCCCGCCGCCGTCAGCGCATCGAAGAACTTGATCGGCCGCCCGATGCCCGCAAACGCCACCAGCGGCCCGTCCGGCACGGGCCCGGTCGGCGCCACCGCCGCCCGCAGCAAAGGCACGCCGGCCTGCGTCACGGCGCCCGGCACATCGCCCGCGCCCATCAGCACCACGCCGCCCGCCCGCGCGAGGCCGTCGCTGACCGGTTCGCGCAAGGGGCCCTTGGGCAAGAGGTGGCCATTGCCGAACGGCGCGGCCGCGTCGATCACGACCAGCGAGAGGTCCTTGTAGAGAGACGGGTTCTGGTGGCCGTCATCCATCACGATCACCTGCACGCCGTCGGCCTGCATTTCGCGCGCGGCGGCCACCCGGTCGCGCCCGATCCAGCTCTCGCCGCTTGCGGCCAGCATCAGCGGCTCGTCGCCGACATCGGCGGACGTATGTATGCCGGGCTGCACCCTTACCACCCCCTTGGCGCCCCCGCCGTACCCCCGTGACAGGGTCGCCGCGCGGACGCCCTGCGCCGTCAAAACACCCCGAATAGCGGCCACAACCGGGGTCTTGCCCACCCCGCCAACGGTCAGGTTTCCGACGCAGACGACCGGGATATCCACCCGGACAGGCACGGCCTTTTCCAGCTTCTTCTGCACGCCCAGCCGATAGGCAAAGGCCAGCGGCGAGAGCAGCAGGCGCGTCAGCGGCGCCGCCTCGCGAGAGCGCGGGTCCAGCCCGGCTGACCAGAAATGCGGCGCCTTCATTGCAGCAATCCCGGCTCGGGGATCAGCGGCAGCAGCGCCGCCAGCGTCTCGACCATCGGCGCATCGGCATGTTCGGCCAGCGCCTCCACAGCCGCCACAGACGGCGGCGGCGCATTCTGCAGGGCATCGGCCACGCCTGCTGCATCATTTGCGATCCTGACGAGTCCGCGCGCTTCGAGATCGGCCATCATGGCGGCGAAATTGAATACGTGAGGGCCAGTCACGACCGGCTTGGAAAACCGTACAGGCTCCAGCGGATTGTGCCCGCCGACGCCCTCGGCATGCCCGCCGCCCAGGTAGACCGCATCGGCCAGGCGCAGCCACAGGCCCATCTCGCCCATCGTGTCGGCCAGCAGCACGCGGGTGCGCGTGTTCGCCACCTGTCCCTTCGACCGGCGCGCATAAGGCAGGCCGCGCGCCTTGATCAGGGCTTCCACCGCGTCGCCGCGCTCCGGATGCCGGGGCGCTATGATCAGGGCCGTATCCGGCATGTCCGCCACGGCATTGAGAAACAGGTCCTCCTCGCCCGCATGCGTCGATGCGGCGACAAGGCAGCGCCGCGCGCCGATGAATCCGTCGCGTATCCGCTTGATTTCAAAGTCGTTTGCCTCCGGTCCCGGCAAGGCCGATTTGAGGTTTCCGGCCGAGCGGACATTATGCCCAAGCAGGCTTCCCAGCCGCTGGGCCGTGTCCGTGTCCGCCGCCAGTACCACGTCGAACGCGCCAACCAGTTTGCCGAACAGCTTGCGCACCCGGCGCCAGCCATCGGCAGAGCCTTGTGTCATCCGTGCATTCACCAGCACCCGTTTCGCGCCGCTGCGCCCGGCTTCAAAAATCAGGTTCGGCCAGATCTCGCCCTCGCCGAACACGCACAGGTCCGGCTGCCAGTGCTGGATGAAGCGCCGGGCAATCGCCGGCGTGTCCAGCGGCGCCATCAGGTGGATCGCGGCGTCCGGCAGGGCCGGGCCCAGCAGGCGGGCGGAGGTCTGCGTCTGGCTCGTGAACAGCAGCATCAGGTCGGGCCGCGCCGCGACCAGCCTGTGGCCCAGTTCCAGCAGCAGGCGGCTTTCCCCGACACTCGCACCATGCAGCCAGACCAGCCGGCCCGGCCGCCGGTTGGGCATGCCCCGCGCCAGCCGCTCGTTCATCCGGCCGAAATCCTCTTTCCCCGCCCGTGCCCGCCGCCGCAGCAAGCCCGGCAGGAAAGGCGACGCGATGCGCGCAAACGCGCGGTACAGGTGAAACGCCGGCGTCATGTATGGGATGTCCCGGCGTCGGGCGGCGTCACATCATAACCGGCCAGGATTTCCGCCCGGCGGGTTGCGGCATCAAGCCTCTGTTGCAGCGCGTCGCGCAGGTCTTCCGGCTTGGCATCGCGCGGGGTCTCCAGCAATTCGCCGAACACGATGGCGCCCCTGGTGAACGGGAAGGGGATGATGAACCGGTCCCAGCTGTCCAGGCGTTTGGCGGGCCTGGTCGCCACGGCATAAGGCAGGATAGGCGCGCCCGATCTCTGCGCAATCAGGATCGCACCCAGACTGACCTGCTCGTTCGGCCCGCGCGGCCCATCAGGCGTGATGCAGACCGCCCCACCGGATTTCAGCAATTTGACGGCCTCAACCACCGCGCGGGCGCCGCCCTTGTCCTTCTTCGCTTTCTTCTTGTTTCCGGCGGAACCGCGGATTGTTCCGACGCCGAGGTGGCGCATAGCGCGGGCCACCGGCTCGCCATCGCCAGACATGGAGATCAGCATGGACACGTCTGCTGTCCGTCCCGGCCAGTGCCGTATCAGCTGAGTCCAGCCTGAAGGAATCAGCATGATCCGCGAATGCCAGATCGCCACGACGACGCCTGTCGATGCTTTCCAGGAGGCCCGGGCCTGCTGGTCGCCTTCCACAGTCCAGCGCACGGTCCGTCCGATCAGGGCCATCCAGGCCCAAATCAGGAAACCCAGCAGGATCACAACAGGTCTGGATCGGAACAGGAACTTCATCGCGTCGCTTATACTTCGCTTTGCGCCATGCGCCACGGGTGCTGGCAACGACAAAAGACAGGTTTGAGATGGTGGGCGATGCAAGGTTCGAACTTGCGACCCCTGCCGTGTGAAGGCAGTGCTCTACCACTGAGCTAATCGCCCCTGTTCCGGGAAGCGCGTCGTTAATCCGATGCCCTCCGAACGTCAAGCAAGGAACACTGTAAGCGCCATTTTGCGGCGCATGTACTATAAAATACCAATGCAAAAATGCAGTCCAGTATCCCCATTAGCAACGATTTCGCATGTATAAGGCGGATTGCCTTATTTTCGCTTCCGTTCCATCATCTGTCCTCTATCGGGGCTAAACCCAAGCTGTATTTGCTTATTTTTCGCGAGTTGGCAGTTTTTTTGCCCTCATTGAGGTCCGTTAACGGTCCGATGAATAGTCGTTCATAATGAACGGCTGTTCATGCAATTTTGTTACGCGATTTTCATACGAGATTGCCCTTGAGAAACCCGTCAAACATAGTCATCTTCATGTCATAAACGATGGACTGATGAGCAGTTCACGGTGTTGATTTAGAGAAGGACAGGCGCTGGTGAAGTAATTCGCCAGTATAAATAAGAAGCCTGGAGAGAGAGAACATGAAAGACTGGTGTGACGAAGAGGGCGCAAAGCGCCTTTGCGAAAAGATCAATGCATATTGGGCCGAGCGTGGCTATGAAGTCGATGTCGACTTCGTTGACGCCGGGTTTGTGCCTGCAATGCGTAGTGCCCGCACGGATGTGCGCAGCAACATGGTAAACGGGATGCCCCGTCGCCGTGCGGCTGGCGAAGCTGGTGCAGCACGCCCAAGCTACCGTCCGAGAAGTGAATCGGCGGCTTAGCTGAACAAGGCAAGCAAAGCCGAAACAAGTTCCGAATAGTTGCTGACAACTGCGTCAGCCGCGATTTCTTCTTGAGTTTCGGATTCGTATCCAAATGGAACGAAAATGAAGGGCAGCCCGGCATTCCGGGCTGCCCTTTCGTCTGTCCGGCTGTCACCCACCATGATTGCGCGGGACCGGTCGCCGCCGGCGCGGTCAATCGTCAGAAGGATATGATCGCCATGCGGCTTGCGCTCCGGCACGCTGTCGGCGCCGACAATGGCGGCAAACTTGCCTGACAGCTGCAACGTATCGAGCAACCTGTCGCTCGAACTCTGGCGCTTGTTCGTGCAGACAGCCAGGGTCGCGCCTTCGGCTGCCAGCTGGTCCAGCGCCGTGACGGCATTCTCAAAAGGCCGCGATCCCACGGCGATATTGGCTTCGTAATAGGCCAGGAACTGGTTGAACAGGCCATCCATCCGGTGCGCTTCGGGTTCGACGCCCTGCGCTGCCATGCCTTTTATGATCATGGCCTTGGCACCATGGCCGATCATCGTGGCTATGGTGTCGAGGTTGACGGGCTCCAGCCCGGCTTCGACCAGGACGTGGTTCAGCGCGCCCAGCAGGTCCGGCGCCGTGTTGACCAAAGTCCCGTCGAGATCAAAAACAATCGTCCAGCCGTCAAACGCTCCGCTCATGCCTGTATGAATTCCTCTCTCGCCACTCGCCTTGAATCGGCCTTTGGTCTAGGCGAAAGGTCTGGGGAAAGCGAGAGGGCCCGCCCGTGACGAATATCGCCAGAGACCGCGCTGCGATTATCCTTGCCGCTGGCAAGGGTACGCGCATGAAGTCCGACCTGCCAAAGGTCATGCACGCTGTCGGCGGTCGCCCCATGGTCGACTGGTCGATCGACCTCGCGCGCCACGTCGGATGTTCGCGGATCGTGGTGATTGCGCACCCCTCGCAGACCATGCTCATCGAACATGTCACCGCCCAGCTCGGCGAAGGGGCCATCGCGTTCCAGGACCCGCCCCAGGGCACGGGTCATGCCGTCAGGTGCGCCGAAGCGGCGCTGGACGGCTTCGTCGGAGATCTCGTCGTCCTCTATGGCGACAGCCCGCTCGTGCCGGCCAGCGCCATTGAAGACCTCTATGCGGCACTGGAGACCGGCGCATCGCTTGGAGTCCTCGGTTTCGAGGCCGCTGAGCCCGGCCTCTACGGCCGCCTGATCCTGGCTAGGGATGGCGACCTCGACGCCATTGTCGAGGCACGCGAGGCCACGCCGGAACAACTCGCCGTGCGCCTGTGCAATTCCGGCGTCATGGCGGGTCGTGCCGAGACCATGTTCCGCCTGCTTGGCAAGGTGACCAACCAGAATGCCAAGGGCGAATACTACCTGACAGACCTGGTCGGCCTGGCCCGCGCCGAGGGCGCAATCTGCCGGGCGGTGCAGTGCGGCGAAGACGATCTCGTCGGCTGCGACAGCAAGGCGGATCTCGCCGAGGCCGAGGGCATCTTCCAGGCACAGCGCCGCATTGCCGCGATGGCCGCTGGTGTGACGCTCGTCGCGCCGGACACCGTGTTCTTTTCATATGACACGGTGCTCGAAGCCGATGTCCTGGTCGAACCCAACGTTGTGTTCGGGCCCGGCGTGCATGTTGAGGGCGGCGCGCGAATCCGGGCGTTCAGTCATCTCGAAGGCGCGCAGGTGGAGACAGGCTGTGAGATTGGCCCCTTTGCCCGTCTTCGCCCCGGCACGGTGCTCGCAGCGGGTGTTCGCGTGGGCAATTTCGTCGAGACCAAGAACACGCACATGGGCGAAGGCGCCAAGGCGAACCATTTGGCCTATCTGGGCGATGGCCGCATCGGCGCGCAGGCGAACATCGGCGCGGGCACGATCTTCTGCAATTATGATGGCTTCCTGAAACATCAGACACGGGTGGGGGACCGAGCCTTTGTCGGGTCGAACTCATCCCTCGTTGCGCCGGTCGAAATCGGCAAGGGCGCCATTATCGGCTCCGGCAGCGTGATCACGAAAAATGTCGAGCCCGATGCGCTTGCGGTGGCACGTGGTCAACTCGTCACACGCGAAGGCTGGGCAATCAGCTTCCGTTCCCGAAAGAGTGCCGAGAAGGCCGCTTTAGAAAAGAAGGACTAAGCTAAAATGGCGAATGAGCACGAGAAGGAAAACGCCGCTTTGGCGGCGATGGAATATGTCGAGGATGGCATGACCATCGGACTCGGTACCGGGTCCACGGCCAAGTATTTTGTCGAGATGCTGGCGGACGAAATTGCCGACGGCCTGCTCGTGCGCTGTATCGAGACGAGCGAACAGACTCGCGACCTCGCGACCAGCCTCGGCGTGCCGCTGATCCCGTTCGAGCAGGTCGACCGGATTCATCTCACCGTCGATGGCGCCGACGAGGTCGATAGCAATGGCTATCTGATCAAAGGCGGCGGCGCCGCTTTGCTTCGCGAGAAGATCATCGCCAGCGCCAGCGATCACATGGTGGTGATTGCCGACCCCTCGAAACAGGTCGAGCGGCTCGGCGCCTTTCCCTTGCCGGTCGAAGTCACGCCATTCGGCTACACGATCACGGCGAAGACAGTCTTCGACGTGCTGTGCGCCGCTGGAATCGATCGGCCACGGGTCGAATTGCGTAAGCAGCCCGGCAGTATCGAGCTGCTGGTCACGGATGGCGGCAACTATATTCTCGACTGCCATTGCGGACGGATTCCGGATGCCGAAGCGCTGGCGGCGCGGTTGTCAAATGTGCCCGGCGTTGTTGAGCACGGCTTGTTCATCGACATCGCCCGGACGGTGATCATCGGCAATGAAAACGGCGCGACCGTGTTTGAATTCTAGGCTCAGGCCCCTACATCTCCCGAAGATTCAACGGTTTGCCCGCAGGCGCGCTTTACGGCGCGCCGAATGAATTCGGGCAGCGGAAAAGGAACAATCGATGGCCGACAAGACATACGACTATGACCTCTTCGTTATCGGAGGCGGTTCTGGCGGCGTCCGTGCCGCGCGGCTTGCGGCCCTTACGGGCGCCAAGGTTGCCGTGGCCGAGGAGTTCCGGATGGGCGGTACCTGCGTCATCCGTGGCTGCGTGCCGAAGAAGTTCATGGTCTATGCCAGCGGTTACGGAAAGCATATCGAACATGCCAAGGGCTATGGCTGGAGCGTCGGCGATGTCTCCTACGATCATGAGGTCTTTGCGACCGCGATGCATGCCGAAGTCGACCGCCTGTCAGGCATCTATAATCGCAATCTCGTCAATGCGGGCGTTGAAGTGTTCGAGGAACGGGCCGAATTTGTCGACGCCAACACGCTGCGCCTCAAGACCAGCGGCAAGACGGTCACGGCCCGCAAGATCCTGATCGCCGTCGGCGGCCGCCCCTGGGTGCCGTCACCGGACGAACTGCCCGGCGTTGAGCACACGATCACCTCGAACGAGATTTTCGATCTCGAGGCGCTGCCCAAACATCTCGTCATTGCAGGCGGCGGCTACATCGCCGTCGAGTTTGCCCATGTCTTCGCCGGTCTCGGTGTGAAGACCTGTCTCGTCTATCGCGGCGATACCGTGCTGCGCGGCTTTGACGAGGATGTCCGCACCGCCGTCCACGAAGGCCTGAAGGAGGCGGGCGTCCGCGTTATCACGCAAACCGTGTTCGAAAAGATCGAGGACACAGGGAAGGGCGACTTGCCATTGCGCATCCAGCTCAAGAATGGCCATCACCTCGATGCCGACGTCATCATGATGGCAGTCGGGCGCCGGCCGACCACTGACACGTTGGGCTGCGAAGCCGCCGGCATCGCGCTGGACAAGAATGGGGCAGTCATCGTCGACGAATGGTCGAAGACCAACGTGCCCAGCGTCTGGGCCGTTGGCGACGTGACCGACCGCGTGGCCCTGACGCCGGTCGCCATCCGCGAGGGCCACGCCTTTGCCGAAACAGAGTTTTACGACAAGCCCTGGCATTTCGACCATAGTGATATCCCGACAGCCGTCTTCACCCAGCCGGAAGTCGGCACGGTGGGCATGACCGAAGCGGAAGCACGCAAGGCGTTTGGAAACGTCGACATCTACAAGACCCGTTTTCGCCCGATGAAGAACATGCTGAACGGTGATGCGAGCCGCGTGCTCATGAAACTGGTTGTGAAGGCCGACGATGAGCGCGTCCTGGGAGTTCACATTGTCGGCGACGACGCTGCTGAGATGATCCAGGCTGTCGGCATCGCGATCAAGATGGGGGCGACCAAACCGGACTTTGACCGGACCTGCGCCTTGCATCCGAGCGTCGCCGAAGAGCTCGTCACGATGCGTCAGAAATGGGTTCCCGAAGTCGCGTCCTGACGGTCTCGGGGCCCACGAACCACCCCTGCGACACCCCCCTGGCTCACCCGTGCCACCCCCCGGCATCACCCCTCCAGAAGGGCCTGGAGCTCCATCGCAACGGTCTTCAGGCTCTCGCGAATGGACTTCAGTCCGCCGCCCCTGCCGGAATGGATCACCAGTTGGCGCCAGGGCGGTTCGCTGTCTTTCGGCGCCTTGACCACCAGATGGCCGGAGCGGGGCAGGGCTGATTTCAGCAGGGCTTTCGACAGGGGAAAGCCGGCTTTGGAATCGTATTGGCCATTGCGGGCATCGGCTTCAAACGTCGATTGTTCACTCCGCCCAACGGCATTGAACAGGACCGATAGTTCAGGACGTTTGCCGGGCTCGACCTGTTCCGCAATCACCTGGTTCAGCAAGCGAACGCCCCTCAGCGAGTAGACGTCCGCATGCATGGGCGCCACCACCCGGTCCGCAGCCTCAAGCACGCAGCGCGTCAGGAAGGTCGCGTTCGGGTTGGTGTCGAACACGATGAGATCATATTCGCTGCGATAATGGTCCACCATCCGCAGGAACTGGGACTTGATCTTCTGGAGCGCGCCTGAATCATTCGCGAATGCGTATTTCGAGATTTCGAACTGGCCGGATACGAGATCCAGTCGCCCGCCCGGACTGCCAGTGCCCATCAGGTCATGCATGAGGTCCGTCCGTGGCACGGCGGCGAAGGGCTCGGTCGACAGGGTCAGCCAGCGTTCTCCCGGGCTCGCCGCATCGCGCGAATGGAGGCGTGACCGCTCGAACAGCGAGATGACCGACCGGTCGGCGGCCGCGCTGGCGTCAGCGTGTTCCATATCGAAGAAGGACTGGGTCAGGTTGTATTGCGGATCCAGGTCGACCAGCAGCATCCTCCCGCCCAGCGCGCCCTGCCACGCACCGAAGACCTGGCTCGTAACGGTCGTCTTCCCCACGCCGCCCTTCAGGTTCATGACCGCCAGCACCGGGCACTTTCGCTTGTAGGCCTTCTGCACCTCGTCCACGAGCTGCTCGGTGGCATCCGTAGAGGTCGATGACAGTTTCAGGTGAGGCAGCACTTCATGCTTGAAAAAGCCGTTCAGCCGCGCCTTGTCGATCTGGAAGGGGATCAGGCGCAGATTACGCGCCTTCGCCCGTTCCACGTCCTGCCTGACTGATTTTGACCTGACTGCGCTGGCGGAGACCAGAACAATCATCGCGAACGCGTCATCGATGGCCTGATCGGCTTTTGGCCGGTCTTCGGCATCGTTCGGCGCATACCAGTCGGGTATCGCCGCCATCCGCAATGCTTCGTGGATTTCGAGCAAAGCGTCGATGTCTTGTGATGAATGGCTGATATAGACGTGCGACATGCGGTTTGGACAGTCCTTCAGGCGGCGGATGTAACCCCGTTTCTAAAGGGCTTGGAACTGATTCCGCCACCGTTGTGCTGTGAAATTGTGGTGAAACTTGAGCAAGCGCAGTCCATGTGATTTATGCTGCATTCGAACGGAGCACGATAACATGACATGGACACCCTCAGATTGGCGGGAATTGCCTGCCAAGCACATCCCGTCGGACTACCCCGACACTGCAGCACTTGCTGCAGTTGAGACGCGGCTGAAGGGCTATCCACCACTCGTGTTTGCGGGTGAGGCCCGGCGCCTCAAACAGCGCCTTGCAGAAGTCGCTGCGGGCGACGCTTTCCTGCTGCAAGGCGGCGATTGCGCTGAAAGCTTCAAGGAATTCCACCCGGACAACATCCGCGACACGTTCCGCGTCATCCTCCAGATGGCCGTTGTGCTGACATTCGCGGCGGCAAAACCGGTCGTGAAAGTCGGGCGCATCGCGGGCCAGTTCGCCAAGCCGCGCTCCGAGCCCATCGAGACCATTGATGGCGTCACCTTGCCGTCTTATCGCGGCGACAACATCAACGGCATGGAATTCACGCCCGAGGCGCGTATCCCGGACCCGGAGCGCCTGATGCAGGCCTATTCGCAGTCCGCGGCGACGCTCAACCTGCTGCGCGCATTCAGCCAGGGGGGCTATGCCGACCTGTCCAACGTTCACCGCTGGATGCTCGGTTTCGTCGACCGCAGCCCGCAGGGCGAGCGCTACGAAGCGCTGGCTGACCAGATCACCAAGTCCATGGATTTCATGGCGGCGTGCGGTGTCACCTCGACCAGCGTGCCACAGATGGCGCAAGTGGAATTCTACACCAGCCATGAAGCGCTGCTGCTTGGCTACGAGGAAGCCATGACCCGCGTGGATTCGACATCCGGCGACTGGTACGACACGTCGGCGCACATGCTGTGGATCGGCCACCGCACGCGTCAGGTCGACCATGCCCATGTGAACTTCTGCGCCGGCGTCAAAAACCCGATCGGCATCAAGTGCGGCCCGGGCATGGAGACCGACGAGCTCCTGCGCCTGATCGACAAGCTGAACCCGACAGACGATGCCGGGCGCATCACGCTGATCTCGCGCTTTGGTTCGGAAGGTGTCGAAAAGGGCCTTCCGCCCTTGGCGCGCGCCATCAAGAAAAGCGGACGCACGGTCGTCTGGTCGTGCGATCCCATGCACGGCAACACGCTGAAAACCGAGAGCGGTTTCAAGACGCGCCCGGTCGACCGTATCCTCTCCGAAGTGGGCCAGTTCATCGACGTCCTGTCGACCGAAGGCTGTTATCCCGGCGGCGTCCATTTCGAGATGACCGGCCAGAATGTCACCGAGTGCATCGGTGGGGCACAGGCGATCTCGGAAGGCGACCTGTCGTCGCGATACCACACTCACTGCGATCCTCGCCTGAATGGCGAACAGGCGCTTGAACTCGCGTTCATGATCGCCGAGAAGCTGCAGGGAATGAGCCGGGTGGAGACGAATGTCTCCCGCAAGGCCGGATAATCAGGGACGACACAATCGATGGCTCGCGCAGGCTGGCCCGCCTGGGCGCGGGCCTCCGACATATCGGACTTGCTTCGGCTGTCCGTTCCGATCGCGATTACGCGAATGTCGATGATGCTGATGGGCATCACCGACGCGATCGTGCTTGGCCAGTATGCGCCGGGTGAACTACCCTTTATCCTGAATTCATGGCTGCCAATGGGCGTGTCCATTGGTTTCGGCATGGGCCTTCTTCTTGGCACGCAGGTGCTGACATCGGAACTGCTCGGGGTCGGACTCGCGCAGGAATCCGGGCGGATATTCCGTCGCGGGTTCTGGGCAGCGCTTGGCTTGGGGCTGATTTTGACGGCGCTGGTTTTCTTCGGTGCCGAGCCATTGTTTCACTGGATATTCGTCACGATCGCTCCCGTATCGGAGGCGGCCGACAAGTTGGACCCACAGACTATCGCGTCTGAAACGGCGAAAATGACGCGAATCCTCTCCAGCGGGCTTCTCGCCTTCATGGTCTCGCAGGTCTGCAGTTTTTACCTCGAATCCCTGCGCCGGCCCCTGTTGGTGACGGTCGTCATGTATTTTGGTGTCGTGATCAACCTGGTCCTCGACTTGGCGCTTGTCGGCGGCGTGTGGGGCGGTGAGCCGATGGGCGCTGAGGGCGTGGCATGGGCCACGACAAGCTCGCGCTGGGCCTTGACGATCGTGATGTTCATCCTTGTTGTGATGCTCACGCCAGCCTTCCGGAAATCGGTGGCCGGGCCGCTCGACGAAGCGCGTCGCCAGTTCAGCGTCGGCATCGGTACGGCCATCAGCAATGTCGCCGAGTGGGGCGGCTTCAACATGACCTACATCATCGCGACCTGGATCAGCCTCGCGGCCAATTCGGTCTACGGCTACGCGGTCCAGATCATGGGACTTTGCTTCATGTTCTATCTCGGCATTGGTTCAGCCACGAGCGTGCGCGTCGCTGAAGCTTTCGGACGCGGCAACAATGACGAGATCCGCGACGCGGGCCGTCTCGGCGTGGCGGCAACGGTCATCATGGGGTTGATCCTGGCGATCATCCTGATCCTCTTCAACGGGCCGATTTCACATGTGCTGGTGCGGCCCGATGCGATCCTCAACGGCATCATCCTCGCGCCTGCGATTGCAAGCCTTCTCGTGTTCGCGGCATTTGCGACGATCTTTGACGGCCTTCAGGCTACCGCGTCGATGGCTTTGCGCGCACAGGAGATCGTCTGGTCGCCCAGCCTCATCCATATCGGCTCGTTCTTTGTCGTCATGATTCCGGCCTGTTACTGGCTCGGGCTCGTGCAAGGCAGGGGCGCGCAAGGCATGATGGAAGGCGCACTCATCGGTATCGGAATCGCGGGTGTCCTGCAGGCAATGCTCCTGGAATGGAAAACGGCGCGCCTGCCGAGCAAGCGCGCCGCCTGAATTTCAGGGTAGGCCTCCAGCAAGGGAGGCCGAAAACCCTAGAGGTCTTTCAGAGCCGTGGCTGGTTTGAAAGCCAGGGATGTCTTTTCTGGGATCTTGATTTTGTCGCCAGTGGCCGGGTTACGACCCTCACGAGCGTTGCGGGTTTTCGCCGCGAACGTGCCGAAGCCAGCGATCGCCACTTGCTGACGGCTCTTCGCCGCACCAGCGATCGTGTCGAAAACAGCATCGACGGCCTTGCCGGCTTCGCTTTGCGAAAGGCCGGATTCGGCAGCAACTGCCTTTGTAAGTTCACCCTTGTTCATAGGGGTTCTCCTCTAAGTTAAACGGCGATCCCCCGCCGTTGCGCCGACATGCCCACGATTCGTTTTGCGTGAATATGCCGAATGGCCAGTAAACACAGGCTATAAGCCCAGAATCCAGCCCTCTTCGGCCTGAATCTGCTCGATTTTTCCCTCGTCAAGCGATTTGCCTGTGGAAAACGCGGCCCCGAGCAGGCCTTTTTCGTCGAGTTGCGAATAATGACGGGCGATTTCGCGGACCTGAACTTCGTCCAGAGTCTCGCCTTTTTCCGCCTTTGCCTTGACCATGGACGGATAAACCTCTGCGATCACCACCTCCACACTCTCCAGGTCGTCCTCGGTCATCTCACCGGTTCCGGTCTCGAAAGGCCAGATACGGGCGTTGGGCCATGTCGCCCGCAATGCGTGGACGTGCGGGATACCTGTCAGAGACTGGCTGCCGACGCTGCCGGTATAGGCGAGTTGCCAGACCGACTTGGGTTGGCCGAGTTTCTGCTCCTTCAAATGGGATTCCGCCAGACGGAATTCCGGCAGGGGCTGGCCTGCAAAGTCCGGTTTGGTCGATGCCAGCGTCGAGACTACGTCCCGTGCAGGCGCCCCCCAGAACGGGAAGGGGCCCTTGGATATGGCATAGTTCAATCCGGCGGCAATCGCATAGCGTGCGTTGGAATTGTCAGCCTTGTCTTTCAGCTTGCTCGAAAGGTGGGCGTGCATGGCCTCCCATGGTGCCCGGGTCGACAGGTCGAGCCCCAGAGCCTGGGCGGTTCCCGCCGGATATCCCAGCGAAAAATCGAAACCCAGAAGCACACGGTCGCCGCGCCGTGTCAGCTTGGCGACCATGTCTTCCAGGAAGGCACGCGCTTTCAGGCGCGTATCGATATTGACCGCCTTGAATTGCAGTTTCAGGCGGGCATCCTTTGCAAGAATGCCAATCCAGATCGAGTTGGCACCGAGCGTCGGCTTGGCCGCCGCACTCCAGTCCACCATGATATAGGCATCGAACAACCGCGCCATGCTGTGCATCTCCGTGGCCGCACCGCGGCCTGTGAGACGCGGTGCGGATATTTGGGGTTTAGGTGAGTTTCACCAGCATCTTGCCAGTGTTGGCGCCTGTGAACAGGCCCATAAAGGCTTCCGGCGCCTTGTCGATACCTTGCATCACAGTTTGCTCGAACTTCATCTTTCCTGCCGGAATCCATTTTGCCATGTCGGCAAAGAAGGCCGGCTGCATGTCGGCATGCGTCGACACGATGAACCCCTGCAACTTGAGCTGCTTGCCAACCGCCTGGATCATGTTGTGCGGGCCAACAGGCGTGCCGGTGTCATTGTATTGCGCGATCGCCCCGCACAGTGCCATGCGTGCCATTGGGCGCGCGACTTCAATCGCTGCTGTCAGGTGGTCGCCGCCGACATTGTCGAAATACACGTCGATGCCCTTGGGCGAGGCTTCCTTCAGGGCTTTGACCAGGCCGTCAAATCCACCGGCTTGCTTGTAGTCAATGACGTGATCGGCACCGAGCGATTTGACGAAGGCGCACTTTTCCGGGCCACCGGCCGATCCAATGACCGTGCAACCCTTGTTCTTGGCAATCTGGACAACCGTCGAACCGACGGCACCGGCCGCTCCCGACACGAATACAATATCGCCCTCTTTCAGTTCAGCTACGCGAAGGAGGCCTGCATAGGCGGTCAGGCCAGGCATGCCCGCAACGCCAAGGAAGGCGCTTTCCGGCAGCCCGACGTCGGGCAATTTTTGAACCATAGCAGCTTCGGGCTTGGCCACCCAGGCTGTGCGCCAGCCAAGCATGGACGACACAAGGTCTCCGACCTTGTAGTCCGGGTGGGCCGAAGCGGTCACGCGACCGACTGCGCCGCCCTGCATCGTTTCACCGATCTGGAACGGCGGCACGTAGCTCTCACGATCATACATCCGCCCCCGCATGTAGGGGTCAACCGACATCCACTCGTTCTGGACCTGGATTTCGCCGTCTTTCGGCTCGGCGATCTCCACGGTTTTCTTCGCAAAGTTTGCGGGTTTTGGCATGCCTTCCGGCCGTGATGCGAGTGCCCATTCGGTCGAGTTGAGTTTGGCCATGATGATTTCCTCCTGATTGTCGTTGTCGCTTAAGTGGACTGTGACTCGTCGCCTGTGAAGAGCTTGCCGCCGGAATATCTTGGCAGGCGTCTATGGCTTGCCGATTTTGCGCCGGTGACTAAGGTTACTTCAACAAAATCAAGCAAGGCAGGACGCAGCATGAAGACCAGGCACCTCGTGGACCCGGAACTGATCGAATTTGCCGAGACCTTCCCCCCGCTAGACCTCAAGCCTGAAATGCTGCCTGCGATGCGGGAGATGGCGGCCGGAATGACAATCATGGGCGATCCTTCGCTGCATGGCGTCGTGCGCCGCGCAGTGACGGTCCCGGGGCTGGCGGGTGGGCGCGAGGTTCGCTGCCTCGTCTATGAACCGATGGCCGGCGGCAAGGACCGCCCCGCCTTCCTGCACATTCACGGCGGCGGCTATATGCTCGGCTCACCCGAAGGATCGGACGATCGCAATACGCGGGTCGCCGCCGCGCTTGGCGCGGTCGTTGTTTCGCCCGACTATCGGCTTGCACCGGAGGATCCGTTCCCGGGTCCGCTCGACGATTGCGCCGCCACGCTTGGCTGGATGATGGAGAATGCGGCGTCGCTGGCAATCGACACATCGCGCGTGGCCATAGGCGGCGACAGCGCCGGCGGCGGCCTGGCGGCAGGTCTGGTCCTGCGCACGCGCGATGAAGGCAAGTACAAGATCGCGTTCCAGCACCTCGTATATCCGATGCTGGATGACCGCACGACAGCAGACGATGCCAAGCTCGATCCGGTACTGGGTGAATATATCTGGACGCCTGGCAGTAACCGCATGGGGTGGGCGTCCTATCTCGGTGATCACCCGCCGGCCTCCCCGGCCGTTCCAGCGCGTGCGGAAAGCCTCGAGGGCTTGCCGCCGACATGGATCGGCATCGGCGGCCTGGATCTCTTCCTCGACGAGAACATGGCTTACGCGCGCCGGCTCATTGCGGCGGGCGTGGCCACCGAATTCATCATCTATCCCAGAGCCTATCATGGCTTCCAGTTCGAGGCCGGGGCAGCTGTTACCAGGCGGTTCGAGCGCGACTATGTTGAGTCTCTGTCGCGTGGGCTTGGTTGCACACGGCCGCAGTCGGCGTCGGCATAGCCTCCAATTCTGTCACGAATGGCAATGAACTTTGGCAGATGAATGTGCCGCCCGTACTTGCAGCAGGGGGCGATGCGGTGTCATGTCGGCGCAGATGAGGGCCTGATAGAATGACCAAGTTGAAAGTCGGCGTCGCGGGCGCCGGTGTGTTCGGGAATTACCACGCGCAAAAAGCCGCCGCGTCTGCACGCACCGAGTTCATGGGCGTATACGATATCGATCAGGACCGCGCAGAGCGTGTCGCCAGCACGTTTGGCGCACCTGGCACGTCGGACTACCGGGCGTTTCTCGACATGTGCGATGCGATCGTGATCGCCGTTCCCGCGACCTTTCATGAGCCGCTTGCCCGCGAGGCGATCGAAGCGCATTGCCATGTCCTCGTGGAGAAGCCTCTGGCGCTATCTGGCAAGGCGGCACGCAATCTCGCAGATGAGGCCGCCGCGCGTGGGCGGATCCTCCAGGTCGGCCATCAGGAACGCTTCGTGGCCCGCGCCATGGGCGTGCTGACAATCGAAGAGACGCCTTTGCTCATAGAGTCCGTCCGGGCCGGGCCGCCCGCGCCGGAGAACCGGGCCGGCGATGTGTCGGTCATATGGGACTTGATGATCCACGATCTCGACCTTGCGGCGATGATGCTTGGGACCGAATTCACCGGCGTGATGGCGAGCGGGTCCCGTGTGCATTCGCGCCACCTTGACGAGGCCAGCGCACAATTCACCTATGCCAGTGGCGGCGTCGCCCGCCTGCGTGCCAGCCGCGCGTCAGACGTTCGCGAACGCACCATGCGCGTCGTCTATCCGTCCGGTGAAATCGCCATCGACTTCCTCACACGCAAGCTGCAGAATTCCACACCCTATGAGGTTCGCGTCGATATCGCGGCAGACCTGCCAGACCCCTTGGGCGCGGCAGACGAGGGCTTTTATGCCGCGTGCCTTGGCCTCGCGCGCAGTCCTGTGCCTGCGCATGGAGCGGTTGCGGCAGTGGCCATGGCTGAAGCAGCTGAAGCGGTCGCGCTCGCCAAGATCGACGCCTGACCTAGTCGCGGTTCGATTGCTTGGGGGCGTGTTTGGGGGCGGGCGCAAGGCGCATGACTTCGGTCTGGAACCGCTCGTCGTCGCCCGCGGCAAGGAAGGGCAGGGCGCCGCAAATCGCCTTCTGGAGCGGCTCGAACCAATCCTGGTCAACTTTGGAGAAGTCCGAGAGTACATAAGGCATGACCTGCGATTTGTCGCCGGGATGGCCAACGCCGATGCGCGCACGCCGGACATTTTCGCCAAGATGCGCAATCATTGACCGGATGCCATTATTGCCCGAGTGGCCGCCGCCCTGTTTCATGCGAAGGCGACCGGGTGCCAGATCAATTTCGTCGTGAAACACGACCACGTCGTCGGCAGCCAGTTTGTAAAACGTCGTGGCCTTTGCAAGCGCGCGACCTGATTCATTGTAGAAGGTTTCGGGTTTCACCAGCAGCGTCTTGATCCGCCCGGCAGGCGTGTCGATCATGCCTTCGGAGATCTGACTTTCGAATTTGGAGCGCCAGGGCTGGAAATTGAATTCAGAGTGAATACGGTCCAGGATCATGAACCCGGCATTGTGACGGTTACCCGCATACTTCGCGCCTGGATTTCCTTGTCCCACCAGGATCAGCATGGGGCGTTCTCCCTCGTGCGCCCGAGCAGGGTTTGGCCGCGTGCCTGGCCTGAAAAGACCAAGCACGCTGAGCCAGACCGAACGGATCAGTCTTCGCCGCCTTCTTCTGTGTCGCCGGCTTCGTCTTCATCAGCGGCTTCATCAGCAGTTTCGTCTTCGGTATCAGCGACCGCGACGCGTCCGGCGATCGTCACGATCGTGAAGTCACGGTCCGTGATGGTCGGTTCAGCGTCGGATGGCAGGTTGATGTCCGAAATCTTGAGGTTGTCGCCAACTTCCAGGGCCGACACGTCGGCTTCGAGGGATTCCGGAATGCGCCCGGCCGGGACAAGAAGTTCGACCGTGTGGCGGACGACGTTGAGTGTGCCGCCTTTCTTGAGGCCTGGCGAAACCTCTTCGCCCAGGAAGTGAACAGGCACTTCAACCTTGATCTTCTGGTCGGCTTTGACGCGGAACAGGTCGATGTGGACCGGGCGGTCCGTGATCGGGTGCATCTGGATTGCCTGCGGGATCACGAGTTGCTTTTCGCCCTTATGGACCAGTGTTGCCGTCGATGACAGGAAATGTCCGGTCTCGATGGCTTTCATGACTTCTGCGAGGCGCAGGTTGATCGCCACCGGCTTGTCGTTGCCGCCATAAAGGACGCCGGGAACGAAACCATTGTTGCGGGCTTCACGCGCGCCGCCGGTACCGGTGCGCTCACGCACTTCGACATTGAATGAAATTTGTTTCTTGGACATTTGTTTTCCTTTCGCCCTGAAGTCCGCCGCCGGACATCCGGACGGTGACAGCCTGACACGCACGGCCTTGCGCCGTCGTTTCCAGTCGGCGCCTATAGGCGATCAGGCCAGCACTGGCAAGCGGCCTGGGGCAGGCAGCTCGCCTGTCACGCGAGTTTTGTCCGTCGCAGTGATTCACCCGTCATGCGCGCAGAGGGCGGGCGCCACAAAGTTGGTGGTGCGGCGAAACTCTTTTTATTCCGCACCTTCTCAACCAAGTCTGCTGTCTGTTAGGATCGCTCCAGTGAACAATACAGGACACCCGTGATGAGCGACGCCAGCAAGACCTATCCCGTTCCCGCCGAATTTGCTCCCAAAGCAAACCTCACGCCGGAAAAATACCGGGAGATGTACGCCGCCTCAATCGCGGATCCAGAGCGTTTCTGGGGCGAGCACGGCAAGCGGCTCGACTGGATGACGCCATATTCGGTTGTTAAGGATGTCTCCTGGGAGACCGGCGACCTGCACGTGAAATGGTATTCGGACGGGGTCCTCAACGTCTCCGCCAATTGTATCGACCGGCACCTGGCCACCCGCGGCGACAAGGCCGCCTTCATCTGGGAAGGCGATGACCCGGCAGACACTCACACCGTCACCTATAGGCAACTCCACATAGCCGTGAGCAAGTTCGCCAACGTATTGAAGGAACTCGGCGTCAAGAAGGGTGACCGCGTCACCATCTACATGCCGATGATCCTAGAGGCGACCTACGCCATGCTGGCCTGCGCGCGCATCGGGGCCGTGCACTCCGTGGTCTTCGGCGGCTTCTCGCCGGAAGCGCTCGCCGGTCGCATCGTCGATTGCGAGTCAGAAGTTCTGATCACTGCCGACGAAGGTCTCCGGGGGGGGCGCAAGGTGCCGCTCAAGGTCAATGCTGATGCCGCGGCCACCATTGCCAATGGCATGGTCAAGAAGATGCTTGTCGTGCGCCGCACCGGCGCCGATGTGGCGATGGTCGAAGGCCGCGACCACTGGCTGCACGAGATCGGCGCCAGCGTCTCTGCCGATTGCCCGCCCGAACCGATGAATGCCGAAGACCCGCTGTTCATCCTCTACACGTCCGGTTCCACCGGCCAGCCCAAAGGCGTGCTGCACACCACCGGCGGCTATCTCGTCTGGGCGTCAATGACCCATGAATACGTGTTCGACCTGAAGGAAGACGATGTGTTCTGGTGCTCGGCCGATGTCGGCTGGGTCACGGGACACACCTATATCGTCTACGGTCCGCTCGCGAATGGCGCGACCAGCGTCCTGTTCGAAGGCGTGCCAACCTATCCGGACGCCAGCCGCTTCTGGCAGGCTTGTGACAAGCACCAGGTGACCATTTTCTACACCGCACCAACAGCCATCCGCGCCCTCATGCGTGAGGGCGAAGGCCCTGTGAATGCAACGTCGCGCAAATCGATCCGTCTGCTCGGCACAGTTGGCGAGCCGATCAACCCGGAAGCCTGGGAATGGTATTTCCATGTCGTGGGCGAAGCGCGTTGCCCGATCGTCGACACCTGGTGGCAGACCGAGACCGGCGGCACCATGATCGTGCCGCTGCCCGGTACGACCGACATGAAACCCGGCGCCGGCAGCCATCCGTTCTTTGGCATCAAGCCGGTGCTTGTCGATGCAGAGGGCAACGAGCTTGAAGGCGCTGCCGATGGCAATTTGCTGATCACCGACAGCTGGCCAGGCCAGATGCGCACCGTCTATGGTGACCATAAGCGCTTCATCGACACCTATTTCACGGCCTATCCGGGCACCTATTTCACCGGCGACGGCTGCCGGCGCGACGAGGACGGCTTCTACTGGATCACTGGCCGGGTCGATGATGTCATCAACGTGTCGGGCCACCGCATGGGTACGGCAGAAGTCGAAAGTGCCCTGGTCAGCCATGACGCCGTGGCGGAGGCGGCCGTCGTCGGCTATCCGCACGACATTAAGGGGCAGGGCATCTACGCTTATGTAACCGTCCGCGCCGGCGTGGAAGTCGACGACGATCTCCGCAAGAACCTCGTCCAGCACGTTCGCGGCGAGATCGGACCGATCGCGTCACCGGACCTGATCCAGTTTGCCCCCGGCCTGCCCAAGACGCGGTCGGGCAAGATCATGCGCCGTATCCTGCGCAAGATCGCCGAGAACGAATTCTCGAACCTGGGCGATACGTCAACGCTGGCTGATCCCGACGTCGTGAACGACCTCATCGAACACCGGCAGAATCGCTAGATTGCGGGCAAGTCCACGATGAACCGGGCGCCGCCTTCTTCGCGGTTCTCGGCGACGACGCTGCCGCGATGCGTGGCGATGATCTGCTTCACAATCGACAGGCCAAGGCCGGAATTGTTGCCGAAGGCCGTGCCCTTCGGGCGGTCGGTATAGAAGCGATTGAATATCTCTTCCAGCTTGTCGGCTGGAATACCGGGCCCGGAATCTTCGACGCGCAGCCGGGCGATCGTCTGCGGGCCGCGATTTGTCTGTTCCAGTGTCACGTGCACGCTGCTGGCGGCGGGGGAGAATGACCGGGCATTGTCGATGAGGTTGCGGATCACCTGGCCAAGCGGCCCCTCGCGCGCGCGGACCAGCAAGCGTGCGCCCATTGTCGCGTCTTCGAACACGACCGAAACGGCCTCGGGACCATCGCTCATCGATTCATAGGTCCGCACCACATCGCGCGCGAAGCGGGCAATGTCGATCTGCTCACTCGGAACGCGGGTCATTTCCGCCTCGATACGCGAAGCATTCGAAATGTCGGTGATCAGGCGGTCGAGGCGTTTGACGTCCGATGCAATCACCTCGCGCAGCCGTTCGCTGGCGACAGGGTCGTTCTGCACGCGTTCAGCTGTCTCGATGGCAGACCGGATCGACGTCAGCGGATTTTTAAGTTCGTGCGCCACATCGGCAGCGAACTGTTCATTCGCTTCGATCCGCTCCAGCAGGGCTTCGGTCATGCCCTGCATCGACGAGGCGAGATTGCCGATCTCGTCCTTGCGCCGGGTCAGCGCCGGGATGTCGATACGGTCCGATGCGCCCGAACGGATGCGGTCGGCAGCTAGAGACAGGCGCCGCATGGGGCGGGCAATTCCAAGGGTCAGAAAGAAGGACGTGATGAACGCCACCAGCACCGCGACGCCAATGAAGGGGACCAGCGCGGCCCGTTCAGACCGGATGATCTCGTCAATGTCGCTCGCCTCAAGCGTCAGCACGCCAACCACGGCTGACACGCGCTGGATGGGCATGGAGACGGAGATGATCCGCTGGCCCCGGTCGGAAAAGCGCTGGCTCGCCGCGATGTCGCCCAGGGCGGCGCTGTTGAATTCTTCCTCGAAACTTTGTGTGCGCACCGCCTCGGAACTTCGGCGGGGCATGATCGGTCCGAACACGCGTGACGCCCATTCCGACATGGCGGCGCCCATGCGGGCAACGCGGCTCGGCTCCTTCAGCGGGGGCAGGGCATCGATATCAACCCGTTCCGACAGGTAGAAACTGTCGCCGATCAGTTCGCCTTCGGGCGAATAGATGCGGGCGCGAACCCGTTCGGGCAGGTTCAGGCGGACAATCGTCTGCCGGGCCGCATCGACATCCAGGCTGGGTTCGGGCGTGGTTGCATCCTCACCCAGAAGGCTGGTGAAAATCTGCGCCTGCGCGACAAGGTCCTGTTTCTTGGAAACAACGAACCCGGCGCGCATCTCGTTTAAGACCATGGCGCCTATGATGAGAATGGCGAGTCCGGCGAGGTTCGATGCAAAGATCAGCCGGGCGATGCGCGAACCCAGGAACATGGATCCGCGCCTTGAACCTGGCAGCCTGATGCGTTTGGACTCGCCCATCCCGTTCACCCTGTTTGCGGGCTGCAGCGAATCTTAGGCGTCTGCCGCAACGCGCATGCTTACAATCTTGTCAGGATTGCGCGGCGGCTCGCCTTTCGCAAGCTGGTCGATCACATCCATGCCTTCCGTCACCTTGCCCCACACCGTGTATTGCTTGTTCAGGAAGCTGGCATCGTCGAAGCAGATGAAGAACTGGCTGTTGGCCGAATTAGGCGCAGCGGTACGCGCCATCGAGCATGTGCCGCGTACGTGTGGCTCGGCATTGAACTCTGCCTTGATGTCGGGCTTGCTCGATCCGCCGGTACCATTGCCTTTGGGGCAGCCAACCTGCGCCATGAAGCCCGGGATCACGCGGTGGAAGACGATGCCGTCATAAAACTCTTCCCGGGCGAGTTCCTTGATGCGCTCGACATGGCCTGGCGCAAGGTCGGGGCGCAGCTCGATCTTCACGGGGCCTTTGGAGGTTTCAAGAAGGAGTGTGTTTTCAAGGTCGCTCATGGAAAATTCCTTATATGTGGCTCGGGTTTATGACTGGCTATTGAATGAAGGCGATGGCGGCAAGCCCAACAGCCGTGTTATTGTCTGTGTATCATGTCAGGACGCGCCAGCTCATGATTGCCAATTCCCTTTCAATCCTGCTCTCCGGGGTTCTCGCACTGGTCGGCCTGGTTCATCTCGCATGGGCCCTTGGCAGCACGTTTCCCTGTGCCAACCAGCAGGCCCTGGCGCGGGCCGTCGTCGGGCGCCGGGGCATCACGCGTATGCCGTCCATGGCGGCGTCCGCCTTTGTTGCATTCTGCCTGCTGGCGGCAGCCGTTTGGGCGCTGTTGCTGGGCCGGCTCATTGCCGTGCCCGTGTCAGACTGGCTGGTGGCGCCCGGCGGTCTCGCCCTGGCGGGCGTCTTCCTGTTCCGGGGCGTCATTGGCGTCATGCCGACCTTCGAGCGCGCGCTGCCGGAACAACCCTTCCTTCGTCTCAACCGTCGGTTCTATTCTCCGCTTTGCATCCTGATCGGCCTTGGGTTTCTGGCCCTGACCTTCTCCATGCCGAACTGGGAATGGCGATTCAGCCTGCTCGGGTTCTAGAGGCATCCCAGTCGGCCTGCAGGATGCGCTCATTGAGTGACACGCCGTCCGGCCCCGGCGCGGCCATCATGTCGGCGAATGCCCAATGGTTCAGCGCCGTACGGATCATCACATCTGCGCTGCGATAGGCACTCGCCACGCCGCCGCCCAGAACGACACCCGTCGCCTTCACGATGTCCGACTGGTCGATATGCTGCGGCCGGGCGTCGATGTGAACGACGAGTGAGGCATTGGCGGGCCTGCGGCTCGCGCGGGAGAACACGCTGCCCGGCCTCATAACCGGATCGACTCCTGCCAGCAAACCCACCGGGCCATTCAGTTGATGTGCGACGCGTAGCGCTGCATCGCTGCCCCAGCTGTGGCCGACCAATGCGATGTCGTCTCCGCGCGACAAGGCCGCCATGCAATGAGTGGTCGCGCCATCGAGATCATAGTGCGCGAACCAGGCTGCCGTCCGGGCATGCCGGTTGCCAGTTTCGCGCAGGACACGCTGGCGGGCTGCTACAAAGCTGGCGACAATCCGCGAGGTCCCGTCTGCGGCGCCACCGATATAGATTTCGGCAACGCCCCGTCCGGATGGCCTTTGGCGATTTGGAGACGGCCTATTCAGTATACCGGTACCCAACGCCATAGAGGGTTTCGATCGCGTCGAATTCATCCGTCACTTCACGGAATTTCTTGCGAAGGCGCTTGATGTGGCTGTCAATGGTGCGGTCGTCGACATAGATCTGGTCGTCATAGGCGGCGTCCATCAGCTGGTCGCGGCTTTTCACGTAGCCGGGCCGCGAGGCCAGCGCCTGCAGGATCAGGAATTCGGTGACGGTCAGGCGCACAGGGTGGCCGTCCCATGTGCAGGCATGGCGGTTTGGATCCAGCGTCAGCTTGCCGCGAACGATCGGCTTGTGGTCGCCTTCTTCGGGCCCGGCCACACCGCCGCGCGCGCGCCGCAGGACGGCTTTCACACGCTCGGCCAGCAGGCGGTTGGAACAGGGTTTCCGCACGAAATCATCCGCGCCGATATTGAAGCCGATCACTTCGTCGATCTCTTCATCCTTCGACGTCAGGAAGATGACCGGCAATTCGCTGGTCTGGCGCAGGCGCCGCAGCAATTCCATGCCGTCCATCTTGGGCATCTTCACGTCGAGGATGGCAATGTCGGGAGGTGTCTCCGTCAACGCGGGCAGAGCGGATTCGCCGTCATGATAGGTGCGGACTTGATAGCCCTCAGCCTCAAAGAACATTTTCAGCGAGGCGACGATGTTCTCGTCGTCATCCACCAGTGCCAGAGTTGTCATCGCTCGATCCTTCTCAACCAGACTGTACCCCATAACGGGGTCTGGCCGTTTTGCATTATGGTGTTCAACCACGGTTCGCGACATGACAAAAGCCCTCCTTCGGTGCTGTCCCAATGAAAACAGCAGACTAGGGCAAGCAAGCGCTCACATTACGGCGATTTAAGGTAACATGGGGGCACGCCGCCATGATTGGGACGTGCGGTCGATCAATTCGGGACCGGGTACTGCACCCCACACGCGCTATCGAAGCGCTCATGCTGAGCGAAGTCGAAGCACGGGCGCGGGCGGGGAAGGTATGTGCCGCCGCCTTCATCCTTCGACTTCGCTCAGGATGAGCTTGCGGCTGCGGCGACAGTCGATTGCAGGTATCAGAGTAGCTTCATCCTACCCGACAAATCGGCCTACGGATCCAGCCTCACCGCGCCTTGCGACGCGTTCCCGACATGCGCCGCGTACACTTTCAGTGCACGGCTCACCTTGCGGGGGCGATCCTTCGCCGGCTTCCAGGCCTTGTCGCCGCGGGCGTCCATGTCGGCCCGGCGGCGGGCGATTTCAGTATCGTCGATCTTGGCATGGATCGTGCGGTTCGGGATGTCGATCTCGATCAGGTCGCCTTCCTCGATCAGGCCGATCAGGCCGCCTTCGGCCGCTTCCGGGCTGGCATGGCCGATGGAGAGGCCTGACGTGCCGCCGGAGAAGCGCCCGTCGGTGATCAGGGCGCAGGCTTTGCCCAGTTTCATCGATTTCAGGTAGGAGGTCGGGTAGAGCATTTCCTGCATGCCCGGGCCGCCGCGCGGGCCTTCATAGCGGATGATCACCACGTCGCCGGCCTTTACGCCCTTGTTCAGGATACGGTCGCAGGCCTCTTCCTGGCTTTCGCACACAATGGCGGGGCCGGAGAATTTGAGGATCGAGTCGTCAACGCCGGCGGTCTTCACCACACAGCCCTGTTCCGCGATATTGCCGAACAGCACGGCGAGCCCGCCATCCTGCGAGAACGCGTGGGAGGCTGCACGGATGACGCCGGTCTCGCGGTCGGTGTCGAGGTCCTTGTAGCGGCGCGACTGGCTGAACGCCTGCGTCGTGCGCACGCCGCCCGGCGCGGCGAGGAACAATTCCTGCACGTCCGGGTCATTGGTCAGCGCCACGTCCCACTTGGTAATGGCCTCGGCCATCGTCGCGGAGTGGATTGTGCGCACGCTCGTGTCGAGCTTCCCGGCACGGTCGAGTTCGCCCAGGATACCGAAAATGCCGCCCGCCCGGTGCACGTCTTCCATGTGCACATTGGCAACCGCGGGGGCGACCTTGCAGAGACAGGGTGTGTGGCGGCTCAGCCGGTCGATATCGGCCAGCGTGAAGTCGACTTCGCCCTCGCTGGCAATCGCCAGCAGGTGGAGGATCGTGTTGGTTGACCCGCCCATTGAAATGTCCAGCGTCATCGCATTCTCGAATGCTGCCTTGTTGGCAATGCCGCGCGCGGAGACGGACTTGTCGCCGTCCTCGTAATAGATCTTCGACAGTTCGACGATCCGGCGCCCGGCGCGGCGGAACAGGGCCTCGCGGTCGGAGTGAGTCGCCAGTGTCGAGCCATTGCCCGGCAGGGCAAGGCCGAGCGCTTCGGCGAGGCAGTTCATCGAGTTCGCCGTGAACATGCCGGAGCATGAGCCGCACGTAGGGCAGGCGGCCTCTTCATAGGCCAGCACTTCGGCGTCGGTGCGCTCGGGGTTCGCCGCCTCGATCATCGCGTCGATCAGGTCGACCGCTTTCAGTTCGCCATCGATATTGACCTTTCCGGCCTCCATCGGGCCGCCGGACACGAACACGACCGGAATGTCCAGCCTGAGGGCCGCCATCATCATGCCGGGCGTGATCTTGTCGCAATTGGAGATGCAGACCATGGCATCGGCGCAATGCGCGTTGACCATGTATTCCACGCTGTCCGCGATCACTTCGCGGCTCGGCAGCGAATAGAGCATGCCGTCATGGCCCATCGCGATGCCGTCATCGACCGCAATCGTGTTGAATTCCTTGGCTACGCCGCCTGATGCCTCGATCTCGCCAGCGACCAGCTGGCCGAGGTCCTTCAGGTGCACATGGCCCGGCACGAACTGGGTAAATGAGTTCACCACAGCAATGATCGGCTTGCCGAAATCGCCGTCCTTCATGCCGGTTGCGCGCCACAGGCCGCGTGCGCCGGCCATGTTGCGGCCATGGGTGGAAGTACGGGAACGATACAGGATTGCCACGTTGAGCCTCTTTATTCAGTGTTCAGGGTGCAAATAGTCACCCATCAGGGGTTTAGCAATGACGGCGGCAGGTCAATGGCCTGCTCGCAGCTTTGTGCTGGCATCAATGCGCTTCCGCCCAATTGCTCGCCGCGCGCGCGTCCACCACCAGCGGTACGGACAGGTTCAGGGCGGGCATCGCGGCGCCCTGCATCGTGTCCTGCGTCAGCTTGATCAGCGCGTCGGCTTCGGCCTGCGGGCATTCGAAGATCAGTTCATCGTGCACCTGCAACAGCATGCGCGCCTTCAGGCCGGCCTTTGCCAGTGCCTCCGGCATGCGGACCATGGCGCGCTTGATGATGTCGGCGGCCGAGCCCTGTATCGGGGCATTGATCGCCTGGCGTTCGGCAAAGGCCTTGGCCGGGCCCTTGGACTTGATCGCTTCGAGATGGATCTTCCGGCCGAACGCCGTCTGCACGTAGCCGGTCTCTTTCGCGAAGGCCTTGGTCTCGTCCATATAGGCGCGGATGCCGGGGAAGCGTTTGAAATAGGTCTTGATATACTCAGCCGCCTCGCCCTGGGGGATCCCGAGCTGGCGCGCGAGGCCAAAGCCGGAAATACCGTAGATAATGCCGAAATTGATCGCCTTGGCCTGCCGGCGCACCATTGGGTCCATGCCCTCGATCGGCACGCCGAACATCTCGCTCGCCGTCATCGCATGAATGTCGAGGCCCTTGTGGAATGCATCTTTCAGGGCTGGAATGTCGGCCATGTGCGCCAGGATGCGCAGCTCGATCTGGCTATAGTCGGCGCTGACCAGGACATTGCCCTCATCGGCGATGAAGGCCTCGCGAATCTTGCGGCCTTCTTCCGTCCGTACCGGGATGTTTTGCAGGTTCGGGTCGGAGGATGACAGCCGCCCCGTCTGCGCCACCGCCATGGCAAAGCTCGTATGCACGCGGCCGGTCTCCGGATTGATCGCGGCCTGCAGCGCCTCGGTATAGGTCGAGCGCAGTTTCGACAGCGTGCGCCAGTCGACAATCGTACGGGGCAGGGCATGGCCCTCGGCCGCCAGGCCCTCCAGGACATCGGCATCGGTCACCCACGCGCCGGTCTTGGTCTTCTTGCCGCCTTCCAGTCCCATCTCGTCGAACAGGATTTCGCCCAGCTGTTTCGGGCTGCCAATGTTGAACGCGCGTCCGGCCTGTTCTTCGGCTTCGGCCTCCAGCGCTGCGCAGCGCTGCGAGAAGTCGGACGACAGGCGCGAGAGCTGGTCGCGGTCGACCTTGATGCCTTCGCGCTCCATCTGCGCCAGCACCGGCACCAGTGGCCGTTCGAGCGTCTCGTAAACGGTCGTGACTTTTTCGCTGTGCAGTTTCGGCTTGAACGTCTGCCACAGCCGCAGCGTCACATCGGCGTCCTCGGCGGCGTATTCGGTCGCCTTGTCGAGCGCGACACGGTCAAAACTGACCTGCTGCTTGCCGGTGCCGGCCACTTCCTTGAACGCAATCGGCGTGTGGTTCAGGTAACGCTCCGACAGCGTGTCCATACCATGGCTGTGCCGCCCGGCATTCAGCACATAGGACAGCAGCATCGTGTCATCGATAGGCGCAACATGGATGCCCTGTGATGCGAAGACGCTGTCATCATATTTGATATTCTGGCCGATCTTCAGGACAGACGCATCTTCCAGCATCGGCTTCAGCGCGCGCATGGCATCCGTCATCCGGATCTGGCGCGGCGGGTCGGCTCCGAACATGTCGCCATCGCCGGCCCCGTTCGGGTTGACATGCGCCAGCGGAATGTAGCAGGCCTCGCCCGGCGACAGCGCCAGTGACACACCGACCAGGTTGGCCGCCACGGAATCAAGGCTGTCCGTCTCGGTGTCCACCGCAACATAGCCCTGTGTCATGGCCCGCGCGACCCAGTCCTCCAGCCGTTCGAAGTCGCGTACCGTCTCATACTTCGTCCGGTCGATCGGATCCTCGGCGGGCGGTGCGGCTTCGATCGTGCCTTCAAGCTCCATCATCTCGCGCACGCGCCGCGTGATCGTGCGGAACTCCATCTCTTCGAGGAAGGCGATCAGGGTGTCCGGGTCGGGATCGGCCACGGCCAGGCCGTCCAGCTCCAGCGTCACCGGCACGTCATCCTTCAGCGTCACCAGCTGTTTCGACAGGCGCACCTGTTCGGCATTGTCGATCAGGGATTCCCGGCGCTTCGGCTGCTTGATTTCGCCAGCCCGTTCCAGCAGCGTTTCGACATCGCCATACTCGTTGATGAGGAGGGCGGCCGTCTTCATGCCGATGCCCGGCGCGCCCGGCACATTGTCGACGCTGTCGCCGGCCAGCGACTGCACGTCGACCACATGCTCCGGCCCCACGCCGAACTTCTCGAACACGGCGTCCACGCCCATCGTCTTGTTCTTCATTGTGTCGAGCATCACCACACGGTCGGAGACAAGCTGCATCAGGTCCTTGTCCGACGACACGATGGTCACCCGCGCGCCCTTGGCCTCGGCCTGCCGCGCATAGGTCGCGATCAGGTCATCGGCCTCGTACCCTTCCAGTTCCAGCGCATGCGCGGCAAACGCGATGGCTGCCCGGCGCACCAGCGGGAATTGCGGCCGCAACTCCTCCGGCGGCTCAGACCGGTTGGCCTTGTACAAGTCGTACATGTCATTGCGGAACGTGTGCGAGGATGCATCGAAAATGCACGCGAAATGCGTCGGCCGGTCCGGCCCCTTCAGCTCTTCGAGCAGTTTGAACAGCATGTTGCAAAACCCGGCCACCGCGCCGATCGGCAACCCGTCTGACGCGCGCGTTAGCGGCGGCAGGGCGTGGAACGCGCGGAAGATATAGGCGCTCGCATCGACCAGGTAGAGGTGACTGTCCTTGGTAACGGGTGCGGTGGCCATAAGCGGGGAATCCTTTGCTGATCGCTGGTTTAGCCGCTTGAGGCAGGTCCGTCACCCGCTGCGTGTCTCAAATCCGGTGCGTTCGCTGCAGGCCGGATTTTGCCGCTGACATTCCCCTGCGGAACCTTTCATACTAAGGTGCCGGAATAAAATTCCTGGGAGGGGAAACGAATGTCAGATGATATCGGCGCCACGGGCGCAAAAACACCTTGGCACGTGTGGGTCGTGGGAATCGTCAGCCTGCTCTGGAACGGCTTTGGCTGTTTTGATTTCACGATGACGGCGACGCGCAACGAAGCCTATCTGAGTTCCTATCCGGCTGAAATGCTGGATTATTGGTTTGCGATGCCGATGTGGATCTGGGCGCTGTGGGTGATCGGCGTGTTCGGCGGGTTTGCCGGCAGCGTCATGCTGCTGCTGCGCCGCAAGCTCGCCTTTCCGCTGTTCAGCGCATCCTTTCTCGCCGCCGTGATCAGCATGCTGGTCGGAACGCTCGACAAGAATGCGCCGCGCATGGAAGGCGCCGGCGTGATGAGCGCTGTGATCGTCCTCATCGCCGCCCTTTTCGCGTTCTATGCTTGGTGGCTTTCCCGTCGGGACGTCTTGCGCTGAGCCTGATTCATCGTAGCCTCCCTGAAAATGGGAGAAGACGATGGCAGAGATGAACAAGACCTGGGTGCTGCGCCACCGCCCCGTGGGCAACGTCAAGGAAACCGACCTTGAACTCGTCGAGGCGCCGCTTGCGCCGCTTCAGGACGGCGAGGTGCGTGCGCGCACGATCTATCTCTCGCTCGATCCGACCCACCGGATATGGATGAGCGACAAGGATGCCTACCTGCCGCCGGTCGGCCTGGGCGAACCCATGCGCGGCGGCGGCCTCAGCCTCGTCACCGAAAGCCGCTTTGACGGGCTGGAGCCGGGTGACATCGTCAATACCGGGCTCGCCCACTGGTCGCTCTACAATACGCTGCCGGGCGCCACGCTCGCCAAGATGCCCCAGCTGCCGGGCGTGCCGCTCACCGCCTTCATAGGGCCGATCGGCGCCACCGGCATGACCGCCTATTTCGGGCTCATGGACATCGCCAAGCCGAAGGCGGGCGAAACCGTTGTCGTGTCCGCTGCCGCGGGCGCAGTCGGGTCCATGGTTGGCCAGATCGCCAAGATCCAGGGCTGCCGCGTTGTCGGCATCGCGGGCTCGGACGAGAAGTGCAAATGGTTGGTCGAGACAGCCGGTTTCGATGCCGCCATCAATTACAAGAAGGAAGACGTCGGCGCGGCGCTCGACACGCATTGCCCGAATGGCATCGACGTCAATTTCGAGAATGTCGGCGGCAAGATCATGGACACGGTCATCGCCCGGTTGAACGACTTTTCGCGCATGCCGCTTTGCGGCCTGATCTCGACTTATAATGCGACCGAGCCCCTGCCCGGGCCGTTCAATTTCGAGAACCTGCTGATGCGCCGGACTCTGGTGAAAGGCTTTATCGTCATCGACTATTATCCGCGCTTCGCCGAAGGCATCCAGCAAATGGCCCAGTGGCTGATGGAAGGGAAACTCAAATTCGAGACCGATATCGTCGATGGCCTCGAGAACGCCCCATCCAGCCTGTCCCGCCTGTTTGAAGGCAAGAACCTTGGAAAACTGGTGGTGAAAGTGTCTGAAGAACCGAACTGAATCGCTTCCCGGGTCCTGTTGCGTGTGCAGCAGGACCTGACGATTTTGTCATGACAAAAAAGACACGAAAAACCCCGCATTTTAAGCGACGGGAAAGCAGCGGGCGCGCGTTCAATCCATGTGATGTCGGCAGGGTCTTCCCGCCCGGTCGGCATCACATCTACTCGCGTTCCCGCTGTTGGTACCTCCAAACCCTCCCCCTGACCCGCAGCGGTGTCCCCCACTCTCCTTCCCCCTTGGAGTGGGGGACTGCGCGCGGAAGACGGCTCAGAGAACGAGCGGCGCGATCCAATAGCCAATCACCGTGATCACGGCGATACCGATCAGGTTGATCTTCAATCCCTTGCGCATCATCGTCTGGATCGGAACCTGCCCTGTCGAATAGACAATGGCATTCGGCGCAGTCGCCACCGGCAGCATGAAGGCGCATGAGGCGGCTACAGCCGCCGGCCCCAGCAGGCTTTCCGGCGCCATGCCGACAGCCACGGCCAATGCGCCAAGAATGGGTGCCAGCGTCGTCATCGTGGCGACATTGCTCGTCAGTTCGGTCAGGAAAATCACCAGCACCACGACGACCGCAATAAACAGGATCGGTGGAAACGATGACATCACCGACAAATGATTGCCCAGCCACTCCGACAATCCCGTTCGGGAGACGGCATTTCCCAGGGCAATGCCCCCTCCGAACAGGACCAGTACGCCCCATGGCAGGCGCTCGGCCTCTTCCCAGCTGAGCAGCGCACGTTTCGTTCCGCCGCCGGCTGGCACGATGAACATCATCACACCCCCGGCAATGGCGATCATCATGTCGACTTCTGCGCCATTGAAGCCTTTCGGGACACTCCAGCCAGCCGCATCGATCAGGTCCACCGTCCACAGACGCGACACCCAGAGCAGGGCGACAACACCAAAAACCAGTGCGGCCCGGAATTCCGGCTGCGTCATGCGCCCGAGCGAGCGGATTTGCTCACGCACCCGCTCGACGACGGCGCGACCGCCTTCAAGGTGTGGCAGGCCGCGCGTCACTGCCCACCAGGCAATGGGTATCATCACGGCGGCCGCCGGGATGCCGAATGCCATCCATTGCGGAAAGCCGATGCTCGCGCCCATCTCGACCTGCAGCCAGTTAATGGCGATCAGGTTTGTCGGTGTGCCAATGGGGGTTGCGACACCTCCGATCGATGCCGCGTAGCAGATGCCCAGCAATAACGCCGCAGCGAACTTGCCGCTCTTGTCGCCAAGCGCGTGCGCCGCCGAAAGCGCAATTGGCATCATCATCAGCGTTGTGGCCGAATTGGATATCCACATCGACAACATGACGGTCGCCAGCATGAAGCCGAATATCAGTGATTTCGGCGCGGCACCAACGCGTGCGATGACGTTCAAGGCGATACGCTTGTGCAGGTCCCACCGCTCGATCCCCATGGCGATGATGAACCCGCCGAGCAGCAGCAAAACGATATAATGGGCATAGTCCGCGCCGACCTGTCTGGGCGTGCCCGCTTCGATCAGGGGCAGGACGACAAGTGGCAACAGTGACGTCGCCGGAATCGGGATCGCCTCTGTCGCCCACCAGGTGGCCATCAGCACCATGAGTGCCGCCGTGCCCCACGCAGCGGGGTTCAGGCCGTCCGGCGGCCCCAGAAGCAGCATGAGCCCGGCCGCAACCGGCCCCACAATCAATCCGATTTTTTGCGCCCCCATGCCTCCCGTCAGCTCCCCGCCATGGCTTTGAAGCCAGTCTCAAGGTCGGCAATGAGATCGCTCACCGCTTCCAGGCCCACATGGACGCGCAGCAGCGGACCGGCCCGATCATCGGTCCAGCTTCCCTTCGTGCGCGTCAATTGCTCGTCGCAAGGAATGATCAGGCTCTCGAACCCGCCCCAGGAGAATCCCATCGCAAACAGGTGCAAGGCGTCAAGGAAGCGCTCCATGCCGCCCTCCGGTACCGGGTTCAGCACGACGCCGAACAGGCCGTTTGCACCGCTGAAATCGCGCTGCCACAGGGCATGATCCAGAGACGTTGGCAGGGCAGGGTGCAGCACTTCGGACACTTCCGGGCGCCCCTCCAGCCAGTGAGCAATCTCGAGACCGGCAGCCTCGTGCGCCGTCAGCCGGGTCTTGAGCGTGCGCAAGCCGCGCAGGCATAGATAGGCGTCGTCCGGCGCCAGGCTGATGCCCCAGTCTTCCGACAGCGCTTCCAGCCGCCCCGCCATGCCCGGCGTGCTTGTCATCACGGCACCGCCAAACGCATCGGAATGGCCGGCGGCATATTTGGTCAGCGCCTGCACCGACAGGTCCACCCCCAGGGCCAGCGGCTGGTGATGCAGGCCTGCGCCCCAGGTATTGTCCATGATGGTGCGAATGCCGCGCGCCTTGGCGATCTCGGCGATGGCTGGCGTATCGCTGATCTCGAAGGTCAGCGAACCCGGCGACTCCAGGAAAATGGCTTTCGTATTGTCTTGTATCAGGTCGGCGATCCCGGCGCCGATGCGCGGATCGAAACGTGTCGTCTTCACGCCCATGGCCGGCAGTCGCCGCTCGCAGAACCGCGCCGTGGGGCCGTAGGCACTATCCGGGAACAGGAGATGGTCGCCATTCCGAACGCAGGCGGCAATAGCCAGCGAACAGGCCTGCAAGCCATTGGCTGCGAGCCGCGTATAGGTCGCGCCTTCCAGCGCGTTCATCGCCGCTTCCAGCTCGCGGTGAACGGTCAGGCCCATCCGGCCATAGGTCGGCTTCGGGCCATAAAGGCTTTCTTCGGTCGAAAAGAGCACCGTCGACGCGCGTTCCACGGGCGGGTTCACGGTCACCCGTCCCAGCCGCTCCATGCGTGTGTGGATAAGGCGCGTTTGCGGTTGTTTCATTATGCGTCCGTCGCAATCGGGCGGGCCGGATCGGAGGCCCATTCCGTCCACGACCCGTCATAGACGGCAACGTCCCAGTTTCCGAGCCGCGCCAGCGCCAGTGCCGCGATGGCTGCGGAGACGCCCGACCCGCACGTCGTGACGGTGGGTGCCTTCGGATTCTCGAACAGTGACGCGAGCTTGTTCGCCGCAAGCATATGGCCGTCTTCCGTCACCAGCGCGCTGCCGGGCAGGTTCACGCTGCCGGGAATGTGGCCGGAGGCGATGCCGGCGCGCGGCTCGGGGTCGCGACCGAAGAAG